>BNJT01000345.1_pt1 | contig 505413 bp, 853 predicted proteins | sample 8540491 | NCBI WGS metagenome assembly BNJT01 (sample SAMD00202455, study PRJDB9452) | human saliva metagenome | host: Homo sapiens | reverse complement strand
GGCGGTAAAAACTACCGCTATATCCCCTGCCTCAACGACAATCCCGACTGGATAGGCGCGCTCGCCGGGCTTGCAAAAGAGAACCTTGGTGGCTGGTATTGAAACAATCGTTTGACCCACATCCAAATGCCGTCTGAAAATAATCTTTCAGACGGCATTTCATCTCACTTTCAGGTATGATGGCTTTGAACGCAACCATCAAAAGGATAACCCGATGAACATAACCCGACTACTGCCCGCCCCTGATTTTAGGCTTACTCTATACCACCGTTTCTGCTGCCGATTCCTCCCAGGCGGCAAATGGGCAAAAAACCTACGAATCCAATTGTGCCGCCTGCCACGGGAAAAAAGGAGAAGGACGGGGGACCATGTTTCCTCCGCTTTACCGTTCCGATTTTATTATGAAAAAACCGCAAGTCCTGCTGCACAGCATGGTTAAAGGCATCAACGGCACCATTAAGGTCAACGGCAAAACCTACAACGGCTTTTATGCCGGCAACCGCCATCAGCGATACCGATATTGCCGCCGTCGCCACTCACATCATGAACGCCTTCGACAATGGCGGCGGCACGATTACCGAAAAAGACGTCAAACAGGGCAAAAACAAAAACCTTAACTTAGCAAGATGCTGTCTGAAATCCCCTCAATCCGACTTCAGACGGCATTTAAAACCAAAAATATCCCGATACGGCACTTTCAAACCGGCAGAACTGATATTGCCATTCCGCCGTCAGGATGGCGGCGTGTCCAAAAGCAATACAGATACATACCAACCCCATCCCGAACTGGGAAACCGCATACGCCGACCACCCGCACAAAAATCTCACCCTGATAAAAAACTGGCTGGCAAAATTTGCTGTAACAAAAATCAGGTTCCCAATCACCACCAACCGTTATCATACCGACAGGAGGCAGCGTACTCTAAACCTGGCGCGAAAAATAACGGTATCCTTCCTGGTAAAGTCAGCATGCATATCCCGTCCAAATGACCAGCCACCCTTAAAACCCATAGAATCAGGGGTTCAAAAAAACTCAATATCCCACGACCCTTTCCGAAAAATTCCGCCCTCTTCCCTCATCATTACAGCCAGGCTGCTTAAGCCCTCATTATTCCATCCGAACCTCACACCGGCCATTCTCCCATATAATATCGGAATGTGTACCTTCATTTCGGAATAACCATGGCTTTTGCCTCACTGTTTACGCTTTTGGATGATATCGCCGCCGTACTGGACGATGTCGCGCTTTGATGACCAAAACTGCCGCAAAAACCGTCGGCGTGGTCGGCGACGATTTGGCACTCAATGCCAATCAGGTTGCAGGCATATCCTCGGAGCGCGAGCTGCCAATCATATGGGCTGTGGCAAAAGGCTCACTGTTCAACAAACTGATCCTCATTCCTGCCGCGCTGCTGCTTTCCACCTTCCCTGCCACAGGCAATCACCCCGCTCCTGACCATCGGCGGTATTTATCTGTGTTTTTGAAGGCGTTGAAAAACTGCTGCACAAATTCCTCCACCGTAACGTACATCTTGAAGCAGAAACAGCCGCAGGCGGGGACGAACAGGAAAAAAATCAAAGGTGCTATCCGTACCGACTTCATCCTCTCTGCAGAAATCATCATTATCGCACTGGGTACGGTCGGACAATACGGGCTGCTGACGCGCTCGCTGGTTATGGCGGCAATAGGCATCGGCATGACGGTTTTCGTATACGGCCTAGTCGCCGTCATTGTCAAACTTGACGACTTAGGCATACCGTTGATGAAGCGGCCGCAAAACCTTCTGCGCCAGACAGGACGTACACTTATTTCCTTTATGCCTTTGGTTTATGCGCGGATTGGCCATCGCCGGCACGATAGCCATGTTCCTTTGTCGGCGGCGGACTGGTTTCCACAATCTGGGCTTCCTACATGACTTCCTCCACACACACCATTGGGACAGCGGATGGATATCCCACTCATCCGACCTTTTGATCGGACTGGCAGCAGGTTCCCTTGCGTGTGTCGCCGTACTGCCCCTGATAAATTGTTTCCGCAGACACTGAACTCCCTTTCCGATGCACCATGCCGTCTGAAAAACGCTCGGACGGCACCACCCAAACAGACAGACACCCATGTTTCCCAAACTAGACAAATACTGGCAACACCCCTCCTCTACTGGCCCCTGCTCATCCTCTTGCCGCCGCCACCCCTTTACCTTCGCACCCTATTACCACTTTTTGGCTGATGCCCTTGATTTTCGGTGCATTTGTCCGACTCATCGAACTGCGTCCGCGCTTTGCCGTTTCATCCGCCTACCTGTTTGCCCTGACTGCATATTCAACACAATTCTACTGGATACACACCGCCCTCCACGACATTTCCGGACTCCCCAAACCTCTATGCCGTACCGCTGACCTTCCTACTCCCCGCCTACCTTGCCCTCTATCCGGCACTCTGTTTCTGGTTATGGAAAAAATTTACCCTGCCGCGAAGCATAAAAACCGGCTTGGCATTACCGGTTTTGTGGACACTGACCGAGTTTGCCCGAGAGCGCCTTCTGACCGGATTCGGCTGGGGCGCACTCGGCTACTCGCAAATCGTTTCAGAAAGCCCGCTCGCCGGTTTTGCCCTTTAGGCGGCATCCATATGGTTACGCTGGCAACCGCCTTCCTCGGCACATGGTTGGTTTTGGCAAGCGACGGCAACATCCGCCCCCGGAAACGCCTGTTTCCGATTATCCTGATTGCCATTCTGATTACCGTCGGCTATACCGCGCAGCAAACCGACTTTTACCCGTCCGGACGGCAGCACCCTGAACCGTCGCCCTCCCTACAAGGCAAATGTCGTACAAACCCTCAAATGGCGTGAAGACCAAGTTATCCCTGACCATACAAAAAAATATTACGAACAAGTCGGCAAAACCACTGCCGACATCGTCATCATGCCCGAAACCGCCATTCCCGTCATGCGTCAGAACCTGCCGGAAAACATACTGGCACAATTTGCCGAACAGGGCACAAAACAACGGCAGCGCACTCGCCGTAGGCATCAGCCAATACACTTCAGACGGCAGCGGCTACGAAAAATGCCGTCATCAACCTGACCGGCTATCAAGAAAACAATCTGAACGGCATACCCTATTATGCCAAAAACCACCTTGTCCCCTTTTGGAGAATACAAAACCCTCTGCCCTTTCTGACCACGCCACTCTACAAAATGATGGACATGCCCCTTTCCGACTTCCACAAAGGCGGCGACAACCAACCCACCCTTCAAATGAAAGACCAAAAAGTCGCCTTCAACATCTGCTACGAAGACGGTTTCGGCGACGAACTGATTACTACTGCAAAAGATTCCACCCTGCTTGCCAACATCAGCAACATGGCATGGTATGGAAAAATCCAACGCCATGTACCAACAACTACAGCAGTCCCAGGCACGCGCCATGGAACTCGGCCGTTATATGGTTCGCGCAACCAACACCGGAGCGACTGCCATCATCTCACCCAAAGGCAATATCATTGCCTCAAGCACAACCCTGATACCGAAACCATATTGAAGGACACATTAAAGGCTATACCGGTGAAACGCCCTATATGAAAGCCGGCAGCTCATGGCCGTTGATAGGAATATTGACCCTTATCACACTGATACTTTTCATATTCCGCAACAAAAACTTAATGCTGAAACTGTCCGCCAAAGCGGACAGTTTTTCCATGAGACTGTTTACATACAGAACCGAATGTAATATAATATCCAAATCGATCTAAAATATCAGGTTTAAAAATCAATCAAAATCAGATATAAAAATTTCCCTATTTATCAACCCCTACCGCATATCTTTTATCAAACGTACAAAACACAATCCAAGCAGTGATATACTGTATCCGAACACCCAACCGCAAACCCGCGGTTCCAGCCGAAAGGAAATGCCCCAAATGAATAACGCTTTGCATTACCTGCCATTCAAAGCGGCAACGGCAGCCTCGAACAATATATCCACACCGTCAACAGCATCCCCATGCTGACCTTGGACGAAGAAACGCACCTTGCAGAACGCCAACGCAAAGGCGACCTCAATGCCGCCAAACAACTTATCCTGTCCCACCTTCGTGTGGTCGTTTCCATTGCACGCGGCTATGACGGTTACGGACTAAATCAGGCCGACCTGATTCAGGAAGGAAATATCGGTTTGATGAAGGCGGTCAAACGCTACGAGCCAGGTCGAGGTGCACGCCTATTTTCATTTGCCGTGCATTGGATTAAAGCGGAAATTCACGAATTCATCCTGAGGAACTGGCGCCTTGTCCGCGTTGCCACCACCAAAACCGCAACGCAAGCTGTTTTTCAACCTGCGCAGCATGCGTAAAAACCTTAATGCCCTGTCTCCCTAAAGAAGCACAGGAAATCGCCGATGATTTGGGTGTCAAACTTTCCGAAGTACTGGAAATGGAACAGCGCATGACCGGACACGACATCGCCATCATGGCGGACAACAGCGATGACGAAGACAGCTTCGCCCCCATCGACTGGCTTGCCGACCACGATTCCGAACCGAGCCGCCAACTGTCGAAACAGGCACATTACGCGCTGCAAACAGAAGGTTTACAAAACGCTTTGGCGCAACTGGATGACAGGAGCCGCCGTATTGTGGAAAGCCGCTGGCTTCAAGATGACGGCGGTCTGACGCTGCACCAGCTTGCTGCAGAATACGGTGTTCTGCCGAGCGCATCCGCCAGATTGAAGCGAAAGCTATGCAGAAACTGCGTGGTTTTTCTTGCCGAAGAAGCCGAAGCGGTTTGAAATAGGCATATTAAACACCCGACAAGTCGGCTTGTCGGGTGTTTTTTTACAATAGAAACCCTGATGAGGCTTTGTGTGTCGCTGTACACGATTTTTATCCGTCCACGCCGTTGCAATTGCCGAAATTAAAAACCAACATGAATCAAACAGTGCCATATAACTGTTTCTCAGAAAGATTGACCGAATTGATAAATTGCCTGTACCACAATCAAATCTGTATAAATCAGTACTTTCAACCAATGGCTTGTCAAAAATTATTTTTGGTAAAGACACCCATAGCCTGTTCCAATTTTTGGAAGTTTTGTCTGATACACATCCCTTTCTTGCAGCGACAAGAGCTCATGGTGCCCATATAGCGCGCCAAATCTTTTAATTTTTTTCACATCCTGAAGCACTTTAGTCCCATACAGATGTGATATATTGATTATATTTTAATGGACTTCGGAGGAGAAAATGAGCAAAACCATCCATATTCACAGTATGACCGGGATTTGCCAATACGGCAGGAGAATGCGGTAGCAAACGGATCAATCTCGACCTGCGTGCGGTCAACCATCGTTTTCTAGATATTCAAATCAGGATGCCGGATGATTTGCGCCATTTGGAAAGCGGTATCCGCGAGAAAAATTTTCATCCCATATCGCGCGCGGCAAAGTCGAATGCAAAATCCAAATTCAAGATACGGAAAACAGAAACCAATCTTTGAACTGAATCACGACTTGGTCGGACAACTGCAGAAATCAACCAAACCCTCCGTAAACATCATGACCTGGCAAAATTGGGGGTTGCTGATATTTTACGTTTTCCCGGCGTATTGGCAAGCCAAAGGGAAAATACGGAAGAATTGGCAAAAAGCATTACCGAACTGACCGAAAAAGCGTTAAAAGACTTCACTGCCGCACGCAAGCGGGAAGGTAAGAAATTAGGGCGAACATCTGTTACAACGCCTTGAAAAATGGAAGAAATCCTAGATGCATTAAGCTGAACTCTTTCCTACCCTGTTGGAAACACATAAAGAAAAATCCGCTTGCGCCTCGTCGAAGCAGTCGGCGACATCAATAATGACAGGCTGCAACAGGAATTTGCCCTCTTTATTCAAAAATCCGACATCGACGAAGAATTCAGCCGCCTGCGCACGCATATCGACGAAGTACGCCGCATCGTTACCGAACACAAAGGCAGCAGCGGAAAAACGCTTGGATTTCCTGATGCAGGGAATTAAACCGTGAGGGCTAACACCTTGGGCAGCAAATCTATTGCTGCCGAATGCACCCGAGCCTCTGTCGAACTGAAAGTCTTAATCGAGCAGATGCGGGAACAAGTGCAAAAATATCGAATAATCGGTTTCCCCTGATAATCAAATGCCGTCTGAAAAGCCCTTTCAGACGGCATTTTTCAGTTTGAAACCTTTGCGGTATAAAGGCTTAAGGCTTTCCTTTGACCTCCACCAATCTTGTTCCTGCAAGAAAATCATACAGAAACTGCCGATCGGGATTCAGCAGTGCGAACCCCCACGGTAAGATCAGCCAAATCAATGCCGCACCGAATGCATCCTTGGGTGAAATACCGAGCAGGTGGCGTAATCCGGCATAGGCTAACATAGGGATGAATACGATAAATATGCATGCCCAAATAAAACGCAGACGGAGCAAGTGTAGAGACGGCTGCATACCGTTAACATCGCATAAGCCTATCCTCCATGTCCTCATCGCAAGGTCTGTCCCTGCCCGTGCCAGTTGGCACGGAAATAAAGCCACCACGAACTGACAATCAGGATGCTCGTAACCAATGCCGAAAGCGCGGCGGAGACGGGATTGAGGAAAAATGGCGGCAATGCCGGCAAAGCAATGCCGCCAGACAGGTTGCCGCACCGACCAGCAGCATCTCATACAGCATGGCGGCAAAGCGGCGTTTGAGCGGGGCGGTTTTTCAGTATCATCATCTTTTCAGTCGAATATGCCGTCTGAAACACCGGCGGGTTTCAGACGGCATTCATACTAGATATGCCTCGGACGATTAACGGTGCGGACGTTTCTGACCGCGCGACTGTTTTGCCGCCATTTGGTTGATTTCTGACGGGATGGACGTTTTTGAACATGGCATGCGCCTCGTCAACCGAACATTTTTGTGACAGGCAGATTAAAGTAACGACATCCTTCTGGTATTGTCCGCCGCTATGATACATACGGCGCAGGTTGGCCTCATTGACTTTGCCTTTTTCCGGATCGATATCGAATTTTTTTCAGACGTTCGACAAACAGACGCTGCTGACGGCGGCTGGTCCAACAAAACTGCCCGCGGCGGCACGCGACGATGATGGCGGCAAGCAGGATGGCAAGCGGCCAGGAATCGACAATCAATACGATAATGAGGCTTAAAAACGGCGGTAGTCAGTAAAAATCAGACCGCCCAAGCGCAGTTTGGTCTTATTGTCCATAGGGTTGATGTTCCTTTATTGAGGTGGTCGTGCCGTCTGAAATGTTTTCGGACGGATTGGTGAATACTTTTCAGGATTAACGGTATTTTACAGTATTTTTCGGATTTTAGGGATTGCCGCTTTTATTCTGCCAGTGAAAATGACGAGTTGTCTGAACGCCGCCCATGAATCGCCCTCTTCCGCACCTTTGATAATCCTGTCGATTTTGGCACAGGGTTTTGAGCGCGTCAAGCAGGCGGACGACGGAAATCCGCTTGACCGCAATCGGAGCGAGCGTCTGCTTTTCACCCCAAAGCTTGAGACTGTTGCGTACGGATTGGATGCTCTGCCCCTGTTTCAAGGAAGCAGCCAGACGGATCAGCGTCCTGATGTCTTCGGCTACCGCCCACAGCAACAGCACCGGTTCTTCGCCTTCCTCCCGCAATCCGTCCAACAACCCTGCATACGCGCGGCACATCACCCTTTCATCCACGCGCCTGCTAGCTGGAACACGTCGAAAGCGAGGCAACATTGGCGACGGCGGTTTGCGCCTCATCGATAGTGGTATGGGCGCCTTTCGGATACAGCAGCCCGAGCTTGTCGATTTCCCGACGCGCCGCCAACAGATTGCCTTCCACGCGCTCGGCGAAACAGTGCCACTGCGTCTGCCTCGATACCCAAAACCGATTTTTGTCCAGCCGTCCGCGTATCCATTGGGGCAAGGCCGCCGCGCCGACCGGTTTGGCTTCCCACACTTCCCCTTTGGCCGCCAATGCGGCAAACCATTTGGACTGGAGCTGGTTTTTCCAGTTTCGGGCAGCAAAACCAGCGTTACCGTATCTTCCGGCAGGTGGGCGGCAGATCCTGCAACGCCTCGCCGCCGGTTTTGCCGGGCTTGCCGTTAGGGATATGCAGTTCCAACAGCTTTCAAATCGGCAAACAGACCTGCACTGCCTGCGGTTTGCAGCAGTTCTTTCCAATCGAAAGACGCGTCGGCGGTATAGGCTTCGCGGTTGAGGTAGCCCTGTTTCCTTTGCCGCCGCCCTCAATGCGTCCAATGCCCTCGATACGCAACAGTTCTTCCTCGCCGTGGATGACGTACAGAGATTTCAAAGGCGCGTCCGTATCGATGCGTCCGATATGTGCCGCCACGTCATTCCGCCTTCAGAAAGGTCAGGCGGCGGACAATTTGTTCGGCGGCATCCTGCCGCATTTCCGCGCCCACAGGGTTTCTTCTTCTTCCTGTTTGCCCAAAATTTCGTTGTCGCGCATAAGCAGAACGCGGCGGACGGACACGGTCATCGGTTTGCCGACCGGCTCGCCGCGTTTCAATACCTGTGCTTCAACCGTCAATATCAAAAGATATTCGTTGATGACTCGCCGCACGGGTGATGGTATAGGTTTCCTTGTTTTGGGAAACGCTGTTCATACGCAGGGGTCATCTGCGCGCCGGCAGCATCGTCCACCCTGCCCGAAGCCTGATACAGCGCGGTTTCCAAAGGAAACTGCAATGCCTGTCCGCCTTCGATATGCCAGCTCCGGTAGGTCAGCGGCGGAGAAATGCCGTCTGCACCTTTCAGGTGGAAACCGCACGCGCCCAGCATCAGCACTCGGCGGTAAGAAACAGTTTTGTTCATCGCTTTTGCCTTTCTCAAAAGCACAAAATCGGTAAATTATATCAGCGGCGTGTTCAGACGGCATTGCCGTCCAGCCAAATCAGGCTCGCCATACGCCCCGTCATCCCCGTCGCGGCGGTAGGAAAAAAAGAAAGTATCCCGTTCCAAAACGGTACAGTGCGTGTCGCCGTACACGCCGCCCACGCCTTCGCGCTTCAGAATCAGGCGCGCGAGCGCGTAAAGGTCGGCAGGATACTTTGCCGCCGCCGATGCCTTCAAATGCGGCGGCGGCTTCGAGCATGGGCGTGCAGAACGCATCAAACACATCCTGTCCGACTTCAAACGCATCCGCACTGATGGCAGGGCCGAGATACGCCATGATTTTCGACAGGCGCGACATTCATCGCGGCTATGGTGTTTTGCAATACGCCGCCCGCCAAACCGCGCCAGCCTGCGTGTGCGCGGCAACCGCCGTACCCGCCCTGTCGCAAACAAGAACGGCAGACAGTCGGCAGTCATCGCGGCACAGACGGCTTTACCTGTGTTGTCCACCGAAGCGTCTGGCATCGGGCGTGCTGTCCAACGCTTCGGCAGCGTTGACGACGATGGTGCTGTGGGTTTGATTGAGGTAGGCAACGGGCAATCCGACCTGTTGTTGCACGATTTCGCGGTTGCGGTGCACGGCTTCGGGATTGTCGCCGACGTGCGTACCGAGGTTCAAACTCTGATACGCACCTTGGCTCACGCCGCCGTTGCGCGTGGTAATCAGGGTTTTCACATTGGCGGACGCGCCAATCGGCGGTCAGGAAAGTTTTTGCCTTCGGGGCAAGATTTAGGGTTTCTGTGATGGTTTTCATTGGATATTGGAATAGGTGTGTGGCGGAAAGGGTTGATTAACTGCCTTCGGGGCAAATGGATGCTTGTTTTTCGTCATTCCCGCACAGGCGGGAATTCGGAGATTCAGGGATTGTTTTCAAACGTTCGGGTTCGGATTCTGCTGGTGCAGGGAATGATGTCCTATATACTTTCTCCGAGCTTTATATGTTTCAACAGGGGACGGCACATCAAGCACCGCACTGCGTGTTGCCCGAACGAGACTGCCCTCCGATTAGATTCTATCGCCATAAACAGACGGGTTTCAACCGAAAAGGAAAGGGGATAAAGTCCGTTTCCGACACCTCTCGGGCGATACCGTCTGAAAACCAATCTCCACTTTCAGACGGCATTGTTTAGGCACGGTCATTTTGCAAATTAAGGTTAAGGCGTGTGCTTGCCTTCCCTTAAAAACAAACACGCAACGCATTATTATGAATATCCCTGTAAAATCAGCAGCTTTATCGGAAAAACATTTTCCTCTGGGCCGCGCTCTTTGCCGCCGCCGCTTTTTCGCGCCCGACACCTTCAAAATGGGCGGGGCCTTATATTCCTTGGCTGTTGGGCATTATTATGTTCGGTATGGGTTTGACGCTCAAACCTTCCGACTTCGATATTTTTGTTCAAACATCCCAAAAGCCGTCATCATCGGCGTAATCGCACAATTCGCCATTATGCCGGCAACCGCCTGGCTGCTGTCCAAACTGTTGAACCTGCCTGCCGAAATCGCAGTCGGTGTGATTTTGGTCGGCTGCTGCCCGGGCGGTACGGCTTCCACTGTAATGACTTATCTCGCGCGCGGCAATGTGGCTTTGTCGGTTGCCGTTACATCGGTTTCCACCCTGATTTCCCCATTGCTGACTCCCGCCATCTTCCTGATGCTTGCCGGTGAAATGCTGGAAATCCAAGCGGCCGGTATGTTGATGTCCATCGTCAAAATGGTTTTGCTCCCCATTGTTTTGGGTTTGATTGTCCATAAGGTTTTGGGCAGTAAAACCGAAAAAGCTGACCGATGCGCTGCCGCTGGTTTCCGTTGCCGCCATCGTGCTGATTATCGGCGCGGTTGTCGGTGCCAGCAAAGGCAAGATTATTGAAAGCGGCCTGCTGATTTTCGCGGTTGTCGTACTCCACAACGGCATCGGCTATCTGCTCGGCTTCTTTGCCGCCAAATGGACCGGCCTGCCTTATGATGCACAAAAACGCTGGCCATCGAAGTCGGTATGCAAAACTCAGGCCTGGCCGCCGCGCTGGCCGCCGCACACTTTGCCGCCGCGCCGGTCGTTGCCGTTCCGGGCGCATTGTTCAGCGTGTGGCACAATATCTCCGGCTCGCTGCTGGCAACTTATTGGGCAGCCAAAGCCGGTAAACATAAAAAAACCCCTAAACGCCTTTTTATCATAATGCCGTCTGAACGGGGCAAACGAAACCGGTGGTTTCCGCCCGACCCCTTCAGACGGCCTTTGTTTGAAATCGGCTGGGACGATTGCCCGGCTGCTCCGGTTCGGCTGCCTGCGTTCGCCCCGCCTTTCAAGCCGCCTCACTCCCTTACATAAACCACTTCGACATCATAGTCGTCTTCGTTCCAATCGTCATCGTCGTCCGCGCCGAGTTTGTCCTGCCATTCCTCTTCATTGCTCAAAGACGAATCCAAACCGGCTTCAAGACGGAGAACGGATAACAAATGATATATGTCGTCCGGGAATCGGTGCTTCAAACGAAACGGTTTCGCCGGTTTTCCGGATGGACGAAACTTAAGCGGTAGGCGTGCAATGCCCTGACGCGCACCCAGACTTTTAACGGCTTCTTTCACCGGGTCGCTGCACGGATGGCGCGGGTTGCCGTACACGGGATCGCCGGCAAGCGGATGGTTGGCCTCGCGCATATGGACGCGGATTTGGTGCGTCCTGCCTGTCTCGAGCGAGACATTCGATATAACTGTGGGCAAGATAGCGTTCCAACACTTTGACGTGGGTAACGGCTGGTTTGCCGCCAAATTTGACGACTGCCATTTTCAGACGGTTGTGCGGATCGCGTCCGATTTGGGTTTCTGATTTTACCGTCAAAGGGAACGATGCCGTTGGCGACGGCGCGGTAGATGCGTTTGACCGTGCGCTCTCTGAAGCTGCCGCACAGGGAATTTTGCGCAGCAGGGTTTTGGCGACCACCATCAGGCCGCTGGTTTCTTTGTCCAAACGGTGTACGATACCCGCGCGCGGGACTTTGGGACAGCTCGGGGCAATGCGCCAACAGGCCGTTGAGCAGCGTCCCGCGTCCAGTTGCCCGCCGCCGGGATGCACCACCAGTCCGGCTGGTTTGTTGACGACGATGACGGTATCGTCTTCGTAGACGATGTCCAAAGCCATAGGGCTCTGGAACAAACGCCAGATTTTTCCTCACTCGGACGGACGGTTACACGGATTTGCTCACCGCCTATCATTTTTGTCTTTGGGTTGCGAAGGTTTATCGTTTTACAATAACCGCGCCTTCTCTAATCCATGATGTCAACCGGCTGCGCGAATAGTCTGGCAGAAGTTTTGCCAATACCGCATCCAACCGCCCGCCGGCAAGCTCGAGCGGAACAGTCAGACAAATACAGTTTTCGGTTTCCGGGGCTGACACAAAGTCTGAATCATCGCTATAATCGGATTCATTATCAAAGGAAGTATTCTGCATGAAAATTCTTTTAACGGTTTCATTAGGGTTTGGCACTGAGTGCCTGTGCCACCAAAGGTACGGTAGATAAAGATGCCCAGATTACCCAAGACTGGAGTGTGGAAAAACTCTATGCCGAAGCCCAGGACGAGCTGAACAGCAGCAATTATACGCGAGCTGTCAAATTATACGAAATCTTGGAATCGCGCTTCCCTACCAGCCGCCATGCCCAGCAATCCCAACTGGATACGGCATACGCCTACTATAAAGATGATGAGAAGGATAAGGCGCTGGCCGCCATTGACCGCTTCCGCCGCCTTCACCCTCAACACCCGAATATGGACTACGCGCTGTACCTGCGCGGTTTGGTACTGTTCAACGAAGATCAGTCTTTCTTGAACAAGCTTGCCTCGCAAGACTGGTCCGACCGCGACCCGAAAGCCAACCGTGAAGCGTATCAGGCCTTTGCGGAACTCGTCCAACGCTTCCCGAACAGCAAATACGCCGCCGATGCAACCGCACGCATGATCAAACTGGTCGATGCTTTGGGCGGCAATGAAATGTCGGTAGCGCGTTACTACATGAAACGCGGCGCATATATCGCCGCCGCCAACCGCGCCCAAAAATTATCGGCAGCTACCAGAATACGCGCTATGTCGAAGAATCACTGGCCATATTGGAACTTGCCTACAAGAAGTTGACAAGCCCCAGCTTGCCGCCGACACACACCGCGTTTTGGAAGCCAACTTTCCGAAAAGCCCGTTTCTTTGACGCACGCCTGGCGGCCCGACGATATGCCCTGGTGGCGTTACTGGCATTAAGCCCATCCTCGAAATGCCGTCTGAATCCGTTTCAGACGGCATTTTATCGTTCCGCGCAAACCTTTCCGCTCACCCAACGGTTCTCCCTACCGTTAACGGCAATGCCCTTTCTGTTTTTGACGCACACTGAAAATCAAACGATATGCCTTGCCGACACGAACCGGCGTTAACGCCAAAAAATACCGTCTGAAGTCCTTTTAGACGACATTTTCCGTTCCGGCTACCAGCCTTCCCATTCACTCAAACGGTTTTTTTCTGCCAATAGAATTTATACCTCTCAAACGTTGAGCCTTCACGCCGCCGCGTCCCAAGCCGAATTGCAGCGCGCCCGACAAATCGGTACGCAACAGTTTGATGCCGTGTGCGCGGACACGGTTTCTGCACCGCTTCGGTCGGATGTTTGTAGGCGTTGGCATAACCGCTTGAAGCAACGGCATATTCTGGCGAGACGGCATTGAGGAACACGCCCGACGAGGACGTATTGCTGCCGTGATGTCCCAACACCAAAAACCTGGCTGTACAGGTTGCCTCCATACTTGCCGACCAGGCTTTCCTCGCCCTTCGTATCCAAATCACCCGTTACCAGTAGTGCCGCACCACCAGCCACAACACGCAAAACACAACTTTTCCCATTATCATCGATGTTTTTGCGTTCAGACGGCCTCAAAAACTCGAAATCTACGCCGTCCCATTGCCAACGCTGTTCCGCACAATGCCGCGCCCCTCATAAAATTCCGGCTGTCCGGCATAAATCCCGCCGTTCGGTATCTTGCCGACTGCCTGAAAACCGCCGTCGTGGTCGCTGTCGTGATGCGACAGAACCAGCTTGTCCAAACGGCGGACACCCGCCGCATTCAGGCTCGGCACAATCCCCGTCTGTGCCGCCGATGCAGTTCCGGTGTCAAACAAAAGATGATGATTTGCCGTCTGAACCGACACCGACAAACCCTGCCCCTGCATCCCAAAACCGTAACCGCAGCCTCATTTTCCGGCACGCTGGGCGGACGGTAAAACACAAACCCCTGCCAACAGCAACACCGCCCACGGACGCAAAACCCAAGCCGCGCGGCAGCAACAACAGCAAAGCGGCACACACCGACAACACCAGCAGCGGCAAAGGTGCGGAGGCAACGGCAAACTCGGGCGACACATCGGCAAGCCACACCAAAAACCGCAAAGTGTATTCCGCCAAAAATGCCCCCAACTGTTGCAAAGGCGCAAACGGCACGACCGAACCCAGCAACGCCAGCGGCGTCAATACCCAAGAAAACCACGGAATCGCCACCGCATTGACCAAAAGGGCTGACCAAAGGCAGCGAAGCAAACAGATAACCGAGCAAAACCAACGACAACACCGAAGCCGCCCACTGTCCGCGCAAAGCGGTTTGCTGTTTCCCCTCGTGCAAACGCCCCTGAACACGCCCATATCAGGGCCGCCACCAAACCGAAAGACAGCCAAGTTCCCCACCCAAAACTGCCGACGGGTCGAACAGCAGCACCGCCGCCAACGCCTGCCACCACGTCGCCCACGCCGACAGTCTTCCCCTGCGCCACGCCCACGCAAACGCCGCCAACATCAAAACACTGCGCTGCGTCGGCACGGAAAAACCGGCAAGCAGCGCGTAAAACAGCGCGCCTGCACACCCCGCCGCCAAAATCCACACGCGCGGTCGGGAAGGAAGGCGCGGGGAACAGGCAAGCAGCCGCTTCGCCAGCCACGCAAACAGCACCGCCACCATCGTAACGTGCAAACCCGAAATACTGACCAGATGCGTCAGCCCCAACGGTCGGAACGCCTGCCACACTCGGGGCGCAATGCCGACTGTTCGCCCACACTCAACGCGCGCATCAGCCCGATGCCGTCTGAAAGCCCGCCGTCCGCATCCGCCTGCCGCCAATTACGGCTGATACGGCTGCGCCAAACCGCAATCCCCAACCGCTTCCGTCATGCAGCAAAACCCTGTCCGCACCGACCGTCCCCGCGCCGCCTATCCCTGTTGGATAATGCCCACGCCTCACGGTTCAAAACCGCGCAGGTTCAACTCCCCGACGACGGGGTGCACACGCGCCGTTATCCGCCATCTGCTCCCGACCGCCCATTCGCGCCGTTTGTAGTCCGACGGCAGCAAATCAAACGTCCGACCACCGCTGTCCACAGCCTTTGCAGCAAACTGCACGCGCCGCCCGTCCGACCTCGGCATATCCGCCACTTCCACCGTCAAAGGCACGCCTGAAACCGCCTCCGCCCGCCATTGCGAAGACAGTGCCGCTTCCGTTCTGAATACGCCGTAAGCCGCGCCCGCCAACACGCACAGCATCAGACCGGCAAACGCAAAACGCCTTGCAAATACAGCAAAAACCGCAAAAGCCGCCAGCCAAAACAGCCAATGCGGCACGACCGGCAGCGCAAACGAAGCCGCCACGCCGACGACCCAACACGGCAAAAACCAACGACGGAACACGTCTCCCCACTCCCGATATTTCAAAAATAAACAGATAATAAAGCAAACTCGAAAAAGCCGTCATAAAGGAAAGTTCGAAAAATGCCGTCTGAACTCAGGCTTCAGACGGCATTTTTATCAGACGACCTTCACATCATCCCCTACAACTCAATCCCTTTGAGCTTCGCCACGGTGTTGATGTCTTTATCGCCACGACCTGAGAGGTTGACCAAAAATCACTTGGTCTTTGCCCATTTTCGGCGCGTTTTTCACCGCCCAAGCAACGGCGTGGCTGGATTCGAGCGCGGGGATGATACCCTCGAAGCGACAGAGCAAATCAAAGGCTTTCGAGTGCTTCGTCGTCTTTGGCGACGGTGTATTCGACGCGCTTGATGTCGTTCAGGTGGCTGTGTTCCGGGCCGATGCCAGGGTAATCCAAGCCTGCGGAAAACGGAGTGCGTCCCCAAAACCTGGCCGTTTTCGTCCTGCATCAAATAGCTGCGGAAACCGTGCAATACGCCGATGGGGGGCTTTACTGGTAATCGGTGCGGCGTGATCAGGGGTATCCACGCCCAAAACCGCCGGCTTCTACGCCGATCAAACGTACGTTTTTCTTCTTCGATATGGGATAGAACAAACCGATGGCGTTCGAGACCGCCGCCCACGACAGGCAACGGCAACGTCAGGTTGACGGCCGATGGCTTCCAACATTTTGTTCTTTGGCTTCATTGCCGATCACATTGGAAATCGCGCACCATTTCGGATACGGTGCGGGACCGGCGGCAGTGCCGATGATGTAGAACGTGTCGTCCACGCGGGCGACCCATTCGCGCATCGCTTCGTTCATCGCGTCTTTTGGCGTGCGGCTGCCGCTTTCACACCGACCACGTTCGCGCCCAACAATTTCATGCGGAACACGTTGGGCATTTGGCGTTGGATGTCGTCCGCACCCATGTACACGTCGCAAGTCATACCGAAAGCGTGCGGCAACGGTGGCACTCGCCACGCCGTGCTGACCCGCGCCGGTTTCGGCGATGACACGTTTTTGCCCATGCGGCGGGCGAGCAATGCCTGACCGATGGTGTTGTTGACTTTGTGCGCGCCGGTGTGGTTCAAATCTTCACGCTTCAGCCAGATTTGCGCGCCGCCCAAATGCTCGGACAATCGCGCGGCATGGTAACAGGACTAGGTCTGCCGACGTAGTGTTTTCAAATCATGGCGGAACTCTTCCCAAAAATGAAGGATCTTCTTTCGCTGCTTTATAGGCTTCTGCCAATTCTTGCAAAAGCCGGAATCAGGGTTTCGGAAACATACAGGCCGCCGTGTTCGCCGAAAAAGCCCCTTCTCGTCGGGCGCATGGTAGTTTTTCATCGGATTTCTTCCTTTGTGCTTCAAATTTTTCAGACGGCCTCTCCATTTTTGCAAACATGCCGTCTGAACGGGAAATTGTCGGCAATTATAACTGCTTTTCACACAAGCCCGCCATTTTGAAAAAACGCCCGATACGCCGCCGCCTTTTTTCGCCAAACTCAAAGGATAGGCGCGCGAAGTCGAAGGCAGGCGGGTCAGAGTCAAATCCCGTCCGGCAAACGGAAACGGCACGGTTTCGCCCGTTTTCGGCATTTTGATGCCGCCGCCCTGAATATCGAGCAGGATTTCCGTCGCCTTGCCGCCCGTTGTACAAATATGGCGGCACCGGGGTATTTTTGCCAACACCGCCGCCAAATCCACGGTTTCGACTACCTTTAAAAACTTGTCGGACGCATTGCCGTGTTCCCTTGCCGCCTTCAACACGGTCGGACAGGACGCTATCCCTCGTTCGTGCAAAAACGCTGATTTTCTCTGCGTCAAACGCCTTTTCAGGAGTGCAGCCTCCCGTCGGGACGGCATCTGAAAATGCGCCGCATCGTTAAAAAACACCAGCCCGTAAACGCGCCACATATCGTTTTGGAAATTCGGATAATGAAACTGCATCGCGCGTTTATCTTCCTTGGGCGGAAACGTCCCCATCATCATGACCGATGCCCCGCTCCGGCAAAACGGGATCGAACGGATAACTTTCGATTTCCAACCCGACCGCATTATTTTCCATTTTCACCCCATATACCCGGCCGCCCGCTTCAGGCGGCATTTTGTCCCAAATGTATCAAAATCATGCCGCCGGCTGCCGCCGCACAACCCGCCGCCAAAGAAAATATGCAGCGGCTCCCCAAAAACCAGACCGAACACAACATACCAAAAATCGGTACCAATGTTACATAAACAGACGCACCGCCCGCCCCCAATACTTTCACGCCTTCAAAAATACCACGCATACGCCAAAACAGTCGCACCGACCGCCAACCACAGCAATGCAAAGCCAGCCGCGCCCATCCACGACTGCTACCGCCCCAAGCGGCAAACCTTCCGCAAACCATGCCACGGCGGACAACATCAGCGCACCGGACATCGACGTAACCGCGGCAAACCGTCAGCGCATCAATCCCGCGCAAAACCTTGCGCCCTATCAACGTATAGGCTGACCAGCAAACCACGCATCCGAAAATCAGCCATTCCCTCGAGCTTCAACCCGTCCGCCAGAACCGCTGCCGGATTACCCTGCGTAACCGCAGTAACCGCACCGCCGACGGTCAGCAACATACCCGTCAGGATTTTTCATATTCAAATATTCCCTCGAACAACCACTACCGCCAACAGCAGCGTCAACACCGGGTTCACGCTCATGACGACCGCGGCTTTGCCAGCCGGCATCTGCTGCAGGCCCAACATGAAGAATACGGCATACCCGCACACGCCGAACAAGGCGGCAACCGCCAAACCCAGCCATTGCCGCGACGACAAAACCGACAAAGCCGCAAACCTGCTGCGCGCAAACAACCAACCCGACAGCAAAACCGAAGCCAGCAGAAACCTGACCGCCCCTGCCCGTCAACGGCGGCAGGGACTGTCCCCAATATCCTGCCCATAGGCCAAGACGCGCCCCATAATACCGCCATACCCAGGGAGCTTCTACATGAATCAGATAAGTCCTCATACAGTATCCAACCGTAAAAATACCAAAACCGACGGATAAGACCGAACAAAACAGCATTATCAAGCCCTGCCGTTTTTCGGTTACAATGTCCACATCAAACCGATATTGTAAACATATTCACATTTAAATGCCGAACAAGATGTCCATACGGCTTGCCGGATTACCCTCAAAACAGAAGGGACACCTTCCCAAAAAAATCCGGCCCGTATCCTCAAAACCGGTTGCACCGGGTCAAGGAAACCCGATGAAAGAACACAAAAGCCCGCAAGCGTTTTGGGCAGAACTTTTTACAAGACACGCGGATCATCAGCGATATTGTCAACGCCGTACGCCCGCAGGCGGATGATGTCGTGATTGAAATCGGCCCGGGTTTAGCGGCGATTACCGAACCTTTGGCAAAAAGCTGAACCGCCTGCACGTTATCGAAATCGACCGCGACATCGTATGCCGTCTGAAAACGCTGCCGTTTGCGGATAAACTGGTGATTCACGAAGGCGATGTATTGCAGTTTGATTTCAACGGCATCGCAGGCAGAAAAGAAAATCGTCGGCAACCTCCCGTACAACATTTCCACGCCGCTTTTGTTCAAAGCTGGCAGAGGTGGCGGACGATGTCGTCGATATGCACTTTATGCTGCAAAAAGAAGTGGTCGAGCGTATGGTTGCCGCGCCGAAAAGCAACGACTACGGCCGCTTGGGCGTGATGCTGCAATATTTTTTCGATATGGAGCTGCTGATTGACGTACCGCCCGAATCGTTCGACCCCGCACCGAAAGTGGATTCAGCAGTGGTACGCATGATTCCGGTGAAACACCGCATCGGCAAGGCGGACGATTTCGAGCATTTCGCCAAACTGGTGAAACTCGCCTTCCACCAGCGGCGCAAAACCATACGCAACAACCTGAAAGAACTGGCAGCAGACGAAGATTTGCAGGCAGTCGGCATCAGTCCGCAAGACCGTGCCGAACACATCGCGCCGGAGAAATATGTGGCGTTGAGCAATTATCTGGCGGGCAAGGCCGTCTGAAAAAGAGGGCGGCAATGGAAGGCAACCTGCAAAACCGAACGTTTAATCCGCGAAATCAACCGCCTGCATGCACAATATTCGCAGGATTATTTTTGAAACCGGCAAAGTGTGGAAAATCAATTTGAGCCGCACGCTCAAAAACGTTCCGGCCGAACATATTTTTGTCTTACCGCCTTAATTTGCACGAAGCGGTTAACGATTACCTAGCTTTTGCCGACACATCGCGGCATAGACTTTTTCTACCGCGTGAAAACCGCAGAAAGCATACATGATAAAAATCAGTCTGCTATCTGGCACGCGGCACCCTAATATCCGGTCAACAACATCCTGAACGATATTTTCGGCGCGCGGCTGATTTGGCCGTCTGAAACAGTCGCCGGAATTTTGAAAAACTTGACGGCTGGAAAACAGAATACGGCTTGAAAAACTGGTATTTGCGCGATGCGGGCGGCTATATCGGCATACACATTTTATTTCAAAAAAACAGCAATTTCTACTATCCGTGGGAATTGCAGGTTTGGGATGAAAAAGATGCCAAAGCCAATATTGAAAACCATATGATGTACAAACGGAATTTTGTGCGTTGAATTACTGGCAAGCCGCATTGAAACCGTTTATAACTGTTTATAAGAGAATAAACCATAAAATACACAACCGTATTCCTGACTTTTCTTTCAACTGCCTGAGGGAATAAACCATAAAAATACACAACCGTACCCCTGACTTTTTCCTTTAACCGCCCGAGTGAACAAAACCATGAAATACACAGCCGCACTCCTGACTTTTCTTTTAACTGCCTGCATGAACCCGAACGATGCGTTTTTTTCCAAAAACCGGCGTTATCAAATGCTAGAGGCACAATTGAACGGTTCAAATGCCATTTTCCATTACGGTTATTCCCAAAATCCCGATCATGATTTATTGGTCGACCAAGTCCGCGTGCCGGACGCGTACAGGGCTTTATTTGAGCGGGATTGGATAGCGAAGGAGCAAGGCTACCGCAAAAACGACTGCGTACTGGAAAAAGCGGAAAGCGGGGTGTGACGTACTACACCTGCGATGCGGAAAAAGGACTCAACGGCATACGTTTCATCATCTATGTCGTGAATATAAAAACGACAAAGGCTATGTCAAAGTTTACCGGAGCATGAATAAGCCGAATCAAGAAGAGTTAACCAAATTGGTTGCCGATTTGAATAAGTTTTACCCTTTAATCAGTCAGACGGATTCAGACTGCCTGAAAAGAATGGACACTATGATTAAATTCAAAAACGTACACAAACATTTCAAAGACCTGCACGTCATCAACGGCGTAAACTTGGAAATCAAAAAAAGGCGAAGTGGTCGTCGTCTGCGGGCCTTCGGGCAGCGGCAAATCCACACTCATCCGCACCGTCAACCAGCTTGAAAGCATCGAAAGCGGCGAGATTTGGGTGGACGGTGTCAACGTTGCCGACCCCAAAACTGATTTAAACAAAATCCGCGAAGAAGTCGGCTTCGTATTCCAAGGTTTCAACCTCTACCCCCACCTGACCGTATTGGAAAATATCACCCTCGCACCGATGAAGGTTAAGGGGCAAAATGCGGAACAGGCGGAGAAAAAGGCGATGGAGCTTTTTGGAACGCGTCGGACTGGCGCACAAAAAGACGCTTTCCCGTCCCAACTTTCCGGCGGCCAGCAGCAACGCGTGGCGATTGCGCGCGGACTGGCGATGGAACCGCGCGTGATGCTGTTCGACGAGCCGACCTCCGCACTCGACCCCGAAAATGGTCGGCGAGGTATTAAAAGTCATGAAAGACTTGGCAGAAAGCGGCATGACCATGATGTGCGTAACCCACGAAATGGGTTTTGCCCGCGAAGTTGCCGACCGGGTGCTTTTTGTCGATAAAGGGCAAATCCTCGAAGACGAAACGCCGGAAGCGTTTTTCACCAACCCAAAAACACGAACGCGCCAAGCAGTTCCTGCAACAGGTCATGACCCATTGATGCTATGCCGTCTGAAAAACCGGACGTTCAGACGGCATGCCCGACACCGCAAGATGATTGAGAAAAGAAAAACCATGTATTTTTGTTGACCGCACCGCTGTCGTCCTCAAGCCGACCGTCCGCTTTTTGAATGGCTCAAAAGCACCGACGAAAAATATGCCCGACCTGACCATAGAGCAGCTTCGTGCCAACTGTTCCGTCTTCCTCGTTCCGCAGTTCGACGAACCGGAAGCCGTCGTTTCCTACTTCGACGAACGCTACCGCCAGATTTTTGAAGCGGAGCTGGCAGGTTGGGACATCGATAAAGACAAATGGCCGCAAGACATGAGCCTGAAGGCGTTTTGGGAATTTTTTTCGACATCGAAATCCACGATATGGTTTTTGATATGGAAGAAGCGGATTTGAACATCACGCCCGTGTTCGACAATATGATGTAACGCCATGCGCGCCTTTCAGACGGCATTGAGGCCGTCCCGCATCCTGAACATCCTGACTGTATCGCTCCCACGCCGCCTCCATTGCCGTCTGCCTGACTTGGTTTTACGGCCGAATGATGTGGTTCGGTTTTGCGGCTTTGGTGGCAGTTACGCATACTCGCTCAGGATAACGAACCCTGAAAACACCGCCATGCCGTAACCTCCGTCGTATCGACCGCGACGGACAAGCGGAAATCGTATCCGGAAAAAGACAAAACAGCGGCAACACTTGCGGGCAGCAGTATGGTTACGCCTTATGCCTTATTCTTACAATGGGACACCGGCAGCAAGACCGTCCGCCACTGCATCACCCCCGATATGGCGGACAAAGAATCCTACCGCAGGCTGAAAGTCTGGGTACTTTGGCGGCAGCCGAAAAACCGCCGAAACCGATACGCCAAACTGATTTCAGACGGCATTTTAAAAACGGAACACTCAATGAAAAACACTGCAAGACTGGCTCGCATTTGGAAACCGCCCACAGCGGCGGCTGATCGATATGGGCTTGGAACGCGTAGGTGAAGTGAAAAAACGCATGAAACTCGAGCCGCAATGCCCCGTCGTCGTCGTTGCGGGAACAAACGGGAAAGGTTCGGTCTGCGCCTACCTGACGCAGATTTACAAACAGGCAGGCTTCAAAGTCGGTACGCTGACCAGCCCGCATTTATTGCGTTACAACGAACGCATCGCTGTCAACGCCGAACCTGTTTCGGACGATACGATTATTGCCTCTTTCGAACGCATCGAAACCGCACGCGGCGAAATATCGCTGACTTATTTTGAATTCAATGCCTTGGCGGCTGTCGACATCTTCATACGCGAACAAGTCGATGTAATGATATTGGAAGTCGGCTTGGGCGGACGTTTGGACGCGGTCAATGTGTTCGACTGCGATTGCGCGGTGGTTACCAGCGTGGATTTGGACCATCAGGCGTTTTTGGGCGATACGGTCGAGCAGGTCGGCTTTGAAAAAGCAGGCGTGTTCCGCAGCGGCAAACCCGCCATCTGCGGTCAAAACCCCGCACCCGAATCGTTGCTTTCACACGCCGAAGCCATAGGCGCGAAACTGCTGGATGGTGCAGCGCGATTTCGATTTCTCCTCATTGGAAAAACATCCAATGGAACTACCGCTTCCGGCCGCAGCATTCAGACGACCCCGCACGCAACCGTAATGCCCTGCCTTTCCCCGCATTGCGCGGCGCATACCAGCTCTCCAATGCCGCCTGCGCGTTGACCGTATTGGAATGCTTGAACGACAAATTGCCGGTGGACATCGGCGCCATCAAGCGCGGTTTGTTGCTGGTTGAAAAATCCCGGCCGCTTCCAAGTCCTGCCCGGCCGGCCGCTGACCGTTTTTGGATGTCGGACACAATCCCCACGCCGCCCGCGCCCTGCGCCGCAGCCTGATTAATTTGGCGTTTTGCGCAAAAACGCACCGCCGTGTTCAGCATGTTGTCCGACAAAGACATAGACGGCGTGTTGGAAATCGTTAAAGACCAGTTTGACGAATGGTATATCGCGCCTTTGGACGTGCCGCGCGGCATGACGCTCGAGAGCCTGCAAAACAAACTGCACGAACACAGCATCGAAAAACATACAGACTTTGCCACCGTCCGCGACGCATATCGGCGGCAGCCCTCAAAAGCGGGCGAAAACGACAGAATCGTCGTATTCGGCTCATTTCATACCGTTGCCGATGTCATGTCGGTACTTTTAAAAGGAATCTTCCATGTCCGAAAAACAAACAAAACGAAGTCCTGAGCGGTTACGAACAACTCAAACGGCGCAACCGCCGCCGTCTCGTAACGGCAAGCTGCCTGGTTGCCGCCTCCTGCCTGCTGCGCGGCCGCCCTCAGTTCCGATCCCTGCCGAAAATCCCCTGCCGCACCGACTGACGAAACAGGCAGCATGGAAAAACCAAGCGGCAAGCACGGTACAAACCCCGACCTTAAAATCCGCCTCAGAAGGTGTTGAACCCGCCGCCGACAAACCTCAAGACCTGGCCGGTGAAGAACAAGCACCTGCCGCCGACAACGGAATCAGCGAACCTGAAGACGTAGGCGCACCATTGGTCATCATCAACGACCGACTCGACGACAGCAATATCAAAGGCTTGGAGTCATCCGCAAAAACCGAAACAGGAAGAAGCTGCCGAAAAACCGCAGCAGGCAGAAACTGCCAAAACCGCACCGAAGCAGGCAAAACAACGCGCTGCCGAAAAAGTGCCGGCAACTGCCGACAGTACGGATACGGTAGCGGTTGAAAAATCGAAACGCACTGCCGAAACAAAAACCGCAAAAAGCGGAACGCACTGCCAGCCAAGCCCAAAGCCAAAGAAACCAAAACCGCCGAAAAAGTTGCCGACAAACCGAAAACTGCCGCCGAAAAACCAAACCGGATACGGCAAAATCCGACAGCGCGGTAAAAAGAAGCGAAAAACCGACAAGGCTGAAGGCAAAAAACAGCCGAAAAAAAGACCATTCGGACGGCAAAAACACGAAACGGCACAAAAAAAGCGACAAAGCGGACAAGACCAAAAACCGCCGAAAAAGAAAAAAATCCGAAAAATCCGGCAAAAAAGCCGCCATTCAGGCAGGTTATGCCGAAAAAGAACGCGCTTTGAGCCTCCAGCGCAAAAATGAAAGCGGCGGGTATCGATTCGACCATTACCGAAATCATGACCGACAACGGCAAGGTTTACCGCGTCAAATCAAGCAACTATAAAAAACGCAAGGGATGCCGAACGCGATTTGAACAAACTGCGCGTACACGGCATCGCCGGTCAGGTAACGAATGAATAACCTCCCGTTGCCGACCTCCTCGTCTCCGCCGTCATCGCCGCCCGCATCGTGCTATCCGCGATGCGCGGCGTGATTGCGGGAGGCAGGCTCAATGGTGGCATGGGTGGTTGCCTTCTTTTGCCAAACTCTTTGCCGCCTCCTTCGCAGAAATTGCCTTTGCCTCATTCCAGCCGCGCCTGTTCGCACTGGCATTGTCGTTTATTTCATTATTCATCCTCGCCTGCCTGATACAGAAAAATACTCCGCTCGCTGCTGACCGGCGCAGTTTCGGCGGTCGGCTTGGGCTTTGCCAACCGCATTTTGGGCGGCGTATTCGGTGCATTGAAAGGCGTTTTGATTGTTACCCTGCTGATCATGCTTGCTTCAAAAACCGACCTTCCCTGATACCGAAGAATGGCGGCAATCTTACACACTGCCGTTTTTGTATCGCTTTCCGAAGCCGTGTTAAACCATAGCGGCGGCACGGCGGAAACTCCGGAAGGCAATTGATTGCCCTGCTGGCGTTTCAGACGGCATCAAGCCGATTCTAATTTCAGAGGACATCGCCAAAAAAACGGGTTTTTAAACATTAAAAACGCAACCGTCCAAAAATATGCCCACGGTGCGCCGCGTACCGCCCGCCCTGATAGGGGGTAGTGCCGACGGCGGCAGGCGGTTTGGGCGATGCTCACACGGCGGCGGGAAGTGTTCCGCTTCAAGCCCCGCGCGGCGGCGGAAACCGCGAAAAATGCCGTCTGAAGCCTTCAGACGGCATTTTTGCGGAATATTCCGTTTGAAATATAGTGGATTAACAAAAATCAGGACAAGGCGACGAAGCCGCAGACAGTACAAATAATACGGCAAGGCAACGCCGTACTGGTTTTTGTTAATCCACTATATTTTCCCCTGCCGCACACGCCGCCCGCATAACCGGCCCGGCTTTATCCGCCATACCGCGCTGCCCGCCCCTCATCGGGCATTGTCAACAATTCAGGCAAAAACCGCCGTTTGCTTTTATAATTCCGTTTTACCCTTAAACCTCGAATCGGAGAAGACGATATGTGCGGCGTATTAGGTTTGGTCAGTCATGAACCCGTGAACCAGCTTCTGTACGACGGTTTGCAGATGTTGCAGCACAGGGGGCAGGATGCGGCGGGCATTGTAACGGCGGGAAGGCGGCACCTTCCATATGCACAAAGGCAAAGGAATGGTGCGCGAAGTGTTCCGTACGCGCAATATGCGCGATTTGACCGGCAACGCCGGCATCGCCCACGTCCGTTATCCTACTGCGGGCAACGCGGGCAGCAGCGCGGAGGCGCAGCCTTTCTACGTTAGCTCGCCTTTCGGCATCGTTTTGGCGCACAACGGCAACCTCACCAACACTGCCGAACTGTATGAAAACGTGTGCAACAAACACCTGCGCCACGTCAACACCAGCTCCGATTCCGAAGTTTTGCTCAACGTCTTCGCGCACGAATTGCGCCGCGAAGTCTCTAAAAACGCCGATCCGCACCGGCTCAATGCCGACAATATTTTCAACGCCGTTGCCGAAGTCCACCGCCTGGTGCGCGGCGCATACGGCGTGGTTGCCATGATTGCGGGCTACGGTATGCTTGCCTTCCGCGACCCTTACGGCATCCGCCCGCTGGTATTGGGTTCGCAAACCGACGAAGCAGGCAGGAAATCCCTATGCCGTCGCCTCCGAATCCGTTGCCTTCAACGCGCTTGCCTACGATTTGGAACGCGATATCCGGCCGGGCGAAGCGGTATTTGTCGGCTTTGACGGCACAATCATCGCCCGACAATGCAGCGATAAGGCCAAACTCAGCCCCTGCCTTTTTGAATACGTCTATTTTTGCCCGTCCCGACTCCGTGATTGACGGCGTGTCCGTTTACCAGTCGCGCTTGGATATGGGCGTGTCCTGGCGGAAAAATCAAACGCGAGCTACCCGTGGACGACATCGACGTCGTGATGCCCATCCCCGATACCAGCCGCCCCAGTGCAATGGAGCTTGCCGTCCACCTCAAAAAGCCTTATCGCGAAGGTTTGATTAAAAACCGCCATATCGGACGCACCTTTATCATGCCCGGTCAGGCAACGCGCAAAAATCCGTGCGCCAAAAACTCAGCCCGATGGAAACCGAATTTGCAGGCAAAAACGTGTTGCTGGTAGACGACTCCATCGTGCGCGGGACGACCAGCCGCGAAATCGTCGAAATGGTACGCGCGGCGGGCGCGCGCAAAGTCTATATCGCCTCCGCCGCGCCCGAAGTGCGCTATCCCAATGTGTACGGCATCGATATGCCCACGCGCGAAGAGTTGATTGCCAACGGGCGCAGCGCGGCGAAAATTGCCGCCGAAATCGGCGCGGACGGCATCGTGTTTCAAGACTTGACGATTTTGGAAGCCGTCGTCAAAGCACTCAATCCGAAAATCGAATCCTTCGATTCGTCCTGTTTCAACGGCATTTATCAGACAGGGTGACATCGATGATGCCTACCTCGACCGCCTGTCCGCCGAGAAATCCGGCTGCGGCGGCCTGAAAATCCACCCGAGCAGGATGGAACACAGCATCAGCATCAGCGATGCGGGCGACGAAGAATAAGGGCTTCCCAAAACCGCGATGCCGTCTGAAATCCGAACGCCGGGTTTTCAGACGGCATTTCCCATATCGGCATCACATTTCCCATTTCATCCGCACGCAATATGAGTACCGAAACCAAAAACTACATTACGCCCGCCGGATGGCAGGCATTGAAAGACGAGCTTTATCAACTGGTCAATAAAGAACGCCCCGAAATCGTCCAAATCGTCAACTGGGCGGCAGGCAACGGCGACCGCAGCGAAAAACGGCGACTATCTTTACGGCAAACGCCGTATGCGCGAAAATCGACCGCCGCATCCATTTCCCTGACCAAACGTTTGAGTCTGCCGTCGTCGTCGATCCCGAATTGCGCGAAGCGACCGACCAAGTGTTTTTCGGCGCGACGGTCGGGCTGTTGCGCGGCGACGGGCACGAGCAAACCGTCAAAATTGTCGGCATCGATGAAATCGATACCGCGCAAAACAAAAATTTCTTGATTTCGCCGTTGGCGCGTTGCCTGATTAAAGCGCGCGAAGGCGACGAAGTGAGTTTTTAAACACGCCGGAAGGGCGTGAGGAAATTGAAATCCTTTTCTGTCGAATACATCAAAATCGACTGATCGAGAATGCCGTCTGAAACGGTGCAAGCGCGCCGTTTCCCAAAATAAAGGAATACCGAATGAGGAAAAATCCGCACCAAAATCTGCGGCATCACCACACCGGAAGACGCATCGGCCGCCGCAGCGGCAGGTGCAGATGCCGTCGGGCTGGTCTTTTTCCAAGGCAGCAGCCGGGCCGTCGATATTGCCCGCGCCAAAAATCACCGCCGCACTGCCGCCGTTTGTCAGCATTGTCGCCCTCTTCGTCAACGAAAGCGCGCAAAAACATCCGCCGCATCCTTGCCGAAGTGCCGATACACATCATCCAATTCCACGGCGACGAAGACGACGCATTCTGCCGCCAGTTCCACCGCCCCTATATCAAGGCCATTCGTGTTCAGACGGCATCAGACATCCGAAACGCCGCCGACCGCTTCCCCGACGCTCAGGCACTGCTGTTCGATGCCCTATCACCCTTCGGAATACGGCGGCACCGGACACCGCTTCGACTGGACGCTGTTGGCGGAATATTCGGGCAAACCGTGGGTGCTTGCCGGCGGGCTAACCCCTGAAAAACGTCGGCGAAGCCGTCCGCATCACCGGAGCTGAATCTGTCGACGTATCCGGCGGCGTAGAAGCGCTCAAAGGCAAAAAGACCCCCGCCAAAGTTGCCGCCTTTATCGCAACCGCCAACCACCTATCCCGTTAAAGCAACAAAAATTGCCGCCGGAATGACTTATAGTGGATTAACAAAACCAGTACGGCGTTGCCTCGCCTCAGCTCAAAGAGAACGATTCTCTAAGGTGCTGAAGCACCAAGTGAATCGGTTCCGTACTATTTGTACTGTCTGCGGCTTCGTCGCCTTGTCCTGATTTTTTTGTTAATCCACTATAATCTAAAAAATTTATGTTATTAATTTTGAAAAACTTAATCCCGTCATTCCCGCGCAAGCGGGAAATCCGGCTCGTTCGGTTTCGCTTGTTTTAAGTTTCGGGTAACTTCCACTTCGTCATTCCCGCACAGGCGGAATCCGGTTCATTCGGTTTCGCTTGTTTTAAGTTTCGGGCTAACTTCCACTTCGTCATTCCCGCGCAGACGGGGAATCCAGTGCGTTGAGCTTCAGCTATTTAGAATAAATTTTGAACTCTAATCGCGTCATTCCCACGAAAGTGGGAATCCAGGACGTAAAATCTCAAGAAACCGTTTTACCCGATAAGTTTCCGCACCGACAACTCTGGATTCCCGCCTGCGCGGGAATGACGGCGGAGCGGTTTCTGTTTTTTCCGGTAAATTGCCTTAGCATTGAATGTCTGATTCCCGCCTTCGCGGGAATGACGAATCCATCCATACGGAAACCTGCATCCCGTCATTCCCACGAAAGTGGGAATCTAGGACGCAAAAATCTCAAGAAACCGTTTTATCCGATAAGTTTCCGCACCGACAGACTCTAGATTCCCGCCTGCGCGGGAATGACGGCGGAGCGGTTTCTGTTTTTCCGGTAAATTGCCTTAGCATTGAATGTCTCAGATTCCGCCTGCGCGGGAATGACGGCGGAAATCTTGTTTATATTGAATCAAAAAACCTGCACCTTAATCAGTTGGCGGTTTAGTCCGACTTTTGGGGTGCAGATCAAAGCTTTCAGACGGCATTTTCCTAAAACTTCATTTCGAGCGCGAGGCTGAAGTTCCTGCCCGGTGCGGCATACCTTCCATAGTTACTGTCTTCGCTGCGTCGGTTTGCCGTGCTTTCCGCAGTCTGGCGCAACGATTCCCAAGTAACGTAGCGGTAGTTGCCGATATTGTAGATAGCCGCCCTCAAGGTCAGCCGTTTTTCAGATTCAGATAAGCGGAAACGTCTGCCGTTTTCCAAGAAGACGTAACCTTCCTGCCGAATATCGTTTTTTTGATCGCCTGCCAGATAAGCAAGCTCGTCAGGGTTTTTCCCTTTGGAATAGGTCAGCATAATGTTTGCCCCCATTTCCCCTCAGGCTGGTCGTATCCGAACCCCAAAACATAACGCGACGGCTGTACCGCATCCAAAAGCATAGCTGCGGAGAGACAAGTCCGGCCGGTTGGATACCGATTTTCGGTTTGATGCGGTTGTACGCCAAAGTCGTGTACAAACCTTCGGGCAGTTTGCCGTATACGCCGTTCCAGTCGATTTTTTTCCCAAGATGTTGATGCCTTGGAGCGACATATTTTGGGCATTGTAATAATCGCGTATATCAATCTCTGTCAATCGTCCTGTTGAATCCGGCAATTTGGTTTTTGATCGGCAACGGCAATCATATCGGTATAGCGGTTGCGGAAGCTGCTGATTTCCAAAAAGCCGAAAATCGCCCTTCCACTGCAAAACCGATTTCTCGGTTGGCTGCCTTTTTCCGATTTCAGGGCGGGACGCTGCCAGCCTTTCGGATAATCGTGATAAAATGTCTATACCGAAAAGCTCTTGGAATGAAGGCGTTCTGAAGCCGCTGGAGGCGCGGTAAGACAAAGAAAAATGCCGGTTCGGTTTGAACACGATGCCGCTGTTCCACGAACGGTCAACATACCGCCCGCTGCGGACGAGTTCTTCCGACGTGGTGAAGTTTTTGCCGGTCGTACCTGCCGCCCAAGCTGAAATCGAAATATTTGCCGATTGAAAAAACGGTCGTTCAAAGAAATGTGGATATTGCTGCCGTTGATTTTTCTTGGCACGCATTTGCGGGAACGCAAAGGTTTCGATGTAGCCGCAGACCGATCCTTCGACGACTTCGGGCTTACCCAAAAGATACTTATCTTGATTGTTATCATCGAATCCCGTGGATTCCGAAATCCTTGCCGCATTGTGGGAAAGCTGTTCGGGGCGGGAGATCGCTTTGGAAGCATCGTAACCGAAGCCCAAAGTCAGATGGTGTTTCGTCCATTTGTTTTTCAGCGATTTCTCAAACGAGGGCATTCAAAACATTGTGCTGTTCGCGGTAGTGGAAACGGTCGCTGCTGTCGTAGGAATACGGCTTGTCTGCCGACGCGCGGCAGGATTTGTCCACGGCAGGGATACACGGCGCAATTCAGCTTCAGCGTGTTGTTGTCGGTTGCCACGCCCTGTTTGTCAAACGACAACACCGCCTTATCCGCCCAATTGTCAGAATATGCTTCGTTTTCATAACGGTACAGCAAACCCATACGGCGGCGGCGGTGATGTTCGTCAATAAATTTGGTGCGGGAATATTTCAAACCTATGCCCTTTTCCAAATTTTTTTTGTTTTTGTCCCACTCTTCTATATTCGGCCTAAAAATACAAGCCGTCGCGGAAATCGTTGCCGTCGTACACCCCGCTCTTGTCGCTAAACTTTTTCGCCTCATCCGTACCGTAATACTGTTTTTCCGTCATATCGCGGATGTCGTAACGCTGTTTGGTATCCTCAAACACGCCGCCGACATAATGCCTGCCGCCGAAGCGGTAGCCCAGCTTGGCAAGCCAAGAGCCGCTGCGGTAATCCATCGGATCGGGCAATATCCTGCCGCCGCCCGTGTACGATTGGACGGACAGGGTTTTTCGTGGCGCGCCTGCGCCTCCCGCACCATCGCTTCTTCTTCAGCATTTAAAGGCTGATTGTTTTTCTTACGTTCTTCCACCCAGCGGTTGAGCTGGTTCAAATAATTCTCGTTGCCCGCCAATTTTGCCACAGGCTTGAGTGTATTATCGCCCTCTACTAAGAAAAAAATTGCCCTGTTTTATCTTTGCTTTGAATATCGTGTGTATGGCGGAACGCGTCCAAACGGTCTATACCGTATTCCACCCCGTCCGCAATATCGCCGTGCGGGCAGCGTTTCCCGCCCTTGACGTTCGGTTCGGATTAACAGCCCTTCCCAACCGTCTTTACTGAAACCCGCGCCGAGCGACTTCATAAATTGGCGGTTTTTACTGCCGTAGGCGGTTTTTGCCTGTATCCCCCAGCTTTTGCCGTCTGAAATCAGGTCTGCCGCTTCTTTGGTTCGGAAGGCGACCGCGCCGCCGAGTGCGCCGCTGCCGTGATCGGACGAACCGGCACCTTTGTCGATTTCCACCGTGCTGATGTTTTTCATATTCGATTTCGTTGATTGCACCGCTGCCGCCGCGTCCGCCGTATCCACTCAACGATCCCTGCACGGTAAACGCCTGTATTTGGGCAACGCCGTCAACCGAAACCGCCACACGGTTTTTTTATCCACGCCGCGTATCGAGTAGCCGCCGCTCGTGCCGTTGCCCTGTTCGACAACCGCCACGCCCGGATCGTAGCGCGTCAGATCTCGGATACCGAGTACCTGTTCTTTGTTCAACGTTTCCGACGTTTTGACGATTTTGCCCAAACCGGTCGCCTCTTTCGATCGCCGTCCCACTTTGGCGGCACGGACGGTAATCTCCTTCAATGATTGACTTTGCGCCGCATCAGATGCCGCTGTTTCGGGGTTTTGCCGCATATGATGGGAAAAGCGGTTGCAATGGCCAAGGCGGTCAGGGTAAGCTGAAAACCGTGTTTTTCATTCATTTTTCCACCTCTTTATCGTCTTTCTTCGCGCCGAATACCACGCCGAATTGGTGTTTAACTTCAGGTTCTAACTGTTCGCCAACACCAGCTTCAGCTTCATTTTCAACTTCAGCTTCAGCTTCATTTTCAGTACCTTCAGTTATACCAAGAGATTTCCATCATTATTGAAAAATAGTGCCGCCTAATTCCGCCGCCTGCGGGCCGTAAAAATCCTCCTTCTACACGAAGATTACTAGCTTGGAAGGTTTTGGGGTTGGTCGAACCAGTTCCCGAAAGATTGATGCCGTTATCCCGAGTGCGCGCTGTCGCGTGGAAACCGTTGCCCTCAATCACGCCGTTTTCAATATGGAAAGCAGCTTCTACACCGTTTTTCTCCGTCAGCGTTCCGGAAATCGATTTCTTGCCGAAATCAACGGTAAATTTTGCTTTTGCGGTTTTATCCGCCTGATTGTCCCATTGAATGGGTTTTGCTGATACGCGCTTCCCAAGTGCCCGTATAATGCGCCGTTCCGGTTTTTGGAATGTCGGCTTCTGCCGTGCGGATACCTTTCAGGAAAAGGTCGATGTCCCTGCCTTTAGGGGCTTCCGGAGCGGGCGAGATGCCGTCTGAACCGCCACCGCCGCCTTCTTCCGGCAATTCTTCTTCGGGTTCTTCAGCTTCTTCACCTTCGTCTTCTTCGCTGCCTCCGTCTTCTACGGCTTCGTTTTCTTCGCTGCCTTCGTCTTCTACGGCTTCGTCTTCGTCTTCTTCGCCGTTATCAACACCTGTATCCTCTTCATCCTCCCCTTTATCTTCCGCCTTTGGTTTACTTGCCGGGCGGTCGGTTTTTATCCGTCCGAGTTTCACATAGGTCAGAAAAATCGCAACAAGCACGGACGGTCATTTTCCTGCCGTCGGCAAGATCGATGGTTTGTTCTTGGTTTACCAAAGGAATTTCACGCCCTTCGACAAGAAGTTTGTCGGGATGACCAAGATCGGGCATAGGGGAAATGGCAAACGGGCGGGGATTTTTATCAGCCGCCTCGTCAACGGAAATTTTTAGAGAATCCAAGATTTTGGTGTTTTTTTCAGACGGCATAGCAGGATTTGTGCCTGATGCGTCTGTTTTTTTGTTTGCCTGCGAATACGCCGAATACGCTGTTGTCGTTACTGATAAAACCGTCCGGCAAGCTCTTCCCCTTATCGCCGAAAAACCGCCCTCAAGCCGCTGATCGGCATCGGTATGGAAAAACAAATGCTCCTTATTGGCATGGTTTTTCGCTAAATCAGGATTGACACTGGCACTGCCGGTAAAGCGGTTGCCGTCCAATGTTGCGGTAATGTTGTAAATGGTCAGCGGTTTTTGGGCTCATTTGGATTACTTTTTATTTCGCACATACTGATTTTTAATCAGCTTGCCATTCATGGTTTTTGTTATCAAAAATCAACCGTATATTCGGCAGGATGCTTTTTCCCTATCGTCGGCATCCCTAGCCTCACAAGAAGCTGCCCCAATTTCATTACCATAATATGTGGTATAACCCAAATCCATACTGGAAACCGCCTTTACCTGTCCGATGACGTTTGGCATCGGTCATATATTGCCAGTTGCCGGAATATTGCACCGTTCCCGCGCTCGGTAAAGATTGGGAAGGATGTTCTCCGGAATAATATACAAAACCGTCATAACTAAATCGGTTAACAAACTCCTTACCATCAGAAGTCTTTTTCTTTTTCATTCTCCTTTCCTTCCGCCTTGGTAAACACATAGCCCGCACGGACAAATTGATAATTATATTTTTGCATCTTCATTTGTCGATGTGATAACCCTCACATCAGGATACCGTTCGTTGATTTTCTTTTTAAGTTTATCGGCCTGTTCTTGCGGCGTACCGTCTAAAAACAGGATATCCTTCTCTTTGAGCGGCAGATACTCCTCTGCCTGCTTACTATCGGGAATTTCATTACCATTTTTATCAAAAGTTGCGATATTCCGCCTTGGCAGCCGCATTGCCGCACCGACGGCGGGCCGGTTGACCGGCGTGGTTTCTATAGAAGGTTTGGCAGGGGGCGGAGTGGGAACGTCCTCAGGTTTGGAAGGTTTGGAATCTGACGGGGTTTTGCGCGGTCGGCGTTGGTTTGGCAACAGGCTGCACGCCGAAATTACCGCCACAGGCTGCCAGCATCAACGGCAGCAAGGCAATGCTGAAATAATTCAGTTTACGCATTTCTACTTCACTTATTAGTTGATAATAAGTGTCATTATACTTATATATGGATATAATATAAATTATTTTTAGGCTGTGTTTTAATATAGTGTTGATAGGCGTACTTGGCTTTAAGGTATTCAACAGGATATTTATTCCTAACCGGAAAATAATTGTCTTTTCCCTTGCAAAAGAATTGAAATCAACAGATTACTAAAACACAGCCTTTTTTTATTAAAAATGCCGTCTGAAACCAAGTTCAGACGGCATTTTTGCCCAGCTCCGACAGGGTTTGAAGCCGTAGGGAAATCAGATTGTCCTTGAGGGTTTACAAAACCCAGCTCGCGCAGGAAGCGGATGTCGTCCGCCCAACCGGATTTTGACTTTGACCCAGACCTTCAAAAATACTTTGGTATCAAACAGTTTTTCCATATCCAACCGCGCTTCGGTGGAAATCTTCTTCAAACGTTCTCCGCCTTTACCGATCAAAATCGCCTTTTGGCTTTCCTTATCGACCAAAACGGCGATATAGATGCGGTTTAAACCGTCTTCCTCTTCAAACTGCTCCACCTCGACATTCATCGCATAAGGCAATTCCTCGCCCAAATAGCGGAACAATTTTTCACGCACGATTTCCATCGCCAAAAAAACGTGCCGATTTGTCCGTAACCATATCTTCGGGATACATCGGCACGCTTTCGGGCAGATACGGCTTAATCAGCTCCAACAGGTTGGCAATCCGCAATCCGTGTTTCGCGCTGACCGCCTCCGCCGCCGAAAAATTCAAATTCGGCGCGCACTTTGAGCAACAAACGCCTCCAGCGCGTAACGGTCTTTCGCCTTGTCCTTGTCGATTTTGTTGACCACTAAAATGACCGGCGTGTGCTTGGGCAGTTGTTTCAACACGACACGGTCGGCATCGGTAAAGCGCATCGCTTCCACGACGAAAACCACCACATCCACGCCGCCGAGTGCCTCGGTAACATTTTTGATTCAGCCTGTCGTTGAGCGCGTTGCGGTGGTCGGTTTGAAAGCCCGGCGTATCGACAAACACGAACTGCGCGGTATCGTCGGTATAAATCCCCGTTACGCGGTTGCGCGTCGTCTGCGCCTTTTTGCTGGTGATGCTGATTTTCTGACCGATGAGATGGTTCATCAGCGTTGATTTGCCCACGTTCGGACGGCCGACAATCGCTACGAAGCCGCAACGGTATCCGTCGGCGGCACGTTCCCCTGCAAGGAAGGTTTCAATATCCATATTCGCTTTCATATCCACATTTCAGACGGCATATTCACGCGCCGCCTCATTTCTTTTTTTCTTCTTCAGCGGCAGCTTCTCTTCCAGCCACTTCAAAGCCTCTTTCGCCGCCTCCTGTTCCGCCACCTTGCGGCTCGTCCCTTTGGCACGGCACACGAAACCCAGTTCGCCCAAATCGCAGGAAACCACAAACATACTGTCGTTGGCATGGCCGATTTGCTCTTCGATACGGTATTTCGGCAAGGCGAAACGGCGCGCCTGCAACGCCTCCTGCAAAGCAGTTTTTGCCGTCTTTTGCCTGATTTTGGAAATCGGCGCGCCGGACGCGATCGGCAAACAGATGGCGCACCACCTTTTCCGCCGTGTTGAAATCGGCATCGAAGCTGACGGCGGCAAACATCGCCTCCATCGCGTCCGCCAGTATCGAAGGCCGTCTGAAGCCGCCGCTCTTCAACTCGCCCGCCCCCAAGTATAGGCCGTCGCCGACATTCATTTCCGCCGCCATTTCCGCCAGCACGCCCTCATTGACCAGACTTGCCCGCAACCGCGACAACTCGCCCTCCGTCAACTTCGGAAACGCGTCAAACAGCATCCGCGCCACCGTATAATTCAAAAATCGAATCACCGACAAACTCAAACCGCTCGTTGTGCTTCGCATGATGGCTCCTGTGTGTCAAAGCCTGACGCAAAAAGCGAAATATCGCGGAACGCGTAGCCCAGTCTCTTCTGTATCGCCGCGTGTGCCTGCTGTTTCAAAACATCGTCTTTCATTACCGTCTTCCGCAAAAACAGCCCGAATGCGTTTCCATACTCCAAAAAAATACAGAAACACCTTAAGGCTGCAAACGGCGCACATTGTACCACTCAAACCGCCGCCGTCTGCCGACAACGCAAGAATCGTGGTAAAAATCCGTAAGTTTCCCCCAACGTATTCCCGCAATGAACGCATTTTGCACAAGCACTTTCCTCGGCACTCGACCGCTGTATCGCCACCAACACCGTCGCCAAACAAAACCAGCCCGTCGGCTTCCTCTACCGCGAAGCCCCCGTTTTCGAAAAATGACAGCGGCTGGCGTTTCTTCAGCGGCGACGAGACCGACGAATATACCGACGATCCGGACAACTTCAGCATCCTCAGCATTGCCGAAATCACCAAAACCAACCCTGAAACCGCCGCACTGCTTTTCCCAACCCGAAGGCAGCGCGTGGGAATTGGCAGAAGACGGCACATTCCAAAACCGTTGCCGACTGGCAGCCGCAAGACTGAAACCTTCAGACGGCATTCCGAAACCCCGAATACCAAAGGACACCCAATGAATACCATCGCCCCCAAACCTCGACGGCAAACACCTCCGCATCGGCATCGTACAGGCACGTTTCACCAACGAAATCGGCAGCGAAATGCTCAAAGTCTGCTGCCGCACCTCCAAGAATTGGGTGTAGCAGACGAAAAACATTACCGTCGCCACCGTACCCGGCGCACTTGAAATCCCCATCGCGCTGATGAACCTTGCCTCTTCCGAAAAGTTTGACGCACTGATTGCCATCGGCGTCGTCATCCGTGGCGAAACCTACCATTTCGAGCTGGTTTCCAACGAATCCGGAGCAGGGGTCAGCCGTGTCGCACTCGACTACTAACATCCCGATTGCCAATGCCGTCCTGACCACGGAAAACGACGCACAGGCAATCGAACGGATTGAAGAAAAAGCCTCGGATGCCGCCAAAGTCGCCGTCGAATGCGCCAACCTCGTCAACCTTCTGCTCGAAGAACAGTTTGAAGACGAAGAATAACAAACAGGGCGTACACCAATACGCCCTTTTCCGTTTCAGACGGCATACCGTGCCGCCCAACCGTTTCAAGGAAAAAAATCATGAAAAAACAGCCCGCCGCCGTTCCCGCGAGCTTGCCGTACAAGCCGTTTACCAATCCCTTTATCAACCGCACCGCCGCACCCGAGATTGCTAAAAACATCCGCGAAATGTCCGACTTTGCCAAGGCAGACGAAGAATTGTTCAACAAACTTTTCTTCGGCACGCAAACTAATGCGGCAGAGTACATCCGACAAATCCGCCCGCTTCTCGACAGGGACGAAAAAGACCTCAATCCCATCGAACGCGCCGTCCTGCTGACCGCCTGCCACGAACTTTCCGCTATGCCCGAGACACCCTACCCCGTCATTATCAACGAAGCCATCGAAGTTACCAAAACCTTCGGCGGTACGGACGGGCACAAATTCGTCAACGGCATCCTCGACAAACTCGCTGCCCAAATCCGCCCTGACGAGCCCAAACGCCGTTGATACTCCAGAAAAATCCGAATCGGAAAAATACACAAATGCCGTCTGAAAAAAACCTTTTCAGACGGCATTTTGTTTCAGCCCCTATCAATACTGTACAGTCCAGCTGATTTCGCCGCCCGCGCGCATCGGACAAGTTCGCCGTCGCCGTAGGGAACGCTTGCGGGGACGGTTTGGCTTTGTTTGACGAGGGTTATCGTGTCTGTGTTTTTCCGGAATGCTGTAAAACCTTGCGCCGTTTTTTTCGAGGCGAAGGCTTCGAGTTTATCCAATACGCCTGCTTTTTTTCAAACACTTCAGCGTAAAGCTCGATGGCGGTCATGGCGCTGAACATACCGGCGCAGCCGCAGGTGTTTTCTTTGGCGGATTTGGCATGCGGCGCGGAGTCGGATGCCGAGGAAGAATTTAGTGCGCCTTATCGCCGGTAACGGCGGCGACCAATGCCTGACGGTGGGTTTCGCGTTTGAGTACGGGCAGGCAGAAATGATGGGGCGCACGCCGCCGACCAAGAGGTCGTTGCGGTTGAGCAAGAGGTGTTGCGGGGTAACGGAGGCGGCAACGTTGTCGCCCTGCTTCCAAAAACCAGGCGTGCGGCTTCGGCGGTGGTGATGTGTTCAAACACGACTTTGAGATTCGGCACTTGCGCCAAAAACGGGTTTCATCACGCGCTCGATAAAGGCGGCTTCGCGGTCGAAAAATGTCGATTTCGGGGTCGGTTACTTCGCCGTGAACGAGGAACAGGATGTCCTGTTTCGCCATTTCTTCCAAAAACGGGGATGAGCTTGAATAGGTCGGTTACGCCGGAATCGGAATTGGTCGTCGCGCCGGCGGGGTAGAGTTTGAAGGCGACGATGCCGGCGGCTTTTGGCTTCGCGTACAAGTTCGGGCGTGGCGTTGTCGGTGAGGTAAAGCGTCATCAACGGCTCAAACGCGCTGCCTTCGGGCAACGCCGCCATAATGCGCGCTTTGTAGGCAAGCGCGTCGGCTACGCTGACGATGGGCGGTTTGAGGTTGGGCATGATGACGGCGCGCCCCATTTGGCGGGCGGTATAAGGGGCAACGGCTTTAAGCGCGTCGCCGTCGCGCAGGTGCAGGTGCATATCGTCGGGGCGGATAATGGTCAGGGTTTGCATGGTTGTTCCTTTTTAGATTTTTGGTTTCCAGACGGCATGCCGACTTTATGCCGTCTGAAGTCAGGGGAGAATTAGGGGATTCCCGTTGTGGGAACGGTGCGTTAGGTTCAATACTGCCTGTACGGGTAAATCCGGGGAATCGGCGGTTTGTGCGGTCAATACGGTTTCTTCAGGGGCTGCCCGCTTCCCGCCAGGCATAGCTGACTTGGCGGATTTCAAACGGTGCCTGCACCGACTGTTCTGCCCTTAATTCCAAATTTTTATTTTGCGGCGGATGTCGGACAAGCCCTGAGAAATGTTCCAAAAAGTGCGGCAGCGTCAGCATATTTGGCTTTAACGCTGCAACTGTCGCGCGTCAGGCTCAAATAATAAATGCCGCCATCGCGTTCAAGCGTCCACAACACCTGTACATCGGGTTCTGCAACAGCGGGCGGCAGACGGGACAGGTCTTCCTTTCCGACAGGGACAAAATGTCCGACAGCGGCAAACTTGAAACCGGTTCAAAACCGCCCTGCGTCGATACGCAGGCATTCCGGAACAAATCGACGGCAATGCGCGCAAAGCCTTGTCGATCTTCATCGGAAGGTTGATTTTTGAGCACTGCATGCAGCAAAAATAAAAAGTTACAAACAACACAATCGGGCGGATTATCTGCATTTCAGACGGCATTTATTTGTGTTGGACGACCAACCTGAATACGCCGTCCTGCTCCGAAGCATCCAGCAGCACATGACCGGTTTGGCGGCAAAAAGCCTCAAAATCTCCCGGTGCGCCGCTGTCGGTTGCCAGAACGGTCAACACGTCGCCCTGCTGCATTTGCGCCAAAGCCTTTTTGGCACGCAAAATAGGCAAAGGGCATTTCAGCCCGATAACGTCCAAAGTTTCGCTGTTCATCGTTTGTACCGTTTAAAAAAATGGGAATCGGGGAGATTATACCCCAGTTGCTTGCAGCCCCCTTTGCCAACCCATAAAATAAAGCCGTTTTTCAACTTGGAGAAATCTATGCGCCGCGCCATCCTTCTGATTCTGACCCTGACTGCCGGCACGTCCCTTGCCACCAGCTTCAGCCAAAAAGACACGCCGATCAACACCCGCTACCGCGAAACGCCCGAAGAAGCCGCCGCCCGCGAATTTAAAGAACATACCGCCAAACTGCCGCCGCTGCCCGATACGCACTCGGACGGCTGGTTCGACATTTATGTGGATGAAAAATTACGGCAAACAGCCGAAAAATCCTGCTCGACAGCCTGCAAATTATGCCCGCGCCCGACGGCAGCATCCGCTATATTCTCAATATCCGCTCCGACAAAGGCTACGACAACCTGACTGCCGAAGGCATATTCTGCGCCCGCTCATCCATCCGTTTCGGCAACGACAAACTTTCCTCCCTACAAAGTATTCGGATACGGCGATACGGTCAACCGCCGTTGGATACAGCCTCGAAATACCGAATGGAAACCGATAGGCGGTGCATTAAGCCGCAACGACGCATTACGCGCCGTGCTGTATGCGGCATTCTGCGAAGACGGCATACCGACCGACACGCACGGCCTGATACAACGTCTGAAAGAACGTGCCGGACATTATGCGCCATCGATGAAACAACTCTCCAAATAAACCGGATATGAAAAAATGCCGTCTGAAACAATTTTCAGACGGCATTCGCATTATCAGGCATCATGCGGCGGCAACTTTGTCCTGACGGAGCAACAACGTAATCAAACTGCTGATTCGCTGCTTCATCTCACGCCGGTCGACAATCTGGTCGATTGCGCCTTTTTCCAGTAAAAACTCGGCACGCTGGAAGCCTTCCGGCAAGGTTTCCCGTACAGTCTGTTCAATAACGCGCGGTCCCGCAAAAACCGATTAGGGCATTGGGTTCGGCCAATACGACATCGCCAAGGAAAGCAAAGCTGGCGGATACGCCGCCCATGGTCGGATCGGTCAATACCGATATAAACGGCAGGCGTTTTTTTCCGTCAACAAGCGCAGAGCGGCACTGGTTTTCGTCATCTGCATCAATGAGTTCACACCCTCCTGCATACGCGCACCACCGGAAGCCGCCACACAGACGAACGGACAATTGTCGGCAACCGCCCGACGGATGCCTTGTACGAATCGTTCGCCCACAACCGAACCCATCGAACCGCCGATAAAGCGGAATTCAAACGCAGCAACCACAACGGGCAGGCCGTTCATCTTGCCTTTCATTACCACCAAAGCATCATCTTCCCCGGTCAGCTTGCGTGCCGCACTCAAACGATCCGGATATTTTTTTGCTGTCTTTAAACTTCAAAGGATCGGTCGGTTTGACATTTCCGGCAACCTCCTCTCTGCCATCCTCATCCAAAAAGCAGATTCAGGCGTTGTCGTGCCGACAACGGATTGTGGTGGTTGCATTTCGGACAAACCTGATTGTTCTGCTGCAACTCGGTAGAATAAACGGTTGCCGAACAAGACGGGCATTTGTGCTAGACCCTCGGGAACATTGGAAGAACCGTCTTTCCCGCGATTCTTGATTTTGGGTGGCAGAATTTTATCTAACCAGCTCATGGACAACTCCTAAAATATTCAGGATGAGGAACCGCCGTCAGCGCACGGCATCCTTCAACTCTTTTACCAAAGCACCGACGGCGGCAGCCTCGTTGCCTGTATTGTTTTCGATTTCTTTCACAATCCGGCTGCCAACAATAACTGCGTCGGCAACCCGACCGATTTTGCGTGCACTTTCCGCATTGCTGATACCGAAACCGACACCGATGGGAATATCTATATACTGACGCAAATACTCTATTCTACTCGAAACTTCATCCGTATCCAAACTTGCCGCACCCGTTACCCCTTTGAGCGATACATAATAGACGAAACCACCTGCAAATTGTGCAATAGTCTTAATGCGCCCTTCAGTCGTTGTAGGTGCAATCAGGAAAATACAGTCAACCCCTGTTGCCTTTCAGCTCGCGATATAAAGAATCAATGGTTTCAATGGGGAATCCACTGTCAACACGCCGTCCACCCCCGCCTTTGCAGCTTCCTGAGCAAACTCCCGATAACCCATCTTATGTATGGGATTCAAATACCCCATCAAAACAACCGGCGTTTGAGTATCGGTTTCACGAAACCTTCTAACAACATCCAAGACATCGCGCAGAGAAACACCGTTTACCAACGCCCGTTCCGCCGCACGCTGAATAACCGGCCCGTCTGCCATCGGGTCGGAAAAAGGCACACCCAACTCTAAAATATCCGCACCATTTGCAACCATACTGTGCATTATGCCAAAGTTGTCCGAATATCGGGATCGCCCACCGTAATATAGGGAATCAATGCCTTTCCGCCATCCAAAGCGGCAAAAGCCTGCCGGATTCTGCTCATTTGTCTCTTCCATCCCTATCGGCAAATATGCCGTAAAACACAATCAGTAAATTTTTCCCAGTATAACATTTGCGATACGGATGAGGCGAATACGGCAAACAGAAACCGCGTAGATCAGAGCCGCCGTTTGAACGAGGCAGAAATAAACGGCAAACATCTCGGATTAACAAAATTCAAAAATCAAGACAGGGCAATACCATACTGGTTTTTGTCAACCCGCTATAAAGATTCGCATAAAAATAGACGCTGTAAAACACAGCGTCTATTTTTTATCTGGCGGAGTAAGAGGGATTCGAACCCTCGATGCAGGTTGACCCCACATGCTTCCTTAGCAGGAAGTGCCTTCAGCCTCTCGAGCCATTACTCCTAAGGAAAGCAGAATTGTAATTAACTTTTATTGATACCGTCAAGAAGAAACAGGAAGTATAAATATCAGCATCTTGAAATTAAATAATATTTACCTCATTAATACTAGCAATCGGCGTTTCTCAAAACAAAATATCCTTATATATTGCGTCCCATCAGAGGGCGCATTACTTTTTCTTATCAATCAAATCCTCATAAAAATGCTTTTTGGGCATCTTGCTTAGTTTCCTGAAACCACACATCTTCAGGAAAAACGTGCAAGCGCGACATCCAATGTTGACAGTAGGTTTTGCGACAGGGCTTTGGTCAGGTATTCCTCCTCGTTGGCTTCTGCCGCTTTATCGGGCTGTTGTGCCAAACCGTCGGCACGGGCTTTGTGTCCGTGTGCCAAATAGTTGAGGGCGGTAATTTTTGCGCCCAAAGCTGCGGTATGTCGGGATTGTCTTCAATCATGACGGAAAGGATGGATACGGCGGTCGCCAGCCTGCCGCCGTTCATTCTAAGGTCGAGGGACCGGTTGGGCGGCAGGATGCTGAGTGTTTCTGCCATTCTGAACCAAAAATTCGCCGCTGGCTTCGTTGGGTGCGTTCAATTTAAGCATTTCATAGTGAACCTCCTGATCATCGTTTTGTACGAGACCCCATACTTCGGCAAGGATTTTCTGTTCTTCACGACTCAAGTGTTGCCACTTTTCAATATGTTGCTGCATATCTTTTCCCTTTGAACCTGTTTTATACGGTCTGAAATACGGCGCGAACCCCTGTCCAAATCTTCCTGCGTATCCACACCGGCGGCGGGGCTTCTTTGGCGGTTTCGACGGCGATGGGGTAGCCGTGCCACAGGACGCGCAGTTGCTCCAGCGATTCAATGGTTTCCAGCGGCGAAACGCTCATTTCGGTGTAGCGTTGCAGGAAGCCGACGCGGTAGGCGTAGATGCCGATATGGCGCAGGACGGCGGTTTCAGACGGCATTTCGCGTTTTCCGGCACGCATTGCATCGCGCGGATAGGGAATCGGGGCGCGGCTGAAGTAGATGGCGTTGTGGTTTTTGTCGAGGACAACTTTGACGGCGTTGGAATTTATCAATTCGTCGAAATCGTGCAATTCGTGGGCGGCGGTCGCCATTTTGGACGTTGTTTTCCACCAAGACTTCGGCGGTGCGGTCGATGAGTTCGGGGCAATCAGCGGCTCGTCGCCCTGTACGTTGACGACCACCAGATGTTGCGGCAGCTTCAGCGCGGCGGCGGCTTTCGGCAAGGCGCGTCGTGCCGCTTTCGTGCCGGTTTGAAGTCATGACGACTTCGACGCCGTGCACCCTGACAGGCCGTCTGAATGTCGGGATGGTCGGTGGCGACGACGACGCGCGCGGCTTTACTTTTTGCCGCCTGTTCGGCAACGCGCACGACCATCGGTTTGCCGTGGATGTCCGCCAAGGCTTTTTCCGGGCAGGCGCGACGAATCCAGCCGCGCCGGAATCAATACGACGAATTCAGTCATGCTTTGAGTTCCTCTTCACTCAACGTTCGCGCTTCGTTTTCCAGCATATAGGGAATGCCGTCTTTAATCGGATATGCCAACTTCGCCTGACGGCTCCACAATTCCTGTTTGTCCTGATGATATTCCAGCCTGCCTTTTGGTAACGGGACAAACGAGGGATGTCTAAGAATCCATAGGGTCTCTTTTCGAGTTTTATAGTGGATTAACAAAAATCAGGACAAGGCGACGAAGCCACAGACAGTACAGATAGTACGGAACCGATTCACTTGGTGCTTCAGCACCTTAGAGAATCGTTCTCTTTGAGCTAAGGCGAGGCAACGCTGTACTGGTTTTTGTTAATCCACTATAATAGTTTAATCAATCGGATGCCCTCTGCAATATTTCAGGCGGCTATTATTTATTTCTGATGCCTTTTTCCCAAGCTGTCCGGCCTGCTTGCAGCCCGCATCGGGATTTTTACCGCCGCAGATGATGCGTCGCAACTCTTCCGTAAACTCGGGCAGATGATGTTGCGCGATTTTCCCTGACAATGCAGTCCAAGATACCGCTATTTCACTCATCGATTTCTTGATTAAGCGCGGATTTTTGGCAACGACGGACTGACCGACAGGCGAACCGTAAAAGGCAATCATGCCGTCAATTTCTTCTTGCGTATATATCTCACGGGCATTCTTCAATAAAGTATTGCGGACAGCCTGTTTCACCTCAGGCGTAATCAAATCTTTTCAAAACATTCTCACGATAGCGGTTAAAGGCTTTTGCCGCCTGATCTTTTTCTCTTCCGGCATTTCGGCAAGGGCTTTGTCCGCATACGGTTTAAATCCGGCATTAAAGCCCTCAATCATATTTTTCTATATCCCGGTCAAAATTCTGCGTATCCAGTTAACGCTCCAGCGACGCGTCGCTGGGCGGGCGGCAAAAGCGATTGGTGCATACGAATGCGGCGGCAAGCAGTAAGGTTTTCAGTTTCATCAAGACTCCTCCGGACTGGAAATTTCGTTTTTAAAACATCAATCACCGCGTAACACAAGACAACGCCTGATGCGCGGTCGAGTGTGGGCATATTTTCCACAATCAAACCATTATTTCTGCAACTCAATCAATTGGATACCGCATTGATGGGTTGACGGTGCAGGAACGGCTTCATAATCCTTGCCTGCTTCGGGTTTAAACGTCAAAGTACCGGCATCACAGCTAAGATACCGTTTATAAACCGTGTTTCCCTGTGCATTTTTCATGACATGGGCGGGCGCGTTAATCGTATTTTTTTCAAAGCAATTTCCACATTTGCCGGAATGATAAACTCTTTGAAAAATGCGTTTGAACCGATATTGTTGAATTGTGAAGGATTTTTACTGAATTCAGATTCAGGCATACCGATGCTTTCATTCCCTTTCAGATGGAAAAAGAGATGCCATGCTCTGTCCCATACCGCCGCCTACGACGACTTTTTCCGCTTTGCCTTTTGGGATCGATGATTAAAAACAGTGGGTCTGCCGTTTTGTCCGTACAGGCGGATGCGCGCATCGCTCGACGGATTATATGGCTTGTTTGCCGATGACAATTCGGTGCTGACACACGCCGAAACAGACAAGGCAACAGCACATAACATCATTATTTTTTTCATTTTTCTCCAAAAAAATCAAAAATAAGGATACTCAGGATAAAAACACTTAGCTTTCAGACGGCATCTTGTTTTTTTCAAACGTGCCAACACAAACGCCGCCAAATCAGGTTCGATTATCGCACAAACCGGCAGCACCCAAACATTATCGGTGCAAATGCCGTCTGAAAATTTGACCGCATCTTTTTCAGTTACCAGCACCACATCGGCAGGCGGCAAATCCCGATTGGAAATATCGGCATGGTCGGGCAGAGCAACCGTTTGGTCAAGGCGGATGCCCATGTGTCAGAGTATCGAAGAAACGCTGCGGTCTGGCGATACCGGCAACCGCTGCGACGCGCTTCCCTGACAATGTCGAAATATCCAGTTTTTCAGACGGACGGTTCAAACGGTAAACCGCACCCACCTCAATACGGCTGCCGAACAAATGTTCAGACGGCATAAAACCATCCGCCGCCCTGCCGCCGACCACCACCGCATCCACGCTTTCCAATCTCGACAAAGGTTCGCGCAAATTGCCGTTGGGCAGCAAGTCCAAATCCGTACGCCCCGTATCCGCCGCCGGAAACACCGCAATTTCCACATCCCGCCGCAGGGCGTAATGCTGCAAACCGTCGTCCGCCACAATCAGTCCGATGTCGGGATGCGCCGCCAGTAACGCCCCTGCCTGCCTCCGCACGGCTGCTGCCCACAGCCGTCGGCGCACCGGTTTTGCGGAACAGCAGCAAAGGCTCATCGCCCGCATCTTCCGCTCGGCTCTCGGCATTCAATACATGAACTGCCTTGCTCTTGCGCCCGTAGCCCTCGGCTGATGATGCCGACCTTGACGCCCTTTTTCCTGCAAACCCGACACCAGCGCGGCAACAATCGGCGTTTTCCCCGTCCCACCCGCGTGAATATTGCCGACCACGACCACAGGCACGGACAGCTTTTCACTTTGCCGTTTTCCCGATAAAAATCCGCCCGCCGTTTTGCCGCAATTTTGGCAAACAGCCCGAGAGCGGCTTAAGCAGAAAAGACAAAAACCGGATAAGGTCTTTTGCCAATGTCGTTCGATAAGGGTATGAAATTTGAAACAATTCGGCATATTCGATACAAATCTTCGAAGCAGAATCAGCTGGTGCCTTAATAATGCGTACCCGATGCAGACCCACCTATAAGCAATATGAAAATCAAACCGATAAGCGAACCAACAAGGTAAATAAAGCAACAGCGCTTTACAGAAATTGGCACGGTTAGGGTTGCCTCTGCCGAACGCCCAAACAAAAAGCATAATGATGTTGACCAAAGGAATCATGAAAATAATCATCGTCAACACCCATTGTCCTGTCGTCACGACGGGGGCGTTGTCGTTTTGGATTTCAGGCGTGTTGTTGATGTTGTAACGGACGGGTTCCATATTTTTCCTTTTTGGGACAGGTTTCAAATCGTCGGATCAGCAAAAATACCGCCTGAAAACAGTTCAGACGGCATTTTAACCACAAACGGCTTACAGCTTCCATTCGCCCAGCTTGGCGGCGTAGGCTTCAAAGTCGGCAATCGGACGGGTTGCCACGCCGCTTTCCATCGCTGCTTTGGCGGCAGCCGTAGCAACGCGCGGCAGCAGGCGGGAATCGAACGGAGTCGGAATCAGGTATTCCGCGCCGAATTCGAATTTCTTACCGTAAGCGGCAACCACTTCTTCAGTTACCTCTTCCATCGCCAAATCTGCTAAAGCATACACGCAAGCGCGTTTCATTTCTTCGTTGATGGTGGTCGCGCCGACATCCAACGCGCCCCGGAAGATGAACGGGAAGCACAATACATTGTTGACTTGGTTCGGGAAGTCGGAGCGGCCGGTACCGATAACCACGTCCGGACGGGTTTCTTTTCGCCAGCGGCGGCAGGATTTCCGGATTCGGGTTGGCCATAGCGAACACGATGGGTTTTTTTCGTTCATCGTATTCAACATTTCGGGGGTCAGCAGGTTCGCGCCGGAGAGTCCCAAGAAGATGTCTTTGCCTTTAACCGCATCGGCCAATACGCGTTGACCGTTGTCTTCAATGGCGTAGAACTGTTTGGACTCATCCATACGGTCTTTTGTCTTCGCGGGTTTTATAAATCACGCCTTTTGGAGTCGCAAACGGTTACGTTTTCGCGTTTTAAGCCCAAATCCAGCAGTTGGTTCAGGCAGGCAATCGCGGCCGCGCCCGCACCGGAACATACCAAGGTCGCTTCTTCGATTTTGCGGCCGGTATAACGCAAAGCGTTCAGTACAGCGGCAGCGGTAATGATGGCGGTACCGTGTTGGTCGTCGTGGAATACAGGGATTTTGCAACGTTTGCGCAATTCGCGTTCGATGTAGAAGCACTCGGGCGCTTTGATGTCTTCAAGGTTGATACCGCCGAAAGTCGGTTCCAAAGAAGCGATGATGTCCACCAGTTTTTGCGGGTCTTTTTCATCAATTTCGATGTCGAACACATCCACACCGGCGAATTTTTGAACAATACGCCTTTACCTTCCATCACGGGTTTGCCCGCCAGCGCGCCGATGTCGCCCAAGCCCAAAACGGCCGTACCGTTGGAAATCACGGCAACCAAATTGCCTTTGGCAGTGTATTTGTAGGCATTTTGCGGATCGGCATGGATTTCCATACAAGGAGCGGCTACGCCAGGAGAGTACGCCAACGCCAAATCTTTAGAAGTGGCCAGAGATTTGGTTGGGGTAACGGAGATTTTGCCCGGCACGGGGAATTCGTGGAACTGCAGGGCGGCTTCTTTTTAATGAGTTTTCCATGTGTCAATCCTGTTGTGAGAAAAAGATTTGAATCGGACTGTCCGAAATGCTTTCGGGTCATCATGTTACGGGCGGTTCGTTAATATTGCCGACGCATCCCTGCCTTGTAACTGAGCGTAATTCTATCATGCCGAAAGTTTGGCGCATACCGCCATTTTCACCTGCGGCACTGCCGTTTGATTTTCGGCGCGGGCGGATGCGCTTGTTTCAATATTTGCCGCATCAACAGCCGAAATGTCCGTCCAACACGTTTTCTATGGTATTTCTGACTTCATCCAAGCTGCGGTTACTGTCGATAACGGCGTACCGTTCCGGGCAGGCGGCGGCTCGGTCGAGATAAACGCCGCGCACACGCATAAAGAAATCCGCCTGCTCCTGCTCGAACCGGTCTTTCTCGCGCGACTGTCCGATACGCGCCATTGATACTTCCAGCGGCACATCCAACAGCAGGGGTCAAATCGAGGCGCAAACCGCCCTGCACCCAATGTTCCAAAATTTCAATGTCTTCAGACGGCATCCCCGCCCGCCGCCCTGATAGGCGAAGGTTGCGTCGGTAAAACGGTCTGATACGACGTGTATGCCGTCTGAAAGCGCGGGCAATATCACGTCTTCAATATGCTGCATTCTGGCGGCGAACATCATCAGTGTTTCCGCACGCAAACCGGCTTTGGTTTCAGGGGTTGAGCAGGATTTCGCGCAAGGCCTCACCGACCGGCGTTCCGCCCGGCTCGCGCGTGAACAGCACGGGCAGCCCCTCCGTTCAAACCATGCTTTGATGACGGCAAGGTTGGTGGATTTTTCCGGCTCCGTCTATGCCGTCCAAAGTGATGAATTGAGGCTTCATTGGTTTTCCCAACAGGGTATGCCGTCTGAAAACACAAACTTTTCAGACGGCATGGTTTATTTTTCAAAATATATTTGCGGACGGCGGCGTTGTGTTCGGTCAAATCATGGCTGAACTGGCTCAAGCCCGTGCCGTCCATTTTGGACACGAAATACAGGTATTTTTCGCCGGACGGATGGGCGGCGGCATCAAGCGCGGCCTTGCCGGGCAGCGCAATCGGGGTTGGCGGCAGACCGCCGCGCGTGTAGGTGTTGTACGGCGTGTCGCGGCGCAGGTCGGCTTTTACGGATTTTACCCTTTATGCCGCACCCATGCCGTAAATCACGGATGGGTCGGTTTGCAGGCGCATACCGATTTTCAGGCGGTTGACGAAGACGGAAGCGACATGGTCGCGGTCGGCTTCATGCCCGGTTTTCCTTCTCAATCAGGCTCGCCATAATCAGCATTTCATAAGGGTTTTTTTATAAGGGCAGCCCGTCCCTGCCTGCCTTCCCATGCCTCCATTCAGGCGGCGTTGCATTGCCTTGTATGCAGCTTTGTAAATCTGCAAGTCGCTGCTACCCGCGTCAACTTCGTAACTGTCGGGAAAAACTGCCCTTCAGGATTGCCGCTGAAGGCATCGGGCGCAACTTCCGCCATCAGTTTTTCATTGCTCCAGCCTTTTGGTGTCGTGTCCGATGTCGGGCGTTGCGTCGATGACTTTCCTCATATGCGAAAAAACGCGACCCTTCGATAATCTGTACGGTAACCAAATCCGGTCTGCCGCCGCGCATTTTCTGCAAAATATCCCAAGCCGACACTTCCGAAGGAAGCCTGTACGTCCCCGTATGCAGCCTGTTGTGCACACCCAAAACGTAGGCTGCCGCCGTCAAAACATGTCTGCTGTACACGATGCGGTCTTCGGCAAGTTTCCTGCCGACCGACGAAATACCCTGATTTTTGGCAATTTTTGATTCGGTATGCCCTGCCGTTGTCTTTAGGGACAAAAAGCAGCGCGGGCGAAAAACGGCTGCCGACACGGTCAAAAAACGGCAGACCATTTCAACAATTTTCTCAACATGGTAGGATTCCCAGCATTCGGAATACATCTTAAAAATTCGGGCGACAGTATAACCCAAATTACCCCATAAGACAGGAAGGACATCATGGACAATCCCGCTACGGCACCCTGGCAGGACGGTTGGCTGCAAAGCGTGCGCCACATTCCGTCGCCGAATTTCGGCCCAGGGAGTCCAAAAGAGGTTTCCCTTGTCGTATTGCACAATATCTCGCTGCCGCCGTTCGAATACGGCACGGATGCGGTTGAGAAGCTTTTGCCAACCGCCTAGACCCGAACGACCACCCGTTTTCGGATTGATACACACTTTGCGCGTATCCAGCCATTTCTTAATCAAACGCGGCGGAGAAACGATACAGTTCGTTTCCCGCAACAATATAGCATACCATGCCGGCGTATCTTCATTCGGCGGCAGGGAAAAAATGTAACGCTTTTTCTATCGGCATTGAACTGGAAGGCTGCGATTTCGAAGCTTTTGCCGAAGCACAATACCGTTCGCTCGAAACATTGTTGGCAGCCCTCTGCCGCCGCTACCCCATCACGGCGGTAACGGGGCACTCAAGACATCGCGCCCGGCCGCAAAACCGACCCCGGCCATTTTTCGACTGGCGGCGGATACGTGAAAAAGGGTTTCCGTGGACAGAAATGCCGTCTGAAGACCGCATATTTTCATACAGTGTTGCAGAAAATCCCCTTTATTTCGACACACCTGCTGCCAGACACTTCAATTTTCGTTATAATTCAAACATTATGACAGACCGTTCAGGCACAATGCCGAAAAACGCAAGCCCGATTTAACCGCAGTGCCGCACTTTGCGTATCCTGCATCCCAAAAATTTAACAAGTGATTGCCATGATTTACATCGTACTGTTTCTAGCCGTCGTCCTCGCCGTTGTCGCCTACAACATGTATCAGGAAAACCAATACCGCAAAAAGTACGCGACCAGTTCGGACACTCGACAAAGATGCCCTGCTCAACAGCAAAACCAGCCACGTCCGCGACGGCCAACCGTCTGGAAGTTCGGGGCATGATGCAGAAACCGCACACCGAGGTTAAAAAACCGGCCAAACCCCAAGACCCCGCCCTGAGGAACCTCCAAGAACAGGATGCCGTCTACGTCGCCAAACAGAAACAGGCAAAAAGCATCCCATTCAAAAACCGAAATCGAAACCGTCCTGAGGAAAAACGGCATTATCGGCACGCCCGTCCAACCTGTTTCAAAAATCCCCGGCCGAACCTTCTGCCCCTGCAATCCGTCCGTGCGGCCGCAAACCCTGCACCCGTTCCGCAAACACCTGCAAAAACCGCTGATTACGCTCAAAGAACTGTCAAAAGTCGAATTCACCCTGGTTTGATGTGCGCTTCGATTTCATTTCCTATATCGCGCTGACAGAAGCCAAAAGAACTTCATGCGCTGCCACGCCTCTCAACCGCCACCGCTACCAAATCATCGGTTTGCACCATGGACGACCACTTCCAAGTCGCCGAACCCATCCCCGGCATCCGCTACCAAGCCTTCATCGTCGGCATCCAAGCGGTCAGCCGCAACGGGCTCGCCTCGCAAGAAGAGCCTCCGCCTTCAACCGCCAGGTGGACGCATTCGCACAAAGCATGGGTGGTCAGACACCGCATACCGACCTTGCCGCCTTTACCGAAGTGGCTTCGCGCTGGATGCGTTCTGCGCCCGTGTCGACCAGACCATCGCCATCCATTTGGTTTCCCCTACCAGCATCAGCGGCGTAGAGTTGCGTTCCGCCGTATCGGGCGTAGGATTCACTCTCCGGAGAAGACGGCGTATTCCACTATACCGACAAGGCGGGTTCGACCATAGTTCTCCATCTGCTCGCTCAACAACGAGGCCGTTTACCAACGCCCTTTTGACAACCAATCCTATAAAGGCTTCAGTATGCTGCTCGATATTCCGCACTCCCCGGCAGGCGAAAAACTTTCGACGACCTCTTTATGGATTTGGCAGTCCGACTGTCCGGCCAACTGAACCTCAATTTGGTTAACGACAAAATGGAAGAAGTATCTACCCAATGGCTTAAAGACGTACGCACCTACGTTTTGGCACGTCAGGAGGAAATGCTCAAAGTCGGTATCCAGCCCGGAGGAAAAACCGCATTGCGCCTGTTCTCATAAATCCGAAACCTCAAAGGCGGATGCATCGGCAACGGTGTATCCGCCTTTTGTTTTCCTGTAAAATCCGACCATTTCCAACACGTTTTACCGTTCAGACGGCATTTGTCCATGCCGTCCGAACCTGTACGAATCCATGAACTCGACCGCACAACACATCCGCCGCCTCACCGACCTCCTTAACCGCTACGCCTACGAATACTACACCCTCGATGCACCCAGCGTACCCGATGCCGAATACGACAAATTATTCCGTGAACTCGAAGCGTTGGAGTTAAACCATCCCGAGCTCAAACTGCCTGACAGTCCGACCCAGCGCGTCGGCGGCGAGCCTCTGGCAGGCTTTTGCCGAAGTGCGCCACGAAGTGCCGATGCTGTCGCTGACCAACGCCTTTTTCCCCGCAAGACGAAAAAACGGCGTGTTCGACCATGCCGAAATGTACGCCTTCGACCAACGCGTGCGCGACGGCTTGGATGGTGGCAATCCCGAATACGTTATCGAACCCAAATTCGACGGCCTCGCCATCAGCCTGCTCTACCGCGACGGCGTATTGATTCAAGCAGCAACACGCGGCGACGGTACGACGGGCGAAGACGTTACCCAAAAACGTCAAAACCGTCGCCAATATCCCCCTGGGCTGCACGGCGAAAATGCGCCCGAACTCATCGAAGTACGCGGCGAAGTGCTAATGCTCAAAGCCGATTTCGCCGCCCTCAATAAAAGGCAAACCGAAAAACGGGCAAAAACCTTTCGCCAATCCGCGCAACGCCGCCGGCAGCCTGCGCCAACTCGATTCGCGTATCACCGCGCAACGCAAACTGCACTTTTTCCCCTACTCCGTTGCCCGCCAGCAAAGGCGGTTTCGTCGCGGAAGAACACATCCAGAACTCGCCTATTTCCAAGAACTCGGCTTCAGTCTGCCCAATGGCAATTTCGGCTGTTTCAAAAATATCGGCGAAGTATTGGCGTTTTACGAACACATGCAGCAAAAAAACGCCCCGAACTGCCCTACGAAATCGACGGCATGGTCGTCAAAGTCAACAGCTCGACAACAGCGCGAACTCGGCTTCATCTCCCGCGCGCCGCGCTGGGCGATTGCCCACAAATTCCCCGCCGAAGAAGCCCCTGACCGTCGTCGAAGCGATTGACGTGCAACTCGGGCGCACCGGCGCCGTTACCCCGTCGCCCGCCTGCAACCCGTATTCGTCGGCGGCGTAACCGTCACCAACGCCACCCTGCACAATCAGGACGAAGTATCGCGCAAAGACGTGCGCATCGGCGATACCGTCGTCGTGCGCCGCGCCGAGACGTGATTCCCGAAGTCGTGCGCGTGATTTTTCGAACGCCGCCCGATGCAGGGAAAACCGACGTTACGGGACTTTCAGACGGCATCAAATACCAACAAGACGACCTGTTTGCCGAAGCACCATCCGCCAATCAAACCCAATCCGTTCCGCTCCACAAGCCCTACCGCCTGCCGACCCATTGCCCCATCTGCCGCAGCGAAATCGAACGCGAAGAAGGAGAAGCCGTCGCCCGATGCAGCGGCGGCATGCTTTCGTCAGGGCACAACGCGCGCAAGGCTTAATCCCACTTCGCCTCGCGCAAAGCGATGGATATCGACGGCTTGGGTGAAAAACAAATCGAGACAGCTTGTCGCCCAGGACCTCGTCCGCCACTTCGCCGACCTCTACCGCCTCGACATCCCGACCTTGCAAAAAATGAAGGAAACGGCGGATAAAGGGTCGTCTGAAAACGAAAACGGCGACGCCGAAACGGTTTCAGACGACCTGTCTGAACGCAATACCCAAAACGGCAAAAACAGCCGACCAAGTGGGGCGGAAAAACATCCTCGCAGGCATAGAAGCCGGCAAAACGCCCGAACTCGCCCGCTTCCTGTTCGCGCTCGGCATCCGCCACGTCGGCGAACGCACCGCCAAACACTGGCGCAGGCATTCGGCTCGCTGGAACACGTCCGCCGCGCCCCCGAACCCATTCCTCGCCTGCCTGCCCGACATCGGCACCGTCGTCGCCTCACTCCATCGCCCACTTCTTCGCCCAAGCCGAACAGCAGGCGATGATAGACGAGCTGCTCGCCGCAGGCGTTGCCCCGCAAACCCAAGCCGTTACCATCCCGCCCGCCCGCCACGCCGAACCGCAACGCTGGATCGCCCGCCTGCCCTGACTTCAAAATTAGCGAAAACAAAGCTCAAGCCTTATGGGAACTCGCCGGCAAAAAGCATAGAAGGGCTGCAAAACGACAAAGCCCTCCCTGCCGACTGGCAGGCGTGGCGCAGCGAACCACAAAACGCCGCCCTGCTCGAAAACCTAAAAACCTTCTTCGCGCAAATGCCGTCTGAAGACGAGGCGGCGCAAGGTTCAGACGGCATCAATAAAGCCGTGGCAGGCAAAACCTTCGTATTAACCGGCACTCGCCCACGCTCAAACGCGACCAAGTCAAGCCCTAATCGAAGCCGCAGGCGGCAAAAGTTTCCGGCAGCGTGTCCAAAAACTGACTACGTCGTCGCCGGAGAAGCCGCGGGCAGCAAGCTGGAAAAAGCCAATGCCTTGGGCGTTTCCGTCCTCAGCGAAGCCGAACTACTTACCCTGCTCGGCTGAACCTATGCCGTCTGAACCGCCTTCAGACGGCATTGTCTACTTTTCCGAACCACACCATGCACACCATTTCCTTCCCAAACCGCACCCGACTCACCGCCCTGCCTCCCTGTCGCTCTATATCCACATCCCGTGGTGCATCAAAAATGCCCGTATTGCGACTTCAATTCCCACAGCCTGAAAAACGGATTGCCCGAAGCCGCCTATATCGACGCGCTGCTGACCGATTTGCAGCTTGAATTGCCCAATATTTGGGGCAGGCCGGTGGAAACGATATTTTTCGGCGGCGGTACGCCCAGCCTGTTTCAGGCGGAATCGATTGACCGTTTGTTAAGCGGCGTGCGTTCGCTGTTGCGCTTGCAGCCCGAAGCGGAAATTACGCTGAAGCCAATCCAGGCACCTTTGAAATCGAGAAGTTTCAAGGATTTAAAGACGCGGGTATTACGCGGCTTTCTATTGGCGTACAGAGTTTCAACGACGATATGCTCTCGGAGGCTGGGGCGCGTCCACAACGGCAAGGAAGCCTTAACCGCTATCGATACCGCCTTTGAAATTGTTGATAAAGTCAATATCGACTGATGTACGCCCTGCCAAACCAAAACCGTTCAGACGGCATTGGATGACGTACAAACCGCCATCGCCACGGGTGCGACCCATATCAGCGCGTATCATCTGACGATGGAACCGAACACGCAGTTCGGACACACGCCGCCCAAAGGTTTGCCGCAAGATGAAGCCGCCCTCGACATCGAAGACGCGGTACGGCGCTGGAAGGTGCAGGTTTTGTCACTGCAGAAACATCGGCTTTTGCGAAACCAGCCATGCAGTGCCGCCACAATTTGAACTCACTGGCAGTTCGGCGATTATTTAGGCATAGGGCGCGGGCGCGCACCGGCAAAAATCTCCCTATCCCGACCGCATCGAACGCACCGTCCGCCGCCGCCATCCCAACGACTATCTCGCCTTAATGCAAAGCCAACCGAGCGAAGCCGTCGAACGCAAAACCGTCGCCGCCGAAGATCTGCCGTTCGAGTTCATGATGAACGCCCTGCGCCTGACCGACGGCGTACCCGCCGCGATGTTGCAGGAGCGCACAGGGCGTACCCGCCGCCAAAATCGTGGCACAAATCGAAACAGCAAGGCAAAAAGGCCTGCTGGAAACCGACCTGACCGTATTCCGACCGACTGAGCAGGGGACGGTTGTTTTTAAACGATTTGTTGCAATGCTTTTTATAAACCTTTATGTTGTTGCGGCAGATGGTTTTCAGACGGCCTCAAGACGTTCTGCGCCTTTATTGCCGTATTGAGGCCCCTCAGTCATGCCAAACCATCCAAAACATTGTTTAAACCGTCATAACACAATACAATCGGCCCGTCGGCGGTTGCAATCCGTTTGACTACTAATCATTTTCTATCCAATTATTGAGGATGACATCATGAAAAATTCTGGCTACCTTAGTTGCGCCTTTCCCTTCCCGCTATCGTATTGGCAGATGACAACCGTGGTTTCTACGTTCAAGGCGATGTTGGCCACTCAACCCTTTAAAACCAGCGATGAAGGTGGCAAGGTCGGTCAGCAAAGGTCTCAGCCCGCGCCTGTCTGCCGGATATGATTTCGGCGATTTCCGTGTCGCTGCCGATTACACCCACTATAAAAACTCGGAAAGACCATGAACAGGGTCCGTCTTACACACTTGACTCAAAAATCAAACTCCAAAGCGTCGGCGTTTCCGCCATTTATGATTTCGACTTAAATTCCCCGGTTAAACCTTATGTCGGCGCACGCGTAGGCATCAATCGCTTTTCTTATGACGACGATGACCGGCGTGCGAACTACCATGCGACAGAAACATTCCGTAAAACCAAAACCGGCTTGGGCGTATTGGCAGGGCGTTGGCTACGACATTATCCCAAAATGTTGCCTTGGATGCAGGCTACCGCTACAACCACTGGGGCAATTTTGACGGCATAAAAGTACACACTCACGAAGTATCCGCCGGTGTGCGTGTAAAATTCTAATTTTTCAAACCATCTGTATTCACGCATTTCAATGAAAAATGTGATTGTTGTAACAGACGAAACACAATACAATCCAAACAGCCAACAGTTGCAAAGAGCCTGATGGCCATCAGTAATTTTTACCTACGAGGAACAACATCATGAAAAATTCTGGCTACACTGGTTGCCCTTTCCTTCCCTGCTGTCGCACTGGCAGACGAACACCGTGGATTTTATATCCAAGGCGATGTCGGCCATACTTCGGTAAAAGGCAAGATTTACGACGAAAGCGAGACGGCAAAAAGGCTTCAGCCCGCGTCTGTCTGCCGGATATGATTTTCGGCGATTTCCGTGTGGCAGCCGACTACACCCACTACAAATCCCACAAAGAAAGCGGCAGAATCAGCAGCTCCACCACTTATGACGCGAAAGCCAAATTCCAAAGCGTCGGCGTTTCCGCCATTTATGATTTCGACTTAAACTCCCCGGTTAAACCTTATGTCGGCGCACGCGTAGGCCTCAACCACGTATCATTCGACACAAAGGAATACCACAATACAGGCTTCATCGAACATTATGAAACCCGCAAAACCAAAACCGGCTTGGGCGTGATGACAGGCATCGGTTACGACATCAATCAAAAATATCGCCCTGGATGCAGGCTACCGCTACAACTACTGGGGCAAATTTGACGACGTGAAAGTACACTCTCACGAAGTGTCCACCGGCGTACGCGTCAAATTCTAATATACGTGTTATTCCGCAAACCGCCGAGCCTTCGGCGGTTTTGTTTTCAACATCCATGCCGTCTGAAACTACACAAGCAAACGGTTTTGTACGATAATCCGCAACACCGCGTTTCCCTTTCACACGCATCCGTTTCAGGAGAAAAATCATGGCCAAAACCATCATCCACACCGACAAAGCCCCTGCCGCCATCGGCGCATACAGCAGCCGTCCGAGCAGGCGACACCGTTTACATGAGCGGTCAAATCCCCTCGATCCCGCCACCACGACCGTTGTCGGCAACGGAGATTTCCGCGCCGAAGCGCGCCAAGTGTTCCAAAACCTGCAAGCCGTCGCCGAAGCGGCAGGCGGCACGCTGGATGACATCGTCAAACTCAACGCCTACCTGACCGACCTTGCCAACTTCGCCGTTTTCAACGAAGTCATGGCAGAATTCATCCAAGAACCCTTCCCCGCCCGCGCCGCCGTCGGTGTTGCCTCCCTGCCCAAAGGCGTGCAGGTCGAAGCCGAAGCCGTCCTCGTTTTGAAACGCATAATTCCACGTTCGGACGGCATAAGATTTCCAACCATGCCGTCCGAACCGCAACACTTTTCCCACTTCACAACACCCGCAATGGCACATTACGCAATCGGCGACATCCAAGGCTGTTTCGACGAACTGACCGCGCTGCTCGGTAAAATCGGCTTCAACCACGGCACAGACACCCTCTGGCTGACGGGCGACATCGTCAACCGCGGCCCGAAATCCCTCGAAAGCGCTGCAATTCTGCATCCGGCACGAAAAACAGCGTGCAAATCGTCCTCGGCAACCACGACCTGCACCTGCTCGCCGTCGGCTACGGCGAAGCGCGCGTCCCAAACGCAGCGACACGATAGAACCCATACTCAAACACCCCGACGGCAGAAAAAATGCTCGACTGGCTGCGTGCGCAACCGCTTTTGATACGCGAGGGCAGCCGCGTGATGGTACACGCCGGCATCCTGCCGCAATGGCGCATAGCCAAAGCCGAATCGCTCGCCAGAGAAGCCGAAGCCGAACTGCGCGGCAAAAAAATACGTCAAATTCTTCTCCAAAATGTACGGCAACAAACCGGCCGCGTGGGACGATGGTTTGAAAGGCTATGCCCGCCTGCGCTTCATCGTCAACGCCTTCACGCGGATGCGCGCCCTGACCTTTAAAAACGAACTGGATTTCGACTACAAATCCACAGTGAAAAAAATGCCGCTTTACCTGCGCCCGTGGTTCAAAGCCCCGAACCGGCAGAACCTCGACCACACCATCATCTTCGGACACTGGTCTTCCTTGGGCTACACGAATGCCGACAACGTCATCTCGCTGGACACCGGCGCGCTGTGGGGCGGACAGCTGACCGCCGTCAACCTCGAAACGGAAGAAATTACCCAAGTCCAAGCCGCCGACGGCATAGACTGGAAAAGCTTCGCAAAATAACGGACCGCCCCACTATGCACAAAATCCCTGCCCATCGCCCATGTCCTCTCCCGACTGGGTATGCTGTTTTCCTTTATCCTGCTGATACCCGCCGCCCTCTCCTACGCCTTTTCGGACGGCGCGTACACCGCCTTCGCCACCACCGCGACCGTTACCCTTTCCGGCTCGTGCATCGTCCGGCTCGCCACCTCCGGTTCAGGCGCGAACTGCGCCCGCGCGACGGATTCACCCTCGTCCTGATGTTGTGGCTTGCATTTGCCGCTATGGCGGCGATGCCGATGTACCCTGTATTTCCCGAATATGGGCTTTACCGACGCATTTTTGAATCGATGTCCGGGACTGACCACCACCGGCGCGACCGTCATCCCCCACGTCGACGGGCTCGCCCCTCCGTCAACTTTTGGCGGCACTATGCTCAACTGGCTGGGCGGGATGGGCATCATCGTCCTTGCCGTCGCCATCCTGCCTATGCTCGGCGTAGGCGGCACGCAGTTATTCAAAGCCGAAATCCCCGGCATTGACAAAGAAAAGCAAAAATGTCGCCGCGCATTTCCCAAGTGGCGAAAAACTCTGGTTTCGGCTACACCCTGATCACCATCCCTCGCGGCAGCCTGCCTGCATTTTGCCGGGATGAGCTGGTTTCGATGCCGTCTGTCACGCACTGGCAACCCTCTCGCTGGGCGGGTTTTCCACCCACGATGCCAGCATAGCTTATTACAACTCCCCCTCATCGAAGCAGTCATCATCGTTTTCACCATTTTCGGCGGCATCAATTTTTGCCAGCCATTTCGCCGCCCTCAACAGCCGCAGCCTCAAAACCTAGTGGAAAGACGAAGAATGCCGGACAATGCTGCTGCCCTCCGGCAGCATCCTTGCCGCCGCCCTGTACCTGTGGCAGCACACCGGCCATTACGCCTGGCTTCATCGAATCCCTGCGCTACACCGCCTTCAACTTCGTCTCCATCGGATTGGCAAACGGGCTGGCCAACACCGACTTCGCACAATGGCCGCCCCTGATTTCCCTGTGGATGTTTTTCCTCGCCAACATCCTCGCCAACTCGGCTCGACCGGCGGCGGCATCAAAACCATACGCGCCCTCGTCCTGTTCAAATTCAGCCTGCGCGAAATGATGGTGTTGCTGCACCCCAAAGCCGTCCGCACCGTCAAAATCAGCGGCAAAGCCATACCCGACCGCCTCGCACTGACCGTTATGTCCTTCATCTTCATCTACTTTATGACCGTCGTCCTCTTCAGCTTTCTGCTGATGGCTAGCGGTATGGAATTTACCACCGCCTTTACCGCCGTCATCGCCTGCATCACCAATTCCGGCCCCTGGACTGGGCGAAGTCGGCCCGCCGGCAATTACGCCGGTTTGGACGTAATACAGAAATGGATTTGCGTTACCGCCATGCTCTTGGGCAGGCTGGAAATCTTCACCGTCTTCATCCTCTTCACCCCCGCCTACTGAAGAAGTAAAAAATGCCGTCTGAAAACTTTTCAGACGGCATTTTCAAGAAAAGCTTTGTACATGTAGAAACAGGTGGTATGTTGAAATGGGATATTTGGATTTGGAATGGAAGAAGTAAGAGATATGAGAAAAATTAGATGACAAAGAAACAAAGCAATGTATATTGCGAAAAAAATTTCAAAAAGAATGTTAATTCCTAAGATATTTCCATAGCCTGTATATCTGGTGCGGCAACCCTCCAAGAAATTGTTACAAACAATAATTTCTTAAAGAAAGATATTTTTTATTATATTTACTATATATTGGGTTGTTGGATTACTTTTTGTATTATTTATATTCCGATTGCCGGCATATGTCCATATTGCCATTCTTTTCAAAAATTTAATGGCAAATCATTTGAGATTGATGCCAATAATTTAACTTATTCAAGAGGAATTTCTCCATTTAATAAAGATTATTGCACCGAGTGTAAAGCACCACTATCACCCTAAGACCGTGGAGCATATGTATTCCAAAAATAGCTGGCGAATAAGTATTAACAAGCACAGCCTATGCAACTAGCAAGCCATAGCCCATATCAAAACCTAAACTCAACAAGTAGCATGTGTCGGAACGCACGCATACAGTTCTCAGGGTTTGAGCCAAGAGGCTGTCTTAAACAATAAATACGGTTTCAAACGACCTTTCTTTATACAGACAAAAAGCAGCCGTTTCAAAAACGGCTGCCTTATGTGGTCGGAGTGAAAGGATTCGAACCTTCGACCCCTTGCACCCCATGCAAGTGCGCTACCAGACTGCGCCACACCTGACTCGATAAGTTTCGAATTATAATTTTAGCCGGACCCTTTGGCAAGCCTTAAGATGATACCGTTCCCTATCTTTTTGACACAGAGGGATATTTATCGGAATCGGAACAAATGTTCAGACGGCATTTATGGCAGGGTGTCGCAGGCTGCTATAATCGCTTCCTCATTCTTATCAAAACAGAACAGACGGATATTTTTCATAACCCATCACCAACGTCGGGCATTTGACGATTCGCCCGAAACACATAAAGATACCGAAAAATACAACTGTGTAAATATATTGGGAAACCTGCACCGATAAAGGTACCGACCGGTTTCAGCAACGGTATAACCCAATCTTCGACGGAAACAACAAAAGCCCGAATCCCCAATCAAACCGCCAAAGGACATTGATGGCAAAACCGCTCAAATATCCCCGTCTCCGCACTGGTCGTACTCCATGACGGGGACGGCAGTATCCTCCCTCATCGAACGCACGCATCCGAAAGGGTTTTGGCAGTCGGTAACCGGCAGCCTCGAACCTGGGGAAACCGTTGCCCAAACAGCAAGGCGCGAAGTTTGGGAAGAAACCGGCATCCCTGCTGGCGGAAGGACAGCTTCAAGACTGGCACGACAGCACAGTTTACGAAATCTACCACCACTGGCGGCACCGCTATCCAAAAGGCGTGTTTGAAAACCGCGAACACCTCTTCTCTGCCGAAATTCAGCGTGATACGCCCATCGTCCTGCAACCCGAAGAACATGTCTCCTACGGTTGGTTCGATATGGAAGAAGCGGCGGAAAAAGTGTTTTCCCCGTCCAATAGGCGCGCGATTTTGGAATTAGGCAGACGCTTGGGCAGGCTTTGAAAAATGCCGTCTGAAAAATGCCGTCTGAAAATATCCGGAACCCTTTTCAGACGGCATGACGGCGTTTCCATCAAACTTTTTGTTTGCTATACTCCTGCCGTTCAAATCCTCAGAAACAAAAGGAAACCAAATGGCAGACTTCAACCAAATCCTGACCCCCGGGCGACGTGGACGGCGGCATCATCAACGTTGTCAACGAAATCCCCGCCGGCAGCAACCACAAAAATCGAATGGAACCGCAAACTGGCCGCATTCCAACTCGACCGTGTCGAACCCGCCATCTTCGCCAAACCGACCAACTACGGCTTCATCCCCCAAACATTAGACGAAGACGGCGACGAATTGACGTGCTGCTCGTTACCGAACAACCTCTGGCAACCGGCGTATTCTTGAAAGCGCGCGTTATCGGCGTGATGAAATTCGTTGACGACGGCGAAGTGGACGACAAAATCGTCTGCGTCCCCGCCGACGACCGCAACAACGGCAACGCCTACAAAAACTTTTGTCCGATTTGCCGCAACAGCTCATCAAACAAATCGAATTCCACTTCAACCACTACAAAGACCTGAAAAGCCGGGTACGACCAAAAGTCGAATCGTGGGGCGATGTGGAAGAAGCGAAAAAGTCATCAAAGAATCCATCGAACGTTGGAACAAACAGGCATAACGCCCGCCATGCCGTCTGAACGCCGCTTCAGACGGCATTTTTCCAAGCTCTAGGGAATACCGTCCCAATCGGATATAATCCGAACATACCGTTTTCCGACCGAACGCCATGAACCGCCGAAAAACCTATCTGTTGTCTGTTTCGCCCTCTTCACACTGGCATTTATGCTGCTCGTCCTCTTGGTGCTTATCTGCTGACCGCCGGCAGCAGCCTTCGCCGTCGCGTCCTTCCTTTTCGCATTCGGCGCGCTGTTCGGGCAAATCGGCGCACTCGCCCTCTACCTGCGGCACAAATCCCTACGCGTCGCCCAATCCGCCGCAAAGGAAAACCGCTATGGCTGAAAAACCGGAAAAAAATCGTTTTTGGCAAGCGGCAATGCAGGCAAACTCAAAAGAATTCGGCAACCTATTCGAACCACACGGCATTACCGTATTGCCGCAATCCGAATTCGGCATACCCGAATGCCCCGAACCCTATCCCACCTTTGTCGAAAACGCGCTGGCAAAAGCACGCCATGCCGCCGAATACAGCGGGCTGCCCGCACTCGCCGACGACAGCGGCATCTGTGCGGCCGCCTTAAACGGCGCGCCGGGCATCCATTCCGCACGTTACGCGGGCGACAATCCCAAATCCGATACCGCCAACAACCTGAAACTTGCCGCCGAACTTGCCGGCAAAAGCCGACAAAAGCTGCTGCTACGTCTGCGTATTGGTTTTTGTCCGCCATGAAAGACGACCCGCGCCCGATTATCGTCGAGGGCGTATGGCACGGACAGTGGCACGACACGCCGCTCGGGCAAAACGGTTTCGGTTACGACCCGTATTTTTATCTGCCCGAACACGGCAAAAACCGCCGCCGAATTGGATTCGGAGGTCAAAAAAACCGCGAAAAGCCACCGCGCGCAGGCACTCGCCGACTTTAATTCGCAAACCTCGCCCTTTAAACATCAAAAACAATACAAAGGAAAAAGAATGAAACCCGATAAAAAAAGCCGTCTTCCCTGTCGCAGGGATGGGAACCCGCTTCCTGCCCGCCACCAAGGCCAGCCCGAAAGAAATGCTGCCCATCGTCGACAAGCCGCTGATCCAATACGCCGTAGAAGAAGCCGTGGAAGCCGGCTGCACGGAAATGGTGTTTGTTACCGGACGCAACAAACGCAGCATCGAAGACCATTTCGACAAGGCATACGAACTCGAAAACCGAGTTGGAAATGCGCCATAAAGACAAACTTCGGAACACGTCCGCAACATCCCTGCCGCCGAACATTACCTGCCTCTACATCCGCCAGGCCGAAGCACTGGGCTTGGGACACGCCGTCTTGTGCGCCCGCGCCGCCATCGGCGACGAACCCTTCGCCGTGATTCTGGCTGACGACTTAATCGATGCCCCAAAAGGCGCGCTCAAACAAATGGTCGAAGTGTACGAACGCAGCGGCAACAGCATTTTGGGCGTAGAAACCGTCGAACCGTCGCAAAACCGGCTCATACGGCATCGTCGAAACCGAACAGCTCAAACAGTTCCAACGCATTACCGGCATTGTCGAAAAACCCAAGCCCGAAGACGCGCCCTCCAACCTTGCCGTTGTTGGACGCTACATCCTCACCCCGCGCATTTTCGACTTACTGACCGGACTGCCTCGCGGCGCGGGCAACGAAACCAGCTTACAGACGGCATCGCCAAAGCTGCTCGATCACGAATTTGTCCTGGCGCACCCTTTGAAGGCACGCGCTACGACTGCGGCAGCAAACTGGGCTACCTCGAAGCCACCGTCGCCTACGGCCTGAAAACACCCCTGAAACCGGCGAACCCTTCCGCCGCCTTTTGGAAAAAAATACCGCACCGAATAACCCCATCAAGGAATCCTTATGCACGACAAAAACCTGGTCCGGACGCTTTTAACGAACCCGTTTCCGAACTCGTCAAACAATACACCGCCTCCATCGGTTTCGACCAACGGCTTGCCGAATGGGACATCCAAGGCTCGCTCGCCCACGCGCAAATGTTGAAAGAAACGGGCGTGTTGGACGAAGGCGATTTGGCGGATATCCGCCGGGGCATGGCGGAAATCCTCGAAGAAATCCGCAGCGGCAAAAATCGAATGGTCGTCCGATTTGGAAGATGTCCATATGAACATCGAACGCCGCCTGACCGACAAAAATCGGCGATGCGGGCAAGCGTCTGCACACCGGCCGCAGTCGCAACGACCAAGTCGCCACCGATATCCGCCTGTGGCTGCGCGACCAAATTACCGTCATCCGAAGCCTGATTCAAAAACCTTCAGACGGCATTGCTGGATTTGGCGGAACAAAACGCCGAAACCGTTATGCCCGGCTTTTACCCACCTGCAAGTCGCCCAGCCCGTCAGCTTCGGACACCATATGCTCGCCTACGTCGAAAATGCTCGGCCGCGATAATCGAACGGATGGCGGACTCGCCGCCGCCGCGTCAACCGTATGCCGCTCGGCGCAGCCGCCCTTGCCGGTACGACTCTATCCCGATTCGGCGCGAAATTACCGCCGAACTGTTGGGCTTTGAACAAATCTGCCAAAACTCGCTTGATGCCGTATCCGACCGCGATTTTTGCTATCGAGTTCACCGCCGCCGCCTCGCTGATTATGGTTCACCTGAGCCGCCTGTCTGAAGAATTGATTTTGTGGATGAGTCCGCGTTTCGGCTTTATCGACATCGCCGACCGTTTCTGCACCGGCTCGTCCATCATGCCGCAGAAGAAAAACCCCGACGTGCCCGAACTCGTGCGCGGCAAATCCGGTCGCGTCATCGGACACCTTATCGGCCTGATTACCCTGATGAAATCCCAACCCTTGGCGTACAACAAAGACAATCAGGAAGACAAAGAACCGCTGTTTGACACCACCGACACGCTTATCGACACGTTGCGGATTTACGCCGATATGATGCGCGGCGTAACCGTCAAACCCGACAATATGCGCGCCGCCGTAATGCAGGGGTTTTGCCACCGCCACCGACTTGGCGGATTATCTGGTCAAAAAGGTATGCCCTTCCGCGATGCCCACGAAGTCGTCGCCTGCCGTGCGCCACGCCGACCAAGCGGGCGTTGATTTGAGCGAACTGCCGCTCGAAGTCTTACAAGGTTTCAGCGATTTGATTTGCCGACGATGTTTACAGCGTGCTGACCCCCGAAGGCAGCTTAAACGCGCGCAACCACTTGGGCGGCACCGCGCCGGAACAAGTCCGTTTCCAAGTCAAACGCTGGCGTGAAGTGTTGGCTTTAACCCCTCAAAATGCCGTCTGAAGAAATGTTCAGACGGCATTTTTAAAAAGGCAAGAACACGATGACCGATACGGATACCCAAGCCGACCGCTTCGAACAGATGATGTGGCAGGCGGTGGACAAACTTTTTGAACAGCATGACGGCAAACTCGAAAGCTTGGACGGACGGGAACAGGAACTGGTTTTGATTTGGCGGGCGGAAGCCGACATCGGCAACGGCGGCATACTGCAATTTGTCTGCAACTGGGGTTTTCCCGCCGCCGAAAAGACTTGTTCCGTTCTGAAAAAAATCGGTGCGGTACACAGCGCAATGCTGATCCATCGGGCGGCAGACGCATTGGGAAAAAGAAATCCGCCGCCTCCAATCGGAAGGTAAAACCTGAAAGAAATGTGGGATATAATGCAACATCTCGACAACAAAACCGCCTCACTGCTGAACAGTCTGGATGAACAATATTGGCAAGACCCCGACAAACTGTATCTGCTGGGATGGCAATACTATTCCGTCAACCCTGTTCGGACGGCGTTTTTAAAGGGAAGGGTTCTCAAGTATTCCGGCAAATCAAGATGCCGCCTTTGCCCGCATTCCGCCGCCCGTACGGCAATATGAAACAGCCCGGTTTTTGCCCTGTTCCGCCACGCATTACCCGCCGCTTCCGCCTTACGGGCGCGATGCACGGAAAAATACAAGTCATAACAAACCATAACCGGATCGGACAACAACAAATTTAAAAATAATTATTTGCATTTATAAAAAGAAGGAATACACTACACCCCGTTATGTCTTAACAAGATATACACCCTCATTCATTAGGAGAAAATCGATATGAAAACATCTATCCGATACGCACTGCTTGCCGCAGCCCTGACCGCCGCAACCCCGCGCTGGCGGACATTACCGTGTACAACGGTCAACACAAAGAAGCCACACAGGCACTTGCCGATGCCTTTACCCAAGCCACCGGTATCAAAGTAAAAATTAACAGCGGCAAAAAGCGACCAGCTTGCCGGCCAAATCAAAGAAGAAGGCAGCCGAAGCCCCGCCGACGTATTCTATTCCGAACAAATCCCCCCGCTGGTTACGCTTTCCGCAGCCAACCTCTTAGAAACCCTCCCCGCAAAAACGATTAACGACACGCGCCGCAAAGGCGTGCCGGTTGCCGCCAAAAAAAGACTGGGTGGCATTGAGCGGACGTTCGCGCGTCGTCGTTTACGACACCCGCAAACTGTCTGAAAAAGATTTGGAAAAATCCGTCCCTAAATTACGCCACGCCGAAATGGAAAGACCGCATCGGTTATGTACCGACTTCAGGCGCGTTCTTGGAAACAGGTTGTCGCCATCGTCAAACTGAAAGGCGAAGCAGCCGCCCTGAAATGGCTCAAAGGCTTAAAAGAAAAACGGCAAACTGTATGCTAAAAACACTGTCGCGCTCCAAGCCGTCGAAAACGGCGAAGTGCCGGCCGCCCTCATCAACAACTACTACTGGTATGCGTTTGCCAAAGAAAAAGGCGTGAACAACATCCATTCCCGCCTGAACTTCGTCCGCCACAAAGACCCTGGCGCACTCGTTACCTATTCCGGCGCGGCTGTGCTGAAATCTTCCCCGAACAAAGCTGAAGCACAAAAAAATTCGTCGCCTTCCTCGCAGGCAAACAAGGACAGCAGGTCTTGACTTCCGTCCGCGCAGAATATCCGCTGCACGCCGGCGTGTCTTCCCCGTTCAATATGGAACCTTATTCCAAATTGAAGCACCTGAAGTATCTGCAACCACCATTGCCGACAAAGAAAAATGCCACCCGCCTCCTCGAACAGGCAGGTCTGAAATAAACTCTTTTCTCGTTCAAACGGTCGGACAACCCTGCTGTCCGACCGTTTTCTATCCGAATCCGATTTATGTCCCGCAACAAAATACCCTCATGGCTGACCGCCCTCATCCTGCTTATCGCCTTGCCGCTGACCCTTCCTTTCCTTTATGTCGCCATGCGTTCGTGGCAGGTTGGTGCAACACGCGCCTACGAACTGCTGTTCCGCCCACGCATGTTTGATTTGCTGGGAAACACCCTGATGCTGATGTTCGGCGTTACCCTGATTTCTATCGTTTTGGGCATTACCTGCGCCGTCCTGTTCCAACGTTACCGCTTTTTTTCGGCAAAAACCTTTTTTTCAGACGGCAATTACTCTGCCCTTATGCATACCTGCATTTGTCAGCTGCTTTACATGGATCAGCCTGACTTTCCGCGTGGAGGGATTTTGGGGAACCGTTATGATTATGAGCCTGTCGTCTTTTTCCCTCGCCTACTTACCGGTCGAGGCGGCCTCAAACGCATCAGCCTGTCGTTTGAAGAAGTCAGCCTTTCCTTGGGTAAAAGCCGCCTGCAAACTTTCTTTTTCCGCCATACTTCCCCAACTCAAACCTGCCATCGGCAGCAGCATCCTGCTGATTGCGTTGCACATGCTGATTGAATTCGGTGCAGTATCGATACTCAACTATCCGACCTTTACCACCGCCATTTTCCAAGAATACGAAATGTCGTTCGACAATAACACCGCCGCGCTGCTGTCCGCCGTTTTAATGGCAGTGTGCGGCATCGTCGTATTTGGAGAAAGCATTTTTCCGTGGAAAAACCAAGCTCTATCACAGCGGTAAAGGCGTTGCCCGCCCCTACCCAGTCAAAAACGATGAAGCTGCCTGCGCAAATCTGCACAGTATTTTTTTCTTGGCTCGCTGCTGGTTTTAAGCATCGTCATCCCATTCGGCATCCTTATCCGCTGGATGATGGTCGGCCTCGTCCGGCACATTTGAACTCGTATCCGTATTCGATGCATTTGCCCGATCGATGGGCGTATCCGCCGCCGGCGCATTATTGACCATATTGTGCACTGCCGCTCGTTTGGGCATCCGTACGCTACCGCAACCTGATAACCGTATGGATGAGACAGGCTGCCCTTCCTGCTGCACGCCGTACCCGGCCTGGTGATCGCCTTGTCGCTGATTTATTTCAGCATCAACTATGCACCATCCGTTTACCAAACCTTTATCGTCGTCGTCCTTGCCTATTTCATGCTTTACCTGCCGATGGCGCAAACCACCCTGAGGACTTCCTGGAACAATTCCCCAAAGGCATGGAACAGGTCGGCGCAACATTGGGGCGCGGACACTTCTTTATTTTTCAGGACGTTGGTGCTGCCGTCCATCCTGCCCGGCATTACCGCCGCATTCGCACTCGTCTTCCTCAACCTGATGAAAGAGCTGACCGCCACCCTGCCGCTAACCGCAGATGATGTCCACACGCTCTCCACCGCCGTTTGGGAATACACGTCAGACGCACAATATGCCGCCGCCACCCCGTATGCCCTTATGCTGGTACTGTTTTCAGGCCTGCCCGTATTCATACTGAAAAAATACGCCTTCAAATAACACTGCTGCGAAAGACCGACTATGACCGCGCCCGCACTCCAAATCCGCCAACTGACCAAAAACTTTCAGAACCATGCCGTTCTGCAAAAATATCTCGCTCACACTCGGCAAAGGGGAAATCCTCTTCGTCATCGGTGCATCAGGTTGCGGCAAAACCACGCTGCTGCGCTGCCTTGCCGGTTTTGAACAGCCCGATTCCGGAGAAATCTCGCTTTACGGAAGAACAATCTATTCAGAAAATACCAACCTTCCCGTCCGCGAACGCCGTTTGGGCTACGTCGTACAAGAAGGCGTACTGTTCCCCACCTGACCGTTTACCGCAACATCGCCTACGGTCTCGGCAACGGCAAAGGCAAGACGGCGCAGGAGCGGCAACGCATCGAAGCCATGATGACCCTGACCGGCATTTCCGAACTCTCAAACCGTCATCCGCACGAACTTTCAGGCGGACAGCAACAACGTGTCGCCCTCGCCCGTGCCCTCGCCCCCGATCCCGAACTCATCCTGCTGGACGAACCCTTCAGCGCACTGGACGAACAGTTACGCCGCCAGATTCGCGAAGACATGATTGCCGCCCTGCGCGCCAACGGCAAATCTGCCGTTTTCGTCAGCCACGACCGGGAAGAAGCCCCTGCAATACGCCGACCGGATTGCCGTCATGAAACAGGGGCGCATCCTCCAGACTGCAGCCCCCACGAACTGTACCGACAACCTGCCGACCTTGAAACAGCCCTGTTTATCGGCGAAGGCATCTCCCTACCCGCCACACTCAACACCGACGGTACGGCAGACTCCGAATTAGGCAGGCTCCCCGTCGGAAACACCTTACCCGCAGGCACGCGCGGCACACTGCTCATCCGTCCGGAACAATTCAGCTTCAACTGCCCGAACACCCATGCTGCCGAATTATCCGCCACCATCCTCAACGCCATACCCAAAGCACGCCACATCCAAATCCGCCTGAAAAATCGAGCAAAACCATCCTGACGCTGGACACCCCCTATGCTCCCCGATTGTTCAGACGGCACACAGACACGCATCTACTTAAATTCAGAAGCCCTGTTTTTTTCCCCGAACCGCCTGCCCCATAAGGCAGTGGACACGATGCCGTCTGAAAGGCGTGCCAATGTCTGGCGATATTCATCTTGTTGAAAAACATAATTTATTTGTTAATATAGAAACACGCGGCAGCGTAAGACCGACTGCCGCTCAAAAACAGAAAATACCTGTTTCCACAAACCGGACGGGAAATAGCCTATCCCTGACATTTCCCTCAAATCACAACACTTCCAACATACATGCCGCACACCGCAGCATACGAAAGGATATATCATGGCAAAAGTACTCATCGTACCCGTATCTGCCGGACTTGACGCATCCGCCGCCGCCCGATCATTTGCAAAAGCCTTGAACGCACAAAGTTTTCCAAGCCTTTGACGCACAAGCAGAAGCCCTGTTGGCGCAAGGCAAAAAGCGACGACTGGTTTGACGCGACGGTCGGTAAAGTCGCCGCACTCGATGCCGACAACCTCATTATCGAAGGCATCGCACCCGATGCCGACAAAATCTACCTTGCAGGCAAAAAACGTCGAACTGGCGCTCTTTGGATGCCGCCGCCGTATTTGCCGTCCGCTCCGACAACACCGATGCAGACGAACTGGCGCACCGGCTGAACCTTGCCAAACAGTTCTTTGCCACTGCGCCGGGCGTATTGGAAGGTTTTATTGTCGACGGCGCGGCAGCCTCCGTTGCCGAAGCGGCTGCCGAAAAAAACCGGTTTGACGTTCTTCGGCTCAAGCAGTGCGCCCAAAGACCTGTCCGTACTGGCAAACCGACAAACCAAACGCCTTTCGCCCGCCCAATTCCGCTACAACCTGATCGACTTCGCCCGCAAAGCCGACAAACGCATCGTCCTGCCGGAAGGTGCCGAGCCGCGTACCGTCCAAGCCGCCGCCATCTGTCACGAAAAAAGGCATTGCCCGCTGCGTCCTGCTTGCCAAACGCGAAGAAGTCGAAGCCGTTGCCAAAGAACGCGGCATCAACCTGCCGGACTCTTTTGAAATCGTCGATCCCGCCTCATTGGTCGAACAATACGTCGAGCCGATGTGCGAACTGCGCAAATCCAAAGGCCTGACACCCGAAGACGCGCGCAAACAACTGCAAGACACCGTGGTACTCGGTACAATGATGATGGCGCAAAACGATGTGGACGGCCTGGTATCCGGCGCGGTTCACACCACCGCCAACACCATCCGCCCCGCTTTGCAACTGATTAAAAACCGCACCGGGTGCAAGCCTCGTATCTAGCGTATTCTTTATGCTGCTACCCAACCAAGTCCTCGTCTTCGGCGACTGCGCGGTTAATCCGAACCCGACCGCGCAACAGCTTGCCGACATCGCCATCCAGTCTGCCGATTCCGCAAAGCCTTCGGCATCGACCCGAAAGTAGCCATGATTTCCTACTCTACGGTCAACTCCGGCAGCGGTCCCGATGTCGATACCGTTATCGAAGCAACCAAACTTGCCCAAGAAAAAAACGCCCCGACCTTGCCATCGACGGCCCGCTGCAATATGATGCGGCAACCGTGCCGGGCGTGGGCAAATCGAAAGCCCCGGGCAGCCCGGTCGCAGGACAGGCAACCGTTTTGGTCTTCCCAGACCTGAACACCGGCAACTGCACCCTATAAAGCCGTCCAACGCAACGCCAACGTCTTAAGCGTCGGCCCGCTGCTGCAAGGCCTGCGTAAACCGGTCAACGACCTCTCCCGCGGCGCACTGGTAGAAGACATCGTGTTTACCATCGCCCTGACTGCGGTTCAGGCCAAAACAAATGGAAGGCTGATAAAGCCCCAAAAGTATGCCGTCTGAAACTTGATTTGGTTTCAGACGGCATTTTGACAATAAGCCCCTCCGTTTCAGACCATTACCTTATCCCGATACGGCACGACCCATACAACTGCGCTCCAAGCATTGAATTATCAAGTACTTTTTGTACAATCCGTCCATCCCAAACATTATTCGGGCCGTCTGCTGGCGGCCTGAAACTTTTTGCAAAGAAAACCATGTCCCAAGAAATCCTCGACCAAGTGCGCCGCCGCCGCACGTTTGCCATCATCTCCCACCCTGACGCGGGTAAAACCACGCTGACCGAAAAACTGCTGCTGTTTTCAGGTGCGATTCAAAGCGCAGGTACGGTAAAAAGGCAAGAAAAACCGGCAAATTCGCCACCTCCGACTGGATGGACATCGAGAAGCAGCGCGGCATTTCCGTGGCGTCGTCCGTGATGCAGTTCGATTACAAAGACCACACCGTCAACCTCTTGGACACGCCGGGACACCAAGACTTCTCCGAAGACACCTACCGCGTATTGACCGCCGTGGACAGCGCGTTGATGGTTATCGACGCAGCAAAAAGGCGTGGAAGCGCAAACCATCAAACTTTTGAACGTCTGCCGCCTGCGCAACACGCCGATTGTTACCTTCATGAACAAATACGACCGCGAAGTGCGCGATTCCCTGGAATTGCTGGACGAAGTGGAAAAACATCCTGCAAATCCGCTGCGCGCCCGTTACCTGGCCGATCGGTATGGGCAAAAACTTCGAGGGCGTGTACCACATCCTGAACGACGAAATCTATCTCTTTGAAGCGGGCGGCGAACGCCTGCCGCACGAGTTCGACATCATCAAAGGCATCGACAATCCCGAATTGGAACAACGCTTTCCGTTGGAAATCCAGCAGTTGCGCGACGAAATCGAATTGGTGCAGGCGGCTTCCAACGAGTTTAATCTCGACGAATTCCTTGCAGGCGAACTCACGCCCGTGTTCTTCGGCTCGGCGATTAACAACTTCGGTATTCAGGAAATCCTCAATTCATTGATTGAATGGGCACCCGCTCCGAAACCGCGCGATGCGACCGTACGCATGGTCGAGCCGGACGAGCCAAAATTTTCCGGATTTATCTTCAAAATCCAAGCCAATATGGACCCGAAACACCGCGACCGTATCGCCTTTTTGCGCGTCTGCTCCGGCAGATTCGAGCGCGGCATGAAAATGAAACACCTGCGCATCAACCGCGAAATCGCTGCCTCCAGCGTGGTAACCTTTATGTCGCACGACCGCGAGCTGGTGGAAGAAGCCTACGCCGGCGACATCATCGGCATCCCGAACCACGGCAACATCCAAATCGGCGACAGCTTCTCCGAAGGCGAACAACTGGCGTTCACCGGTATCCCATTCTTCGCGCCCGAACTGTTCCGCAGCGTCCGCATCAAAAACCCGCTGAAAATCAAGCAACTGCAAAAAGGTTTGCAACAACTTGGCGAAGAAGGCGCGGTACAGGTTTTCAAACCGATGAGCGGCGCAGATTTGATTTTGGGCGCGGTCGGCGTGTTGCAGTTTGAAGTCGTTACCTCACGGCTGGCCAACGAATACGGCGTAGAAGCCGTGTTCGACAACGCATCCATCTGGTCGGCGCGCTGGGTATCGTGCGACGACAAGAAAAAGCTGGCGGAGTTTGAAAAAGCCAACGCGGGCAATCTCGCCATCGACGCGGGCGGCAACCTCGCCTACCTCGCGCCTAACCGCGTCAACCTGAATCTGACGCAGGAACGCTGGCCGGACATCGTGTTCCACGAAACGCGCGAGCATTCGGTTAAACTGTAAAACGCAAAGGCCGTCTGAAACTTTCAGACGGCCTTTTTTCATTCGATATCAACCCAATAAATCCCAAGCAAACTTTCCAATGGTCAGGCACAGCAGCAACATAAATCCGTAACGCAGCTCAAATATTGTCTTATTTTAGCTTTTAGCACCTCACCAAACATTTTCGGAATAAATGTTGACTTTAACCTTAGGTCAAAGTTTATGATTTGTGCTCCTTCAGTTATCACATAGGCGAAAAACATGAAAAAACTTATGACTTTTATCACACTTAGCGCTGTTGCAATTTCAAATTATGCCCAAGCTAATGAACAACCGCATCAAGCACACATGAATATGTCAATGTCGACAGATTCTGCAATGCAACAAGAATTAATGCAAGGTATGAATCAAATGAATCAAGACATGATGGCAGCTGCGCAATATAAAGATCCTGATGTTGCTTTTGCAGCAGGTATGTTGCCACACCATATTGGCGCAGTAAAAATGGCGGAAGTTGAATTAAAATACGGAAAAGATCCTGAGATGCGTAAGCTTGCTGAGAATATTATTAACGCACAACAAGCGGAAATTGAACAAATGCAAAAATGGCTTAAAGCACACAACAAAAAAAGCTCCGTAAAATGATCTGACCCCAAAAGTTAGACTGATTTAGTTCAAGGACTGAGTTCTGTAATTCACAGAGCTCAGTCCTTTTAGTTTCCCCTGAATGCGCTCATGGTTGTAATAATGAATGTACTCATGAATCGTTTTTTCCAGTTGTTAGAACGTCTCAAATCATTTACCGTAATAACATTCCATTTTTAATCGTCCAAAGAAGCTTTCCATCGCACTATTATCTAATAAGGTTTATGCTGTTAAGGTCCAATAAGTTGATATATAAGCTGATATTCCCGATAATCACATTATTCGGAGTCGATATTACAGGCAGAATTTTTAAAAAGTAATCAGAGGGAATGTTTAATAAATCCTTTAACAATATATACCTTACCGAAGAAGGAAAAAAATGAACGCAATCCGAACTTTCAAAAACCGCACACCGAAATCCACGAAACCTGTATGATAGACGGAACGTGCGTCATTATCGGCGAAGTGTCGCTTGCCGAAGATATTTCCGTGTGGCCGTGTGCCGTGTTGCGCGGCGACGTGAACAGCATTGTCGTCGGCGCGCGCAGCAATATACAGGACGGCCTCGCCTACTTCGCACCTAACCGCGTCAACCTGAATCTGACGCAAGAACGCCGGCGGACATCGTGTTCCACGAAACGCGCGAGCACTCGGTGAAGCTGTGAGGTAACAGAAAACAAACATGCCGTCTGAAACCCAAAAATTTCAGACGGCATGTTTATTCAACCCAAAAATCTTATTCCGCTTGTCGGTATTGTTGCGACAGCCTTACATAATGCGCAGCCGAATACTTCAAAAAGGCTTTTTCCTCATCGGTCAGCACGCGCACTTGTCTGACCGGCGAACCGACATAAAGATAGCCGCCCTCCAAACGTTTGCGCGGAGGCACGAGGCTGCCCGCCCCAATCATTACGTCATCTTCAATAACGGCATCGTCCAGAACCGTCGTCCCCATGCCGACCAGAACTCGGTTGCCGATACGGCAGCCGTGCAGCATGGCTTTGTGTCCGACGGTTACATCTTCTCCGATAACCAGCGGCGATCCTTCGGGTTTGGCAGCAGTTTTGTGGGAAACATGCAAAACGCTGCCGTCCTGTATATTGCTGCGCGCACCGACGACAATGCTGTTCACATCGCCGCGCAACACGGCGCACGGCCACACGGAAACGTCTTCGGCAAGCGACACTTCGCCGATGACGACGCACGCTTCGTCTATCATGCAGGGTTTCGTGAATTTCGGGAGTGTGGTTTTGGAAAGTTCGGATTGCGTTCATTTTTCTCCTTTACTGCCGTTGTCCGGCTTATTCTCTAGATGCCGTCTGAAACAGCTCAAATGGAACCGCTCATTTTCCTGCCTTAAGCGACTGCCACAGTCTGACACTGAGACGGCTGACATCGCTGGATTTCAGCGATACGATGAAACTTTTCTGCATCAGTTCTTTAGTCGGAAAAAAATCGATGCGTCGGATGTATATTTCGCATCCATCAGTTCTCGGGCAGGCAGACTGGCCGGTGCATAGGTAACGAAACTGCCGTTTTGCGCGGCAACTTTCGGATCCAGGGTGTGATTGATATATTTATGGGCATTGGCGACATTTTGCGCATCACGAGGAATCATCAGCGAATCCACCCATACACCTACGCCGGTTGTCGGTACCAATACCTTGATGTCCACACCGTTTGCCGACTCCCGGGCACGTGTTTTGGCAATATTCAAATCACCGCCGTAACCGATGGCGACACACAGGTTTCCGGTCGCCATATCGTCGATATAGCCTGAAGAAGTGAAGCGTTTGATGTCCGGACGGACGGTTTTCATCATATCGACGGCGGCTTTGATGTCTTCGGGATTTTTCACTGTTGGGGTCTTTTGCCCAAATAGTGCAATGCCAGGGGAATCTGCTCGATAGCGCTGTCAAAATAACTGATACCGCAGGATTTCAGTTTGCGTGTATATGCGGGATTAAATACCAAATCCCATTCGTTTTCGGGCAATTTGTCCGTACCCAATGCCTTTTTTTCACCTGCTGCGTATTGATTGCCAAGGTATTAATGCCCCAAAAAAATAAGGGACGGCATATTCGTTGCCCGGATCGACTTCCGCCATCATTGCCAGCAGGGAGGCATCGATGTTGGCGTAATTGGGTATCAGGCTTTTATCGATTTTCCGGTATGCGCCGGCTTTTAATCTGCCTGCCGACATTGGCGACGGAAGGTACGACCAAATCATAACCGGACTTTCCAGTCAGCAGCTTAGCTTCGAGTGCCTCGTTGCTGTCATAATAGTCGTACCGGATATTGAGATGGGCATCTTTTTCAAAATCGGAGAGGGTTTGGGGATCGACGTAATCCGACCAATTATAGATATTGAGTTTGTCGGAAACAGTATGTTGCACTTGGGATGCTTCGGGCTCTGCGGTGGTTTGGCTGCCACCGCCGCATGCAGTCAAGACGAGGCCGAAAAACTGCCGCCGCCATCAAGATTTTTCTCATGGATACAGTCCTTTTTGTGAAAAAGAAAACATTGCAGTGGTCCGATACCACATACAAAAAGGGGAAACTGTGGGGGCGGCCGGCTTTGCTTCCTTGTGCCCTTTGATTCAGCTGGACTGAATTAAACGGCAAAAAGACGCGGCAGTGCAATACTTAATTTTAATGCCGGAAAAATATATGTGCAGCCGTTTATTTTCAAACAATGCACCTGCTCCGCCATCTTAAACGAATATGCCGTCTGAACGTGCCATACGTTCAGACGGCATAATGCCAAATAAGTCAGTTGCTCAATACGTCCACACCCTGCGGGGGCGTAAATTTGAATGCGCCGCGCGAAAGGTTGGGTTTGGTGTTCAGGCTGCTGAAGCTGATGGAGGTCTGGTTGCCGAAGCTGTCTTTCAACTGCATGGCGGCGAGGTTGTCGCCTTTGAAGCCGATGCGGATATATTGGTAGCCGGCGTTGTTTTTCTTAGGCGTTGCCAAGACGTAGTCGATACCGTTGGACGAGCCGTCTTCTTTGAGGGAGTAGCTGCTGTCAAGGGGCGGTTTTGTTGGAGAGGATGGCGGCAGGGGCTGTCGCCGATGGTTTGGTCTTGGGAGGACTTGGTCACTTGTGCCAAATCAACGTCATAGAGCCAAATGGTTTGACCGTCGCCTACAATAGTTTGTTTGTAGGGGCTTGGTGTATTCCCATTTGAAGAGGCCCGGACGCAGGATTTTGAAAGTACCGTGTGCGGTTTGGGTTTTCTTTTTGCCTTGGACGGTTTGGGTGAAGCTGCCGCTGATACCGTCGGCGTCATTGTTGAATTTCTTAAGTGCATCCACTGCGCCTGCCTGTGCGAAACCAATGGTTGCGCTCAGGGAACAAGCAGCGAGGAATTTAAGCAGGTTGCGTTGTTTCATCATTATTTTTCCTTGTTGAAAGGGATGTGGCGCCCAGTATCGATGCTACAAAAATAACAATGCAAGCCGCTTATGGGCGGTTTACATTTTGCAAACAGTGTTTTCCAAGGGCTAATTTTTTTGAAGATTCAGGATTTTTTTCCTGCGGAAAAAGACAATCGGGTTTCACAATTCTTTAATGTATGCCGACTGTTCAAACTGTGGTATTTCATGGTTTTTTTGACGCGCAACGCCAAATTGTAAAGATTATATTCCTTATATTGTTTTTTTAAACGCTATAATATTTGTTTTCCGAAAAACGGCGGACTTGGAATGAAACCTGATATTTATGCCTTGCTCGAACTTGCCCTGCTTTCAGACGACCCCGATGAAAAAGGACGGCTCACGGATGAGGCGTTTGCCGCCGTTCAGAACATGGACGGTGCTGAGGCAGACGCCGCGCCGCTGGACTTCCGCCACGCGGGACGGCCGTCTAAGCCTGTTTTTGGTCGCGCCGTCGCAGCTGACGCCGCGTAAGATGAACACGACCGAAGGCTATGCGGCGATGCTGCACGCGATTGCGCATATCGAGTTCAACGCCATCAATCTGGCTTTGGACGCGGCATACCGTTTCCGCACGCTGCCGTTTCAGTTTTTACGTGACTGGGTGAAAGTGGCGAAGGAAGAGGTGTACCACTTCCGCCTGATGCGCGAACGGCTGCGCGCTTTCGGCTTCGATTACGGCAGTTTCGAGGCGCACAACCATTTGTGGGACATGGCGTATAAAACCGCTTACGACCCGCTGTTGCGCATGGCTTTAGTGCCGCGCGTGTTGGAAGCGCGCGGGCTGGACGTTACGCCGGGGATACGCGCGAAGGTAGAACAGCGCGGCGATTCGGAAACCTGCGGCGTATTGGACATCATTTACCGCGACGAAGTGGGCCATGTCGCCATCGGCAACCATTGGTATCAACACCTCTGCCGCGAACGCGGTTTGGAACCCTGTCGCCCTGTTCCGCAGTCTGATTGCCCGTTACGATATGTTTATCTTCCGCGGCTATATGAACATCGAAGCGCGGGAAAAAAAGCGGGCTTCAGCCGCTTCGAATTGGATATGTTGGAAGATTTCGAGCAGGGGTTTGAAACAAAGGCAAAAAGGTCGTCTGAAAACCCTGAATTCGGATTTTCAGACGACCTCTGTTGAGGAACGTTATGTCTCACCATCACGAACACCATCATCACGCACACGCCCACCCGCATACCGCCAACAAAAAAGTATTGCGCGTGTCGTTCATCATCATCGCCGCCTTTATGCTGCTGGAGGCGGTCGGCGGCTGGCTGACCCACTCGCTCGCGCTGCTTTCCGACGCAGGGCATATGTTCAGCGACGCATTTTCCTTGGGCGTGGCGTTGTGGGCGTTCAAACTCGGCGAAAAAAAGAAACCACGCTGCAAAAAGACCTTCGGCTACAAACGTTTTGAAATCCTCACCGCCATGTTCAACGGCTTGTCGCTGGTGGTCATCGCCGTAATGATTTTCTACGAAGCCGTCAAACGCCTGCTTTATCCGCCCGAAATCGCCACGCCGGGGATGCTCGTCATCAGCATTATCGGACTGCTGGTCAACATCGGCGTGGCAGTTTATATGCTGAAAAACAGCGATACCGAAGCCAACGTCAATATGCGCGGCGCGTATCTGCACGTTTTAAGCGACCTTCTCGGCTCGGTCGGCGCGATTGCCGCCGCCGTACTTATGATGGCGTTCGGCTGGAAATGGGCGGATCCGCTCGTCAGTATGTTCGTTGCCGCGCTGGTCGGACGAAGCGGCCGGAGCCTGCTCAAACAAACGCTGCACATCCTGATGGAGGGCACACCCGAAAACATCCGCACCGACGACCTGCTCGACGTTATCCGCAACACCGAAGGCGTAAAAATCCGTCCACGACTTACACGTCTGGACGATTACAAGCAATATCAACGCCCTATCCTGCCACATCGTCGTGGACGGCAGCATAACCGTTGCCGAATCCGAACAAATCGCCTACCGCATCGAACACGGTTTGTCCCACAAAAAAACATCGGACACTGCACCATCCAAATCGAAAGCGAACACCACCCGCATCCCGACAGCGTCTTGTGCGCCAACGAAACCGGCGGCGCGCACCATTGCCACCGTCAAACCCAAAGCCTTGCAGGCAAACCCATCGGAAAACCAAAGGAAGCCTTATGATACAAGCCGTATTGTTCGACCTCGACGGCACGCTCGCCGACACCGCCCTAGACCTCGGCGGCGCACTCAACACCCTGCTCGCCCGCCACGGACTGCCCTCAAAAAAGCATGGACGAAATCCGCACCCAAAGCCAGCCACGGCGCGGCAGGACTGCTCAAACTCGGCGCAGGCATCACCCCCGACCATCCCGACTATGCCCGATGGCGCACCGAATACCTTAACGAATACGACAGCCGCTACGCCCAAGACACCGAGCTCTTTGACGGTGTGAACGAACTCATTGCTGAACTCGACCAACGCGGCATCAAATGGGGCATCATCACCAATAAAACCCATGCGCTTCACCGACAAACTCGTCCCCAAACTCGGCTTCATCATCCCACCCGCCGTCGTCGTCAGCGGCGACACCTGCGGCGAACCCAAGCCCAGCGTCAAACCCATGCTGTATGCGTGCGGACAAATCCACGCCGACCCACAACACACACTCTACGTCGGCGACGCGGAACGCGATATACAGGCGGGGCGCAACGCCGGCATGAAAACCGTCCTCGCCGAATGGGGCTACATCTCAGATGAAGACGATACCGACTCATGGCAACCCGACTACCGCATCGCTACACCGATCGAACTAATCGGCTGCCTTAACAAAAACAGGCATAAAAAAATGCCGTCTGAAAAACCTTTCAGACGGCATTTCCCACATTTCGGTACAACCTCGACACCACATCAGAACCTACGCTTCAACTTGCACGCCTGAAGAATGTGCACGGCAAGCTCTTCCACCGATTTATCCGTCGTATTCGCAAACGGAATCCCATGCCGTCTGAACATACTCTGCGCGTCTGCCACCTCGCTGCGGCATGTATCGATTTTGGCATAAGTTGAATTCGGGCGACGCTCTTGGCGGATAGCCTGCAGGCGTTCGGGCTGAATGGTGAGGCCGAACAACTTGTCTTTGTAAGGTTTGACCATACGCGGCAAATCACTGGATTCCAAATCATCGGGAATCAATGGATAGTTGGCTGCCCGGATGCCGTATTGCAACGCCAAATACAGGCAGGTCGGCGTTTTGCCCGAACGCGATACACCCATCAAGATTACATCCGCTTCCTGAAGGTTCTTATCGCTGACCCCGTCGTCGTGGTTCAATGAGAAATTCACCGCTTCCATACGCGCATCATAACGCTTCGTATTACCGATACTGTGATGCCCCTGCCCGGATGCCGTGGCTTCGGTATTGAGTTCCTTCTCCAACAGTCCCAAAAAAGTCTCAAAGAAATTAATCTGAAAAGCATCCGCCCCTTTGATAATCCGACGGATTTCGTCATCAACCACACTGACAAACGCAATCGGACGCTGTCCGTTTTCCTGCATATTCCGATTCACCTTCTCCACTACCGCCCTGGCTTTTTCAGGCGTATCGACAAACGGGTGCGTATGGCGCTTAAACTCTAAATTACCAAACTGGTTCAACAAGGCCTCACCGATATTCTCAGCCGTCAGCCCGGTGCGGTCGGAGATATAAAAACACGTGGCGCAAACTGCTCATCTTCCATCCTCAAAATAAAGATTGAAGCACACATCATAACAGCAGCAACAAACATAAGGAAGGCGCACATACCGCCCCTACCTCGGATTACACGAAAACGGGAAAAATAAAAAAATTTGAAACAAACCGCAACCCAAAAACAAATTTAGCAGGAGAAAATGCCAATAAATCGAGCAAAAATCTGCCAAGAAAAATATTAACCTATTCAAAACCACCTGTTTTACAAAGAAAACACCCAAGGAAAAAAACATGTTTGCCGGTAAAGAATTTCAAACCATTACATACCCCAAAAACTGCAACTTTTCAGACGGCATCACGATTTAAACAGATAAAACACATGACAGCATAGGAACGAATCGCTTAAAATAAGGGTGCGGATTTGTTTCTTTTTTAACATATTTTAGATTGGACACACAAATGGCCGACAACTACGTAATCTGGTTTGAAAACCTGCGTATGACAGATGTTGAAAGTGTAGGCGGAAAAAAATGCCTCGCTGGGCGAAATGATCAGTCAACTGACTGAAAAAAGGCGTTCGCGTTCCCGGAGGCTTTGCCACAACAGCCGATGCCTACCGTGCATTCCTCGCACACAACGGTCTGAGCGAACGCATTTCTGCCGCATTGGCAAAATTGGATGTCGAAGACGTTGCCGAACTGGCACGTGTCGGCAAGGAAATCCGCCAATGGATTTTTGGACACCCCTGTTCCCCGAACAGCTGGACGCAGAAATCGAAACGGCTTGGAACAAAATGGTTTGCCGATGCCGGCGGTGCGGACATTTCCGTTGCCGTACGTTCTTCCGCAACTGCCGAAGACCTGCCGGACGCATCATTCGCCGGACAACAGGAAACCTTCCTGAATATCAATGGCCTGGAAAAATGTTAAAGAAGCCATGCGCCACGTATTCGCCTCCCTGTACAACGACCGCGCCATCTCCTACCGCGTACATAAAGGCTTCGAACACGACATCGTCGCCCTTTCCGCCGGCGTACAACGCATGGTGCGTTCCGACAGCGGCGCGTCCGGCGTGATGTTCACCCTCGATACCGAATCCGGTTACGATCAAGTCGTCTTTGTCACTTCATCCTACGGCCTGGGTGAAAAACGTCGTCCAAGGCGCGGTCAATCCCGACGAATTCTATGTATTCAAACCCACACTGAAAGCAGGCAAACCTGCCATCCTGCGCAAGACCATGGGTTCGAAACACATCAAAAATGATTTTTACCGACAAAGCAGAAGCCGGTAAATCCGTAACCAACGTCGATGTCCCCGAGGAAGACCGCAACCGCTTCTCCATTACCGACGAAGAAATCACCGAGTTGGCGCATTACGCACTGACCATCGAAAAAAACACTACGGCCGCCCGATGGATATCGAATGGGGTCGCGACGGCTTGGACGGCAAACTCTACATTCTGCAAGCCCGTCCCGAAACCGTAAAATCCCAAGAAGAGGGCAGCCGCAACCTGCGCCGCTTCGCCATCAACGGCGACAAAACCGTATTATGCGAAGGCCGTGCCATCGGTCAAAAAAAGTCGGACAGGGTAAAGTACGCCTGATTAAAGATGCTTCCGAGATGGATTCCGTCGAAGCCGGCGACGTACTGGTTACCGACATGACCGATCCGGATTGGGAACCTGTGATGAAACGTGCTTCCGCCATCGTTACCAACCGCGGCGGACGCACCTGCCACGCGGCGATTATCGCGCGCGAACTGGGCATTCCTGCCGTTGTCGGCTGCGGCAATGCAACCGAATTGCTGAAAAAACGGTCAAGAAGTTACCGTATCCTGTGCCGAAGGCGATACCGGCTTCATCTACTCCGGCCTGCTGGACGTACAAATTACCGATGTTGCTTTGGACAACATGCCTAAAGCACCTGTAAAAGTAATGATGAACGTTGGTAACCCCGAGCTCGCATTCAGCTTTGCCAATCTGCCGAGCGAAGGCATCGGCTTGGCGCGTATGGAATTTATCATCAACCGCCAAATCGGTATCCACCCCAAAAGCCTTGTTGGAATTTGACAAACAAGACGACGAATTGAAAGCGGAAATTACCCGCCGCATCGCCGGCTATGCGTCCCCTGTCGACTTCTACGTCGATAAAATCGCAGAAGGCGTAGCAACTTTGGCCGCATCGGTTTACCCGCGTAAAACCATCGTCCGTATGTCCGACTTCAAATCCAACGAGTACGCTAACTGGTGGGTGGCAGCATCTACGAACCACACGAAGAAAAACCCAATGTTGGGCTTCCGCGGCGCGGCGCGTTATGTCGCCGAAAGTTTCAAAGACTGCTTCGCCCTCGAATGCAAAGCCTTGAAACACGTCCGTGACGAAATGGGTCTGACCAACGTCGAAATCATGATTCCGTTCGTCCGCACTTTGAGCGAAGCCGAAGCCGTTGTTAAAAGCCCTGAAAGAAAAATGGTTTGGAACGCGGCAAAAAACGGCTTGCGCCTGATCATGATGTGCGAGTTGCCAAGCAACGCGGTATTGGCAGAACAATTCCTGCAATACTTCGACGGCTTCTCCATCGGCTCTAACGATATGACCCAGCTGACCCTCGGCCTCGACCGCGACAGCGGCTTGGTGTCCGAATCCTTCGATGAACGCAACCCTGCCGTTAAAGTAATGTTGCACTTGGCGATCTCTGCCTGCCGCAAACAAAACAAATACGTCGGGATTTGCGGTCAAGGCCCGTCAGACCATCCGGACTTTGCCAAATGGCTGGTTGAAGAAGGCATAGAAAGCGTCTCCCTGAATCCGGATACCGTCATCGAAACCTGGCTGTATTTGGCTGATGAATTGAATAAATAATCAATGCCCATACCCCCAAGCCTGAAAAGCTCGGGGGTATTTTTTTCCAAACGACTTTACTCAAGCGATATATCCTGCCGATAAAGGCTAACCCCGCCTGAGATAATATTTGACACCCTGCACGCCGACTGCCTACAATTCCCCCTTTCTCCGAGCAACCGGCAACGGTCAGCTTCTTCTTTCAGACGGCATCCGCCCGTCTTTTTCCTCTTCTATATATCATTATTATGCACGTCTCTGAATTACAAACCCTGCACATTTCCAAACTTTTTAGAGTTGGCAGAAGAACACGCTATCGAAAAATGCCAACCGTTTCCGCAAAGCAAGACTTGGTTTTTGCCATCGTCCGTCAAATGATGAAAAAGGCGAGAGTTTTACCTGCTCCGGCACACTCGAAATCCTGCCCGACGGTTTCGGTTTCCTCCGAAGTGCAGATACCTCCTATCTTGCGGGTCCTGATGACATCTATGTCTCACCCACCCAAATCCGCCGCTTCAACCTGCATACGGGCGACACCATCGAAGGCAGCGTCCGCGTCCCCAAAAGACAACGAACGCTATTTTGCCCTAGTCAGACTGGATTCCATCAACGGCGACCACCCGGAAGTATGCCGCCATAAAATCCTGTTTGAAAACCTGACTCCTCTGTTTCCGACCAAACAGTTAAAACTGGAACGCGATTTAAAGTCCGAAGAAAAACCTTACCGGACGCGCCATCGACCTGATTTCCCCATCGGCAAAGGTCAACGCGCCCTCTTGGTTGCCCCTGCCCAAAAGCGGTAAAACCGTGATGCTGCAAAATATTGCCCATGCCATTACCGCAAACTATCCTGAAGTCGAGCTCATCGTTCTCTTGATTGACGAGCGTCCCGAAGAAGTTACCGAAATGAGCCGCTCCGTCCGTGGCGAAGTAGTCTCCTCCACCTTGACGAGCCGGCGCAACGCCACGTCCAAGTTGCCGAAATGGTGCTTGAAAAAGCCAAGCGTATGGTGGAACACAAAAAGACGTGGTCATCCTGCTGGATTCGATTACTCGCCTTGCCCGTGCCTACAACACCGTCGTGCCTACCTCGGGCAAAAATCCTGACCGGCGGTGTCGATGCCAACGCACTGCATCGTCCCAAACGTTTCTTCGGCGCGGCGCGCAACGTGGAAGAAGGCGGTTCGCTGACCATTATCGCCACAGCATTGGTTGAAACCGGCAGCCGTATGGACGATGTGATTTACGAAGAATTCAAAGGCACCGGCAATATGGAATTGCACCTCGACCGTCGTATGGCGGAAAAACGTCTCTTCCCGCCATCAACATCAACAAATCCGGCACGCGCCGCGAAGAACTGCTTGTTCCAAACGACCAGCTGCAACGTATGTGGCTGCTGCGCAAGTTCCTGCACCCGATGGACGAAATTGAGGCAGCCGAATTTTTTTAATCGGAAAAATCAAAGCCTCTAAAAAAACAATGATGATTTCTTTGAACTGATGCGCGGAAAATAAACGCGCCGCCCGCATTAATGCGAAATGCCGTCTGAAGCCTGAAAATCGGGTTTCAGACGGCATTTTCATTCACACGGTCCCAGTGCGGTAACGGCGCAACCGCCGGCAGTGTCCGTATCTGCCCGCCGAATGTGCAGCCTTTGCAAAGCCGGCTTTAAGGCATCCGTACCGGCACTGAAAACCGATGCGGGAACTTGATTCGAGATTGCAGCAAACCGCGTCCATTCTTATATAAATTTTTATTTTTATTTCATAACTAAAATTTTTAATATATTAATCAATAAATTAATTTTATTAAACGGAAATATTGTCAACAATATTTTGCCTTATCCTCCAAACCTCTGTATATTTTCCTACGGTAGATTGTTGACAATCCATCCGCCCCCATATGCGCCGCCTGAGGATGCACCCTCCTGCCGGACAACGGATACGACGGATCGGATGCACTATTTTTCACGTTCAAACAAGGGATTTGTTTCACACAGGGCGGCACATCGGCACAATTCCCCGCGCCATCCCGGACAAGCCCCTGACCCCGCCTTCCCGAAAGACAGGATCCAAACCATTAAGGAAACTTCAATCAAAAATGAAAAACACATATGGGCGGCATCTTTGCTGCCGGCATCCCTATCGGCAGAACCATTAAACTGGTGGAAACCTTTATTCCGCCATCAATTCGGGCGATACCGCCTGGGTGATGACTGCGGCTGCCTTGGTATTGTTGATGACGCTTCCCGGGCTGGCTTTTATTCTACGGCGGTATGGTGCGGAAAAAAACCTGCTCTGACGATGATGCACAGCTTTTCCATCGCGGCATTGGTGGGCATTCTTTGGGTCGCAGTCGGCTATTCTTTGGCGTTCACGCCGGGAAATGCCTTTATCGGCGGTTTGGGGCGCGTATTTTTAAGCGGGATGCAGATAGACGCTGCCGCAAAAATGTTGACCGTCTCGCCCTAATGCGCCGACTGTTCCCGAACCGGTATTTATGTTTTTCCAGATGACGTTTGCCATTATTTCGACCGCCATTATTACTGGCGCGTTTGCCGAACGGATGAAATATTCGGCAATGATGCTGTTTTCGGGCATATGGTTTTTATTGGTTTTATGTGCCGGGCGCGCATTGGGTGTGGGGCGGCGGCTTTTATGAGCAAAGGCGGCGTATTGGATTATGCCGGCGGTACGGTGGTGCACATCAATGCCGGTATCGCGGGACTCGTCGCCGCCTTGGTTTTGGGCAGGCGCATAGGCTACGGGCGCGAGGCAATGCCTCCGCACAATATGGCGATGACGCTGATCGGCGCGGCAATGTTGTGGTTCGGCTGGTTCGGCTTTAACGCCGGTTCGGCGCTTGCAGCAGACGCGGCGGCGGGTATGGCGATGGCGGTAACGCAGGTGTCGGCCGTATTCGGCGCGGCAGGCTGGCTTGCCTGCGAAAAAAATAGCGGGACACAAACCTTCCGCTTTGGGGCTGGCTTCCGGCGCGGTTTCCGGGCTGGTCGGCATTACCCCTGCCGCCGGCTTTACCGGCCCTGTCGGGCGCGGCCGCCATCGGTATATTGACTGCCGCCGCGTGCTTTGTGTCCGTTACCGTCGTCAAACACAAATTACGTTACGATGATTCTTTGGACGCTTTCGGCATACACGGATTCGGCGGGCTGGTGGGCGGAATATTGACCGGCATCTTTTTCGACAACCGCATTTTCGGCGGGGATGCGGCAGTTTGGCAGCAGTTGTGGATACAGGTAAAAGACGGGTTCGTTATGGCGGCATACAGCGGGCTGATGAGTTGGGCGATTTTTGAAGGTTGTGGGGAAAAATCTGCAGGGCGGCCTGCGCGTCGGCAAGGATGTCGAACGCGAAGGCTTGGATCTGAATATCCACGGCGAACGCGTGGAATAAAGGAGCTATGCCGTCTGAAGCCCGGAAATCGGGTTTCAGACGGCATTGTTCACATTGGCCGCCGATGGACAAACATTGCCTACGGCACTTAACGGCTGTCTTTCCACTGATAATATTTCGAGCCGAGGAAAGAACCGAGCTTTCTCAAGAACGGTTGCAGGATGATGTTCGGCTGGCTCAACTGTTCAAACGGCTTCAGACGGCATTCGTCCCCTAAAATTGCTTCGGCAACCGCCAAACCGGCAATACCCGTTATTGCCATACCATGGCCGGAATAACCTTGTGCATAAAAAACATTTGCGGCCAAACGTCCGAAATGCGGGACAAGGTTGGCGGTAATATCGCACTCCCCGCCCCACGAATATTCGATTTTGACATCGGCAAGCTGCGGAAAAACTTTCAGCATGTCTTGGAGGACAAGTTGGGTCATACGCGCAGGATTGTCAATAAATTCATGGTCTTTACCGCCGAAAAGCAATCTGCCGTCCGCGCTGAGGCGGTAGTAGTCCAAAATATGGCGGTTGTCGCATACTGCCATATTGTTGCGGATAAGCCCTTTTGCGCGCGCGCCCAAAGGTTCGGTGGCAATAATAAAGGTGCTGACGGCAATCGCCTTGCGCTCCAAAGGCCGGAATATCGGATTCAAACCAGCATAGGTATTGACGGCATAGACCACATTTTTGCACTCGACGCTGCCTTCGGGCGTGTAAAACCAGCCAACCGTTTTGATGCGGTTCGATGCGTACCATGGGAGAATGCTCAAAAATCCGCGTACCGGCTTCGGCAGCGGCGCGGGCGATGCCCAGCGTGTAATTGAGCGGATGAAGGTGTCCGGATAAGGGGTCGAATTGCGCCCCTTGATACATATCGCTGTCAAGCTGCTGTTTCAACTCGGCTTTATCCCAAAGTTGATAATGACTCGCACCGTAATGCCGTTGGGCGTATTCATGCCACTGCTGCAACTCTTCCCAATGCTGCGGACGGACAGCAACCGTGGCATAACCGCGTTGCCAATCACAGTCAATCGCATATTTGCGTACGCGCTCGTCCACAAGCTCAACCGCCTGTAAAGACTGCTGCCAAAAACCATTGCACCTGCTCTAAAACCGACCTGTTTTTTTCAATTTCCTCCATACCGCAGGCGTAATCGCTGATGACCCTGCCCGCCACTCCGTCCCGATGCGCCGAAACCGGTACGCGCGGCTTCCAACACAACCGTTTCATGTCCCTGCTCCGCCAAGGGCAGTGCAGTGCACAAACCACTCAAACCGCCGCCGATAATGCAGGTATCGGTTTTCAGACGGCATTGAAGTTTCGGATAAACAGTATGAGGATTAACCGAACTAAAAATAATAAGAAGGCAGATATTCTTGAAAATCAGGACGAATCATTATGTTTACTTTATCAGGTATATTTTCAGACGGCATGATATGGTTTGCCGTACCATGCCGTCTGAACGGGAAAATTACTTTAAGAAAACAGGCTGACCTGATAATGCGGTCAGCCTGCCCTGTCGGTCAATGCGCTTTCGGCAGCCAGTTTTTTTCCTGGCGGTAGGCTTCTGCCGCCTCGCGGTCGCGCTTGGTTGCCTGCCTCATCATCCAATAATTGACGATGATGACCAATGTTCCGATGATGCCGATCAGGATGGTCGCCAAGACATTCATCTGAGGATCAAGACCCAGCTTGATTTTGGAGAAAAATCACCTGCGGCAATGTAGAAGAACCAGGGCCGGACAGGAAGGAGGTAATCACCAAATCATCCAAAGACAGGGTAATGCCGAGCAGAAAGCCTGAAGCGATGGCAGGGGGCAATCAAAGGCAAAGTGATGACAAAAAAAGATTTTCAGCGGACGCGCACCCAAATCCATTGCAGCTTCTTCGAGCGATTGGTCAAGCTCAACCAGACGCGAACGGATGACAACGGTAATGTATGCCATGCAAAGCGTGGTATGTCCCTAAGAAAATAGTGAAAAAGCCTCGATCAAAATAAAGCGATTGCAGCAATTCGCTACCTTGCAGGAACATCTGCACCTGAATAATCAGCAGCAGCATAGACAGACCGGTAATCACGTCGGGCATCACCATAGGCGCGGAAATCATACCGGCAAACAAGGTACTGCCGCGGAAACGTTTGATACGCGCCATCGCATAGCCCGCCAGCGTACCCAAAACGACGGCGGCAAGCGAAGACACGACGGCAATCCGCAGCGATAACCAAGCAGCTTCCAAGATGGTGTCGTTTTCCAGCAATGCGCTGTACCACTTGGTCGAAAAAGCCGCCCCAAACGGTAACGAGCTTGGATTCGTTAAACGAATAGACAACCAAAACGACCAGCGGGATATACAGAAACGCCAGCGACAGTGCCAACATCAGTTTCAAGAACCAAGATAATTTGGATTTCTGCATTATTTGGCTCCTTCTTCCAATTCGCGGTTTTCATAATGCTGGAACAGCGCAATCGGTACGACCAGCAGCGCGACCATCACAACGGCGACGGCGGAAGCCAACGGCCAGTTGTTTTGATCAAAGAATGCCTGCCACAAGACTTTACCAATCATCAAGTTTTTCCGAACCTCCGACCAGCTCGGGAATAACGAACTCGCCGACAGCGGGGACGAAAAACCAGCATCGAACCTGCATAATGCCGGTTTTAGACAGAGGCAGTGTAATCGTCAAGAACGACTTAACCGGTCCCGCACCCAAATCAGGAAGCTGCTTCGAGCAGGCGGCTGTCCAGTTTCACCAGCTGCGTGTAAAAGCGGCAGAATCATAAACGGCAGATAGGCATAAACCATCACCAAGTTCAATGAGAACGCATTGTAGAACAAATCTAATGGTTCACTGATAATACCCATCTTAATCAATAAGTTGTTTATGATGCCGTTATGCCCGAGCAGACCCATCCACGCATAGACACGCAGCAGGAACGATGTCCAAAAAGGGGCAGCATAATGGCAAGCAGCAAACCATTACGGACAGAAGGATTGGCGCGGAAATCGCATAGGCAGTCGGGTAACCGACCAACAGACAAATTACCGTCGTAGTCAACGCAGTCTTAATTGAAGACCAATAAGTCATCAGATAGATATTGCTGTTTTTCACTATCGCCGAAGGGATTCAGGGTATTCCAGAAATTTTTGGAAAATATCGGCATAGTTTTGATAACTGATGGCGATATTCAGACGACCTAAATCTTCATCGATGCTGGTCAACGGCGTAAACGGCGGGATGGCGATTTCCTGTTCGGCAAAGCTGATTTTCAGCACGATGGCGAACGGAATCAGAAACAACACCAAAAAAGCCAAATATACGGCACGGCAATCACCGCACGCTGCCCCGGGCGGCGGAACAGTTTGTTTTTCAGTTTTTTTAAGGTTCATCTCACTCCCCTTAAATCAACGGAACAACGGAGTCGGTTGGTTTTCCGCCAGCTGATATACACGGTTTCGTCCCAAGTTGGCGGCGTGATGTTACGCACATACCAGTAAGGGGCAGGGACTTGGCTTTTGACGACACGGCCATTGGCGAGTTTGATGTGGTAAATGGCGAAGCTGCCCAAATAGGCAATTTCTTTTACCGTACCTTTCGCCCAGTTGTAGTCGCCCAAATGATCAGGGTTTTTCTTTATATAAATCAATATCCTCTGGTCGAATGCTAACCCAAAGGTCCTGCTCGCTCGGGCCGCCCAAACCATGATCGATACGGACGTGGTTTTCTAAACCTTCGCATTCGATGACGGCATAATCCGCATGATCTTCAATCACGACACCGTCAAAAATATTGGTTTCGCCGATAAACTCGGCAGTAAAGCGGCTGTTGGGATAGTCATACACATCACTGGGTGTACCGACCTGCTGCAACTGACCATCAGACATAATGGCAATACGGGTTGCCATCGTCATGGCTTCTTCTTGGTCGTGAGTGACCATGATGCAGGTTACGCCGACTTGCTCCAGTGTATTGACCAATTCAAGCTGGGTTTGCTGGCGCAATTTTTTTGTCCAACGCGCCGAGGGGCTCGTCCAGCAGCAGAATTTTCGGACGTTTTGCCAGACTGCGTGCCAAAGCGATGCGCTGCTGCTGACCACCGGACAATTGATGAGGCTTACGCTTGGCATACTTGGTCATCTGAACCAGGCGCAGCATTTCTTCCACACGTGCGGCGATTTCGTCCTTAGGCATTTTGTCCTGCTTCAATCCGAAGGCAATATTCTGCTCCACGGTCATGTGCGGGAACAGGGCATAGCTTTGAAACATCATATTGATGGGACGGTCATAGGGTGCAAGCTTGGTAATATCCTGACCGTCAAGGATGATTTTGCCCTGATTGGGGCTTTCCATACCCGCCAGCATACGCAGCAGCGTAGATTTTCCGCTGCCGGAACTGCCCAAAAGGGCGAAGATTTCGTGTTGATAAATGTCCAAGTCGATGTTATCGACAGCGTAATTGTCACCAAACTTTTTCACCAAGCCTTGGATTTTGCAGATAAGGTTTGGCTGAAGACGCAGTGGTTGCGGTCATAATGGCAATACTCAATAAAAAGACGAGTACCGGCAAAACGGATTTTCGAATGGGTGATAAAAAGCTGTTTGATTGCTGGCGGGAGTCGCAACGTCTGATGCCGTCTGAAACTCTTGTGAAGCGCACGGGCAGCATGAAATGGAACAGGATTCCAAAGAACTTTGTATTATATTAGTTTATGCGGTTTTCGGGCAATAAATATGGATTTGAACTTGTCGGAAAGCAACAGAAAAGAAAACACCGCCCATTTTTCTGGGCGGTGTCGGAAAGCGCAATTATTTACGCAGACCCAAGCGGGTAATCAACGCACGATAAGTATCGGGTTGGGTACGGCGCAAGTAGAGCCAACAAACGGCGGCGTTGGCTAACCATTTTCAGCAGGCCGCGACGGCTGTGGTGGTCTTTGGGGTTGGCTTTGAAGTGGGGGGTCAGGTCATTGATGCGGAAAGTCAACAGGGCGACTTGTACTTCAGAAGAGCCGGTGTCGCCTTCTTTACGTTGGAAATCTTTAACGATTTGTGCTTTTTGTTCTACGGTCAGTGCCATAATGGAAAAAAACTCGAAAAATAAAAAGAACCCCCAAATGGGATTCAGACAAGTTTGCCAAGCCTCGACAACGGCAAACTCCCTATGCCCAAGATAGGGCAACGCGGCATTATGACACAGTTCCCGCATTTCTGCACAATATTTTAAGACCGTGAAAACAACCGTTAAAAAATGCCGTCTGAAGCATTGTCTGCTTGAGACGGCAATGTTCAGACGGCATATGCGCTTCAGACCACGATTTCTTCTTTTCTTCTTCGGTTCTTTACCGATATTTTCACGGCTCAAGCCAAACATCAGCAAGAGCGGGCTGGCAACCAATACGGAAGAGTAAATACCGAACACGATACCGATGGTCAACGCCATAGAAAAAGCTGTGCAAGGCCGCACCGCCGAACACCAGCATAGAAACAACCATTGCCTCGGTCGAACCGTGGGTAATAATGGTGCGGCTCATGGTGGCGGTAATCGCGTTGTCGATGACTTCCGGCACGGTATGTCCGCGCATCGCCGGCTTGCGGAAGTTTTCACGGATACGGTCGAAGACGACGACGGATTCGTTCACAGAATAGCCCAATATGGCAAGAATGCCCGCCAAGACGGTCAGCGAAAATTCCCATTGGAAGAAGGCAAAGCAGCCGAGAATAATCACGATGTCGTGCATATTGGCGATAATGGCAGATACGGCAAAACGCCATTCGAAACGCATCGACAGGTAAATAATGATGCCGATAACGACAAAACCTAAAGCCATCAATCCATTACTTTACCAATTCCTCACCGACTTGCGGGCCGATAAATTCGACTTGGCGCAAAGTAACGTCGGGACTGTCTTTTTCAGCAAATCCATCACACGGTTGGACAACTGTGCGGAAGTAACGCCTTCTTTGTTCGGCAGGCGAATCATGATGTGTTTGTTCGTACCCAATGCCCTGAACCTGTACATCACCCATTTTCAGCGTATCGAGGCGTTCGCGCATCTTATTGACATCCGCACCCCTGCTGATATTGGACTTCCATTACCAGTACCACCGGTAAATTCGACAGAGAAATTCAGGCCTTTGGTCACCAAAAAGAATACGGCGGCAACAAAGGTAACCAACGAAATAAAAAGTCGTCAGTTTGCCGTAGCTCATAAACGGAATATCGCGTTTGATTTTTAAAATAATTCCATGTTTTACTCCTTGCCTTCTGCCATTTCGGCTTTCGGCTTCCATACCGAACCGATGGAAATATTTTGCAATTTGCGACGGCGGCCGTACCACAGATTGACCAACGCACGGAATACGACGACGGACGAATACATCGAAGTCAGAATACCCAAGCAGTGTACGACGGCAAAACCGCGTACCGGACCGGAACCGAATACCAAAAAGCGCGATACCGGCAATCAGCGAAGTCAGGGTTCGAATCGACAATGGTCGCCCATGCGTGTTGGAAACCGAGATTAATTGCCTGCTGCGGCGGCACACCGGCACGCAATTCTTCGCGGATACGTTCGTTAATCAAGACGTTGGAGTCGATTGCCATACCCAATGTCAATGCCAACGCAGCAATACCTGGCAGGGTCAACGTTGCCTCGCATGGCAGACAAAATACCGATTAGGAACAGTATGTTGGTGCTCAATGCAATGGTAGAAAAGAAACCCATCAGACGATAGTAAACCACCATGAATGCAGCAACGATGGCAAAACCCCATAAAGTCGAATGGAAGCCTTTTTCGATGTTCTCCTTACCCAAAGACGGACCGATGGTACGTTCTTCGACAATCTGCATCGGTGCGGCAAGAGAACCGGCACGCAACAGCAAAGACGTATCGTTGGCTTCGGCTGTCGTCATGCTTCCGGAAATTTCCACGCGTCCGCCGGTAATGGCAGTACGGATAACCGGTGCGGTTACAACCTCGGATTTTCCTTGGTCGATCAACACCATCGCCATGCGTTTGCCGACATTTGCGGCAGTCAGTTCGCCAAAGATACTGCCGCCCGCACTGTCCAAACTCAGACTGACGGCAGGCGCGCCCATTTGGTCAAAACTAGGCTGGGCGTCATTAATATTATCTCCGGTCAATTCGACCTGCTTGCTGATCAAAAGGGTCTCAGGATGATCTCCGCCGCTTGAAAGCAGCTCATAACCTGCGGGTACATTACCTTCCGAAGCCTCACGCAACTTAACAGGATCATCCTCCACCATGCGCACTTCCAAAGTCGCAGTACGGCCGATAATGTCTTTTGCCTTGGCAGTATCTTGCACGCCGGGAAGCTGTACGACAATGCGGTCCAAACCTGACTGTTGGATAATCGGCTCTGCCACACCCAATTCGTTTACACGGTTATGCAGGGTAGTGATGTTTTGCTTCACCGCATCTGAGCGTACTTTATTCACCGCCTCTTCCGAAAGCGTCAATACAATATTGCTTCCTTCTGAATTTAACGTTGCCTCAGGAAACAGCTTGCGTAACTGAGGCAGTGCCTTTTGCACATCACCTGCATCCTGCAAAGGAACAGTCAGACTGTTTTTCAGTCTGGCGTACCGTACCGCTGCGGATTTTTTCGCGGCGCAATTCGCGGCGGATATCGCCTGAATAACGTTCGAACGTTTTCTGCATGGCGGCTTTCATGTCCACCTGCATGGTGAAATGCACGCCGCCGCGCAAGTCCAGACCCAAGAACATCGGATTGGCTTTATTTTCGCCATCCACTCAGGGCTGTCTGCCAATAGGTTGAGCGCGGTAATATAGCCCTCGCCCAAAGTATTTTCGATGATGTCGCGTGCTTTCAATTGCGTTTCAGTGTCTTTGAAACGCACTTTCAACGAATTGTCGACGACAAACATCCCATCAGTCTGAATACCTGCCTGCTTCAGTGCGGCATCCACTTTAGACTGGGTTTGATCGTTGATCACGATGGCTTGTCGGTTGGTCGATACCTGTACGGCAGGCGTTTCACCGAAAAGGTTGGGCAGCGAGTAAACAGCTGCAACCACAATCGTGAACGCAATCAGCAGGTATTTCCATAAAGGATAACGGTTCATGATAAACCTTTGCTTTATTTATAAAGGCAAACAGCCGCACTCGGAAAATGAGGCGGCTTTCCTAAAAAAACGGGATTATTCGGCTTTTGCGGCAATCGCGTTGCGCTCAACTTCCACTTCAATTTTCGCACCTTGGCCGATATCGACAGTATAGAATTGCTCGCCTACTTTAGTTACGCGTCCTTTAAAAACCGGCAGCCAAAACAACTTTGTCGCCGACCTTCAAAGCAGCCAGCATCGCTTGGTGTGCTTTGAATTTCTTTTGCTGCGGACGCATAATCAAGAAGTAGAACACCACCATAATCAACACTAAAGGAGCAAATTGTGCAACAGCTTGATTCATAATTTATCCGTTCTTTCTAATATGGTTGAAAATCGAGAGAGGTATATAATAACATAAGACCGTAAACAATATATCGGGTTTGCCGTCCGTACCGACCGTATACTGCAGCCTGCCCGCCCACAAACCCATGTTCTTGACCCGCCTAATCTTGAAATTCTATGCACTATTGCGCCTTTTTGGGCAAAAACGCCCGCACCGCATGGATTTCGCATCCCGCCTGTGCTGGCACGAACCCGGCGCAAACCATCCCTGACTCCCCTGAACGGATCAGCAGCATCGAACAAGCCTTACGCCGCTCCGGTGTTTGGCAACACCTCCAAAACTGTAGAGGCGGAAGAAATCAGCGACATGCGCCTCGCACTTGCCCATACGAGCAAATACCTGAACCGATTGGAATCCTGCCGGCCCGAAAATGACAAGATTTTCCGTCTGGACGACGACACCGTTATCAGTAAAAATTCCCCGTCTGCCGCCCGTTTTTCCGTAGGTTCGGTCGTTCAGGCAGTCGATATGGTCATGAACCGCCAAGCATGGCATGCCTTCTGCGCAGCCCGCCCACCCGGACATCATGCAGGAAGCGGCAACGCAGGAGGATTCTGCCTGTTAAACAACGCTGCCGTCGGCACAATGTACGCCCTTGCCGAATACCGGCTGAACCGCATTGCGGTCATCGATTTTGATGTCCATTATGGCGACGGCACGGCAGAAATACTCAAAAAAACGATTCGCGCATCCTGTTTTTTTCAACCTGTTCGAAACCGACCTTTTCCCCTTCCCCGAAAAACAACAATATGCCCGACGGAGACAACATGGTGCACCTGCCCTTCCCACCGGGGACGGGCAGCCGGGCATTCCGCAAAAGCAGTCCGCAGACAGTGGTTACCGCGACTTGCCGCATTCAAACCCGAACTGGTACTGTTATCGGCAGGGATTCGATGCGCACCGTTCGGACGAATCCGGCAGGCTCAACCTGCACGAGGCGGATTTTGCCTGGCTGACATACAAAAATCATTCAGACGGCATCGAACTGTCCGGGTAAAATCGTATCCGTATTGGAAGGTGGTTATACCCTTGAATCCCTATCAAAATCTGCTGTCGAACATATACGCGTACTGGCAGGATTGGGAAAAATCCGATACCGTAACCGCCTATCAGAAAAAAACTTGTACCGCAACAGAAACAAACGGTTTACCAAACCCAAATCACTATAAGCATACCAACCCGACCATCTACCCGCGATAACCGTTATGATATAACTAAAACCATTCGGTTTTCGGACGGCAGCATTGCTTGACCTCACTCAAAAAGAAAGCCATTCTCGTACTTAAAAAAAGATTTCTTGCAGTAAAATAACATCCAAATAAGTTTAACCCAAAACGGTTGCGATATTCCCTTTCAACCGCCGCCTGCCAGATTCAGACGGCATACCTCTTAAAAACAAGGAGCGTTACAATGAAAGCAGCACGTTTTTACAACAAAGGCGACATCCGCATCGAAGACATTCCCGAACCGACCGTCGCCCCCGGCACCGTCGGTATCAATGTCGCCTGGTGCGGCATCTGCGGCACCGACCTACACGAATTCATGGAAGGTCCGATTTTCATTCCGCCTTGCGGTCATCCGCACCCAATCTCCGGCGAGTCCGCACCTGTAACGATGGGACACGAATTCTCCGGCGTGGTTTACGCCGTCGGCGAAGGCGTGGACGACATCAAAAGTCGGCCAACACGTTGTGGTCGAACCTTACATCGTACACGATGACGTACCGACCGGCCCGGGCAGCAACTACCACCTCTCTAAAGACATGAACTTCATCGGCTTGGGCGGCTGCGGAGGCGGCTTGTCTGAGAAAAATCGCCGTCAAACGCCGTTGGGTACACCCTATTTCCGACAAAAATCCCATTGGATCAAGCTGCTTTGATTGAACCTCTGTCTGTCGGCCACCATGCTTATGTACGCAGCGGCGCGAAAGCAGGCGATGTCGCATTGGTCGGCGGCGCAGGCCCAATCGGTTTGCTGTTGGCTGCCGTATTGAAAGCCAAAGGCATCAAAGTCATCATCACCGAATTGAGCAAAGCACGCAAAGACAAAGCCCGCGAATCCGGTGTTGCCGACTACATCCTCGACCCGTCCGAAGTCGATGTCGTCGAAGAAGTGAAAAAAACTGACCAACGGCGAAGGTGTGGACGTTGCATTCGAATGCACCAGCGTCAACAAAGTAATGGATACCTTGGTAGAAGCATGTAAACCTGCCGCCAATTTGGTCATCGTATCCATTTGGAGCCACCCTGCTACCATCAACGTCCACAGCGTTGTGATGAAAGAGCTGGACGTGCGCGGCACCATCGCCTACTGCAACGACCACGCCGAAACCATCAAATTGGTTGAAGAAGGCAAAATCAACCTTGAGCCTTTCATCACCCAACGCATCAAACTGGACGAATTGATTTCCGAAGGCTTCGAGCGTCTGATTCACAACAACGAATCCGCCGTCAAAAATCATCGTTAATCCGAACCTGTAATATAAGCGTTTAGGGACAAAAAGGCCGTCTGAAAAAAATAGTTTCAGACGGCCTTTACGCTTGATAAATCCGCACTCGGCCCAATTCTCTGCCAACCATTCACTTATCAAGAGTAAAACTCCATGAATCCAAAAATACGCCCCACTCTTCCAAACATACACCCTTAATAACGGCATAACCATCAAAAACCGCCTTGTCGTCGCCCCCATGACCCATTTCGGCTCACAAGCCGACGGTTTTAATCAGCGACCAAGAGCGTACCTTCCTCAAAAAAACCGCGCAGTCGATATGGGTCTGTTTATCACTGCCGCCACTTTGGTCCAAAAAGACGGCAAAGCCTTTCACGGTCAACCTGAAGCCACAGGCGAACACTGCCTCGACAGCCTGAAAGAAACCGCACAAATCCTGCAACAGCAAGGTGCAAAAGCGATTTTGCAAATTCATCACGGCGGTTCCAAAGCCATGGACGACCTTTTGGACGATCTCGACAAAATCAGTGCCTCCGCCAGCGAAGCCGAACACGCACGCGAAGCGACCGCAGAAGAAGTCGAAGCACTCATCGCCTCTTATGCGCAAGCCGCCGATTTGGCGCTTCGTGCCGGTTTTGACGGCGTGGAAATCCACGGCGCAAACGGCTATTTAATCCAACAGTTTTACTCCGCCCAAAGCAACCGCCGCAACGACCAATGGGGCGGCAGCTTGGAAAACAGAATGCGCTTCCCTCTGGCCGTTATCGATGCCGTGGTTGCCGTCCGTGAAAAACACCAGCGCAACGACTTCATTATCGGCTACCGCTTCTCCCCCGAAGAGCCGGGCGATGACGGCTTAACCATGACTGAAACCGGCGCACTGATTGACACATTGGTACAAAAACCGCTGCAATATCTGCACGTTTCCCTGTGGGAATTTGATAAAAAAATCCGCCGCGGCGGCGATACCGCCCAAACCCGTATGCAGTTCATCCACGAACGCATCAACGGCAAACTGCCGCTTATCGGCGTGGGCAACCTGTTTACCGCCGATCAAATTTTGGCCGCCTATGAAACCGGCTGGGCAGAATTTATCGCATTAGGCAAAACCGTGATGATTAATCCGCACATCGCCACGCAAATCCGTGAAGGCCGCGAAGATGAAATCGAAACGCAACTCGACCCGACGCGCGCCGACCATTACGGCTTCCCTGACACCTTATGGGAATTTGCCTCCAGCGGTACGCAAGCATGGCTGCCGCCGATAAAAGATAAAGAATGGAACCCGGTCGATATTTGATACGGCGGCGGACAAATCCTTTCCCGTCTGGCAAGAAAAGCCGTTCGCACAGAATCTTAAATTTATATTACAATCCCATCTCTTCCACGTTTAATCCGTCTGACTGCTTCTTCAGACGGCAACGGAGCCGTTATGGACAACTGTATTTTTCTGTAAAATTGCCGCCAAAGACATTCCGGCGCAAACCGTCTACGAAGACGGGGATATGATTTGTTTCAAAGACATCCGTCCCGCCGCGCCGGTTCACCTGCTGCTCATTCCGAAAGTCCATTTCGACTCGCTGGCGCACGCCGCGCCCGGAACATCAGCAGCTGTTGGGCAAAATGATGTTGAAAGTTCCCGAAATTGCTAAAGCTTCGGGACTGACCGACGGCTTTAAAACCCTAATCAATACCGGTAAAGGCGGCGGGCAAGAAGTCTTCCACCTGCATATACACATCATGGGTACACCCGTATAAACCGTTATTTCACAATCAACCCCTAATACTTACTTAAGGATACATCATGGGCAGTTTTTCTCTGACGCACTGGATTATCGTATTAATCATCGTCGTTTTGATATTTGGCACCAAAAAAACTGCGCAACGTCGGCAAAGACCTCGGCGGCGCGGTTCATGACTTCAAACAGGGGGCTGAACGAAGGCACCGATGGCAAAGATGCCGGAAAAGACGACGTAATCGAACATAAAAAAAGACGAAGACAAAGCATAACGTATGTTTGATTTCGGTTTTGGGCGAGCTGATTTTTGGTCGGCGTTATCGCCCTGATTGTCCTTGGTCCAGAACGCCTGCCCGAAGCTGCCCGCACTGCCGGACGGCTCATCGGCAGGCTGCAACGCTTTGTCGGAAGCGTCAAACAAGAATTTGACACTCAAATCGAACTGGAAGAACTGAGGAAGGCAAAGCAGGAATTCGAAGCTGCCGCCGCTCAGGTTCGAGACAGCCTCAAAGAAACCGGTACGGATATGGAGGGTAATCTGCACGACATTTCCGACGGGTTGAAACCATGGGACAAACTACCCGAACAGCGGACGCCTGCCGATTTTTGGCGTTGATGAAGGCGGCAATCCCTTCCCGATACGGCAAACACCGTATCAGACGGCATTTCCGACGTTATGCCGTCTGAACGTTCCGATACTTCCGCCGAAAACCTTGGGAACGATGGGCAAACCGGCAGCGCAGCCGAGCCTTCGGAAACCGATAAAGACCGCGCATGGCGCGAATACCTGACCGCACCTTCTTCGCCTGCCGCACAAACCGTGGAAGTCAGCTATATCGATACCGCTGTTGTTGAAACCCCTGTTCCGCATACCACTTCGCTGCGTAAACAGGCCATAAGCCGCAAACGCGATTTGCGTCCTAAATCCCGCGCCAAACCTAAATTGCGCGTCCGTAAATCATAAAGAGGGCAATCCGGTGTCCGAAACACAAAACGAACAACCCGTCCAACCGCTTGTCGAGCACCTCATCGAGCTGCGCCGCCGCCTGATGTGGACGGTTGTGGGCATCTTAGTCTGTTTTTCGGCCTAATGCCGTTTGCCCAACAACTCTATACTTTTTATCGCCGACCCGCTGATGGCAAACCTGCCCAAAAGACACCAGCATGATTGCCACCGACGTCATCGCACCATTTTTCGTGCCGGTCAAAGTTACCCTGATGGCGGCATTTTTAATTTCGCTGCCGCATACGCTCTACCAAATCTGGGCATTTGTCGCCCCCGCACTCTATCAAAAACGAAAAAAACGCCTGATTACCCCGCTTGTCCTCTCAAGCGTCAGCCTGTTTTTTTCATCGGCATGGCGTTTGCCTATTTTCTGGTTTTTCCCGTCATTTTCAAATTCCTTGCCGGCGTTACCCCTGTCGGCGTCAATATGGCGACAGACATCGACAAATACCTGTCCTTTATCTTAGGGCATGTTCGTTGCGTTCGGCACAACCTTTGAAGTTCCCATCGTCGTTATCCTGTTAACCAAAATCGGCGTGGTAACAACCGGACAGCTCAAACATGCCCGCCCCTATGTCATTGTCGGTGCTTTTGTCATTGCCGCAGTCATCACACCGCCCGATGTCATCTCACAAACCCTACTTGCCATTCCACTGATTCTCTTATACGAAGCAGGTATTTGGTTCGGACGCTTTTTTTCACGCCACGCTCAGAACAGGATGGCGACACACAGCCTCCGGCAGAAGCCTGACCTTATGCCGTCTGAAACCCAAGCCCTTCGCCGCAGATTAAGGAACCCCTTTGAACACCCTTTACTTAGGTTCGAACAGCCCGCGCAGGATGCAGATCCTGACACAGTTGGGCTACCATGTCATCAAACTGCCTGCCGATATCGATGAAGCCGTTAAAGCCGATGAAACACCCTGCCTGTTACGTTCAAAAGAATGGCGGCAGAAAAAATCAGACGGCTTTTGACCCTGTTTCTAGAAACCAACGACACAATGCCTGACTTTCCCTTGATTACAGCGGATACCTGCGTTGTTTCAGACGGCATTATATTAGGCAAACCCCGCTCCCAAGCCGAAGCGGTCAAATTCCTAAAACTGCTGTCGGACACCAGGCATACCGTCCTGACATCCGTCCATATCCACTATCGCGGCAATGCGAAAAACTGCCTCAAACCAACCACGTCGCCTTCAAGCCCCTGAGTTCGGAAGAAATTTCCGCCTATGTGCAAAGCGGCGAACCGATGGATAAAGCCGGTGCCTACGCCGTGCAAGGCATAGGCGGTATCTTTATCCAATCTATCGAAGGCAGCTTCAGCGGCATTATGGGGCTACCTGTTTATGAAACCGTTTCCATGTTGCAGGATTTGGGATACCGCTCCCCTTATCCGCCCTTAAACCGTAAAGTCCGCCGTGAACAAACAAACCGCTTACTTACTTGCCTCCTTCAGCCTGATTGCACTGATTGCCCTATCCCTTTCTTGGGAATTATGGATCGCACCGTTACGCCCGGGCGGTTCGTGGCTTGCGTTAAAAACCCCTGCCCCTCTGCCTGCCGCTCTCAGGCATCCTGAAGAAAAGAATCTACACCTACCAATACAGCTCCATGTTGATTCTGATTTATTTTGCCGAAGCCGTCATGCGCCTGTTCAACGCCTATCCCGCAGAAAAAATTTGTGCCGCACTGGCTGCAGTATTAAGTATCAGCTTCTTCACAGCCTGCCCTGTCATTCGTCAAACAACACAAAAAAACTAACCATGTCCGTTGAAGCATCCGCTCCGAATCCAGCCGGCAAACTGCCGATTTATATATTGCTCTGTTTTCTCTGGATCAATATTGCCCCTTCCTGTCCACACTCAGGATAGGACCGGCATCCGGCTTCTACTTGAAGCCGCCTCTGCCGCCGGTCTGATCGTTCTGCTGTTTTTTTTGACTGCACGGCAAAAACTGTTTAGCACAAAAAATCCCGCCCTCAGCTTTCTCCCTGCTTGCAATGGCAGCATTCTGGTGGTTGCAGGCACGGCTGATGAATCCGATTTACCCCGGCATGAACGATATCGTTTCCTGGGTGTTCATCTTGCTCGCCATAAGCGCATGGGCATGCAGATGCCTGGTTGCACGCTTCGGACAGGAACGCATCGTAACCCTGTTTGCCTGGTCGCTGTTCATCGGAGCATTGCTCCAATCCTGCGTTGCCATCATGCAGTTTGTCGGATGGTCGGACATTTCCCTGTTCCGAGGCATCATCGCCTACGGTGGCGGGAAACGTAAACGGTCAGCTCGGACAACGCAACCATCTTGGACACTACCTCATGTGGGGCATACTCTCCGCCGCCTATCTCCACAGCCAACGAAAAAAATCCCGGCTCCCTATGGTGCAATCTGCCTGACGGTCATGACTGCCGTTTTAGGCCTGGTCAATTCACGCACCATCTTAGGCTATATCTCCGCCATTGTCCTCATCCTTCCCTGCTGGTATTTCCATTCAGGCAAATCCTCCAGACGGATCATACTCAGCATAGCTGCAGCCATATCCCTCTCCGCACTCTTCCAATTCTCCATGAACACCCTCTTGGAAACCTTTACCCACATCCGCTACGAAACCGCCGTCGAACGCGTCGGCAACAGCAGTTTTTCCGGCTCGTTGCGCCAAATCGAATGGAACAAAGCCATCGCAGCATTCCGATCCGCGCCGCTGTTCGGACACGGTTGGAATAGTTTTGCGCAACAAACCTTCCTGCTCAATGCCGAACAACACAATCTCAGCAACAATATCCTCAACGTCCTATTCACCCATTCGCACAACATCATTCTCCAACTCCTTGCAGAAACCGGAATCAGCGGTACACTTTTTAGTGGCCGTAACACTGATGACCGGTATTGCCGGACTGCTGAAACGGCCCGGCACACCGGCCTCGCTTTTCCTACTTTGCACCCTTGCCGTCAGCATGTGCCACAGCATGCTCGAATATCCATTATGGTACGTATATTTCCTCATTCCCTTCAGCCTGATGCTCTTTCTCTCCGAACCAGGCACTTCAGACGGCATATCCTGTACGGCAGCCGCCAACCGTAGCATACAGGCTACCTCCCTTATCCTACTTGCAGGGCTTCTGCACTTAGGCTGGACATACACCCAACTAGTTCGCTTCAGCACCATACGCCAGAGCGACAATACACAAAACCGTCCAAAAGAAAATTGACGGACTGCGCCACATCTCCGAAAGCAGCCCTATACTGTCCTACTATGCCGACCTGAGTCTCAGCAAACGCGCCTCACCGACCGATGCCGACATCCAGCCTTGGGCAGAAAAAGCAACCCTCAAATCACTAACTTACCGCCCCTACTCCAACACCTACCAAGTTGCCCTCTATCTCATGCGCCAAGGGAAAAACAGAAGAGGCACGGCAATGGATGCAGGCAACGCAGTCCTATTACCCTACCTCATGCCCTTTTACGCCGGCAAAATCCGACAACACCCCGCACTGGCATCGCTGCTGCCCGATTTACTCAAAAGACTGCAAAAATTTTCGTCAACACGCCGCAACACCAGAAAGCACAATCCTGCGACTGATTCTGCCCAAACGAATACAGATGCCTACTGAAATGTAAAGCCCCTTGCAAAGCATTGCAAAAAAACAGCAAATTCACCGAAAAAAATACGCTATCAAAAAAACATTGCACCCGTGTTAAGATAAACCGTTAAACAATCGTTTCATGCCCCGTCTAAAAACAGAACCGGGGCATACCATCACGAAAAAGGAAACACCATGAGCCGCGTATTACTCGTAGATGACGACGCCCTACTGACCGAACTGCTGACCGAATACCTGAGCGCCGAAAGGCTGAACGTCCACAGCGTTCCCGATGGAGAAGCAGGCGTACAGGAAATCCCTAAGCGGGCAATACGATGTAGTCGTATTAGATTCCATGATGCCCAAAAATGAACGGTCTGGATGTTTTTAAAAAATGTCCGCACACAAAGCACCGTTCCCATCATCATGCTGACTGCAAAAAGGCGATGATATCGACCGCATTATCGGATTGGAAATGGGTGCGGACGACTACGTGCCCAAACCCTGCTACACCGCGTGAACTCCTGGCACGCATCAACGCCATCCTCCGACGTGCGCAACACAGCGGGGAACAAAAACAACGTACCAAACAACATCTCGGTTAGCGATGTCGTACTGTATCCCTGCCAAACGCCAAGCCTCTGTTAAAGATAAACCGCTCGAACTGACCAGTACCGAATTCAATCTGCTCGAAGTCCTGATGCGCCATGCCGGACAAGTGGTCAGCAAAGAGACCTTATCCGTCGAAGCACTTGACCGCAAACTGGCAAAAATTCGACCGCAGTATCGACGTACATATATCCAGCATCCGACACAAACTGGGGGACGCCTCCCTGATTCAAACCGTACGCGGCTTGGGCTACCTGTTTGTAAAAAAACTGAAGCAACAGATAAATGAAACTGTTCCAACGCATCTTCGCCACATTTTGCGCAGTCATTGTCTGCGCAATCTTTGTGGCGAGTTTTCTTTTCTGGCTGGTGCAAAACACCCTTGCCGAAAAACCAATTCAACCAACGCCGCACCATCGAAACCACATTGATGAGCAGCATCATTTCCGCATTTCAGGCACGCGGAGACAACGGTGCGCGCGAAATTCTGACGGAATGGAAAGACAGCCCCGTTTCATCGGCCGTATACGTTATACAGGGCGACGAAAAAGACATTCTAAACAGGTACATCGATGGCTACACCATAGAACGTGCCCGGCTTTTTGCAGCCAACAACCCGCATTCCAACCTCGTTCATATCGAATATGACCGTTTCGGTGAGGAATACCTGTTCTTCATCAAAGACTGGGACAACCGTCAAGCCCAACGCCTGCCCAGCCCCTTATTCATTCCCGGACTGCCGCTCGCCCCGATTTGGCACGAATTCATCATACTGTCCTTCATCATCATCGTTGGCCTGCTGATGGCATACATCCTGGCCAGCAATATCACCAAACCCATCAGGATTCTTGGCAACGGTATGGATAGGGTAGCAAACGGAGAACTTGAAACCCGGATTTCGCAACAAGTAGACGACCGTGATGACGAATTGTCCCATCTCGCACTGCAATTCGACAAAATGGTGGAAAAAACTCGAAAAACTTGTCGCCAAAGAACGCCACCTGCTCCATCACGTCTCCCATTAAATGCGTTCTCCCCTTGCACGCATGCAGGCAATTGTCGTATTAATTCAGGCACAACCCCAAAAACAGGAACAATACCTAAAACGACTCGAAGGCGAGTTGACCCGCATGGATACGCTAGTCGGCGAACTCTTAACCTTGTCCCGGCTCGAAACCTCCAATATGGCTTTGGAAAAAGAAAAACCTGAAACTCCTACCCTTCCTAAGCAACCTTGTAGAAGACAATCAAAGCATCGCCCAGAAAAAACGGACAAACGGTTACCCTGTCTGCCGACGGGAAAATTCCCGAAAAACGCCACCCTATATGCCAATGAAAGTTACCTGTACCGCGCCTTCGACAACGTTATCCGCAACGCTGTCAATTACAGCCCAGAAGGCAGTACCATCCTGATCAACATCGGACAAGACCACAAACACTGGATTATCGACGTTACCGACAACGGACCGGGTGTGGACGAAATGCAGCTTCCCCACATATTTACCGCCTTCTACCGGGCCGACTCCAGTGCTAACAAACCCGGAACGGGACTGGGAGCTTTTGCATTGACCCAACATATTATTGGACAGCACTGCGGAAAAAAATCATCGCCGAAAAACATCAAACCAAACGGGCTGCGGATGCGCTTCATCCTACCCAAGAAAAACCGGTTCCAAAACAGAAAAAAAGTGCGAACTGACCATAATGCCGTCTGAACCCGCTTCAGACGGCATTGCACAAACAGTTACCCCAAAACAAACACACAGTGAGTGCATCTCCAACAATCACGCACATACCGTCCGCAAAGGAATATATCATGCCGACACAAACCGATCCCGGCTACTTCTTCATGCCCAACCACATTATCCTGATAGGGCGCGAGCGAACAACCGTACAGCCTTGGCGAACGCATACTCAGCAACCTGCTGGGCACACCTTTCCAAGGGAAAATTACCCCTGTAAACCCGCGCCACCACACCATAGCAGGACTGCCCGCCTACCCCAGCCTCAACAAAATCCCTCGGCGGCGCAGACCTTATCATTGCCGTTACCCCGCCCGACAGCTACGACACCCTATTCAAGGCCTGCCAAAAAAACAACTCCAACACATTATCCTCATACAAGACTGGAACAGCTCTCTTCCTCCGAGCTGAACACAGCCGAAAACGCCATACGCAAACACCACGGAGACCATCTCAACATTACCGCCTGCACCACAGCAGGTATTCAGATTCCTTCGCTCGGACTCAACATCAGCACCCATGACGAATACGCCGCAGGCTATACCGCCATACTGACCGGAGATTCCGCCGTCAGCCGCCAAATCGATACCGTCCTCAAAAACTCCATCAAGGCATATCCCGCCACATCAGCCTGAACTACAGCATCAGCCCCATCACATCCGCCGACTGGCTCAACCGCTTCGGCCACAGCCTGCACACCAAAAACCGCCGTCCTACACCATAACCCAGAAGAGGACCAGCGCAAACTGTTCAGCGCCATCCGCCAATTTACCCGCCACACACCACTCATTCTCCACATCACCTATCGCACGACCGAAACCGACCGTGCCGTACTGCACAGCCTCGCCCGCCGTTGCAATTTCCTCATTAGTTTCAACACCGATGACCTCGAAGCCACACTACGCGCCCAACTATCTAATCTTCCACAGCTGTCACGACTCGACATCCTGTCCGACACGCCTGCCGAATGGCTGCACGCACACACACCGGCAAACCTCTCGCTCCACTTCCCGACAACATCCCGTCAAGTCAGCAACGGATACATAACCTGCACGCCCACGCCCTCGCTCTGCCACAACATCGTATCCCGCCAACTTTCACACCCTGATACGCAAGCCGTATTGACAATACTCACCCCTTCCGGACACAAAGACTATAAAAACACAGCACGCGCGCTTATCCGCCTATCAGAACAAACCGCCAAACCCCTGCTCATCAGCAGCCCCTGTATCAGACGGCATAAACCACTTCGACTCGCCCACACAGGCAATCCGCACACTCGCCTTTCATAATACCGCCGCCGAACTAAAGCAGCTGCAGCTTTGCACCGCACCGCTGAAACCATGCCGTCTGAAAACCCCGCAACCCCAAAATATCAAAAAAAGCCCTCGAAACAGCCAACCTATCACTGCTTGCAGAATCCCTGCACCTTCCACCCTATCGCCCTTCCACCCACAACACCGTACAATTCCAATTCGACAGCCATCCCATTTACGGCAATATTCTGACCGTACGGTACGCAGGGGCAAACCACGGCCGCCCTTCCCCCATTTACCACACAGGACAGCCTCCATATCGCCCAGTTTGCCGAACTGGAAGACCCGCGAACCCTTAACCAGTTCCTTCACACACTGACCACCCTTTCCAACCACAACCTGCACATCGGCAAAATCACCCTCAACCTAAACGGCGGACAATACAATACCGACTTTGATCTGAAAGCACCCGAAACACACAATGCACCCGGACGCAAAACAACAAGCAAGACCGTACAAACCCTCGAACACGCTGCCGCAAAAATGCAAAGTGCCGCCCAATACCTGAAACACAAAAACCCGACAGCCTCAGAGTTCCTCCGGCACACAAGCGAAGCTGCCGCCGAACTGATCGGCAGTAAAACCGCAACCGATAAAAAAACACCCAACGTGCTCCCACCCTACCCTGAGGCACACCCAAAAATACTGTCTCTAAAAAACAACATGACCGTTACAGTAAGCCCTGCTGCTGCCCGAAGATGCCGAGGCCAAACAAAAATTCATCCGAAAACTCAGTCCCGAAGCACGGTACACAGCTTCATGACCCACACCAACGAACTTCCTGAAGGTACATTGGCACGCTTATGCAACCCGGACTACTACTGCGAAGCCGCATGGACAGCAAGAGATAATAACGACAACATCGTCGCCGTCGTCCGCCACAGCCGCTTGAACCGCAACGAATGCGAGTTCGGCATCACATTGGCAGAAAAATATGCGCGGCAGCGGGCTGGCACAGAAAATGATGGAACTCATCATCCAAACCGCCGCACAGCAAGGCTACCTGAGCATGAGTGCCGACATTCTCAAAAACCAATACCCCCATGATCAAACTTGCTGAAAAAAATCAGGATTTACCCTCAAAGAATCAGACACCGAAAAACCTATACCGTGCATACCTTCACCTCGTGCCCGACAAAACAACAAAAACAAATAAAAAACTTGCGCACCAACCACAAAATACCCTAAAATTGGCAGTTTCTATATATCCGATTTTCTCAAAAAGGACTCAAAATGGTAGTTATCCGTTTGGCACGCGGCGGCTCGAAACACCGCCCTTTCTACAACGTCATCGTTACTGATTCGCGCAACCGCCGCGACGGCCGCTTCATTGAACGCGTAGGCTTCACAACCCCGTAGCCAACGAAAAACAAGAACGCGTACGCCTCAACGCAGACCGCCTGAACCACTGGATTGCACAAGGTGCGCAGGTTAGCGACTCTGTTGCAAAACTGATTAAAGAACAAAAAAAGCCGCATAACCCTCATTTTCCGCCATGACAGACACTCAAAACCGGGTAGCCATGGGCTACATCAAAGGTGTATTCGGCATAAAAGGCTGGCTAAAAATTGCTGCCAATACCGAGTATTCCGACAGCCTTTTGGATTACCCCGAGTGGCAATTGGTCAAGGACGGCAAAAACCGTCAGCGTTACCCTTGAAGCTGGAAAAGTTGTCAACGGTGAGCTCCAAGTCAAATTTGAAGGCATAAACGACCGCGACTTGGCATTCTCATTGCGCGGTTACACCATCGAAATCCCCCGTGAAGCATTCGCACCGACGGAAGAAGGAGAATACTACTGGGCCGACTTGGTGGGCATGACTGTTACCAATAAAGACAATACCATCCTGGGTAAAGTCAGCAACCTGATGGAAACAGGTGCAAACGACGTATTAATGATTGACGGAGAACACGGGCAGATTCTGATTCCGTTCGTTTCCCAATATATCGAAAACCGTCGATACCGGCAGCAAGACCATTACTACCGACTGGGGTTTTGGACTACTGATGCTTATCCAGGCGATTACCATTTTCCCGGAAATGTTCGACAGCATAATCCATTACGGTGTAACGGGGCGTGCAAACAAACAGGGGGATTTGGCAGTTTAAATCGGTTAATCCCCGAGCGTTTGCCGACAACAGGCTGGGCTATATCGACGACCGCCCTTTGGCGGTGGTCCTGGAATGATTATGATGGCTCCGCCGCTTCATGCGGCAATAGAACATGCCAAAAACACAATCTTCCCAAGCTGCAAAAAGTCATCTACCTCAGCCCCCAAGGAAAACCGCTGACACACCAAAAAGCGGCAGAACTGGCCAAGCTCCCGCATCTGATTCTGCTGTGCGGACGCTATGAGGGGAATAGACGAAAGACTACTGCAAAGCAGCGTCGATGAAGAAATCAGCATTGGAGACTTCGTTGTTTCCGGCGGAGAGCTTCCCGCCATGATGCTGATAGATGCAGTTTTGAGGCTGCTACCGGGCGTATTGGGCGACATACAGTCTGCCGAACAAGACTCGTTCTCAAGCGGCATTTTTGGATTGCCCCCACTACACCAAACCCTTAGAATTTCAAGGCATGGCTGTTCCGGAAGTATTGCGTTCCGGCAATCATGGCTTGATAGCGGAATGGCGGTTGGAACAATCGCTGCGCCGCACCTTGGAGCGCAGACCCGATCTTTTGGAAAAGCGCGTTTTAATCCCAAAGGAATCCCGCCTCTTAGAAACCATCCGGCAAGAGCAACGGGAAATCCAATCATAATTTAGGAAAAAAACAATGAACCTGATTCAACAGCTCGAGCAAGAAGAAATTGCCCGCCTGAACAAAGACATCCCCGAATTCGCACCGGGCGACACCGTAGTCGTATCCGTACGCGTCGTGGAGGGTACCCGCAGCCGTCTGCAAGCCTACGAAGGCGTTGTCATTGCACGCCGCAACCGTGGTCTGAACAGCAACTTCATCGTCCGCAAAAATCTCCAGCGGCGAAGGTGTGGAACGTACTTTCCAACTGTACTCCCCTACCGTTGAGAAAATCGAAGTCAAAACGCCGTGGCGATGTCCGCCGTGCCAAACTTTACTATCTGCGCGGTCTGACCGGCAAAGCTGCACGCATTAAAGAGAAATTGCCTGCACGCAAAGGTTGATTCAAACCGTTTTTCCCCAATGCCGTCTGAACCTTCAGACGGCATTTTTTTATCGCCGCAATATCAACAAGACAACGATATTTCCAATCCGCCTCCCTGCTTAACAAGCACTCCCATCCATTCAAGCAAAATTTACAGACCAAACGTTATACAGTATCATATCTGCCATATAATGATAACCGCTTTGCCAACTTCCCTTTCAAAACCGCAAATCATCATGACACCTTCCCTTTTACTATCAGGATTGACCTTCCGCCTCATCCTTGCCCTGATTGCCGTATCCCTTTTATGGGGCGTTTACTTTTGGGCAGTATCCGCATGAGCATCATTGTCGAAAACCTGACCGTCAGCTACCGCCGCCGTCCTGCCGTACACCACGTTGACATTACTTTTGAAGAACATAGTATGTGGGCGGTTTTCGGACCGAACGGCGCAGGGAAATCTACCTTTCTTAAATCCTTGATGGGATTGCAGCCTATCGATACGGGCAGCATCCGGCTGGACGGATTGACCCGTCAAAACATTGCCTACCTCCCCCAGCAGTCCGACATCGACCGCTCCCAACCTATGACTGTTTTTCGACTTGGCGGCAATGGGGCTGTGGTATGAAATCGGCTTTTTCAAAGGGATAAATACCGCTCAAAAACAACGCGTTCACGAAGCCTTGGAGCGTGTAGGAATGCGACAGTTTGCCCGCCGCCAAATCGCCCACCTCTCAAACGGACAATTTCAGCGTGTCCTTTTTGCCCGAATGCTGGTTCAAAACGCCAAATTCCTGCTTTTGGACGAACCTTTCAATGCCGTTGATGCACGGACAACCTACGAGCTTCTCGACGTATTGCAAAAATGTCATTGCAACGGACACGCTATCATTGCCGTTTTGCACGATTACGAACAAGTCCGTGCCTACTTTCCTAACACTATGCTGCTTGCACGTGAAAAAAATTGCGGCAGGTGCAACCGAGACCATTCTGACAGAACCCTACCTCGCTCAAGCCAACGCCAAAATGCAGCAACAGGAAAGCCCCGAGTGGTGCGCGTCATAAATGCCGTCTGAAACCGAAAAACCATGAATCTCTACGACCTGCTCCTTGCCCCCTTTGCAGAATTCGACTTCATGCGCTACGCCCTCGCATCCGTCTTCTGCCTGTCCCTCAGTGCCGCACCCGTCGGCGTATTCCTCGTCATGCGCCGTATGAGCCTGATAGGCGACGCATTGAGCCACGCCGTCCTGCCCGGTGCCGCCGTCGGCTACATGTTTGCCGGCTTGAGCCTGCCCGCCATGGGTTTGGGCGGCGTAGCCTGCAGGCATGCTGATGGCACTGCTTGCCGGACCTCGTCAGCCGCTTCACCACCCTGAAAGAAGATGCCAACTTTGCCGCCTTTTATCTCAGCAGCCTCGCCATCGGCGTAGTCCTCGTCAGCAAAAAAACGGTAGCAGCGTCGATCTGTTGCATCTGCTTTTCGGCTCCGTACTTGCCGTCGACATCCCCGCCCTGCAGCTCATCGCCGCCGTATCCACCCTCACACTGCTTACCCTTGCCGTCATCTACCGCCCGCTCGTACTGAAAGCATCGACCCCTGTTTCTCAAATCCGTCGGCGGCAAAGGCGGGCTTTGGCACGTCCTCTTTCTCGTCCTGGTCGTCATGAACCTCGTATCCGGCTTTCAAGCCCTCGGCACACCTCATGTCCGTCGGACTCATGATGCTGCCAGCCATTACCGCCCGCCTGTGGGCGAAGCACATGGGCGCACTCATCCTCCTATCCGTTCTGACAGCCCTGCTGTGCGGCTTGAGCGGACTGCTCATTTCCTACCACATCGAAATTCCTTCCGGTCCCGCCATCATCCTCTGTTGCAGCATCCTTTATCTCTTTTCCGTCATACTCGGCAAAGAAGGCGGCATTCTGACCAAATGGCTCAAAAACCACCGCCACCACACCACCTGACCCCGCAAGCCGCTTGAACAAACAGGCGGCTTGTTTTACCATAACAGATGTTACGTTATATCACAGGAGAACAGTTATGAAAACACCTCAAACTCACCCTTATTGCCGCATTGCTAACCACCGCCGCAACTGCCGCCCCCTGCCCGTCGTAACCAGTTTCAGCATTTTAGGCGACGTAGCCAAACAAATCGGCGGAGAGCGCGTATCCATACAAAGTTTGGTCGGAGCCAACCAAGACACGCACGCCTATCATATGACCAGCGGCGACATTAAAAATCCGCAGTGCAAAAACTCGTCCTGATTAACGGCTTGGGACTTGAAGCTGCCGATGTGCAACGTGCCGTCAAACAGAGCAAAGTATCCTATGCCGAAGCGACCAAAGGCATCCAACCCCTCAAAGCCGAAGAAGAAGGCGGACACCATCACGACCACGATCATGACCACGACCATGACCACGAAGGACACCACCACGACCACGGCGAATATGACCCCACGTCTGGAACGACCCCGTCCTTATGTCCGCCTATGCCCAAAACGTCGCCGAAGCCCTGATAAAGGCCGACCCCGAAAGGCAAAGTTTATTATCAACAACGCTTGGGCAACTACCAAATGCAGCTCAAAAACTGCACAGCGACGCACAAGCCGCATTTAATGCCGTCCCTGCCGCCAAACGCAAAGTCCTGACCGGACACGATGCCTTTTCCTATATGGGCAAACGTTACCATATCGAGTTCATCGCCCCGCAAGGTGTGAGCAGCGAAGCCGAGCCTTCGGCCAAACAAGTCGCCGCCATCATCCGACAAATCAAACGCGAAGGCATCAAAGCCGTATTTACCGAAAAATATCAAAAGACACCCGCATGGTTGACCGCATCGCCAAAGAGACCGGCGTCAACGTCAGCGGCAAACTGTATTCCGACGCACTCGGCAACGCACCCGCCGACACCTACATCGGCATGTACCGCCACAATATCAAGGCAATGAGCGAAGCGATGAAATAACCCTCCAGCCCGAATGCCGTCTGAAATCCTTCAGACGGCATTTTGACATCAATACACAAACCGACTGCCTCCAAAACGCCGCCGTTTTTTAATCCAATCTGACAAAATCAACAAAATATCCCGCTACCTTCCCAATCCGAAAAAGTATGGATGCAAACCGCCAATAAAAAAATATTCCTGCCCATATGAGGGCAAATGCCGTCTGAATGCCCGAAAAGCCGTTTCAGACGGCATTGTTTTATTTGGTAAGCAACTGTCTGCGTTGTATAATTGCCCGTTTTATAATCGATAATAAATCATAGGAACCGCCATGACAGAATCCATCACCCGCGACAGTATGCAATACGATGTCGTGATTGTTGGCGCAGGCCCGTCGGGTTTGTCCGCCGCCATCAAACTCAAGCAGCTTGCCGAACAGAACGGGCGCGAAATCAGCGTTTGCGTGGTGGAGAAAGGTTCTGAAGCAGGTGCGCATTCGCTGGCGGGCGCGGTTATCGATCCGATTGCGCTGAATGAGTTGATTCCCTGATTGGAAAGAAAAAGGCGCGCCGCTGACGCGCACGGTAACACAGGACAAAGTATTGTTCCTGACGGAGAAAAAAAGCGTTCAATCTGCCTATTACCCCAACTTCGACAATCACGGCAACTACATCGTCAGCTTGGGCGAAGTCGTACGCTGGTTGGCGGAGCAGGCGGAAAAATTTGGGCGTGGAAATCTATCCGGGCTTCGCCGCCGCCGAAGTGCTGTATCACGAAGACGGTTCGGTCAAAAGCATTGCGACCGGCAATATGGGCGTGGGCAAAGACGGCGAGCCGACCGATTCATTCCAGCCCGGCATGGAACTTTGGGCGCAGCAAACCCTGTTTGCCGAAGGTTGCCGCGGTTCGCTTTCCAAACAAGTCATCGAACGTTTCCAACTCGACCAAAACAGCCAGCCGCAAACTTACGGCTTGGGCATTAAAGAAGTTTGGGAAGTGCCGTCTGAAAAACATCAGCCCGGCTTGGTGGTGCACAGCGCGGGCTGGCCGCTGGACAACAAAACCTACGGCGGCGCGTTTGTTTACCATTTCGACGACAACAAAGTTGCCGTCGGTTTCATCAGTTGGTTTGGACTATCAAAACCCGTATCTGTCGCCGTTTGAAGAGTTCCAACGCTTCAAAACCCATCCCGAAATCCGCAAAACCTTCGAAGGCGGCCGCCGCATTGCTTACGGCGCGCGTTCGCTGATTGAAGGCGGTCTGCAAAAGCCTGCCGAAGCTCTCGTTCAAAGGCGGCGTTTTAATCGGCGACGCGGCAGGTTTCCTCAATATGCCGCGCATCAAAGGTATTCATACCGCGATGAAATCCGCTATGATCGCCGCCGAAGCCGTGTTCCCCTTGTTGGAAAAACCCTTGAAGAAGTGGAAAAACTTTAACAGCGGCAAAGAAGTGGAAAACTATCAAAAACTGTTTGAACAAAGCTGGCTGTATCAAGAGCTTTACGCCGCGCGCAACGTCCGTCCGTCATTCAAATGGGGCGTTTACCTCGGCTCGCTTTATACCGGCATCGATCAGATGATTTTCAGAGGCAAAGCCCCGTGGACTTTGAAACATCACGGCAAAGACAACGAGCAGCTCAAAAAAGCCGCCGCGTGCAAACCGATTGATTATCCGAAACCCGACGGCGTGTTGACCTTCGACCGTTTGAGTAGCGTTTTCCTTGCCAACCTTGCGCACGAAGAAAACCAGCCCGACCATTTGGTGCTGAAAAATCCGCAAACGATGATAGACGTGAACTACAAAGAATACGCCTCGCCCGAAACCCGCTATTGTCCGGCGGGTGTGTATGAAATCGTCGAAGAAAACGGCAGTCCGCGCCTGCAAATCAACGCCGCCAACTGCGTGCACTGCAAAACGTGCGACATTAAAGACCCGACGCAAAACATTACTTGGATTTGCCCCGAAGGCGCGAGCGGGCCGAATTACGGCGGGATGTAAACCTTATTCCGCCGTTACGTCCGGTCAGGGAATAAGGAATGGGGCAGTTGTTCAAACCTGCCCCGTTTGAACCCATAATATAGTGGATTAAACTTAAATCAGGACAAGGCGACGAAGCCGCAGACAGTACAAATAGTACGGAACCGATTCACTTGGTGCTTGAGCACCTTAGAGAATCGTTCTCTTTGAGCTAAGGCGAGGCAACGCTGTACTGGTTTAAATTTAATCCACTATAAAAATGCCGTCTGAACCTTGGCTTCAACGTTCAGACGGCATTTTTGATTTGGATTTATTTGAAAAATATAGGTATCAGGCATATCGTCGAAACTGACAACCTTACCGCCTTTATCCTTTGCAGAATTTCTCAGCCTGCTCCTTGTTGCCGAACGGCAGCGCGTCTTCCGCACCCATACCGCCGATAAAGCCGCTGTCAATAACATAAAAGGCTTTTTCGCGTCTATCCACTTCGTGTCGGCATTGGGATTTGTCAATCGGTAACATTACCCATATCGGTAACGTAAATCACGCGGATGCCTTTGGGTTCTTCGGGCAGCTTGGTATAGCCGAACATCTGCTTGATGGTGGAGAACCAAACGGGCTGATCGGGTTTGCCGTTCAAGAAAATCTGGGCTTTGGGGGCCGTTGTGTTCGGTCAGATTCATACTGCAATAGTGTCCGACCGAACGGTCGCTAATCTGCTGGGGTAAAGGCGGCGGTACCTCTTCCGCCTGCCGACAGGCACTAAAGGCGAAAACGGCAACAATTGCCAACAGGGTTTTCTTCATATTTGTCGCTTTCTAAAAATTCCGGCTGCCAAGATAAGCGGAATGATAACCCATAAAACCTGCGCGGTCAGCAAAATGGGGACGGTCAGGCTGATTTGTCCGCTCAAACCCGCCATACCTGCATACATAGCCGTATTTTCGTAACCGGTCAGGTTGAGCAGGCGGTAAATGTCGGTGGGATTGAACAGCAGCACCGTTTCAACGACGGGCGCGGTAATGACCTGTTTCGAGTCGGCAACCAGAATACCCAAAAGCGCCATATCGAAGATGACGACGAAAAACAACCACACGCCGATGGAAATACCGGCCGCCGTCCCCCGCTCTTTGACTTTCGCACTAATCAAGTAGCCCATAGACAGAAAAAGCCGCACCGAGGATAACGCTGGCGGCAATCAACAATGCAAAGGGTTTCCAAGCGGCAATGTCGAAACTGCCGTTGGCAAGTTGCAGCGTAATGCCTGCCAATCCGTAACCTGCCGTGGTGGCAAGGGCGAGGATGATGAGGTGTCCGACAAATTTGCCGGCAAGGATTTGGTTGCGCGAAATGGGATAACTCAACAGCAACGCCATCGTACCGCGCTCGATTTCCCCAATCAGTGCATCGTAGGAAAGCAGCATCGCAATCAGCGGAATCAGGAAAAATAGACAGGCTCGACAGGGCTGACGACGGTAACGGTCAGCGGATCGACCTTGACCGAGCCGGTGGGGAGAGCTGCCGAGAAAACCCAAAGAAAGGGCGAGTGCGGCAAGCAAGAGGGCTGCGGCAAGAACCCAACGGTTGCGCAGGCTGTCGCGGACTTCTTTGCCGGTAATAATCCAAACAGGGTTCATACGTCCTCCCTTTTCAAGAACTGTGCGTACATTTCGTCAAGCGTCGGGGTGTGGATATCGAGATAGGCAAGGTCGGACAGGGCTGCCCAGCTCGCCCAAAAGGTTCATACGTTCTTCCGCCTGACATTGCGCCCGATAGGAAATGCCGTCTGAAAGCGGCTGCCAGCGGCTGCTCAAGGTGCGCGGCGTATTGAGGCGGATATTGACGGTCAGCGGCAGTCCGCTTTGGATGTGCAATTCGTCCATACTGCCGTCGGCAACCTTAACGCCGTTTTTCATCACGACGATACGGTCGGCGTGTCCGTCCAACTCGGCAAGGGCGTGGGTACTGAGCAATACGGTCGCGCCGCGCCCGTTGAGTTCGCGCACGACTTCGTAAAACATTTGCCTTGATGCGGGATCGAGGCCGGTTGTCGGTTCGTCAAACAGCAGGACTTTGGGTTCGCCCAGCAGGGCTTGTGCAAGAGCAAGGCGTTGCCTCATCCCTTTCGAGTAGGTGCCGACGCGGCGGTGTGCCGCCTGTGAAATGCCGACGCGCTCAAGCAGCCCCCGGTTCTGCGTGAGCGGCTGTTTTTTAAGTTTGGCATAAAAATCCAGCGTTTCGATGCCGGTCAGCGAAGGGTGCAGCGCAACGGTTTCGGGCAGGTAGCCGATTTGGCTGCGAAGCCGCGCCCCCGCTTTGCTGCCGGTACGTTCGCCCAAAAGCATCACTTCGCCTTCGGTCGGAGTAATCAACCCGAGTATCAGCTTCATAATGGTGGACTTGCCCGCGCCGTTGTGTCCGGCAAGCCCGACGCTTTCTCCTGCCTTCAAAAACCAAATCGACTTGGTTGACGGCTTTTTGCACCCCGAACCGTTTGGTTACCTTCCTCAATTCAACATGATGTGTGGTCATGGTTGTTCCTTTTGTGTTTTCAGACGGCATTTGGATCCGGATGCCGTCTGAAAGCGAGACTAGTTCAAAGAACCGTTTTCCGCCCTGCCCCATTCCGACTGCCGCGTTTCGGCTTCTTTGAGCAGTTCGTCCTTCATCGCCTGATAACGGGTTTTGAATTTTTGGGGGCATAAAGGCTTCATCAGCGGTTTGCTGTCCACCACGCCGCCTGGCAAAACGGCGGGAAACTGCGCCTGCGCCCATTTGACGATACTGATTGCGGGACTGTTCATCAGAAGGCGTGCAACCGGCGCGCGCCAGATGATTTGGTCGATAATCCCGTTGGGACGGTACGCGCTGTCGCCAAAGCCGTCGCCGTCAAGATCAAATGCGCTGTTGTCGCTCCAGTAGTTGCCGTGTCCGCCCTCGCTCCAGTCGAGAAAAGCGCGTGCTGACGTATTTGACCTGGCTTTCGTTGTTGATAAAGGAATTGTCGTGCAGGGACGTGCCTTCGATGGCGGCGGTAAAGTGTATGCCGATTTGGCAGTTTTCAAAATGATTGGCGAAAAGTTTATCGTAGTTGGCATTGTAGGCAAAAACGCACTTGCCCGCTTTGTTGATAATGTTGTCGTGAATATCGGAATAGTTGACATAGTTGAGCATGATGCCCTGGTCGCGGCTGCCGACGGCGATATTGTCGAATACTTTGAGCCGCTCGGAAAAACATCAGCACATAGCCCATATTGTTGCCCTACGGAAATATTGCCGCTGATTTCGCTGTCGTTGGTGTACATATAGTGAACGGCGAAACGCAAATCACTGAAGCGGTTGTTTTTATAGGTGTTGTGCGTGCTGGTATTAGAAAAAAATACCGTCCGCCCTTTGGAAATGTCGTTACCGACAACTTGCGCACCGGGTGCGTTCCAAACGGTAACGCCGTTGCCGCGCTCATTCACGCGCAAAAGTCGCATCGCCGATGATTTTTATTCTCGCGTACCATCGCATCGGCAGAACCATGCAGATATACGCCGACTGAATTATCAAAAATATTGTTGTGTTCAATCAGGGCGCGCGAGGCGGTTTCTTCGAGATAAATACCGGCATCCATTGCAGGCAGACTCATACCGGAACGTGTAACGGTCAGGTTGCGGAGCGTTACGTCCGGCGCATGCACAGCTATCGTACGACCGCTCCTGTCCCCTTCCACGGTTGCGGAACGGTCGGCAGGCCCTTCAATCGTAATCGGTTTGTCGATATAAAGTTTGGTTTTATATACGCCGGAAGCAAGTTTAAGTGTATCGCCTACATGGGCACGGGCAAAAAAATTTCGGCAAGATTGTCTTGCGGGGAAACGTGGACGACGGCTGCCGATGCCGTCTGAAAAATACTGGCGCCGGCAAGTATCAGCACGGCCCTCAGCCATGTACGAAGTGCGGATGTGTGCATGGTGTTCCTCTGTTTCGTTCGGTATGGCAAAAACAAAATGAAACATGATTCAAAGAGTATCTGTTTTTATAGCGAAACCGTCTGGATATATACCTCAAACGGTTTGGCTATAAATGCCGTCTGAAAACCGGTTGTCTTCAGACGGCATTCTCTATATCAAGCTATCATGCTCATTATTTGGGATGAACAATCATCTGACCGGACATTTCCATGTGCAATGCATGGCAGAACCATTGGCAGTAGTACCAGTGTACACCCGGACGGACAGCTTTGAAGGTTACGGAAGAAGTGGCTTGCGGACCGATTTCCATAGCAATGCCATAGCCTTCCAAAGTAAAGCCGTGAGTCAAGTCTTCAATGGTCTCAACGTTGGTTACATATACGGTAACTTCGTCGCCTTGGTTCACTTCAAATTGAGGAACGCTGTAAGCAGGCGCAACGGCAGTCATGTACACGCGTACTTTGTTACCTTCGCGTACGACTTTGGCAGCTTTTTCCAGCTCAACACCGTCTTTTTCAGCTTGTTCCAAAGCATCCTGCCAGAACCATGGGTCTTTTGCGGTCCCAAGTTTTTGCTTGGGTTCACTTTAGACGCAGCAACCAAGCACAAGTCATGTGGTTCGGCAAAAGTCGGATTGTCATGCACCAGACGCATTTCGTCGCCGGAGATGTCGATCAATTGGTCACACTCAGGTTTCAAAGGACCGGCATTCAAGAAGCGGTCTTTAGAGAACTTGTTCAAAGATACCAACCATTTACCGTCGGCTTCTTTGGTTTCGCCCATGGTAGTATGGTTGTGGCCAGGTTGATAGTGAACGTCGAGTTTTTGTTTGATCGGATCGATTTTCTCGCCTTTATAGGCTTTAATCGCGTCGTCGATGTTCCATTTCACCATTTGGCTGTCGATAAACAATGTAGTATAGGCATTGCCGCGACCGTCAAATGCAGTGTGTAGTGGGCCAAGACCCAGTTGAGGCTCAGCTACGACAACATCGCGCTCTTTGATTTTACCTGCAAACAAGTCATCCAGTTTGCTGACATCCAATACGGTAACGGTTGGAGACAGTTTACCGTTGAGCATGATGTATTTACCGTCAGGGCTTGCATTACAGCCGTGCGGAGAGTTCGGTACAGGGATATAACGCGTGTATTTGGATTTGGCTTCAGCACGACCGTCCAGCATTTTCACGCCGTTCACTTCTTTGAAGTCGCCCGCTTTGATGCCTTCTTCGATGGCTTTCAGGTCGAAAACGACGCACCAGTCCTGCTCGTTGGAAGACGCACCTTGTACGGTCAGCGCGCGCTCGGAGTTGTAGCAGGTGGCAAAAGAATATTTGCCTTGATAGTCGGCATCACCGTTGTCCAGGTTACCGTCAACCAATACTTGCCATGCGATCTCCATGGTTTCGCCGTCGATGGCGGTGTACACGGCATTCCAGGTTTTTGCATCATCCAGTTTTGCCTACGCCGCTGACAGGAGTAATGTGTTCGCCGTTGGCAAAAAAACATAACCGGTTTTCGGATAACGTTGCGGACGCAGACCGTGAATACCTGAAGCATTAGGGATGTCGATGATTTTTGTCGGCCTTCATCACATCCAGACGCACGCGGCAGACGCGGTTGTTTGCCTTGTCGTTGGCATAGGCATAGCGGCCGTCATAAGTTTGGTCGGTAAACGACAGGTGCGGGTGGTGAAGGTCGCCGTTGGGGATAGCAGCGCAGGCCGCTGTCTTGTAAGAATTTACGGGTTTCTTCGGTAATATTTCCGTTGAGAACTTTCAAGCTCTCATTGGTACGTCCCCAACCGGTCGCGCTGTCCATATTGAACACGGGAATACGCATCAGTTCGCGCATGGAAGGCAGACCAATCAGGCGCATCTCACCGGACTGACCGCCGGAAAGGAAGCCGTAATATTGGTCGAGTTCGCCCGGACCGACTTCGGAAGACAGTTGACCTGGTTTTGGCTTCACCATGCTCCTTGGCGGCAGGGGCGGCGCCAGAAGCGGCAGCCTGTTCGCCGTCTTTAGAGCAACCCGCCAAACCCAACAAACCTGCACCGGCAATACCTGCACCGGAAGCAGCGGCCGTACCTAAGAATGAACGACGGCTCAAGCCGTTTTTGTTCTAATTTTTTTCGTCTGACATACAACACTCCTTGGATAAAAATACGGCAAACCGGTTTTCAGACGGCAAGCCGATGGGAAAAATTTTTTATTATCCTTCCGGGAAACCCTGCCTGCCTGACACCTTGGCTTCAGGCTTCCCCAGATGCTTATTTTTTTCAGATTGCGCCGTTTCGGGTTTGACAAAAATGGACAACCTGTTCCTGCGGCTGCTTGGAGACACTCTCAATTCCCTGATTTTGCAGCAGCCTGTTTTTGTTTTTCTTATTCACTGCCACAACTTGCGGACAGCGTGTATCGTGGTGGTACATGACTTGGCAATGCAGACACTGGATACATTCGTTCGGATGGATATCTCCCTCCGGGGCAATTGCTTGCACAGGGCATTCATGCGTACAAATTTGGCAGGGATTACCGCACATTTTATAACGTCTCAGCCAATCAAACACGCGGAATCTGCCCGGCAGCGCGATACCCGCACCCAAAGGACACAGATAACGGCAGAAGAAACGTTCGATAAACAGCCCTGCAACCAGAAGAGCAACGGCAAAGGCGACAAAACCACCACTCGCGTACAAATTTCAAGATAATCGCGGTTTTGAACGGTTCGACTTCAGCAAATTTTTCCGCCGTACCCAAATCATACAGCGAAATTGCCAAAAGCCCGAAGAAAATCAGGTACTTGATAACGCTCAAGCGGGTATGCAGCATATGCGGCACGGTAATCTGTTTCACACCCAGTTTTTGGCAATCCGGTTAGTCAATTCCTGTAATGAGCCGAACGGACACAACCAACCGCAAAACGTTCCCCTGTTCCACAGCAGCATGGTTGCAGCCGTGAACAGCCACAGGATGAACACAATCGGATCCATCAGGAAAAATTCCCAATGAAATTCGGTAAGGATGGCGGAAAACAGCGTCAGCGTATTGACGACCGAAAGCTGTGCCTGCGCATACCAGCCGATATAGAAGAGCGTGAAGGTCAAAAAGGCGAGGCGGAAGCGGTCGTACCATTTTTCGTAACGCACAATCCAGTCTTGGAACAAAAACACCAGTAACAATATGGTCAGCGCAATGCCGACAACGACAATCTGCCCCTGTTTCGCTTTCCAAATCTGTTTCCATAATTGATTGGATACACCGTTTTCAGCTGACGCATCTTCGGCAATGCCGTCTGAAGCGGTATCGGATGCCGCGGCAGGCACGGCCTCGACAGGCGCGTTGATTTCCACGGGCGGCGCTTTGGGATCATCGACATAATAACCCTGAGGCAATTCGTAATCCAAATCGGCGGTAACAAAGGCTTTATCGTTCACACTCAATACGCGCTGAACCATTAATTGCAGACGCCACGGCTCCGCACCGTCAAACGCTACGCCTTCAGGGATGGTAAACCAAGAAACTTCTTTAAAACGCGGCGAACCGGCGGCAGACAGCGCGACGACGCGTTCATGTTGGGCATCGGTAAAACGGAAGCTGTTCTCCCCTGTATCATCTCGATACGGTCGAAAAATACCGCCGCGCACATAGCCCGAACCTTTCCAAGAATAACGGCCCTCTCCGGCAACCAAAAACCGCCTGCTGCCCGGGTTTCAGCCGTTTTTTTGCAGATGTGCCCAGCCGTCCTCACCCAGCAGGCTTTTTACCGATGGAAGGCTGGCTGACCAAGGCAACATACAAATCAATAAAAGGTATCGTCAGGATCGCCCTGTTCAGCGTGATCGGCCACGCCGGCCTTGCCGCCTTTCTCAAACAGTTTGTTAATTTGATCGAGCGTGATATGCAGATGACCGACGGCCTTTTGTTTCAAAAGTTCGTCCCAAGACAAAAATGTCCTGCTTGTCGGGATTTGCCATACGGCGCGGACGGGTTTCTGCCGCAGGCGCGGCTTCCCTGACATCGGAAGCGGATGCCGTCTGAAGGGCCTTGTCCGAACCCAGACGGTATTGGTTGGCAATGACCTTGTACGAACGCTGGATGCTGTCGTTAATCACCATCAGCGTAACAGTCGCACCACTGATAATGTCGCCCGGCGCCACGCCCGGAGTCGGCGGATTTTTAATAAAGTTCAGACCGATATATTTATCAATGAATTTATCGACACGCGACTGCGGAATACCGATCAGCATAATCGGCTCGTGATGATCGACCAGTTTCGCCCCGGCTATCGTGCCGTCGTTTGCCAACGCCATCAGCGTATCAATCGGCTTACTCGAATAACCGCGCGTATTAACCACATCGGTTGTAATATAGACCAGACCGAGCTGCTCGTCGCCTTTGTAAACGCGGGCGACCATGGGCTTACCTTCCGGTTTGCCGTAACGGTCCGCCCCCGGAAAAATTTCCGAAGGCTGTATTTTCGCCAGAAAATCAGGCAGACGCTCCGCATAAGCGGGCAGTGCCGCCGTCAAAAAGACAAAAAGCGGCAAAAACGCCGTTATCCGCGCCCGAAAACGCAGACATACGCCGGATTGAAAAAAACAGGACATAGCTATCCCCGATATACCGATACTCTTTAATATTGATATTATATGAATCATCTATTGGCGATTTTTGATGCAAATCAAATTTACAAATCTTAAAAACCAATCCGTATACGGGATAATACTTTGTAATTACATCGATATATAGTGGATTAACAAAAAAATCAGGACAAGGCGACGAAGCCGCAGACAGTACAAATAGTACGGAACCGATTCACTTAGTGCTTCAGTACCTTAGAGAATCGTTCTCTTTGAGCTAAGGCGAGGCAACGCCGTACTGGTTTTTGTTAATCCACTATAATGTGGGATTTCACGATGTTGTCAGACAGCATTAAAAATATGCCGTCTGAAACCCCTTCAGACGGCATCCTTTTCCGGCGCACCGTTATTTGTCCAAATGATAAATCTGCGCGACGGCATGAACCAAATCTTTATCTTCTTCCCCCGCCTTATTCAAGGTTTGGGTCGGCGAATGCAGCAGCTTGTTGGTCAGTTGGACGGACAGCCGTTCCAAAACCTCTTCTGCCGTTGCGCCTTTGGCAAGCTGTTTCATCGCATTTTCCAACACCTGCTTGCGCGCTTTCTCGCCCTCGTCCCGCAACGCCTTAATCAAGGGGACGCTCTGCCTGCCCTGCTGCTGCCTGACAAATTCGGCAACCTTTCTCGGACACCAGCGTTTCGGCGGCGGCGGCGGCCTTCTGCCTTGCCTCCCATGCCGCTTTGGACGATATTGACCATATCGTCCACCGTATAAAGATAGGCATCATTCAAATCGCCGACTTCCGCTTCAATATCAGGCGGCACGGCCAAGTCAAGCATGAACAACGGCATACTCTGCCTTTGTTTCAATGCACGCTCCACCATGCCTTTGCCGACAATAGGGAGCTGGCTTGCCGTTGAAGAAACCACCACGTCGTAATCGTGCAGAATGGCAGGCAGATCGGACAGCAGGCACGGTTCGGCGTTGACACCGAGTTTGTCGCACAACTCCTGGGCACGCACCAACGTCCGGTTGGCAACCGTCATCAGCCGGGGATTTTTGGCGGCAAAATAAGTGGCAACCAGCTCAATCATTTCGCCTGCGCCGATAAACAAGACATTCAAATCGCCGATGTCGGGAAAAATCTGCTCCTGCCAACTTGACGGAAGCGGAAGCCATGGAAACCGAGTTTTCGCCGACGGCAGTATCGGTACGGACCTCTTTAGCAACAGAAAAGGTTTTTTTGGAACAGGGCATTGAGTTTCTTACCCATACTTTCCTGCTCTTGAGCAACTCTGACCGCATCCTTAATCTGTCCTAAAATCTGCGGCTCGCCCAACACCATTGAATCAAGCCGCAGGCAACGCGGAAAGCATGGCGCACAGTCTCCCGCATCCCCAAAGTATAAAGGTAGGGGCTGATTTCTTCTATGGGAAGGCTGTGGTAATCTGCGAGCCAACGGATGATTTCTTCCGAATCGCCGACACAGTAAAGCTCGGTGCGGTTGCAGGTAGAAAGGATTACCGCCTCCGTTGCCGCATTGCTTCGGGCAAGATTGCGGACGGCTTCGGGCAGGCAGGCAGCGGCAAACGCCAGCTTTTCCCGTATGCTTAAAGGTGCGGTTTGATGATTGAGTCCGACAGCGGTAAGTTGCATGAAAAAATCGGTAAAGATGAATATAGGCCGTTATTATAGCCTAACTGACCTTGAAGACACAGACAAAAACTGCACTTCCAAACGCATCCTTGCCGTCTGAAAGTGCAGTTCCTTAAATAAGGCATCCTATTATCAGGATAGGAATTTAATCTACTTCGCCTGCGTATTGTTCGGCAGTCAGCAGACCGTCGTAATCGGCAGGATTGGCAGGTTTGATTTTTGAAGAACCAGCCTGCGCCATAGGGTCGCTGTTGGCAGTTTCAGGTGCACTGGCAAAGTCATCGTTGACGGCAACGACTTCGCCCGCAATCGGCGCGTACACGTCAGATGCGGCTTTTACAGACTCAACCACACCGGCTTGCTCTTCGGCGGCAAGGTTTGCGCCGACTTCAGGCAGCTCGACAAACACGATGTCGCCCAACAGCTCTTGCGCGTGGTGGGTAATGCCGACGGTAATCGTACCGTCTTCTTCAAGGCGCAGCCATTCATGGCTGGCAACATATTTCAGTTCTGCTGGGATGTTGTTGCTCATGGTTTGATTCTCCATTGGTAGGGGGTTATTTTTCAGACGGCATCTGCACAACTTAGCGTACGCAGATACCTCGTGCGATTAATTCTTCCAAGCGTCCGTAATGGACGGCAATCATATTGTTTTTATCTTGTTCCAATTTTTGCTTTTGGGCGGAAGGCAGTTTAGGGGATGCAGAATAATCCAAATATGCTTCGTTTATCTTGCGCTTGTTACTTGCCATTACGCCGCTTGCACGGAATACAACGATTTCTTGTTTGGACCTCATATTGTCTGCAACGGCAACCTTCAGGCCTTTGCTGCGGTAATCCGCACAAATGCCTGTAACAGCCGATACCTTTATCCACTTCAACTGTACCCGCATAACGGCTGAACGCAATCAGGGTAAATGATTTCGCTTGCGACAATGCTTCCAGGTCGGAGCACGGCTTCTACCCTTATTATCTTGCACGGCAATACTCAAATCATCATTCATGCGGATAATATCAAGAGCATATTCCTCGTCTATCGTCACCTTGCCGGCAATCTTTCCATTGCCGCCAACGATTTTCATAAATATTGCAGTATGGGATTTTCCTTCTGTATCGAAAAACATCAATCCGCGCTCGCTGGCAGACGAAGCGCAAGCCGATAACATCAATAACAACAATAAACTGCCAAAGTTTGCTTTCATAGGAAACAACAATTCCTTAAAACCTGCTTTCAGACGACATATGAAATGAAAATGCCGTCTGAACCGATATTAATCAAACTGTTTTTGACCGTTGCGGACGAACGGCAGCTTCAGTACGCGTACGTCCACTTCCTTTGCCGCGCATCAGCACTTTGGCAGTATCGCCGTCAAAATCTTTCGGTACGCGGGCGATGGCGATGGATTGTTTCAGGCTGGGCGAGAATACGCCGCTGGTGGTTTCGCCTTTGCCTTTGTCGGTCAACACTTCCATATGCGCGCGCAGGATGCCGCCTTTGTCGAGCAGCAAACCGACCTGTTTTGACGGCAACGCCTTTTTCTTTCAATGCCAGCAAGGCGGCTTTTGCCGACGAAAATCGCGGCTTTCGTCTTTCAAATCAACCGTCCAACCCATGCCTGCTTCGAGCGGGCTGGTGTCGTCGTCCATATCGTTGCCGTAGAGGTTCATACCGGCTTCCATGCGCAGGGTGTCGCGTGCACCGAGGCCGCAAGGCTGTACACCTGCTGCTTGCAGGGCTTTGAAGAATGCGACGGCTTCGGTACCCGGCAGAATCACTTCGACGCCGTCTTCGCCGGTATAGCCTGTACGGGCGACAAACCAGTCGTTGCCCAAATCCGCGCCTTGGAACGGTTTGAGGCCGTGAATTACGTCCGCCCATTCAGGTTTGACGGTCAGGAGTTTTTCGATGGCTTTCGGGCCTTGTACGGCGAGCATGCCGAGGTCGTAGCGCGGATTGAAGGCAACGCCGAACTCTTGGCCGACTTTGTGGAATTGCGCCGTGTCTTTTTCGCGGGTCGCGCCGTTGGACACGATGCGGTATTGGGTTTCGGCTTCGTTGGTGCGGTAAACGATCAAGTCGTCAATCACGCCGCCGTTGTCGTTGAGCAGCGCGGAATAAAGGGCTTTGCCGACGAAGGCGAGTTTGGCAACGTCGTTGGCAATCAGTTTGCGGAAAAAGGCTTTGGCATTTGCGCCTGCTACGTCGGTAACGAGCATATGGGATACGTCGAAACATACCGGCGTCGGTGCGCACGGCTTCGTGTTCGGCGATTTGTGAACCATAATGGATGGGCAGCTCCCAGCCGGCAAAATCTACCAGCTTCGCGCCTGCATCTTGATGGGCTTGATGAAATGGGGTGGTTTTCAGAGCAGTCATTCTCAAGTTTCTCCGGATTTTTTGTTCAGATGCCGCCCGCGCACCTATGCGCGGATGACCCTATCTGTCCTTGAACCCTGAGATTTTTCGGCCGTATCCGCTTGATGGCAAACCAGTCTGCTCACTGCTTTGCGCGGTTGTCTGAATGGTGGTTCAGACGGCCTTCTCCCCTTCGGTGGGCGTATCTTTGGGAAACGCCGCCTTCCAGATGTTTTGATTTCAACGTGCAGTCCCTGTTGCCCTGAGCGATTTAAGGGCATCTAGCGCTTCGGCGGCTACGCGTAACCCTGATGTAGCTCTTCCTGCACATGGCGCGATTATGGCTTGAAAAGGCAGTTTGGGCAAGCCGTCTTGAACATATACAGGCCTGCTCCACGAGTTTTAAATCGACTACCTAAAAATGAAAACCAACTCTGATGACTACACAACTTTTTATATGTTAATATGCACCAAGCCTATATATACGGATTATCGCAACCTGCCCGAATGCCATCAGCGGGAACACAAATTTATGACACAAATCACTTTAGACAAGACAGATATTAAAAATCTTACAGGTCCTCCAGGAAAACGGTAGGCTGACCAATGTCGAATTATCCGAACGTGTCGCACCTCGCCCTCCCCTGCCTGCGCCGCCTGGAAACAGTTGGAAGATGCCGGTATTGTCCGGCAGTATGCCGCGCTGCTGTCTCCCGAATCTGTAAATTTGGGCCTTTCAGGCATTTATCCGCGTTTCCATCAGCAAAGCAAAAGACGCACGGGAGGATTTCTCCGCCTCTGTTCAAAAATGGCCCGAAGTTTTAAGCTGTTTCGCACTAACCGGAGAGACCGACTACCTGCTTTCAGGCATTTTTACCGACATGGGCGCGTTCTCCCATTTCGTTCTTTGACACACTTTTATCCCACCACGGCGTACAGGATGCCCAATCAAGTTTCGTTTTTAAAAGAAATCAAAACATACCACATCCCTACCACTCAACCATCTGTTGTAGGAATAAGACTCTTCCTCCCATTTTCCCTACCGGCACGGCGGATAGAAACGGGCGGGATTCTTACAATACCTGTTTGTCTCCGATAAAGACCGGATTGGAAAAATGATACGTTATCTATTGATTATTTGCGGCTGCCTCTCCTCCTCTGGGGATTGCCGGTATTTTTCCTACCCCTGTTGCCGACCACACCGTTCGTGCTGCTCTCCGCCGCCTGTTGGGCAAAGGCATCTCCGCGTTTTCACAGCTGGCTGCACCGACACCGCTATTTCGGCCCGATGGTTCATAATTGGGATCGGGCAGTGCCGCGCAAAGGCTAAGATTTTTGCCATTAGCATGATGTCCGCATCATGCCCTGTTCATGTTCTGGCAGTTTCCCCAACGTTGGTGGGTAGGCGCAATTTCATCGGTTTTCTGTTCCTTTGTCGCCATATGGATGTGGCGCAGGCCCGAATCTTAATGCCGTCTGAAAACCTTCCTCTAAATATGTTCCGACCGGAATACCTACCGCCCGCCTATAAAAAAACGATTACCTACAAAACATTTGTTAAGATAAATTTATTATAAGTTACCGATAGCCTATTATTTCAATACGGCAGGATGTTGTTTTTACATTGATATTTTATCCTATTATTCTGCGCCCTCTTTACTTCCCTTTCCATTCCCCTGACGGATGCTTGGTATCTGTACTGGCTTTTACATTACAATCAAACAGGCAATATAACAAACCATCAGCGCAGTTCGCCCGTCTGAGGACGGTCTGGAATATTTATCGCGGCAGATGGTTATCAAAAACCGAATGCCAAATAAAAAGGAAGCACCATGCGCCACCTGACACTGCTGGACATTTTTCCCTACCTGCAATCAGCCTGGCTGCCGACCTGAACGGCTCCACACTCAATCTCTTATGGGGGCTGCCGTTTGCCATGATCCTGCTGTCTATTGCACTGGGTCCCCTGTTTTTCCCACATCTGGCATCACCATTTCGGCAAGATTACCGCATTTTGGACTTTGTCGTTCCTCATTCCCTTTTCACTGATTTTTTTGGAGCAGAAACCGGTATCCATACCGTTGTCCACGCACTCGTTGAAGAATACATCCCCTTTATTTTGCTGCTGCTTGCCCTGTACACCATTTCAGGCGGCATTTTAGTTTGGGGCGACTTGAACGGCACACCCAAGCTCAACACCGCCCTGCTTGCCGTCGGCACGGCACTGGCTTCAATTATGGGTACGACCGGCGCGGCAATGCTGATGATTCGTCCGCTGCTGAAAAGCCAATCAAACCCGTGTCCACCGCGTGCACATCGTCATCTTCTTCATTTTCCTGGTTGCAAACATCGGCGGCGGCCTGACCCCTTTGGGCGACCCCCACTCTTCCTCGGCTTCCCTCAAAGGCGTAGATTTCATGTGGACGGTCAAACATATGCTTGCCCCGTCCTGATCAGCACTCGTCATCCTGCTTGCCGCCTTCTATTTCATCGACAACCGTTTCTTCAAACAGGAACGCATTGCACAAGATACGCTGGCACAACAGGAAAAACCCGAAAAATCGCCATCTTCGGCAAAATGGAACTTCCTCCTACTTGCGGGCGTGGTCGGCGCGGTTCTAATGTCCGGCCTTTGGAAACCCGAACACCCAGGATTTGAAATCCTCGGCAGCCGTTACGCCCTGCAAAAACCTCGTCCGCGATGTCATCCTGATTGCATTGACCGCTGTATCTATGGCAATCACGCCCAAACAAGTCCGCGCAGGCAACGAATTCAACTTTTGAACCCATCGCCGAAGTGGGCAAACTCTTCCTCGGCATCTTCATCACCATCTTCCCCGTCCTGAGCATTCTGAAAGCAGGCGAGGCAGGCGCGTTGGGCGGGGTAGTATCGCTGGTTCACGATACGGCAGGTCATCCGATTAATACGATGTATTTCTGGATGAGCGGCATATTGTCGGCATTCTTGGATAACGCGCCCACTTATCTCGTGTTTTTCAATATGGCGGGCGGCGATGCCCAAGCCTTGATGACGGGGCCTCTGTTCCATACCCCTGCTGGCGGTTTCTATGGGTTCGGTATTCATGGGGCGCACTGGACCTATATCGGCAACGCGCCGAACTTTATGGTCAAAGCCATTGCCGAACAGCGCGGCGTACCGATGCCGACTTTCTTCGGCTATATGATGTGGTCGGTCGCCTTCCCTGATACCCGTCTTCATCGTACATACCCTTGTCTTTTTCGTTTTCAAACTGCTGTAGCACCATGCCGTCTGAACCTTCAGACGGCATTTTAAATTCCGGCATAATCAAATCAATATTTTTCCCTTCCGACAATTATAGTGGATTAAATTTAAATCAGGACAAGGCGACGAAGCCGCAGACAGTACAAATAGTACGGCAAGGCGAGGCAACGCCGTACTGGTTTTTGTTAATCCACTATAAAAAAACGGCTTCCGCAAGGAAAAAAGCAGCAAATCTGACAAACAGGTACAATTCCTGATAAAATCTAACACTTTGCTACATTAATTTATTCAATGCTTTTTGATGCCACGCGACACAGTATCAAAAACACGCCGTTTTTACCTTAACCATCACAAGTAATGCAAATCTATGATTAAAATCAAAAAGGTCTAAACCTGCCCATCGCGGGCAGACCGGAGCAAGTCATTTATGACGGGCCGGCTCATTACCGAAGTCGCGTTGCTTGGCGAAGAATATGCCGGTATGCGTCCCTCGATGAAAGTCAAGGAAGGCGAAGCCGTCAAAAAAAGGCCAAGTGCTGTTTGAAGACAAAAAATCCGGGCGTAGTGTTTTACCGCGCCGGCTTCCGGCAAAATCGCCGCCATCCATCGTGGCGAAAAGCGCGTACTTCAGTCAGTCGTGATTGCCGTTGAAGGCAACGACGAAATCGAGTTTGAACGCTACGCGCCCGATGCGTTGGCAAAAATTGAGTAGTGAAGAAGTGCGCCGCAACCCTAATCTCAATCCGGTTTGTGGACTGCGCTGCGCACCCGTCCGTTCAGCAAAATCCCTGCCGTCGATGCCGAGCCGTTCGCCATTTTCGTCAATGCGATGGACACCAATCCGCTGGCGGCAGACCCTGTGGTCGTGATTAAAGAAGCCGCCGAAGATTTCAAACGAGGTCTGCTGGTGTTGAGCCGTCTGACCGAACGTAAAATCCATGTGTGTAAAGCAGCAGGCGCAGACGTGCCGTCTGAAAACGCTGCCAACATCGAAACACATGAATTTGGCGGCCCGCATCCTGCCGGTTTGAGCGGCACGCACATTCATTTCATCGAGCCAGTCGGAGCAAACAAAACTGTTTGGACCATCAATTATCAAGATGTAATTGCCATTGGCCGTTTGTTTGCAACAGGCCGTCTGAACACCGGGCGCGTGATTGCCTTAGGTGGCTCTCAAGTCAACAAACCGCGCCTCTTGCGTACCGTTTTGGGTGCAAAAGTATCGCAAATTACTGCAGGCGAATTGGTTGACGCAGACAACCGCGTGATTTCCGGCTCGGTATTGAATGGCGCGATTGCACAAAGCGCGCATGATTATCTCGGGACGCTACCACAATCAGATTTCCGTTATCGAAGAAGGCCGCAGCAAAAGAGCTGTTCGGCTGGGTTGCGCCGCAGCCGGACAAATACTCGATTACGCGCACAACCCTCGGTCATTTCCTGAAAAACAAACTCTTCAAGTTCAACACAGCCGTCAATGGCGGCGACCGCGCTATGGTACCGATCGGCACTTACGAGCGCGTGATGCCGCTGGATATCCTGCCCACCTTGCTTTTGCGCGATTTAATCGTCGGCGATACCGACAGCGCACAGGCTTTGGGTTGTTTGGAATTGGACGAAGAAGACCTCGCTTTGTGCAGCTTCGTCTGCCCGGGCAAATACGAATACGGCCCGCTGTTGCGCAAGGTGCTGGAAACCATTGAGAAGGAAGGCTGATTATGGGCTTGAAACATTTTCTGGAAAAAATCGAACCGCACTTCCTGCCGGGCGGCAAACATGAAAAATGGTATGCCCTCTACGAAGCTGCGGCGACGATTTTCTATACATCCGGCGCGGTAACGCGCAAAGCGGCACACGTCCGCGACGCGCTCGACTCCAAGCGCATGATGATTTTGGTGTGGCTGGCTTTGTTCCCTGCCATGTTTTACGGCATGTACAACGTCGGCGTACAGGCATTCGGTGCGTTAACGCCCGATTTGTTGCAACAAAACATCGCCAACGACTGGCATTACGCCCTTGCCAACGCTTTGGGCATCAATATGTCGTCTGAAGCGGGCGTGTTGGGCAAAATGCTGTTCGGCGCGATCTACTTCCTGCCGATTTACGCAACCGTATTTATCGTCGGCGGTTTTTGGGAAGTTTTGTTCGCCACCGTGCGCAAACACGAAATCAACGAGGGTTTCTTCGTGACTTCGATTCTGTTTGCTTTGATCGTTCCGCCTACGCTGCCGCTGTGGCAGGCTGCCTTGGGTATTACCTTCGGCGTGGTGGTTGCGAAAGAGGTGTTTGGCGGTACGGGTAAAAACTTTATGAACCCTGCGCTGGCAGGCCGCGCCTTCTTGTTCTTCGCCTATCCTGCCAATATTACCGGCGACACCGTTTGGACGGCGGTTGACGGCTATTCCGGCGCAACCGCGCTGGCTCAATGGGCGGCACACGGTGCAGACGGCCTGCAAAATACCGTTACCGGTAAATCCATCACTTGGATGGATGCGTTTATCGGTAATCTGCCCGGCTCTATCGGCGAAGTATCCACTTTGGCACTTTTAATCGGCGGCGCGTTTATCGTGTTTGCCCGCATCGCTTCTTGGCGCATTATTGCCGGCGTGATGATCGGTATGATTGCCATGTCTTCGTTGTTTAACTTCATCGGTTCGGACACCAACCCAATGTTCAGCATGCCTTGGTATTGGCATCTGGTTGTCGGCGGCTTTGCCATCGGTATGCTGTTTATGGCGACCGACCCTGTTTCCGCTTCCTTTACCAATGTCGGCAAATGGTGGTACGGCGCGTTAATCGGCGTGATGTGCGTATTGATCCGCGTGGTCAACCCTGCTTACCCCGAAGGCATGATGTTGGCGATTCTGTTTGCCAACCTGTTTGCCCCGATTTTCGACTATTTCGTCGCACAAGCGAACATCAAACGCAGAAAGGCGCGCAGCAATGGCTAAGAAATTCGATAAAGACAGCTTCAGCGGCACGCTGATTGTGGTATTGGTTGTCAGCCTGATTTGTTCCATCATCGTTGCCGGTGCGGTCGTCGGCTTGAAACCCATCCAAGAGAAACAAAAACTCCAAGACAAACAAGGCTATATCTTGAGCGTAGCCGGTTTGATGGATAAAAACACCGACATCAGCAAAACCTTTGCCGAGCGTATCGAGCAACGCGTTGTCGATTTGGCAACCGGCGAATACGTGAAAGATGCGCCGAAAGACTTCAGCGCGCGCATCGCAGGCAAAGACCCTGCCCAAAGCATCCAAATCAAACCCGAAGACGATTTGGCCGGCATCAAAAGCCGTGCCAAATACACCGAGGTTTATCTGGTAAAAGGCGATGACGGCAAAGTCAGCCAAATCATCCTGCCTATGCACGGCAACGGTTTGTGGTCTGTTATGTACGGCTTTGTCGCCATCCAACCCGACGGCAACACCATCAACGGCATCACTTACTACGACCAAGGCGAAACCCCGGGCTTGGGCGGCGAAATCGGCAATCCGTTGTGGCAACAAAAATTCGTCGGCAAAAAACTGTTTGACGAACAAGGCAAACTCGCCCTGCATGTCGGCAAAGGCGCAAGTTCGGACAAAGAACACGGCGTAGATGCCCTCTCTGGCGCATCGCTGACATCTAAAGGCGTGCAAGGTTCGTTCGCCTACTGGTTCGGCGAAAACGGCTATATCCCCTACCTGAACAAATTGAAATCAGCAGGAGCACAATAATGGCTGACATGAAACGCTTGAAATATTTGATGTTTTCACCCTTTATCGACAACAACCCGATTGCCTTGCAGGTTTTGGGGATTTGTTCGGCTTTGGCGGTTACCACCAAGCTTCAGACGGCCATCGTGATGGGTATTTCCGTGAGTTTGGTAACCGGTTTTTCCAGCTTTTTCATCTCGCTGGTACGCAACTACATCCCCAACAGCATCCGCATCATCGTGCAAATGGCGATTATCGCGTCGCTGGTTACGCTGGTCGACCAACTCTTTGCAGGCATTTGCGTACGAATTGTCCAAACAGCTTTCCGTATTCGTCGGCCTGATTATTACCAACTGTATCGTGATGGGCCGCGCCGAAGCCTTTGCGATGAAAGAGCCGCCGCTGGAAAGCCTGATCGACGGCATCGGCAACGGCGCGGGCTACGGGATGATGCTGCTTGTCGTCGCCACCGTCCGAGAACTGATCGGCTCGGGCAAGCTCTTGGGCTACACCGTTTTCCAAACTGTGCAGGACGGCGGCTGGTATCAGACCAACGGCCTCTTCCTGCTCGCCCCCAGCGCGTTCTTCATCATCGGCTTTTTGATTTGGGGGCTGCGTACTTGGAAACCCGAACAGGCGGAGGAATAAGCTATGGAACACTATTTGAGCCTCTTTATCAAATCCGTCTTCATTGAAAATATGGCGCTATCCTTCTTTTTGGGTATGTGTACGTTTTTAGCGGTATCCAAAAAAGTATCCACCGCATTCGGTTTGGGTGTGGCGGTAATTTTCGTACTCGGGCTGTCCGTCCCTGCCAACCAACTCGTTTACTCGCTGCTCAAAGACGGCGCGATTGTCGAAGGCGTGGATTTGACCTTTTTGAAATTCATTACCTTCATCGGCGTGATTGCCGCTTTGGTGCAGATTTTTGGAAATGTTCTTGGACAAATTCGTCCCCGCCTCTATAACGCGCTGGGCATCTACCTGCCGCTGATTACCGTAAACTGCGCGATTTTCGGTGCCGTATCGCTTTATGGCGCAACGCGAATACAACTTCGGCGAGTCCGTCGTGTACGGCTTCGGCGCGGGTTTGGGCTGGATGTTGGCGATTGTCGCTTTGGCGGGCATTACCGAAAAAATGAAATATTCGGACGCTCCCAAAGGCCTCAAAGGCTTGGGCATTACCTTTATCGCCGCCGGCCTGATGGCGATGGCGTTTATGTCGTTCTCCGGCATCCAGTTATAAGAAAGGAATCGGCATGGAGATTATTTTAGGTATCGTGATGTTTACCGTCATCGTCTTGGTTTTGGCACTGATGATTCTGTTTGCCAAATCCAAGTTGGTGAGCGAAGGCGACATTACCATCAAAGTCAATGATGAAAAAGAACTGACTATGCCCGCCGGCGGCAAACTCTTGGGTGCGCTTGCCAGCCAAGGCATTTTTCGTTCCTTCGCCTGCGGTGGCGGCGGCTCATGCGGACAATGCCGCGTTGTCGTGAAAAGCGGCGGCGGCGACATTCTGCCGACCGAGTTGTCCCACATCAGCAAACGCGAAGCGCGCGAAGGCTGCCGTCTGTCTTGTCAGGTCAACGTCAAAACCGACATGGACATCGAAGTACCAGAAGAAGTGTTCGGCGTGAAAAAATGGGAATGTACTGTCATCTCCAATGACAACAAAAGCAACGTTCATTAAAGAACTCAAGCTGGCCATTCCCGAAGGCGAAAAGTTCCTTTCCGTGCCGGCGGCTATATTCAAATTGAAGCTCCTCCTCACACTGTTGCCTACAAAGACTTCGACATTCCTAAGGAATATCACGAAGACTGGGACAAATACAATCTGTGGCAATACGTTTCCAAAGTGGACGAGCCGATTTTGCGTGCCTACTCTATGGCTTCATACCCTGAAGAAAAAGGCATCATTATGCTGAACGTGCGTATCGCTACACCGCCTCGCGCGTACCCGATGCGCCTCCGACAAATGTCGTCTTACATCTGAGTCGCTCAAACCCGGCGATAAAGTAACCATCTCCGGCCCGTTCGGCGAATTCTTCGCTAAAGACACCGATGCCGAGATGGTATTCATCGGCGGCGGTGCAGGTATGGCTCCGATGCGTTCCCATATTTTCGACCAGCTGAAACGTTTGAACTCCAAACGTAAGATTACCTTCTGGTATGGTGCCCGTTCTAAACGCGAGATGTTCTATGTCGAAGACTTCGACCAACTCGCGGCAGAATTCCCGAACTTCACATGGCACGTCGCCCTGTCTGACCCGCTGCCTGAAGACAACTGGGACGGCTACACGGGCTTCATTCACAATGTGGTTTACGAAAACCATCTGAAAAACCACGAAGCACCGGAAGACTGCGAATTCTACATGTGCGGCCCTCCGATTATGAACCAGTCCGTCATCAAAAATGCTTAAAGACTTAGGGCGTGGAAGACGAAAACATCCTCTTGGACGATTTCGGCGGTTAAATATTCGGCTTCAAATACAAAAGGAAGAAACCTCGGTTTCTTCCTTTTTATCCCGATGCCGTCTGAAATCCTTCAGACGGCATCAACATAAAACATACCGGCCGTTTTGCGATATAATTCAAAACCATTTGCCAGCGTCAAACACTATGCCGTCTGAAACACGCCTGCTGAACTTTATCCGCGCCTTGATATTTGCCCTAAGTTTTATCTTCCTGAACGCCTGTTCGGAACAAACCGCGCAAACCGTTACCCTGCAAGGCGAAACGATGGGTACGACCTATACCGTCAAAATACCTTTCAGACGGCCACGATAAACTCCCTCCCTGCCGAAATACAAAAGCGCATCGATGACGTGCTTGCAAGTCAATCGGCAAATGTCCACCTACCAGACCGATTCCGAAATCAGCCGATTCAACCAACATACAGCCGACAAACCCCTCCGCATTTCAAGCGACTTCGCACACGTTACCGCCGAAGCCATCCGCCTGAACCGCCTGACGCACGGCGCACTGGACGTAACCGTCGGCCCTTTGGTCAGCCTTTGGGAGATTCGGTCCCGACAAATCCGTTACCCGGGAACCGACACCGGAACAAATCAAACAGGCGGCATCTTATACGAGGCATAGACAAAATCATTTTGCAACAAGACAAAGATTCCGCCTCCTGAGCAAAACCCACAAAGCCTATTTGGATTTATCTTCGATTGCCAAAGGCTTCGGCGTTGATAAAGTTGCGGGCGAACTGGAAAAATACGGCATTCAAAATTATCTGGTCGAAATCGGCGGCGAGTTGCACGGCAAAGGCAAAAACGCGCGGCGAACCGTGGCGCATCGGTATCGAGCAACGCCAATATCATCCAAGGCGGCAATACGCAAATCATCGTCCCGCTGAACAACCGTTCGCTTGCCACTTCCGGCGATTACCGTATTTTCCACGTCGATAAAAAGCGGCAAACGCCTCTCCCACATCATCAACCCGAACAACAAACGCCCCATCAGCCACAACCTCGCCTCCATCAGCGTGGTCGCAGACAGCGCGATGACAGCGGACGGCTTGTCCACAGGCTTATTCGTGTTGGGCGAAAACCTGAAGCCCTGAAGCTGGCAGAACGAAGAAAAACTCGCCGTTTTCCTGATTGTCAGGGATAAAGGCGGCTACCGCACCGCCATGTCTTCCGAATTTGAAAAACTGCTCGCGCAAACATACGAAAACCGATTAGGAAACACCATGAAAACCCTGCTCCCTTACCTTCGGCATCTTCCTGACCGTCATCATCGGTATGGCGGTCGGCTATATCTCCAAACGCACCATCAGAGGCAGTTGCGGCGGCATTACCGCCTTGGTATGATGTGCGACTGCGAGCACCTTGCGACACCCTACAGCTGTGATGAAGAAAAACAGACCAGATAGCATCAGGATTGACCGTTGATACTGAAAACAAAATGCCGTCTGAAAACCCGATTTACGGTTTCGAGACGGCATTACCGTCTATTAAAGGCGGCCCATACGCAAAAACGCGCTTCGAAATAAATCAGATTATTCCCCAGACGCCTTCGAGGCTTCCTTTTGCGCCACCGTAACCATTGCAGGGACGCAACACACGGTCAGACAGCGTATAACCCTTTTTCATCACGCCGACCACGGTATTCGGCTCCTGCTCACTGGCACCGCCTGCATTGCCCTGATGAATATTGGGATCGAGCTTATCGCCCGCTTTAGGATTAATTTCCTTGATTTGCGTGGCATCAAATGCTTTCTGCAGCTCGTTCAAAGTCATCTGCACGCCCATTTTTCAACGCATCAAAATTGCCGCTTTGATCCAAAAGTGCCATTTCCAGATAATCCTTAACTGGCAACATTTCTACTGCAAACTTCTGTCCGGCGAACTTATGCCGTATCGGCAATTTCCTGCTGATGGCGTCGGCGTAGGTTTTGCTCGTTTGCCAAAGCACGCAGCTGCTCGTCTTTCAACTGCGCTTCCAGCTCGGCAGATACGAGCCTGCAAATCCTCATAAGTCGGCTCAGCAGAGACCGGCTCCTGCTCCCCTGCACCGTTTTCTGCTGTTTCGGCAGCCTCTGCGGTTTCAACTGTTTCCACATTTTTCAACCGACTCTTCACTATTTTGCTGCTGCGTCTGTTCGCTCATATCGTATCCCTTAAAAACAAATTGAAAATCAAAATCTGGTTATACCTGGCAATAAGATAAGGACGTTGCCAAGAAACTTCAAGCAAAAAGCAGAGAATTTCAAATTCATTTTCAAATCCCTACCGAAAAAATAATATAGACGGTGAGATACTGCTGACCATATCGATTTTTCAAACGTCATCACTCATGAAAAAGACCATTTAAACACAGCCGGTTTCAACTTGTGGCAGACCATACGGGAGGAAAACCGAAGCGGCAGCCGCAGCCGAGCCCATGCTGGCCAGTTTCCTGCATCAAACTGTTTTACGGCACGAATCTCTGGACTCCGTCCTTTCCTACCACCTGTCCAGTAAACTCGGCAGCCCGATTATGGACGTGCGCGCGCTGTTTGAAATCTACCAGCAGGCATTGGGCAGCGATGAGCAAATCAGCAAATGCGTCGAGGCAGACTTAAAAGCCATCTACGAACGCGATCCCGCCTGCGACGAATATTCGCTGCCGCTTTTATATTTCAAAGGTTTTCACGCGATTCAGGCACACCGCATCAACCACTGGCTGTACTTAAACGGACGTAAAAACGCTGGCCTATTTCCTACAAAAACCGGATGTCTGAAGTATTCGGGGTGGACATCCATCCCGCCGCACATTTCGGACATGGACTGATGCTTGACCACGCCACCGGCTTTGTTGCCGGCGAGACTGCCGTTTTAGGCAACAACATTTCGATTCTACACGGCGTAACCTTAGGCGGTTCAGGGCAAGAAGGCGGCGACCGCCACCCTAAAATCGGCAACGGCGTGATGATTGGGGCAAACGCCTCGATATTGGGCAATATCCGTATCGGAGACAATGCCAAAAATCGGGGCCGGCAGCGTTGTGGTTTCAGACGTTCCGCCGTCCATCACTGTTGTCGGCGTACCCGCCAAACCCGTGGCACGCGCACCCAAAACACCGTCGGCCGATATGGATCAAAAATATCCAATTTGCCGAAATCGACTTTATCATCTGAACACCCGTAAAAATGCCGTCTGAAATTTATTTCAGACGGCATTTCTTATTTCAAAAAGCAAGATTAGCAGTAAAACAAACGCTATTGCCCCCAGCCACATGCTTTGCCGTTGCTGCGCTTTGACTAAATGAATATAAGCATCACGCATTTCCTGCTGGCGGTTTTCATCAATCAACGCACTGATTTTTGCGCGGCAATGAAGGGATGATTTGCGCCCAGTCGGGGGCTTCGTTTTTGAGGTTGCGCCAAAGGGCTTTGGGACCGACCTGTTCGTTCATCCATTTCACTAAAAACGGTTTGGCGGTTTTCCACAAGTCCAAATCGGGATCAAGCTGGCGGCCCAATCCTTCGATGTTAGCAGCGTTTTTTTGCAGCAATACCAGCTGCGGTTGGTTTTCGACGTTGAAGCGGCGGCTGACTTCAAAACAGGCGCATCAACACCAAGCCGAAGGAAATTTGCGAAATCGGTTTTGTTGAACACCGGTTCGCACACGGCGCGGACGGCGGCTTCAATTCTTCCGCGCGCGTGTCGGCGGGCACCCAGCCTGATTCGATGTGGGCGGTGGCGACGCGGTAGTAATCGCGGTTGAAGAAGGCGAGGAAGTTGATGGCAAGATAGCGTTTGTCGTAATCGGTCAGCGTACCGACGATGCCGAAATCGAGGGCGATGTAGCGGTTGTCGGCGGCGACCAGAATATTGCCGGGGTGCATATCAGCATGGAAAAAGCCGTCGCGGAAGACTTGCGTGAAGAAGATTTCCACGCCGTAATCGGCGAGTTTGTGCAAATCGATGCCGTCGGCTTTGAGTTTGGCGATGTCGGAAACCGGCGTGCCATCCATCCATTCGATGGTCAGCACGTCGCTGGTGCAGTAGTCGTAAAACACCTTGGGCACAATCAGCATATCGCTGTTTTCGAAATTGCGTCCGAGCTGGCTGGCATTGGCGGCTTCGCGCATCAAATCCAACTCGTCGTGCAGGTATTTGTCGAACTCCGCCACCACTTCGCGCGGCTTCAGACGCTTGCCGTCTGAAAACAAACGCTCGACCCAGCCTGCACCAAAGCGCATCAGCGACAAATCCTGTTCGATCACGGGCAAAAGGTTGGGGCGCAAGACTTTTCACTGCGACCTGTTCGCCCGAATGCAGGCGGGCTTTGTGTACCTGGGCGATGGACGCGCTGGCGACGGGCTCGGTTTCAAATTCCGCGTACAGTGTTTCGATCGATTGCCCCAGCGATTTTTCGATTTGCTCCCGCGAAAGCTGCGCGCGTCAAAAGGCGGCACTTTTGTCCTGCAGCTTTGCCAGTTCGACGGCGTAATCGTGCGGAATCAAATCGGGGCGTGTGGACAAAACCTGCTCCGAACTTGATGAAAAATCGGCCCCAGGCTTTCCAACGCAAGGCGCAGACGGACGGGCGGCGGTTCATTTTAAATCTGGAAGATTGCGGCATCATTTTCAGCAAACCGTATATCCAGCCGCGCCGGACCAATCCAGCACACAATCCCGCCAATCGGTAGTAATAAAGAGTCCCGACAATGACCGTCAGGCGTTTTCAACCATTTCATATATAAAAATCCCTGAATACAGCATTTATCGGACAATCAAAAATCTTACCAATGAGATAGCCCAAAAAGCAACCAACAATGCCCAAAACAGCAACCTAGTATTCTGAGATAGAGGCTCGGACTTTGACGATACGGTTTTATCCTTTTCTTTTACATCCGTCTCCAAATCCTCAAACGGCAGTTCCACCACCTCATCTTCCGTTTCCGACTGTTCGATTGTTTCCAACTCCATATATCTTCGGGTAACAATATCCAAACCCAAATAGCCGAAATAATCATACAGCTCACCCCTGCTTTTCCCATGTGCATTTCTCCTCAACCAACACCTGTGGTTTAGAAGCAAGCGAATCGATGATTTTTCTCTGCCAGCTCCTCATCCAAATTTTTCCCGAAGACAGGCTTGAATCCTCTCCTGATCAACTCCGGGCGGATAGGGAAACATATATATCATGTACAAATCGTTTTGGTAATTTTTACTCATCTCCAATCATAATGGAACCAATATATTCAATACTGCTCCGACAATTCCTTATAAAAATCAGATTATTCTTTAAGAATCGAATTATATGCGAATTTATCCCGGGAATATATTTTCCTAGAAATAAAAAAATGCCGTCTGAACAATCAGACGGCATGGCACCGACTCGGTCGGTTATACAGAAAAACGACGATCCGCAACCGCAAGTGGTTTCCGCATTCGGATTACGGATAACAAACTGCGAGCCTTGCAAACTTTCCGTATAGTCTATTTCCGCACCGACCAGATATTGATAACTCATCGGATCGACCAAAAAAAGACCAAACCGTTTTTTTCTCAATTTCAAAGTCATCATCGTTTTTAATTTCATCAAAAGTAAATCCATACTGGAAACCAGAGCAGCCGCCGCCGTTGACAAAAAAACCCGCAATTTCAAATCAGGGTTATTTTTCTTCGGCAATCAAATCTGCAACTTTTGTACAGCAGCTGTCAGTAAAGATAATAGGGCTTTCGTCCGACATGGTGTTATTCCTTAATATAATATTTTGCATTCTCTCTCAAACCCCTTGCAAAGGCAAGCAAGGACTTTTTCCTTAAAAAGGAATCGCCCCATAAATAAGTTTAATCCCTTCAATTTCAAGTCCCAACTCAAATCATCCTGCCGAACCACTCCACACGCCCGATAATTTCCACATCATCGGTCAGATTATTCAAATTAATTTCAAAAAGCAGGATAAGCTTCATTGGCAGAAATGACGTTGATTATCCCGCCGGGAACAATTTGCAGACGTTTGACCAGCAAGTTTTCATTAATCCGCAACACGTACAAGCCATCCTTTGGCGTATTTTCCCCATGGTTGACCAGAATGGTATCTCCATCATTTAAAAACCCCTCCATAGAATCTCCCTTAACAGAAATCACAGATAGGTTTTTCGTATCACGGGTAACATAATTTTCAATCCAATGCCGTCTGAAAGCCATCGTAAATACAGGTTCTTCATGACCGACAAATTGTCCATACCCTGCAGCCGCACGGATATCATATCTTGGCACGAAAACAAATTCGTCTGTATCGACCTCATTGCCAAAAGTATCATAGGCAACAGACTTTTACCTGATTTCCCCGGGAAATGGCTCTCCTCACCGGTCAACAACCAATCGATACTACACCCTTCAACTGCTTAATTTTTCAATGTTTCAGACTTCGGCAAACCGCCTTCATTCCATATCCTACTAAAACCCGCAATCGTCATCTCAATATCAGATGCAATTTTTCGCCTGCTTCGCTTCATTTTTCCATAGAAAAATCAATCTATCTTTAAAAGGTTTCCATAAATATCTTTCCCTTTCCCTAAATTCCATCATGCAAAAGTAAAACATAAAATATATTTTACCTTAGTTATACAAAAATAAAATAAATATGATAAACTAAATTTAAACTATGATTTATCTTATACAAATGCTAAATATTAAGATTTTTCATCAATTAACCACCAATTTAACAGGTAAAAGGACATAAATATGAAAAAAATCCGGTAAATATTTCCTCTATACAACAGCATTTATCTTATCCTGCTTTGCTTTTTCAGAAAGCCATTCGGAAGCCAAACAGCCGGAAACTACTTTTATCCTCCTCACTATGCGAACAACTCAGCATACTGAATGCAAAAAATATGGATTCAAAGCAAATTTCATTATCCAAGGAATGCGACATCATCGAATCCTCGCATGACTGGGAAAAAGGAATACGGAAACTTAAATGAGCAAGAAAATGCTCGCCGGTATTATCTATGAATAAGTTTATTAATAATCTGAATATCAGATTCAAATATAAATCCAATATTTTTCATACATTTATATGTTTACACCTGTATAAGAACTTGAAACCGTCCCACTCCCGCCCTATTTAATGCGCATCGGGACACAACGTTCCAGCATATTTCTTAGAATAAGCAAAATTAAATTAGGAGTATCCATATGGCAAAAAGTAATCGGTATCGACTTAGGTACAACCAACTCTTGTTTGGCCATCTCTGAAAACGGTCAAACCAAAGTTATCGAAAACGCAGAAGGCGCACGCACCACACCATCCGTTATCGCTTATCTGGACGGTGGCGAAATCCTCGTCGGCGCACCGGCAAAACGCCAAGCGGTAACCAACGCTAAAAACACTATTTACGCTGCCAAACGTTTGATTGGCCACAAATTTGAAGACAAAGAAGTCCAACGCGACATCGAATCCATGCCTTTCGAAATCATCAAAGCCAACAACGGCGACGCATGGGTGAAAAGCACAAGGCAAAAGAGCTGTCTCCTCCTCAAATTTCCGCAGAAGTCCTGCGTAAAATGAAAGAAGCCGCCGAAGCTTACTTGGGCGAAAAAGTGACCGAAGCCGTGATTACCGTTCCGGCCTACTTCAACGACAGCCAACGCCAAGCCACCAAAGACGCAGGCCGTATCGCCGGTTTGGACGTAAAACGCATCATCAACGAGCCGACTGCAGCTGCTTTGGCATTCGGTATGGACAAAGGCGACAGCAAAGACCGTAAAATTGCCGTGTATGACTTGGGCGGCGGCACCTTTCGATATTTCCATCATCGAAATCGCCAACCTCGACGGCGACAAACAATTCGAAGTATTGGCAACCAACGGCGATACCTTCTTGGGCGGCGAAGACTTCGACCAACGCCTCATCGACCACATCATCGCCGAGTTCAAAAAGAACAAGGTATTGATTTGAAACAAGACGTGATGGCTCTGCAACGTCTGAAAGAAGCTGCCGAGAAAAGCCAAAATCGAATTGTCCAGCGGCCAGCAAACCGAAATCAACCTACCGTACATCACTATGGACGCAACCGGCCCGAAAACACTTGGCCATGAAAATCACCCGCGCCAAATTCGAAAGCCTGGTTGAAGACCTGATTACCCGCTCTATCGAACCTTGCAAAATTGCATTGAAAGATGCCGGCTTGAGCACCAGCGACATCGACGACGTGATCTTTGGTCGGCGGGTCAGTCCCGTATGCCGAAAGTACAAGAAGCCGTAGAGACTTCTTCGGCAAAGAACCGCGCAAAGACGTGAACCCTGACGAAGCCGTTGCCGTAGGCGCAGCGATTCAAGGCGAAGTATTGAGCGGCGGCCGCAGCGACGTATTGCTGCTGGACGTAACCCTCTGTCCTTGGGTATCGAAACCATGGGCGGCGTGATGACCAAACTGATTCAGAAGAACACCACCATCCCGACCAAAGCGTCGCAGTGTTCTCTACCGCCGAAGACAACCAAAAGCGCAGTAACCATCCACGTACTGCAAGGCGAACGCGAACGCGCTTCTGCCAACAAATCTTTGGGTCAGTTCAACTTGGGCCGACATCGCACCTGCACCTCGCGGTGTGCCGCAAATCGAAGTTACCTTCGACATCGACGCCAACGGTATCCTGCACGTTTCTGCTAAAGACAAAGGTACAGGCAAAGCGGCCAACATCACCATCCAAGGTTCTTCAGGTTTGAGCGAAGAAGAAATCGAACGCATGGTGAAAGATGCCGAAGCCAATGCTGAAGAAGATAAAAACTGACTGAATTGGTCGCTTCCCGCAACCAAGCCGAAGCCCTGATTCACTCCGTGAAAAAAATCTTTGGCCGACTACGGCGACAAACTCGATGCAGCCGAGAAAGAAAAAAATCGAAGCCGCGTTGAAAGAAGCTGAAGAAGCAGTTAAAGGCGACGACAAAGCCGCCATCGATGCCAAAGCCGAAGCGCTGGGCACAGCCAGCCAAAAAAACTGGGGAAATGGTTTACGCGCAAGCACAAGCCGAAGCCCAAGCAGGCGAGGGTGCACAAGCGGACGCATCATCCCAAAAAGACGATGACGTGGTCGATGCGGACTTTACCGAAGTAAAAGACGACAAAAATAATTGATGCCGTCTGAAAAAGCGCGAACCGTTCGGTTCGCGCTTTTTAGGCTGTGTTTTTAATACAGTGCCAACAGGCATACTCGGCTTCAAGGTATTCGATAGGATAGGTTTCACCCAACCAGAAAAATAATTTTCTTTTCCCTGACAAATAGTTGTAATCAACGGATTATTAAAATACAGCCTTTTTATCAGCCGCTGCAAAAACGATAGTATGGCAACAGTTCCAAATCAATCTGCCGCAATGCTCCAAAAATCAAGTTTCAACCGATGTATCACGCTCTAGGCGTTTTTTATATCATTTTCTTGTTTACTTAAAAATATTTTTTTAATAGGATAATAAATAATAATTATTATCATGAGCTAGAAAATGAAACTAAATACTCACATGGGCTTTGATGACCATTTTTTTCCGTTGCTCCATCTTGGGCAGAACAACTGGCAAATACTGAAGAAATACAATCCGTCAAAACCTTCTCCCTCCCAAACCGATTGCCCCGACCGCAGCGCAAGGCTATTTCCCCGAAAAACCAATTCGACCGCACCGACCGCAGCGATCATTACTTTGTTACCGAAAAACATAGACCAAGCCTTCCGTCCGTTGAAGGCAAACAGCGGCTTTTACGGCAAAAGTTTTTACAACTCCGTTACCGCGCAAGCACGCGGGGCGAATATTTACGGCGTGGCCAACTTCAATCACACCAAAGCCAACGGTTATAAAGACGGCGACGGCAATCAGACCGATTGGAAATACAGCCGTTTCAATCAGGCTTTTGGTACTTGGTTTCGTGCCGTCTGAAAATCAGGAATACCGCCTCACCTACCTGCACGACGACATCAACAACGACCGCCAGCCACAGTTCGTCAACGACGCATTGGACACCGAACGCCACATCTCCAAATTCAACGCACGTTGGGGCAATGCCGATTTAAGCAATACGGTCAGCGCGGAAGCAGCCGTAATCAAACTCAAACGCCGCGCCGACAATTACTCTCTGCGCCCAAACAATACGCCGCAGCAAGTGTTCGTAGAGCTTGACCGCAAAGTGTATGATTTCTCGCTCAAACACGACGCGGATTTCGGCAAATTCCACAACACCGCCGCCGTCAGCTACCGCAACGACAGCCAAAACGGCGAGCGCAACGCCCACACCGCCATGCGCGACTTCCTCAACGGCTACCGTTTCGCCGATGTGCACCTCGACCGCTGGCGCATCGCCGATACCCTGTCTTACAAGTTTGACGACCAACACAAACTGGGCTTGGGCTTAAGCTACGAAATCAACGAAGCGGACGTACGCAAAAATACGGCGCAGCCTGCCCATCCGATGAACCGAAACCTTGCCTTCGCTTCATCGCAACAAATCTGGAAAACCCATTACGGCTACAACTTCAACGGCAAAGTTCGCCACCATGCTTTGTCGGGCGAACTCAAATACGATTTTCACGCCGTCTGAAACGCAAAAATACAGCGTCGCCCTTGCTCACTTAGAACGAATCGGCGACAACACCGAACGCTTCAACTCGCTTGCCGCCATCGTGCAAAACCGCATGAACGGCGCGTTGATGAACCAAAACCCAGCCGCCGCCATCGCAGGCAATCCCCTGCTGAAAACCGAAAAACACAACCGCATCAAGCTCACCGCCGACAGCCGCAACGACTACTACAACGGCTACATGAACTCGTTGGCAGGCTCGGGCTGGAACGTGGGCGGCACGCTTGTGGCGGACAAAGTCAAAGACCTGATTATTTTTGACCGCGCACACGGACAAAGCGGCACGGCTTCCAAAGGCGGCGGCATCATTACACGCAACGTGGACGCACGATTGTTTACCGCGCAGGCCTACGCGCGTTACAACTTCAATCCGCATTGGGCGGCAGGCATCAAAGCCGCCTACAACTACGGACACAACGAAACCGACGGCAGACCGCTCTATCAAATCCGTCCGTTTGAAGCCGCCGTCCAAGCCGACTACAAAAACTACTTTGCCCACGGCAGCTACAACATCGGCGCAGCAACGCGCTTTGTTGCCAAACAAACGCGCGGCGATTTTGATGCGGCAAGCGGTCTGGGCATAGACAAACGCGAAGCCGCCAAAGGCTTTACCGTTGCCGACGTGTATGCCGGCATGAACATCAAAGACAAATACGGCTTGCGTTTGGGCGTGAACAACGTGTTCAACAAAAAATACGCCGAACACATCAGCGGCGACCACGTCCTCGCCCTGTCGCCCAGCGTAGTGTATGCACCGGGCAGGACATATTGGTTGAGTTTGCACGCGGCGTTTTAAAATCAGGCCGTCTGAAAGAATGCCTACACTGGCTTATTAAGAATTAGGAGATAAAAAATGGACATGAAAAGACGTGATTTCTTAAAAATGACCGCCGCGCTGGCAGCAGCAGGCGTTTCGCCTTCATTGTTGGCTGCCGGTAAAGAACAATTTACCGTGTACGGCGCACCGGCAATGCCCAGCGTTACCATCGCCGTAGCGGCGTTGCAAAGGCAAGCTGGCGAAGCAGGCGGACGTGTCGCTGAAAAAAATTTGGCGTTCGCCCGACCAGCTTCGCGCGGGCGTAGCGAGCGGACAATTTAAAGTAATGATGAGCCCGAGCAATGTCGGCGTGAACCTGCGCAACCAAGGGCAAAAAAAGTCGGCATGGTCAATATTTTTGACCAACGGCATCACGCAGCTGATGTGCAAAGGCAGCGCGATTGCCTCGCCGCAGGATTTGGTCGGCAAAAAAATCCTCGTACCGTTTAAAAACGACATGCCCGACATCGTGCTGCAAGCCTTGCTGAAAAAACTGAAAATCGACGCACACAAAGTCGGCATCACTTACACCGCCACGCCGCCCGAAGCAGTCGGACTGTTTTTAAGCAAAGACTACCACGCCGCCATCCTGCCCGAACCGATGGCAACAGCCAGCCTAGCTCAAAAGGCAAAACCATGGGCGTAAACGTTGTGCGTGGTTTTGACTTAGTAAACGCATGGGGACAGGCGTTTGACACCAAACCGCTGATTCCGATGGCAGGCATCATCGCCAACGAAGAATATTTCCACGCACACAAGGCGCAGTTCGACATCTTCCATCAGGATTTGAAAAACGCGCTTAACTGGATACTGCCAACCGCCAAAGCGCGGCGAAAATCGGCAAAAACTACCTCCCGCCCCCGAACCCGCCCTAGTCATGGGCTTGGACGGCGCACGGCTGACGGTAACCAAAAGGCAGCGAAGTGAAAAACGAGATTTTGAAGTTTTACGAGATCCTGATGCAGTTCAACCCGAAAACTCTTGGGCGGCAAGCTACCGGATAACGGGTTCTTCTTGGCTTAAAAGGGAAAGAGGTTATCTGATAAAGGGCATGGTAGTTATGAATACCTGATTTATCATTTTTCAGACGGCCTGTCAGGACATTATCAGCAGCGTAGGTCGGATTCTTAAATCCGACATTTCGGCTAAAAGGGTTGTCGGATACGAGTATCCGACCCTACTCTTTTCAGACGGCCTATCAGATAACAGTTAGAACAGTATCAAAAGCTGTCATTCCCGCGCAGGCGGGAATCCAGTCTCTGATATTGCAGGAATGTTTTAAAAATTGCAGCAACGTTAAATCCCTCTGATTCCCGCCTGCGCGGGAATGACGGCGGGTGAGTTTCTATTTGCACCAAGAGCTTTGTTTGAAAAATAACGGATAAACCATCCGTAAGGACGCGTCGTGGTTATAGTGGCGTAGGTCGGATTCTTGAATCCGACATTTCGGTTAAACGGGGCTGTCGGATACGAGTATCCGACTTTGTATATCGGAACTCCCGTATCATAGCAACAAACCGCCCTGCCGCCACCCGCATCTGACCAAGGCAGTAGCTACTTTTTCAGACGACCCTATCAGATAACAGTCGGAACAATACACCAGCAGTCATTCCCACGCAGGCAGGAATCCAGTTCTCGATATTGCAGGAATGTTTTAAAATTGCAGCAACGTCAACTTAGGGATTCCGCCCTACGCGGGAATGACGGCGGGTGGTAACCGTGGGGCAGACTCCGGCATCCAACTTTACGGCATAGCTGAACAAACTGTCGGATACAAATATCCTGATAACTGATTTTTCAGACGGCCTATCATCCCTCAAACCATCCCCATCAACCAACACTCAAACCATGATTAAAACCGACAAAATCCGCAAACCGCAGCCTGCGCTGTTTTACATCATCGACTATCTTTGGAGCGGCTTTGCCGGTCTGGGCGTGGCGATGGTGGTGGTGGCATTGTGGGCGTGGGGCAGCGCGGTGTTCGGCGAGTTTATGCTGCCCGCGCCGGTAGAGGTGTTTCAAAAGTCTTTGGATTTATTGAAACATTTTCAGGAAAACGAAATCGGGATTTCGCTGTGGCGGTCGGTGGTGGGCATTTCGGTTGCGCTGGTAGCGGGATTGGCGGCGGGACTGGTGGCGGGCAGTTTTAAGACAGCGATGGCGTTGCTCAAGCCTGTGATTACGATTTTGTTGGCTATGCCGCCGATTATTTGGGTGGTAATGGCTCTGTTTTGGTTCGGTTTCGGCAATCCGAGCGTGTTGTTTACCATTATTGTGTTGGTTGCGCCGCTGACGTTTGCAAGTGCGGCGGTCGGGATGGCGAGCGTGAACAAGCAGCATGAGGAATTGTTTGACGCTTACAAATTAAGCCGTCTGAAAAAAATCCGTTATCTGTATATCCCGCATCTGACGGGCTATGTGATTTCCAGCATCGGCGTGGCGGTGGCGATGGGGGTGAAGGTGGTGATTATGGCGGAACTCTTAGGCGCAAGCGAAGGCGTGGGCGCGCGGATTGCGGACGCGAGGGCGATGTTGGAGACTTCGACGGTGATGGCTTATGTGGTGTTGGTTATCGTGTTTGTGTCGCTGTTTGAATACCTGATTACCAAGCCTTTGGAAATTTTGTTTATGCCGTGGAGGAGATGATGCTCTGTCTTGAAACGTGCGTTTTGAAATTCTCCGCGACCCCATCGTGCGAGATTTCAGTTTGAACCTGCAACATGGCGAAGTGAAAGCCTTGTTCGGGCCGAGCGGCTGCGGCAAGACGACGGTTTTGCGGCTGATTGCGGGCTTGGAAACGCCGAAAATCGGGCACGATACGCAATACTTTCCGCAAAGACGGGTTTTTCTGTTTCAGGAAAACCGCCTGCCGGAAAACCTGACCGCGATGCAGAATATCGCGATTTTTATGAACAAACCCGATGAAGGCGAAATCATCGCACTGGCGGCGAAAGTCGGGCTGACTGCGGGCGATTTGAACAAATATCCGACCGAGTTGTCCGGCGGTATGGCGAAACGGGTGGCGTTTTTGCGCCTGCTGCTGTGCGGCTGCGACCTTGCCCTGCTGGACGAGCCGTTTGTCGGTTTGGACCGCGATTTGCGCGATATTTTGGTCGCCATGCTGGTGGAAAAAATCGAGCGGCAGGGCATGGCGTGTATGCTGGTAACGCACGACCGCTTCGAAGCCGCGCGCCTGAGCCATGAAATCATGCTGCTTTCCGCTAAGGGGCATGAACGTGCAAAACGTGATGACTCTGCCCACGCCGCTGTCCGAACGCGATTCGGCTTTTGAAGAAGGCTGTGGTGGCAAGGGAGTTTCAGGGGATTCATTATTATGAGTGATGGGATTTGAGTATCTGACGAAACCTTGCGGTTCGTTACCCTCTCCTCAACCCTCTCCCACAGGGAGAGGGGGAACAGTTTGCTGAAAAATCAGAGGGCGAAGGATTGGGAATCAAATGGAAGGTAAACCTAAAAATGTTCGACTCGACAACCCAATTCCCTCTCATGGGCAAGGGAATCAGGTTGTTGAAAAATCAGAGGGTGCAGGATTGGGAATCAGATGGAAGGTAAACCTGAAAATGTTCGCTCGACAGCCTCGATTCCCTCTCCCCGTGGGAGAGGGTTAGGAGAGGGCGAGCAAGCCCTCAGGCTTGCCTGTTTGGCAAAAATACAACCCTGTCCGCCCAATAAATCCATACCCGAAAGCATCTTCATACAGAATCAAGCCAAGCGATGAATAAATTTTTACCCATCCTATGCGCCCGTTTTTCGTCGGTGCGGCAGTACTTGCCATACTCGGCGCGTTGGTGTTTTTCATCAGCCCCGGTGCCATCGTCCTGCACCGCCAAATTTTCTTGAACTTATGCTGCCGGCGGCATACGGCGGTTTTTGACTGCCGCTCTGTTGGACTGGACAGGTTTTTCAGGCAACCTGAAACCCTGCCGCTACTTTGATGGCGGTGTTGTTGCTTGTTACGGCTGTTTTTATTGCCGTTTTTACCGCAACTGCCGCATTTTTCGTTGCCGCCTATTGGCTGGTATTGCTGCTGTTCTGCGCCCGGCTGATTTGGCTCGACCACAACACCGACAACTTCGCTCTTTTGACGTTGCTTGCCGCATTTACCGTTTTTTTCAGACGGCCTATGCCGTCAGCGGCGATTTGAACTTACTGCGCGCGCAAGTGCATTTGAATATGGCGGCGGTGATGTTTGTTTCCATACGCGTGAGTGTTTTGCTGGGTGCGGAAGCGTTGAAAGAATGCCGTCTGAAAGACCCTGTATTCATCCCTCAACGTTGTCTATAAAAACATCGCCATCACCTTCCTGTTGCTGCACGCCGCCGCCGAACTTTGGCTGCCCGTACAAACCGCCGGTTTTACCGCGCTCGCCGTCGGCTTTATCCTGCTCGCCAAGCTGCGTGAGCTTCACCATCATGAACTCCTGCGCAAACACTACGTCCGCACTTATTACCTGCTCCAGCTTTTTGCCGCCGCAGGCTATTTGTGGACAGGCGCGGCGAAACTGCAAACCTGCCCGCCTCCGCGCCCCCTACACCTGATTACCCTCGGCGGCATGATGGGCGGCGTGATGATGGTGTGGCTGACCGCCGGACTGTGGCACAGCGGCTTTTACCAAACTCGACTACCCGAAACTCTGCCGCATCGCCGTCCCCATCCTTTTCGCCGCCGCCGTCTCGCGCGCTGTTTTAATGAACGTGAACCCGATATTCTTCATCACCATCCCCGCGATTCTGACCGCCGCCGTGTTCGTGCTTTTACCTGCTGACATTCGTACCTATTTTTCGGGCGAACGCGTTTACAGACGATCCGAATAAAAATGCCGTCTGAAACGGTTTTCAAACGGCATCAGATTGCCAATAATCAAAGCCTCCTGCGGATCGACATCCACCGACCATCTGATTTTTGCCGTCGCGGTTCTGCTGCAACACCTGCACCCACAAACTCACGGCGCGGTGCAAATCCTGTCGAGATGTCGATTCGAGGAAGATTTGCGCGCGTTCGCGTTCGGCCAGGGCGCACCATCAGCATAGGGGCGGCGCCGAACTGGGAGACGCTTTCGGGCAACAGCGGGGCGAGGGTTTCTTTGGCGGCATTGAGAAATTCCATCGCATCGGCAACACGCGGCGCATCGGCACGGACGGCGGTTTGAAAACCGAAAAGGCGGCATGGCGAACATTTTTCGCTCGTTCAATTCGTTTTCGGCAAACACGGCGTAGTCCTGCGCTTTAACGGCGGCGAAGACGGGATGTTCGGGCAGTTGGGTCTGTATCAACACCTTGCCGGGTTTGTCGGCGCGCCCCGCCTGCCGGACACTTGTATCAGCTCGGCGAACAGCCTTTCCGGCGCGCGGAAAATCCGCGCTGTACAGGCTGCCGTCGGCGTTTAACACGATAACGAGGTTGAGCCGCGCGAAATCATGGCCTTTGGCGAGCATCTGCGTGCCGACCAGAATGTCGATTTCGTCGTTGGCGATGCGGCGGTACAAATCTGCCCAGTCGTTTTTGTGCGCGGTGCTGTCCCTGTCGACGCGGACGACGGCGGCCTTGGGCAGGAAGGCACGCAGGGTTTCTTCGACGCGCTGCGTGCCCGTGGCCGACGGCGGTCAGGTCTTGATTGCCGCAGTCGGGGCATTTGTACGGGATGGGTTCGCGGTGGTCGCAGTGGTGGCAGCGCAGTTGACGGGCGCGTTGGTGCAACACCATTTTTGGCGGAGCAGTTCGGGCAGCCGAAGGTATGGCCGCAGTCGCCGCAAAACAGCGCGGGCGCGAAGCCGCGCCGGTTGAGGTACACCAGCGACATGCCGCCTGCTTCAAAATTCTGTTTCAAAAGCTGCAAGGCTTGCGGCGAGAAGCCGTTGTCAAGTTTCAGACGGCCTACGTTGAGGATTTCCACTGCGGCAGTTGTGCTGGAAGCATGGGCGCGCTCGGTCAGTTGCAGCAGGGCGGTACGCGCCACTTTGCGCCTTGTGCCAGCTCTCCAAGCTGGGCGTGGCACTGCCCAACACGACGGGCAGCCGCTCTGCTTCGCCCGCCACACGCCAAATCGCGGGCATGATAGCGCAATTCGTTGTCTTGTTTGAACGAGCCGTCATGTTCCTCATCGACCACAATCAGCCCAACATCAGGCAAAGGCGTGAACACCGCCAGCCGCGTGCCGATGACCAATTTCGCTCTGCCCAACATAGCGCGCAGATAATCCTGCAGTGCGCCTGCCTGCCGCCATCTGGCTGTGCAACACGGCGGTCGGTACGTCAGCAAAACGGTCTTCCACCCGTTTTTAAAAAGCTGCGGCGTGAGGTTGATTTCGGGCAACAAAAACAACACCTGCCGCCCTGCGCCAACACTTTCGCCATCGCATCGAAATACACCTCGGTCTTGCTGCTGCCGGTGATGCCGTACAGGAGAAAACGGCTGGAAGCGTCCCAATGCCGTCTGAATGGCATCGGAAGCCTTCTGCTGGTCAGCATTTAATACAAATTCAGAGTGCGAAGCCTGCCCGTGGTACGATCTCAATACAGGTTTCGCCGCTTCCGTCGTTTCAATCCAGCCTTGTTCAGCCCAATCCTCAATCAATTTCGCCGCCTGCGCGTTTACCTGCTTCAACGCCGCCATCGTCATCCCGCCCGACAGCAGTGCGTCCCACAGAGCCGCTTTTTGTTGAACCGCGCCGGCGGCGGCGCGTTTTGCGCCCTGCCCGCTTCGTTCAGCGCGTAAAAACAACGGCGGCTGCGGCATTTCCACCGCGCGCGTTTCCTTCAAACCCTGCGGCAGCGCGGCAAACACCGCCCGCCCCGTCGGATAGTGGTAATAACGCGACGTAAACGAGAGCAAATCACGCCAGCTTTCAGGCAGCGGCGGTTCGTCCGAAAAAGGCCGTCTGAACGCTCAAAATCCGCGCCGTATCCATATCAGGCGTAATATCCGTTTTCCACACCATCCCGACCACGGTCTTGTTGCGGAAAGGCACAAGCACCCGCGTGCCCTGCGGCAGCGGCTCGGAATGGGAATAAGTCAAAAAGGCCGTCTGAAAGCGGCACGTTTACGGCGATGCGGTGGTAGATCATGGTGTGTAAAATGTTTGAGGCCGTCTGAAAAACGGAAGTTATTTTGCACAAATACAAAACAGTCTTTACCTAAAAGTAAAGCCGTAACCCTGTTTCCACAAATCGAAATAAGGACGGAGAAAAATCGCTGTCAGGCTTGTTGCGGTAAAGCGGATATTGCAGATAGGCGGACAGGTAATAATCGCAATTTATAGAATAACAGGCTTCGTCCAACACTTGTTCGGGGCTGTTGTCATCCGTATTGCCCGTCTGCCATTCGCCAAATACCTCTCCCAACAAATCCCGAGTATCGTCAAACTCTTCCGCAGGCTCACCCAAACGTATCTGTTTAATCGCCGCCAAGGCTGCAATCAGCTCTTCGTCTTCAACAAAAGCGGGCAAATTCGCGCAACCCTTCCAACAAACGCTCACCCGTCTGTCTCACTTCTGCCTCATCTTGCGCAGGCGGGCAGAAATAGCCGGGAATATAGCCGCCGTCGAGGATTTCTTGGTTGTGTTCGGTAGTGCTTTGATACACAGGCATAATGCGCGCCAGCAATTCCTGTCCCTTTTCCAAAGGTTCAAACACCGCAGCCACGCCTTCTCCATCGGGCATAAAACCTTGAAACAAACCGTAGAAATAATCTTCCCAGCCATTATATTTATCTGCTGCCCGCGGCTCTTCGCCCAGCAGCTTAAACAGATATTCAGCGTATTCTTGTTGGTTCATCATTTTTCTCAAAGTGTCGATAAAATCTTTCAGCTGCTCGCAGCAAATCTTTCAGACGACCTCAAGCGGCACTAAAGTCCGCTTAGCCATATATTTACAGCGATGCGGTGGTAAAATCATACAGGCAGGCAAAATCATTTTTGCGTATTTTAACAGCCGGAAGCTATTTTCAGACGATAAATTGAGCCTCGGCGCAATGCAGGCGCAACAGAGGTTTGATACAATGCCGCTTTTCCAACACGCGCAGTCATCTTTATATGAAAACCAAGTTAATCAAAATCTAACCCCTTTACCGTCCTCCCGCTGCTGGCGTGCGGTCAAACCCCAGTTTCCAATGCTGCCCAAACGCCTGCAACCGCGCAAAAACCGGCACAGGGCAATGTTGCCGAAAACCTCAAAGCACGCCTTGAAAAAGCTTCTATGAAGCCCTAAGACCTAAAAAGTCTTGAGTGTTGGTGAAAACACCGATTCAAGGGCTTTACGAAGTCGTTATCAGCGGCAAACAAATCATCTACACCGACGCTCAGGGCAACTATATGATTGTCGGCGACCTTATCGACATTAATTCCCGCCAGAGCTCTGACCGATATGCGCGCGGGCCGATTTGAACAAAATCGATTTCGCCTCCCTGCCTTTAGATAAAGCGATTAAAGAGGTTCGCGGCAGCGGCAAGCTGCAGGTTGCCGTCTTCTCGGATCCGGACTGCCCGTTCTGCAAACGTCTCGAACACGAATTCGAAAAATGACCGACATCACGATTTTACAACTTCATGATGCCGATTGCCAGCCTCCACCCGGATGCGGAACGCAAAGCACAAATCCTTTGGTGCCAACCCGACCCTGTCAAAGCTATGGACAAACTGATGCGTAAGGGTCAGTTCCCGAACGGTAGCGGCGACTGTGAAAAATCCGGTTGCGGAAACCACTTCCTTGGGCGAACAGTTCGGATTCAACGGCACGCCGACCGTTGTTTTCCCAACGGACACACTCAAAGCGGCTACAGCCCGATGCCCCAGCTGGAGGAAATCATCCGCAAAAACCAATAATCCATCCGCAGAAACAAAAGGCTTGGAAAAATTCCAAGCCTTTTTGCGGAAAAATGCCGTCTGAAAACCAATCCGCACTGAAAGCCAACAAACACATCCTAACCCATTGAATAATTGAAAATAATAAATCGAACAATACGAAACCCCGCCGCCGTTCCCACGTGGGCGGGAATCCGGGAATATTGAGTTACCGTGATTTATCCGAAACAAACAAAGCCGAACGAACCGGATTCCCCGTCTTTACGGGAATGACGGGATTTGAGCGTTGTGTGCAATCATCGGGAAAACGGAAACCCCTGTTGCCATCATTCCCGCGCAAGCGGGAATCTAGAACGTAGAATCTAAGAAACCGTTTTGTCCGATAAGTTTCTGCTCCAAAAATGACCGGTCCGGCAGCTTCAGACGGCATCTTTTGTTCCAACCTCAATCCTGCGCCAATGCGTCTATCGGATTGAGTTTGGCCGCCTTGTTGGCGGGCATAAAGCCGAACGCGATGCCGATTCCGGTCGAACAGGCGACCGCGCCGATGACGGACATGGCGGAAATGTCCATCGGGAAGTCGGTTACAAAGTGGTTGAACACGAGGCTGACGGCGGCGGACAAACCCACGCCCGCCAAACCGCCGATGACGCAGATTAACACCGCCTCAATCAAAAACTGCTGCAAAATATTGCCGCGCCGCGCGCCGATTGCCATCCGTATGCCGATTTCTTTGGTGCGCTCGGTAACGGACACCAGCATAATGTTCATCACGCCGATGCCGCCGACTCACCAATGAAATCAGGGCGATGGAGGAAATCAGCAGCTTCATCGTGCCGGTGGTGCTTTCGACCATCTGCCTGATGCTGTCGCTGTTGTTCATAAAGAAATCTTCCGTGCCGTGCCGCGCTTTGAGCAGATCGGTCAGCCCTTTTTCGGCAACCTGTGTGTTGGCATTGTCTTTGATTTTGACGGTGATGGAGTTGGTGTGGCTCTCGCCTGTGATTTGGTGCATCACCGTCGTATAGGGCGACCAAAGCATCAGCACGTCGGAATTTCCGAAAGCGTTTTCGTCTTTTTCATCACGCCGATGACGGTCAAGGGGCGTTTCCTGAACAAAATGGTTTTACCCAACGGATCCGAATCCGCAAAGAGTTTGTCTTTGACATTTTTGGTCGATGACGACGACTTGCGCGTCTTCTTTTCACATCGTTTTTCGTCAAACAGCCGCCCCGTTTCCAGCTTCAGCCCGCGCACGTCGAAATATTGTTCGCCCACGCCGTACAAAGAAGCGGTCAAGTCGGTATTGCGGTAAGTCAGCGTGCCGCCGCTCGAAGTCATAGGCGTGGCGGAAGCAACGTAGCTTTTTGTTTGGCGATGATTTTTGCGTCGTCTATGGTCAGGGTTTTGATTTTTGCCGCTGCGCCTGTCGCCGAAACCGCGCCCGGGAAAGATGCTGATGGTGTTCGTCCCCATCGAACTGATGTCTTCGAGGATCTGCGAACCGTTGCCCAATGCAACGACGGAGACAACCGAAGCGATACCGATGATGATGCCGAGCATGGTCAGCAGCGAACGCATTTTTGTGCGCCAATACTGTTTGCACCGACATTCTGAAGGCTTCGACAAACTGGTCGTAATAAAACGACCACGAGGCTTTTTCCCTGAATCCTCCCGACCTTGCTTGTGGGGATTTCGGGATTTTTCGAGGTGTCGGAAATGATTTCGCCGTCCCGGATTTCGATGACGCGGTTGGCGTTGGCGGCGATGCCCGGGTCGTGCGTTACCATAATGACGGTATGCCCAGCTTCGTGCAGCCTGCGGATGATTTCCATCACGTCTTTGCCGCTGGCGGTATCGAGTGCGCCGGTCGGCTCGTCGGCGAAGATGATTTCTCCGCCGTTCATCAGGGCGCGGGCGATGGAGACGCGCTGCTGCTGTCCGCCCGAGAGTTCGCCGGGCTTGTTGCCCCTTTGCTTGCCAAACCCAAATCCTGCAAGAGTTTGTCCGCCCGCGCGGAACGCTCTTTGCCGCCCATACCCATACACGGCTGGCAGCGCGACGTTGTCCCTTGCGGTCAGCGAGCTTAAGAGGTTGTAGCGTTGGAAGATGAAACCGAAGCGTTCGCGGCGCAATGCCGCCAGTTCGTCAGGTTGCATTTTGGCAGTTTCGATGCCGTCGATTCGGTACGAACCGGAACCGGCGGTATCCAAACAGCCGAGTATGTTCATCAGCGTGGACTTGCCCGGAACCGGACTGCCCGATGATGGCGACAAAATCGCCCTTCTCTATCGACAGACTGATGTCTTTCAAAAATATGGACGCGGTTCTCGCCGCTGCCGAAATAGCGGTTGATGTTTCTACATTCGATCAAGCTCATAATGTTCCGTCAATCAGAGGATAAATGCCGTCTGGAAACCGTTTCCGTGTTCAGACGGCATATTCGTTTATCAGCGCGGCGGTCCGCCCATGACGCGTTCGCTGTGCTTTCCTGTTGCTCGGCGGCGGTCATTTCGGAGATAACCACTTTGTCCCCCTCTTTCAAACCGCTTTTTCACTTCGGTATTCATACTGTCTTTCATACCGGTCCGGATTTCGCGTTCCACTGCTTTGCCGTCTGCGCCCAGCACGCGCACAAACGCCTTGCCGCCGCGATTTTTCACGGTCAGTGACGGAATAATCAGCACATTTTTCACACCGTCGATTTCAACCGTATTCTGCGTCGTCATCCCCTGTGGCGAGTTTGCCGTCCGGATTGGGCACAAACGAACGGGCATAATAATAGACCGCATTGGAAGCCGTATCCGTACTGCTGTTGTAGCCGCCTGACGACATCGTGGTCAGCCCGGGGTCGACGCTGTCGAGCTTCGCCTTAATCGGCGTATCCGGTTCGGACAAAATCGTAAACAAAATATCCTGCCCCGCCTTCACCTTGGTAATATCGCCCTCGGCAATCTGCATTTTGTTCAACATCATATCCAAATTGGCAAGCTGGATAATCGTCGGTGCGGACTGCGCCGCGTTCACGGTTTGCCCTTCTTCCACGGGAATCGCCACCACCGTGCCGTCCATCGTCGCGGTAATGCGCGTAACCCAATTCCGACTCGGCGGTATTGATGGAAATTTTGCTCTGTCTGATTAAAGCCTTCAGCTCGGCAACATTGGCTTTGGCGGCGGCAAGCGCATCCTGCGCGCTTTCCAAATCTTCTTTAGAGGTCGCATCATCCTTCCACAACGCCGCCTGGCGTTTGTATTTCTTCTCCGCGCTGCCCAATGCAATCTGCAGCCGACACCAGCTTTCGCCTGATACGTTTCCAATTTGGATTTTTTTCCATATTGAGCGTGTTGGTCTGCGTGGTCGAATTGATTTCCGCAATCAAATCGCCCTTTTTGACCTGTTGCCCGAGTTTGACATAAAGTTTCTAATCTGCCCCGATGCCTCGCGCGCCGACCGATACCAGATTCGACGGTGAAATCTCACCTGTCGCAGAAACCGTCCGGCTGATGTCGCCGCGCCTGACCGTTTCCGTAATATAAGAAACCTGCGGCTCGGGCTTCAGATAAGACCATCCGCCCCAAAACCGCTGCCGCCGCGACTGCCGCAACAGCCGCCCATTTCATCATTTTTGCCATATTTTCAATTCTCTGTATGCGCCAATCCCATAAATCGGAAGCGGATTCTACCGCAAGTCCCTGCCCCATCCAAGGAGGCAAACTGCCGACAATAAAAATAACCATTTGTTTTAAAATGGCTTATACAATCTGCTTTCCCTAAAATTTCAATCCGTTTACATATTCCGCCATTTCCGATACGGCGTTATAATGCCGTCCGCAAACAACCAAATGGAAACACATTGCTATGAAAAACGTTCAAAAAGGCTTCACGCTGACCGAGCTGCTGATTGCCGTCGTCATCCTCAGCATCCTGACGCTCATCGCCTACCCCTCCTATAAAACCTACACCCGCGCGCGTCCGCCTGACGGAAGTCAGAACGACCCTGCTACACAACGCGCAGACCATGGAACGTTACTACCGCCAAAAAGGAACGTTTGAACACTACAATCAGACGAAACTGGAACAAAAACGAATATTTCGATATCACTTTAAGCGAAGTCAGCCCCGACCATTTCACCCCTTTAAGGCAACGCCCAATCCCACCACCAACGACGGTGAAACCTGCGTCGTTACGCTCAACGACGGCGGTATCATTGCCGCTTCCGGTACAAACCAATCCTGCCCCGGCTTCGACTGACTGGCTGTTGCAGTCGACATTGTGCCTAAACCATCTAGAAATGCCGTCTGAACGCTGTTCAGACGGCATTTCTTGCATCCCGATACGCCTTTTCAAACGGATTCCGCCATTTCCAATGCCTGCTTGATGTCTACGGCGACAACGCGCGATACGCCTTTTTCCCTGCATGGTTACGCTGACGAGCTGCTCTGCCATTTCCATGGTCAGGCGGTTGTGGGAGATGTAGAAAACTGGGTTTGCGCCGACATTTCTTTGACCAGGTTGCAGAAACGCGAGGTGTTGGCGTCGTCCAGTGGGGCATCGACTTCGTCCAAAAAGACAGAACGGAGCGGGGTTGAGGCTGAACAGGGCGAACACGAGACTCATGGCGGTGAGAGCTTTTTCGCCGCCGGAGAGAAGGTGGATGGTGCTGTTTTTTTCTCTGCCGGGCGGGCGCGCCACGATGGACACACCGGCGGTCAGTAGGTCGTCGCCTATCATTTTGAGGGTGGCTTCGCCGCCGCCGAACAGGGTCGGGAAGAAGGTTTGACTTTGCCGTTGACGGCGTCGAAGGTTTTCTTTTGAAACGCGCTTTGGTTTTGTCGTCGATTTGGGCGATGGCTTCTTCCAAAAGGGTAATGGCTGCCCGCACGTCTTCGCTCTGGCTGCGGTAGTAGCCGTCGCGTTCGCGCGCTTCTTCGAGTTCTTGCAGGGCGGCAGGTTGACGGCGCCGAGGGCTTCGATTTGCTGCAAGGCTGCCGATGCTGGTGTTCAATACTTTCGGCGATTCTTTCGCCAACGCTTCGAGCGCGTCCAAAATCAGCGGCACGTTCGGTCAGGTTTTGATGGTAGCGTTTGGCGTTAATCAGGGCTTCCTGTTGTTGCAACAGGGCGGTTTGGGTGGCTGCCTGAAACTGCGGCAGCTTGGTTTGCAGGGTTTGTACGCGGGCGTATTGTTCCCTCACCCTGCTCCTGAATCTGCGCGAGTTTGTCCTGCACGGCGATGTACTCTTCATCTAAAGTTTGTACGGCTTTCGGTCAGCTCGTCGAGCTTGATGTGCTGCTCGTCGTTTTGGAACTCGGTTTCATAGGCTAGGGCAAGCTCTTGCTGGCGTTCCTGCCAGTCGAAGGTTTGCTGTTCGAGCCGGGCGATTTGCTGTTGGTAGTTTTGTTTTTGCTGGTTGAGCTTTGTGAACGGCGACTTCGGCAAGCCCGTATTGGCGGTTGGCTTCAACAGGGCAAGCTGCGCCTGTTTCAGACGACCTTGCTGCTCTTGGCGGCTGTGTGCGGTGGTTTGCTGTTGGTGTTCGAGTTCGGCGGCGGCTTCCCGCAAAGTAGCGATGTCATCTGAAAAGCCCGTCGGACGTGTGTTGCAACACGGTCTCGCTCTTCCACCAACTGCGCCAGTTCGCGCTCGATGTGTTCGCGGCGGATTTGCCCTTGGTTGGTGCGTGCCAGAAGTTCGGCGGCACGTTGCTGCGCTTGGCTGTATTGGCGCGTGTGCTGTTGTTGCTGCTGCATCAGGTTTTTGTGTTGCACTTCGGACGAGCGCACGGTGGCTTCCGCCTGTTTGAACGCGGCTTCGGCGGCGGAGAGTTCGGGGGCGAGGTTTTCCAGTTCGGACGCGATGCCATCGAGGCGCGCTTTTTGGGCAATCAGGCTTTCCTGCGCGGGTTTGGCATAGAGCAGGACGCTGACTTTGTCGACCTGATGGCCTTCGGGCGTGAGCCAGATTTGGTGTGCGCCCAAATCGCTTTGATGCGCGAGGGCGTAGCTCAAATCGGGCGCGCACAATACGCCGTCGAGCCAGTGGTGCAATGCCGTCTGAAACGGCGGCTGCGCTTGGATTTGGTTCAGCAATGCCTGTACGGGCAGGGATTTTTTGATGCCGCCTGAGAGGTCGTCTGAAAGCCATGCCGCCTGCCCCTGCGGCAACGGCGCGGGCGGCACGAAGCCGTGCGGCACGGCGCGGGCGTGCAGGCGTTCGGCCAGAATGACGGACAAGGCGTGCTGCCACTCGGCGGGCGCGGTGATGTGTTGCCACAGTTGCGGCGCGGCGGTGTGGCCGGTTACCCGCCAGAAGTCGGCGGCTTCCTGCTGTTGCGACAGGATTTGCGACAACGCCTGCTGCTGCGCCTGCAAGGTGATGTGTTGCTGCTTCAGGCTTTGGAAGCGGTTTGAGGCCGTCTGAAACGTCTCGCGGGCGGCGTGTAAGGCTTCTTCCGCGGCAATGATTTGTTCTTCGTAATGCTCTTGCTGGCTTTGCAACAAGGCGGCGGCTTCCTGCGCGGCAGCGGTTTCGGCTTCGTCAGGCAGGTTCAGGGCTTGGTTTTCCTGTTTCAGACGACCTTTGCGTTCTTCGTGCTTGGCAACGGTTTGTTCGGCATGGGCAAGCTGCTGCTGCTTCAACGCCAGTTCGCGGCGGATGCGGTTTTGCCTCGTCCTGCTGGGTTTGAAGGCAGCGTTGAGCGTGGCTTGGCTTCTTCCACCCGGGCAGACGCTCCTCGTGTTCGGCAACCTGCATCGCCCATTCCGCCAGCTCGGTTTGCTTTTCTTCGACGTATAACTCGTTTTCTTCAAGCTGCACGCGGATTTGCTGCTGCTCTGATGAATGCAGTTGTAACTGCGCCTGCGCTGCCTGCTTGTCGCGTTCGATGCGTTGGTGCAGGTTTTGCTGATGGCGGATTTGTTCTTCCAAACGGGCACCTGCCTCGCGCAACACGCCGCGTTTGTTGCTCAATTCGTGTACTGCCTGTTGCTGCAACTGTTCGGCGGTCTGCAAGGCGTGTACTTCGTCGTTTAACGCCTGAACCTGCGTGGCGGTTTCGTCCTGCTGCGCCTGCAAAGACTGATGTTGCGCGGTCGCCTTGTCGGCGGCGGCAAGCGATTGCTGCCATTGGGCGTAATCGAGCAAATCCTGTTGTTGGTTCAACTGCGCGGTCAGGGATTTGTAGCGTTCGGCAGTTTCAGCCTGTTTTTCCAGCTTCTCCACCTGACGCGCCAACTCGTTCTGCAAATCGCCCAAACGCTGCAAATGCTCGCGCGTGTCTTTCAGACGGCCTTCCGTCTCCTTGCGGCGTTCCTTATATTTGGACACGCCCGCCGCCTCCTCGATATAGGCGCGCACTCCTCCGGCCGCGCTTCGATGATGCGCGAAATCATCCCCCTGCTCGATAACGGCGATAACCGCGCGCCCACGCCCGTACCCAGAAACAAATCGGTAAATGTCGCGGCGGCGCACGGTCTGATTGTTGATGAAATAAGTCGATTCGCCCTGCCGCGTCAGCTGCCGCTTGATGCTTACCTCGGCGTACTGCCCCCACGCGCCCTGCAAACTGTGGTCGCTGTTGTCAAATACCAACTCCACCGAAGCCCTCGGCGCAGGACGGCGCGTCGCCGCACCGTTAAAAAAATCACGTCCTGCATACTCGCCGCGAAGCTGCTTCGCCGAAGCCTCGCCCAACACCCAGCGTACCGCGTCAATCACATTCGACTTGCCGCAGCCGTTCGGCCCGATAACCGCGACAAGTTGCCCCGGAACATGAATCGTGGTCGGGTCGGTAAAAGATTTGAAGCCGGAGAGTTTGATGTGGGTCAGGCGCATAATGGTCGGGAAAAATAAAAAGAAGCGTATTTTAACGGAAATCTCGCCGCACCACCCCTATATCTTTTCGGCAAAACCTTACCGCATCCCGCACCCGCGATGCCGTCTGAAGCCTTCAGATGGCATTTTTAACGCGCCCGAACCCCGGTTCCGCCAACGCCCGATGCTTGGCGCGGCATTTGCCGTATTGCCCCGCCGCCGGGCGCGTTATAATCCGCCACTACATCCGCCCGATTGGAAAGCAACCCTATGAAACCCGCCTATTTCATCTCCGACCTGCATTTGAGCGAAAAGCACCCCGAACTGACCGCGCTGCTGCTGCGTTTTTTTACGTTCTTCCGCCGCCGGGCAGGCGCGGGCGGTTTATATTTTTGGGCGATTTGTTTGATTTCTGGGTGGGCGATGACGAAGTTTCCGAGTTGAATACTTCGATTGCGCGTGAAATCAGGAAATTGTCCGACAAAGGCGTTGCCGTGTTCTTTTGTCAGGGGTAACCGCGACTTCCCTAATCGGTCAGGATTTTTGCCGGCGTGCGGGCATGACGCTACTGCCGGATTACTCCGGTTTTGACTTGTTCGGCTGCAAAACCCTCATCTGCCACGGCGACACATTGTGCACCGACGACAAGGCATACCAACGTTTCCGCAAAATCGTGCATCGGAAGCGGCTGCAAAAACTGTTCCTGATGCTGCCCCTGAAGTGGCGCACACGCCTTGCCGCCAAAAATCAGGCGTGTCAGCAAAATGGAAAAACAGGTCAAGCCCGCCGATATTATGGATGTCAATGCCGCCTTTACCGCGCGGCAGGTTCGCGCCTTTAACGCGGAAAGGCTGATACACGGACACACCCACCGCGAGCATATCCATCACGAAAACGGCTTTTACCCGCATCGTTTTGGGCGACTGGCATAACGACTATGCTTCAATCCTCCGCGTGGACGGGGACGGCGCGGTATTCGTGCCGCTGGAAAAATGCTGAAAATGCCGTCTGAAGCCTTTCGGGCGGCTTTTTTACACGCCCCTTTCCCACACTCCCTCCGCCGCATCATTACCATCCTTAACCCGCATTAATAACCATTATCGATAAAATGCTTGACCGATTACATAAGATTACGTAAAGTGTGCAAACGCATAATAATTGGTCTTACCAATTTATCTTTTTAACCAGAATATCAGGGTGTGCGGGATTTGAACGTCTTTCCAAACCTCAACGCGCCTTATGATGCAAATGCCTAAAAAGGATTCGTTATGGCACTTTTTCCTCAGCATATTCCCCATCGTCCTGCTGATTTGGCTGATGGTGAAAAACAGTATGCCTTCCTACGTCGCGCTGCCGATTACCGCAGTGCTGATTTACGCCATCAAACTTTTTCTACTTCGGCGATGCGGGAATGCTGCTCAACGCCACCGCCGCTTCCGGCCTCGTCAAAACGCTCACGCCGATTACCGTGATTTTCGGCGCGATTATGTTCAACCGTATGATGGAAACCACGGGCTGCATTGATGTCATCCGCAAATGGCTGGCGACCATCAGCCCGAACCCCGTAGCGCAACTGATGATTATCGGCTGGTCGTTTGCCTTTATGATTGAAGGCGCATCCGGCTTTGGCACGCCTGCCGCGATTGCCGCGCCGATTCTGATGAGCTTGGGCTTCAATCCGTTGAAAGTAGCGATTTTCACTTTGGTGATGAACTCCGTCCCCGTCTCTTTCGGTGCGGTCGGTACGCCGACTTGGTTCGGTTTTTGCACCGCTGAACCTGAGTGCCGAAGATATCCTCGCCATCGGCAGGCAGACCGGCGTGATGCACTTCTTCGCAGGTTTTGTCATCCCCGTTATCGGCTTGAGTTTTATCGTACCTTGGTCTGAAATCCGCAAAAACTTAGGCTTCGTCGCCATTGCCGTTTTCTCCTGTACCCTTCCCTATGTCGCATTGGCGATGGTCAACGAAGAATTTCCTTCTTTGGTTGCTGGCGCAATCGGTCTGATGTTTTCCGTATTTGCAGCTAATAAAGGCTGGGGCTTGAGCAAAGACCACGCCAAAGACCCGAATGCCGAAAAGTACCGTTCGCCCAAGTCGCCAAAGCACTCGCCCCTTTGGGTATGCTGATCGGTATGCTGGTGGTTACCCGCATCAAACAGCTCGGCATCAAAGGCATTTTTGACCAGCAAAGAAGAATGGTTCAGCTTCCAACTGCCGTTTGATTTGTCCAAAAAATTACCGTCAGCGACTCCCTGACGATTACCTTCGGCAATATTTTCGGACAAGATGTCAGCGCGTCTTACCAAACGCTGTACGTCCCCGCTTGGATTCCGTTTGTCTTTACCGTTTTGGATCTGCATCCTGCTGTATAAGACCAAATTCAAAAGATGCTTGGGCGATTTATGCACAACCTTCAATCAAACCAAAAACCGCTGCTTGCCCTGATGGGCGCGCTGATTATGGTTCAGCTGATGCTGGTCGGCGGCGACAATTCGATGGTGAAAATCATCGGTAAAGGAATTTGCCGCAATGGCGGGCGAACACTGGGTTTATTTCTCGCCGTATCTGGGCGCGATCGGCGCGTTCTTCTCCGGTTCCAACACCGTGTCCAACCTGACTTTCGGCCCGATTCAGCAGCAAATCGCACTGGATACCGGCCTGTCCGTTACCCTGATTCTGGCGTTGCAGTCCGTCGGCGGCGCGATGGGCAATATGGTGTGCCTCAACAACATCATCGCCGTATGTACCGTATTGGACGTGAAAAATTCCGAAGGTGCGATTATCAAGAAAAACCGTTATCCCGATGGCGATTTACGGCGTGATTGCCGTCGTCACGGCAATGATTTTTCTCCTCTAGTCGAAACGCCGCCATCCATAGCGGCAGCACGCGGGGAACGGAAACCGCCGTTCCCCGTCAGAGCGGCGCGTCGGGCAGAATCTCGGTGCCGGAACAGCCTGCCCGTCAAACAAATGCCGTCTGAAACCGGAAAAAGGCTTCAGACGGCATTTTTCCGCCGTTTGCATTCAGGCGTAGTGATGATGCGGCATCTTGCCGTCAAGGCGGTAGCGCGTGCCGCAATACGGGCAGGCAACGCTGCCCGATTCTCCTTCGCCCAAAGGCAAAAACACTCTCGGATGACCGTTCCACTGCTCGTTGTCGGGTCCCGAGCAATACAGCGCAGATTTTCCGGCAACACGGAAATTTCCTGCGGATTCAGATTGTCCATTTGATTTTCCTTTGCGTGGTTGGTGTACGCCTATTTTTACGCCATCGGCAGGCTAAAGGATATTTTCGGCGCAAAGCCGCAATCCGCTATAATCCCCACTTTTTCAGACGGCATACCATGACTGCGCTTACCCTCCCTGAAAACATCAAACAACAAGAGCCATCCGCCCCTGCTCTATACCCTCGTTTCCGCCTCACCTCGAACACACCGCCCAAACCGGCGACGAATCTCTCTCCTACCTGTCCGACGACCAGCACACGCTGACCGCATTCTGCTACCTCGACAGCCAAGTCGAAGAAGGCGGCTTGCACAGCTTATCGCCTCCGGCTACGGCGAATACATTTTCCGCAACCCGCTTGCCGACAGCCTGCGCCGCTGGAAAATCAAAAGCCGTGCCGAAAGTCTTGGACAAAGCCAAAGCCCTCTACGAACAACACGGCGAAACCATCGAAACGCTTGCCGACGAAGGGCGGGACATCCCTTCCCTGCGCAAACAGTTCCCCGACTTTGAAGAATGGGACGGCGCATACTACGAAGCCGCCGAACAAGACCTGCCCCTGCTTGCAGAACACATACGGTCAAACTGGGAAACCTTCGCCCATATCGGGCAGGCGTGATTGCATCTGTTTCCAGCCCGTGTAAAACAGCGTAAAAATCGGCAAACCCGAATGACCTTCCGTCCCCATCAAGGAGCAAGCTATGTTCTTCAAGCACATCGAAGCCGCCCCGCCGATCCGATTCTCGGTTTGGGCGAAGCGTTCAAAGCCGAAACCCGTCCCGAAAAAGTCAATCTCGGCATCGGCGTGTACAAAGACGCATCCGGCGCAACGCCTATTGTCAAAGCCGTCAAAGAGGCTGAAAAACGCCTGTTGGAAAGCGAGACAACTAAAAATTACCTGACCATCGACGGCGTTGCCGATTACAACGAGCAAACCCAAATCCTGTTATTTGGCAAAGACCACGAAATCATTGCCAGCCGTCGCGCCAAAACAGCGCAAAGCCTTGGCGGTACAGGCGCATTGCGTATTGCGGCCGAGTTTGCCAAACGTCAGTTGAACGCGCAAACCATCTGGATTTCCAATCCGACTTGGCCAAACCACAACGCCATCGCCAAAGCGGTCGGCATCCAAGACAAACCTTATCGTTATTACGATGCCGCCAAACACGGTTTGGATTGGGACGGCATGATTGAAGACTTGGGCCAAGCGCAAAAAGGCGACATCGTCCTGCTGCACGGCTGCTGCCACAACCCTACCGGCATCGACCCTACGCCCGAACAATGGGAAACTTTGGCAAAACTTTCTGCCGAAAAAGGCTGGTTGCCACTGTTTGACTTTGCCTACCAAGGCTTCGGCAACGGTTTGGAAGAAGATGCCTACGGCTTGCGCGTGTTCTTGAAACACAATACAGAATTGCTGATTGCCAGCTCTTATTCCAAAAACTTCGGTATGTACAACGAGCGCGTCGGCGCGTTCACTTTGGTGGCTGAAGATGAAGCAACAGCAGCCCGCGCCCACAGCCAAGTCAAAACCATCATCCGTACCTTGTATTCCAACCCGGCTTCACACGGTGCGAACACCATTGCGCTGGTGTTGAAAAATGATGATTTGAAAGCACAATGGATTGCCGAACTCGATGAAATGCGCGACCGCATCAAAGCCATGCGCCAAAAATTTGTCGAGTTGCTCAAAGCCAAAGGCGCAACCCAAGACTTGATTTTATTATCGAACAAAACGGCATGTTCTCTTTCAGCGGCTTGACTCCCGAACAAGTTGACCGTTTGAAAAACGAGTTTGCCATTTATGCCGTCCGCTCCGGCCGGATTAATGTTGCAGGCATTACCGACGACAACATCGATTATCTGTGCGAAAGCATCGTGAAAAGTACTGTAAAAGCACAGCTATAGAAATGCCGTCTGAACCTTAACCAGTTCAGACGGCATCTGTTTTTGTTAAAAACAATAAACTATAACAATTTCAAACAAGCTAAAAACATCTATAAAATCAACCCAATATGATGAACTCAAATAAAAATACGAATATCATCATTCTCAAATTCAAAAATTTGAACGCCACAGTATTATCCGAAGCCACAAAAACCTTTCTCCGCCGTCATTCCCGTGCAGGCGGAATCCGGGAACCCAATGCTACAAGAATTGATTAGAAACAACTGAAACCGAGCAAACTGGATTTCCGCCTGCGCGGGAATGACGAAATAAGGCAAGTAAAACTGATGAAACAAACTAATTAAAAACAATAACTTTATATTATTTTCTTCTTTATAGTGGATTAACAAAAATCAGGACAAGGCGACGAAGCCGCAGACAGTACAGATAGTACGGCAAGACGAGGCAACGCCGTACTGGTTTTTTGTTAATCCACATACATTTTCGATAAAATCAATTTTTCCGTATTCACTACTGCTCCAATCAATTCCCGCGCACCGTCGTCCGCCAATTTCTTAGCGACTGCGCGTCCGAGCGCGTCGGCGTATTCGGCAGGTGCTTGCGCGTCCGCCTGCAACACAACCGAACCGTCAGGATGACCGACCAGCCGCGCAAGGTCAGCAAAGCCGTTTTTCTTCCGTGCAATATGCGGCCAGCGGCGCTGGCAGCTTCCGCCCAAAGCGCGCGCCAACGCACGTTCGGCCGTAACGCAGGCGTGTGTGGTATCGTGGTTTAGCAGCTTCAAGACTTCGTACAAATCTTCGCGGTGCGCGGCAATTTCGATACCCAATGCACCTTGTCCGGCGGCAGGCAGGCTGTCGGATTCCGACAAAATCATGCGGATGCGTTCGTCCAATTCCAGACGCTGCAAACCGGCGGCGGCCAAAATAATCGCGTCGTATTCGCCGTTATCGAGTTTGGACAAACGGGTTTGCACATTGCCGCGCAAAGGTTTGATAACCAAATGCGGATAGCGCGCACGCAACTGGGCTTCGCGGCGCAGGCTGGATGTACCGACGACGGCGCCTTTGGGCATTTCTTCCAAACGCGCGTATTGGTTGGACACAAACGCGTCAAACGGATTGGCGCGTTCGCCGATGGCTGCAAGCGCGAAACCTTCAGGCAAATCCATCGGCACATCTTTAATCGAATGCACGGCCAAATCAGCGCGCCCGTCATATAAAGCCTGTTCCAACTCTTTGACAAACAAGCCTTTCCCGCCGACTTTTGATAAAGTTCTGTCCAAAATCTGGTCGCCGCGCGTGGTCATGCCCAAAATCTCGACCTCGCAATCGGGATACAGGGCTTTCAGACGGCCTTGGATGTGTTTTGCCTGCCACATGGCAAGCAGGCTTTCGCGACTGGCAATAACGAGTTTTTTCGGGTTCATAATGGTTGCCTGAAAGATGGAAAACGGCATGAAGTCTATCATATTTTGGGCGTTTTTTCAGACGGCATGAGGGTGAATATGTTATATTTACGCCTAAAAACCAAATTTTCCGGACAACATGAAACGCGCCAAACAATATCCTTTTTTATCCTTACAGCGGCAACGTTTTCATCTGAACTTTGAAAACGCCTCTTCCGCCGCCAACCTTCCGAGCGAACGTGATTTTTACCGCTGGGCGTGGTCTGCCTTGAAAAACGAATACCGCCGCGCTGACATCAGCCTGATTCTTTTGGACGAAGAAGAAGCCCGCGCCTACAACCGCGACTACCGCGGCAAAGATTACGCCACCAATGTATTGAGTTTCGCGCTCAACGAAGGCGAAATCCTGCCCGACCAGTTTTCAGACGGCCTGTATGGCGATTTGGTGATTTGTCCGCAAGTGGTTTTGAAAGAAGCCGCCGAACAAGGCAAAACACCCGAGCAGCATTTTGCCCACCTGACCATACACGGCACTTTACACCTGATGGGCTACGACCACATCGAAGACGATGAAGCCGAAATAATGGAAGCCGAAGAAATCCGCCTGATGCTGGCGGCAGGCTTCCCCAACCCCTACCAAGAGGACGAATATTAAAATGGACGGTACGCAGTCGAAACCCAAGTTTTTCGAACGCCTGATCTCCCGACTTGCCGGCGAGCCCGACTCCGCCGAAGACGTATTGACCCTTGCTGCGCCAAGCGCACGAGCAGGAAGTTTTTGACGCCGATACACTGACCCGGCTGGAAAAAGTATTGACTTTGCCGAGCTGGAAGTGCGACGCCACGATTACGCGCAGCCGTATGAACGTTTTAAAAGAAAACGACAGCATCGAGACGCATCACCGCTCTACGTCATCGATACCGCCCATTCTCGCTTCCCCGTTATCGGCGAAGACAAAGACGAAGTTTTGGGCATTTTGCACGCCAAAGACCTGCTCAAATATATGTTCAACCCCGAGCAGTTCCACCTCAAATCCATTCTCCGCCCCACCGTCTTCGTTCCCGAAGGCAAATCTTTGACCGCCCTTTTTAAAAGAGTTCCGCGAACAGCGCAACCATATGGCGATTGTTATCGACGAATACGGCGGCACATCCGGTTTGGTCACCTTTGAAGACATCATCGAGCAAATCGTCGGCGACATCGAAGATGAGTTTGACGAAGACGACAGTGCCGATAATATCCACGCCGTTTCTTCCGAACGCTGGCGCATCCATGCGGCTACCGAAATCGAAGACATCAACACCTTCTTCGGTACGGAATACAGCAGCGAAGAAGCCGACACCATCGGCGGCCTGGTCATTCAAGAGTTGGGACACCTGCCCGTACGCGGCGAAAAAGTCATCATCGGCGGCCTGCAATTTACCGTCGCACGCGCCGACAACCGCCGTCTGCACACCCTGATGGCAACACGCGTAAAATAAAGTTTGCCCTATAAAACAAATGCCGTCTGAAACCGGAAAAACAGGTTCAGACGGCATTTCGCTTATCCGCTTATTTTTGCTCAAGGTCAGCCCCGTCCAGCCGAACAGAAGCGTCAAGCCAAACTCAAATAACAGAAAAAGGCATAAGGCAGATATTCCGAAATCGGTACGCCGAGGGCGTGGCTGATAAATACGCCGCACACGCTCCACGGAACAAGCGGGTTATCACCGTCCCCGCATCTTCGAGCGTGCGCGAGAGGTTGCGGAATGTAGTCCGGAGCCTGTCGTAAACAGGTTTTGAAGGTTTCTCCCGAAAGCAGGATGCTCAAATATTGTTCGCCGATCAGGAAGTTCACTCCGACCGAAGTCATGGCAACGCTGAACGTCGCGCGTCCGGCATTCGTCAAAAAAGCTGCGGACGGCATCCAGCAGGAAGGAATCGCGCCCAGCGCAAACAGCAGCCCGCCCAAACTCATCCCGAGAATCACGATGGTTTGCGTGAAAAACATACTTTCCAAACCGCCGCGCGAAATGAGTTTGGCGATGTCTTTAAACGCTTCGCCTTCGAGTTTGTAGCCGCCGTAAAAACCACGCGCCGAGCTGACGCAGATCGGGCGTACTGTGCAGATACGTTACGGCAACGGCAACCATGACGGTAAAGAGCATGGCGACGACGGCATTGACGCGCATCAATGCCAAAACGACCAACAGTGCAAACGGAATCAGCGAATAGCCGTGCACCAATCCCGTGGCTTCAAGCTGGCTGCGAAAAGATTCGACGCTGCCCATATCAGTATCGGCGACATTCGGCAAAAAGCCAAAGCATCAGTGCCGCGCTGATGAGCCATGCGGGGATGGTGGTGCACATCATATTTTTGATGTGCTCAAACAGGTCGATACCGACGATGGACGCGGAAATGCCCGTCGTATCCGAAAAGAGGCGACATTTTGTCGCCAAAAATGCGCCTGAAAACAATCGCGCCCGCCGTCATCGCCATATCGGCGCGAAACGCCGCCGCCATCCCCATAAAGGCAACGCCGACCGTAGCGCAGGTGGTCAGGCTGCTGCCGATGGACACGCCGATGACGGAACACAGCGCGAAGGCGGAAAAATAAAAATACGTCGGGGAAATCAGCCCGAAACCGTAATACATCAGCGTCGGAATCGCGCCGCTCATCATCAGCGCGCTGACCATCAGCCCGATGAAGAAAAACAGGTAAATCGCGCCCATACCCTGATTCAACGCACCCTATCATGCCCCTGCTGCATATCGTTGTATTTTCAAACCGCGCGCCAAGCCGTACAAAATCAGCACGACGATGGCGGCAATAATGGACATATGCGGCAGCCACTCCAATGAAATGATGGTATAGCCCATCGCGGCAATCAGAGCGACGACGACGGCAAGTGCCTCACCGCGCGGCATATCGAGTAAGGATTTGAAAGCAAACATGATTCTTTGCCCGATTTGATATAAAGTTAACGGATTCTAACACACCATACCGAATCCGCCCGACGTTTTCAGACGGCATTTTAGCGTTTTTACAAAAAGCCGAGCAGAAACAAAACAGCAATTTTTCTCGATTTAAATTAATGAAATATAATTTTTATTATTTGTTGGCATATAAGACTTTTATGGATTGAAGTATAGTGGATTAAATTTAATCCACTATAAATTCGTCATTCCCGCAAAAACAGAAAAAACAAAAACCTAAAGTCCCGTCATTCCCGCGCAGACGGGAATCCGTTTTTAAGTCTCGGTTGTTTCTGATAAATTCTTGCAGCTTTGAGTTCTAGATTCGCTTTCGCGGGAATGACGGCGGAGAGGTGCTGTTTTTCCGATAAATTCCTGCCGCTCTTCGTTTTTGGGATGGCGGGAAATATAGTGGATTAACAAAAATCAGGACAAGGCGACGAAGCCGCAGACAGTACAAATAGTACGGAACTGATTCACTGGTGCTTCAGCACCTCAGAGAATCGTTCTCTTTGAGCTAAGGCGAGGCAACGCCGTACCGGTTTTTGTTAATTCACTATATTAAAACCTCGGCACACGCCGCAAACACCGGTACGCGAAAAATGCCGTCTGAAAGATGTTCAGACGGCATTTCTCAAGAAAAAGATTATTCGTCCGCCCTATATCCGTACCACCGCAAAAACACGATATACAGGTAACAGATAACGGAAACGACAAACGAAGACATCAGGGTGTAAGTATCCGCCGCCCAACCTGAGATCACCGGCACGACCGCACCGCCGACAATCGCGGTACACAGCACACCGGAAGCCGCGTTGGTGACTTTGCCCAATCCTTTGGTTGCCAAAAGAAAATCGTCGGGAACATAATCGAGTTGAAAAACCGATGGCAAGCAGCGACCACATCGCCACATCCGCATTGCCGCTGCCCGTCGCCATCGCGACGGCAAGCAGTACGACTGCAGCCGATGCGTTAAACGCCAAATAACGGTTGGGGGCGAATTTCGCCATCACTGCCGAACCGAGGAACCGTCCAACCATCGCGCCACCCCAATAAAACGACAGATAATGGGCGGCGGAAGCATGGTCCAGCCCTTTCAGATAACCCAATACGTTGACCATCAGCGAACCGATGGAGACTTCCGCACCGACGTAGCAGAAAAATGCCTGCCGCACCGAACACGAGATGTTTTGTATTGCCATACGCCGGTTTTGCCGTCGTGGTTATGCGCGCTTTCCTCGGCGGCAATCTTGCGCGTCGGGCAGGCGGATCATTTTCACGAAAACGGCAAGGATAATCAGCAGCCCCGCCAGTCCCAAATAGGGAATCTGTACGGAAGAAATCTGTTCCGCCTTGCTGACGGTTTGGGTTGCGTCCGCCAGAATCAGGAACGCGCCGATTTGAGGCGCAATGGTCGTACCCAAAGAGTTAAACGCCTGAACCAGCGTCAGCGTTGCCGATTCCTTGCCGGGTTTCGCCAGCAGGGGTAACATAAGGATTACCGGCGACCTGAAGCAGCGTTACGCCGGAAGCCAAAAATAAACAACGCGCCCAAAATACCGCAGTAAGAATGGCTGCCCGCAGCAGGGATAAAACAACAGGCATCCGACCGCCGTCAGCGAAAGCCGCCGATAACGCCGTTTTTATAACCGATTTTGCCCACCAGCGTACCCACGGGAATCGACATCACCGCATAGGCGGTAAAGAAAACAGAATTGAATCAGCATCGCCTGAACGTAAGTCAGGTCGAAAAATTTCTTTTTCAAATGAGGAATAAGGATGTCGTTCATGCAGGTAATAAAAACCCATCATGAAGAACAGCGTGGTCAGACGACCAACGAGGGACGTATGGTTGTTTTTGTGATTGCGCAGACATGATTTGCCTTTCATTTTATTGGAATACATTACACGGTTCGGACGGCAAAAATTGACATTCTTCAAGGGCGGCGTGAATCATACTGACATTTCACAAATTTGCGAAGCCGGCGGCATATCCTTGCCGGACAACAGCATCGCTACCTTATCCCGACAAGCACGCCGACGCTGTATTTTTCAATCCTCATTTTTGATTTATCACAAACCGTACATGACCGTTTTTCCGCCTACGCCGCACTCGCCTTTTCCGCCTTCACTTCCGCCACCCTCCTGCCCGCCAGCATCGGAAGCCGCCTTTGCCCTATTCGTCCACCGCTTTTCCGAACATGCATACGGCGCGTTGCTGTGTGCCGGCCTTTCACTAACGGATTGGGCAGTATGGTTTCCTATTGGATGGGGCGTTTGCTGCCTTCCCGAAAAATGCCGTCTGAAAAACAATCAGGATAATGAAGCGTTACGGCGTATGGCTGCTTGCGTTTGCCTGGCTGCCCGTCATCGGCGACGCACTGCCGCTTGCCGCCGGCTGGCTGCGGTTGGAATCCGTGGACAAAAGCGGGCTGATGCTGGTTGCGCCGGCAAAACGGCGCGTTACGCCTTCATTCTGTGGGAATGCAATATTACGCCGCCTGAACCATACGTTATAATGCCGAACACACAAACCCACCGTATAAAATGAACAGACACATCCGCCAAGAGAATTTTTCGAACGCTTCCGCGCCGCCAACCCCCATCCGACCACCGAGCTGAATTTCAACTCCCCTTTCGAGCTTTTAATCGCCGTTCTGCTTTCGGCGCGAGGCGACCGACGTCGGCGTAAACAAGGCGACGGCGAAGACTGTTTCCGGTTGCCGATACGCCGCAGGCGATGCTGGATTTGGGCTTGGACGGCGTGATGGAATACACGAAACCATCGGGGTTATATAAAACCAAGTCCAAGCACATCATGCAGACCCTGCCGCATCCTGCTGGAAAAATACAACGGCGAAGTGCCGGGAAGACCGCGAGGCTTTGGAATCGTTGCCGGGCGTGGGGCAAAAACGGCAAACGTGGTATTGAACACGGCGTTCGGACTACCGCGTTATGGCGGTCGATACGCATATTTTCCGCGTGTCCAACCGAACCAAAATCGCACCCGGAAAAGACGTTCGCGAAGTCGAGAGACAAACTGATGCGCTTCATCCCCAAAGAGTTCCTGATGGACGCGCACCACTGGCTCATCCTGCACGGACGCTACACCTGCAAGGCACTCAAACCGCAATGCCAAACCTGCATCATCAACGACCTGTGCGAATATCCCGCCAAAGCCTGACCGCCACCGCCCTTCAAAATGAAATGCTTGAAAATTCGGACGGACGTTGTAGAATTTCATCCAGCTGCCGTCTGAAGCTGACAAAATGCGCTTCAGACGGCATTGAAGTCAATATCGGCACAACACAAAGGACGAAACGTGTTCAAAAATACCAATACCTCGCTTTGGCAGCACTGTGTGCCGCCTCGCTGGCAGGCTGCGACAAGGCAGGCAGCTTTTTCGGTGCGGACAAAAAGAAGCATCCTTCGTAGAACGCATCGAACACACACAAAGACGACGGCAGCGTCAGTATGCTGCTGCCCGACTTTGCCCAACTAGTTCAAAGTGAAGGTCCGGCAGTCGTCAATATTCAGGCGGCCCCGCCCCGCGCACCCGAAAACGGCAGCGGCAATGCCGAAAACGATTCCGACCCGATTGCCGACAACGACCCGTTCTACGAATTTTTCAAACGCCTCGTCCTGAACATGCCCGAAAATCCCCCAAGAAGAAGCAGATGACGGTGGATTGAACTTCGGCTCCGGCTTCATCATCAGCAAAAGACGGCTACATCACTGACCAATACGCACGTCGTTACCGGCATGGGCAGCATCAAAGTCCTGCTCAACGACAAGCGCGAATATACCGCATAAGCTCATCGGCTCGGATGTCCAATCCGATGTCGCCCTTCTGAAAATCGATGCAACGGAAGAGCTGCCCGTCGTCAAAATCGGCAATCCCAAAGATTTGAAACCCGGCGAATGGGTAGCTGCCATCGGCGCACCCTTCGGCTTCGACAACAGCGTTACCTCCGGCATTGTGTCCGCCAAAGGCAGAAGCCGCCCAACGAAAGCTACACCCTTTCATCCAAACCGATGTCGCCATCAATCCGGGCAACTCCGGCGGTCCGCTGTTCAACAAAAGGACAGGTCGTCGGCATCAACTCGCAAATATACAGCCGCAGCGGCGGATTTCATGAGCATTTCCTTCGCCATCCCGATTGACGTTGCCATGAATGTTGCCGAACAACTGAAAAACACCGGCAAAGTCCAACGCGGGCAACTGGGCGTCATCATTCAGGAAGTATCCTACGGTTTGGCACAGTCCTTCGGTCTGGATAAAGCCAGCGGCGCATTGATTACCAAAATCCTTCCCGGCAGCCCCGCAGAACGTGCAGGCTTGCAGGCAGGCGACATCATACGCAGTCTCAACGGAGAAGAAATACGTTCTTCTGGAGACCTTCCCGTTATGGTCGGTGCCATTACACCAGGAGAAGTCAGCCTCGGCGTATGGCGCAAAGGCGAAGAAATTACAATTAAAGTCAAGCTGGGCAACGCCGCCGAGCATACTCGGCGCATCATCCAAAACAGATGAAGCCCCTACACCGAACAGCAATCCGGTACGTTCTCGGTCGAATCCGCAGGCATTACCCCTTCAGACACATACCGACAGCAGCGGCGGACACCTCGTCGTCGTACGGGTTTCCGACGCGGCAGAACGCGCAGGCTTGAGGCGCGGCGACGAAATCTTGCCGTCGGGCAAGTCCCCGTCAATGACGAAGACGGTTTCCGTAAAGCTATGGACAAGGCAGGCAAACGTCCCCCTTGCTGGTCATGCGCCGTGGCAACACGCTGTTTATCGCATTAAACCTGCACAACACACATAATTTGACCAAAATATAAATGATAAAATGCCCATCAATACCGATTAATGGGCATTTTTATCGGTTGTTTGATTTTAAAACAAATATTTTTACGACAAAATATTTCCGCCCATTTTGCCAACAAAAACCCGAACCGAGGCGGACAGATACCCTCCCATCCGGACGCTTATACCTCACAAAACCATGCAGCTGATCGACTATTCACATTCATTTTTCTCGGTTGTGCCACCCTTTTTGGCACTGGCACTTGCCGTCATTACCCGCCGCGTACTGCTGTCTTTAGGCATCGGAATTTTGGTCGGCGTTGCCTTTTTGGTCGGCGGCAACCCGTCGACGGTCTGACACACCTGAAAGACATGGTCGTCGGCTTGGCTTGGGCAGACGGCGATTGGTCGCTGGGCAAAAGCCAAAAATCTTAGTTTTCCTGATACTCTTTGGGCATTTTCACTTCACTGCTGACCTACTCCGGCAGCAATCAGGCGTTTGCCGACTGGGCAAAACGGCACATTAAAAACCGGCGCGGCGCGAAATGCGACCGCCTGCCTCGTGTTCGTAACCTTTATCGACGACTATTTCCACAGCCTCGCCGTCGGTGCGATTGCCCGCCCCGTTACCGACAAGTTTAAAGTTTCCCGCGCCAAACTCGCCTACATCCTCGACTCACTGCCGCGCCTATGTGCGTGCTGATGCCCGTTTCAAGTTGGGGCGTCGATTATCGCGACACTTGCCGGATTGCTCGTTACCTACAAAATCACCGAATACACGCCGATGGGGACATTTGTCGCCATGCAGGCCTGATGAACTATTACGCGCTGTTTGCCCTGATTATGGTGTTCGTCGTCGCATGGTTTTCCTTCGACATCGGCTCGATGGCACGTTTCGAACAGGCCGCTTTGAACGAAACCCATGATGAAACCGCCGTTTCAGACGGCAGCAGGGGCGCAGGGTTTACGCGAGTTATTCCCGTTTTTGGTCTTAATCGCCTCCACCGTATCCGCCATGATTTATACCGGCGCGCAGGCAAGCGAAACCTTCAGCATTTTGGGGGCATTTGAAAATACCGACGTAAACACTTCGCTGGTCTTCGGTGCATCTGCGGTGTTGCTGCCGTCGTTCTCTGCACGCTCGGCATCGATTAAAACCGCCGACTATCCCAAAGCCGTTTGGCGGGGTGCGAAAATCTATGTTCGGCGCAATCGCCATTTTAATCCTCGCACGCTCATCAGTACGGTTGTCGGCGAAATGCACACCGGCGATTACCTCTCCACACTGGTTGCGGGCAACATCCATCCCGGCTTCCTGCCCGTCATCCTCTTCCTGCTCGCCAGCGTAATGGCGTTTGCCACCGGCACAAGCTGGGGGACGTTCGGCATCATGCTGCCGATTGCCGCCGCCATGGCGGTCAAAAGTCGATCCTCACCGATTATCCCGTGTATGTCCGCCGTGATGGCGGGCGGTATGCGGCGACCACTGTTCGCCCATCTCCGACACGACCATCCTGTCTTCCACCGGCGCGCGCTGCAACCATATCGACCACGTTACCTCGCAACGCCCTATGCCCTGACGGTTGCCGCCGCAGCCGCAGCCGGTTACCTCGCATTGGGTCTGACAAAATCCGCGCTGTTGGGCTTTGGCACGACCGGCATTGTATTGGCGGTGCTGATTTTTCTGTTGAAAGACAAAAACGCACCAACGCCTGACCCCTTTTCCTGTTCAGACGGCATAGCCGTCTGAAGCTTTTTGGAGCAAACCGAAATGACTGTTCCTGTATTCCGCGCGGCCCCGTCATGGCAGAGCATTGCCGCCTTCCGCCTGACCGAGAGGAAAAAGCAACGCCTTCTCGATCCCGCTGTCGGCGGAGTCATCCTGTTCCGCCGCAACTTCCAAAATATCGTACAGCTCAAAGAACTTACCGCCGAAATCAAAGCCCTGCGCACACCCGAACTCATTATCGCCGTCGATCACGAAGGCGGCAGGGTTCAACGGTTTATCGAAGGCTTTACCCGCTTGCCCGCAATGAACGTCTTAGGGCAAATTTGGGACAGCGAAAGCGCATCTGCCGCCGAAACCGCAGCCCGGCAGATAGGCTGGGTTTTGGCAACCGAGCTTTCGCCTGCGGCATCGACTTGTCCTTCACCCCCGTCTTGGATTTGGACTGGGAAACTGCCCCGTCATCGGCAACCGCAGTTTCCACCGTAACCCCGAAGCCGTAACCCGCCTTGCCCTCGCCCTTCAAAAAGGTTTTGGAAAAAGGCGGCATGAAATCATGCGGCAAACATTTTTCCCGGACACGGATTTGTCGAAGGAGACAGCCATCTGGTCTTGCCGGAAGACAGGCGCAGCCTGTCCGAACTCGAAAACCGCCGACCTTATTCCCTTCCGCGGCATGAGCCGGGAAGGTATGGCAGCAGTCATGCCTCGCCCACGTCGTTTATCCACAAGTGGACACAAAGCCTGCAGGGTTTTCCGAAATCTGGCTCAAACAAATTTTGCGCCGCGATATCGGATTCAAAGGCGTGATTTTCTCTGACGATTTGACCATGGAAGGCGCGTGCGGAGCCGGCGGTATCAAAGAACGCGCCCGACTGTCGTTCGAAGCAGGTTTGCGACATCATATTGGTCTGCAACCGTCCCGACTTGGTCGATGAATTGCGCGACGGTTTCACCATTCCCGACAACCCGGATTTGGCCGGACGTTGGCAATACATGGCCAACACGCTCGGCAGTGCCGCCGCGCAAGCCGTTATGCAGACAGCGGATTTCAAGCGGCGCAAGCCTTCGTTGCCGGCCTTGCCTCGCCGCAGGATACAGCGGGCGGCGTAAAAGTCGGAGAGGCCTTTTTAAATCGAGCTGCGTTTCAACAATCTGCCGATTTCAACCGTTTGTCAGGGAAAGGCAATGATTTTTCGGTCAGGTAGAAAGTTATCTTATTGAATTACTTGGAGATAAGGATGCTTATCAACACTGTATTCAAACACAGCCCTTTAAATCCGCCCGACACGCGGCAAAAAGGCAAAACGGTATAGCACGCCGTATTTTTGCGCTATAATCACACCCTACTAATTCGGAATGTAGCGCAGCCCGGTAGCGCACTTCGTTCGGGACGAAGGGGTCGGAGGTTCGAATCCTCTCATTCCGACCAAATCCAAACCGCCTCGGCATCCATTGCCGAGGCGGTTTTCCTGGCGTCAACAGAAAAAATGCCGTCTGAAACAGCATTCTGTTTCAGACGGCATTTCGTTTTTCCCTAACCCTGCTATTTGCGTGCACTGACAAAGGGGTATCGGCAAGGTTCAAAAAGACTATCGGAATTTAGGAAGCCGGGCTTGTACTCAACGACAACATCTTATTCAGTAAGGTTCCGAACCAATTAGGTAGCGGAAATGTCGGCAATTTCACGCGGAAGCGGTACACTTTCCGTATGTCAAACATCGGCAAAAACGGTAAGCCGACCCTTTGAGTTGCACTGCATAAACTACTCTATCCCCGCCCATTTGTGCGTCTGCACGCTCAACTGCCAATGGACGGATGCGTCAGGGGCGACTGTTTAAAAATACCGATTTGGCGGATGGTGTCGTAGATGTTCATCGCACCGTCTTGTTCGCAGGGCGAAAGGTAGTAATGATGTGCGCGGATTTTGCGTTCCATATTTTCGCAGAACGCAAGGACATCGCCATCGACAACAATCCGCACTTCGTCGGCTGTTTCGATACAGCTTTTTCGTATTTGGCGGCGTAGCAGGCTTTGGGGCTGGTGGCGACATAGTCGATTTGCGGCGGTGCGGGATTGAGTCCGTTGGTTTCGAGACAGAGGAAATAGCCTTCCGCCTTGAGCGCGTCCAGCAGCGTATCGAGATGCGGCTGTATGGTCGGCTCGCCGCCGGTGATGATGATGTTGCGGGCGGCATAGGTTTTCAGACGGCCTAAGATGTCGGACAGGGCTCATCATGCCGAATGTCAAATAATCGGTATCACACCAGCCGCACGCCAGATTGCATTTGCCCAAGCGGACGAAAACGGCAGGCATACCCGTGTTCCTGCCCTCGCCTTGCAGGCTCTCGAAAATTTCGACGATACGGTATTGCGGATTTTCGGGGGCGACATTGATTTTTCATGCCGCCAACACCGCTGCCGCCGCCAAAAATGCGGGCAAACCTTGTTTGACGAGTATGCCTTTGTTGCCGGAAGAGAACGCGCCCCATGCGGCGGCAATCACGAAACCGAGAAACAGAATCGTTGCGCCGTAAATGGCATTGTCCGGCGCGGCAAACCGCGACCACACCAGCCCGATGCCGAGAAAGCCGTTATACAGCCCTTGATTGCCAAACAGGATCTGCACTTGCTTTTGTTCCATAAATTCATAAGGCAGCTTGAACGTTTCCGCCGCCTTTTCGCTGGGAATCTGTGTCATTTCAAGCCAGGCGATGTAGAAAATGTTCGACGGCGACAAGGAGAACGAGAATGGTGGAGAGGAGTTTCATGGGTGTTCCTTTTTAATGGGTACGTTTGAGATGGAATGCCGTTTGAAAAGACGGGGAATCCGTGCAGGAGAAAAACCGTTTTACGGTATATTGGTAGATCTTATCTGCTCTGGCTCTCAGGCTTCGTTCGCCGGGTGTGAATCCGTCCAAACGGTCTAGGGCATTATTCTCCACCGCATTCTGCCCCAGCACGCCCCCTACCTGTGCACTGATCAGCATGAAAAAAGTGTAAACAATGCAATTTTTCCAATAAATAATCAATACAGAAATTTACTTGCATCTATTATATTCACTTTGCAACCATGTTAAATCACTGTATTTTATTTTATTAATTTTATCAAAAAAACTATTTGGTGCTTATTTATTTGAGCATTTTCTATACTATCAGTTAGTTTGTTAATACGTAATAGCTTTTAACTTTTTATTTGTATAGCAGAAATCATGCACAATACCTCCATCAATATATGAAAAAAATAAATAAAGTTGCCCTCTTCTATATAGTTATTAATAAAGAAATAAATAATGGAATTCTGATTTTTATCTATTAAGAAATAGTTAAATGGTATGCCAGAATTATAACTGTATGACTTCTCAAAAATAAATCGTTTTGTTGATAATTCCTTCTCATTTGGATAAAAATGAAAAATCCAAAAATAAAGTCATAACTACCCATAAAATTATTTTTTTAATTAACAATATTAACTCTCCCTTTGAAATCTATCTTGAATTTTGTACCACTAGTGGATTAACAAAAAATCAGGACAAGGCGACGAAGCCGCAGACAGTACAAATAGTACGGAACCGATTCACTTGATGCTTCAGCACCTTAGAGAATCGTTCTCTTTGAGCTAAGGCGAGGCAACGCTGTACTGGTTTAAATTTAATCCACTATAAAGCAGATTCAAATAAGGACGCCCTCACACTGTCATTCCTGCGCAGGCGGGAATCCAGAGATTTGGAATTGCTGCAATTTTTAAATATTCCTGATAAATCAAGGTCTGGATTCCCGCCTGCGCGGGAATGACGGCTTAGTGCAAGTTTCATTCAAATTCACTATATCGATACGTTCAAGATATTCCCTACTCCCCTTCATACTCCGCACACGATGTCGGCGTTTCCCACAATTTGACGCGGCACACGTTCAGCCCCGCGTTTTTCAGACGGCCGTACATTTCGACCGCCATATTTTCGGCAGTGGTGCGGCAGGGCAGGCGCAGGGTTTTCATGTTCCAGCCTTCCAAGAGTGCGGCGATTTGAGATTCGCGACCGTTGCCGCCGTGGTAGATGAAGGCGTGGTCGAAGGGGTCGGTAATGTGTTGTTTGACAATGGTTTTCAAGTCGGTAAAGTCCATCACCATACCGTCTTTCGCGCCGCCTTTGATAATGCCGTCTGAAACGGTGATTTTCGAGTTTGTAGGTATGCCCGTGCAGGTTTTGGCATTTGCCGTCATGCCCGTCGAGCATATGCGAGGAGTCGAAGGTAAATATCTTGGTAATTTTCATGGTGGGTACTTTAAATCGGTAAAATAGCCCTGAAAGCCGATTTCGGCAGGCTTGCCGTGCGGATTCGGGGTCAGGCGGATGGTGTGATTGCCGATGCGGTCGAGCGCAAGCAGATTGTCCACGTCTTTTTAAGTTGTCTTTATGTTGCTGAACATGGTCGGTCAACAGGGTTTGCAGGGCTTTTTGTTTGGCTTCGGCAGGCGTGGCGGCGGCGAACAGTCCGAAAGCATGCGCCTCGGCAAGCTGACCCGCGCGATAGCCGCCGACATTGACAAAAATACAGGTGCTGGGCGTGTTCAGACAACATTGCGGTATGTTCTCCCGCCTCCCGTACGCAGACATCGTAACCATCCGCCCATTCGACAATCTGCCAGCCGTCGATGTGGATTTTGTCCGCATCGCCGAACCATGCGGCTTTAAGCGCGGGGATGGCTTCGCGGTAATCGTCGCACACGGCAAATTGGATGTCGTGCACTTCGATATTGGAACGGCCTGCGTTACCACCGAGATAGAACATATAAAGTTTGGGCATGATAAGGCTTGTATCGGATAATGGTTGTATTTTCAGACGGCCTTTTTACTTTCCAAATATTCCGCCAATCCGCGCTCGCGCAACACGCAGCTCGGGCATTCATGGCAGCCGCCGACGATGCCGTTGTAGCAGGTGTGGGTCTGCTCGCGGATATAGTCCAGCACGCCCATTTCATCCGCCAACGCCCAAGTTTGCGCTTTGGTCAGGTACATCAGCGGCGTGTGGATTTGGAAATCATAGTCCATCGCCAGATTAAGGGTAATGTTCATGGATTTGACGAACACGTCGCGGCAGTCGGGATAGCCGGAGAAGTCGGTTTCGCACACGCCCGCAATGATGTTCCGTATCCCCTGCCCTTTGGCGTAAATCGCGGCGTAGAGCAGGAAAAGCGCGTTGCGGCCGTCTACAAAGGTATTCGGAACGCCGTTTTCGGCAGTTTCGATGGCGGCGGCTTCGTCCATCAGGGCATTGTGCGTAATCTGCCGCATCAGGCTCAAGTCGAGTACGGTTTGTTTGACGCCCAAATCCTGCGTAATCCAGCGGGCGCGTTCCAGCTCGACGGCGTGGCGTTGCCCGTATTGAAAAGTGATGGCTTGGACGTTTTCGCGTCTGTAAGTTTGAATCGCCTGAATCAGGCAGGTAGTGGAATCTTGGCCGCCCGAAAAGATGACCAAGGCTTGTTGGTTTGACATACTGAATCCTAGTTTTGGTAACGCGGGAGGTTTTCGAACCGCGAATGCGGAAAGGCAAAGATGCGGATTATACAGGCAAACGCTTTCAGACGGCATCATTCCTCATGCCGTCTGAAAGGAGGCTGTTTAGGCCAACTTGACGGCAAGCTCCGCAGCCGTCTGCCTTGTGCGAAGGCGATGTCGTTTTCTTCTGCGGTCAGGACGGGTTTGCCGTCATGTCCGGCAACGTGGACGCGCCGTGAGGAGTACCGCCGCTTCGGGTATTGCCGAGGGCGGATTCGGTGTAGGGGATGCCGCTGATAATCATGCCGTGGTGCAGAAGGGGGAGCATCATGGTAAGCAGCGTGGTTTCTTGTCCGCCGTGCAGGGAGGCGGTGCTGGTGAAGACGGTGGCGGGTTTGCCGGCTAGTTCTGCGCCGAGCCACAGGGGGATGGTGCCGTCGATGAAGTATTTCATGGCGGCCGACATGTTGCCGAAGCGGGTGGGGCTGCCTAGGGCGAGGGCGGCGCAGGTTTTGAGGTCTTCGGCAGTGGCGTAGGGCGCACCGCTATCGGGAATGTCTTCTTCGACAGCTTCGCAGACGGTAGAGACTTTGGGGACGGTGCGCAATACGGCTTCGCAGCCTGCGACGCTTTCGATGCCGCGTGCGATTTGGCGGGCAAGGTTGAGGGTGCTGCCGTTTTGGGAGTAGTAGAGGACGAGGATTTTGAGGGGATTTGGGTTCATGGGCGGATTCCGTTAAAAATAGTTTGGCGTTCAGACGGCATAACGGTTGTCCAGATGCCGTCTGAAACAGTTTGAAAAACATGAAATCTGGTAAGAGATTATGACCTTTTTACAACGTTGGCAAGGTTTGGCGGACAATAAAATCTGTGCGTTTGCATGGTTCGTCGTCCGCCGTTTCAGTGAAGAGCGCGTACCGCAGGCAGCGGCGAGCATGACGTTTACGACGCTGCTGGCACTCGTCCCCGTACTGACCGTAATGGTCGCGGTCGCTTCGATTTTCCCCGTGTTTGACCGCTGGTCGGATTCGTTCGTCTCCTTCGTCAACCAAAACCATTGTGCCGCAGGGTGCGGATATGGTGTTCGACTATATCGACGCATTCCGCGATCAGGCAAACCGGCTGACCGCCATCGGCAGCGTGATGCTGGTCGTAACCTCGCTGATGCTGATTCGGACGATAGACAATACGTTCAACCACATCTGGCGGGTTAACACGCAACGCCCCTGGATGATGCAGTTCCTCGTTTATTGGGCGTTGCTGACTTTCGGACCGCTGTCTCTGGGTGTAGGCATTTCCTTTATGGTCGGGTCGGTTCAAGACTCCGTACTCTCCTCCGGAGCGCAACAATGGGCGGACGCGTTAAAGACGGCAGCAAGGCTGGCTTTCATGACCGTCTTGTTGTGGGGGCTCTACCGCTTCGTGCCCAACCGCTTCGTGCCCGCGCGGCAGGCGTTTGTCGGGGCTTTGGCAACAGCGTTCTGTCTGGAAACCGCGCGTTCCCTCTTCACCTGGTATATGGGCAATTTCGACGGCTACCGCTCGATTTACGGCGCATTTGCCGCCGTGCCGTTTTTTTCCTGCTGTGGTTAAACCTGCTGTGGACGCTGGTCTTAGGCGGCGCGGTGCTGACTTCGTCGCTGTCTTATTGGCAGGGGCGAGGCCTTCCGCAGGGGGTTCGACTCGCGCGGACGGTTTGACGACGTGTTGAAAAATACTGCTGCTTCTGGATGCGGCGCAAAAAGAAGGCCGAACCCCTGTCCGTTCAAGAGTTCAGACGGCATATCAATATGGGCTACGACGAGTTGGGCGAGCTTCTGGAAAAAGCTGGCGCGGTACGGCTATATCTATTCCGGCAGACAGGGCTGGGTTTTTGAAAAACTGGGGCGGATTCGATTGAGTTGAGCGAACTCTTCAAGCTCTTCGTTTACCGTCCGTTGCCTGTGGAAAGGGACTCGTGAACCAAGCTGTCGATGCGGTAATGACGCCGTGTTTGCAGACTTTAAACATGACGCTGGCGGAGTTTGACGCTCAGGCGAAAAACGGCAGTAGTCTTGAGTATTTTTTTGAAACTGTATTTTTTTATCCTAAAGACATTTTTCCTATCTGCTGATTCCACCGTTTCTTTTTCTGTGTGCCGCCATAATTTTTATGATAGACAAGCCATTCAAGTTTGCATTGACTGCTTTTTCATTGGCAATATCCAAATGGCTGGTCGCTTCATCTAAAAAAATAGGATTTTTCGGTTCGCAATATAAGGCCCGCGCCAATACGATGCGTTGTTTTTTTGTCCGCCTGACAGTGCGCCGCCCATATCGCCGATCAAGGTTTCATAGCCCATAGGCATGGCGGAGATTTCTTCGTGAATCATAGCAAGGCAGGCGCAATGTTCGATTTTTTTCCTCTATCTGGTTCTGTATCGAAAAACAGATATTCTCTGCAATTGAGCCAGCAAATATAGTGGATTAACAAAAATCAGGACAAGGCGACGAAGCCGCAGACAGTACAGATAGTACGGCAAGGCGAGGCAACGCCGTACTGGTTTAAATTTAATCCACTATAAAACATCGTCCTTGACCATCGCACTCAAATTGCGGATAAAAACGTGGCGGTAAGCTATAAATGTCGTGTCCATTTATCATAACTTTGCCTGATTCGGGAGGTAGATTGCCGCTTAAAATATCCAAAAAGTGTCGATTTTTCCAACGTATCCAAATTATTGGCATTTAGTCTCAACCTGACGTTGTCTGAAAGCGGAGTAGCGTTGGGATTCGCGAACTGTTCGAAATGAAAAGCGGTATCGGTACGTTCTTTTAGAGGTCGTCTGAACAATGAGAAATATCAGCAGTAATTTGTGCCGTCAGTGTAGCCATTTCCCTGATTTATCTGCTTTTGTTGCGGGGGCAGTTGATCCATGTTCAATCTCAAAGATTGGTCTTCCGTTATAAGGAGGTACATTAACGGCATCATTTACCCAATCACGAGTCACATTGTATACAGCACTTGCACCAACAGTACCGAAAGCATTTTTTTCGGCAGAAAAATGAACTATCGCTGCGGCAGCAAGTATTGCAACAAAAATCTCCCCATGTGGGACCTCCTTTGGTTGTGGCAGCATTAGCTACATTTCCAGCTATATTGTCTGTTACAGCCCCCTGAAACCAGCTTCAATTCATGAAGTTGAAGTTCAATCATTTTTATACTCCTTTTCTTGGTTAGTATTCCTAAAAACTCGGCTAACAAGAACATATGGCAGATATATTGAAAAATTCAAAGTACCCTGAATAAAAATTCAAATTCCAACTATATTTGTTAATGTAGTCGAGAAGAAACATATCTGATAAAAAAATATAGCAATTGATAACAAGCTATTACTAATATTACGAAAAAAATGTAAATTGCTTCCAGTTTTTCATAGAATCCCTCACAAAAATTTCCAGAAAAATCTAACTCTATCAACTGATAAATCAACTTCCTAACTTCTTCATATTTTCCCTGATTGAAGTTAACCAGTAGATTTTTTTCAACAATAACGGTTCATTCTTACCGATATGTTCTAACACTTTTTTTCCCCAACTCATCTACGCTTATCTTCATCCCATTCCCAATCAAATATCCCTTCTCCAACGTATCCAAATTATTGGCATTTAGTCTCCACCCTGATTCAAGGATAATATCCATATCGATATGTTCAGGAATGGAAATATCAGTATCTTTTAGTCTGTTGTATATACAATGGCATAGAGAAATCAGGGGCAGAATGCCGAAGTCGAGATGGATGCTCATTACTTCCCTTACTCAGAAAAATATTTAAAATTTATAATGTTACATATATTTACAAATATTAAAAGTTTTTTGTGTGTGCGTCAAGGAATTGTTGACAATTTTAGTTAAAAAAATTTGTCTCCAAACGGAAAAAAAGCGGTTTGTTTTTTTGTTGTTAACATTTTTTTATTGTAATTAAATAAAAGGTCGTCTGAAAACGGTTTTCAGACGACCTTTTCTATAATCGGGCTTCATCGCCCCGTTCGGTTTGGAACCTTATGAAAACCCTCGTCCTGCTCCTGCTTTCCTTCTCCACGACCACCGCTTTTGCCGCATACGGCTTTGGGTTTGGGGCAGGAGCCGAAATATCCCGCCGACTTTCGCGCCTACGAATATGTCAATCCCGACGCGCCTAAAGGCGGGAGTGTTTTCCCTGCCGATGCAGGGCGGCTTTTGACACATTCAATCCGTTCACCCTCAAAGGCGACAAAGAAGTCGGCGTTCTTATGCTGACCGTGGACAGACTCACCGACAACAGTTGGGACGAACCTTTCTCCATGTACGGCTTTGCTGGCGCAAGACTTTTGGCTTGCCGAAGACGGATTGTCGGCAACATTCAAGCTCAACCCGAAAGCCAAATTCCACAACGGAGACCCCGTCCTTGCCAAAGACGTTGCCGCCTCCTTCCGCCTGCTCACTCAAGACAAAGCCGCCAATCCCTCCTACCGCATCTACTGGAGCGATGTTGCCAAAATCGAAACGCCCGACGACAGGACAGTCGTTTTCCGCTTCAAACAGCGCAATGCCGAATTACACATGGTCTTAGGGCAACTGCCTGTATTTTCACATAAAAGCTATCCAGAAGGACTGGAAAAAAGGCGCAAACAAAATGCCCATCGGCTCCGGCCCCTACCGCTTCGTCAAAGCAGACACCGGGCGCATGAGCGAATACGCGCGCGACAAAAACTACTGGGCGCAAAACCTGCCGACACGCAGGGGGTGGTACAACTTCGACACCGTCCGTTTCAAATATTTCAAAGACGACAGCGTCCGTCTCGAAGGCCTCAAAGCCGGACAATATGATTTCGTACACGAAAACATCGCCCGTAACTGGGCGCGCGCCTATCCTGCCGACATACTTGCCAAACGGGACTTGGGCAAACACGAATGGAAACAGGAAAGCACCGCCGGTATGCAGGGTTTTGTCATGAACCTGCGCCGTGCGCCGTTCAACCATCCCCTTGTACGGCAGGCAATGGTGGAAAGTTTCGATTTCGAAAGTACCAATGCACGCCTTTTCTACGGCGCATACCGACGAAGCAACAGCTTTTTTTACCAACAGCAACATGGCGGCATCGGGCAGGCCGCAGGGTTCGGAACTCAGGCTGCTCCAATCTTTGGGCAATACGCTCAATTCCACCGTTTTTGAGTCAGAATGTTCCCGAACCGCCGCAAACCGATTTGAAAAACGGCATACGCCCCAACCTTATCAAAGCCCGTACCCTTTTGGAAAAGGCAGGCTACCGCTACCGGAACGGCAAACTGACCGACCACCTCGGCAATCCGCTGGCTTTTGAATTCCTGAACGCAGGCAAGGCATACGGGCGCATTACCGCCAAATGGCAGCGCGACTTGGCCAAAATCGGCGTAACCATGCACATGCGCACCGTCGATCCCGCCGTATACCAGAAACGCCTCGACAACTTCGATTTCGACATGACCATTACGGTTTACAGCAACAGCGAAAGCCCGGGTAACGAACAGCGCGACTATTTCGGCTGCGAGGCGGCAAAAACCGAAGGCAGCCGCAACCTTGCCGGCATCTGCCGCCCGGAAATCGAAAAAGCTGCTCACCCATTTCGGCAGCTTCCGAAACCGTGCCGAACTGCAAACCGCCGCACGCGCGCTCGACCGCACCGTCCGCCACCAATACATCATCGTCCCCGCATGGTATACCGACCGCTACCGCGTCGTGTACCGCAACGACTTGGGTATTCCTCAGACGCTGCCCAAATATTACGATCCCGTATCTTTCGTTTTTAAGCACCGCATGGAAAAATAATGCCGTCTGAAACCCCCTGCCCTTCAGACGGCATATCATTCGCAGCCACGCATTCAATCATTAATCCTTAACTCCGCCTGTGAAACTGCGGTTGCAGCCGCACATTTGCGGATATTCTTCCCATTGGTTCCGCCCAAAACCGAAGCCACCCACGGCAACACCTTCCTACACGCCCAAATATCCTTCCCTGCTGGCAAGCCACCTTGCCAGATGCGCTTCGACGATTTTCGGGGTTTTGCTCAATCAGCATCAGGGCGATTTCGCGCGCTTGTTCTAAAAGATGAAGGTCTTCTTCGAGGTTGGCGAAGCGCAGCATGGGGACGCCGCTTTGGCGCGCTCCGAGAAATTCGCCGGGGCCGCGGATGTTGAGGTCTTGGCGGGCGATTTCGAAGCCGTCGGTGTGTTCGTAGATGACTTTCAGCCGCGCTTTGGCGAGTTCGCTCAAGGGGTTCGGCAAACAGGAGGACGCACACGCTTTCTGCCGCGCCGCGCCCTACCCGCCCGCGTAATTGGTGCAGCTGCGCCAAGCCCATGCGCTCGGCGTGTTCGATCACCATCAGGGCGGCATTGGGCACATCTACACCGACTTCGATAACGGTGGTGGCAACCAAGACGTTCAGACGGCCTGCGGCAAATTCCGCCATAACTTCGGCTTTTTCGGCGGCTTTCATGCGCCCGTGTACCAAGCCGATGCTGAGTTCGGGTAAGGCCGTCTGAAGTTGCTCGAGGGTTTCGGTAGCGGTTTGCAGTTGCAGGGTTTCGCTTTCTTCAATCAGCGGGCAGACCCAGTATGCCTGCTGCCCTTTACGGCAGATGTTGAGGACGAAGCCTTCGACTTCGGCGCGGCGGACGTTGTTGACGAGGCGGGTTTTAATCGGGGTACGTCCGGGCGGCAATTCGTCGATAACGGATACGTCCAAGTCGGCGAAGAAACTCGCGGCAAGCGTGCGCGGGATAGGCGTGGCGGACATCATCAGCTGGTGGACGTCGCGCCCTTTATTTTTAAGGGCAAGGCGTTGGGCGACGCCGAAGCGGTGTTGTTCGTCCACAATCACCAAGCCTAAATTTTTGAAACTCGACGTCGTCTGAAAACAGGGCGTGCGTGCCGACGGCGATTTTGACAGAGCCGTCAGCCAGTTTGGCTTTAGCCTCATCTTTGGCTTTTTGCGCTGGCTGCCGGAAAGCCAGACGACTTCGAGACCCAACGGCTCAAGCCATTGTTTGAACTTGATGAAATGCTGTTCGGCAAGGATTTCGGTCGGTGCCATTACAGCCACCTGCGCACCGGATTCGATGGCGGTCAGCGCGGACAAAAGCAGCAACAATGGTTTTGCCGCTGCCGACATCGCCTTGCAGCAGGCGGTGCATAGGATAGGGTTTGCGCCATATCGCGGCGGATTTCGGACACGACCCTTTCTTGGGCATCGGTCAGGGCAAACGGCAAAAGCGTGGCGCAGGGCTTGGGTCAATGTGCCGTCGCCGCCCAATGCCGCCGCCGTGCCGCTGACGCGCTTCTGTCGCGCCAGCCGCATGGACAACTGTTGTGCCAAAAGTTCGTCGAATTTAAGCCGCTGCCATGCGGGAAGCGCGCCGTCGGAAAAGCTGGTGGATGGTAAAACTCGGCGGCGGCGAATGCAAAAAGCGCAGGCTTTCGGCGAGGTGCGGCAGCTTCAGACGGCACAGCAGGGCATCGGGCAGCGTGTCGTGCAGCGGCGTAACGTCCAACGCCGTCTGAATGATGCGGCGCAAAGTGGGCTGGTTCAAACCGTTTACGGTCGGGTAAATCGGCGTGAGGCTTTCCGCCAAACCACTGCTCTCGGCATCACGGATTTTGGGGATGAATCATCTCGTCGCCGTAAAACCCGTGTTTGATTTCACCCACGGCGCGGATGCGTTTGCCGACCGCCGTCTGTTTCTGATGGCTGGCGTAAAAGTGGATGAAGCGCAGAAAAAAGGACGCTGCCGGACCCGTCGGCAATTTGGACAATCAGCTGCTTGCGCGGTTTGAACGTTACTTCCTGATGGATAACCTCGCCCTCAACCTGACACGGCACGCCGATCGGCGCGTCCTTAATCGGCATAATGTGCGTCTCGTCCTCGTAACGCAGCGGCAGATGCAACACCAAATCCCACGCGGTATGGAGGTTGAGTTTGTCGAGCTTCTTGGCGGAAACATCGGTGATTTTGAGCTGTTTCTGGGTTTCGGGCGACATCATAGGCAGATTCCTTTGGACGCGCTTATTTTATCCGAAAACAAAAATGCCGTCTGAAACGGATTCAGACGGCATCGGCAGGCAAAAATCAAGCTCCGGCGGCTTCGGCTTCCTGCTGTTGTTGGTAAATCGCCTCAAAATTAATCGGCGCAAGCAGGACGGGCGGGAAGCCGGCGCGCGTTACTGTACTGGAAACGGCTTCGCGCGCGTAAGGGAAGAGGATGTTCGGACACGCCACGCCGAGCAGCAGGTCGGCATCTTCTTCGGGGATGTTTTCCAGACGGAAAATACCGCTTTGGGTTACTTCGTTCAAAAAAACATCGTGCGCTCGTTATCCAATTTGGCGGTTACGGTAACGGTAACGTCCACGTTGTAGTAGCCGTCTTCCAGCTTTTGGCTGCCGGTAGAAACGCGCATATCCACTTCGGGCTCGCCCTGTTCCAAAAAGATTTGCGGCGCGTGCGGCACTTCCAAAGACAAGTCTTTGACATACAGTCGCTCGATGCTGAATACGGGTTGCAGTTCTTCGCTCATTTTGTTTTTCCTAGTTGGGGTTAAGGGTTCAGCAGTCCGTCCAGCCCGCCTTCCTGCTGGAGGCGGTAGAGGTCGGTAAATCCGCCGACGTGCGTTTCGCCGATGAAAAAATCTGCGGCACGCTGCGCTGTCCCGAAAGCTGCTGCATTTCGGCAAAAGGCTTCGGGGCTTGCATCGACACGGATTTCGTCGATATGTCCGACACCTGCCGCGTGCAGCAGCCTTTTTCGCCATCGTGCAGTAGGGACAAAACGGACCTGTGTACATGGTAACGGTCTGCATATTGGGTTTCGAAAGTTTTGCAATGATAATCAATATAGGGGCAATCGCTCCGTTTGGCAAGTGCGGAACAGATGCACATTCAGACGGCATGTGCGGAGTGTGTCAAAGTTTCTTTTTAAAGTATGATAGGCATTGTGAAAAATATTTTTGCACCCGCTCTGCGCGGCGGAACGGGTGCAAAAATATTTTTATTACATTTCTCAGGAAAAACCATGTTGTCAGGACTCCCCCATCCCCAAAGACATCGCGCGCCCGCCCGAAACGATATTGGTCAACATCACGCCGCAGGAAAACACGCGTGGCGGTGTTGGAGGAAAACAATATCTGCGAACTGCATATCGAGCGTAACAGCGGACACAGCCTGGTCGGCAATATCTATCTGGGCGTGGTGCGTCGCGTACTGCCCGGCATGCAGAGCGCGTTCATCGACATCGGTTTGGAACGTGCGGCGTTTTTACACATCGTCGATGTCCTGGAGCAACGCCGCAACCCCGAAGAAACCCAGCGCATCGAACATATGCTGTTTGAAGGGCAGTCGGTTTTGGTGCAGGTCATCAAAGACCCGATCAACACCAAAGGGGCGCGCCTTTCCACACAAATCTCGCTGGCAGGGCGTTTTCTCGTCCACCTTCCGCAGGAAGAACATATCGGCGTATCCCAGCGTATCGAGGACGATACGGAACGAAGCAACCTGCGCGAGCGTCTCAACAAGCTCCTGCCGGAAAAGGCATGCCACGGCTACATCATCCGCACCAACGCCGAAAACGCCACCGACGAACAGCTCCAGTCCGATATCGACTACCTGACCAAAGTGTGGGAACACATCCAAGAACAGGCAAAAATCCAACCGCCGGAAACCCTGCTTTATCAGGACTTGCCTTTGAGCCTGCGCGTGTTGCGCGATATGTTCAGCTGCGACACGCAAAAAATCCTCGTCGATTCCACCGTAAAACCACGGGCGCATGACGCGTTTTGCCGAACAATACGTCCACGGCGCATTGGGCAGGATAGAATTGTTCAAGGGCGAACGCCCGCTGTTTGAAACCCACAACGTCGAACAGGAAATCGGCCGAGCCCTGCAACCGCGCGTCAACCTCAACTTCGGCAGCTACCTGATTATCGAGTCCACCGAAGCGATGACCACGATAGACGTGAACACCGGCGGCTTTGTCGGTGCACGCAACTTCGACGAAACCATCTTCCGCACCAACTTAGAAGCCTGCCACACCATCGCCCGCGAATTGAGGCTGCGCAACCTCGGCGGCATCATCATCATCGACTTCATCGATATGGCGCAGGAAAGCCACCGCGAAGCCGTGTTGCAGGAGCTTGCCAAAGCCCTCGCCTTCGACCGCACGCGCATCACCCTGCACGGCTTTTACCCATTTGGGGCTGGTCGAGCTGACGCGCAAACGCTCGCGCGAAAACTTAAAACCAAGTCCTCTGTGAACCCTGCCCTTCCTGCCAAGGCAGAGGCCGTCTGAAAACGCCGCAAACCGTGTGCTACGAAATCCAGCGCGAAATCGTCCGCGAAGCGCCGCTACGATGCCGAAAGTTTCCGCATCCTCGCCGCCCCCAACGTTATCGATTTGTTTTTGGACGAAGAATCGCAATCCTTGGCAATGCTGATAGACTTTATCGGCAAACCGATTTCGCTGGCGGTCGAAACCGCTTACACGCAGGAACAATACGATATTGTGCTGATGTAAAAAATGCCGTCTGAAGCCTTCAGACGGCATCTGTCTATTTCAGGGTTTCCCGCACGGGCGGGAAACCAATCCGTTCGGTTTCTGTTTTTATAGTGGATTAAATTTAAATCAGGACAAGGCGACGAAGCCGCAGACAGTACAAATAGTACGGCAAGGCGAGACAACGCCATACTGGTTTAAATTTAATCCACTATAGTTTCGGCATTGATGGGTCGTCATTCCCGCGCAGGCGGAATCCAGTTTTTGAGTTTCTGTCATTTCCGATAAGTTGCTTTAGCGTCAAATTTCCGGATTCCCGCCTTCACGGGGATGACGGAATGAAAAATTTCAGAATTGATTTAAAAATCATCGAAACTCAAAAACCCGGATTCTACTCGTAGGGAATGACGGCGAAAGATTCCGGTTATTTCCGATAACGCTGCGGCTCTTCGTTCCTAGATTCGCACTTTCGCGGAAAACCTGTTTTCAGACGGCATCCGTTTATTTCAGGGTTTCCTTGTCCAACAGCGCACGTATCAGCAGGCCGTGTCCGAACCTGCGGCTGTCGGACAATTCCAAATGTCCGCCGTATTTTTGTGGCAACAGGCTTTATCGGCAACCCGATTTCTTTATTTCTCTGGCAGTCGAAACCGCCTACACGTAGGAACAATACGATATTGTGCTGATGTAAAAATGCCGTCTGAAGCCTTCAGACGGCATCCGTTTATTCAGGGATTCCTTGTCCAACAAAGGCGCGTATCAGCAGACCGTGTCAAAACGTCGGCTGTCGGTCAGTTCCAAATATCCGCCGTATTTTTGGCAAGCGTGTCGGCGATGGACAGCCCCTAGCCCCGTCCCCTGCTGCTCCGTTCCCAAAATACGGTAAAAACGGATCGAGGACGCGGGCGCGTTCGGATTCGGGAATGCCGTTCCCGTTATCTTCCACCCACACGGCGAGATATTTCCCTTCGTCTGTGAAACCCAAATCTATCCTGCCTTCGGGCGGCGTATAACGTACCGCGTTGTCGGCAAAGGTTTTTAATCAGCGTATAGATTTCCGTTTCGTCGGCAAATATTTCGACATCGTCTCCGACCGCCACACCGATGTCCTGACGTTTTTCCAAAGCCAGCGGCATCGGTTCCTGCAACACTTGGCGGAAACGGCTTTGCAGCCCGAATGTCGTTTTCGCCAAGGGGTTTCGTCCGACTGCGAACGCGCCAGTGCCAAAAGCTGCTCGAGCAGGTGTTTGTTGCGCCGTGCGCTTTGCTGCAAAACGGCGGACTGCCGCGCCGCTTCGGGCGGGGAGCGGCATATGATTGAGCCGTTCCGCCTGAAGGGAAAGGGCGGTCATCGGCGTACGCAATTCGTGTGCCGCGTCGGCGACAAACCGCTGACGGTGGCGGATGTCTTCATCCGCACGTTTCAAAAAGCAGGTTGATGGCGGTTACGAACCCTCTGATTTCACTGGGAATATTGTCCACACCCAAGGCAGACAGGTCATTGATTCGGCGTTGTTCGAGACTTTGCGACAATTTGCGGACGGGGCGCATGGCTTTGTGTGTAATCCACACGGTCAGCAGTATCATCAGCGGCAGTGCCGCCAGCAGGGGCAACACGCTTTGCCGTGCCGCATCCGCCGCCAAATCTTCACGGTATTCGTTTTCCTGCATGACGGCAATCCGTCCCTGTTCGGTCGTGCGGATATAGACGCGGTAATAATCGTCGTCCCCGTCCGCCTGAAGCGTGTGCAGACCGTCCGCCAGATGCGCGGGCAGGCTGACAACAGGGTCTTCCTGCTGCGGCATCTGCACGAAAAATGCGCGTATCGCCGTCGCCCTCAGGCAAAGTTTCGGGTTTGGAATCGGGGACGACGTACAATGCCGCCTGACGGAGCAGGTCGTCCTGCAACTCTTCCGTTTCGTGGAAGGTTTCGTAGTAGGAAAACATACCTGCAAGCATTGCCAGCGGAACAAACATCCAAAATCAGGGCAAGGCTGATTCTGACCTGAAGCGAATGTTTTAAAATTTTTAAAAACGGTCCGGCATCTTCGTTCCTGTTCAGACGGCATCTTGACGCGGCATCAGCCAGCCGACACCGCGCACATTTTGTATGCTTTCCTTACCCAGTTTCTTACGCAGCGCGTGAATCAGAAAATCCACCGCATTGCTTTCGACTTCCTCGCCCCAACCGTAAACCTTGTCCTCCAAATCCGAACGCGACAAAAATCACGCCCGGCCTCGCCAGCAAAAGCCTGCAATACTGCAAACTCCCTTATTGCTCAATGCCACCTGCCGCCCTTCGGCAACAATTTCCGCCTGATACGTTGCCGGATTCAGCGAAATCACGCCGTTGGACAGGCAAACCTGTCCCTGACCGCCGCCGCGCCGCAACACCGCCCGCATCCGCGCCTTTAAGCTCCGCCATATCGAACGGCTTGACGATATAGTCGTCCGCACCGCCGTCCAAACCGTTCAGCCGGCTGTATAGTGGATTAACAAAAATCAGGACAAGGCGACGAAGCCGCAGACAGTACAAATAGTACGGAACCGATTCACTTGGTGCTTCAGCACCTTAGAGAATCGTTCTCTTTGAGCTAAGGCGAGGTAACGCCGTACTGGTTTTTGTTAATCCGCTATAAACACGCTGATCATTTGTGTGGGGGACTGTTAGTTTTTGCACAAGGAACAAATAGTAAAAACGCTGAAATCCACGTCTTCCGAAGATTTCAGCGTTTTTGTATCCGGAAAAGTTACGCCAGCTTTTTCACAAAACCGCGCCGGAATGCGCGGTTTTTTGTTTGAAGTTGACGGGATTGGGAATTTTTTAAAACTATTTTAAGAGGGTTTTAAAATCAGTTTACGGTACGGCCGAACCATTCTACGCGTCCGACGATGGCGATGTCGTCGTCTGTATGGCTTAGGTCTATTTCAAAGGGGCGTAATGTGGGTTGGCTGATGTTACCAACAGCTTGCCCGGCATACGTTGCACGCGTTTGACGAACAGGTCGTTTCCTATGCGTAGGACGTACAGGCCGTCGCGCGGCTCGGTTTCGGCGTGGTTGATTAGGGATGTTGTCGCCGTGGTTCAGGATGCCTTCCATGCTGTCGCCTTTGACGGCGATTACAGAAAAGCTTGTCTGTCTGCCGGGTAACGTAGTTTTCTATCCAGTATCTCCGGAAAGCCATGCAGAATAATGGTTTTTTCATCATTCACTGCTTGTCCATGCCCTGCCGCCGCTTCAACGTTGTATCGCGGGATAAAGACAAACTCACGCAGATCAACCGGATTGCCCAAAGGTATCCACCGCGCCTGAGCCGGTATTGGATACAGGGAAGGCTCCAACGTTTTCTGGTCTTGATTTGTCAGCAAACGGCAAACCTTTGCCGGTCAGTAACCAGTTTAAATCACAGCCGGTAACTTCTTGAATTTTTTTATAAGTGTTTCAGCCTTTGGCAAACCATCTTTAGCAAATACCTTATTCAGTCCCATGTAGGACATATCTATCTTGGAGGCTATATCCTCCAATGTCGAATCCAGCCATAAAAGCTGAAGTCTGCTTTTAAAAAGTCATGTGTTTCTCTCTAACAAAAAGACTAACCAAAAACCTTCCCTTTTGGTTAGAAATAATCTTAATCAAAAAAACAAAAGTTTATAAAAATAATCGCCATTTGTTTGTAAATTGACCAACCAAAAAGGGTTTACAACTATCTTTTTGGTTAGTATTATTCGTTTCGCTAAGTCAAATGACTTAGCAAACAAACCCCAAAGGAATGTGTGTGAAACCCTAAAAAGAAAGATTAATGGTAAAAATTGAAGATGCGGAAAGACAAAAAACAAGATTGGCATCGTGCGGAAATTGTGGCAGCAGTTCGTAAACGCGGGAAAACAATTACTGCACTATCAATCGAATCCGGGTTAAGCGCGAATACATTAAAAAGCGCGTTGCAATTTAAATATCCAAAAAGGCGAACGGATTATTTCAGACTTTCTCGGCATTCCACCTCAAGAGATTTGGCCTCAGCCGTTATCCCAAACAGGTTTAACTTACTCAAAAGAGTAAACAAAAGTTTATATCAGGAGCAGTAAATGAGCAACACCATATCCTTAGAGGAGCTGAAAAATTTAAGTTTGCCCTGTCTTCCCAAGAACCTAGAAAGCATTAGATATCGTGCCAAAACGCAGAACTGGCCGTACATCGAAGAAGTTGGCAAAAGCGCGTGAGGCCGTCTGAAAAATACTTTAATCGCTTCCTCCCTGCCGAAAATCCGAGCAGCCATCATGAAACGGCAGTCGGACGAGCTGGCGGAGAAGATGCCGAAAAATGCTGCCCCAAGTCAGACCGGGGACGGCGATGTCGGCTCAGGCACTGGCTGAAGCGGCCAAGCTGTTGAACGAGAAACAACGGTCGGTGGCGGATGCGCGATGTGCGGTGGTAGCGGCGGTATTGGGGATTAAATACGAATACGGTTGCTCTGCGAAGGCTGCGGTGGCTCAGTTTTTTTGGGCTTGCTGGCAGAAGGTAAAATTGGACGCGGTCACGCTTTGGGAACTTGGAAAAAGGCCACGACCGCAGCCGGTCGGCGAAGGTTGGCGAACGTACTTTAGACGGCTGGATTTCTGCTTATTTGAAAGCGGAAAACGCGACGGAGCGGTTGGTTGCTTTGGCTCCGAAGACGACGAAGGCGGTCAAGCCGATTGAAAGTTACGGATGGTTGCCGATGTTTATGCAGTTTCACAATATTCCGTCCGCGCCGAAACTGGCACACAGCTACCGCCGGTTTGTGCAGTGGGCGGAAGCGGAAAAATATGCCGGTCAATGATGTGCCTAACTTGAGTATGGTGCGCCGCGTTTGGGACAAGCTCCCTGATGATTATGCAGGAGCGCGGCAGGAAAACGGGGGCGGCTTATAAATCGCTGCTGCCTTATGTGAAACGTGATTGGGGGCTTTGAAGCCGAACGATGTTTGGATCGGCGACGGCCACAGCTTTAAGGCGAAGGTGGCGCATCCGGTACACGGCAGGCCGTTTGCCGGAAGTGACGGTGATTATTGATGGTTGTACGCGGTTTGTGGTCGGGTTTTCGGTCCTCTCGCGGAAAGTTGTGTGGCGGTATCGGACGCTCTGCGTATCGGGGTCAAGCATTTTGGTTTGCCGATTATCTATTACTCGGATAACGGCGGCGGCCAAAACCGGCAAGACGATAGACCATGAAATCACGGGTATTACGTCCCGACTGGGTATCCGGCATGAAACGGGTATCGCAGGCAACCCTGCAAGGTCGAGGCATCATTGAGCGATGGTGGAAAGACAATCTGATTGAGATGGCGCGCCAGTATGAGACGTTTGCGGGCGCGGGGATGGACAGCAGCACGAAGAACCTGATGTACCGCAAGATGGAAAAGTGCGTTTAACGCTTTGGAAAAAGGCAAGGATTTGACGGAGGAACAACAGAAATATTTGAAAAAAACTGCCGAGCTGGTCGCGTTTTTATCGCGGATGTGGGTCAAGTGTATCGACGAATACAACAACCGCCCACACGGCGAGCTGCCCCGACATCCGGACGGCGGGCATTACACGCCGAAGGCTTATCGGGAAATGAGGCTGGTTCAGGACGGTATCGCGCCGGATATGTTGTCGGCGCAAGAGCTGGCGACGATGTTTATGCCGCAAGAGGTGCGAAAGGTACAGCGCGGTTGGCTGGATTTGTTCAACAACTCTTATTTCTCAAACCGAGCTGGCGGAGTATCACAAGGGACGAGGTACGGGTCAGCTACGATTTGAGCGATGCGTCGGCGGTCAATGTGTTTGATATGGACGGCAAGTTTATCACTAAGGCGCAGTCCAACGGCAATACCCGCGAGGCTTTCCCGACGGCTCGTATCGACCAACTGGCGGAAAACCGCCGAAAAAGGCAAAAACTCAAGCGGGCGGAAAATGCAATCAAGCTCGCAAATGCGGAAGTCAATCCGGCACTGGAACAGGCGGCAGCTTGGGACGAGCTGAGACATTTGGGCGGAAACGTCATCGAGGCGGAGTATGCGGTGTTGCCGAAAAACGGGCACGGACGATTTTGTGCTATTTGAGGCGGATAGATAAAGGAAAAACATGATGGACAAACAGCAAAATGTGGCGTTTTCGACCGAGCTTGTTGAAAAAAATTGAAACTCAAGCGAGCCCTTGGGCGGATTCAACGATTTCGAGTAAAGATTCAAGGTGTTCCCGCTGAACGGAATCAGGCTCAAACGTTTTTGCCTGCGCTTGAAGGAAACTGCGAACCTGCTCAATCGAAGTCGGCTCTTGACGGGTAATCCGCTGGAGCAGCCAGGCAAGTACGAAAAGAATCGGCAAGCGACCTGTCTTCCAAGTCTTGAACGGCAACTTCCAGCATGATCAGGCGTTTTTTTCTAAATCGGGAAACTCTTTCATTTCAGACGGCCTTTAAAGGTTGTTTAAAACTCAAGGATATTAAAAATGAAACAAATTAATCAAGCATTGCAACAAAAAAACTGGTTGAATTTAAAGCCAAATCAGGTATGAACCAAACCCAACTGGCACGCGGTATCGGTACTTTCGCCCGCATCCGTCAGTATGTATCTGAACGGTACTTATGCGGAAAAAGGCGGAAATTATGAAACCATTGAGACGAAAAATCGAGGCGTTTTTGGAGATGCAGGACGGTAAAGGCGCGACGTGAAGAGCTGGTGTTGGGATTTGTATCGACTAAGACGACACGCCGTATTGCAGAAGTGATGCGTGATGCGCACGAAGGCGGCGAAAACGGTGGTGATCTACGGTCAGGCGGGTTTGGGCAAGACGCAGGCGGTCAAAAACTACTGCGAGAAAAAAACCCTGCGGCTATCTTGATTGAGGCTAATCCGAGCTTTACGGCTTTGGTACTGATGCGCAAGTTGGCGACTGCGGCGAAGGTATCGGCGATGGGCAGCCTGAATGATTTGTTTGAGTCTGTATCTGACCGCCTGCGCGATTCGGGCCGTCTGATTGTGGTCGATGAAGCGGAAAAACCCGTCCCTTGCGCGCCCTTGAGATTATCCGCCGACTGCATGATGAAACGGGCTGCGGTTTGGTGTTGAGCGGTATGCCCCGACTGGTTGCGAATTTGCGCGGTAAGCATGGCGAGCTGGTACAGCTTTACAGCCGCGTGTCTGTTGCGCTGAATTTGGGCGAATCTTTGCCGGATGACGAACTCTTTGAGATTGCGAGAGCAGCTTTTGCCTGATGCGGACGAAGAAACGCTCTGGAACTGGTTAAACATAGTAACGGCAATACGCGCCGGATGAGTAAATTGATGCGCGGCGCGGTACGCACGGCGAACAAGAACGGTATCAAGATGCAGGCCGGTATCGTTAAGAAATACAGCTCCCTGATTATCCGATAGGCCGTCTGAAACGGTAAGTCTCTGACAGGGCTATATATTTTTACCCTATTATTTTAATAAGTTATTGTTTTCTAAAGGAAAACGCAAAATGCAAGTTTTTGAAGAAAGTTGATTGGAAGATGTTTGTGGCGCGCTCTTTTTGGCGGTGTGTGCCGGTTGGTTTGACGGTGGGCGTGTGGTGTTTTGTGGCGGGAATGGCGTTGCATTCCTGCGCGAAAGAACCCGAACCGGTTGCGAAAGAGCCGACGAAGGTTGAGGCGATGGAAAGACAGGCGGATTTGGAGGTCAAGGTATGGGAAGAGCAATACGAGTCAATGAGCGTCGAGGAAAAATGAAAGGGATTGTTTATGAGTGATAAGCCAATTTTATTGAACCCTGCGGCGAAAAAAAGAGGCTTTGGATCGGGCGGTAAAGGAAATCCGTGCGAAATATGGCGATAAGGCGATTGTGAAAGGATGTGGAAAATGAGTTTCGGACGACGTAATACGGATTGGCAGGCTTGGGGACAACACCGCAGACGTGCGACGGCGCGAATGGCGCAAAAAAAGCCGGGAGCGTGAAATTGAGGAATATCAGGCGCGTTTCAGACGGCCTGCCGAGAAGAAGGAGGAGAAAAAATGATTTGGTTTGTTGTCGGATTGGCGGTGTTGGTGCTGTTGGGGATTTGGCTTGAAATGCCGGCCCGAATCGTCGTGTTGCACATGATAGGCGAAGGCCATGACGGGTATGACGACAATTAAGGCATTGATGCTGCTCTATATTTTTTGCTTTTGTTGAAAAATATAAGGTATTGATTTAAAAGGATTTAGGAAATGAATGCAAAAGAAATTGCAGAATGGATCGAAGACCGTGGCGAGCTGATGGTCATGAAGAAGGACGGCGAAGGCTTTGTGATTGCAGCGCGTGCGCCGGATGGGATGTGGAAAACTGCCGAGGCGGAAACTTTGGCTCAGGCGATAACTTTATGGGAGGAAGTGTGATGGACATTGAGCAATACAACCCTAAAAAAAGACCCTAAATACATTGGCTATATTTTCCGATTTTTGAAGAAAAAAAGCCAAATTTATTGAAACTTTAGGAGCTTATCCGCGAATTGTTAAGTTTAAAGATGGATTCGGCTGGTATATCGGCTGGTTTATTGATGACGGTTTTGCAGACTTTATTGGTAGCAGGATTTGTTACGGCTCCGAAAAAATTGGGACATTTTTGTTTTGTTAAAACCCCTGAAACAGAGGTGGTTGCCGAAGTCAAATGGGATGAATACGAACGTGTCGGAGGGTGTGTATTAACTAAATGGCATCACAAATGGATCTATGCCAATAAACAATCACGCAAATGCTGCCACTGCGGAAGATGGGAACGGAAAGTCGTCAAGACCGTTAAGATGATTGAACGTCGAACATTATGGGAGAGTGAGTCATGAACGTGAAATGCCCGAACTGCGGTGCGGTGCATAGCCTGGACAGCTTAATCAATGACGCAGACGCATCAGCAGTATTAAAGGCTGTGTTGGAGATGGATGTGAATTGGGCAAGGCGGCAATACGGTATATCGGTTTGTTCCGCCCCGCCAAGTCCCAGCTTTTCTGGGCGCGTACCGCGAAACTGCTGAATGAGTTGCTGCCGATGATTAAGGCGCAGGAGGTGGCGCGTGACGGGTTTGTTTTCCTGCCCCTACCGAGGCTTGGATTCACGGCTTTAACGAGACGGTCAACGCACGCGACCAAGGCCGTCTGAAAAACGCCGCTGAAGTCGCACGGATACCTGTATGAAATCCTTGCAGGTTGGGTCGGCCAGCCAAGCGCAGGGAATCAGACAAACCAACCAAACCGCCGCGCCGCCTGCCGGCCAAAACCCAGCCAAACCCTTTACCGCAGCCGCATCGCTGCAAGGACTAAAAATGAAAGAACTGCCTACCAAACTGCATAACGCCATGATCGACGGCCTGACCATGCTTTTTGACCCTGCGTCTGAGCGGTTCTCCGGCTGCCGATACTGTGGCCGCCACCGCGCAAACCTGGAGCCGTGTGTTGGCGCACGGCCGGGCGTGGGACGAAGCGCGAGATGTACCGCGCTTTCAGACGGCCTTTATGGTGCTGGCGAATGAAACGAGCCGCTGGCCGAGTCCGAAAGATTTTTGAGACAAGCTGCCGCCACCGCCGGAGCCGTTGAAGCTGGAACACCATTACCACCCTACGGCAAAGGAAAAAGCGAAGGGGAAATCGGCTTTAAACCGCATACAGGGCGTAATTAAAGAGGTGTTAAGAAGCAAGTTACTGAAACCGCCTCCGGCTGAAACCGCCACCGAGCAGATTTTGAGACACCGCGCGAAAGTTGAGGCACTTGCCAAGCACGAACGCGAACAAGGCTTGAGCAAGCCGAAATGTTAAACCCAACCTGAAAGGAAAGAGAAAATGGCTAAAACCCGAATCAAACAGCCCGCTATCGAAGCGGCACAAGATAAAGCGGAAGTTACCGCATTTATCCGCAAAATCGGCGATTTGCAGCGCGAAGTCAAACGCCTGGAAACCGAAGCCGGAGACAAAAAAGCGGTCATCGAAGAAGAATATGCCGCCAAAGCCGCGCCGATGTGTGCCGAAATCATGAGCCTGACCGAACGTGTGGCCGCATACTGCGAGGCACATAAGGACGAGCTGACGGAAAACGGTAAAACCAAAACCGTGGACTTTACTACCGGCCTGATTAAATGGCGCATCCGTCCGCCATCCGTCAAGGTAACGGGCGTGGCTGCCGTCTTGGCGTGGCTCTCGGAGAAATCCGCCTTTGCCGAGTTTGTCCGCACTAAAAAGGAAATCGACAAAGACGCCATCCTGAATCAAAAAGAGCGTTTTTTCAGACGGCCAAGTGCCGGGGATTAAGATTGTGTCGGGGCTTGAGGATTTTGTGATTGAGCCTACTGAGCAGGAGTTGGTGTGATGGAAAAACGGAAATTTAAATACTGATGAGCTGGAATTTTTAAGAATTGCCGCACGCGATTCCTTCTACATCCACGCTCAAGTTGAAAAATGCCAACCGAAAATTGGAAACCGCTTTTCTCGTGTGGGGAAAAAGTGAAAGAAGGAGAAAAAGAGGCTATGCGCGCCCGAAAAAGCCTTTATTTATTACTGCTTCGGGGTGGTTTGGTTTTTTCTTGCGTTGATTTTTATTTTTCTTTGGCGTTTAAAAGCTTTGATTAAAGGCCGTCTGAAATGGGGTTTAAAACCTGTTTCAGACGGCTTTTTTATGTCTGCTCAGTTTTGCAAAAACATCGACTTAATACTATATATTGTATTTTTATTGGTATAATATGCGTTAATTTATACTATATGTTGTATTGAGAAATAATGCGCCGGGCGTTGATTGCGAAAAATTAAAAATTGCTCAAAAGGAGCTGGGCTTGGACGACGGTACCCTATCGCGCGGTGTTGGAGCGCGTGACGGGCAAGCGGTCGTGTACTGAGTGCAGTATCCCTGAGCTGGAGCGCGTGGTCGAGGATTTGCGCCGGCATGGGTTTACGCCAAAGAAAAACGGCAGGCCGTCGCCCGAACTCGCCGCTCTTCCGCCGATCCGATGATGCGGAAAAATCGAAGCCCTGCTGCTGGATAACGGCTGGACTTGGAATTATGCGCATGGTACGGCGAAAAAGATGTTTAAGGTTGACCGCGTGAATGGCTGTCAGACGGCAATATGCACAAGTTGGTGGCTGCGTTGCAGATTGCGGCGAACCGCCGTAAGAAAGGGGCTGTGTGATGTGCGAGACGGCAGATTTTGGCGCGGTCAAGCATCTGCTTCCTGATAGTGTACAGGCGTTGATTACGGTCATCGGGTTTAATGAAACGCTGGAGTTGGTACGCCTGATGGGCGGTACGACTTATCCGTTGCGGCAGGGTTATACGAAAAAAACAGTCAATCCTGTGTTGCATACTTGGAGGAGATTATCGGCAGTGAGGCGGCCGGTCGGCTGGTAGAGGCAATGGCTCCGTGCAATCTGTTTATACCCCGCTGCGAGACGGCCTTGTATGAGCTGCGTAACCGTAAAAATCCGCAGTCAGTTTGACCGACAGACGGCAGGTGGCACCCCTGCTTATGAGGCCGTTAACGATTTGGCCTTGGCACACTGTTTCAAGCGACCGCCATGTGTGGCGGATTTTGAAGCAGGCGGATAAGGAAGCAGAACAGGAAAATTTGTTTTTAATACTTAAATAGCCTTACTTGATTAGAAAGTAAGGCTATTTTGTTTTATATTTTCCCCTATAATCTACATTATATGCTTGGCATAAAGGGATAGAAATGGGAATTTTACTAATATTTGTCATCTTAGGGATAGGTCTTTTATTGCTTTGGCAAACAGTAAAAAAGGGAAACAGAAACAAACCAAGTAATTGAAAAATTCAACAAAGGTTATTACTATTGAACCCACAATTTCGTTCAAAAAGTACGAGAGGCACTAGATATTCAGTAGCTGACGATCCTAATATAGAAATTCCAAAAAGAGTTCGTTAAAAAGACAAAGTCAGAAATTATTGAAATGGCTTTTCGATCATATTTTTAGAACGATTGAATGTGAAGCTTCTATTAAAACAGAAAAATACGAAATGAATATATTGAAGCCTTTAATCAAGCAACAGTACAGTCGCTGTCATGATATTTTGAGATTTAATCTTACAGGGATTGATTTCAAATGGACTTGGTTCGATGATTGGAAGCACAGATTTAGTAATGCTGATAAATGGCCAGAGGCATGGCGTGGAATAAGTTATGATGCAATAGACGTACCTGAGAATCTTCATGCTGTATTGGAATTTGTAAAAGTAGCTGAGATTAGAAAAGCTTTGAAAGCAAAAGGATTAGAGAAGGTGCCTACAACTCGCATACAAGTGCAGGAGTGTGCTCTAAACATCTTACTGTTTCGGACTTGCAAGCGGCAATAAAGGAACGAGTTAGTTATTTTGAAGCTTTAAGAGATAAGAATAATCAACAGGCAATTTTTGGCTTAATTGGAAGCAGTATTGATCATGCACAAAACCAATTATCAAGGTTAGTTGAGATTATTCAGATTAAACAGGAAAAACCATATATTGAATTAAAAAGAAGTTGTTTATTTGTCGCCGAGTTGGAATGATAATGGACTTGATCGTTGGGTATTGGAACAAGTTGGAGATTCGTTAAATGACACTATATTCCCTCCTTACTATCCCGGCGATTCGATTTCTATACAAGTAGATTATTCTGTACGATATTGACCTAATATGTTCTAAGGCCGTCTGAACAACAGGCGGCCTTTTGTTGCCTACTGACACTGTTTCGACCGCTGCAAAAGCCATGCCGTTTGAAAATGTAAGCCTCTGAAAGTGCATTTTAATCTGATTTTGAGGAGGCTTTAATGAGCAAAAATTATTTGTCTGACTGCCGGACACAGCAACACCGACCCGGGTGCGGTCAACGGAAGCGACCGTGAGGCGGACTTGGCGCAGGATATGCGCAACATCGTGGCTTCAATCCTGCGTAACGATTACGGCCTGACCGTACGCACCGACGGCGAAGGCAAAGGCAATATGCCCTTGCGCGATGCGGTCAAGCTGATTCGCGGCTCGGATGTGGCGATTGAGTTCCATACCAACGCGGCGGCCAGTAAAGCAGCTACGGGCATTGAGGCGTTGAGTACCGTCAAAACAAATGCTGGTGTCAGGTGTTGAGCAAAAGCCGTTGCCAAGAAAACCGGCTGGAAACTGCGCGGCGAAGACGGCTTTTAAACCCGACAATGCGGGCCAGCATTCGCGCCTGGCTTATGCGCAGGCCGGCGGCATTGTGTTTGAGCCTTTTTTTCATCAGCAACGACACTGATTTGGCCTTTGTTTAAGACGACTAAATGGGGCATCTGCCGCGCGATTGCGGACGCGATTGCGATGGAATTGGGAGCGGCGAAGGTATGAAAAAGTCTTTGATTGCTTTGGCTCTGTCTGTCTTGAAACCGCAGATGCCTGAATTTGAGATTAAGCCCTGCCAATATTGGCTATTTGAAACAACATCCGTCTATGCGCCCGGGTAAGTCGGGCGTGTCGGCAGCCAAACGCGCGGCGCGTAAACGCAAGAATCGTCGTTAGTTATGGGACAGGTTGAGTTTTACGAAAAGATGATTGGGCTGTGGTCGAGCAAAAGCCGTGAGGCAAGCGAACGGGCTGATTTGGCGGCGTTTGAATTTGCGGAAGGCGAACTGGCCAATTATCGGGAAATGCTGAAACGGCACCTGCAAACCAAAAAGTGTGGAATAGCAATGCGTATTTTGGATATTTTTAAAAACCCCGCGACAGGCAATGTGTCGCACTCGAAACTGTGGGCAAACGTTGCCTGCGCGGCGGGGACGTTTAAATTTGTGATGTTGCCCGACCCATCGGCGGAGATTTGGGCGGTGTATTTGGGCATTGTCGGCGGCTATGCGGTGGCGCGCTCGTTTGTCAGCGTCAAACGTCAGGAGGTCGAGAATGAATCTCGTGAAACTGTTGGCGAATAACTGGCAACCAATTGCCATCATCGCACTTATCGGCACGGGTTTGGCGGTGTCGCACCATCAAGGCTACAAGTCAGCTTTTGCGAAGCAGCAGGCGGTCATTGACAAGATGGAAAAAGACAAAGCGCAAGCCCTGCTGTTGTCGGCTCAAAAACTATGCGCGCGAACTGGAACTGGCACGCGCGGAAGCGAAAAATATGAAGTCAAGGCGCACGCTGTCGGCATGGCTTTAGCGAAAAAAACAGGCGGAAGTCAGCCGTCTGAAAACGGAAAATAAAAAAAGGAAATCGAAAATGTCCTTACTCAAGACCGTAAAAATGCAGGCGGCGGTTGTATTGACGGCTTTGGCCATCACGGCTTGCAGCTCTACAAGCGCGCCCTCGGCTACGGAAATTAAGCTTGTCGAAAAGGCGGTCATGCCGACACCGCCTGCCGCATTGATGGTCGCGCCGGTACGCCCGAATCCGCCGAAAGACGGTAAGACGGCCACGCTGTTGGAACACGCCGCCGAGTTTGGCGGCTATGTTGCCGAACTTGAAAACCAAAATCAGGCTTGGCGCGACTGGGCCAACAGTCAAGCGGCAGTTGACGGTCCGGAGGGCACGCGATGACGACTTATCGTGATTTGGTGCAACGCACGGTCGCCTGCCGCCATGCGGACTTGGAGTTAGGCTTAAGCCGCGCACGCGAACAAGAGCCGTTTGTCATCCATGTTTCCTATCTATTGATAAGGCCGGTATCGATTACGCGGTACGCATGGATAAGGATTTTCAGACGACGTTTCACCTTGAATATCCAATTACGAACTATGACACCTTTAAACGTGCGGTTTGGCAAACTTTGGGGGCGTATTACTGTGTTTGTAATGATGGTGATGGACTGGAGATTGCCAGCAATCGCCCTGACGGTTACGCCGTCCGTATCGTATTCGGCGATGTGCCGGTTTAAAGGGGTTTTAAATGGACTTTGAATTTGGTTTCAGAACCCTGTGGCTGATTGCGACGGCGGCATTTTGGTTTTTGGGTCAACGGCATTTCAGGCCGTCTGAAAGAGGCGGACAAGCGTATCGACGACCTTAAAGAGGAGCTGCACGCGGTCAAGCTCTCGTACCACACCAAGCAGGATGCCCAAGCCGACCGCAAAAATATCGCAGCGTCTTTTGGAGCGCATCGAAAACAAGTTGGAAAAAAAGTAAACGAAAAACTGGACAGGGAAAAGCGGACAAAATCATGAGCGACCCGATTTTGGAAGCCTTGGCGCGTATCGAAAACAAGACTGATCAGACGCTGAAAAATCAGAAGGAAATGCAGGCGGAAATTGCACAGATCCGCCAAGACACGAAACGCACGGCCATTACATTCGGCGCACTGGGCGGCGGCGTGATTACGGTCGGCTGGGAATTGCTTAAAGCGAAAATGGGACTGTAATTATGGCTCACCCGCAAGAAATCCGTGAAAAGTTACGCCGGCTCTATGTGAGCGGCGAGCAAACTTTGGAAACGGCGGCCTTGATGTGCGAAATCCCGCAGGCCACTGCGCGTGCGTGGAAACGTGCGGATAAGGAAAAAGGCGACGACTGGGATAAGATGCGCGCCGCCTACACTTTGGCCGGCGGCGGTATTGAGGACTTGAGCCGTGCGATGTTGGCCGGTTTTATGGTGCAGTACAACAGCACGATGACGATGCTGCAGGATTCGAGTACCGAAGATTTGCCCCCGTCCGACCGCGCCAAGTTGTTGGCCAGCCTGGCTGATGCGTTTACGAAAACCGTATCAGCCAATGCCCGTGTGATGCCGGAAACGTCAAAACTGGCGACGGCTTTGGAATTGATTGAGTTCTTGATGGCGTTTGTGCAAGAAAAACACCCCAAACATTTGCCTGCCTTTGTGGAGGTATTGGAGCCGTTTGGGGCGGAAGTGGAGAAGAAGTTTGGTTAATAGCCGTCTGTCAATCTCCCATAACGTGATCCTCCTACTGAAAATACTTCAACATCTGACTTTAAAACGCTCTCCCAATATTATGGTTTGGCAACGGGAACAGGAATATTTATGAAAAGCACCTTCATACCCATTGAATTGAAGAATCGATTTGACACCCTGCTCGTAACATTGGGGACAAATATCATGAATTGGCTCGCTGTTCGCCATCTCCGCTTTCAATCGATAGACGAAAGAACCAGGAGCAAGTTCATACAATTGGTAGCGTTGCTTCTCTGTAGACCAATTTTTACTGCCACCAGTTCTTTTTTTCCAACTCATCTATACGGCTAATTGCCGCCGTATAAGAAGATTGGGCTTCAAATAAATCAGTTTGAATACCAGCAATGATTTGATTAAGTTCGATGGTTTTTTTGCGCTACCTCTGCCTCTGTTTTGAGCTGGTTAAACCCTTTTAAAAGTGATCCTGCTTCTTTTAGGCCTATAAATGCGTTAGAAATGAATCCAGTCATTATAAATACTCATGAAAACAAAAGAATTCCTCAAATCCCTTGCCGAACTGGCCGCCAGCCTGCGCCAAGTCATCGAAGCGGAAGTGGACGGCTTCGATGCGTCGCCCAAGGCTATTGCTGCACGCCGTGCTCAAAGGTGTTTGACCCGGCAGGCGGTTACGAGTATTTCGTCAACACCTACTTTCCGCATTATATCCGCTCCCCTGAAAAATCCGAACTGCATGAGTTTTTATTCAGCCGTCTGCCGGAGATTATCCGCTCCCCTAAAGGAGAAAAATGAGGCAGTGGGTGCGCCGCGTGGCGAGGGTAAATCGACGCAGGTTACTCAGTTGTTTACGCTGTGGTGTATCGTGACCGGCCAAAAAACATTATGCGGTCATCGTGATGGACAGCATAGATCAGGGCATACCCGATGCTCGAAGCCATCAAGGCGGAATTGGAATTTAATCCACGCTTGAAAACCGACTTTCCGGAAGTATGCGGGCAGGGCCGTGTATGGCAGGCCGGTACGATTGTGACGGCCAATGACGTTAAGGTACAAGTGGCCGGTAGCGGTAAAAAGCTGCGCGGTTTGCGTCACGGCCCTTACCGTCCTGACTTAACTATTTTGGACGATATTGAGAATGACGAGCAAGTCCGCAACCCGGAACAGCGCGACAAGCTCAATGCGTGGCTGACTAAAACGGTATTGCCACTCGGAGGTGTCGGGCAAAAAAATACGATGTGATCTATATCGGCACGATTTTTGCATTACGACAGTGTGCTTAACCGCACTCTGAATAACCCGTTTTGGCGGGGTGTTAAGTTTATAGCGATGAAACGCTGGCCCGACCGCATGGATTTGTGGGACCGCTGGGAGGAACTTTTCCGAAACGACGGCGAGACGGTGGCCGAGGCGTTTTATCAGGCAAACAAAGACGAGATGGAGCGCGGCGCGGTCACTTCTGGGCGGCGCGTGGCGTACTCGCGCTGATGAAAATCCGCGCCCGCGACGGCCATGCGACGTTTGATTCGGAATATCAGAATGATCCGGTTGCTGGTGAGGCCGCGCCGTTTGCGAACAGCCTGAATTTTTGGGTCAATCGTGATTCGGATTGGATTTTTATGGTGCGTGCGACCCGAGTTTGGGCAAGGCGGGCAACAGCCGCGATCCGTCTGCGTTGTGTATCGGCGGGTACAACCGCCGCACGGGTGTGTTGGATGTGGTGGAGGCTCTGATTAAGAAACGCCTGCCGGACAAGATTATTTCCGACATTATCGAACTGCAACGGCGGTACCGCTGTGTGTTGTGGGGCATTGAGACGGTGCAGTTTCAGGAGTTTTTAAAGACCGAGCTGGTCAAACGCGGCGCGGCTGCCGGTATCCCGATTCCGGCACGCGGCATTAAGCCGAGTGCGGACAAGTTGCTCCGTATTGAAAGCCTGCAGCCGTATATGCAAAACGGTCAAATCCGTTTTGCACGCCAGTCAAAAGCACACTGATTGACCAATTCCGCCATTTTTCCGATGGCAGACCATGACGACGGCCCTGATGCCGTGCATATGCTGTGGGGCTTGGTTCAAAGCAGCGCGACTGTCGGCGGCTATATTGCCGTGCCTAGAGAGCACGGTTTGTCCGGACGGATGGGGAGCGGCGCATGGTAAAACTGACACGGGATACAGCCTGCTAAGGAGTGGCACGGTTGAAAATGGGGCAAGTTTAACTTGCCCTTTTTACGTCATGAAAAACCCTACTCCGTGCGTTGTTTAGTAAAGCCGCACCTAAAACGCCCGATAAACAATCCCAAACGGCAAATATCGTTAAAAACCGCACTACCCATGAGCATCCAAGTAAAGGGCTGACTCCGCAGTCGCTCCATCGGATTTTGGAAGATGCGGAAAAACGGTGATATTCAGGCGCAGTCAGAACTCTTTGTCGATATTGAAGAGAAGGACGGCCATATCTTTTCAGAGATGAGTAAACGCAAGCGCGCGGTAATCGGCTTGGACTGGAATATTGTTCCACCTCCGAACAGCAGCGAAGCCGAGCGCAAATTGGCCGAAGAAGTAGACGGCTGGCTGAATCAGCTGACCGATTTGGAGGATATGATGTTCGACCTTTTGGACGCGGTCGGACACGGCTTCTCCTGCGTGGAAATCGAATGGGAAAAACCTTGGTTCGTTATGGTTGCCCAAGGCATTCCATCATCGTCCGCAGGCTTGGTTTAAGGTCAATGCAATGGATGAGGTGTTGTTGCGCAAAGACGGCAATCCTGATGGCGAAAAAGCTGTGGGATTTAGGCTGGATTGTCCATAAGCACCGCAGCCGTTCGGGTATTTTGGCAAGAAGCGGTTTGATGCGCACGCTGGTGTGGCCTTATTTGTTCAAGAATTACTCGGTGCGTGATTTGGCCGAGTTTTTGAGATTTACGGCCTGCCTACCCGAATAGGCAAAATATGCCTCCGGGGCAGACGACAAAGATAAGCTCACCCTTTTGAATGCGGTGCGCGAAATCGGCCATAACGCGGCGGGGATTATTCCTGAAACCATGCAGATTGAGCTGCTCAACGCGGCCAATGGCAGTGCGGATCCATTTCAGGCAATGATTGATTGGGCGGATAAAACGTCTTCAAAAAGCGATTTTAGGCGGCACGCTGACCAGCCAGGCTGACGGTAAGACTGCTACCAATGCGCTGGGGAAAGTCCATAACGAGGTGCGCCATGATTTGCTGGTATCCGATGCCAAGCAACTGGCCGGCACATTGACGCGCCAATTGATCCCTGCCATTGTTGCAGCTCAATAAAGGCAATGTCGACGTTTCACGTCTGCCGCGCTTTGTGTTCGATACGCAATTACCCGAAGATTTGACGGCGTACTCCGACTCTTTGCCTAAATTGGTGGAAATCGGCATGAAGATTCCGTTGTCGTGGGCGCAGGAAAAATTGGCCATTCCTTTGGCTTCCGAAAACGAGCTGGTATTGGCTTTTTCAAACCGACGTTAAAACGGATTTAAAAAAGTGCTCCGTTAAGCTACCGCCGTGTGGCTTTGAGTAAATCGGGTGAGATTGTCGGCGCGGCGCAGGCGGATTTAGATCATGCGGACTTGAGCAAGGTGGCCTTGCCGGAAATGATTGAGCCGTTTTTACGCGGCTTAGGCCAGGCTTTGGGCCGAGGGCGACAGTTATGAGGATGTGCAGGAACGTTTGTTGCGCGTTTATCCCGACCTGACTGCCGGGCAATTTCAGACGGCTTTTGGCACGGGTGGTTTTGTGTCGGACTTATGGGGACGGATGAATGGCTGATTTGAGCTACGCATTCGGCCTCGAGCCTGAACAGGCCGTCAAGTATTTTGAGGGGCTGGGCTTTAATGTGCCGTCAGACTGGAAAAATAACGTGGAACGAAGCGCAGGCTAAGGCACGGGCGATTGCGGGCATTCACAAGCAGGATATTGCCGCGCAAATCCACGGTGCTTTGTACGAAAGCCTGAAAAACGGTACGTCATTTGAGAAATTCCGTGATGATGTGGTAGGCCGTCTGAAACAGCATGATTGGCAGCTGCTGAAAGATGGCGACATTGTGAATGCCAATACCGGCGAAGTAGATGGTAAAGGCATCACGCGGCATCGACTGGAAACCATTTTCCGTACGCAAATGCAGTCGGCTTATATGGCCGGGCATTGGCAGGCTCTTGAAGATGGTCGAAACTCTGCGCCCTGGCTGCAGTATTCGGCCATTCTTGACAGCCGTACCCGGCAGAGCCACGCTGCGGCGCACGGTGCGGTGTATCACATCGACGACCCGTTTTGGGATTACTTCACCCGCCCAACGGCTTCAACTGCCGCTGTACCGTACGGGCGTTTTCAGACCGTGATTTGAGCGGCGCAATCTGCTGCCGCAAAAGGCACAACTGGAAGATACGGAAGTGGTAGTCAACCGCAAGGGCGACACCCGCCCGGCTAAGGCAGTGAAGCTGGCCGATGGCAGCCGCTTTTATACTGATGCAGGTTTTCAGAACAATGTGGGTAAAAGCCATTTGGCCAACTTGGGTCAATTACAGATGCAGCGTGCAGTGGAACTGCCGCCGAAGCTGGCAAGCGTGGCGATTCAGACGGCCTTAAAACAGCCCGATTTGATGCGGGCGGTGTCGCAACAGGCGGCGCAAATGGTGCGGCGGGTAGATGCGGAAAAAAAGTAGCGCGCGGGAAAAACGCTGTATGTGGGCGCATTGACCCTACCCGTGTTAGATGCATTGGCGGGAAGGCAAATCTATCCGCAATCCGCCGTGATTTCGATGAGCGACGAACGGGTATTGCACGCTTTGCGCGACAAGAAGGTCAAGCCGCTGCCGGTGTCATTTTTGGGAGCAGATACCCGAACTGCTGCAAGAACCGGAGCAGATTTTATTAGGCAAGGCGGGACGAAATGACGATGCCAAACAGTTTTTTGGCATTTGTGTATCCGCTGCCGGCAGGCAAGGGGAAGCTGGTGGTAACGCTGGACTATGATGTGAAAAACCCGACATCCGTTTACAGGTAAGAAAGAACATCTGACCTTGAATATGGTCAACACTGGCATGATTGCCGAAACGGATAAACAGGTGGATAGCTTACTGTACGGGTATGAAACAATATGGAAAAAGCCATAAAAACTCTTTGCCTGATTCGAACAGGATAATACGCGACACGGTAACGTGGCCGTAACCTTTCCAGTAGGAAACCCGAGTTTTACGGCATTAGGGACAATATACTGATGGGGAGAAATAACCAAGTTGGCGGCTTTGCCTGATTCGAACAGGATAAAACAGCGGATAAACCACCGAGGCCATTCCGGTTGGCGACCCGCCGACAACTTGGCATTGAGAATAATATACTGATGATCGAGATAAAAAAATCAACACAGATGCACTACAAAACGGCTTTAAATACCATTGCGCAACGTACAAGCAACACCCGGCCGTTGATGACGCAGCTTGCCCGCATCATGCGCAATGCCGTGCTGGACAACTTCGAGGCAGGCGGCCGCCCCGCGTGGGCTCCGCGCAAGTATCCGTCCGCGCGTGAAGGGTCGGGGCTGTTGCAGGACAGCGGGCGTTTGCGCAATTCGATTACGCAGAACAGTACGGCCACGGAAGCCGTGGTCGGTACCAATGTGGAATATGCGGCCATTCATCACTTCGGCGGACAAACTGCACCGCATACGATATTGCCGAAAAACGGCAAAGCCTTAAAATTCGGCGGACGGTTTGCCAAACGCGTCAATCACCCCGGCAGTAAGATTCCTGCACGTCCGTTTATGGTTCTTCAACCTGACGACGAACAGGCTTTAGTCGATGCGGTAAATGATTACTTGATGCCGCTCTGGCAATTAGAAACAAAAAGCCGTCTGAAATTGCACACAGACGGCTTTTTATACACCTTTCCCTTATCTACCCTTTCCTGAAACGTTTAAATCAATCTGCGAGGGGCTTAAAAGGCTTCTGAAACGGTTTTTAAACATATTCTCTTCCCGTTCCCCGATATTGCTTATTTTCGTTCCTTACTGACAGTGATTCAGCCTCTTGTGCCGGCTTAATGGCGCATGATTCGGCAATGGATACCAAAACCTTTCTTGCCGCCTTATCTGCCGCCAAAGTCGGAAATACGGACGGCCTAATCAAAATCGTACCTAAAGGTCAATTTGCACCGGTAGACGGACGCACCGATACAGGTGTGGCGCACTGGACGATGACTGCCTCTTTGGCGCAGCAAATCATTGCCGCTTTTGATGCCGGACAAACAGACCTTGTTGTGGACTACGAACACGCCACACTGAAAGCCGCAGAAACCGGACAGCAAAAATCCTGCTGCCGGTTGGATCAGCAAATATGTGTGGGATGACGATCGCGGTCTGATGGGCGAAGTGAAATGGACACAACGCGCAAAAGACATGATAGACAGCGGCGAATACCGCTATCTGTCGCCGGTTCTCGAATACGACACATTGGGCAATGTGCGCGGGCTGCACAGTGTGGCGTTGACCAATCTCGCCTGCGCTGGACGGCATGGCTCTGGCTGCATTGAGCCGCCAAAACTCTATCAACCCCAAACAGGAAACAAGTATGAACAAGGAAGCTTTAATCAAGCTCTTGGGCTTGGCGGCAGATGCCGACGATAAAGCCATTGAAGCGGCTTTGGCCGAAGCACAAGAAAAAGCTGGGCGGTAAAACGCTGGCCGAGGCACTGGCCGAACACAAGACGAACCGCAAGGCGGCGAAGGCGGTAAAGGCGATGCCGGCAAGCCCGAAGATAATCCGCAAGGCGGTAATGCCGACGACGGCGAAGTTGCTGAGCTGAAAGCCCAAGTGGCTGCGTTGAGTAAGAAAGTGATTGCAATGGAAGTGGGCGGCACTTCAGACGGCCTGATCCGTGCCGCTCTTTCAGACGGCCGCCTGCTGCCGCATCAAGAAGCATCGGCACGACAACTGGCTGCCAAAGACCCAGAGGCATTTAAGAATCTGATGGAAGGCAGTTTGAAATTGGCCGCGTTGAGTAAAAACACAAACCGGTGGCAAAGGCGCTGAAGGCAGTGAGCCTGCGTTGACTCCGGAAGAAATCGAAGTGGCCAAGCAATTGGGCATTTCAGCCGAAGATTATCAAAAAGCCAAATAAGGCTTTTAAACAAGGATTAAAAGCATGATTATCACTCCAGATACACTGAAAGCGCTGTTTACCGGCTTTAAGAAAAACTTCCAAGACGGCCTGAAAATGGCGGACAGCCAATACAAGGAAATCGCCACTGTTATTCCGTCCTCTACTGCTTCCAATACTTACGGCTGGCTCGGTCAATGGCCTGCCTTCCGCGAATGGGTAGGCGACCGCGTATTCCAAGATATGAAGGCGCACGGCTATGCCATCACCAACAAGCATTTCGAAAGTTCGGTCAAGGTCAACCGCAACGATATCGAAGACGACAATGTCGGCATTTACGCGCCGATGATGACCGAAATGGGCCGTGCTTCCGCCGTTCATCCTGACGAATTGGTATTTGCCCTGCTGAAAAACGCGCACGCTACGTTGTGTTATGACGGTCAGAACTTCTTCGACAACGACCACCCGGTATATGAAAAAGTCGATGGCACCGGTCAATCCACCACTGTATCCAATATTTTCGCCGGTACCGAAGCCGCTTGGTATTTGCTGGATACATCACGCGCCCTGAAACCTCTGATTTATCAGGAACGCAAACCTAAACAGTTCACTGCCATGACCGCCGCTACCGACGAAGGCGTGTTCATGCGCAACGAATACCGCTACGGCGTGGACGGCCGTTGTAATGTTGGTTTGGGCTTCTGGCAAATGGCGGCCAAGTCGCAAGAAAAACTGGATGCCGCAGGTTTTGAAAAAGGCTTACAACGCAATGGTCAGCCTGAAAGGCGACGGCGGCCGACCGCTGGGTATCCGCCCCAATGTGCTGCTGGTTCCTCCTTCTGGAAAAACGCCGCCAAAGAATTGGTGGAAGGCGACCGCTTGGCGAATGGTGCGTACAACCCGAACAAAGGCAAATGCAAGGTAATCGTATCTCCTTGGTTGCTGTAACCCTTTAGATAGGGCGGGCTCTGCCCGCCGAAAAGGATAAGAAATGGCAAAAGTAAAAACGAAGATGAAAAAAACTGAGCAAACGGTTGGCGCAACTGTGGATGTAAATCCCGAAGACGTTAAGTTGCAGGCTTTTCTTGAGGCTGAAGTCGGAAAAATTGAATGCCGAGCTTGAAGCGGCGCATGTGCGTATCGCCGAATTGGAAGCTCAATTGGAACAGGCCGCAAGAGGTGCCGTTGAAGCGGCAGAAGCGCAAGAACGCTATCAGGCAGGCGGTGAAGCGGCGGCCGATGCCGAAGTGGTTGCCGTCAAATCCAAACACGGCCATGCGTTTTTGGCGCAGCGGGTATCACGTTCAGCCGCATTTTACCTTTGTGAAACGTGCCGATTTTTGAGCCCGAAGCGTGGGAGCGCCTGCTGGCCGAGCCGATGGCTGTTGTTTGTGAAGCCTTGCCCGTGGAGCAGGATTAATGGCTTACGCAACGGTTGCCGATTTGGTGGCGCGTTATACCGAGCCGACGATTGCAGGTCTGACCGACCTGGCGCGCTTGGGCAGTGTGAACGCCGAAATCGCGCAACAAGGTTTTGATGATGCCTCTGCCGAAATCGACGGCTATCTGGCATCGCGTTATGAATTGCCGTTGCCTGCCCCTGTGCGTCTGTTGAGCCTTTATTGCTGCGACATTGCCGTTTACCGTTTGGCAACGGGCAAGCGCCAGCTGACGGAAGATATGGTGCACCGATATGAGGCGGCGGTTGCGTATCTCAAATTGGTGGCATCAGGCAAAGCTGGTTTGGGTGTGGCTGAAAATGCCGACCCCAAGCCGACCGTGCAAGGTGATGCGGTGATGTTTGCCGCCAAGGAAAAAGGTGTTCGGCCGTGATAGCGTCTATTGAACAAGCCATCAAACAGCGTCTTTCAGACGGCCTTGGCCAAATGGTCAGCGGTGTGCATACCTACGGTGGTGAATTTGATGGCGAAGGCTTGGCTCAAGCGGTTAACCAGTTCCCCCGCCGTTTGGATCATGTTTGCCGGCATCACCAACAGCGAGCCCCATGATACGCGCCGTACACGCTACCAAGTCACCGGCCGCTTTACTGTCTTAGTCGGCGACCGTGCCAGCGGCAGCGAGGCAGACAGCCGCTTTGGCAGTTTGCACCGGAATGATGTCGGTACTTACCGGCTGATGCAGACCGTGCGCCTGTTGCTGATCAATCAGACTATGGGTTTGTGTATAGGCCGTCTGAAACCCGGCAAAGCAAAAAGCCTGTTTTCAAAACAAATGGAGTTGGACGCAATCAGCGTATTCGCGCTGGATTTTGAAACGCATTGGTTTGAAGACGCACTGCAAGACGGCGATTGGCCGCGGCCTGCGGTTTCAGACGGCCGACAGGCGCAAGTATATGCCGACGTATCCGCCTACCGAGGCCGTACCGACCCGGAACATCCTGACTTTAAAGGTGCAAACCTTGAGCTGCGTATCCCGCCTAAAAACCAAACCAACCCGCCGATATGGCGGCCACCGTTAAAACCGAGGTAAAACATGACTGAAAACCATTAAAGTTCGTGCCGCCGCAGGTCTGCGAGTGCTCATGGCAGGCAAGCCACATGAATATATTACCGACCAAGAGACGGTCGAAGTGCCGAATGCCGCGTATTACCTGCGCTGTATTCACTACGGCGACTTGCTTATTGTTGAGGACAAAACCGAAAGGCAACAAATCATGACTTCCGCAAACGTCAGTTTCGATAAGATTCAAACCAGTACGCGCAAGCCCGGCGTTTACGTCGAATGGAACACCAAGCTTGCCGTGCGCAACCTGCCGGCCAACAAGCAACGTGTGCTGATTGTGGCGCAGCACAACAATCCCGCCTTGGGCGGGCTTACTGGCTGGAGAACGTATTTTCCGCCGCCGATGCGGCCGCCAAATACGGCGCGGGCAGTATGGCGCACCTGATGGTTACCGCCGCGATCAAAAGCTTATGCCTGTGCAGATTTGAGCCTGATTACCGTTGCCGACAATGAAGCAGGCGTTGCCGCGACCGGCAGTATCACGATTACGGGCACTGCCGCTACGCAAAGGCGTTTTACGCGTCAACATCGGCAATGCCGATACGTTGACCGTCGGTGTCGCCGCCCGTGCAAGCGCCGCAACCGTAGCGGCAGCCGTTAAGGCGGCCATTGACGCGGAAACATCTTTGCCGGTAACGGCAACAGCTTCGAAGGTTCGGTAACGCTGACGGCTAAAAATAAAGGTACGCACGGCAACCATATCCGTATCCGTGCCAGCAATACCGCCGAAGGGATTACCGTTGCGGTCAGGCCCATGAGCGGCGGTGATGCCGATGCCGATATCGGCCCCGCATTGAATGCAGTGGTTGCCGAAGGCCATCATTTAATTGCGGTAGGCTGTACCGATGAGGGCGAACCTCTTGAAGTTGCGCGCACATTTGGACACTGTCGGCGCACCCGAAGAAAAAAACGCTGGGCATTGGGTATTTACGGTCAAACCGGAGCATTGGCGCAGACAACGACACAGGCAGGCCGTCTGAACAGCGGTTATCTGTATTCGGCCTGGTATCGTAAAACGCCCAGCCTGCCGTGCGAGCTGGCGGCCGCGTTTGCTGCCGTCGCGGCAGGCGAGGAAGATCCGGCCCGTCCGCTCAATACCCTGAAGCTCAACGGCATCGGTGTGTGCGACAGTGCAGACAAGACGATGCGTACCGAACAGGAAAAACGCGCTCTACAACGGCGTTACCCCTATTGAAACCAGCCCGGACGGAACATCCGCCCAAATCGTCCGCGCTATTTCGACTTATACCAAAACCGCCAACGGCACGGCAGACGAAAGCCTGCTCGATATGACTACCGTACGCACATTGATTTATGTATCAGGCGCGTGTGCCGACCGTATCGCGTTGCGTTTCCCGCGCGACAAAATGACCGGGCGCACCATTGACCGTGTCCGCTCCGAGTTGATTGACGTGTTGATGAAATGCGAAGAATTGGAAATTGTCGAAGACGTTGAAAACAATTTGGCCAAACTGATTGTGGAACGCGATGCACAAAACACCGGCATGCTCAACTGCCGTGTGCCGTCCGATGTGGTTAACGGCCTGCACCAAGTAGGCATGGTTATCGACCTGTATCTGTAAAAAGGAAAGAACATGAGTACGGAATATGTAGGCGGTGTAACGCTGTATGTCGGCGCGACCGAGGTGGAGGTTACCAAGATTGATGTGAAAAAAATATCACAGGCAAAAAAAGAAGTTAAAACCATGAACCGCACACGCCGCGTCAAAGGCTTTACGCGCGGTGTCGGCCAGTATGATATTTCTTTTACCGCCGTCGTGCCGACAGACGGTACGGTTATCGATTGGGATAAAATCGAAGACGCAAAAATCTCGCTGGTCCCTGATATCAATGGCGCACGCCCAACCTCCTATCTTGGTTTTTTTGCGCGAAGGAAGCCGGTGAAAGCTATACGGTGGACAACGAATTGATCATTGATGTGACCGGCTTTGCAACCCGTAAAAGTGATTGAGTAAACCATCCGAAACTGACACCTGTTAAAGACGGTTTAAAACAGCCTTTAAACGATAATTGGATTTTTATCTGATTAACCGTTTAGAGGCTTTTTATTATGTCTTCAATTTCAAAGAACTCGAACATGCCGCAAAAGAGTATGGGCTGGTTGTTTCTTCTGACCTGAAAAACCGTTTCAGGCCGTCTGAAGTACGGTATCTCTGTTGATGGTGCTGTTCATCGTGATTTTTTTCCATGCACCTGCTGACCGTGCGCGAAGATATGGCTATTGACCCAACGCTGGATGGTCAGGCGCGTATGTTGGCAGCCTATTCAGCCTCTATCGACCATATCGGTACGATCCAACCTGATGTTTTAACGCCCGACTTCTTGGCTGATGAGTTGGTCGCCACCGATTTTGACGCGCTTTATTTCGCCCAAGAGCTGCTGGCAAAAAGCGTCTGTCCGCTCAGCCCGTGCCGACCGCTACCGATACGCAGTCCTAAAGCTGGGGAGCTACGGTATCTCTGCCGACGATATCGGCAAGATGACTCAGCCGGAGCTTGAGGGATGGCTTAAACAGGCTGATTTGATTGACCGTGGCCGTGCCGCTCCCGTGGTGTTGCCATGGTTTGCCCCATCGGCCAAAAACCTCAGCTCCATCTGCATCCGGCGGACACACTCAAACCTTTATCAGTAAACGGAAGAAAAATGAGCCGTAATACAGTCGAATTAGTTGCCAAGTTCCGAGATGAGGCCAGCGTCGGCCTGCGCCGCTTGGCAACCGAGGCCAACCGTACGATGCAGATTCAAAGCCGTGCGGCATCATCTTCCGGCAGGCAACAACAGCTGATGCATGCCGCTGCCGCCCGTTTGGGCATCCGCACAGAGCGTGAAATCCGCCGTGAAATCCAACGTACTCAAGCGGCCTACAACGCAATGGCCAAAAAGCGGCCGTGCTTCGCACAATGAACTGGCGCGGGCCGCCCAACAGACGCGCAGCCGTATTCGGGAATTAAATGCCGAAATGAACAGCGGCAGCCGTTTCAACCGAATGATCCAAGGCGGTAAAGTTTAGCATGCGGCGCGAGCTTGGTTGCCGCCGGTGCGGCGGCAGGGGCTTATGTATTGGCTCAGCCGGTCAGCCGGACAATGGACTATGACACGGAGCTGCGTCACGCGACCAATACCATGTATGCAGGCAAGACTTTGGCGGAAAAAAACGCGCAGGCATGGCAGAAATTAATAAAACGGTAAACGATGCCGCTTATCTTGGCGGAACATCTATGAAGCAGCCTTGCAGGCAATGAATACCATGGTGGCCAGCGGGTCATTGAGTGATGCTGCCGTAAAAACAGATGTTGCCAACCGTAATGAAAAACAGCACTTGCCGCCAATGCTGATGCCGATGATATTGCCAATATTGTGACCAAAGCGAAACAGGCAGGGGTTTAAAGAAGCCGATATCCCTGCTTTGCTTGACCGAGCCATGCAATCGGGCGCGGATGGCGGTTTTGAGCTGAAAGACATGGCGCGATGGTTGCCGCAACAGTTGGCAGCAATGAAGTCCGCAGGTATGGGCGCGACACTGGATAATTTCAGTAGTTTGTTAAATGCCAACCAATTGGCGTTTATGACTGCAGGCAGTACAGACGAAGCCGGTAACAACCTGGTCAACCTGCTGGCAAAAAAATCAGCAGTCAGGACATTGTTACAAAAGGCAAAGAAAATCGACATTAACGGCCAAGAGGGTTTTGACTTTACGGACAGTATGAATAAGCGTCAGGCTGCCGGCATGAATTCGCTGGACGCATTGGTCGATATTGTCAGTGAAATCGTGAGCAAGGATAAAAAAAGAGCGCGGCATTAATGAAGCAGATGGCCGCCGCTCAAGGCGATGAAGCCAAGTTGGCTTTACTGGAAAACCAGAAAGCTTTTGGTTGACGGTACGGCTGTCGGTCGGTTGGTTTCAGACCGCCAAGCCTTGATGGCCTTGCCTCTCTCATTAATAACAAGCAAGAAGCCGCACGACTGCAGCAAGGACAAGCCAATGCCACCGGTGCAGTAGACAATAATTATCAATTTGTGGCCGAAGGCTCCGGGTTCAAAAAGAACAGCTCAAAACGGCATACAGCGAAGCTGAATATGGCGCATTCTCAGGCTTTACCGACATGGTGGCCGATAAGCTTAAAGGTATTGCCGACTGGGCCAGAGGTCATCAGGAGGCCGCGCAGACAGCGGTGGCGGCGGGTCAAGGGGCTGCGGCGGTATCCGCAACTGCGGGGACAAGCTCAATGGTAAGCGGCGGATGGCGGTTCTTCCAAGGCGGTCAAGGTGTTGCCGGTGCCGGCCGTTTTCTGCCTTCTGCAGGCTCAATGGGTGCCTTTACTTTAGGGTGCTGCTCCGTTGGCCGCTATGGGCGGCGTAACACATTTGGCGGCGCAACGGGATAAATATGACGACTGGAGTAAACCGTTGGTGGCCTTCGCCGACCGCTTGCAGTCGTTTTTTTGCCTGATTTTATGTCGTCTGCCAAAAAAACGAATACATGAGAAAAACGGGAGGAATTGGGTGGGAATAACTCTCCGCTCGACAGCCCTGTTCTCAAAGAGAGTATGGCGCAGCTCAGTCAATCCGCACAAACCAATCAGCAAAGCCAGCCAACAGTATGTCACAGCGGCAACTGAAAAATCAGGCTGCAACTGCCCAGCTTACCAATGCGGCTTCCCAGATGACTGCGGCTGCCGCGCAAATGCAGGCGGCAGCAGGCAAGCCGATACCCGTTACAGTCACCGTTCAAAACGGCAATATTATGGCCTATATCAATCAAGCGGCGGCGTGCGGCAGCTAAAAATTAAGGATCCGTGATGAGTTGGAAAGATACTTTGCTTGATGCCAGTTTCAAGGGTGTCGGCTTTGATGTAATCGATGATACGTTGCGTGGCACGCACGCCTTAGCCGAACACGAATACCCGTTTGTTCAGGGTTCGGATATTGAGGACACGGGCGTATCGGCAATGGATATGAGCCTGACGGCGGTATTGTGGGGTGACGATTATGAAGGCCACCTGCAAAGCCTGCTGAACGTATTGCGCGAAACGGGAGCGGGCGAACTAATCCACCCGATTTACGGCAGCGTGCCAGATTGCGTGGTGGCAGATTTCGAGGTTACGCACAACGAAGAAAAACCCCGATTACTGCACGGTTCGTATGACCTTCAAGCAAAGTGTCAAAGCCGCCCCGTTTTTGACCGTGAATTGCCGTCTGCACTGGCCGATGAAATCGATTGGCTGGCAGATTTGGCCTCATGGCGGGGTTTTGAAGTGTTTCAGACGGCCTTGGGCAAGATTCAGAAGGCACAAAGCCGTTGGAACGCATTTCATGCCACAGTATTGACGGCAGTCGGCGTTATGTATGGTCAGGTCAACGGCGTGTTTACCGGCTCCATGAATCTTCTAAACAGCCCGCGTGTATTGGTGGCCGAGCTGAAAATCAGTATTCGGTGTGTTAGCAAATATGCACGTTGTCGGTAAAAGCGGGCTGGATGGCTGGCGCGATATGGTTGGCGGGGTATCAAAAGCCGCCGCTACACCGTGGCAGGTAAGTCGCGGGGCAGAAGGCAGTGTTTCGGCAATAGATTTAATTCAGCGTGCAAAGGTTGAAGATGTCGCTGCGTTCACAGCGTTTACCGCAACCGTCGGAGCGTGTGCTTTGGCGGAACAGGCAGCAGATATTTTTGGCAACACAAATTGATGATCCGACTTTAACGCCCGTGGAAATCTCACGCCTATTATCCGATACCCATACTGCTTTTGCAACGTGCGCTGGGCGCAAACCGTATTTTTGGCGATGATGTCGGCAGACGAGGCAAAGGCCGGAAAGATGGCTTATTTCCTGCTGCGGCTGTATCAGACACCGGCAGACAGCGCCGATGATGTGTACCGACGTATCGAAGCGGCAGACCTGTTGCCGCAAACACCATATCTTGAAACTGCCGCCGAACTGACTGAAAGTTTGCGTGATACGGCACACAAGCTGCAAAAACAGGCTTTTTGCCGTTTTGAATATGCGTCCTCCGTTAGTACAGAAAAATTGTAGGACGTGATACCAGCCTGCATCTGTTGGCGTTTGAATGGTATGGCGATTACAGCCGTTTTGGCGAGTTGTTGCGTCTGAATCCGCAAATCCGTCATCCGAACTTTCTCAGTAAAGGAGAGGTGTTAAATGCCTACGCCAAATAATACTGTCACTCTGATGATTAACGGCAAAACTCATGGGCAGTGGACGAATTACGACATCGTTTCTGACCTGCTCACCCCCGCCGATGACTTTTCAGTCACGCTTGGCCGTCCGGTAGATGCAGTCCCGACTGCAGTAAAAGAAGGCGATAAAGTAGAAGTCCGTGTCGGTGGGGATACGGTATTGAGCGGCCGTATTGACCGTGTGCACACTACGACAGAGAAAGGCAATAAAACGCTGACCATACAAGGCCGCGACGATGTCGGCATCCTGTTGGACTGTTCTGCGCCGCTGTTTAATGCGCAGGATATGGATTTAAACCAAATTATCGAAAAAAATCGTCAAGCCTTTGGGTTTGTCAAAAATCCGTATCGATGCAGCCAAAACCAATAAAAACCCATAAAGTGCAGATCGAACCGGGCAGCCGCGCGTGGGATGCCTTGACGCAATATGCCGAAGCCAACGGCGTATGGCCTTGGATGGAGCCTGACGGCACCTTGGTTGTCGGCGGTCCTGACTACACCGCCGCACCTGTTGCCGGGCTGATCTTGCGGGTCAGTGGCGACAATAACAATATCAAGCGTCTGGAAGTAAACCGCGATATGGCGGCACGGTACAGCGAAGTTACCGTGTTGGCGCAAAGCCACAGCGGCAAACACAACATCAAAGCCACCGCCAAAGACGAATCCGTCAAACTGCACCGCCCCCTAATCGTTACCGAGCCGGACATCGACAGTCAGGCTCAAGCGGAACGTAAAGCAAAAGAAACGCTTGGCGGACAGCCGCTTGAAGGCTTGACCATCACGGCAGTGGTACAGGGGCACCGAACCGATGACGGTACGTTGTGGCAACCGGGTCAGAGAATCAACGTATTGAGCGAACCGGACGGCATCGACTCAGTGTATTTCCTTATGGCGCGTACCTTTGTCGGAGGCAGAGGCCAAGGCACGGAAACTGTATTAACGCTTAAAGAAGACGGCGCGTGGGTATTGGATGCCGACCCGCCGAAGAAATCGGGCAAAAACCAAAATGCCGTCTGAAAGCCGCAAAGCCAACGGTCAAGCACCGGTCAAGCCGAAGAAACGCCGTCAAGCTAAAAAAAGCCAAAAACAGGGAATTGCAGGTTATTTAAATGGATATTAAAACCATAGATAAGCGTATCAAACAGGCGTTTAACACTGTCCGGCAGGGCTTTCGCGGAAAAGGTTGCCAGAGTCCAGGCAGGTGGCGGTGTGCAAAAAATTCAAGTCGAAGGCTTGGACGGCGAAACCGTGCAAGACTTGGAACACGCCGAAAAACTTCGGCTTTACCAGCAATCCGCCCGCAGGCAGCGATTGCGTCGTCGTACCCTTTGGGCGGCAAAACCAGCCACGGTATTATCGTTACCACGACAAACGGCGCGTACCGCATTACCGGTTTGTCTGATGGCGAAACGGCGGTTTATAACGCTGACGGTGCCAAGATGGTGTTAAAAAAAGGGGCGCGTCATTGAGATTGACTGCGATAAATTAAATATTAAAGCACCTGGCGGCGTAAATATTACTTCGGAAAAAAAGTTGAATGTTCTGCGGTATTAACCGCGCAAGGGCAAATCAACGGCAACGGCGGTATGGCGGTGCAAGGCGGCAGCGGTACGACATTTACCGGTAACGTGGATATGGTCGGCGATTTGAATACTACCGGCGCATTAACCAACAACGGTAAAGATGTCGGCAGTAATCACAAACATACTGAGACCAACGGTTCGGAAACCGGTGAAGTCATTTAAACTGCTTTTAAAGGTCATCTAAGAATCCTTATTGGGTTTTTAGGCGGCTTTCTATATTTGTCTGACATCAATTCACTCAAAGAAGGGGCGTTCATATCCGAAAAATTCTGGTATGGACGCTTTACTTAATCCCGCCACCGGCGACTACTTAGCTAAACCAATCCGCGCAAGGGATCGAAAACGAAGTCTATGTGAGGCTGGTTACCCCGCTAGGGCAGCTACTGGGCAGAGCCCGCGCTGGGCAGCCGCCTGCACGAATTGCGCCGCATGAAAGACCTGCCGCGCATGGCGGTGCTGGCCAAAGCAGTATGCCGAGCAGGCTTTGCAGCCGATTTTGGATACCCGCCGTGCCCGCCGCATCAATGTGGCCGCCTCTTTGGCACGGCGCGGCTGGCTGCGGCTGGATATTGCGGCGGTGGATGCAAGCGGCCGGAGTTTGAATTTAATCCACGAGGTGCGGCTGGCATGAAAACCAAAAAAACTTTTGAGCAACTGCGCAGCGACTACCTGCGCGATTTGAGCAACCAACAGCCTGCCGCCCACACCCACCCCGGCAGCGACAATTACGCCCGCGCCACCGCTTTGGCCGCACTGGCCGAGGGGCAATACCAGCATCAAGAGTGGATTTTTGCGGCAGGGTATTTGCCGATACGGCGGACACCGCCTATTTGAGCGCCATTGCGCCATGTATCGCATTTGGCGCAAAGCGGCTGCCGCAGCGGCGGGCAGCATCCGCATCAGCGGCGCGCCCAATACCGTTCTGCCTGCCGGGCTGGTGGCCCAAGTGGGCGACATTACCTATCAAACCGGTGCACCGAGGTCAAACCGACGGCAGCGGTCAGGTATTGATTGCCTGCCACTGCCTGAGCGCTGGTGCCACCGGCAATCAGCCGGACAACACCCCGGCCAAACTGCAAAGCCCGCCTGCCGGCATTGAGGCGGATGCCGTGCTTACCAGCATGGTGGGCGGCACTCGATATCGAGAGTGATGCCGCGCTGTTAGACAGGCTGCTGTCGCGCCTGCGCCAACCGCCCGCCGGCGGCAACGCCTACGACTATTACCGCTGGGCAATGGACGTGCCAGGGGTGGAGGCGGCATTTGTGTATCCGCTGCGTCGCGGTTTGGGCACGGTGGACGTGGCCATCCTCACCGCTTCCGGTTTACCCGTCTCCCGATGTGGTGCGGGCCGTGCAGCAGTATATCGACGAACGCCGCCCGGTTACCGCCAAAAACGTGCAGGGTGGTGGCGCCGCAACGCGTGCCGCTCAATGTATCTGTGCGCGTATCGCTGGCCGACGGCTACACCCCTGCCTGCGGTCAAGGAGGCTGCCGAGCGCGCCTTGTCAGCCTATTTCGCGACCATCAAGCCGGGCGACACCGTCTATAAAAAGCCATATCGAAGCACTGATTAGCGATACCCCGGGCGTGCGCGACCGCGTGCTCGACAGTCCGTCCGCCAACCAAAACGCCGCCATCACCCCGCACATCCAATGGCTCGCCTTGGGCACGTTTGAGATGACCCTGTTATGACTTACGCTGATTTACTCCCACTCTACTATCCGCCCGTCAGCTACGACGTACGTGCCACCCGGCAGGCCGCCGAGCGGCGGGCGGAAGCCGCCCATATTCGACGGCGTGCAAACGCAGTCGGCACAGGTGCAGGCTGCCGCCTACGCCCCCACTGCCGGCGGCGACATCACGCGCTGGGAGCGGCTGCTCGGCATCAATCCGCCGCAGCCCGACAACTACGCCCGCCGTGTAGCCGATGTGTTGGCTAAACTCAATGAGACCGGCGGCCTGAGCATCCCGTATTTCATCCGGCTGGCTGCCGCAGCCGGCTACACCATCACCATCAGCGAGCCGCAGCCCTTCCGCGCCGGTGTAAACCGCGCCGGCGACCGTCTCGCCCGCGAAGACATTATGTGGGTGTGGTGGGTGGACGTGTCCGCCCAATCACAAACCGTGTGGTGCTTCCGCGCCGGCTCCGGCACCGCCGGCAGCCGCTTGAGCCAATACAGCGATGCTGTGATCGGAGCATGTTCAACCGCCTCAAAGCCCGCCCACACCGCCATCCGATTTACCTACCGCTAAAGGACGATTTCATGCACCCCATCGAAACCCCCGATAAGACCTTCCACGACGGCGACGGCGTGTCCGAACTCGGGCACCATCCTGCCCGCGTGGTGGCTCAACCAAGTGCAATCCGAGCTGCTGGCCGTGCTGACTGCGGCCGGTATCCGGCCGGATAAGTCGCAGCCTGATCAATTACTGGCAGCACTGAATAAGCTGGCTGTAGTTACCACCGGCAACCAAGAAATCGGCGGCGACAAAACCTTTACCAGCCTCACCACCCTGAAAAAAAGGCGCGATTGTGGCCGACAGCGTGGGCGACTTTAATGCCAACCAATACTTGCAAAATCGGCGCAAACAACGTAAACGCTTATTTTTACAACAAACGGAGCGGCAAATACCTCTCCATGCGCAACGACGGCGAGCTGCGCTATGACGGCAAACGCCTGCTCAATGTGGACGACCTCGCTGGCATGATACCCAGCGGCGCCGTGATGTACTTCGCCGGGCAGACCGCCCCGACCGGCTGGCTCAAAAGCCAACGGCGCGGCCGTATCGCGCACCAACTATGCGGCCCTATTTGCCGCCATCGGTACCACCTACGGCACAGGGTGACGGCCGCACCACCTTTCAATCTGCCCGACCTTCGCGGCGAATTCGTGCGCGGCTGGGACGACGGCCGCGGCATTGACAGCAGGCGGGCACTGGGAGCGGCGCAAAGCGACGCCATTCGTAATATCACGGGCAAATTAGACAGCGGGCCAAAACGGCGCACTGCAACTGTTCGACTACATCGAGACGACGGGCGCGTTTGGCGTGGAAAAAAATCATGGAAACAGTGGACAGCCGAAAGCAACAGCGGAAATGACAATATTCCGCGCGCCATCACATTCGACGCCTCCCGCGTCGTCCCCACGGCCAACGAAAACCGCCCGCGCAACATCGCATTGTTGGCCTGTATCAAAATTTAAGGCCGTCTGAAAGGATAAATCATGAGCGAAAACCAATACCCGCCAACCAAGCCCGTCTGCCAGTTGGATGCCGACAACCTATACCTGCACCAAACCGTGGCCGACCTCGACCCGCTGGCCGCAGACGGCGGTTACCTATTGCCGGCCGGCTGCGTGGACACCCAGCCGCCTGAAACCCGCGCAGGCTTCGCCGCCCGCTGGTTACCCGAAAGGGCCGAATGGCAATACCTGCCCGACCATCGCGGCAAAGACCGCCTACCGCACCGACGACGGTGCGAAGGTGCAGAGTTGAACAGGTGGGCGAGCTGCCCGCCGAGCTGACCCTGCTGCCGCGAGAGAACGAATATCAGACGTGGGATGCCAAAGCGAAGGCTTGGATATTGCCTCCGGACGTTGCCGCCCAGCTCAAAGCCGAACAGCAGGATGAGATGTGGAAGCGCATCAAGGCCAAGCGTTACGACAACCTGCGGCATGGGGTGTACGCCAAATCGGTCGGCAAGTGGTTTCAGACCGACGACGCGACCCGCCTGCAATATCTGGCGCTGGCGCTGGAAAGTGTAACGGGCGGTTTTTAAACGGCCGATTACGTGGAAGACGATGGATAACAGCTTTTTACAGCTAACTCCCGAGCTGCTGCGCGAAATCATGCAGACTATGCACGATAACGAACAAGCCGACTTTGCCAATGCCGAAAAAAACACAAAGCGGCCATGCTCAAAGCCGAAAAATCCTCTGGAATATGACTACAGCGGCGGCTGGACGGCCAGCTATGAGCAAATTGAAGACGGGGAGACCAACAGATGAGCGAGCGGAAAAATTTATCTAGCCCTCTACAAAGGTCGTCGCGACGGCAGCGGCTGGCGCGTATGGTGTGCAAGGGCGACCGACTGGCTAACCCGTGCCCTCACACGAGGACAATACAGCCACTGCGAGATTGCAGTGAGGCTGACAGAAAAAAACAATGGCGAACAGGCAGCGTATCAATGCTATTCCGCCTCCATCCGGGACGGCGGCGTGCGCGTGAAAACCATGCCGCTGCCTGCAGCCAAGTGGGACTTGATCCAAATGGAGTCAACCTCCGAAGCACACGAACGTCTGCAAAGGGTATGGGCGGAAACCCGAGGCCAAGGCTACGACCTGAGGGGCGCATTGGGTATTGCCTTCGAGCTGCCGCAAAACCGCCGCCGCTGGTTCTGCTCCGAGTGGTGCGCCGCCGCATTGGGGCTGCCCGACGGCTGGCGCTGGTCGCCCAACGACCTTGCCGCCATCGTGCCCGCTTTAAAAGGCAGGCAGCCAAACCCTGATAGTGAGCAGCACCATCAACCGCAATTCAAGCTACGACGACCACCTGATTTATAAGTTCTGACAGCGGGCGGTATACTACTTTTTAAAGGCATAAAATAATCCCCGTTTAATAGACCATTAAACGGGGATAAATTTGAGCAAAAGCTTATACAATTTTTCTACGCTGCGGCGGTGCAAAAAGCTGCTGCCAATTTGTGCAAAAAGCTGCCGCCGCCTTACATTTGCCGCGCATTATCCGGCAAACGGCAAACCTTGACGCTGCCCAGCCCATATAGAAAGGCCGCAAAACCCGAACCGGTTTTGCGGCCTTTCGACTTGGTTTGTTTATTTGGCATTTCTTTCAATCAAACCGACAAACTGATTAATATATGACTGAACAAAATCCTTTGCCGAGTCGATCAATTTGCCTTTTTCATCAAACAGCGTCGGCGAATTGCCCAAAAACACCTCAGGCTGTCCTGTCAGCGGCATATCGAAATAAGACAAAGCAAGACGCAGGTTTTTTTGAGAACTGTAGCCCCCATCTTGCCGACGGAATGGCTGATAATGCCGGCCGGTTTGTTTTTCCACGCCACGTCGGCATTCGGTTTCGAGCCGATGTCCACCGCATTTTTTTCAAACAGGCGGGAACGGTGCGGTTGTTTTTCGGACGTAACGAACAAAATGCCGTCTGAAGCCTTAATCGTTTCGCGGAAAGCCGTGTAGCTTTCGGGCAGCGGCACATCTTCCACCGCAGGGTCGTCATAATCGAAATTGTAAAGCGGCAGATGTCCGATTTCGACGATTTCCGCCTGCCAGCCTTCGGGGGAACATCTCCGCCGCATTCAATGCCACTTTGCGCGCAAACGAAGCACGGCGCAGGCTGCCCACCAAAATACTGATTTTCTTAGCCACAATCATTCCTCCTGAATATTAAGTTTGTACGTCTCAATCATTTCATAATGATAACGATTATTATATATGTGATTTCCCCTGCAAACAAGCCGACCCGCCGCCCCGGCGTTCCCACTTATCCGGCTTTGCCTTTATAATTGCTTTTTATGTAACAGATTCACCTATGAATTTCCCCAAAACAGCGGCCTCCCTGCTGCTGCTTCTCGCCTCCCTCGCCGCACACGCGCTCGATACCGGCCGCATTCCGCAAAACGAAATCGCCGTATATGTCCAAGAACTCGGCAGCGGCAGGGTCGTCATCGACCACCGTGCGGATGTCCCCGTCAATCCCGCTTCCACGATGAAACTCGTTACCGCGTTTGCCGCCTTCAAAACCTTCGGCAGCAATTACCGCTGGGCGACTGAGTTTAAAAGCAACGGCAAAGTGAGTAACGGCACGCTGGATGGCGATTTGTATTGGGCAGGCAGCGGCGACCCCGTTTTCAATCAGGAAAACCTGCTTGATGTTCAAAAACAGTTGCGCAACAAAGGCATACGCAATATCACGGGACACCTGATACTCGACCACAAGCTGTGGGGCGAAGTCGGCAGTCCCGACCATTTTTGAAAGCCGACAGCGGTTCGCCGTTTATGACGCCCCCCAATCCGACTATGCTGTCTGCCGGTATGGTTATGGTGCGCGCCGAACGCAATGCCACCGGCAGTACCGACATCCTCACCGATCCGCCTTTGCCGCATATTTTCGCCCAAAAACAACTTGAAAATTACCGCCTCCCAAGCTGCCTGCCCTTCGGTCAAAAAAACTGATGCGTGCATCTTTTTCGGACAATACGCTGAAATTGCGCGGCAATATTCCCGAAAGCTGTTTGGGCAAAGCCTGTCGGTGTCCGAATGTTTCCGCTTGAAGAACTGATTCATCAGAGCTTCACCAACCACTGGCTGCTCGGCGGCGGACGGATTTCAGACGGCATCGGCATAGCCGACACGCCGGAAGGCGCGCAGACGCTTGCCGTTGCACACTCAAAGCCGATGAAGGAAATTTTTGACGGACATGAACAAGCGTTCGGACAATCTGATTGCGCGTTCCGTCTTCCTCAAACTCGGCGGCAACGGCAAACTACCCGCGGTTTCCGAACAGGCAGCGTCTGCCGTCCGGCGCGAACTTGCCGTGTCAGGCATCGATGTTGCGGATTTGGTTTTGGAAAAACGGTTCGGGTCTGTCCAGAAAAGAAAGGGTAACGGCGAGAATGATGGCGCAAATGTTGGAAACGGCTTATTTCAGCCCGTTTGCACAAGATTTCATCGACACGCTCCCTATCGCCGGTACAGACGGAACTTTACGCAACCGCTTCAAACAAAGCGGCGGGCTGCTGCGCCTGAAAAACCGGCACGCTCAACAATGTCCGCGCCCTTGCAGGTTATTGGCTGGGCGACAAAACCGATGGTGGTGGTCGTCATCATCAACAGCGGACGTGCCGTTTCCCTGCTGCCTGATTTGGACAACTTCGTTGCCAAAAACATCATCTCTGGCGGCGACGGCTGGCTGGATGCGAAACTGATGTGCAAAGAACGCCGAGCCTGAAACAGGAAAAATATAGTGGATTAACAAAAAAACCAGTACGGCATTGCCTCGCCTTAGCTCAAAGAGAACGATTCTCTAAGGTGCTGAAGCACCAAGTGAATCGGTTCCGTACTATTTGTACTGTCTGCGGCTTCGTCGCCTTGTCCTGATTTTTGTTAATCCACTATATAAAAATGCCGTCTGAACCTTCAGACGGCATTTCTTTATTCAGACCAAATTACAGACCGGCGGCTGCTTTCAATGCGGCTGCTTTGTCGGTGCGCTCCCAAGTGAACTCAGGCTCTTCGCGGCCGAAGTGACCGTAGGCGGCGGATTTGCTGTAAATCGGGCGCAAGAGGTCGAGCATTTGGACGATGCCTTTAGGGGCGCAGGTCGAAATGTTCGCGAACCAGCGCAATCAGTTTTTTTCTTCGCTGATTTTTGCCGGTGCCGAAAGTATCGATGGAAATCGAAGTCGGTTCGGCAACGCCGATGGCGTAGGGAAACCTGAATCTGACATTGGGTCGCCAAACCGGCGGCTACGATGTTTTTCGCAACATAGCGGCAAGCGTAAGCGGCGGAACGGTCCACTTTGGACGGGTCTTTGCCGGAGAACGCGCCGCCGCCGTGCGGAGCTGCGCCGCCGTAGGTATCGACGATGATTTTACGGCCGGTCAAGCCGCAGTCGCCTTGCGGGCCGCCGATGACAAAGCGGCCGGTCGGGTTGATCAGGTATTTGGTTTTCGTCAGTCAGCAGTTCAGACGGCAGGACGGGCTTGATAATCTGCTCAATCACGGCTTTGCTCAGTTCTTCATGGCTGATAGCAGGGATCGTGCTGGGTGGACAGGGACGACGGTGTCGATGCGTTTTACTTTGCCGGTTTCGCTGTCGTAAACCACGGTCAGCTGGGCTTTTGCGTCGGGACGCAGCCAAGGCAGGCGGCCGTCTTTGCGCAATTCGCTTTGGCGCTGCATCAGGCGGTGGCTGTAATAGATGGCAAACGGCATCAAGGTCGGGGTTTCGTCGCAGGCGTAGCCGAACATCAAACCTTGGTCGCCTGCGCCTTGGTTCAGGTCGATGCCTTCGCCTTCGTTTACGCCTTGGGCGATGTCGGGAGATTGTTGGTCGTAGTACACGCCGACTGCGCAGCCGTTGGCATCAAAGCCCAGCTCGGAGGAGTTGTAGCCGATGCGTTTGATGGTTTCGCGTGCGACTTTGATGTAGTCCACTTGGGCAGTAGTGGTGATTTCACCTGCCAATACGCACAAGCCTGTGTTGACCAAGGTTTCCGCCGCGACGCGAGCTTTGGGGGTCTTGAGCCAAGATGGCATCCAAAAATCGCATCGGACACTTGGTCGGCCACTTTGTCCGGATGGCCTTCGGATACCGATTCGGAAGTAAACAGATATTCGCTCATTGAAATTTTCCTTGAAAAAAACAAACCATCTTCTTCAGACGGCATATTGTATGAACATAATGTCAAACAGCGGGAAATATAGCAAAATTTCCTATTCGTGCCATCCAGTTGAGAAACATTCCCATTTGAATGGTATAGTGGATTAACAAAAAAATCAGGATAAGGCGACGAAGCCGCAGACAGTACAAATAGTACGGAACCGATTCACTTGGTACTTCAGCACCTTAGAGAATCGTTCTCTTTGAGCTAAGGCGAGGCAACGCCGTACTGGTTTTTGTTAATCCACTATACTTTGGAATCTCTGCTCGTACGTTTCTTACAAGCAAAAAATTCCCGCATCAAGCGGGTTTGGATTACCCTTGCGGACCACATCGGCTTTTCAACCGTCCACCTTACCTTTCCTTTTTGAAAAAGCAGGTTGGCATGGAATTCCCAACTCTTAATGCAGCGCGCATCGTAGCAGAAAAAGGCATATTGCCGCAATACTTCCCTTTTTCAGACGGCATGTTTCGTTTTACAATTCAGGCTGTTTCCCCTTGCTTCCCCGTTATGCACATCCTACTGACCGCCCTGCTCAAATCCTTTTCCCTGCTGCCCCTACCCTTTCTGCACAAATTAGGGTGTTTTCCTCGGACATCTGGCGTTTTACCTGCGCAAAGAAGACCGGGAACGCATTATTGCCAATATGCGTCAGGCAGGCATGAATCCCGACCCAAAAACGGTCAAAGCCGTATTTGCGGAAACGGCAAAAGGCGGTTTGGAACTTGCCCTCGCATTTTTCAAAAAAACCGGAGGACATCGAAACACTGTTCAAGTCGGTACAGGGTTGGGAGTATGTTCAGAAGCTTTGGACAAACACGAAGGGCTGCTGTTCATCACGCCGCACATCGGCAGCTACGATTTGGGCGGACGCTACATCAGCCAGCAGCTTCCGTTCCCGCTGACCGCCATGTACAAACCGCCGAAAATCAAAGCGATAGACAAAATCATGCAGGCAGGCAGGGGTTCGCGGCAAAGGAAAAACCGCGCCTACCAGCATACAAGGGGTCAAACAAATCATCAAAGCCCTGCGTTCGGGCGAAGCAACCATCGTCCTGCCCGACCACGTCCCTCCCCTCAAGAAGGCGGGGAAGGCGTATGGGCGGACTTTTTCGGCAAACCTGCCTATACCATGACGCTGGCGGCAAAACTGGCAAACGTCAAAGGCGTAAGTACGCTGTTTTTTTGCAGTGAACGCCTGCCTGACGGGCAGGGTTTTTGCCTTACACATCAGCCCCCTTCAAGGGAGAATTGTCTGGCGACAAAATCCATGATGCCGCCGTATTCAACCGCAATACCGAATATTGGATACGCCGCTTTCCTACCCAGTATCTGTTTATGTACAACCGCTATAAAGCACCGTAACGAAAAATAAAAATGCCGTCTGAACAATTTCAGACGGCATTTTGTCATTTGACGATTTCGGACAACGACCAACGTGGGCGTACATTGAATGCGCCGGCCTCCCTACCCGTTTTCAAATGCATTGCACCTGCAAAAGGCAATCATGGCACCGTTGTCCGTGCAATATGCCATCGGCGGGAAAAACACGCTGACTTTTTCGGACGGATGTTTCGGCTTGCCTTTGGGGGTCGGGATTTGTACCGTCATGTTGCCGAAAGTTTCGCGGAGTTTGCGGTTTGCACCGACCCCGCCGGCAACCACTACGGTTCTGAACCCTGTCTGCAACAGGGCTTTTTTTCACTTTTGCCTCCAACACATCTACCACCGCATCTTGAAACGCACGGCAGATGTCGTTGCGTGTCTGCTCGGGAATGGTTTCCGAACCGTTTGCCTCACGCACTTTTTCAACGGCAGTCAAAAACAGCGGTTTTCAAACCTGAAAAAAACTCATCTGCAAATCGTCGGAATGAATCATCGGGCGCGGAAAAACAAACGCTTCGGGCCTGCCCGATTCCGCAAGTTCCGACAGTTTCGCACCGCCCGGATACGGCAAGCCCAACAGTTTCGCCGTTTTGTCGAATGCCTCGCCCGCCGCATCATCGACGCTCCGCCCAAAAGCTCGTAGTCGCCTATGCCCCTGACCGCCATAATCTGCGTATGCCCGCCCGAAACCAACAGCGCGACAAAAGGAAAGTCGGGTTTTTCCTCCGCCAACAGCGGCGACAGCAGATGTCCTTCCAAATGATGGACGGGAATAACAGGCTTATCCAACGCTAAAAGCCAGCGCGTTGGCGTAGCTCGAACCCGCCAGCAGCGCACCGCCCAAACCGGGCCCCTGAGTAAAGGCAACCGCGTCAATGTCGCCATACGATGCGCCCGCCTGCGCCAAACAGCCTTCAGTCAACGGAACAAGGCGGCGGATATGGTCGCGGCTTGCTAATTCCGGCTACAACCCCGCCGTATTCGGCGTGCATTGCCATTTGAGTGTGCAGGCAGTGCGCCCGCAATCCGCGTTCCGTATCGTAAAAGCGCAACGCCTGTTTCGTCGCAAGAAGACTCGATTCCTAATACCAACATGGTCTGATGCCGTTAAAAACTGAAAAACATATTCTAGCGGATTTCGGCACGACTGCCGTATCCCAAAAACGGAACATGCCGTCTGAAGCCCTTCAGACGGCATCGTTGCACCGTATCAAAAGCGTTCCGTAAGAATGCAGCCCGCTCAAAAAAACATATTCACGCCGATAAAGGCAAATGCGGTTACGAACAAACCGATAATCGCCCACCACGCCAGCACTTTGCCGCGCCAACCGGCAACCAGCCGCAAATGCAGCCAAACGGCGTAATTGAGCCAGACGATGAACGCCCACGTCTCTTTCGGGTCCCAACTCCAATAGCGTCCCCAAGCATCCGCCGCCCACAGCGCACCCAAAATGGTGGCAATGGTAAAGAACAGAAAGCCGACGGCAATTGCCTTATACATCACCTCGTCGATCAATGCCGACGGCGGCAGCCACAGTTTTCCGCCCTTTTCTTCCGCACGCAGGGAAACCAGTTCGGCAATACCGAGCATCGCGGAAATGCAAAACGCACCGTAACCGATAAAGTTTGCCGGAACGTGGATTTTCATCCACCAAGACTGGAGCGCGGGAATCAGCGGCTGGATGGTGTGCGCCTCGCGGGACACGCTGTACCACAACACAAATCCAACCACGACCGCCATAAAGCCGAATACGAAGCCGCCCAATTTCTGCACGGCAAATTTACCCTCGTAATACAGATACATCAGCGCGGTAATGACCAAAAACAGAATGAACACTTCATAAAGGTTGGAAACCGGAATATGCCCCGCATCGGGACGGAGCAGATAGCTTTCGTGCCAACGTACCAGCAGACCAGTAAAGCCTGCTACGGCAGACACCCATGCAAACACGGTTCCCATACCCAACAGCGTGTTGGTCGGCACATTTTTACGCTTGCCAAAACCGCGCCCGAAATATAGGCGAACAGGGCGAAAAAGACAAAGGCGCACTGCCACATAATCGCCGATTGGCTGCTGAGGAAATACCGCAACAGGAAAATCTCTGCCGATTTGATGTTGCCGCCATACAGATCGACGGCGGCATAGGCAAGCAATACGCTTAAAGGAACAAACCAACGCATCGGTTTGAAAAACCAACCCAAAAACACGGCAATACCGGCACTCGCCCACAACATGACCGTTTCGTAAATGTCCATATGCATACCGGAACGGGTCTGTACGAAAAACCGTACCCGAAAAAAACCAGCGCGGCAAACACCCAATCCCAGATATTCAAATTACGGATAAAAAGACTTTCGGACCAGCAGTTCGTGTTCAGGAAGGGTTTTATAGTGTTCAGTCATGATTCAAGTCCTTGCCGAGCCGTTGCAGACTCTCGACATGTTTTGGAAATTCCTTCTGCAAAATCCCGTTCGCTGCGGGCAGAAGACATGGCAAAAACGGATTTTGCCGTCTGAAAACAATATCCATGCCCGTTTTTCGCGCACATAAAACATAAATACCGTACCCAAAACCAACAATACCGAGCCGAGATAGACCAAAAAGCGCACCCGGGGGAACGGGTCATCTGCAAACCTGAAGAGCGCACTTCCGAAAAACCCGTCAAGTTGCAGCAGCATAGGCGCGGGATATTCCGTCAGCCCCGTATAGGCATCCATACTGTGCAGCAGGGAAACGGTTTCGCGCTTCATCCTGCTGCCATTCGGGCAATCCGTATCGGCGGATGGTTTCATCCAAAGCTGCGTTCATCACGCCGTAAAGCATTTCGTAGAAATAGCCCTGCATCTTATCCTGCTGCTCTTTCGGGATATTGGATGTAATAAATTCGTCCAATCCCAAATAGCCTTTTTGTGCAAAGATGTTCAGCGTATTTTCCGCAGCCAGCATGAATTGTTCGCGGATTTCGGCAGGTGCGTCTTTGGTTGCGTCGGCAACCAGACGTTTGCGCCCTTCCCCATCTTTCAAAAAAACTCGCGCAATGCCATGAAAGTGTCCACTTTCCCTTGTTTGTCCAAAGGAATACGCAGCCAGCGGTATTGCTGTTGCAAAACCGCTGCGCGTGCCGGTAATCCAAAAATAATCCTGTTCCTGCAAAACCGGCAGCATATAGTTTTTATATTCGACCGCCTGCCCTGCCGCATCACGAATGCGGTAAACAATGGAAGGACCGATATTGGTGTATTTCTTACCTTCCTGAGAGACGGTACGGACATCGTTCAGCGTGGATTTCAGACTTTTTCCCGTTCCGCACCCTCGCTCATGTCCTCCACATTCATAGAAGTGAACTGATCGAACTCAAGACGATATTTGTGTTTGCCAATTTCCAACGGAAACTGCCGCATGGATGTTGCCTTCAACACGACAGGTTCGCGCGAAGCATCACCCAAATTCCACGCCTTGAATGTCAAATCCGAACCGCCGTCGGCAAAACTCGCCTGATAAATCGTGATGCCGTGCAAGGTCAGCGGATGATTGACCCGTATGGTCCGCTCGAGTTTCTCACCGGTTGCCTTGTCCGTTACTTCAATATCGCTGGCGAAATCACGCGGCATACCGGTATTGTAAAAAGTCGATATGAAATTTTTTTCAGTTTGACTTCAAAAGGCAAGTCCTGAACCAACATCCCGTTGTCAGCATTCAGGAAAACCACATCCGCACTTTTGCCCTTCGGAAATATTGACGTTGCCCCTAAATGAGAGATTGGACGCACCCAAAAATACTTTCGGGCTTGAAATCCTTAGCATAAACCGCCTGATTGTCCGGAACAATCCGACCGGTCAGCATACCCAGTTTCAACAGCAGGTTACTGTCTATCAGCCCGCCCAAACAAATGACAATCAAAAGCAATATGGGCAAAGATATAGCCCCATTTGTTCATCGTGCCTTTTTAGCTGCAATCAAAACCGAACCGTCTTCACGGTTAATGGTTTTTCCCTGAAAAACCCTGCACCTCCAGATAACGTTTGGCAACTTCGGGGGCAATTTTTTTACATCCAACAGCGAAGAGTGGCGCATCGCCGCCAGAGATTTTTTTCTTTAACCTTTTCCCGAAAAGACTTCATTTCGCGCCAGAACGGCGGCACATTGCGAATCAGGCACAAACTGGTCGAGATGACCAAAAAGAGCATAATGACAACGAACCATGCCGAAGCATAGACATCATACAGTCCCAGAAAACCAAAAATCTGCACCCAAAACGGTCCGAATTTGACCAGATAATCCGTCTGCGGCTGGTTTTTGCTGTAACACCGTGCCGATAACCGATGCAATACCCAGCAGACTGAGCAAGGCGACCGCAAAACGCATCGAACTGAAAAAAGCGAACCACGGATGTAAAAGAAGCGGGGTAGATCTACGGGATTTACTCATTGTGTGTTTCTTCCGCAATCAGGAATATAGAAGACGGAATCGGACAATAAAGGACACTCTGCTCCGATTCTACTGTCTTGATGCCTTTTTATTTCAAGACTATAAAGATGGTTTATATCAATCCCAACAAATGCGATTTAGAAAACTTATCGCAAAAATTGTCTGAAGCCGTCTGAAAACCTTTTCAGACGGCTTCTGAAGCAGACCCTTGGATGATTAACGCAAACCCTGGATAAAGTTAGCAACTGCTTTTTAAATCTTCTTCGGACATTCGGTTTGCAATATCCGCCATAATGGCATTTTTGCGCTGACCGGATTTATAAGCGTTCATCTGGTCGATAATATATGCCTGATGTTGTCCTCCCAAGCGCGGATAAGCCTGAATTTCACTTCCCCCGGGCATACCTGCACCGCTCGGACCGTGGCAGGGACATACACGCCGGCAATTTTTATCGCTCAAACCGCCACGATAGATTTTCGCGCCCAATTCGGGATTTTTCCTTAGGATTGGCTTCGCCGGATTTGGGCTGCTGTTTGGCATAGAATGCGGATACATTCAAAAATATCCTGATCGCTCAAATTCATTACCATTGGCTTCATCACAGCTGCCGAACCGTGGGTGCGTTTGCCGTCACGGATACCGATAGTTTGATGATAGATGTAAAGCAGTATGCTGTGCCGCCAAACGCGGATACATCGCAATGCCGCTGTTACCGTCTGCTGCATGGCAAGCCGCACAAACCGTTGCGGCAACCTGTTTGCCTTTTTCCACGTCTGCTTTGGGAGATGCGGAAAACCGCACCGGCAGCCAAAAACAAAGGCCAATAAAGTCAATCGTTTCATGGAGTGCTCCTGATTACAGCATTGGATAACGCAACAATGCTCTTTTTATATTCAAATACGGGATTTTTAATCCGATTAAAAACCGATAATTCTGTAAACGTGTTATTCTATACTAAATTTACATTAAATTACTACTCTGTTTCATATAAAAACCAACCGCATATTTTTTTGCTGTCGGTCAAACGGCGGCAGAAAACAAGGATATGCCTATGAATCTTTTTCAAAAACGCCAAGTTCTTCACAACAGTCAACCACCTTAAAGACCTGCCCGACACCCCTCTCGAAATTGCCTTTGTCGGCGGGAGCAATGCCGGAAAATCCAGTGCTATCAACGCCCTGACCAACCACGTCCGCCTCGCTTATGTTTCCAAGACACCCGGACGGACGCAGCATATCAACTTCTTCGAGCTTCAAAACGGTAATTTCCTGGTTGACCTGCCCGGCTACGGTTATGCACAAGTTCCGGAAGCAATACGGACTCACTGGGTCAAGCTGCTCGGTAATTATCTCCAACAGCGCAAACAGTTGATAGGTCTGATTTTGATTATGGACGCACGCCATCCTCTAAAAGAACTCGACATCCGTATGTTGGATTTTTCCACACCACAGGCCGACCGGTTACATCCTACTTTCAAAAAGCCGACAAGTTATCCAAAAACGAACAGATTAAAAACCCTGTCCCACGTTAAAAAACTGCTTAAAGCCATATTCTGAAAGGCAGAACATCAGCGTACAGCTGTTTTCCAGCCTGAAAAAACAAGGTTTAGAAGAAGTAAACCAAACCGTTGGAAGCTGGTTTGCTGCAACAGATGTTGCCTTATGCCTCTCAGTAGAAGACTGAACCCATTATACGGCAAATGTATTTTACCCCACTTGACCAACCGCAAACATTTAAAAAATTACCTTCCCTAAATATAAAATGCCGTCTGAAAACCTTTTCAGACGGCATTATCTACAACCTTTAAAAACAGGGAATCCAGTTGCGGCTGTTTGGAGCCCGTATTACTTGGCAACACAGGGGTTTCCTGTACATCTTGACGTACTTCGTCAGCCACTCCGCGTTCAACGTCTTCAGCCCGCACCTCTTTATCCTCCCTAATCCGACGGGAGGGTTGCGGTGCGATACCGCCGTTCTCCAGCATCAAACCAGGGTCTGTTACCATACGCTCCCTTCATATAGTATTCGCCGTTGCTGGCAACTACGCCATCGGGCATTTTTCATTCCCCTGCCCGGCCTGCCCTTCAGCGCAAAGCGCATATAATCCACCCAAACCGGAACGGCAATCGTACCGCCGTAACCGGCACGCCCCATACTTTTAGGTTTGTCAAAACCGATATATACAACAGTGACCACATCGAGGGTTAAACCCGACAAACCACGCATCTTTTATTGTCGTTGGTCGTACCCGTTTTACCGGCGATGTCCGACCTGCCCAGCGCGGTCGCGCCCTGCCGTACCGACACGGACGACATCCTGCATAATCTTATACATAATATAGGCATTGCGCGGATCGATTGCCTGAGGCGCATTTTTGCCCCGCCACCAAAGGCTGCATTTGTGCGCGCAACCTGCCCTCACTGTCATAAATTTTATCGATGACGTACGAAGAAACCCTATAACCCCCGTTTGCGAACACGCTGTATGCCTCCGCTATCCTCAACGGTGTCGTCTCGCCCGTACCTAAAGCCATAGACAGGCTGACAGGGCAGCTCGGACGGTTTGAAGCCGAAACGCCGGATATACTGTTGCGCGTAACCGACACCGATGAGACATCAAAATACGGATGGAAACCATATTTTTTTGGAAGCCGTCAGCGCCTGCCTTAAAGTGATATATCCCGAATATCTGCCGTCTGAATTTTTTTAGGTGTCCAAACCGAACCGTTCGGCCCTTTCCCCGGCAGGGAAATCGGCGCGTCGTTAACCATTGTAGAGGCAGTCATACCCTTAGATAAAGCTGCCGAATAAACAAACGGCTTAAATGTCGAACCCGGCTGCCGCATGAGCTTGGGCGGCACGGTTGAATGTTTTGCTGTGGAAGTCATAACCGCCGACCAGCGCGCGCACCGCACCGGTTTTGGCATCCAAGGAAACCAAAAGCACCCTGCAGGAGCGGCTCTTGAACGACTACCCAACGCCCGCCATTGTTTCCTAACACGTATAACCGAACCCCTGCGGATACGGTCCTCTCCCATTTTTCATTATTGACCGCGCGGGCTGCAAAACCCTAAGGAACGGCCGTCAAGCGTAACCCGCTTACCACTGGGCAACTGTATGACGACATTTTTCTTTTTAGTCACATCCAATACGACAGCGGGAACCATTTTATCGACGGTATAAAGTCCCGAAAGATACTGGCTGACAGTCTCTTCGACATCTTCACTCTTACTCAAATCGATATAGTTTTCCGCACCACGATAACTGCTGCCGCGATCAAAATTCCGTAACGCTTTACGCAACGCCTCGGTTGCCACCTTCTGATGATCGGTGCGGACCGTGGTATAAACCTTAAAAACCCTGCGTATAGGCATCTTCACCATATTTCTCATACAGTTCCTGACGCACCATTTCTGCAACATATAGAGCACTCTGATCAATTTTCTGGACAAACCGCTCATAATGCAGTTCCTCACTCAACGCCTGATCGCGCTGTTGCAAGGTAATCATCTTTTCCTCAAGCATATTGTTCAAAATATACTTTTGACGCAACTTGGCTCGTTCCGGATTAACAATAGGGTTATAGGCAGATGGAGCCTTAGGCAGCCCCGCCAGCATGGCGGCTTCCGCCAGAGTCAACTCTTTGACATCTTTATTAAAAATAGATTTGCGCAGCAGACGCGAAACCATAAGCGCGCTGACCCAAATAAATTTGATTGAAATACAGCTCAAGGATTTTATCCTTACTCAAAGACTGCTCAATTTTATAAGCAAGCAACGCCTCATTGAACTTCCGTGTAAATGTCTTTTTCACTGCTCAAATAAAAATTCTTCGCCACCTGCTGCGTAATCGTACTCGCACCCGACTGCATGCTGCCGGACACGATATTACCAACAGCCGCCCTTGCGACACCCCAAACATCCACACCCCAATGCTGATAAAACCGTTTATCCTCGGCAGCAATAACCGCATTCCTCAATACCTCAGGGAAATCGCCGATTTTTGTAAATTCTCGCCGTTGCTCACCGTATATACCGATAACCTCTCCATCTGCTGAATAAATAGTTAACGGCATCTTAGGTTGGTAATGTTGCAATGAATCTAAGGAAGGTAATTTCGGATACGTTACCAAAATAGCAATCGCAACCAAACCGACGCCAAACACACACAATCCCAAAACCAAACCAAAACAAGTTGTTACAATCTTTTTAATCATAATTGAAATGATAATTTACCATTATTGGTATTAAATAAAGTAAAATAGCAACCGATTTCTACAAAAACACAGTTTTAATGTGCAAAGCACTAGAAATCCATTACGGACACCGAAACGGTTACCCATTAAAAAATATGAAGCAGGAACTTCCATCATGCGATTATTTAACAGCTTGAAAAACCTTAAAAAACAGATGCCAAGTTCTCTAAGAAATCCTTTTGAACTCAATAACCATGCAGCAATCGGCATCGATATCGACCAATATTCTATTAAAATGGTTCAATTGTCAGGGACGTAGTTTAAACCAAATTCAGCTGGAAAAAATACGTCATTGCCAAATTACCAAAGAATATCGTCCAAGGCAATAAAGTTCAAAAATCACGATCAGCTTGTTACATATTTGCAACAGGCATATGTCAAACTGAACAGTTCCTGTAAAAAAATATTATCGCCGCCATACCGCAAAATTTGGCAACTGCCGAGCAGCTGGTATATACCACAAAAAGATACCGATTTAGATTTAGAAGAATTTGTCGAATCCGCCATTTCCGAAATAAGTTCATTAGAAGAAGTCAATTACGATTATCAGGGTTCTGACACCACCTTCTGCCGACCAAACCGTTTTAGCCGTTGCAGCAAGAAAGGACGATATCGAACCTCTGATTGATGCATTTGCCGAGGCAGGCATGAAACTGTCCGCACTCGACATAGACATTTTCGGACAATATAACGCCTACACATTGTGGATGAATAACTTTGCTCCCGAACTTTCAACGGAAAAGGTCGCCATTTTTTGGCATATATGCCACACGAACCTACGCGTTGATTATCCAAAACGGAAAAAGTCCTTTACAAACAAGAAAACCTCTATCTGTGAAGAACAGCTTAACCAGCTCATTCAACGCACCTATCAGGTAACAGAAGAAAAAAGCTGAAGAAATCATCAACTCCCCGCAAAAGCCTTCTGATTACCAGGAAAACGTCGCCGACCATTTTAATGAACAAATCACTCAAGAAATACAAAAGAGTCTTGCAGTTCTATTATACTACCCAGACTGCGGATGATATGACCAATGTCAAGCATATCCTACTGACAGGCACAGCAACACGTCAGGAAGGTATTGCACAGGCCGTAGCCTCTCAAACGAACGCAGACGTGCAGTGTATCCATCCTGCAACCTACTTTTCCAATAATCTAAAAACAGACAAAAAACAATTTGAACTTGATGCGCCCATATTAACTACGGCATTTTGGTTTTAGCTGCACGGGGACTATAAACATGAATAATTTAATTAAAATCAACCTTCTTCCCTATAGGGAGGAAATCAACAAGCGCAAACAGCAACAATTCAAAAACGCTGATGTATGGTGCCGTATTAATTGGCCTCGCTTCCGTTGCGGGAACTTACCTGTTTATTGACAACATGACTAATAACCAGTTGGAAAGAAATGCCCTTCTAGAAACCTCTATCGCACACTTAGATACCGAACTGACTGAAATCCAAAAACTAAAACAAGAGAAAGATGCCTTTCTACTTAAGAAAAAAACAAAATTGAGGAGCTTCAGCTCAAACGTCTCCAGGCAGCAAAAATCCTTGATAGTCTAAACGAGACCATTCCGGACAACACTTATCTGACTTCACTCGAAGCCGTTACTGCCGATTCTTACCGACTAAACGGTAGAACGTCCAGCGACAACCGTGTTGCCAATATGATGAGAGCCATGCCCAATACCGGCATATTCAATCAACCTGAGCTATTGAGTATTAAGAAAAAAATAATTCATACCAAGAATTTACCTTACAAGCAACATTGCAACCTATCGTAAAGGCAACAGGAACCACAGAAAACCCGGCTCAAGAAAAACAAACAGGAGGCAAACTAAATGGCTTCTAACTCACTAAAAAAACATAGATATTAATAATCTTCATCTGCTTAACTGCCTATCAAACTGTTTATTGCCCTAATGACCATCGCCGCCATACTGGGGGCTTGGTTACATCGGCTTGTTCGAAAATCAAATCGAATCCCTCAGTGAGTACGAGGCCAAAGAGGTTGAACTGAAAGATACCTATAAACAAAAAAAGTATTAATGCAGCCAGCCTGAATAACCTGAGAGATGAACTGGCCGCCATCCGTTCCGCTTTTAACATCATGTTAAAACAATTACCTACTGATGCCGAAATTCCCAATTTGGTACAGGAACTTCATCAGGCAGGCTCAAGTAACGGACTACGGTTGGACAGTGTCATGCCTCAGCCCCCGGTTGATGACGGTCCTATTAAAAGATTACCCTATTCCATTTCCATTACCGGGAATTACGAACAAATCAGTCAGTTTACACGGGATGTCGGCAGCCTTTCCCGGATGATTACCCTGAATCACTGAAAATTATCCAATCCCCGGAAAATGGGGGCGGTTCAGACGGCAAGAGCAGCATCCTGAACCTCAGTGCCATTGCCACCACCTACAAAGCAAAAATCCGTAGAAGAACTGGCTGCAGAAGCTGCACAGCAACAAGCTGCAGAAGCAGCGCAAAAATACTGAGCAAAAAATAACTTACGTTAGGGAATCCATGAAATATTACGCCATACTCACTAGCCTTTTTGGTCCTATCTGCGTGCTCCCAAAATTCCGATGAACTAAACGAATGGATGGCTCAAACAAGGCGTGAAGCCAAAGCAGAAATCATACCTTTCCAAGCCCCAACCCTACCGGTTTCACCGGTATACAGCCCCCGCAACTTACAGGACTAAATGCATTTGACTTCCACCGCATGGAAACTGCCAAAAAAAGGGGAAAAATGCTCCCGATACAAAACCGTGTTAAAGAAACACTGGAAAAAAATTCAGCTTAGAAAAACATACGTTATGTCGGCATCTTAAAATCCGACAAAAATATCAGGTTTTGTTGAAGCTGAAGGTTATGTCTATACTGTCGGCATCGGCAACTATTTAGGGCAAAAACTACGGTAAAATCCAAGACATTACCGAAAACAGTATCATTTTGAACGAATTGATAGAAGACAGCACAGGCAACTGGGTCTCCCGCAAAGCAGAACTGCTGCTGCAACCTTCCGACAAAAAATACCGATACTGAACAAGCGGCAGCATCTGCCAAAGAGCAAAAATTAAGAAGGGGATTATTCCATATGAATACAAAAACTGACGAAAATTATTTCCGGTCTGTTTATCGCAACCGCTGCCTTTCAGACGGCATCGGCAGGAAACATCACAGATATTAAGGTTTCTTCCTTACCCAATAAACAAAAAAATCATCAAAGTCAGCTTTGATAAAGAGGTTGTGAGCCCTACCGGTTTTTGTAACCTCCTCACCTGCACGTATTGCTTTTAGACTTTAAACAAACCGGCATTTCTATGGATCAGCAAGTTCTAGAATATGCAGATTCCCTGTTAAACAAAATTAGCGCGGCTCAAAACAGCAACCGTGCGCGCTTAGTTCTTAATTTGAACAAACCAAGCCAGTACAATACTGAAGTACGAGGAAACGAAGTTTGGATTCTTATTAATGAATCTTCCGATACCACATCAGCTCCTGTACGCGCACCCGCACAAACCGTGCCGCGAACACAACCTTCCGCCCCATTTAGCGAATCCGTAGTATCCGTATCCGCACCGTTTAGCCCTGCCGCCGCACAACAAACGGCTGCAATGCCGGCAAAACAAACCAATATCGACTTCCGCAAAGACAGCAAGAATACCGGTATAGTCGAATTGTCTGCCTTAGGTTTTTCCGGACAACCCGACATCCGCCAACAACGCGACCGAGTAATCGTTACCCTGAAAAACCACACCCTGACAACTGCACAACAACGCAGCCTGGACGTGGCAGACTTCAAAACACCGGTACAAAACGTTACCCTGAAACGTATTAACAACGATACCCAGCTCATTATCAAAATGACCGGCAACTGGGAATTCATCAACAAATCCGCATCTGCAGGGACGTTTTACATTTCAAATCCTGCCTAAAAAACAAGATCTCGAATCTAGCGGTTTAAGCAATACCCCAAAAAAACCTTCAAAGGCAGAAAAAAATCTCCCTTGACTTCCAAGATGTCGAAGTTCGCACTATCTTGCAAATCTTAGCAAAAGAATCCGATACCAATATCGTTGCCAGTGATACTGTCAACGGTAAAATGACCCTCTCCCTTAAAGACGTACCTTGGGATCAGGCCCTGGATCTGGTTATGCAGGCACGCAATCTGGATATGCGCCAACAAGGAAATATTATCAACATCGCACCCCGCGACGAACTGCTTGCCAAAGATAAAGCCTTCCTACAGGCAGAAAAAGAAATTGCCGAACTCGGTTCCTCTATTCTCAGAACTTCCAATTAAAAATATAAAAAAATGTGGAAGAGTTCCGCAAAAATCCTTCGTTTGGATGAAATTGACAGCACCAACTCACGCAATACGCTTCTAAGTAACCGCGGCAGTGCATTGATTGACCCTGCTACCAATACCCTGATTGTTACCGATACCCGCAGCGTCATTGAGAAATTCCGCAAACTGATTGACGAATTGGACGTACCTGCGCAACAAGTCATGATTGAAGCGCGTATCGTTGAAGCAACCGACGGTTTCGCACGCGACTTGGGTGTAAAATTCGGTTACGGAGGCACCAACCGGCAAACCGCATGGGGATTCAACTCCGGAAGCGGCGGGATTTCCGCAGCGAATAACGGCGGAACAGGCGGCAATACCGGAACATCCAGCGGACGTTGGTCGGTCAATACCAACATCAACCTGCCGGTTGCCGCTGCCGCAAACAGCATCGCACTGGTACGCGCACTTTCGTCCGGTGCCCTGAACCTGGAACTGTCAGCATCTGAGCAACTTTCCAAAAACCAAAACGCTTGCCAATCCGCGCGTGCTGACCCAAAACCGTCAAGAAGCCAAAATTGAATCCGGTACGGAAATTCCTTACCAAGATACTTCAACTTCAGGTAGCAGCACCAGTACAACCACAACCTTCAAAAAAGCCGTATTGGGCTTGGTTGTTACCCCGAATATCACTCCTGACGGTCAAATCATCATGAATGTCAAAATCAATAAAGACACTCCGATTGACTGTCGTGTGAAAAACGAAGCAACCAAATGTATCCAAACCAAAAAAATCTGGATACTCAAGCAATGGTTGAAAACGGCGGCACATTGATTGTCGGCGGCATTTATGAAGAAGAAAAACGGTAATACGCTGACCAAAAATCCCCTTTGTTGGGCGATATTCCCGTCATCGGCAACCTGTTCAAAAACGCGCCAAAACAGCCAAAGCCGTCGCGAACTGCTGATTTTCATTACTCCGAGAATTATGGATACGGTCGGCAGCAACCTGCGCTATTAATCCGTAAACGTAAAAAGGGCATATGTTTTAAAACATATGCCCTTTTTATCTGAAATCAACACCCTTTAAAAATACCGCCTGAAACTGAATTCCCATCCCGATACACCTTAAGCCCCTACCAGTCCTGCCAATATCGTTTTAAAAATTACGCCATGAAAAAAATTTTACCGACAAACTTATCCTCATCGGGCTGATGGGTGCTGGCAAAACCACTCTGGGCAGACAGGTTGCCCGCTCCCTAAATTACCGCTTTTACGACTGCGACCATGAAGTTTCGGCAGCCGCCGGCGTTTCCATCCCCACCATATTTGAAATGGAAGGCGAACAGGGATTCCGTTCGCGCGAAACCGCCATGCTCAAAAAGCTGGTTATCCTGCCCCATATCGTCCTGTCCACCGGCGGCGGCGCGGTGTTAAAAGAAGAAAACCGCGCCCTTATCCGCAAAAGCGGCACGGTCGTCTATCTGCACGCCCCACCCGAAACCCTGCTCGAACGCACGCGCTGCGACAGTAGCCGCCCCCTTTTACAAGTTACCGATCCCTTGGGCAGATTGCGCGAACTCTACACCGCACGCGACCCGCTTTACAGGCAAACCGCCGACTTCACTATCGAATCGGGAAACTGCCGGCAAAACCGTACAAATCCTACTCAACCTTTTATCCGAATAAAAAAACCGACGCATGAAAAACACTGACCGTACACGCACCTTCGCACAGCTACCCCATCTTTATCGGCAACGGGCTACTGCCGCAGGCGGGAAGCCTGCTCAAACCGCATTTGGGAAAAACGCGCCGCCATCATCACCAATAAAACCGTTGCCCCGCTTTTATCTCCATACGCTTCAGACGGCATTAGACGAGGGCAGGCATTCCCCATTTCAGCATTATCCTGCCCGACGGGGAAATATATAAAAATTGGCAGACGCTCAACCTTATTTTTTTGACGGACTAATTCAAAAACCGCGCCGAACGCAAAAACCACGCTGATTGCGCTGGGCGGCGGCGTTATCGGCGACATGGTCGGCTTTGCCGCCGCCACCTACCAGCGCGGTGCCCCATTCATTCAAATTCCCACTACTTTATTAAGCCAGGTCGATTCCTCCGTCGGCGGCAAAACCGCCATTAACCACCCGCTCGGCAAAAATATGATCGGCGCGTTCTACCAGCCGCAGGCGGTGCTTGCCGACTTGGATACGCTACACACCCTGCCCGTCCGTGAATTGTCCGCCGGTATGGCGGAAGTCATCAAATACGGTGCGCTCGGCGACATCGGTTTTTTTCGAATGGCTCCGAACAAAACATATCCGGACTGATGACGCTCGATAAAGGAAAAACTCGCCGAAGCCGTGTACCGTTGCTGCCAAATGAAGGCGAGACATCGTCGCACAGGACGAGACCGAACAAGGCATACGCGCATGGCTCAACCTCGGACACACCTTCGGACACGCCATTGAAACTGAGATGGGTTACGGCACTTGGCTGCATGGAGAAGCCGTCGCCGCCGGCTGCGTTTTAGCCGGGCGTTTGTCCGAACAACTGGGCAACACCTCCGCCGCAGATACCGTACGGCTTGCCGCCCCTGTTTGAAGCCGCCAGACTGCCGTCCGCACCGCCCGTGTTCCCCATTCGAAAAAATGGCTCGAACATATGAGCCACGATAAAAAAAGTCAGCGGCGGCGTGATGCGCTTTATCGGTCTGAACCGGCTGAGCGAAGCCAACATCACCGAAATTACCGACACGGACATCCTCCGCCGCACCCCTGCAACCGTATCTCTGATTAGCCATACCGATGCCGTCTGAAGGGCGTTCAGACGGCATCAGCTTTACCGGTGTGTTGCCGCGCGGGTTTGACGCACGATGATAACTTTCCATCATCATTCTCCGCGAAAGCGGGCATCCGGTTATCCCATATCGCAGGGATTTATCCGGAATAACGACAACCCTGTCGCCGTCATTCCCGCAAAAGCGGGAATCCAGTCCGTTCAGTTTCGGTCATTTCCGATGAATTCCTGTTGCTTTTCATTTCTAGATTCCCACTTTTGTGGGAATGACTGCGGAGGGTTTTTGTTGTTTCGGAGAAGTTTCTACAACCCTAAAATCTCGTTATTTCCACAAAAACAGCAACCCGAAACAGCAACTTAAAACCCCGTCATTCCGCAAAAAGCGGGAATCCAGTCCGTTCAGTTTTGGTCATTTCCGATAAATTCCTGTTGCTTTTCATTTCTAGATTCCCACTTTTGTGGGAATGACGGCGGAGGGGTTTTTGTTGTTTCGGAGAAGTTTCTGCAACCCTAAAATCTCGTTATTTTCCACAAAAAAACAGAAAACCGAAACAGCAACTTAAAACCCGTCATTCCCAGCGAAAGCGGGAATCCAATCCGTTCGGTTTCGGTTATTTCCGATAAATTCCTGTTGCTTTTTCCTTTCTAGATTCCCACTTTCGTGGGAATGACGGCGGAGGGGTTTTTGTTGTTTCGGAGAAGTTTCTGCAACCCTAAAATCTCGTTATTTCCACAAAAACAGAAAACCGAAACAGCAACTTAAAACCCCGTCATTCCCACGAAAGCGGGAATCCGGTCCGTTCGGTTTCGGTTATTTCCGATAAATTCCTGTTGCTTTTTCATTTCTAGATTCCCACTTTCGTGGGAATGACGGCGGAAGGGTTTCGGTTTTTTTCCGATAAATTCTTGAGGCATTGAAATTCCTAGATTCTCGCCTGCGTGGGAATGACGGCGGAAAGGTTTCGGTTTTTCCGATAAATTCTTGAGGCATTGAAATTCTAGATTCCCGCCTGCGCGGGAATGACGGAATTTCTAAGTTTCCGTCTTTATTTTCCGTTTTCGCGTGAACAATGGGGGAACAAGCCGTATTTCAGACGGCATTTTCAGTTCGGGGTATAATCCGAATACTTGCGACCATCTGAATCATTTGGACAAACTATGTGTCAACTGCTGGGCATGAACTGCAATACGCCGACCGATATTATGTTTTTCCTTTGAAGGCTTCCGCCGCAGGGGCGGCATTACCGACCATCACGCCGACGGTTTCGGCATCGGGTTCTTCGAAGGCAAAGGCGTGCGCCTGTTCCATGACGACAAGCCGAGTGCAAATTCCCCGTCGCCGACCTCGTGCGCGCCTACCAGATTAAATCGGAAAACGTCGTCGCCCATATCCGCAAAGCCTCGCAAGGACAAACCTCGCTGGCAAACACCCATCCCTTTATGCGCGAAATGTGGGGCGGCTACTGGCTGTTTGCCCACAACGGACATTTGATTGATTTTTTTCCCCGAACAGGGGCGAATTTTTTTCCACCCCGTCGGAACCACCGATTCCGAACGCGCGTTCTGCCACATCCTCAACCGCCTCCGCACACGCTTTGCCGCCCGTCCCGACGACGACACGCTGTTTGACGCGATTGCAGGGCTGACGCACGAAATCCGCAAGTTCGGGCTGTTTAACTTTATGCTTTCAGACGGCATTTCCCCTGTTTGCCCACGCCAGCACACTACTGCACTACATCGTCCGCCAAGCCCCGTTCGGCAAGGCGCGCCTGCTCGACGACGACGTAATGGTCGATTTTGCCGAAGTAACCACGCCGGACGACCGTGTTGCCGTTATCGCCACCCTGCCGCTGACCCGCGACGAATCATGGTCCCAACTTGCCGTGAACGAACTGGTCATGTTCCGCGAAGGCAAAATTATTTTTAAACGACCGACCCCGTAACCCCGTCTATATGAGTGCCGAAGAAGGCCTGGAAATCGCACGCGCAGCCGGCGTATCGGTTTGACGTTCAGACGGCATCAGTGAGGAAATACCATGAAATGCCCGTTTTGCAGCCACCCAGACACCCGAGTTGCCGATTCCCGCCTGATGGAAGAGCGCAATACCGTCCGCCGCCGCCGCCACTGCCCCAACTGCGGCAAACGCTTCGGCACACTCGAAACCGTCGAACTCAAAATGCCCGCCGTCATCGGTCCGGACAAAAAAACGTTCGCCCTTCAATGCACAACGTCTCCGCAACGACCTGACCGCCGCCGCCCGAAAAATCCGCCCTGACACCCGAACAGATTGACGAAACCGTCCGCCTGACGGAACACAGGCTCTACACTTCGGGTCTTCGCGACATCCCTCCACCGAACTGGCCGACATGGTGCTAAAAGAGCTGCTTGAGCACAACACGGAAGCCGCCGTCCGCTTCGCCGCCCTGCACAAACGCTTCGACAGCACGGAACATTTCGCCTCGTGGCTGGCGCAAGCCGTCAAAACAGGCGGCAAAACCTGATTCTCCCCAACCCATACTGATACGGTATCCCCATGTTTTCGGACACAGATATATCCATGATGGAAAAACGCCCTCGACCTTGCCGATTTGGGGCGTTTCTCCACCTCGCCCAATCCGCGCGTCGGCTGCGTTATCGCACACGGCAGCCAAATTGTCGGGCAGGGCTTCCACGTCAAAGCGGGCGAACCGCACGCCGAAGTCCACGCATTGCGTCAGGCGGGCGAAATGGCACAAGGCGCGACCGCCTTTGTTACCCTCGAACCGTGCAGCCATTACGGGCGTACCCCGCCCTGTGCCGAAGCTCTGCTCCGTTCCGGCGTAACACGCGTTGTTGCCGCCATGCGCGACCCCAACCCGCTGGTTGCAGGCAAAGGGCTTGCCCTGCTCGAAGCAGCGGGCATCAAGACGGAATGCGGTTTACTCGAACATCAGGCAAGGGAACTCAACCGAGGCTTCCTGTCGCGCATCGAACGCCGCCGCCCCTTCGTCCGCCTCAAATGCGCCGTTTCGCTGGACGGCAAAACCGCCCTTTCAGACGGCAGCAGCTTTTTGGATTACCGGCGAAGAAGCGCGTGCCAACGTACAGGTTTTGCGTGCCGAAAGCTGCGCGGTGCTGACCGGCATCGGCACGGTGTTGGCGGACAATCCCCAACTCAACGTCCGCACCTTCGCCACGCTGCGCCAACCCGCACGTATCGTGTTAGACAGCCGCCTGCGCCTGCCCCCGAACAGCCATTTGGTTACCGACAGACAATCTCCGACCTACATCGCCACCTTGGAACGCGATGAAGACAAACTCCGCCCCTATCGGGAACACGCACACATCCGCATCCTGATGCCGTCTGAAACAGCAGACGGCAAAAATCGACCTGCACCACCTGATGCGGCTGCTTGCCGACGAAGGATTCGGCGAAATCATGGTCGAAGCAGGCTCCGAACTCACATCCGCATTTTTTTGGCAGAAGACCTGGCAGACGAAATCGTGCTGTACCGTTCGCCCAAAATCCTCGGCATCGGCAAAGACCTGTTTTCCCTGCCCGAGAACCACGCCGCCCTTTCCGCACCGCCCTTGTGGACGCCCGTTTCCACCGAAATCCTCGGACACGACATCAAAACCGTGTTCCGAAAAAAACGATAACGTTTTTTTGACGGATTCATGACAGTTTCACTATATAATACCGACACGAAATTACATTCTTCAGACGGCATACCCGTCTGAAACGCCGTGAGGACAATATGAAAGACCAGCTTATCCGAAAATTTGCAGACCAGACCGCCGTCATCGGCATCGTCGGTTTGGGCTATGTCGGACTGCCGCTGATGCTGCGCTACACCGATGCCGGCTTCCGCGTCCTCGGCTTCGACATCGACACCTTCAAAAACCGGCAGGCTTAATGCAGGCAAAAGCTATATCGAACACATCCCTTCCGAAAAAAATCGCAGCGGCACGCCGAAAAGGTTTTGAAGCCACTGACGACTTTTTCCCGGATTGCCGAAGCAGATGCCGTCATCCTGTGCGTTCCGACCCCGCTGAACAAATACCGCGAACCCGACATCAGCTTTGTTACCGGCACCACCGACGCGGTCAAACCCTACCTGCGCGCCGGTCAGGTTCTGTCGCTCGAATCAACCACCTACCCCGGCACGACCGAAGAAGAACTGCTGCCGCGCGTCGAGGCAAGCGGTTTGAAAGCCGGTAGAGACATCTTCCTCGTCTATTCGCCCGAACGCGAAGACCCGGGCAACCCCAATTTTGAAACGCGCACCATCCCCAAAGTCGTCGGCGGACACACCGCCTCATGTCTGGAAGTCGGCATCGCACTGTACAGCCCCGCCATCGACCGGGTTGTCCCCGTCAGCTCGACCAAGGCCGCCGAACTGACCAAGCTGCTGGAAAAACATCCACCGCGCCGTCAACATCGGCCTGGTTAACGAAATGAAAATCGTCGCCGACAAAATGGGCATAGACATCCACGAGGTCATCGATGCCGCCGCCACCAAACCCTTCGGCTTCGTACCGTATTACCCCGGTCCCGGCCTGGGCGGGCACTGCATCCCCATCGACCCCTTCTACCTCACATGGAAAGCACGCGAATACGGCGTAAACACGCGCTTCATCGAACTGGCGGGCGAAGTCAATTCCCATATGCCCGACTACGTTATCGGCAAAACCGCCCTCGCTCTCAACGGCATCAACCGCTCCGTCAAAGGCAGCAAAATTCTGATTCTGGGCATTTCTACAAAAAAACGTGGACGATATGCGCGAAAGCCCGTCGGTGGAAGTGATGGACAGGGCTGCACAAACTGGGGGCGGACATCGCCTATTCCGACCCCCATGTCGCCGTTTTTCCCCCATATTCCCGGACACCACTGCTTCAACCTTTCCAGTACCCCGATTACGGCAGAAACGCTGGCAGGCTTCGACTGCGTGGTACTGACCACCGACCATGACAAATTCGACTACCCGCTTATCGCCGAACACGCCAAACTCATCGTCGATACGCGCGGACGCTTCCGCGACGGCAGCCCGAAAGTCGTCAAAGCCTGATAGAGAAAGGTTTCAGACGGCATTGGAGAGTATCCCGATGCCGTCTGAACATTTGAAATGGACACAAAAAAATCCTCGGCTACGCGGCAGGGTTCCCTCGGCAGCGCGGTTTTGGGCATAATGACCCTGCCGCTTCTGTCGTGGTACTTTCCCTGCCGCCGACATCGGACGCATCATACTGATGCAGACGGCGGCAGCTTTGGGGCATATTGGTTTTGGGCATGGGTTTGGATCAGGCATACATCCGCGAATACTATGCCGCCGCCGACAAAGACACTTTGTTCAAAAACCCTGTTCCTGCCGCCGCTGCTGTCGGCCGCCGTAATGGCCGCCTTCCTGCTTTCCCGTCCGGAAATGCCGTCTGAAATCCTGTTCTCGCTTGACGACTCCGCCGCCGGCATCGGGCTGGTACTGTTTGCGCTGACCGTCCTGCTGATTCGTTTTCTCTCCTGATTTTGCGTATGGAGGAACGTGCGTTTGCCTTTTCTTCCGCACAACTCATACCGAAGCTCACCGTCCTGCCGCTGCTGCCACTGGCGGTCGGGCTGCTGCACTTCCCTGCACGCACCGCCACGCTCGGTGCCGTTTACACGCTGGCGAACCTCGCCGCCCTCGCACTGCTGCTGTTTCAAAACCGATGCCGTCTGAAAGCCGCATGGCGCGCACCGTTTTCATCCGCCGTCCTGCATCGCGGCCTGCGCTACGGCATACCGCTCGCACTGGGCAACCTCGCCTACTGGGGGCTGACTTCTGCCGACCGCTTCTTTCTGAAAGGATACGCCGGATTGGAACAGCTCGGCATATACTCGATGGGGATTACCTTCGGTGCGGCGGCACTGGTATTCCAAAATATTTTTTTCAACGGTCTGGACGCCGCATATCTTCCGCATGGTCGAAGAAAATGCCCCGATGCCGCACATTTCGGCAACTGCAGAATCCGCCGCCGCGCTGCTTTGCCGCAGCCGTCTGCCTGACCGGTATTTTTCACCTTTTGGTTTCCGGCCTGCTGCCTGAAACCCTATGCGCCCGTCAGGTTTATCGTCGTATCGTGCATGTTGCCGCCGCTGTTTTACACGCTGACCGAAATCAGCGGTATCGGTTTTGAATGTCGTCCGCAAAACACGGCTGATTACGCTTGCCAACCTGACCGCGCTGTCGGCAAACCTGCTGCTGTTAAGGCTGCTCGTGCCGTCTGAAGGCGCGCGCGGTGCGGCGGTTGCCTGCGCCGCCTCATTCTGGCTGTTTTTTTGTTTTAAAGACAGAAAGCTCTTCCCGCCTGTGGCAGCCGCTCAAACGCCTGCCGCTTTATATGCACACATTGTTCTGCCTGATCTCCGCGACAGTCCACGCCTGTTTCGGTACACGGGAAAACCATCCCCTGTTCGCCGCCGTATGGGCCGTATATTTGGCAGGCTGCATCCTGCGGCACAAAACAGAATTAAACCGCCTGTTTTGCCGTCTGAAAAACATGGGTTCTACATCATGAAAATCGTTTTGACCACATCTATGGCAGGCTTGGGCGGCACGGAAAAACGCCACCTTCCGCCTCGGCCGGCTGCTCAGGCAGCACGGACACGACATCATCCTTGCCTCTTCGGACGGACCGTTGCTCAAAGAGGCGCAAGCCTTGGGCATACGTTGGCAACCCGTCGATTTCTATCGCGGCGGCCTTTTCGGCTACTTCAAAGGCATGATTACCTACGCCCGAATGCTGCGGCGCGAACAACCCGACATCATCCACTGCCAGATGGCGCGCATCGTACCCGCCTGCGCCGTTGCCGCCAAAAATCGTTTCGCCGAAAACCAAAGTGTTCTACCACGCACGCGGGCTCAACCCTCGAAACCTATCCGAAAATCGCCCGGCTGTTCGACCGTTTGGGCGTGTACATCATCGGCAACTGCAAACACGAGCGCGACAAACTCATCCGCTACGGTTTTCCCCCCACCGCATCACTTATACCTACAACGCGCTGCACCGTCCCGATTCCGTTCCCGGAAAAACCGCCAAAGGCTGCGTCATGCTCGGCACGCTGTCGCGTCTGGACACTGTCCGCGCCGTGCATCTGATGCTGGACATTTTCAAAAAAATGGTCGACCGCGATATGCCCGTACGCCTGAACGTGGCGGGCATAGGCGAAGAAATGGACAATTTGAAAGCGCAGGCGGAACGTCTGGGCATAGACGGCAAAGTTACCTTCCTCGGCGGCGTGCGCGATTTGACCGCCTACTTCAAAGATGTGGATATTTTGGTGAACACGCCCCACTGCATCGGCGACCACGGCGCAGGTGTGGGCAACAACATCTTGGAAGCCGGACTTTACGACACGCCCGTCGTTACCTACGATATGGCGGGCATTTCCGAAATGGTCGTCAACGGGGAAACGGGTTACTGCATCCCCTTCGGCGACGAAGAAGCCTTTATCGCCGCCGTAGACACGCTCGTCAGACAACCGGAGTTGCGCGAAGCAATGGGCAAAAGGCTGCACGCACACGTCGCCGCACTCTGTTCCGACGACGAAATCTACCGTACCACCATGGCCGCCTATACCATGTAATGCCGTCTGAAAGCCGCCGATGAACATCACCATAGTCGCCCCCTACTGCTCGCTGCCGTCCGAACCGTATTTCAACCGCTTTTTGGTATCTGGCAGAACTATTGTCGCAATCGCACGACGTGTTGCTGATTACCAGCCGTTTCCGCCACTACGACAAATCCTTCAGACGGCATGAAGATGCTGCCGCCACTTCAAAACGGCAGGCTGCGCGTCAAGCTGCTGGACGAACTCGGCTACCGAAAAAAACGTCTCCCTCGCCCGCGTCGCCAGCCACCGCGTATTCGTCCACAATTTGGCACGCTGGCTGCACAGCCCTGCAGGCGGCGGAACAGGACATCGTCTATTCCGCCTATCCGCTGATGGCGACCAACCTGCTTTTAGGCAGGCACAAAGCGCGTTTGGGCTACAAACTCATCATCGACGTGCAGGACGTATGGCCGGAGTCCTTCTCATCGGTCGTGCCGTTTTTGAAAAATCCCGCACCGCCTGCTGCCCTTTGCCCGTCGCGCCGACCGTGCCTACCGTTGCGCCGACGCACTCGTTGCCGTCTCGCAAACCTACCTCGACCGTGCCAAAGAAGCCAATCCCGACGTCCCCGCCGAAACCGTCTATATCGGCGCGGATTTCGCCGCCATAGCATCCGCGCCCGCCAAAGATTTCGGCGACAGCACAACCCGATTTTTTTCTATTTCGGCACGCTCAGCCACAGCTACGATGTCGATACTGCCTGCAGGGGGATACAGAAACTTCTGGACAGCGGGAAAAACGTCGAACTGCACATCATGGGCGGCGGCCCCTGACCCTAGAAAAAGCTGAAACAGCATGAAAACCGCGCCATCAAGTTTTACGGCTACCTCCCCTACGCCGACATGATTTCCATCGCCAAAGGCTGCGACATCGCCGTCAACGCCATCCATAGCCACGCCATGCAGTCGGTTACCAACAAACTTTCCGACCACATGGCATTGCAAAAACCCGTGCTGAACAGCCAGACCAATGCCGAAGTCCTCGACCTCCTGAACCTGCTGCCGCACGAAAAACTACCGTTCCGGCGATGCAGACAGCTTCGCCCGTGCCGCAGAAAGCCTGATGGCAAAACAAAACGGGGCCGTACAGTCCGATGAAATCGTCCGCCGCTTCAGGCGCGACATTTCCTATCGGAAAATCGTCAACCTGATTGAAAGATTGGCAAATGAGTAAAGCCGTCAAACGCCTGTTCGACATCATCGCATCCGCATCGGGGCTGATTGTCCTCTCACCCGTTTTCCTGATTTTTGGCGTACCTCATCCGCAAGAATCTGGGTTCGCCCTGTCTTCTTCATTCAGGAACGCCCCGGAAAGGACGGAAAACCTTTTAAAATGGTCAAATTCCGTTCCATGCGCGACGCGCTTGATTCAGACAGCATTCCGCTGCCCGACGGAGAACGCCTGACACCGTTCGGCAAAAACTGCGTGCCGCCAGTTTGGACGAACTGCCCGAACTGTGGAACGTCCTCAAAAGGCGACATGAGCCTGGTCGGCCCCCGCCCGCTGCTGATGCAATATCTGCCGCTGTACGACAACTTCCAAAACCGTCGCCACGAAATGAAACCCGGCATTACCGGCTGGGCGCAGGTCAACGGGCGCAACGCCGCCTCATGGGACGAACGCTTCGCATGCGACATCTGGTATATCGACCACTTCAGCCTGTGCCTCGACATCAAAAATCCTACTGCTGACGGTTAAAAAGTATTAATCAAGGAAGGGATTTCCGCACAGGGCGAAGCCACCATGCCCCCTTTCACAGGAAAAACGCAAACTTGCCGTCGTCGGCGCAGGTGGACACGGAAAAGTCGTTGCCGACCTTGCCGCCGCACTCGGCCGGTACAGGGAAAATCGTTTTTTTCTGGACGACCGCGCACAAGGCAGCGTCAACGGCTTTTCCGTCATCGGCACGACGCTGCTGCTTGAAAAACAGTTTATCGCCCGAACAATACGACGTCGCCGTCGCCGTCGGCAACAACCACATCCGCCGCCAAATCGCCGGACGCGCCGCCGCGCTCGGCTTCAAATTGCCCGTCCTGATTCATCCGGACGCATATGTTTCCCCGTCGGCAACCGTCGGTCAGGGCTGCGTCGTCATGGCTCAGGCAGTCGTACAGGGCAGGCAGCGTATTGAAAGACGGCGTGATTGTGAACACTGCCGCCACTGTCGATCACGACTGCCTGCTTGACGCTTTCGTCCACATCAGCCCGGGCGCGCACCTGTCGGGCAACACGCATATCGGCGAAGAAAGCTGGATAGGCACGGGCGCGTGCAGCCGCCAGCAGACAACCGTCGGCAGCGGGGTTATCGCCGGTGCAGGGGCGGTTATCGTATGCGACATCCCGGACGGCATGACCGTCGCGGGCAACCCGGCAAAAGCCCTCTACGGGCAAAAACCCCAAGACCGGGACGGCATAAGCGATTAAAATAAACCTCCGTACAAAACCGATTTTGACAACACCTGCGGCGTGTGACCGATTCATCGGGACACGCAAAACCCCTCCATCAGACGGCATATTGTCAGAAATGCCGTCTGAACCCGACGGACCAAACACCATGCTGAACATCTCCCTTTCCCCGTGGCCCTGCTTCACCCAAGAAGAAGCCGATGCTGTTTCCAAAGTCCTGCTGTCCAACAAAGTCAATTATTGGACGGGCAGCGAATGCCGCGAATTTGAAAAGAATTCGCCGCCTTCGCCGGCACGCGGTACGCCGTCGCCCTTTCCAACGGCACGCTGGCACTCGATGTCGCGCTTAAAGCAATGGGCATAGGCGCGGGCGACGATGTGATTGTTACCTCGCGCACTTTCTTGGCTTCCGCTTCCCTGCATTGTGAACGCAGGCGCAAACCCCGTGTTTGCCGACGTGGATTTGAACAACCAAAACATCAGCGCGGAAACCGTCAAAGCCGCGCTGACCCCGAATACCAAAGCCGTCATCGTCGTCCACCTTGCCGGTATGCCTGCCGAAATGGACGACATCATGGACTTGGCAAAAAGAACATGATTTGTGGGTGATTGAAGACTGCGCCCAAGCGCACGGCGCGAAATACAAAGGTAAATCCGTCGGCTCTATCGGACACGTCGGCGCATGGTCGTTCTGCCAAGACAAAATCATGACCACCGGCGGCGAAGGCGGTATGGTTACGACCAACGACAAAACCCTGTGGGGAAAAAATGTGGTCGTACAAAGACCACGGCAAAAGCTACGATGCCGTGTACCACCGCGAACACGCACCCGGTTTCCGCTGGCTGCACGAAAGCTTCGGCACCAACTGGCGCATGATGGAAATGCAGGCGGTCATCGGCCGCATCCAGCTCAAACGTATGCCCGAATGGACTGCCCGCCGCCAAGCACACGCCGCCAAGCTGGCGGAAAGCCTCAGGCAAATTCAAAAGCATCCGCTTGGTTGAAGTCGCCGACTACATCGAACACGCGCAATATAAGTTCTACGCCTTCGTCAAACCCGAACACCTCAAAGACGGCTGGACGCGCGACCGCATCGTGAACGAACTGAACGCGTGCAAAGTCCCCTGCTATCAAGGCAGCTGCTCCGAAGTGTATTTGGAAAAAGCCTTCGACAACACGCCTTGGCGACCGAAAGAGCGTTTGAAAAAAATGCTGTCGAACTGGGCGACACCAGCCTGATGTTCTTGGTGCACCCGACGCTGACCGACGACGAAATCGCGTTCTGCAAAAGAACACATCGAAGCCGTATTGACCGAAGCCACACGATAACCCTTCAGACGGCATATGCCGTCTGAAAAACACACGCCGCCGACAACATGACTCTGGAAACCCTGCTTGCCCTACCGCGCAACATCAAAAATCTGTTTCCTCATACACGATTTTCTGATGATTTTCATTGCCTTTTGGTTTACCCAAAGCCTGAAGGCAGACTATTCCGAAGAATGGTTCAGCCTTGCCAACTGGCAGTCTTTCCTGCTGACCGCGCTTTTGACCGCCGCTCTGTTTGCCCGTCTCGGGCTGTACCGCGCCGTTACACGCTTTGTCAGTTTCCACGTCCTGACCACAGCCTTTGCCGGCAGCCCTCGTCTCCGCCGTACTGTTTTTTTCCTCAATACGCTGATATTTGAAGAAAAAAATTGCGCCTCGCTCTGCCCGTCGTCTACTTTCTGCTGCTGCTTGTCTCCGTAACCGGCTCGCGCATGGTCATACGCGGCCTTTTTATCCGACCACCAAAAAAACATATGACCCCCGTCATCATTTACGGTGCGGGACGGTCGGGCAGACAACTGCTCGAGGCCGTCAAACAGATACGCGAATATTCCGCGGTCGCCTTTGTGGACGACAACCCCAAGCTTTGGCACACCGTCATCTACGACCTTGCCGTTTACCAGCCCGATGCCATCGCCTTCCTCATCGAACGTTACGGCGTGGAAAAAAATCCTGCTCGCCATTCCCAGCGCGACTCAGGAACAACGCCGCCGAATCATCAGCAAACTGGAAGCCTATCCGTGCGAAGTGTTGACCATTCCCGGAATGAAAGACCTGATGGACGGAAAAATCAGCATCGGTACGCTCAAAAAAATCTCCGTGTCCGACCTGCTCGGACGTGATTCCGTCGCGCCCGACGACCGCCTGATGAGTGCCGACATCGAAGGCAAAACCGTTATGGTAACCGGCGCGGGCGGCTCCATCGGTTCGGAACTCTGCCGCCAGATTATCCGCCGCCGCCCCGAAAAGCTGCTGCTGTTTGAGTTATCCGAATTCGCCCTGTACGCCGTCGAAAAAGAATTGCGCGAAACCTGCATCCAAAAAAACGCCTCGACACCGAAATCCTGCCCTTTCTCGGTTCGGTGCAAAACCGCACCCTGCTCGAACACGTCATGACCGCCTTTTTCCGTTGCGACCGTCTATCACGCCGCTGCCTACAAACACGTCCCCATGGTCGAATTCAACACCGTCGAAGGCATACGCAACAACATCTTCGGCACACTCGAGTGCGCGCTTGCCGCCACAGCTTCGGGCGTAAGAACCTTCGTCCTCATCTCCACCGACAAAGCCGTCCGCCCCACTAACACCATGGGTGCCAGCAAACGCATGGCGGAACTCTGCCTTCAGGCACTCGCCGCCGAACCCGGACAAAAAAACCCGCTTCAGCATGGTACGTTTCGGCAATGTTTTTAGGTTCGTCCGGCTCCGTCGTCCCGCTGTTTGAAAAAAACAGATTGCCGAAGGCGGCCCGATTACTCTGACCCACCCCGAAATCACACGTTATTTCATGACCATACCCGAAGCCGCCCAACTCGTCATACAGGCAGGTGCGATGGGTACGGGCGGCGACGTATTCGTCCTCGACATGGGCGAATCCGTCAAAAATCATCGACCTTGCCCGCCAAATGATTACCTTAAGCGGCCTCAAACCCAAAAACACCCGAACAACCCGACGGCGACATCGAAATCCTCATTACCGGACTGCGTCCCGGCGAAAAACTCTACGAAGAGCTGCTCATCGGCGACAACGTCCGCAAAACCGGCCATCCGCGCATCATGACCGCCAACGAGACCATGCTGCCGTGGCACGAGCTCTCCGCCCTACTCGACCGCATCCGTGCGGCCTGCGACCGTTACGACCAGCAGGCAATCCGTACCCTGCTCATCAACGCCCCGACCGGCTTTTGCCCCGAGCGACGGTATCTGCGACCCTGCTTTGGGTTCGCGAAACACACAGAAAAAAATGCCGTCTGAACCTTCAGACGGCATAACGTACAAAACCAACCTACCTTACACACACGGAGTTTGACATGCAGTTTTCAGCATTCGGCGAAAAAAATTCACGCAACACAGCGGCATCCTCCAACTGATGGACGACCTCGGCGACGCGCTCAAAAAGCGACAAGCCCGTCAACATGCTCGGCGGCGGCAACCCGGCGCGCATTCCAGAAATCGATCGGGCGTTTGCCGACATATTCTCCAAACTGGCGGCAGAACACGCCGTCGAGAACATCGGCAACTACTCCAACCCCCAAGGCGATGCCGCGCTGATTGACGCGCTGACCGCCTTCCTCAACCGCGAATACGGCTGGAATCTGACCGCCGACAATATCGCGCTGACCAACGGTTCGCAAAACGCGTTTTTCTATTTATTCAACCTCTTCGGCGGCAAATTCAAGCTTTCAGACGGCACATCCGCAGAAAAAGCCATTTTGTTGCCGCTCGCGCCCGAATACATCGGCTATGCCGACGTGCATGTCGAAGGGCAGCACTTCGTTTCCGTCAAGCCCAAAAATCGAAAAACGTCGAACACGAAGGCGAAGCAGGCTTCTTCAAATACCGCGTGGACTTTGACGCACTGGAAAACCTGCCCGAACTCAAGGCGGGCAAAAATCGGCGCGATTTGCTGTTCGCGCCCGACCAACCCGACCGGCAATGTGTTGACCGACGGCGAAATGGCGCGTTTGGACGCTTTGGCGCAGGAACACGGCATTCCGTTGATTATCGACAACGCCTACGGAATGCCGTTCCCCAACATCATTTACAGCAACGTAACGCTGAATTGGCACGAAAAACATCATCCTCTGCTTCAGCCTTTCCAAAGTCGGCCTGCCGGGCGTGCGCACCGGCATCATCGTCGCCGCGCCCGAAGTCGTCAAAGCCGTCAGCAGCCTGAACGCGATTGTGAACCTTGCCCCTCACGCGCTTCGGCGCGGCCATCGCCGCCCCGCTACTGGAAAGCGGCGAGATGAAACGGCTTGCCGACCAAGTCATCCGGCCGTTTTACCGCAATCAGGCGCAAACCGCCGTCTCGCTGCTCAAGCGGGAGCTGGGCGCGTACCCGATGAAAATCCACAAGCCCGAAGGCGCGATTTTCCTGTGGCTCTGGTTTGAAAAACCTGCCCGTTTCGTCGCAAAACCTTGTACGAAATGCTCAAAGCCGAAGGCACGCTGATTATTCCGGGCGAGCATTTCTTCGTCGGCATCGACACGCAGGATTACCCGCACGCAGGGCAGTGCATCCGCATGAGCATCGCGCAGGACGCTCAAACGCTGGAAAAAGGCATTGCCGCCATCGGTAAAACCGTCCGAAAACTGTACGACAACGTTTAAAACGTAAAAATGCCGTCTGAAAGGTTTTTCAGACGGCATTTTTATCCGCATTCAATGTCAGGAAAAAATGCGCCCACACCGGCCTGCAGTTTTCCGGCAGCTCGGGACACGCGCCGAGAATGCCGCCGCTGAAGTCGTTTAAACGGTGGAAGTCGCTGCCCGCGCTGGCGAGCATACCGAAGCGTTCTGCCAAAAAGCGCGTAGTTGAGGCGGTCGTTTTTGCAGCAGTTTCCGCTGTGAACTTCGATGCCTGCGCCGCCGAGATTTTTAAATTCTTCAAACAGATTGCGCTTGGCGGTGGCAGACAAATCGTAGCGCATGGGGTGGGCGATGACTGCCATGCCGCCCGCGCCGTTGACGGCGGAGACGCAGTCTTCCAGCGTCGCCCATTCGTGGCGGACGGCGCAGGATTTTGCCGTCGCCCAAGTATTTGATGAACGCCTGCTGCTTGTTTTTTTGACATGTCCCGCTTGGATGAGGAACTCGGCGACGTGGGTGCGGCTGACCATTTCTTTGTTTGCCGCCAACGCCAGCGCGCCGTCGTATGCGCCGCCGATGCCTTTCTTTTCGAGCTTGGCGGCGATGGCTTCAAGGCGTTTCAGACGACCTTGCCGCACTTGTGCCAACAGGTTTTGCAGGTTTTTCGTCCTGTTCGTCGAAATCCAAAACCGACAACGTGTATGGTACGCCCGCGCCACGTTACGGAAATTTCCACGCCGTTAATCAGGCGCAAACTGAGCCTGTCGGCTTCGGCACGCGCTTCGGAGATGCCGCCGGTGTGGTCGTGGTCGGTCAACGCCAGCAGCGTGCAGCCGTTTTGATGCGCGAGGCGCACAACTTCGGTGGGGGAGAGCATACCGTCGGAAACGGTGGAATGGCAGTGCAGGTCTATCATGGGGTGTTATAGTGTGGTGAATGAAGGTCGGGATGTTTCAATGTTGTCGGGCAGTGTGGCGGCGGCGGTCATTTTTAAAAAAACAGGTGTATGGCAAATGCAAAGGAAAAGTCCCTATACCGTCATTCCCACGCAGGCGGGAATCCAGACCTTGATTTGTCAAAAATATTTAAGGTTAACCGCTATTTCGAACTTCCGGATTCCCGCCTGCGCGGAATGACGATATGGACGTTTTCAATTTTAATCTACTATAAAAGACTGTCTGAAAAACGTGGTTTTATAGTGAATTAAATTTAAACCGGTACAGCGTTGGCTCGCCTTGGCTCAAAGAGAACGATTCTCTAAGGTGCTGAAGCACCAAGTGAATCGGTTCCGTACTATTTGTACTGTCTGCGGCTCGCCGCCTTGTCCTGATTTTTGTTAATTCACTATATCAAGCCGAACCGTTTTCAGACGGCATCGTCCGACCAATCCGCTTCTTTTCAATTTCTGCCGTTGCGCGTCGTAGCGGGCCTTATCTGCCCAATAAATCGTCTGAATGCACGCCTCGCCGCAGTCGCTGCCGCAGCATTCCCACGACTCGGGGCGGACGGGTTCGTCTAAAAGCGGCTCGCCCAAAAGGGCTTCGGCTTTATGCTTCAGGGTCGTATCCATCGGCGATTTCCAAGCGCGTGCCGTCAAACTCGATGACTTCGCCACCGCGTATTTTGGCGGTTTTACGGGTTTCGGTTTCGCCGTTGCGCAACACCAGCCCTTCGGCGATAAACGCCTTCGCCTGCCCGCCGCTTTCAGCAAGTCCGGCCAATTTCAAGAGGTCGCACAAGGCGATGTATTCGTTATCTTCGAGATAGACGGTGGCTTCCATAATGTTCCCTTGCAGAAAGAGGCCGTTATTGTAGCACCCTGCCGCCGCCGCACCCAAAAATTGCCGCAAAAACCGGCGGCACATCCCACCCCGCCTGTTCCGCAAAAATGCCGTCTGAAAACCCCATATGCCGCCATCCGATCAAAGAAATCCTGCCCAACAGCAGGCTGCAACGCCTTATCCACAACCGCACATTACCCTGAAAAACCGACAATAAAATCCGCATAACCGTTTATATATCCCAACGCATAAACCGTCCGCTACAAAGGAGGTAGGCATCATCCGTCAAACAACCGTTAAAATTGCCCGATAAAAAGTTTGATTTAAAAACAAAACTTCTGAATTCCTCCAAATACAATAAAAATCCTATTGATTTTTTTAGGATTTCGATATAGTTCTTTCTGATTATTTTTATTAGTACCGACTCATTAAATTGCAATATCCTACCCCTGCCCGAATACCCGCCCGGTAATATTTGGTTTATTTCAAAACAGGGGATATGTTTGCAACATTAATAAACTTTACCAAGTCAACCCTGTACAGGAGCATAGGCATGAACCGCCCATACAAACTCTTCAAACTCAGCATACTGACGCTCAGCCTGAGCGCATTGTCCCACGCCGCACAGGCTGCCGGAGAAATGCAACAGGCAGAACTGGAACAAATCCACGTAACCGCCAAGAACCGCAGCCTGCGTACCGAAAAATCGGAATGACTATACGACTTCGGCTATGAGTTCCACCACAGGACTGGCATTGACACCGCGTGAGACGCCGCAATCGGTCAGCGTGATTACCAAAAACCAAATTAACGATCAAGGCATTACGACGCTGGCGGATGCCTTGAAAACAACGACCGGCGTAAATGTCGTCCGCCAAGGGAACCGCACCCATTTCCAAAGCCGCGGATTCTATATTGAAAAATTGGAAGAAGACGGCATGGCCACCACGATTGGCGCGCCGGGCATATTCGGCAGCCCCTGCCAGAGACGGACACAACATCACCGACCTTGCCATGTATGACCACATTGAAGTTGTGCGCGGTGCGGCCGGACTGACCCAATCCAACAGCGCGCCCGGCGGTACGATTAATGCCGTACGCAAAAAACCGACGGCTAAAAAACAAATCAGTATGAATGGTTTGGCTGACCGTTTCGGCAAACGGCATATCGAATTGGATGCCTCGGGCACTTTAAGCTCAGAAAACCAACTCCGCGGACGTATTGTCGGCAGTTTTGATCATGACAAAACCTTTTCAGGATAAAGTGAAAGGGACAAAACGGCCTTCTTTACGGCATTTTGGAAAAAGACATCGGGAGAAAAACAGCAAGGTTTCTGTCGGCGCGTACCGTATCGCCCAGCGCAACACCCCCAATCTCAACGGCTTACCTTTATGGGAAGACGGAAGCAGTCTGCCGCGCGACAGCTATTTCGGTGCGGATTGGAATCATGGGCGATTCATCAAAAACGGTGTTTTTGCAGAATTTGACCACTACTTCAACGACAACTGGAAATGGAACAGCAAAATCGATTGGCGAAACAGCCACTCCGACCAAAGGTATGCTTTCTTAATAGCAGACGAAAGCGGGTTGAAAGCCAATCAATCCATCGGTATTGAGGATCAACAGGCTTTCCGCTATCAGCACGACAGCAAACATCTGCATATTCAAAACAACCTGCGCGGCAAGTTTGAAGCCTTGGGTCAAACCCACGATATCTTCCTGACTCATAATTATTCGAAAGAGCGCAATACCCTGCACCATACCCGTATGCAGACAACCGGCAGCTACGATCCATTTTCTGCCGTTATCCCTCAGCCGGACTGGGCCGCCGAACCATACAGCATCATGGACAGCAACAATCATTTCTATACGCACGCCCTTGCAGCAGGTACCCGCATCAATCCTACGGAAAAAAACTGCATCTGTTGGCAGGCGGACGCTATACCCATTGGAAACGTGACTTCGATGAGAACTGGTCCCGCTATAAAGGCGCTCCGGACAATGATGCAAGAACCGATTCGGTCAAAAACAACAAATTCATTCCATACATCGGCATCACTTACGATTTCATGCCGGGGCAAAGCCTCTATGCAAGCTATACATCCATCTACAAACCGACTCTGAAAAACAAATGCAGACAACAGCTATCTCGCGCCCGAAGTCGGCAAAAACTACGAATTGGGTTGGAAAGGCGAATGGATGCAGGGCAAACTCAATACGGCCGTTTCCCTGTTCCAAACCGATAACACCAACGTCGGCGTGCGTGTCAACGTTCCGGCCAGCGGCAACAGGAAACAGACTTTCTACTACGTTCCCGCAAAAGAACGCAGCCGCGGTGTAGATGCGGAAATTTCCGGAGCAATCGGCGCAAATTGGAAACTGTTTGCCGGCTATACCTACAATATCCGCAAAACAGAAAACCATCCCCATACCGAGGGCGATTTTGCCAACTGGACCCCAAAACACATTTTCCGCGCTTACAGCAGCTATACGCCGCCGTTTGCAAACGGTAAGTTAAGTATCGGTATGGGCTTATCCAGTCAAAGCAAAACCGGCAGCAAGCTGCCCCAAGGCGGCTATACCGTTTGGAATGCCGGATTGCAATACCGTCCGACCGACAATTTGCAACTGGGGCTGGCGGTCAACAACCTGACCGACAAACGCTACTATGAAAACAACAGCAACCGTACAAAAAACTACGGCAACTTCTACGGCGAACCGCGCAATGCCGTGTTCAGCCTGAAATGGAAGATGTAAGGGCGTGCCTTCGCTGCAAAAAGCTATCATTTTTTTAATCAAAGAGGCCGTCTGAAAAGCCTGACCCTGCTTTTCGGACGGCCTTTGCACGTATGCATTAAAAAAACATCATGAAATCCCTCAAAAACTTCCTTTAATCTTGCCCGTCCGTTTTTGGACAGGGCAGCACAGCAAAACCCAATGGCTGATACTCGCCTCACTCATCGGCCTTACGCTTTTTCTCAACCACCATCAGCGTTTGGATAGCCGCGTGGGACAAACGCTTCTATGATGCGCTGGCCGCATTCGACGGCGCGTCCATGCCTTCCCTGATCAGCGAATTTTTAGGATATATGGCGATGATTGTTGCCTGCATCGGTTTGGGGACTGGCTGCAGAAACGCCTTATTTTCCGCTGGCGTTCCCATCTGACCGAGCAGTTCCAAACACCACTGGCTTGACGAACACAAACACTACCGCCTGCGCCTGACCGGCGAACCGGACAACCCCGACCAACGTATCGCCGAAGACATCTACCTGCTTGCCGACCAAAAGTATCGGCCTGTTTCGCTCCTTCATCAGCAACATCACCAAACTCAGTGCCTTTGTTACCGTATTATGGACGCTCTCCGGCGTACAAACCTTCAATATCGGCGGACAAAAACATCACACTGCACGGCTACCTCGTCTGGGTTGCCCTGATTTATTCCGTCATCAGCACACTCTTCGCACACCTTGTCGGCCGCAAACTGAAAAATCCTCAATATTGACCGCCAGCACCGCGAAGCCGATTACCGCGCCGCCCTCCTGCGTGTGCGCGATAATGCCGAACAAATCGCCTTTCTACAATGGCAACGATGCCGAAAGCAGACCGCCTGAAACAGCGTTTCAAGCGTATCCGCGACAACTGGCGGCAGCTGACCAACTGCGAATTCCGCCAAGAAACCTTCTTTTGCAACCCTACGTCCGCATCAGCATCTTTATCCCCATCCTCGCCACATTACCCATGTATCTGGCGAAAACCCTAACCTTCGGCGATATGATGCAGACCCGCACATCGTTTGCCCGGGTTCAAGACAGCTTTCGGCTGGTTTACCGATTACTACCGAAGCCTCATCGAATGGGCGGCGGTCGTCGAACGCCTTTCCGGTTTTTCAGACGGCATTGGAACAAATAAGTGAAAAAGGACAACGGCAGCCGCAACTACAAAAAGCCCGACCCATCACCGTCCGGCAACAAAGCAGGCGGCATCCTCGCCCTGCAAGACCTGACCGTCCACACCCAAAGCGGCGGCAAACTGCTCTCCGGTATCTCCATCAAAGCCCGCGCCCCCGAATGGGTATTGCTCGAAGGCAAAAGCGGCATCGGAAAATCCACCCTTCTGCGCGTATTGGCAGGGTTGTGGCCTTATTATCTCGGCAATTTCACATTAAAAGGCGGAACATTGTTTCTACCGCAACGCCCCTATCTTCCCGCCGGAACCCTGCGTCAAACCGCCAACTACCCGAATGCCGCACATACAGACAACCACGCCCTTCAGACGGCATTGGAACAGGTAGGATTAGGCCGTCTGACCGACGACTTGGATACCGAAAAGGAATGGCACTCCTTCCTGTCAGGCGGCGAACAGCAGCGGCTCAGCCTTGCCCGAGCCTTGCTGCACAAACCGCAAATCCTGTTCCTTGACGAAGCCACCAACCAGCTCGACGATGAATCCGCATTGACGCTGATGCACCTCCTCAAACGCGAACTGCCCGATACACTGGTCATCGGCATCAGCCATCAAAAACGAAATCAAAAACCTGTTTGAACGTAAAATTAATTTAACTGCTTGCCATCCGTCCGAATAAGGTATATAGTTCTTTATAACTAGTTTGATAGTTCTTTATATCTATCAATACTCCTTGGGAAGCCTCCGCCACACGGCAGGAGGCATTTTTTTGCCGTCGTAAAAGCTCAAAAACATTTGCAGGTCATGCCGTCTGAATCTGAAACGGCATTACCCACACCGCCATCTAAAGACAACCCCTGCTACAATACGCCTTTTATTGTTCACGCCGATTTTGCCATGACCGAGCCGACCTACATCCCCTGCGCCTGCATACCGAATTCTCGATTACCGACGGTATGGTGCGGATTAAAAACTGATTACCAAAGCGCAGGAATACGGTTTGCCTGCTTTGGGCATCAGCGATTTGATGAACGAATTCGGTTTGGTGAAATTCTATAAAAGCCTGCCGCGGTGCAGGGATTAAGCCTCATCGGCGCGGCGGATGTGGATAGGCAATCCGAATGCGCCCTGACAAGCCGTTTCGCGCCATGCTGATTATCCGCAACGATGCGGGTTATCTGCGCTTGAGCGAGCTTTTTGACGGAGGCTTATGTCGGCAAAGACCGCAATATCCATCATGCGGAACTCAACCCCGAATGGCTGGACAACGGCGACAACAGCGGTTTGATTTGTTTTGAGCGGCGCGCATTACGGCGAAGTGGGCGTGAATCTGTTGAACGGCAATGAAGATGCGGCGCGTGCGGCGGCGTTGAAATATGCAGCGTGGTTTCCCCGATGCGTTTTATTTAGAGCTGCAACGCCTGCCCGAACGCCCCTGAATGGGAGGCTTGCGTTTCGGGCAGCGTGAAGCTGGCGGAGGAACTGGGTTTGCCGGTGGTAGCGACGCATCCGACACAGTTTATGAGCCGCGACGATTTCAACGCACACGAGGCGCGGGTGTGCATCGCAGGCGGCTGGGTATTAACGGACAAGAAACGTCCGCGCGATTTTCACCCGGGTCAGTTTTTCATTCCGCCGGAAACCATGGCCGAACGTTTCGCCGATTTGCCCGAAGCCTTGGAAAAACACGGTAGAAATTGCCAAACGCTGTAATCTGCACATCACATTGGGCAAAAACTTCCTGCCCCTTTTCCCCACGCCCGACGGTTTATCACTCGATGACTATCTCATCAAACTCTCAAACGAGGGGTTTGCAGGAACGCATGGTTCAGCTTTATCCCGACGAGGCGGAGCGTGCGGCAAAAATGCCGGAATATCAGGAACGTTTGGATTTTTGAGCTGAACATCATCATCCAGATGAAATTCCCCGGCTATTTCCTTTATCGTACAAGACTTTATCAACTGGGCGAAAAACGCACGGCTGTCCGGTCGGACCGGGACGCGGTTCGGGCGCAGGCTCGCTGGTGGCGTATTCGCTGAAGATTACCGACCTCGATCCGCTCAAATACGCGCTGCTGTTCGAACGTTTCTGAAACCCCGAACGCGTCTCCATGCCTGACTTTGACGTTGACTTTCTGCCAGAGCAAACCGCGGCCGCGTGATTGAGTACGTGCGCGATAAATACGGCGCGCAGGCGGTGAGCCAGATTGTTACCTTCGGCACGATGTCGTCCAAAAGCGGTGATCCGCGACGTGGGGCGCGTGCTGGAACTGCCGTTTATGCTGTGCGACAAACTGTCCAAGCTGATTCCGCTGGAAGCCAACAAACCCTCTGGGTTTGGACGACGCGATGAAGGCCGAGCCGCAGATTCAGGAATTAATCGAAGCGGAAGAAGCGGACGAACTGATTACGCTGGCGAAAAAAAGCTGGAAGACCTGACGCGCGGTCTAGGGTATGCACGCGGGCGGCGTGTTGATTGCGCCTGGGCAAGATTTTCGATTACAGCCCCGTGTATCAGGCGGACGAATCCGCCTCGCCCGTATCCATGTACGACAAGGGCGACGTGGAAGACGTGGGTTTGGTGAAATTCGACTTTTTGGGTCTGCGCAACCTGACCATTATCGAAATGGCGCAGAACAACATCAAAAAAACACCACCGGCGATATTGTCGATGTCGGCAAAGATTCCGCTTGACGACCAGGCCGCCTACCAAATCTTCCGCGATGCGAACACCACCGCCGTCTTCCAGTTTGAGTCGACCGGCATGAAAAAAATGCTGAAAAACGGCGCATACGACCAAGTTTGAAGAACTCATCGCCTTCGTGTCGCCTCTACCGCCCCGGCCCGATGGACAACATCCCCGACTTCGTCGCGCGCATGAAGGGTCAGGAATTCCAATACATCCATCCGCTGTTGGAAGGCATCCTCGCGCCGACCTACGGCATTATGGTGTATCAGGAACAAGTGATGCAGGCGGCGCAGATTATCGGCGGCTACTCGCTCGGCGGCGCGGACCTGCTGCGCCGCGCCATGGGTAAGAAAAAGCCCGAAGAAATGGTGAAAACACCGCGAAATCTTTCGCCGAAGGTGCGGCAAAACAAGGCATTTCGCGCGAAAAAAATCCGACGAAATATTTAACTACATGGAAAAAAATTCGCCGGCTACGGTTTCAACAAATCCCACGCCGCCGCCTACGCCCTGATTTCCTACCAAACCGCATGGCTCATGGCCCACTACCCCGCCGAATTTATGGCGGCAACCATGTCGTCTGAATTGGACAACACCGACCAGCTCAAGCATTTCTACGACGACTGCCGCGCCAACGGCATCGAGTTTCTGCCGCCCGACATCAACGAATCCGACTACCGCTTTACGCCGTATCCGGACATGAAAATCCGCTACGCACTCGGCGCGATTAAAGGCACAGGCGAAGCAGCCGTCGAATCCATCATCGCCGCGCGGCAAAGCGGCGGCAAAGTTTACCGGCCTCTTGGACTTCTGCGAGCGCGTCGGCAAAGAACACATGAACCGCCGCACCCTCGAAGCCCTGATACGCGGCGGCGCGTTCGACAGCATCGAACCCAACCGTGCCATGCTCTTGGCGAACATCGACCTCGCTATGGACAACGCCGACCAAAAAGCCGCCAACGCCAATCAGGGCGGGCTTTTTCGATATGATGGAAGACGCCATCGAACCGGTGCGGCTCGTTGACGCACCCATGTGGAGCGAGTCGGAAAAACTCGCCGAAGAAAAAACTGTCATCGGCTTCTACCTCTCCGGCCATCCGTTCGGCCCGTATGCCCAAGAAGTCCGCCAAATCGCCCCGCAGAAACTGTCGAAACTCAAACCGCAAGACAGCGTGCGCCTCGCCGGATTCGTTACCGCCGTGCGTACGATGATGGGCAAGCGCGGCAAAAATTGCCTTCGTCAGCCTTGAAGATTTGAGCGGACAGGTTGAAATCATGATCGGCGGTCAGACGCTGGAAAAACTGCGCCGACCGCCTCCAAAAGCCGACCAGAGTGCTGATTATCGAATCCAAAGTCAGCCGCGACGACTACGGCGGCGGCGACGGGCTGCGCATCATGGCAAAACCAAGTCATGACCCTGCAAACGGCGCGCGAACGCTACGCCCGCAGCCTCAGTCTCGCCCTCGCCCCGCATCACGACATCGGCGGACTGGTACAACCGCTCGCCGCCCACCAACTGCCCGACACGCCGCGCATCCCGCTGCAACTGTCGTATGCCAACGGAAAAGCGTCGGGCAGGCTTCAAGTGCCGCCGAAATGGACGGTTACACCGAGTTCCGCATTGTTCGGCGAACTGGAAACATTGCTCGGCAGCCGGTCGGTGCGCGTGAATTGGTAACTCAGAACATAAATGCCGTCTGAAACCCAAAAACCAGTTTCAGACGGCATTTTTAACCGAATAAACGATGCCCCTTAAAGCAGAAGCTTTAAGGGCAGAGCGTTGCAGGCACATCTTTTCAGACGGCCTTATTGTAGCAACGGTTCTCATTTCGCAGTGCGACAATATGTTTGGGATTCTAGCCGTTGTGAGATGATAAGTCAATAATCTATTTGTATATAAATAAGACAATCAGATATATTATCATTATTTTGCAACGTTGTTTACGGAGTAATAAAATGGCTGCCTTCAAACCTAATCCAATCAATTACATCCTCGGTCTCGATATCGGTATCGCATCCGTCGGCTGGGCGATGGTAGAAATCGACGAAGAAGAAAACCCCATCCGCCTGATTGATTTTGGCGTGCGCGTATTTGAGCGTGCAGAAGTGCCGAAAAACCGGAGATTCCCTCGCCATGGCAAGGCGTTTGGCGCGCAGTGTCCGCCGCCTGACCCGCCGTCGCGCCCACCGCCTGCTTCGAGCCCGTCGCCTATTAAAACGCGAAGGCGTATTACAAGCCGCCGATTTTGATGAAAACGGCTTGATCAAGTCCTTACCGAATACACCATGGCAACTTCGCGCAGCCGCATTAGACCGCAACCAACGCCTTTGGAGTGGTCGGCAGTCTTGTTGCATTTAATCAAACACCGCGGCTATTTGTCGCAAAGAAAAACGAGGGAGAAACTGCCGATAAGGAGCTTGGTGCTTTGCTTAAAGGCGTAGCCGAAAAATGCCCATGCCTTACAAACAGGCAATTTCCGCACACCGGCCGAATTGGCTTTTAAATAAATTTGAGAAAGAAAGCGGCCATATCCGCAACCAACGCGGCGATTATTCTCATACGTTCAGTCGCAAAGATTTTGCAGGCGGAGCTAAATTTACTGTTTGAAAAAAACAAAAAGAATTCGGCAATCCGCATGTTTCAGACGGCCTTAAAGAAGGTATTGAAACCCTGCTGATGACGCAACGCCCTGCCCTGTCCGGCGATGCCGTTCAAAAATGTTGGGACATTGCACCTTTGAGTCGGCAGAGCCGAAAGCCGCTAAAAACACCCTACACAGCCGAACGTTTCATCTGGCTGACCAAGCTGAACAACCTGCGTATTTTAGAGCAAGGCAGCGAGCGGCCATTGACCGATACCGAACGCGCTACGCTTATGGACGAGCCATACAGAAAAATCCAAACTGACTTACGCGCAAGCCCGTAAGCTTTTTGGATCTAGACGATACCGCCTTTTTTTCAAAGGCTTGCGCTATGGTAAAGACAATGCCGAAGCCTCAACATTGATGGAAATGAAGGCCTACCATGCTATCAGCCGTGCGCTGGAAAAAAAGAAGGATTGAAAGACAAAAAAATCTCCCATTAAACCTTTCTCCCGAATTACAAGACGAAATCGGCACAGCATTCTCTCTGTTCAAAAACCGATGAAGACATTACAGGCCGTCTGAAAGACCGTGTACAGCCCGAAATCTTAGAAGCGCTGTTAAAACACATCAGCTTCGACAAGTTCGTCCAAATTTCCTTGAAAGCATTGCGCCGAATTGTGCCTCTAATGGAGCAAGGCAAACGTTACGATGAAGCCTGCGCCGAAATCTACGGAGACCATTACGGCAAGAAAAAAATGCGGAAGAAAAGATTTATCTGCCGCCCATCCCTGCCGACGAGATCCGCAACCCAGTCGTCTTGCGCGCCTTATCTCAAGCCAGAAAAGTCATTAACGGCGTGGTTCGGCGTTACGGCTCCCCTGCGCGTATCCATATTGAAACAGCAAGGGAAGTGGGCAAATCGTTTAAAAGACCGCAAAGAAATCGAGAAAACGCCAAGAAGAAAACCGTAAAGACTGGGAAAAAGCCGCCGCCAAATTCCGAGAGTATTTCCCCAATTTTGTCGGCGAACCCAAATCCAAAAGATATTCTGAAACTGCGCCTGTATGAGCAACAACACGGCAAATGCCTGTATTCGGGCAAAGAAATCGACTTAGGCCGTCTGAACGAAAAAGGCTATGTCGAAATCGACCATGCCCTGCCGTTCTCGCGCACATGGGACGACAGTTTCAACAATAAAGTGCTGGTATTGGGCAGCGAAAACCAAAACAAAGGCAACCAAACCCCTTACGAATATTTCAACGGCAAAGACAACAGCCGCGAATGGCAGGAATTTAAAGCGCGTGTCGAAACCAGCCGTTTTCCCGCGCAGTAAAAAACAACGGATTCTGCTGCAAAAATTCGATGAAGATGGCTTTAAAGAACGCAATCTGAACGATACGCGCTACGTCAACCGTTTCCTGTGTCAATTTGTTGCCGACCATATGCGGCTGACAGGTAAAGGAAAAGACGTGTCTTTGCATCCAAACGGACAAATTACCAATCTGTTGCGCGGTTTTTGGGGATTACGCAAAGTGCGTGCGGAAAACGACCGCCATCACGCCTTGGACGCCGTCGTCGTTGCCTGCTCGACCGTTGCCATGCAGCAGAAAAATTACCCGTTTTGTACGCTATAAAGAGATGAACGCGTTTGACGGTAAAAACCATAGACAAAGAAACAGGAGAAGTGCTGCATCAAAAAAACACTTCCCGCAACCTTGGGAATTTTTCGCACAAGAAGTCATGATTCGCGTCTTCGGCAAACCGGACGGCAAAACCCAAATTTGAAGAAGCCGATACCCCAGAAAAAAACTGCGCGCGTTGCTCGCTGAAAAATTATCTTCTCGTCCCGAAGCCATACACGAATACGTTACGCCACTATTTGTTTCTGCGCGCGCCTAATCGGAAGATGAGCGGTACGCATAAAGATACTTTGAGATCTGCTAAACGATTTGTTAAAACATAATGAAAAAAATTAGTGTTAAACGAGTATGGTTAACTGAAATCAAGTTGGCTGACCTTGAAAAATATGGTTAATTATAAAAATGGTAGAGATTGAATTATATGAGGCTCTTAAGGCGTTTAGAGGCATATGGAGGTAATGCTAAACAAGCATTTGACCCTAAGGACAATCCGTTTTATAAAAAAGGGAGGACAACTGGTTAAAGCTGTGAGAGTCGAAAAACCCAAGAGAGCGGAGTCTTATTAAATATGCTTATACCATTGCAGATAATGGAGACATGGTACGTGTTGATGTGTTCTGTAAAGTGGATAAGAAAGGAAAAATCAGTATTTTATTGTTCCCATCTATGCTTGGCAGGTTGCTGAAAAACATTCTTCCCGATATTGATTGTAAAGGATACCGGATTGATGATAGCTATACATTCTGTTTTAGCTTGCATAAGTATGATCTGATTGCTTTTTCAAAAGATGAAAAATCTAAAGTAGAATTCGCCTACTATATCAACTGTGATAGCTCTAATGGACGATTCTATTTAGCTTGGCATGATAAAGGCTCTAAAGAACAGCAATTCCGTATTAGCACCCAAAATCTTGTATTAATACAAAAATACCAAATTGACGAACTCGGCAAAGAAATCAGACCATGCCGTCTGAAAAAACGCCCACCTGTCCGTTAAATTAATCTATCCCTGTTTCAGACGGCCTGAAGCAGGGATTTTTTATATCAAAATAAGGGGAAAAACATGACTTGGCGCAGCCTGCTCATTCAAAACGGCGGCAAACTATCCTTGCAACGCCGGCAACTGCTGATTCAACAAAACGGCGAGTCCCATACCGTACCATTAGAAGACATCGCCGTTATCATCATCGAAAACTCGCGAAAACCCTGATTACCGCCCCGCTCCTATCAGCCTTAGCCGAACATGGCGCAACCCTGCTGACCTGCGACGAGCAGTTCCTGCCCTGCGGACAATGGCTGCCTTATGCCCAATATCACCGCCAACTTAAAATCCTCAAGCTGCAACTGAACATAAGCGAACCCTTAAAAAAGCAACTCTGGCAACATATCATCCGCCAAAAAATCCTGAATCAAGCATTTGTTGCAGACGAAACCGGCAATGATCTTGCAGCCAAACGGCTGCGCACTTTGGCATCTGAAGTCCGTTCAGGCGATACAGGAAACCGTGAAGCCCAAGCTGCCGCCCTCTACTTCCAAGCCCTCTTTGGAGAAAAGTTTACCCGTAATGACAACAACGCCGTCAATGCCGCATTGAACTACACCTACGCCGTGCTCCGGGCCGCAGTTGCACGCACCCTTACCTTATACGGTTGGTTGCCTGCATTAGGCTTGTTTCATAGAAGCGAACTCAATCCATTCAATCTCGCCGATGACTTTATCGAACCCTTACGCCCATTGGCCGACCTGACCGTGATCCATTTGTACGAACAAGGCCGTCTGAAAACTGAACTGACACCCGGCATCAAACAACACCTTATCAAAACCCTTCACTATCAAATCAGCATCGAACGGCAACACTTCAGCACCTTGGCCGCCATCGACAAAAATGGTTTCCTCATTCCAAGCCGGCGTAACCGATAAAAACGCCAAACAACTGAAACTGCCTGAAATCCTACCATTGAAAGAATACCAATATGAGTGAGGCCAAATTTATGAGGATTATCGTCTTCTTCGACCTACCAGTTATCACGGCGGCAAAAGCGCAAAGCCGCCAATCAATTCCGCCAGTTTTTATTAAAAGACGGATACCAAATGCTGCAACTTTCCGTATACAGCCGTATCGTCAAAGGCCGCGATTCTTTGCAAAAAAACACCACAACAGACTGTGTGCAAACCTTCCGCAAGAAGGCTCAATCCGCTGTTTGGAGATAACAGAAAAGCAATATGCCGCCATGAAACTGCTGTTGGGCGAGCTGAAAACCCAAGAAAAAAAGGTCAATTCAGACCAATTATTGTTATTTTTAAGCCCATTTTTTTCAGAATAATAAAACGGGAAACCCTTACATAATAAGGATTTCCCGTTGGGGTATTGTAGCACTGCGAAATGAGAATGGGAGCTACAACAAGGAAGATGTTGAAGTCGCACCCGGGACAATTGTAGCACTGCGAAATGAGAATGGGAGCTACAACGAGCATGATTAAATCTGTCAAATAACGGCAATTGTAGCACTGCGAAATGAGAATGGGAGCTACAACCTTAGGATACGTTTCCGACAGGTTTTGCATATTGTAGCACTGCGAAATGAGAATGGGAGCTACAACGATTTGTTCTTCCGTCAGTTCGTGGGCATTATTGTAGCACTGCGAAATGAGAATGGGAGCTACAACTGGAAGGCTATCGTATAGATTTTGTCTTTCCATTGTAGCACTGCGAAATGAGAATGGGAGCTACAACACTCTTTCGAACCGTCGTAAAGCGGATTGTATTGTAGCACTGCGAAATGAGAATGGGAGCTACAACACCGACTGACGGCATGTTTGACGACATAACATTGTAGCACTGCGAAATGAGAATGGGAGCTACAACTATTGCGCGTCCGTATTGGGATAGACGCAAATTGCAGCACTACGAAATGAGAATGGGAGCTACAACCCTACCCGTCCGATAAGTTGAACTTTGTTCATTGTAGCACTGCGAAATGAGAATGGGAGCTACAACCAGTTAGCACGTAGAGCGGTTATTACAGGAATTGTAGCACTGCGAAATGAGAATGGGAGCTACAACAAAAGTCTATGACTTGTACGAATCAGCGGAATTGTAGCACTGCGAAATGAGAATGGGAGCTACAACCAACGCTCCGTTATTCATACGCTCCAAAAAAATTGGAGCACTGCGAAATGAGAATGGGAGCTACAACGCAAAAACCTCCCGCGTCGTCTCTATGATTTATTGTAGCACTGCGAAATGAGAATGGGAGCTACAACTTATTTCTACCTAGGCGTTTCCGTACCCGTATTGTAGCACTGCGAAATGAGAATGGGAGCTACAACGGTGGCATCCCGCAGCAGCAGCGTATTTAAATTGTAGCACTGCGAAATGAGAATGGGAGCTACAACGAAAGAAGCTGCCGTGAAAGATGACAAAGCCATTGTAGCACTGCGAAATGAGAATGGGAGCTACAACATACTAGCCTCGACGGTAGCTAGACAATAAATTGTAGCACTGCAGAAATGAGAATGGGAGCTACAACTCTGGTATTGGTGAATAGTCTTGTTTCCAAATTGTAGCACTGCGAAATGAGAATGGGAGCTACAACCTAGTGTTCACGATATGTTGCTATTATAACATTGTAGCACTGCGAAATGAGAATGGGAGCTACAACTTTGTTATGGGAGACCTTTCAGAAGCCCGTATTGTAGCACTGCGAAATGAGAATGGGAGCTACAACGCCTCCCCTGCTTTTGCACTCTGACACCCCGATTGTAGCACTGCGAAATGAGAATGGGAGCTACAACGATGGTGCTGTTCATTATTCGTGCTCTGTAATTGTAGCACTGCGAAATGAGAATGGGAGCTACAACGCCCCTAACCAAGGGAACGTTTGAAGCCTTGATTGTAGCACTGCGAAATGAGAATGGGAGCTACAACGTTACTACAACGGTACGCAAAAACACAGCCATTGTAGCACTGCGAAATGAGAATGGGAGCTACAACCAAGCAGTCCGTCGTCAAAGGCAGTTTTCAATTGTAGCACTGCGAAATGAGAATGGGAGCTACAACAGCGCAATCGCGCAAACCGCGCCTCGGGTTATTGTAGCACTGCGAAATGAGAATGGGAGCTACAACCCCTTGCCGTCCCGCCGAAAAACACACTCTATTGTAGCACTGCGAAATGAGAATGGGAGCTACAACTTACGGCAACTGGAGCCGTGGGCAGATTATATTGTAGCACTGCGAAATGAGAATGGGAGCTACAACACAAGCCTGCCTGACCTTCATTGCCGCCCTATTGTAGCACTGCGAAATGAGAAAGGAGCTACAACTCTGTCGGCTTCTGCCTCTTTACAAAGCTCGATTGTAGCACTGCGAAATGGAAAAAGATACTCCTTTGATCGATAACATAATCCTTACAATTGAAAGGATTTCACACGCGGCAAGGCGGGTGTTTCAAAAGAAATGCCTTTTTTTCTTATCGGGATTTACGCTGGTTTATAACGCGATGAGCCGTCATCTTTGATTTTCTTGTCTATGTGGTACGTACTGGCAAGCCTACGCATCAATGCGGCGATGACGGCTTTTTGGTCTTCTGGCTTCCAACCTTGCGATAAAATCGGGAAATGCCTTTGTGCCGGTTATTCCCTCACCTCTGCCAAGCCTTCCTCAAATATTCGACGCAATCGGTCAGCGAGTGAAACGGGACATTGCCGTGGTTGGCATTCGGATATTCCCGGAAAAAGACGGCGGCCCCGTGCCTGTCCAACTCTGCCGCCATTTGTTCGGCCTGCCCTGCCATGTCGCGTTCTTCCCTGCGTTTACAATCGCTGCCCCGTTCTAGCGCGCCGATGTTGAGGCAGACATCGATGCCGTCCAGCCGGTTTTTCAGACGGCATAAAGTCGAGTATCCGCCTGTTGTGCCACCAAATCGAGGGGATACGAGCCAATGCCGTCTGAAACGGCGGTGGGAAAAGCAGGGAATACAGTCCGAATAGTGCGCCGAACGAATGCCCGAATACGGCGGTTTCATTTTTGTCCAACCGGTATTTGCTTTCTAAAAAGGCGGTCAGTTCGCTGTCGATAAAGGCGGCGAAGCGGTCTGCCTGTCCGAACTGCTGCCGTTCGTCTGCTGCGGCGTTGTCTCCAAGCGGCGGCGTGTAGTCGGCGGCACGTTGTACCAAATCGCGCACACTGCCTCGTCGTGTAGCCGATACCGACAATCAGGCAGGGGGCGTTGCTTCGGGTAACGGGGTTGGGCATCAGCGACTGCATGATGTTGAAAAGTGCGGGGAAAAAGGCTTCGCCGTCGAGGACAAAGAGGACGGGATAGCCTTCAGACGGCATTTCGCCGAGTGTTGCCGTCTGAATCCGATAGATTCGCCCCGTGCAGGTGGATTTGATTTCGGTTTCAAAGGCTTGGGGCAGTATGGCAGGTTGGAATGTGTCGGTCGGTATGGGTTTCGTGATGTTCGGCCTGTGGGTCAGACTGGCGGCAAACGTAAAAACCGAACCGGCAAAGCGGTCTGCCCTGCCGGTTCGGTCTGTTTTCCTTCGCAATGCCATACTCCAGTTGTGAGAGCATAGGGTATGCCGCGCAGCTTGTTGTGGTTTGATGATGCTGCGGCTGCCGTTTCAGACGGCATATTGGTCTTTAAAAACTGTAACGCAGGTTTGCCGTCAGGCTGCGCTCCGAACCGGGAATGTTAAAGGTGTTCGCGCTGCCGACGCGGGCGTAATAATGGCGGTTGAAGATGTTGTCGGCGTTGATTTGCAGCTTCAGCTTTGGGCGTGAAGCGGTATACCGCCATCGCATCGAACGTGGCATAACCGCCTGTATGCATCCCCTGCAGATGAAGTAATGCCGCTCATCGCGTTCACGCCGCCGCCGATGGTCAGCCCGGACGTAACTGGTAAGTCGTCCACAGATTCGCGCTGTGTTTGGGCATCAGCAGGAAGATGCCGTCGTCGCGCGAATTGGAGGCGGCTTTTGATTTGGCTGTGCAGATAGCTGTAACCTGCATGGATTTGCCATTTCGGTGTAATCGCGCCGCTGATTTCGGTCTCAACACCTTCCATCACGCGTTTGCCCAATGCGGCGTAACGGGTGTTGCGGTCTTTCGGGTTCAACGGTGCGGCGGCGTTTTTTTATCCTTCATGCGGTAGAACGAAACTCGGGTATTGAGGCGGTCGTCCATGTAGCTGCCTTTTGTAGCCGACTTCAAACTGGTTGCCTTGGCGTGGTTTGAGCAGCTTGCCGTCGGCATCGAGGTTGGTTTGCGGCGTGTAAAGTTGGGAGAAGCTGGCGTAGAGGCTGTTGTTGTCGTTCAAGTCGTAAACCGCGCCTGCGTAGCCGGTGAACTTGGTTTTTGCTGGCTTTGTGCAACCTGTCGCCTTCGCCCGCTTCGATTTTGTAGTGTCCCAAACGTCCGCCGCCGATGAGCGACAGCCCGTCGACCGGATGGAAGACGGATTTGCCGTAAATGCCGAATTTCGTCGAGGTTTTTCGGTAGCGACGGTATGGTTGTAACCGCGCACGCCTTTGCGCGCGTTGGCAATCAAATCAACCTGCGGTATGCTGCGGAACTCGTTTAAAGCCAGGCCGCCGCGTGCATATAAAGTAGTACGGCCTTGTTCGTTGGTGCTGCGGAAACGGTTGTAATCGGCACCGATGACAAATTCGTTGGCCGTATCGCCCTAAAGCGGAAAGGCCGGCTGTAGCTGGCGTCAAACGCGAGGGCTTTTTGTTTGATTTCTGTACCCAAACCCACCGCGCAGGCTTTTGTCGTCAGCCGTATTGCAGCTCGGGCGGCCTGCCGAGTTTTTCATGCCCAGCTTGCTGCCGGCAAAGGCATAGTTGGAATCGGCTTTCCGGTCGGAATAGCGCATACCGACTTTTGCCGTAGCCGCCGTTGCCGAAGTAATGTTTCAAATCGGCAAACACGTCGTGGCTGTGCATTTTAAATTTGTTCCAATCCGCGCCGACAAATACGTGTTGCGGCAGGGACGGCAATTTGTCATTGGCATCGGCTGGCAAGCCGTTGTACGGCGCGAGGTGGCGTTGCTGGTAAAGATAGCCCGCGCCCAAAAACCGTATCGGGGTTGATGTCCCAATCCACCGCCGCGTAGAAGGTTTCATGGTGGTTATTTTTTTCTCGGCAGGAAGGGGAGACGCGCCGACGGTCTGCGCCATCACGCGGCCGCGCACGCTACCGTCAGCGTTCAGACTGCCTGAAACGTCGGCTTCGGCTTTATATTGCTTGTGCGTACCGAATCCCGCTGCAGCATGACCTTGGAACGCTTTGGTCGGGCGTTTGCGCACCAAATTCACGATGCCGCCCATCTCGCCGCTGCTGTCGAACAGTCCGCTCGGCCCGCGCATCACTTCCACGCGGTCGAAGGCAAACAGGTTGGGCAATGTGCCGTTGATACTCTGCATCTGCGCAGGCAGGCCGTCGATGTTGTATTCGCTGTATTCGTAACCGCGCGCGTAAAACCGAAGAGCGTCCGTCGTCGTTGCTCAACACGCGCAGTCCGGGCGTTTTGCGTGCCAACTGGTCAAACGTATCGACATTGCGGTCTTTGACCTGCTGGTTGGTGATGATGCTGACGGATTGCGGAATTTCGCGCAAAGAAGCGGGGATTTTTGTACCGACGGTGGCGGCAAACGAGCTGTAATCGCCGTTTTTCTCGGTGGCAATTGCGTTGTAAGAACGCTGACCCTTAATATGGACGGTTTCCAAACCTTCCGTTTGGGCGGCAAAAACCGAAGACGAAAGTGCTGCCAAAAACCGTGGCGGCGGTCATATTGATGCGGAAAAACTGACATAAACTGTCCCATTCACATAAATGATAATGGTTCTATTTTTAATAAAGCACAACGCGGCTTGTTTGGAAAAAAATATCGCGCAGCCGACAAATTTTTGTCGAAAAATGCGACACGTCTGCGTTTTTCCGCATAAAAATCTGCTTTTTACTGCAACCAACCTGCCATGACCCCCGCCCAAACTCATCATCTTTCGACTGGGACGGCACGCTTGCCGATACGACCCAACCCATCATCGACACCATGCGCCGCAGCTTCGCCGAATGCGGATTCCCCATGCCGGAAACAGACCGTGTCCGCAGTCTGATCGGATACAGCCTGCCCGAAATCATCCGCGCCCTGCTCGAAAATGCCGTCTGAAACCGCCGTTGCCGACATCGCGCGCACCTATTCCGCGCATTACCTCAATCCCAACAACCGCAATATGACGCTCTTTCCCGATGCCCTGCCCTGTCTGGACAAGCTCAAAGCGCAAGGATACTGGCTTGCCGTCGCCACAGGCAAAGGGCGGGCGGGCTTGGATGGAGCCATCAGCCAAACCGCCACCGGCAGCTATTGGCTCGCCACCGCCTGCGCGGGGAATATCCCTCCAAACCCTCGCCCGAAATGGTATTCGGAATCTGCGGCGAACTGGGACTCGATCCGAAAGAAGCATTGGTCGTTGGCGATACGGCGCACGACCTGCATATGGCGGCAAACGCGGGTACGGCGGCAGTCGGTGTTGCCACCGGCGCACATTCGCGCGAACAGCTCCTTAGCGCACCGCATCTCGCCGTATTGGACGGTTTGTCCGAACTGCCCGGTTTTTCTTGCACAGCATTACGCCTGATCGGTTTCCGCATCCGGCACGCGGCAAAAATGCCGTCTGAAGCCTGTTCAGACGGCATTTGTTTTGCCCAAACATTCAACGCTTGCTCAACGTTTGCACAAATCGGGTTTGGTTTCGCCCTCGCGGCGCAGCTCTTTGGGCAGGACGAACACGATGCTTTCTTCCGCGCCCTCCCCTTCGCGCACGGTTTCGTGCCCCCACCCGCGTATGGTTGCCAGCACTTCCTGCACCAACACTTCGGGCGCGGACGCGCCTGCCGTTACGCCGACTTTGTTCTTGCCCTCAAACCACGCGCGTTGCAGGTAGCCTGCATTATCCACCATATACGCATCGGTCCCGATGCCTGCCGCCACTTCTCGCAGGCGGTTGCTGTTGGACGAATTGGGCGAACCGACCACAATCACGATGTCGCACTGTTCCGCCAGCTCTTTGACGGCGGTTTGCCGGTTGGTCGTCGCATAGCAGATGTCTTCCTTGTGCGGATTGCGGATATTAGGGAAACGCGCGTTCAGCGCGGCGATGATGTCTTTGGTTTCATCGACCGAGAGCGTGGTTTGGCTGACATAGGCGAGTTTGTCGGGGTTTCTGACTTCGAGTTTTGCCACATCTCCGACCGTTTCGACCAAAAGCATTTTTGCCCGGCGCAAGCTGCCCCATCGTTCCTTCGACCTCGACGTGCCCCTTTATGCCCGATCATGATGATTTCACAGTCTTGGGCATCCAGTCGGGCGACTTCCTTATGCACTTTCGTCACCAGCGGGCAAGTCGCATCAAACACGCGGAAACCACGCTCCGCCGCTTCTTGCTGCACCGCCTTCGATACGCCGTGTGCCGAATAAACCAGTGTCGCGCCCGGCGGCACTTCCGCCAAGTCTTCGATAAACACCGCGCCTTTTTCACGCAGGTTGTCCACGACGAATTTGTTGTGGACGACTTCGTGGCGCACATAAATCGGCGCGCCGAATTCTTCCAAAGCACGTTCGACAATACTGATTGCCCGATCCACACCGGCGCAGAAGCCGCGCGGATTGGCAAGGATGATGGTTTTTCCGTTCATAAGTTTTGCATTCCGTGTTCAGACGGCATTCACGTTTTTGCTATCTTTGCGATGGACGATATTGTCCAACACTGCCAACACCGCACCGACGCAGATAAAGCTGTCGGCAATATTAAAGGCGGGATAAAAACCAATTTTGCCAATAAAACAATAAGAAATCGACGACATGACCGTGTATCAGGCGGTCGATAACGTTGCCCAACGCACCGCCGATAATCATTGCCGCCCCGATTTTTGCCGAGGGCTGCAAACTCATCGCGCAAAATGGCGCGTACCAAATACGCGCTCACCGCCACCGCCAGCACCAAAAAAAGTATTTTTGCCAGCCGCCCTGATCGGCAAGGAAGCTGAACGCCGCACCCGGGGTTGTACACCAAGGTCAAATCGAAAAAAAGGAAGGAATGACGTTGACGCGTTCCCGATACTGAAACGACGACAGCACCGCCCACTTCGACCACTGGTCCAGCACGATGGCGGCAAATGCCAATACCCAATAGCGCGTTTTTACTTGAAACAGATGAAGACATATTTTTTTCAACAGCCGGATAAAAGAGTGCCATTTTACCCGAAAACCCCCTGCCTGTACCCGAAACGGCAAATGCCGTCTGAAACGCTTAATGCGCCCAAAAATCGGGCAAAACCACCAGCCGATTAAGAGACGGATTTTTACCGGCTGATACAAACCGACCTTCGGGCAATAAGTGATTGAGAATAACGAAATGAAAAAAATATGAAATTTATTGGAAAATGCCGAGATTTTTAGATTGCAAGGATTTATCTGCTCGCCGTCATTCCCACAAAAAGTGGGAATCTAGAAATAAAAAGCAGCAGGAATTTATCGGAAATAACTGAAACCGAACAGACTAGATTCCCGCCTGCGCGGGAATGACGATTCATAAATTTCCCGAAATTCCAACATAACCGAAACCTCGACAGTAACCGCAGGGGCTTCAGCCCGCCGTTTCCATCAATCCCACATTTCTACCGTTTTCATCGAATCCATCGAATCCGCCCCTTTCAACAATCCGACCCTATGCAACTGAACCGTCATTCCCGCGCAGGCGGGAATCCAGACCCTTTGGCACGGAAACTTATCGGATAAAACGGTTTCTTAGATTCCACGTTCTAGATTCCCGCCTGCGCAGGGAATGACGGGGGTTTCAGGTTGCTGTTTCGGGTTGCTGTTTCGGGTTGCTATTTTATAGAAATGACGCAATTTTAGATTGCAAGAACTTATCCCCTCCGCCGTCATTCCCACGAAAGTGGGAATCTAGAAATAAAAAGCAGCAGAAATTTATCGGAAATAACTGAAACCGAACAGACTAGATTCCCGCCTACGCGGGAATGACGGGGTTTCAGGTTGCTGTTTCGGGTTTCTGTTTTTGGGTTTCTGTTTTTAAGTTGCTGTTTCGGGTTGCTATTTTATAGAAATGACGAAATTTTTAGATTGCAAGAACTTATCCCCTCCGCCGTCATTCCCACGAAAGTGGGAATCTAGAAATAAAAAGCAGCAGGAATTTATCGGAAATAACTGAAACCGAACAGACTAGATTCCCGCCTACGCGGGAATGACGGGGTTTCAGGTTGCTGTTTCGGGTTTCTGTTTTTGGGTTTCTGTTTTTAAGTTGCTGTTTCGGGTTGCTATTTTATAGAAATGACGAAATTTTTAGATTGCAAGAACTTATCCCTCCGCCGTCATTCCCACGAAAGTGGGAATCTAGAAATAAAAAGCAGCAGGAATTTATCGGAAATAACTGAAACCGAACAGTAACCGCAGGGGGCTTCAGCCCGCCGTTTCCATCAATCCCACATTTCTACCGTTTTCATCGAATCCTCCCTTTCGGCAATCCGACCCTATGCAACTGAACCGTCATTCCCACGAAAGTGGGAATCTAGAAATAAAAAAGCAGCAGGAATTTATCGGAAATAACTGAAACCGAACAGACTAGATTCCCGCCTGCGCGGGAATGACGATTCATAAATTTCCGAAATTCCAACATAACCGAAACCTAACAGTAACCGCAGGGGGCTTCAGCCCGCCGTTTCCATCAATCCCACATTTCTACCGTTTTCATCGAATCCTCCCTTTCGGCAATCCGACCCTATGCAACTGAATCCGTCATTCCCGCGTAAGCGAGAATCCAGACTTGTCCGCACGGAAACTTATCGGGTAAAAACGGTTTCTTAGATTCCACGTTCTAGATTCCCGCCTGCGCGGGAATGACGATTCATAAGTTTCCCGAAATTCCAACATAACCGAAACCCTGACAGTAACCGCAGGGGCTTCAGCCCGCCGTTTCCATCAATCCCACATTTCTACCGTTTTCATCGAATCCTCCCCTTTCGGCAATCCGACCCTATGCAACTGAACCGTCATTCCCACGAAAGTGGGAATCCAGACCCTTTGGCACGGAAACTTATCGGATAAAACGGTTTCTTAGATTCCACGTTCTAGATTCCCGCCCGACGCGGAAAAAAAGCAGGCAAATTTCCCGCCGCCGAACGCACCAAACGCATAAAAGCGCGCATCAGGCGCGGTCCTATGTGTTGAAACATCGCCCCAAACCCGATACAATCCGCCCTTGAACCATCAGTGAAAATCGTTCTCTTTTAATCAGTTAAACCGAATACGGAGCCGAAAATGAATCCAGCCCCCAATCTTCTCTTCTCTTCTCTTCTCTTCTCTTCTCTTCCGCAGCGCAGGCGGCAAGTGAAGACAATGGCCGCGGCCCGTATGTGCAGGCAGATTTAACCTACGCCGCCGAACGCATTACCCACGATTATCCCGCCGACAACGCCAAAGTCTTCGACGACTCTCGCGACATCAAAACCCATTCCATCCACCCCCGCCTTTCCGTCGGCTACGATTTCGGCAACTGGCGCATCGCTCTCGATTATGCCCGTTACAATACCTGGAGACATGGCAAGCATATTCACGGAGAAGAAACAAAAACCGTCACACCTACTTCCGGCAGACCTATTGAGGTAAAAAAATAATTGCCGACCACACCGACAAAGGCACATTCAAAGCCGAATCCAACTACGGCATCTCCGCCATCTACGATTTCGACACCGGCACCCGCTTCAAAACCCTATGCCGGCGTACGGGTTGGTTTAGGCAAAATCAGACACAGTATTACTGTGGAAGATAAAGCTGATGTTAAGGTTCCTAGTGTCAATGCGTCTCTACCTGGATATCCAAAAAGTTATTAATAATATCCACGATAACCGCAGCATCCGCCGCGTGGGCTTCGGCGCAGTGGCAGGCGTAGGCATCGACATCACACCCAACCTAACCTTGGACACCGGATACCGCTACCACTACTGGGGACACTTGGAAAACACCCGCTTCAAAAACCCACGAAGCCTCATTGGGCGTGCGCTACCGCTTCTGATTCCCTCGATACCGATGCCGTCTGAACCTTCAGACGGCATTTTTGATGCACTTGCCGTTTACAGGCGCGGGGCGGGCGTAGTGAAATACCCAAACCGTCATCCCCGACAACACCGTAATCTTGAAATCCGTCCGACAACACCGTAATCTCGAAATCCGTCCGACAACACCGTAATCTCGAAATCCGTCCGACAACACCATAATCTTGAAACCCGTCATTCCCGCGCAGGCGGAAATCCAGACCTGTCCGCACAGAAACTTATTGGATAAAAACAGTTGCTCAAACCCCGCGTTCTAGATTCCCACTTTCGCGGGAATGACGGGATTTGAGGTTTCTGTTTTTGATTTTTCTGTTTTCGCGGGAATGACGGTTTAAAAAGTTACCCGAAACCTCAAAAACCGAAACCGAACGGATTGGATTCCCGCCTGCGCGGGAATGACGGGTTTCAAGATTACGGTATTGTCGGGGACGATGGGAAAACGGTGGGGAATTGTAGAAAAATGCCGTCTGAAGCCTTTCAGACGGCATTTGCGGCGTTTGGACGTTTAAAACTTCATTTCAAGCTAAATGTGTAGTTGCGACCGGGGGCGGCATATCGGTTGTAAACGCCGACATTTTTGTGTTGATTGACTGCGCCGCCGGCAGTTTGCCGCACATTTTCCCCAAGTAACATAGCGGTGGTTGAGGAGGTTGTACACGCCCGCACGGAGGGTGAAGTGTTTTTAATCGTGTAATAACCGGACACATCCACAATATACCAAGGGCGGGTACGGCGCGCGGTGGCTTTTTGTATTGCGGCTGTTGCCGTTGAGCAAAAGCCCGGCTGCCCAACAACTCTGTGATTTCCTTGGCTTTGGAATAAGTCAGCATACCGTTCACACCCATTTGCCTTCCGGTTGGTCATAGCCCTAAGCCGACGACATAGCGCGAGGGTTGGATGGCATCAAACAGATGTGATTGAATATCGGTGCGGTCTGCGCGTTTTTTTGATGTCGCGGACACGGACACGATTATAGGCAAATGTAGAATACCAACCTTCGGGCAATTTATCCCATACGCCGTTCCAATCGATTTTTGCCCAAAATATTGATGCCGGTAATCCGCGCGCTTTGGGCATTGAGGTAAGCTGGGTCGCCTTTTGGCTTCTTCTTTGCCGTTTTTAATTTGCGCTTCATAACCCCGGACAATCAAATCGCGGTAGGCATTGTTGAACCAACTTGCCTCCAAGTTGCCGAAATCGCCTTTAAACACGATGCCGGCTTCTTTGTTGAACGATTTTTCCGGATCGATTTTGACGGCTTTTATTTTATCGCCCGATCGCCAGCCGTACATTTCCGCAAACGAGGGCAGGCGGAAGCCGGTTGAAGTGCGGTAAGTCAAAATCCAGCCAGTCGACAGGTTTGAGGACGATGCCGGCGTTCCAGGACAGGGGTGCGGTGCGTGCCGGTGGAAACGCTGCCGTCGTCCGAATGCGTGCTGCGGTAGTCGTAGCGCAAGCCCGCGCCGACATCCGCCCACCTGCCCAAACGGACATTGTCCCGAACTGCCGCGTAATAGCTTTTGCCGTTGATGCTGCGCGGCGTGCAGTCCGTATAAGTATTGTTGCCCGAGCGGCAGATTTGCCCCGTAACCACATTTCCCCCGCCTATGCTGACCCAATAGGGTTTTGTCTTGGCTGCCGTTGGGGCTGATGTTTTGATTGCCGTTTTGAGTGGGTATTTTCGACGAATAGGCGCGGTTGGCATTTTGATAATAATAATCCTGATGGCGGAGGTCGGAACCAAAACGGTCAAAACCGAGGTTGACGCTCAGGTTGTGGCGGATTTTGGCGGTATCGAAGGATTTTTTGAATGCCGCCTGTAAGAGCCTGTGGCTTTCCCCGTAAATCACGCGGTCGGATTTGTAATAGGAAAAACGGCTTGTCGGCACTCGGGCGGCAATATTTGTCCGAACCGTCGGCAGAACAGTGCGTCTGCTGAAAATGATTATCCAAACCGATACCCCTGCCGGTCGTAAGAGAGGCGAGCATAATCCGCCCAAGTGTCTTTATCGGCATTGGTATAGACATATTCCAAACCGTAGCGGCTTTTTGGTGTGCGTCTCGTCGTAAAACACGCCCGTACCGTATTCCGCGCCCACCAGCGCACCGTTTTCGCCGTTGGTAAAACAGACCGCCGTATTTGTGGTTGCCCGCATATTTGCCGTTGCCGGACAAAGAACCTGCCTGTTTTTATTTTTCATCAAAAACCGCCTTGGTCAGGAATGCCGGAACCGTCATATCGCGCGTGTCGAAAGTTTGTTGCGTGCGTTCGAGTATGCCGCCGATGTAGTGCCGTTTGTTTTCAAAACGAAAACCCGGGCGGAACAGCCACGACCGGCTTTCGTATGAAAGCGGATCGGCGAGGAAGCGGTTGGGACCCGTGTAGTCTCAGGGTGGAAACCGTTTGACGTTCGTCTTTGCCGACAACATCTTTTTTTCGGATTCGCTTTTACACGTTTCGTAATTTCTGCTTTCGCATTCTTCTTCGACCACGAAATGAGCGTATTGGTGGTCGTCTTCAACCGGCACCAGCCTGTTAAAGCTCTGAACGCCGCGTCCGGCGGCTTCGTGGGCGCGGATTTCCCCGCGCGCCGACCCGTGTGGATCAGCAAAGCCTCCGCACCGCCGATGCGCCCCGCCAGCGCGATGGATTGGGTAAGCCCCCGGTTTTTGCCGGAATAGGCGGTTTTACTCTGAATGCCCCACTGCCTGCCTTCCCCGATAACATCGTCGGCGGTTTTGGTTTTGAAATGCGACCGAACCCGCCAATGCGCCGCTGCCTTGTTCGACCGAGTTTGAGCCTTTGCTGATTTCGACAGCTTTGACGTTTTCATACTCGATTTCATTGATTGCGCCACTGCTGCCCGCCGTCCTCGTCCCACCCAATGCCGCCTGCGTGGTGTAGGACTGTATTTGCGCCAAGCCGTCCACCGTCAAGGAAACGCGGTTTTTGTCCATACCGCGTATCGAGTAGCAGAGCTTGCGCCGCGCCCCTGTTCGACGACGGCGATGCCGGGGTCGTAGCGAGTCAGGTCACGGATATCGAGTACCTGTTCCTTGCTGAGGGTGTCGGCGGTTTTTGACCAATTTGCCCAAACCGGTTACTTCGTTATCGCGGCGGGTTTTCTGTTTTTTTGGCTTTTACCTGTATGGTATCCAACTGTTTTTCCCTGTGCTTGTCCGGCTTGCACATTTTCTGCATAAACGGGCAGCGCAGTCATTAAAGAACAGGCATAAAAATATTTAATCGGAACAAATATTGCTGTTGCATAGTGTTTCCCTACTCTTCGCTTTCAGACGGCATCGGAAGGAGCGATGCCGTCTGAAAGCCTTATTCTCGATTGTTCGGCAGCCGTGCTTATTGCACAAGCTGTTGGCGTTTCGCACCGAATACCACGGTCGCGCTGTTGGCGGCTGATGCGCCTGACCCGAAGCGGACGGCTGCGCCTGATTGTCGCCCGGATAGGCAAACCATCCGCCCAACTCGTCGGCTTTGGGCCCGTAAAAACCGCCCCTGCACCTTGGCGTTTGTGATATATGCCTTAGGCGTACTGGTGGTATTGCTTTGATCGAGATCAAAACCTAAGTCAGCAGTTTTTCGCCGTACCGGAAAAACCGTTGTCCTGAATCGTTCCCTCAATAGTAAAGGTTGCCTGCTGCCTGTTTTCAGCGGTTAACGTGCCGGTAATTTTTCTCGCCAAAATTCACGGTAAAGTCCGCCCTGTTGCCTCCCTCTTTATCTGAAGCATTGCCGCTCCAGCTTGTGCTTGTGTCGTTGGCAATATGCCCGTACCAAGTGCCTCGATATTTGGCGTTTGCCTCTGTCCTTGCCGCCATATCAGATACCGGTGTGCGCTCGCCTTGTAAGAACATACTCTGCGCGTCCGTTTGGGCGGCGGCGGTTTTGGCTGCCGTTGCCGCCTTCCCCGTCATTGCCGGCAGTCTTGCGCGTCAGCAACCCGTATTTCAGATAATTGAGGTTGGAACAGCAGACTTCGACTTCATAGGTTTTGTTTTGCCATTGGTATCACCTGCCGTATTTGAAGCGGCTTGATCGCCATTCGCCGCCGTACCTGCTTGGGTGTCTTTTTCATCGCTTTTCGGCGTGTAATCAAATTTGCGGGTAAAGGCTGTTCCGCCGTTTGTACCTTGATTGGTATTCCCGCTTTCGGAAGCCTCGGGCAGGAGCGGAATCATAATGCCGTCGACAACCAGTTGGGCGGCGTTGCTGAAGTTGTCGAGATTTTTGACTTCCTTACCGCCAGATTTCAGCTCGACCGCATCCAAAACCGTGGTCAGCTTACTGTTTTCAGACGGCATAGCCGCCGCACCGCCCGATGCTGCCGCACCTGCGCCGCCTGAAGCCGCCGCAGTATTGCCATTTGCAGTGTTGTCTTTGGTTTTTCGCGCTGCCGACAACCGCAACTTTTTTATCGTCGCTCAAAAAGCGGAAACCCAATTCCTCACCCTTCGGGCCGAAAAAGCCGCCACTCAAAGAAGACGAGTCGGAAACAAAGGGATGTTCCTTGGTTTCGCTGTTTTTGGGGTTTGTCGGTTGCCGTTGCCTTGCCGTTGAAGCGGTTGCCTGTTACTTGAGCCTCAAGGCTGTAATATTGCGTGGTATGTTTGTCGCCAGTAGTAGCGTTTGTAACTTTATCATTGCGTATCAGTTTGCCCGTCAATTTCTTATTGTCGAAATCCACTTCTAAATTCGAGGTAAAACCATAACCCTCTTGACCGCCTTGTAAAGTCGCTTCATTTTTTTATTGGAATATTCTTCGCCGTCATCACCCGAAAAATCCGCTATACCTGTCGCCTTGATTTTTGAAGGTTGGATAATTTCACGAAATTTTTGACCCTTTTTTTGTATCGGTCGCAAAATGCCACACACCTTTATAGGTAACTGTTCCAGAAGCGGGAAGTTGTCAGGGAAGGTTCTTTTGCCGTGATAAAAGATATAGCCGTCGTCGCCTTGTTGTGCAATTTTATTTTGAAAAATCAATTTTTGTTTAGCATGTTTATAAAACCAGCCGGAATAAAACATATTTGAAATCTTTATAATCTTTTACTTCATTTTTGGCAGGTTTGCACTGTTGCCAGTGTTGCCGTTTTGATGGTTTGATTGCGTGAGATAGGGGAAGAATAAATATTGCTGTCGCTGCCTGTTTCTACTTTATCAATAACTGATTTCTGTCGCTCGGGTAAGTTTTTAGGGTCACTTGGTAATCCCGTCGCCTCCCAATCATTTTCAGAAAGTTTTTTCTCATCTTCTTTAGGATTTGCCTGCGGATGCCAATTCCGCCGCTTGAAGCGCATTGCAAAACCGTATCCGCCTTTGGTCTTTTTGGGCTTGCGGTTTTTCGGAAGAAACATCTTGATACTTTGGCGCGGGACGCGGGGCTTCGGTATCGACAGAATCAAGATCGAAACTGCCGCCGCCTCCGCCTAGACAAGCACTCAACAAAAACACCGGCAGCACCATAGCAGCCTGATTTACCAATGGATTGTTCATATAAACCTAATTCAATTAAAGAATGATAAAGATTATTATTTTATTTATTTTTTTAATAAATTTGCAAATGCTTTTTATAGGAATACACCAAAATCCCGTCATTCCCGCGCAGTCGTGAATCCGAACGCGTCCGCACGGAAACCTATATCCCGTCATTCCACGTATATCCCGTCATTCCCACGAAAGTGGGAATCTGGCTCGTTCGGTTTCGCTTGTTTTAAGTTTCGGGTAACTTCCACTTCGTCATTCCCGCGCAGGCGGGAATCCAGTGCGTTGAGTTTCAGCTATTTAGAATAAATTTTTGAAACTCTAATCGCGTCATTCCCACAAAAGTGGGAATCCAGTTTTTGAGTTTCAGTCATTCCCGATAAATTGCCTTAGCATTAAATGTCTAGATTCCCGCCTGCGCGGGAATGACGAATCCATCCGCACGGAAACCTGCACCACGTCATTCCCACGAAAGTGGAATCCGGCCTCGTTCGGTTTCGCTTGTTTTAAGTTTCGGGTAACTTCCACTTCGTCATTCCCGCGCAGGCGGGAATCCAGTTTTTGAGTTTCAGTCATTCCCGATAAATTGCCTTAGCATTGAATGTCTGATTCCGCCTTCGCGGGAATGACGGGATTTGAGATTGCGGCATTTATCGGGAGCAACAGAAGCCGCTCTGCCGTCATTCCCACGAAAGTGGGAATCTAGTTTTTGAGTTTCAGTCATTTTTCAATAAAATTGCCTTTAGCATTGAATGTCTAGATTCTCGCCTGCGCGGGAATGACGAATCCATCCATACGAAAACCTGCATCCCGTCATTCCCACGAAAGTGGGAATCCAGGACGCAAAAATCTCAAGAAACCGTTTTTACCCGATAAGTTTCCGCACCGACAGACCTAGATTCCCTCCTGCGCGGGAATGACGGATTTGAGGTTTCTGTTTTTGATTTTCTGTTTTTCACGGGAATGACGGTTTAGAGTTACCCGAAACCTCAAAAACCTAAACCGAACGAGTCTGGATTCTCGCCTGCGCGGGAAATGACGGGTTTCGAGATTACAGTGTATCAAGAAGGATGGGAAACGGTGGGAATTATAGAAAAATGCCGTCTGAAGCCTTTCAGACGGCATTTGCGGCATTCGGACATTTAAAAATCCCATCATTCCCGCGCAGGAGGGAATCCGAATACATCCGCACAGAAACCTGCTATCCCGTCATTCCCGCGAAAGCGGGAATCTAGAACGTAAAATCTAAAAGAAACCGTTTTATCCGATAAGTTTCCGCACCGACAGGTTCAGATTCCCCACCTTTCGTGGGAATGACGGGATTTTAGGTTTCTGTAATCTCGGGCAGCTTTCCGTCATCGTTTTAACCCAAAGACACCATTTCAATCTGCTCCATCGTCCCTGCCCAGAAAACGCTCGCCGATGGTTCTGAATTTCAAAGGAATATCGCTGACGTAAAAACGGTAGTCGGGATTGTTGTTGTCGGTATTGAGCAACCCTTCCTGCGCAAGGACGCGTGCGGTTTCTTCGGCAGTCGTAATCGCGGAATCGACCAGCGCGACATTGCCCGCCTCCCTGCCGATTAAGGGTTTGAGCAGGGAAAGTGCGTGCAGCCCAACACCAGCGTATCGATGCCGTCTGCAAGCAATGGTTTGAGGTATTCGCATACGGTCAGGCGGGTAACTTCGTGTTCCAACCAACCTTCCTCCACCAAAGGGACGAGCAGCGGCGCGGCCTGCGTGCGGACGAGCGTGTCGGGGTTGTCCTGTGGATGGCGCGCGCATAGGCGTTGCTGTTGACTGTCGTATTGGTGGCGATAATGCCGATTTTGTTGTTGCGCGTCGTTGCCTGCGCGGCTTTCGCGCCGGCGGAAATCACGTCCAACACAGGCATATTGCCCGTCTTTTGACGGATTTTCTGCCCCGCCACCGCCGCAATCGTATTACATGCGATAACCATCGCCTTAACATCGTGTTCCAGCAGAAAAATCGACAATCTGCATCGAGAAATTTTCGATGGTCGCCTTTAGATTTCGTCCCGTAAGGCACGCGCGCCGTGTCGCCGAAATAAATGATGTTCTCCATCGGCAGCCGCTCCATCAGTGCGCGCACATTGGTCAAACCGCCGATTCCCGAGTCAAAAAAACGCCGATGGGTCGCTGCCTGCCGATATTTTCCATCCTTTCTTTCCAATCTGTCCTAAACATACAATCCGCGTATTGTACACGCGCCGCTTTTTCTTGACAGCCATGCCGTCTGAAAGCAGGATGCGGATTTGGCTGTTATAATGTACGGCAATCGCCGCTCGGGCGCACGGTTTGCCGACCGCCTGCCCCTCCGATTCGCCACATAAAGGTTGTAAAGCCCTCTCATGTCTGATTTTCCCCTCGTTTCCCGATTCCTTGCCGACGAAGCCGCCACACTCGATTTGGGTGAAGCATGGTCTTCCCGTTTAAACGCACCCCTGGTCATTTATCTCAAGGGAGACTTGGGCGCGGGGAAAACCACGCTGACACGCGGAATTCTGCGCGGACTCGGTCATCGGGGACCAGTCAAAAGCCCGACTTTACGCCATCGTCGAATCTTATCCGCTGGAACGCTTCACCCTTGCACCATTTCGACCTCTACCGTTTCACCACGCCCGAAGAATGGGAAGACGCGGGGCTTGACGAACTGTTTGCCGCAAACAGCGTCTGCCTGATCGAATGGCCGCAACAGGGCGGGGGAATTTACGCCGCCCTGCCGACATCACCGCAACATTGACACACGACGGCGGCGGCAGAAAATGCCTGCTGACCGCCCATACCGAACGAGGACGTGAAAGCCCTGCCGCTATGACCAAACTGACACGAAGACAAATCATCCGCCGCACCGCCGGCACACTGTTCGCCCTAAGCCCCATCGCATCCGCCGTTGCCAAAACGGTACGCGCACCACAATTCACTGCCGCACGGATATGGCCGTCGCACACCTACACCCGCCTGACGCTGGAAAGCACCGCCGCGCTCAAATACCAACACTTTCACGCTCGACAACCCGGGCAGGCTGGTCGTCGATATACAAAAACGCAAACATCAATACCGTATTGCACGGACTGTCTCAGAAAGTCATGGCAGACGACCCCTTTATCCGCAGCATACGCGCGGGTCAGAACACGCCGACCACCGTCCGCCCTCGTCATCGACCTGAAACAATCCTCACGCGCACAAGTCTTTTTCCCTCCCCTGTCAGCGGCTTTAAGAACCGCCTCGTTATCGACCTCTATCCGCACGGAATGGATCCCGACGATCCGATGATGGCGCTGCTTAACGGCAGCCTGAACAAAACCCGTCGCGGCTCCCCTGAAGCCGACCTCGCTCAAAACACTCCCGCACAAACCGAACGCGGTAAAAACGGGCGCAGGCCCATCATCATGCTCGATCCGGGACACGGTGGTGAAGACCCCGGTGCCATCAGCCCGGGCGGTCTACAGGAAAAACATGTCGTCCTATCCATTGCCAGGGAAACCAAAAATCATTTGGAAGCATTAGGTTACAACGTCTTTATGACGCGCAACGAAGACGTGTTCATCCCATTGGGCGTGCGTGTCGCCAAAGGGCGCGCACGACGGGCGGATGTATTTGTCTCCATCCACGCCGATGCCTTCACCAGCCCCTCGCGCGCGGCACGGGGGTTTATATGTTGAACACCAAAGGCGCAACCAGCTCTGCCGCCAAATTCTTGGAACAAACCCAAAATAATGCCGACGCGGTCGGCGGCGTACCGACCAGCGGCAACCGCAATGTCGATACCGCCCTGCTCGACATGACGCAAACCGCCACACTGCGCGACAGCCGCAAACTCGGCAAACTGGTGCTTGAAGAATTGGGCAGGCTCAACCATCTGCACAAAGGCAGGGTGGACGAAGCCAATTTCGCCGTTTTGCGCGCGCCCGATATGCCGTCTATCCTGGTCGAAACCGCCTTCCTGTCCAATCCCTGCTGAAGAGAAGCTGCTGGGCAGCGAATCCTTCCGCCGGCAGTGCGCCCAATCCATTGCCTCGGGTGTCCAACGCTACATCAATACATCCGTATTGAAGCGGGGTTGATTCCGAAAAATAAATGCCGTCTGAACATTTTTTTCAGACGGCATTTTTTTGTACACTTTCTCAACGGTTTGATCCTTCCACCATATCAATCAGAGAACAGGCGGCAATCGAGGTTGCCGTTATAAAGTGGGATTTTGCGTTTTTGGCGACAGGCGCATGAATTTGGGCATTTCCCTGTCGCCGGTAAACATACCGACCCGCCAACCGGCATAGTGTTTTTTTCAACCACGTCCCCAGCTGCGGATACAGTGCCTGCAAAGCGTGGACTTCCTCAAGGCGCACACCGTAGGGCGGATTGGACACCATAATGCCGCCCATGCCGTTCGGCCGGACGGATTGCGCGTCGGCAACGCTGAAGGAAACGATGTCGTCCACCCCGGCACTGCGTACGTTGGCCAATGCCGTCTGAACGATGCGGCGGTCGTTGTCGCTGCCCGAAATCGGTGCAAAAGCAGGTTTTGACCTGCGCTTCGGCACGGCGGAGCAAATCCGACCACAGCGTTTTATCGAAATTTTGCAGTTTCTCAAAACCGAAACGGCGCATCATGCCCGGTGCGCGGCGGGCGGCAATCCAAGCGGCTTCGATAGCAATCGTGCCGCTGCCGCAAAACGGGTCTTGAAACGGCTGCGTGCCGTCGTAGCCTCGCCGAGAGCAGCAGTCCCGCGGCAAGGTTTTCGCGCAGCGGGGCTTCGCCCGTATCGAGACGGTAGCCGCGTTTAAACAGGGCTTCGCCCGAAGTATCGATAAAAACCTCGACGTGGCGCTCATCCAAAAAAACATGGATACGGACATCGGGAGAGGTTTTGTCCACACTCGGACGGGCATCGTAAATGTCGCGGAAGGCATCGCAGACGGCATCTTTGACGGTCAGGCCGACAAATTGGAGGCTTTTGACGTTGGCGCGCTTTGCCTCGACTTTTGACTTTGAACGTCTGCTGCAAGGTAAACCAATTAAACCAGTTAATGTTTTTGGCAAGTTTGTAAATGTCGCGCTCATTGCGGTATGTCCCTTTGGTCAGACGCAGCAGGATGCGGCCGGCGGTGCGCGAGTGCAGGTTGGCGGCGTAAACCTGTTCCAATCCGCCCCGGCAGGAAACGCCGCCGTCAAACGCCCGAACGTCGGTACAGCCGAGGGCTTCCGAGTTCTTGAGATAAAACGGTTTCCAAGCCGCGCGGGCAGGTGGCGAAAAGTGTATATAAAGTATTCATAGCGTGTCCTTTCCGGACGGATGTTCCGGCAATGGCGGATTGAAAGGTTTATTCGGCGGTAAATGCCGTCTGAAATGTCCGGCTGCCGATTGTAATGTCCGCCGTAAAATCGCGCCTGCCTTCGACACAGACGGGCAGGCGGATGCGTGCTGCCTGCCAATTCCCCTGATGGTTGCCGCTCGAACATATAACGGTTGAAACCCATATCCATATTTTTCATACTGAAGCTGATACTGACCTGTTCCGTGCCGGCGGGCGCGTGTTCGATATAAATATCAAACGGTTTTTTTGGTTGAAACGGCGGCGGCGCGGACGCGGCTTCCGTCCGGTAGCGTGCAACCTTCGGTCAAATCGCATTGCGCCGCCACAGCTTGCGGCTGCTGCGCCTGCCACCATTGCAACAAAACGAGCTTGAAGGCGGCAAAGACAATCAGCAGCAATGCGGCAAGCAGTAATTTGCGGTTTTTAGCCATTTCCGTTCCCCATTTTTTCATCGGCCAACACGGCGTGTGCGCCCGCCGCTCAGCCATTGCCCGCCGCAATGCGATGCCGTCTGAACGTCGGCGGCAACGACCAGCGGCACGGATACGCCGTGCTTCAACACTTCGTCCACCGCTGCGGCTTGTGCGGCATTACCGACCCGCCAGACGACCACATCTGCGCCCTTTTCCTGCGCCTGCCGCCATTGATCGCGGGTCTGCACCATCATCCACACGCTGTCGGCGTGTTCCGGGTCTGTCCTGCCATTGCGCCGCCTCCATCAAAACGTTTCGCACCGCTTCCCTCTGCCGAACCCAAAGGCAGGACGCGGTACGCGCCCATACTGTTCTCCCCGTGCAAACCTGTTTTCAGGCTGCCGTACAAACGGCGCGGAACGGACAGCGAACGCAAAAAGCGCGCCGTTGGCGGGCAGCATGGGGGCAACGGTAAAAATCACCCGCCTTCTGCCAAGACCATTCCTGCCCTTCGCGGGATTGCGGTTCGCCCGTCCATTGGTCGGGGTTTACCCATAGGAATTTCAGGCAGACGCGGGCGTGTTCGTAGGAATGGATTTTGGTCAGCCAAGGCGTGGCGGCGAGGATGCGGATGCCGAGTTCTTCTTCAAACTCGCGTTGCAAGGCTTGGAAGTCGGTTTCGCCCGCTTCGACCTTGCCACCGGCAAATTCCCAATATCCGGCATAGGGGCTTGCCTTCGGGGCGCGAGCTGAGCAGGTAGTTGCCGTCCCGGTTGAGCAGGATGCCGGCAACGACGCGGATAAGGGGTCGGGTGTCTTGGGTCATGAGAATGGTTGGAGAAGGTCGTCTCAAAATCCGGAAAGGTCGGATTCGGGCATCCGACCTGCCAATGGGTACCGTTTTATTTTTCGGCAACGACAAATGCCAATACGGTGTCTTCTTCGTCGCTCATGCTGAGGCTGACGCGGCTGATGCCTTGTTCCTCCAGCCATTTGGACAGGGGCGGGGGCATAGAAAAATTCGGGTTTGCCCAATGCGTCGTGCCCGATGCCGATGTTGCGGAAGGAAACCGCACCGCGTATGCCCGTACCGACGGCTTTGGCAAAGGCTTCTTTGGCGGCAAAGCGTTTGGCAAGGTAGTTGACGGGTTTGCCCGCCTGAGGGAATTCAAGCAGTTCTTCGGGGGTGAGGATGCGCTCGGCAAATGCTTGTCCGAACTTTTTGCTCAGGCGGACGATGCGTTTGAGGGAAACAATATCTGTGCCGATGCCGTAAATCATAATTTGCGCTCCTTTTGTCGTGAAATGCCGTCTGAAACGGTTTTGCCTGCCCTTACGGCAGCATTCTTGCACGGAACATGGTTTCTTTCATCTGGCGCACGGCCTCGGGCAATCCGAGGAAAAGTGCCTGCGAAATCAGCGAATGTCCGATGTTCAGCTCGCGGATGGCGAGGATTTGGGCGATGGGGGTAACGTTGTGTATGGGTCAGTCCGTGTCCGGCGTTAACGACCAAGCCCAAATCACCGGCAAAATGCGCGCCGTTTTGGATGACGCTCGAACTGCCTGATTTGTTCGGCGTGGCTGCGCGCATCGGCGTATGCGCCGGTGTGCAGCTCGACAACGGGCGCGCCGACATCATAGGGCGGCTTGGATTTGCCTGTCGTCCGCATCGATAAACAAGGACACGCGTATGCCTGCGTCGGTCAGGATTTTTGGTAAACTCGGCAATTTTTGTCTTGTTGCGCCAACACGTCCAAACCGCCTTCGGTCGTGATTTCCTGACGTTTTTCAGGCACGATGCACACGTCTTCCGGCATCACTTTCAAAGCGTTTTCCAACATTTCTTCGGTCAGCGCCATTTCAAGGTTCAGGCGCGTGCGGATGGCGTTTTTGACGGCGGACACGTCCGCGTCTTTGATGTGGCGGCGGTCTTCGCGCAGGTGCATGGTAATCAAATCCGCACCGTGCGTTTCCGCAACCAATGCCGCTTCCACGGGGCTGGGATAGGTCGTGCCGCGGGCATTGCGGACGGTGGCGATGTGATCGATGTTGACACCCTAAAAGCATAATGTTTCCTTTCCTCTTCAATTTTTTTATTTTGCAGCATACCGGTACGCTGCGTCGGCACCTATGTTGCACGACGGTCAAACTGCCGTATCTGTTCCAACACCTGCCTCGACTTCACCCCTTCAGGAAGCAGGCTGCCCTGTCAGCAGCCGTGTGATTTTCAGGGCATCCTGAAGGCTTTGCGCACTGCCGAAACCGCCCGTCTGCAAATCAATCAGGCTCTGCCCGTCGGCAATAATGACGGTTTCAGACGGCAAAACACATTCCCTGCCTACGGGCATGACTGCTTCTTCCGGTCTGATACAGTATCTGGCGGAGGACTGGATTTCCCGCCCTCTCCGTCCGTATGCAAATCGGGGGCGACGCCTAAGGCCGTCAGCAGCTTCCACTCGAAGCGGCGCAAATCGGCAACATGGTCTGCTTCGCAGCAGACTGCCTTCATCACTTCAGCCAATGCATCGTATAACTCAGGCATGGGATCTTCGCGCGCGGTCAGTTTTAAAACCAGCTCGTTCACATACAATCCGCCAAACAACGCCCTGCCCTGCGGTTGCCGCCAACCGCCGACCCATTCGGCGCGGTGAAGGGTTTTGAGTTCCTGACTACCGTACCACGACACGCTGACAGGGGACGAACGGAACCAATACGCCGCGCAGCTCGCTCTGCCGTTTGCGCGCGCTGCGCGCCAGCAAAGCCACACGCCCGTAACGGCGGCTGAATGCTTCAACCCACAGGCTGCTTTCGCGCCAAGGCGAAGATGCCAGCATAAAAACGGGTTCGTGGTTGACTCGGTATTCGGACATAATCGTTGGGGGAATGCCGTCTGAACGCTGCCGCAACTACAAAAACGGCAGTCGGATACGAACCAATGATTTTTGACAAACGAAGCGCGCCCTGCCCAACTGTTTTAATGCCGTCTGAACCTTGTCATCCGTCCGGTGTCCCTCGATATCGATGAAGAACAGGTATTCCCACAACGCCGCCTTTCCGGGACGGCTCTCAAACTTGGTCATGGAAATGCCTGATTCGGTCAGGGGTTGCAGCAGCGAGGCAACCGCGCCTGCCCGGTTGGGTGCGGAAACGACCAGCGAGGTTTTGTCGCTGCCGCCGGCACCGGTTTCGTGATGACCCATAACCAGGAAGCGCGTGGTGTTGTTCGTCTCATCCTCAATGCACTCGGCAACGGGGCTTAGTCCGTAGATCTCCGCCGCAGTACGCCCGGCAATGGCGGCAACCGTACCGTCGTCCGATTCGGCAACCAGCCGCGCGGCTTCGGCATTGCTGGAGACCGCCACCCTCTCGGCGTTGGGAAGGTGTCTGCCCAGCCAGTCGTTGCACTGCGCCAACGCCTGCGCGTGGGAAAAAGACTTTGGCGATGCCTTCGGTGCTGTGGCTGTTTTTTACGCAACAGGTTGTGGTGTATGCGCAAGACGACTTCGCCGCAAGCCTGCAACGCGGTAGCGGCAAGCAGATCTAACGTGCGGCCGACCGAGCCTTCGGTCGAATTTTCCACGGGGGCGACCAGATAATCCGCCTGACGCGTTTCAACCTGTTTGAAGCAGTCGTCTATGGTCGGACACGCCATAGTGTGTGCGGCATGACCAAAATGCTTAATCGCCGCCTGTTGGGTAAACGTACCCTGCGGCCCCAGATAGGCGATGGTCAGCGGGCGTTCGACGGCAAGGCACTCGCTCATCACTTCCCTGAACAGGCGGGCGACGGATTCGTCGGGCAGCGGGCCTTTGTTCAAATCCTGAATGCGGCGCAACACGGCAACCTCGCGTTCCGGACGGTATACCGCGCCCGTGCCTTTCAGTTCGCCGATGGCGTGTGCATGTTGCGCGCGTTCGTTGAGCAGGCGCAGGATTTCCGCATCGATGGTGTCGATGGCGTTGCGGTGGGGAAGGAGGAGTTCGTCGATGTGGTGGGACATGATTTTGTCTGAATGGTGATTTATCGTGCATTCTAACATCAAATGCCGTCTGAAACGGTTTCAGACGGCATTTTCCGTTAAAGGTATTCGCTTTGCCCGTTTTCTTTCCACGCACGATGCGAGCAGAGCCACAGAAGCGCAATGCCGCAAGAGGTGGACGCAGTCATGGTTGCCGCCATCACGGTTGCCGAACCGTCGTGCAAGAAGGTCGCCGCCATACCCACGCCCGCGCCGATTAAGGACTGGAACACGCCCAATACGGCGTTTGCGCTGCCGCCCTCTTCTTTGAAATAAGACATAAAAGCATGCCTGCGTGTTCGCACCGACCAGACCCTGCGTACCGACGGAAAACATCACGCACGCCACCAGAGCCAGAACGGGGGCAACCCGAAAAACAGCACGGCGGCGAGTTGGGACAGGTTGGCGGCAAACTGAACGACAATCCCCCACAGCAGGATGCTTTTGCGGATGCGCGCCGGTTTTTGAGCCGCCACGCAGTAACGCGGTTGAAAAAAACATCATCGTGATGATGTTGAGCGCAAACGCCCAAGCGTATTGATGCGGCGTAACGCGGTAAAGTTGCTGGTACACGAAGGACGATTCGGTCAAAAAAAGCAAACATCGAGCCGAAACTGAATGCTTGGAAAAAAACAGATACCCCATGGCGGCGCGTGTTTTCAAAACACGTTTAAACCGCCCCGCCACCAGCCCGAACACATCCCTGCCAATTTTGCCGCCAACGGCGGGCTTGGGCAGGAAAATATTGCACCAAACCGAGCAACACCAGCGAATAAGCCGCCAAGAAAAACGAAAATCGCCTGCCAGCCGCCCAAGCCCTGCAATACCGCGCCGACCATGGGTGCGACCAGCGGCACAACCATCAAAATGATGCCGATGAGGGCAAACATCTGCGCGGCTTTGCGTCCGGAATAATAATCGCGCACCATTGCGCCGACGATGACCACAGTCATGCCTGCGCCGAACGCCTGTACCGCACGCAGGTTAAGGAGCTGTTCGGCACTTTGAGGCAAAATGCGATGGCGGCAACGGCAAGGGCAATATACAATCAAACCGGTCAGGGCGACGGGTTTGCGCCCTTTGATGTCGGACACCGCGCCGCCGACCACCTGTCCGAACGCCGTGCCGAACATAAACAAACTCAGGCTCTGTTCGATGCGGTGGACATCCGCGTTCAGCGACTGCGCCATTTCGGGAATCGCGGGCAGGTAGGCATCGATGGAAAAACGGCATCAGCGCGACCAGCATCGCCATCAAAACCGCCATCAGTTTTTTTCGTTCATCGGAGGAAGGGTCGGAGACATGGTTTTTCCGTTCAAATCAAATAAAGAAACCGTCGCAAACGACGGTCGGTACGAGCGCAAGTTTAACATATCGGACGGCGGGGCAAAACCGGAGGATATGCCGCCCGAAACCGCTTCAGACGGCATTGCCGTTTTGCGCATCCCTGCGCGACAGCCAGCCTGCGGCAAATGTGGCCGTGATGACGACAAACACGCCCAAGGCGGACACGGGCGATAAATGTTCGCCCAAAAATCAAAAACCGCCAACAACACGCCGACGATGGGTTCGAGCGAAATCAACAGTCCCGACACGTTGGCAGGAACACGGCTCGTGCCTTTATTCCACAGCCAATAGGCGTACCAGCTGCACCCCACGCCCAAATACAGCAGCGACACCACGCCCTGCCAGCTCCAATGCACCGTATAACTCTGTGCCAAAGTAAGCGAAAACGGCAGGGCACATCAGCGATGCGGCGGCAATGGAAACAGATGTGAATGCCGGTGCGCCGATGCGGGCCACCAGCCTTTGCGTCGGACGCATAGCGGCACAAAAAGCCCGCGCCCGCCAACAACACCAGCAGGCAGCCGAACCAGCCGACTTCGCCGCCCTCTTCCGCACCGCCCGCCATCAGCAGCGCGACACCGGCAAATGCCGCCGCGCCGCATATCCAGTGGTAGGCACGCGCTTTGTCGTTGAAGAAGAAGTGTCCGACAAACACCATCAGCAGCGGCTCGAGTCCGACGATGGTCGATGCGCTGGCGGCAGACGTATATTTTAGTCCGACAAACTGCAGCATCAGGGTGAATACATAACTGATGAAGGATACCGCCAGCAGGGACTTCCATTCCCTGCGCGGAATCTTGCCGATATACCGGCGGCAGACGGGCAGCACCAAAAAGTGCGGCAATCAACAGGCGCACGCCGACCATCAGTGCCGGATCGATGACGGCGTAGGCATATTTGGCGGCAATAAAAGAGCTGCTCCAGATAATCAGGGCAAGGATTTGGTAAAACATTTCAACTTATTCGGCTTAAAAAAACTGTGTTTGTTGGCGGAGGGGCAGATGGGAAGTTTCACACCGGCGGGGCAAAACAAACCGCCTACCGGTTTCAGACGGCATCTAAAACCATGTGTTTTAAAGCAGGCAGCCTGCTGCGGACACTGTTCAGCCTGCCTGCATCGATGTCTCGCCGTAACGACGCCTTCGCCCTCGGGCAATACGTCCAGAACTTCCCCCACGGATCGACAATCATACTGTGTCCGAACGTGCGCCTGCCATTTTCGTGCAGCCCGCCCCTGTGCCGCCGCCACAACATAACATTGGTTTTCGACGGCACGCGTACGCAAAAAGCAGCTCCCAGTGCGCCTTGCCCGTCGTATGGGTGAATGCCGCTGGAAGCATCAATACGTCAAACGGCAGCTGGCGGCGGAAAAAAATTCGGGAAAGCGGACATCGTAACAAATGCCCGCCGCCACCGGCACGCCCTCTGCCGACAAGTGCGGCACATCCCCGCCCGCGCGGATGGTATCGGCTTCGGCATAGCGTTCGCCCAAACCGGAAAAAAACCGAAGAGGTGCATTTTGTGATACAGACCCGTTCTTACGCCGTCCCGTCCGTACACCAACATCGTATTCATCACCTTGCCCGCCTCGCTGCTTTGCAGCGGCACGGTTCCGCCAAACAGCACCACGCCGCACGCTTTCGCCGTTTCACTCAATGCCGTCTGAAAGCGTCCGCCGCCCAAAGGCTCGGCAAGCGCAAGTTTGTCGGTATCGTTTGCGCCCATCAGCACCCAATATTCGGGCAGCAGCACCCAATCCGCACCGCGCTGCGCCGCTGTTTTAACCAAACGCCTCATGGTTTCGATATTTTTATGGGGAGACAGCCCGGAAACCATCTGCACGGCGGCTATTCTGATTTTGTCCACTTTTTCCTCCTTTACCCGCCCATCTTGCGGGATATTCCGCCGATACGCTACCATGACGGTACTTTGCGAAAGTTTTTTTACACAAATGCACATTTTGAACCATATCGTCCTCGTCGGCGTAGGGGCTGATCGGCGGTTCGTTCGTCCTAGACCTCAAGAGACAGGGGCTCGTCCGTACCGTTACCGGCATCGACACCGACCGCGACAACCTGCAACGTGCGCTGGAACGCGGCGTGATTGACCGGGCTTCCGCCGTCATCGATAAAAAAACAGCATCGCCGATGCGGATTTGATTGTTATCGCCACGCCCGTTGCCTCCGTCTCCGGCATCTTAACCGCGCTTACACCCGTTTTACCCGCCCACGCTTGATTTCCGATGTCGGCAGCACCAAAAATCTCCGTTATCGAGGCTTTCCGACGCTGCCTCGCCCGACAGCATTCACCGCTGTATTGCCGCCCACCCGATTGCCGGTTCCGACCGAAGCGGGGGCAAATTCGGCGCAGTACGGCCTGTTCCAAAACAGAAAACTCATCATCACACCACACGGCGGCGAAGATTCAGACGGCATCTCATTGATAGAAAAACCTATGGCGCGCCGTCGGGAGCCAAAATTTATACGATGGACGCGCAAAAACACGATGCGGTTTTTGCCGCCGTCTCCCATATGCCCCACCTTGCCGCCTTCGCCTATGTCCACCAGCTTTTCGACCACCCCGACGGAAAGGCGTATCTGAAATTTGCCGCCACGGGCTTTCAGGACTTTACCCGCACCGCGTCCAGCCACCCTGCCGTGTGGGCGGACATCTGCCTTGCCAACAGGGACAACCTGTTGGAGCTGATTCGGGGCTTGGGCAGGCAGTTGGACACTTTGGAAACCATCCTGCTTAACCGAGACCGCCCCTCCCTGTACCGCTATTTTGAAGAAGCCAAAGCCACGCGCGACAGCTGGTCTGATGAGAATTGATGTTCAGACGGCATTCCGTCTAGCCAAAACCGCCGCAGACCGGGAATCTGCGGCGGTTTTTACTCAACCGGGCCTGCCGTCGGAACGCGGACGGATCAGCCAAGGAATATACTTCCACGCATACAGCAAAAGCGCGAGGGCAAACAAAACCGAAGATGTGCGTATGCTGTGCGTATAGGCAGTACCGGAAGAAAAATACGGCAACCATGCGGACGGCGGTTGCAGCCATCATCAGCCAAAATGCGACCGGAACGGATTTGGGCGGCGGATAAATGGAATTGCCCGTATGACCGAGCGCGGTACGCGCCATCATGCCCAAAGTCAACACGCCGATACCGCCCACACCGATCAGGTGCACGCCCAAATTAAGGAAGGTAGGTTTGAAATAAGACACGCCGACCGCAATCAGCCCCAATCCGGTAAACAGATAACCGGCAAACAGAATCCACAGCATCGGCTCTTTCAACACGGGCCTATACCACCAACGGTAAACCTGCACGGTAAAAAATCACGCCTGCCGCAAAGGCAAAAACGGCAGACAGCCAAGCCAACACACCGTGCGCCATCAGCATGGCAGTCAGCATGGGCAACCACAGCGAAGCCTGCGCAACCCATTTCGGACTGGGAATCTGCGGCACATTCAAACGTTTGGACGTAAAAACGAAATAATCCGCATCCCAATCAGACCGATAAAGCCCGACACCATAATCAGCCCCGACTGCAAACCGCCCAACAGCCCCTCAAAAATTACCGTTGTGAAGCTGGACGTGAAACGCCGCATGCGTGCCGCCCAACACAAATATTGCGAATACGGCGACATAGTTGCGTTGATTCTGTGAACGGATAACGGGCAAAGCCATGCACACCGCGCCATACCAGAAAAACAGCGTACCGAGTATGCCGCTTGCCGCCGCACCCCAACCCGGGATAAAGACGGCAATCCGCGCAGCCAACCAAAAAGGCGGTCAACCTGACCAGAACGCCGCCCCTCGTAGGCGGCTGCCCCGTCCAAGTGGCGACGGCGGTCAGCAGGAAGGCGATGACGACGAGACCGGCATAACCCCAGATCATTTCATGCGCATGCCAATAGAAACCGGACAGCTCGTGCGTTCCCGTGTAGCCGAAACCCCACAGCAATACGGACAATGCGCCGTACAGTGCCGCCAGTGAATAAAACGGGCGGAACGCCATCGCCCAGACGGGGATGCTTGGTAAATGCATTCATGTGTGTTCCTTATTCTTCATTAATATATTTACCCCTCCGAACCGGCAGGTCCGGACGGCAAAAAAAGGTTCTACGGCAGGGAAACAGTTCGCGTTCTTCAAACCGCGCATGATCGCGAAGCGTTACGGCAAAAATCCGTGTTCCATACTTTGCTCCCGTATTTGGGCTCCGCCATCATCTGCCGCAGTTTGGCATGGTCCCTCTCGAAACGGGCTTTAAGCTCAGGGGGCAATATTCTGCCAGACAGGGAGCGAACATGGTTTCTTCTTCGCGAAAATGAACTTCCAGCTCGGCAAAATGGGGCTCGAGCTCGTTCCGATGTTCCTCTTCCGGCGTACGCAACAAGCGTACGCACAGGGAAAAGCGAATGGTGATGCTCGCGCGAAAGTCCAATAAGTGCCGAATGTCGTTTCAACGGTTTCATGATTTTGAGTTATAATAATAAATTATCAAACGGTAGCCCGCCTGTTTCAGACGGCATACTGCCGCGAACAGGCTGCATTCTACCGCCCTGACTGACAAAGTTTCAACCTTTAAGGTATTTTCTGTGAAACTTGGGCAACGACAATAAAAATAACGAACCATACTGGAAAAAAATCATGTATCTGACCCAACATACGGACTACGGTCTGCGCGTCCTCATCTATGCCGCCATCAATGACGATATGCTTGTCAATATCGGCACCATTGCCGAAACATACGACATTTCCAAAAAGTCATTTAATGAAGGTGGTTACTTCGCTGGTCAAAGGCGGGTTCTTACACAGCATACGCGGAAAAGGCGGCGGCCTGCGGCTTGCCGCACCACCCGACTGCATCAATATCGGTGCGGTCGTCCGTCACCTCGAACCGATGCAGTTGGTCGAATGCATGGGACCGAACAATGAATGCCTGATTACACCGTCCTGCCGCCTGACAGGCATACTCGGCGGCGCGATAAAGTCGTTTTTTTACCTATCTGGACGGCTTCACACTCCAAGACCTGCTCGACAAACCGACTTACGACTTGCTCTACGAGCCGAAAAATCCCGATTGTCACGAAAAATTTGAAGCTGCAAAAATGCCGTCCGAACCCGTTTTCAGACGGCATTTTATTTGATGTTTCAGACGGATATTCCGTCTGGGCACGATATGTGTCGGCATTTTGAATTTCTGCCGGAAGCGAGGGATATGATGCCGTCTGAACGGTTTATGCTTCAGACGGCATCTGTTGTCCTACAAACCGAACACTGTCGTATCGCCGCAACCTTGGCGCACCAATTCCGTACCGTCGGTCATGTCGATGACGGTAGTCGGATCGGTTCCGCACCAGCCGCCGTCAATCACCAAATCGACGGCATGCTCCAAGCGGTCGCGTATTTCATAAGGGTCGGTCAGCGGCTCGCCGTCTTCGGGCAGCATCAGGGTGCAGCTTAAAAAGCGGTTCGCCCAACTCCTCCAGCAGGGCTTGTGCAATGGCATTATCGGGAATACGCAGCCCGATGGTTTTGCGTTTCGGGTGCAGGGTGCGCGCCGGCACATCCTTCGTCGCCTGTAAAATAAAAGTATAAGGCCCGGGTGTAGCGGCTTTAAGCTGACGAAACTGTACGTTGTCGATTTTGGCATATGAACCCAACTCGCTCAAATCGGCACAGACCAGTGTCAGATGGTGTTTCTGATCGATTTTGCGGATGGAGAGTATGCGTTCCATCGCCGCCTTATCGCCGAGTCTTGCAACCCAAGGCGTAACACGAATCGGTCGGATAAACCACCACGCCGCCTTGATTGATGATTTCGACTGCCCTGCTTGATGAGGCGTTCTTGGGGATTGTCGGGATGAATGGCAAAAAAACTGTGCCATGGTTTGTGTCCTTATCGTCATGTTTTCCGTATTGTACGCCCAAAATCCAAACAAAAATGCCGTCTGAAAATTTCAGACGGCATTTTTAATATCGGATCAATCAACCCAAATACCAGAATTTCAGTGCCCACAATACGGCAACAATCCATACCATAGGCGGAACATCCCCGGTTCGGCGGCACAAAAGTTTGACTACGGCATAACTGATGAAGCCAAAAGCGATGCCGTCTGCAATCGAATAAGTAAACGGCATGAAAAACAATGGTCAGAAACGCAGGCGCGGCTTCCGTCATATCGTCCCAATCGATGTCCCTCGCGCTGCGGAGCATCTGCGTGCCGACATAAAGCAGGGGCGGGCGCGGTGGCAAAAGCGGGAACACTTTTTCGCCAAAGGTGAAAACATCAGGCAGGCAAGCATCAATACGCCGACGGTAACCGCCGTCAGACCGGTACGCCCACCCGCCGATACGCCCGCCGCACTTTCCACATAGGGCGTCGTCGAAGAAGTACCCAAAGCCGCACCTGCCACAATGGCGGTGGAGTCTGCAAGCAGTGCGCGTTTCAGGCGAGGCAGCTTACCGTCCACCAGAAGTCCGGCACGATGCGAGACACCGACCAGTGTTCCGGTACTGTCAAACAGGTCAACCAGGAAAAAGACGAAAAATCACGCTGACCATGCTGACGGTAAACAACCCTTTAAAATCCATCTGCATAAAAGTCGGCGCAATACTCGGCATTTCACCTATTACCCCGTGGAATTCATTCAAACCCATCAGGCTGGCGATAACGGTAATGGTCAAGATGGTAATGATAATTGCACCTTGAATACGGAAGTATCCCAAAACAACCACCATAGCAAAACCGAACAGTGCCAACAACGCAGACGGTTGATGAATATCGCCCAAACCGACCAAGGTTGCCGGATTGGCAACGATAATACCCGCACCTTTTCAGGGAAATCAGTGCCAAAAACAAAACCGATACCGGCAGCAATCGACATTTTTTTAAACCCATAGGCAAAGCATTGACCAACATTTCCCTGATTTTGAAAAAAAGCTAAACAGGATGAAAATCAAACCTGAAATAAATACCGCACCCAAAGCCACCTGCCAAGGCACACCCATACCTTTAACGACCGCAAAGGTAAAATACGCGTTCAAACCCATACCCGGGGGCAAGCGCAATCGGATAGTTGCCGATAAAACCCATGACAAAACAGCCGATGGCGGATGCAATACAGGTGGCGACGAATACCGCCCCCATATCCATTCCGGTCTCGCCCAAAAATCAGGGATTGACGATAACGATGTAGCACATCGTCAAAAAGGTCGTCAAACCCTGCCATCAACTCGGTACGCACCGTCGTACCGTTTGCCTTCAGGTTAAAAAAACCCTATCCAGCAATGTTTGTTTTGAAATATCCATATCTAGCAGTCCGTTCCAAGTAAAAAAACCTGAATCCCGCACACCGCAAACCGCACAGGATTCGGCATATTGAAAATATACCTCCCAAATCGGGAAAAACCGGTTCGGGAGGCAATAGGTTTACGGCAAACGGCACATTATTTGTCTGAATTGTGTTGACGACGCAAAATTGCAGGGATTTCAAAAATCGTCAAGGACAGACTGATTATCGAAATCCGCAGCCGTCAGGTTCATGGTACGGATGCCGCGATTAGTGCGAATCATACCTTCTACATTGTAGCTTTGCGCCTGTTTGGATGAGGAAACCGTTTCAGTTTCTCTGACCGGAGCAGCTTCAACCGCACCTTTTTTTCTTTCAAACCGGTTGCGATAATGGTAATCCGGATTGCATCTTCACTCATGGTTTTCGTCTTCTGCAGCACCGAATTTGCATTCCAAATCAGGATGCGCGCTTTGGTTGACGATTTTCATAACCTCGGACAGCTCGGACATTTTCAGACAACCGGGGGCGGTCGTAATATTGACAAGCACGCCGCGCGCACCGTCCAACGTCACATCATCCAACAACGGGCTGGAAATGGCCTGATCGGTTGCCATGCGGGCACGGTCGATACCTTGGGCATAACCCGAACCCATCATGGCGATACCGCGATTACTCATCACGGTTTTCACATCTGCAAAAATCGAGGTTGATGATTTCGCTCGGACAAGTAACCACTTCGGAAATGCCGGCAACGGCATCACGCAATACATTGTCAGCGGCACGGAAGGCTTCGCGCATGGTTACGTCTTCGCCTAAAGCCGTCATCAATTTGTCGTTCGGGATAATAATCAGCGAATCGACGTGTTCTTTCAATTGTTCCAGACCCTGCCTGTGCAACATGGACGCGCTTACCTTCATATGCGAACGGTCGGGTAACCACAGCAACCGTCAAGATACCCAGCGACTTGGCGATTTCGGCAACAACCGGAGCCGAACCGGTACCGGTACCGCCGCCCATGCCGGTCGTAATAAAGAGCATGTTTGCACCACGAATGGCTTCTTCAATGGCTTCCCTATCCTTCTTGGGCGGCTGCGCGGCCAATATCAGGATTGGCACCCTGCACCCAAACCGCGTGTCAGATTCGTACCCAATTGGATTCTCTTCGCCGCATGGTTTTTTTGCCAAAGACTGCGCATCCGTATTGGCACTGATAAACCCACACCGCGCACATTGTTGGCAACCATGTTATTGATTGCATTGCAACCGCCGCCGCCCAATCCGATTACTTTAATCACCGCAGGGCTGACTGCCGATTCTGCCACGTCGTAAACAAATTCCATTGAAAAAAACTCCTGCTCGCCCATTCAGAGGACGGTTGAAAAATAAATTATTATTTATTATTATATAAGAAGTATCTTGTTACTTGCAAAAATACTTCTTACCCTGTCAAACGGCAACTTGTCTGTTTAGAGATTGTTTTTCAAACCACCTCTTCAACCTTGCCCACAGACCACCGCCGGCTTCTTCTTTGTCTTGCACTATTCCGCCTTGCTGCTGCACATGGATACCTTCCAAACTACGTGCTGCCTGAAGCAGTCCGATGACAGTAGAGTAGCGCGGCGTACGGACGCGCTCGGAAACGCCGCCCATCTCCTGAGGTATGCCGATACGTACGGGCAGTTCGAATACTTCTTCGGCAAGTTCTTCAATACCGGACAGCATGGACGTACCACCGGTCAATACTATTCCTGAAGTCAGCACTTCTTTTGGGAAACCCGATTTACGCAATTCACTAGCCACTACCTCCAGAATTTCCCGTATACGTTCCCTGATAACGATTGCCAGAACCTTACGGCAAACCTGACGCGGCTTCCCTGTCGCCCACACTGGGAACTTCGATCATTTCATCCAGTCCTTCCATCTCCGGAGAGACCACACCGTAATGGATTTTGATATATTCTGCAGCATCATGCGGCGTTCTCAAAGCCTGTGACAGATCTTTGGTAATCAAATCACCAGCCACCGGAATGACGGATGTATGCCGAATTGCGCCATTCGTATAAACAGCTATATCTGTTGTTCCTCCGCCGATATCGATGACGCATACGCCAAGGTCTTTTTCATCCTCAGTCAATACGGCCTGACCGCTTGCCAGCGGCTGCAACATCACTTCATCCACCTTTCAGCCGCAGCGCTCAATACATTTTTGGATATTTTGCACGGCTGTACTTGCACCGGTGATGATATGTACCCGCGTATCCAACCGGACACCGCTCATCCCAATAGGTTCCCTCACACCCAATTGTGTATCAATGATGTAGTCCTGAACAACGGCATGCAGGATTTTTATGATCGGGCGGAATATTGACTGCCTTTTGCAGTTTCGATAGCACGGTCGATGTCTGCCTGCGTGACTTCACCGTCTTTAATTTTGACCACGCCTTGCGAATTAAGGCTGCGGATGTGGTTACCCGCAATACCTGTGGTAACATGAGTAATCTTGGTATCCGCCATCAGCTCGGCTTCATTGACCGCCTGCCTGATGGCTTGAACGGTGGCATCTATATTGGTAACCATGCCTGCACGCAAGCCGCGGGAAACCGACTGTCCCAAACCGACGATGTGGATTTCGTTGTCATCCTGGACTTCACCGATCAGTGCCAAGACTTTCGATGTACCGATATCCAATACGCTGATATATCTTTTTCTGTTGTTCCATTGTTCATGTGCTCTTAAGACTAATTGAAAATTTGTGCCTCGCCGTTTTCAGACGGCACGACTATAATCTTTCTAGTACCTGCTTCACTATTCTTCGGATTCTTTTTTTCAGGCAAACCGTCGGAATCATAACGGACTGAAAAATCCGTCTTTATACCCTCATATCCACATAGGATAACCGATTTTTATTTTTTTACGCAACAAATGCTGCCACGCCTCGGTAAAAAGCCGGAGACGTTTTATATCGTTTTCCCGACCGAGCCTGACAGTGATATTGTTGTCCAACACAATAATCCACGCCGAACGCGCCGTATAGGTTATTTCTTTGATACCCAAACCCTGCTTTTGCCAAAATTGCCGAAAAACTCACCGTAACGGCGGAGTATATCGGCAGACGTTCCTTCCACGCCTCTAAATACCGGCATACCCGGTCTGTTTAGACGAGCCTTAAAAACATTACCCTCGCTATCCACCAAGGCACTGTCTCCCCAATGCGCAACCGGCTTACGTTCTGTCAAAACAATCTCGACCGTATCAGGAAACCTGCGGCGCACCATGGCAGAAGCAATCCACGGATATCGGCGGTAGGCCTCCTGTACTCCGTTGATATCCGCCCTCAATATATTTCCATGAATATATTTTTTTCGCCAAAACGCCCAGTTCTTTTTGATTGGAATAAACCAAATCACCCTTTAATGATACCTGCTTAACAGGAAGATAATTTGAATTATAAAACCAAACGAATCCCGACAAAGCCAGCAACACCGCCACAATAACAAGCAGCCAGCGCGTCAGCCGTCCCATTGCTTCAGCATTATCCCACATGTGCGGTCTTCAGAATTTCAATGCATAAATCGGCAAAATCCACGCCTGTCCGGGCGGCGGATTTCGGTACTAAACTGTGGCTCGTCATGCCGGGCAGCGTGTTGATTTCAAGAGATAAAGTTTACCGTCGGTATCTTTGAGAAAATCGACACGCACACAACCTTCTGCCCCGATTGCCTGCGCCCCGCGAACTGCCAACGCGCGCATCAGGTTTTCTTCAGCCTCGCTCAAGTCTTTGGACGGACATTGATAAACAGTGTCGTCGCGGTTGTATTTGGCTTCGTAGTCATAAAACTCGGTCGCTGGGATGATGTGTATGCTGGGCAGGCCTTTGCCGTTCAACACGGGGCAGGAATATTCGCCGCCACCGATAAATCGCTCGGCAATGATTTCGCCTTTGAAGGTGTTTCAGCTCTTCATAAACGCTTTTCAGACGACCTTTTTCTTTGACTTTCACCACGCCGACGCTGCCGCCTTCGGCTGCCGGTTTTAACGAACATGGGCAAAACCGAGCTGCTGCTCGACAGCATCAAAATCAGAGTCTTCATGTAAAACGGCGAACTCAGGAACAGGCAGCCCCAAGGCTTGCCAAATCAGCTTGCAACGGTATTTGTCCATGCCGATGGCGGAAGCGGCAACACCGCTGCCGGTATAAGGAATGCCCAACAATTCCAACGCGCCCTGAACAGCACCGTCTTCGCCGTAAGTACCGTGAAGGATGTTGAATGCCGTCTGAAAACCTTGTGCCTTCAATTCAGACAATGGGGTTTCCTTTGGGATCGAAGGCGTGTGCATCTATGCCTTTGCTTTTTAAGGCATTCAAAATAGCGGCACCGCTATCCAGCGAGATTTCGCGTTCGCTGGAAAAAGCCACCCATCAATACGGCTACTTTGCCAAAAATTCTGCATTGTTTTTGTTCTTTCTTGATTGCTTTTTTTGTTTGATACAAGTCGTCCGAAAAACAAATCGGGTTTTCAGACGACCTTAATCTCGTTTGCCCCACCTGATGAAACATCGCTTCATCGGGCAGCTATCGCGGCATCACGATAAAAGTTGCGCCTCAGGCTTTTCGACAACTCCAACATCGCGGCAGGCACGCGGTTGATGCTGCCTGCACCCATATTCAACACGACATCGCCATCCTGTAAAAACGTTCAACAGCATTTCGGGCAAGTCGGCGACGTTTTTCGCAGTAAATCGGCTCAAGTTTGCCCAATACGCGGATGGCGCGTGCCAAGGCGCGGGAATCGGCCGCGGCAATCGGCTCTTCACCGGCGGCATAAACTTCGGTCAACACCAGCGCGTCAACGGTATTGAGGACTTTGGTGAAGTCTTCAAACAAATCGCGTGTACGGGTATAGCGGTGCGGCTGAAAGGCCAATACCAAACGTTTTTTTCAGGGTATGCACCGCGTGCAGCGGAAAGGGTTGCCGCCATTTCGACGGGATGGTGGCCATAATCGTCCACCAGCAAAGCGGTTCCGCCGTTTGGCAATTTAATGTCGCCGTATTTTTTTGGAAGCGGCGGCCAACACCTTCAAAGCCGAGCAAGCCTTTTTGGATCGCTTCAACCGATGCGCCAACTTCCAGCGCAACACCAATGGCTGCCAATGCATTGAGGACGTTGTGGCGGCCGGGCATATTCAAAAACAACCTCAAACGGCTCTTGCTCATGTCCTTTCATTTGCACATGAACGGTAAATTTCATTTGCGCGCCAACACTTTTCAATGTCGGTTGCGTAAATATCGGCGGTATCATCCAAGCCGTAAGTGGCGTAAGGTTTGCTCACTTTGGGCAGAATCGCGCGGACGTGTTCGCTGTCGATACACAAAAATGCTTTGCCGTAGAACGGCATACGGTGGATAAAATCAACAAACGCCTGATGCAGTTTTTCAACGCTGTGTCCGTAGGTATCCATGTGGTCTTCGTCGATATTGGTAACGACGGACATAATCGGGGTCAGATGCAGGAAGGACGCATCGATTCGTCGGCTTCGGCGACGATGTATTCGCCTTTGCCCAAACGAGCGTTGGTACCTGCGGCATTGAGTTTGCCGCCGATAACGAAAAGTGGGGTCGAGTCCTGCCGCGCCGAGGATGGAAGCGGTCAGGCTGGTAGTCGTGGTTTTGCCATGCGTACCGGCGATGGCGATGCCGTCACGGAAGCGCATCAACTCCGCCAGCATCAGGGCGCGCGGAATAACGGGGAATTTGTTGCTCCAACGCAGCGACGACTTCGGGATTTTCTTTTTGACGGCGGTAGAGGTAACGACAACATCCGCACCGTTAACGTGTTCTGCGGTATGACCGGGATAAACTTGAATGCCCAGGCTGCTCAAATGCTCGGTAGCGGCATTTCGCGCCTGATCCGAACCGGAAACTTTAAAGCCCAAATTGTGCAAGACTTCGGCGATACCGCTCATGCCGACGCCGCCGATACCGACAAAATGGATGTTGGTAACTCGATTTTTTTCATCATAATGTTGCGTTCCGGTGGATTTTCGATGCGTAAAGGCGTTATTTTAAAGGGCTATCCGCTTCTACGCCATAGTTTTCTTGTAAATTACAGATGTTTCGGCATACAGGATTTCATATCGATGGCAATATAGTTAGAAAATAAGGCTGCACTCGGCGGCAAACCCTGCTTTCCTGCCCATTTTCAAACTCGATTTCATATACCGAAACACCAGAAAAAAACAAAATATAAGGCCGTCTGAAACCGGTTTCGTGGTTTTCAGACGGCATCTGTTTCGTTTATCGCATCATGTCATCATGCCGTACACTCGATGGCGGCTTCCGCCACGTCGTCTGCACTGTGCGGCAGCGCCAATGTGCGGGCGTTTTCCGCCCATTTGAGGCATTTTTTTCGCGATTTAAGCCGCCGAGAATTTCAGCGAGTTTTTTTCCGCTGTCAACTGACTTTGCGGCAACAGCAATCCCGCCTCCGCCTGCACCATAAAACGCGCGTTGGCGGTTTGATGGTCATCAACGGCGTGAGGATACGGCACTAACAACGCACCCAACCCTGCCGCAGTCAACTCGGCAATCGTCAGCGCGCCGGCACGGCAAATCACCAAATCGGCATCACGGTAGGCGGACACCATGTCGGTAATAAATTCCACGCATTCGGCCTTCACGCCCAGCGCGTCGTAATCCGCCTGCAAGCTGCCCAACTTACCCCGGCCTGACTGGTGGTACATCTGCGGACGCGCATCATCGGGCAGCAAAGCCAATGCCTGCGGTACGGTTTTATTCAAAACGTCTGCACCCAAACTGCCGCCGACCACCAAAACTTTTCAGACGGCCTTCACGCCCTTGGAAGCGTTCGGCAGGCACGGGCAGCTTAGCAATATCGGCGCGGACGGGATTTCCGACCAAACCGCCTTCGTGGCTGAATGCTTTCGGGAAAGCGTACAACACCCGTTTCGCCCAGCGCGACAGGTGGCGGTTGGACAAACCGGCCACGGCGTTTTGCTCGTGAATCACAATCGGCACGCCCAAGAGCTTCGCCGCCAAACCGCCGGGGAAGGTAACGAAGCCACCGAAGCCGATGACGCACTCGACACGGTGTTTGCGGATAATCCGCTGCGCCTCGCGGACGGTTTGATACAAAGTAAACGGCAGCATTAGCTTGCGTTTGATGCCGTTGCCGCGTACGCCCTTAATCGCCAGCGTTTCAAGCGGAATATCGTATTGCGGCACGATACGCTCTTCCATCGAATCCTTACTGCCCAGCCAAATCACATGATGGCCGCGCGCGCGCAACGAATCCGCCACCGCCAGCGCAGGGAAAAATATGACCACCGGTACCGCCCGCCATCAGCATGAAGGTTTTACCGCCCATGATTTACTCCTCTTGGTAACCGCGCATTTTCCGGCGGTTTTTCATAATCGATGCGCAACAGCAGCATAATACTGAAAAAACATTACCCCCACTGCCGAACCGCCGTAAGAAATCAGCGGCAGTGTCAAACCTTTGGTCGGCAACGCGCCGATATTCACGCCGATATTGAAGAAACTTTGGATACCGATCCAAATACCGATACCCGAAGCGATATAGGCATTGAAGGTCAACCCTCAAATCACGCGCCTGTTTGCCGATGGAAAACGCGCGTATAACCAGCCAGCCGTAACAGAACACCAGCACACACATACCGAAGAAACCGAATTCTTCGGCAATAATAGCGAAAAATAAAATCGGTATGCGCTTCCGGCAGAAACCCGCGTTTGCTCAAACTTGCCCCCCAAACCCATACCGAACCAGTCGCCTCGCCCGATCGCCATCAGCGACTGGGTAAGCTGATAGCCTGTGTTCTGTTTGTCCCTGCCAAGGGTCGAGAAAGGTCAGCACCCGTTGCATACGGTAAGGGGCGGCGGCAATCATCAGCGCCATCCCGCTCAAAAACACTGCCCACCAGAATGAAAAAATATTTCCACGGCAAACCCGCAAGGAACAGCAACCCAACAGTAATGACGGTAATCACGACAAACGAACCGAAATCCGGCTGAAACATCACCAGCGTCAAGCCGAAGGCCACCAGCATGATAGGCAGGATAATCGACCGGAAGCGGTTATACATTTCTTTGGTTTCGCGGCGCGCCTGAGGATTGGTGAAGGACATCGCCAGATTGGCCGTCCCCGCCAAATCGACCGCCAGCCGAGGTGTTCCATACTGCGCAACACTTCTTCGCGGCGGGTAAACAGGCTGGCCAGATACAAGATGACCGCCAACTTAAATAACTCGGTCGGTTGGAAATTGACTATCACCAAGGGAATCCAACGTTTCGCACCATTGACTTCATTGCCGACAAGCAGCACGGCGACCAACAATATAACCGAACTGGCGAATATCCACGGCACCAGCCACCGCCACGTTTTCATCTTACAAAAAAACTAAGTAAACTGCATATACAGGCAAAGAAAGCGACAAATCCCGCCTGTTTGCCGACATAGCCGAATTGGCTGCCGCCTTCGCGTACCGCTGAATCTACCGAAGCCGAATAAATCATCAGCAGGCTGAATACCGTCATCAACACCAGCATCCACAAAAAGCGACGTGTCGAATTTCCTGCCGTCGCGCACAATCTGCCTGTCGAGCAGAACGGTATGGATACCGCTCCCCACCTTTACCAATATGTCCGAAATCTTCAAAAACCACCTGTCATTCTGTTTGCATCTGCCGCAAAGGGGCAAAAATTTCAGACGGCAGATAATGCCGTCCGAACATGCGATACATCCCCAATCAATATTCTAAATCTTTACTTCCCGCCCAACAATGACGGCGTTTGCGTTTCAGACGGCATCACAAAGCCTTAAACGCTTCGATAAACACTTCCGAACGGTGCGCGTAGCCTTTAAACATATCGAAACTCGCGCAGGCGGGGCTGAGCAGCACGATATCGCCCGCTTCGGCTTGGGCATATGCCGTCTGAACCGCTTCTTCCAAAGTGGCGCAGTCAGTCATATTCAGACCACAGCCGTCCAAATCGCGGCGGATTTGCGGTGCATCGACACCAATTAAGAACACGCCTTTTGCCTTATCCTTCAACGCGTCGCGCAGGGGCGTGAAGTCCTGCCCTTTGCCCATACCGCCCAAAATCACGAAGAGCGGATTTTGCAAACCGGCAATCGCGGCAGCGGTCGCGCCGACGTTCGTGCCTTTACTGTCGTCGATAAACACCACGCCGTTTTTTTCTCGCCGATTTTTTTCCCACGCGGTGCGGCAGGCCTTGAAAGGTTTTGACGTGTTCGAGCAATTCATTTCGCGGCAAACCGATAGCCTCACACAAAGCCACGGCAGCCATAACGTTGGCGGCGTTGTGCAAGCCTTGCAGCGGAATGTCTTTCGTGGCAATCAAATCTTCATTGCCTTGTTTCAGGCGGCCTGTCTCGCGTTCCAACCAAAAAAATCGGCTTCGTGTTCCAAGGAAAACCATTTTACCTCGCGCCCAGCCCGTTTCATCGCGCGGCAGAACGTATCGTCCGCATTCAAAACCTGCACGCCATCGCCACGGAAAAATCTTGGCTTTGGTATGCGCGTAGTCGAGCAAATCGTCGTAGCGGTCGAGATGGTCTTCGGAGATGTTCAGCACCGTCGCCGCAGTCGGGCGCAGGCTTTCAGTGTTTTCCAGTTGGAAGCTGGAAAGCTCCAACACCCACACGTCCGCCTTTTTACCTTCACGCTGCAATTCCGCCTCCAAAACCGGCGTGCCGATATTGCCCGCGATAACGGTATCCAGCCCACACTTGATGCAGAGATAGCCGACCAGGCTCGTTACCGTGGTTTTGCCGTTGCTGCCGGTAATCGCAATCACCTTGTCGCCGCGGCAGTTCACAATATCCGCCAGCAATTCGATGTCGCCCAACACGCGCCTGCCGTTTTGTTTGAACGCCTCGATATCCGGCTGCCGCTCGCTGATACCGGGACTGAGCGCCAAAATATCGAAAACCGTTGTCCAGCGCATCTTTCAGACGGCCTGTATAAAATACCAGCCCGTCAAACATCTTACCGATTTGCGACACGCGCTCAGCTTTCAGCTCCGCATCATAAGCAGCAACCTCCGCACCGTTTTTTTGCGCAGGTAGGCAATCATAGAAATACCCGTACCGCCAAGTCCGGCAACAAGGATTTTTTTGTTTTCAAGCGTCATTTTGGTTTTGTCCTAAGTTTTTCAGACAACCTTTGAATAAGAATTCAATATCCTTGCTGATTCAATTCTTGGTAAGCATCGCAACCTAGTTGTAGTCCGTTATCACAAGCCTTACCAACCCACTCTTTCCGCGCCTTAGTCGCTGCGGACAATGCTGCTTGGTCACGAGCGCGCTGGCGGTTCAATGCAGCTAGAACTGCCTCACTTACAACAGGTACTGCGCCGGTTGCAGCAACAGCGGCGTAACGGCGACCGAAATCGTCAGCAGCAGTACCTGCGTCGAGTGCGTCAATGCCTTGGGATTCTATATAACGAATGCTGTTTTGCTTGGGGTGCATCGGTGGGATGTCGCCGGCGATCTTATAGTTCTGACGAACACCTTGCCCGTTGGCATACATCACACCCAAATTATATTGGGCTTTGGCATCCCCCTGCGCTGCCGCCTGCCGATACCATCTGACCGCTTCGGCATCGTCTTGGCGCACGCCGCGTCCATTTTCATACATCCTGCCCAAATAGAATTGGGCTTGGTCATCCCCCTGCGCTGCCGCCTGCCGATACCATTTGACCGCTTCGGCCTCATCCTGGCGCACGCCGCGCCCGTTGGCATACATCACGCCCAACAAAAATTGGGCTTGGGCATACCCCTGCTCCGCGGCCTGCCGATACCATCTGACCGCTTCGGCATCATCTTGGTGCACGCCGCGTCCGTTGGCATACATCACGCCCAACAAAGCTTGGGCTTGGGCATACCCCTGCTCCGCGGCCTGCCGATACCATCTGACCGCTTCGGCATCATCTTGGCGCACGCCGCGTCCGTTGGCATACATACTGCCCAACAAAGCTTGGGCATGGGCATCCCCCCGTTCTGCCGCCTGCAAGGTTTCCCGAAAATCCGATACGTCATCCGCCCATGCCGCTTGATTCAAGCCCAAGGCAATCAGGGCGGCGGCAAGCCATTTGGTTGTCTGTTTCATGGTTTTACTCCTGTTTCAGTATAAGGCGGGTTTTCAGCCGCCGTTAACGATAGGACGGGGCGGATTGCCGCCGCAGGTTTATTGCGCGTTCAAATGCCGTCTGAAAGGTGTTCAGACGGCATAGGTTCAGCGGATTTTGAGGGTACTCAAGCCGATTAACACTAAGACGATGGTAATAATCCAAAAAGCGGACGACGACTTGGGTTTCTTTCCAGCCTTTTTTTGTTCGTAATGGTGGTGGATGGGTGCCATCAGGAAGATGCGTTTTTGGTTTTCTTGTACCAGCCGACCTGAAGCATAACGGACACAGCTTCTACGACGAACAGACCGCCCATAATGACGAGGACAAACTCTTGGCGGACGATGACGGCGACGGTACCGAGCGCGGCACCCAATGCCAATGCGCCGACATCGCCCATAAAGACTTGCGCGGGATAGGCGTTGAACCACAAAAATCCGAGGCACGCGCCGCACATGGCGGTGCAGAATATAGCGACTTCGTTCGCGCCGGCGACATAGGGAAGCTGGAGGTATTGGGAAAAATTGGTAGTGTCCGCTGACGTAGGCGAAAATGGCGAGTCCGGCGGCAACGAGAACGACGGGGAAGGCGGCAAGGCCGTCCAAGCCGTCGGTGAGATTGACGGCGTTGGATGTGCCGACGATGGTCAGGTAAGACAACACCAAAAAGCCGACCACGCCCAGCGGCAGGGCGATTTGTTTGAAGAACGGGACAATCAAAATATTGTTGGCGGAATTGGCGGCAAGGTAAAAACAATGCCAAACCGGCGATAACGGCAACGCTTGACTGCCACACCATTTTGAATTTGGCGGACACGCCGTTGGGGTCTTTATAGACGACTTTGCGCCAGTCGTCGTAAAAACCGAGCGCGCCGGTAGCAAGCAATACGCCCAAGAGAATCCAGATATACGGGTTCGCCCAGTTGCCCCACAATAAAGTCGACACGGTAATGGCGGTCAAAATCAGCGAACCGCCCATCGTCGGCGTGCCGTTTTTGACGAGGTGGGTTTGCGGGCCGTCGGTACGCACTGCCCTGCCCGCATTTGAGTGCGGTCAGCCTGCGTATCGTCCACGGGCCGAACATCAGGGAAAAACGCCAAGGCGGTCAACGCTGCCATGACGGCGCGGAATGTGGTGTATTGAAAAAAATATTCAGGCCGGTTAACCAGTTGCTGAAATGTGCGAGCCATAAAAAAACATGGGGCTTCCTTTTTTTGTTTTTGTCGTTAGTAGGATTAACAAAACCAGTACGGCGTTGCCTCGCCTTGCCGTACTATTTGTACTGTCTGCGGCTTCGTCGCCTTGTCCTGATTTTTTTGTTAATCCACTATACATCGGGCTTGCGCCCGTTTGAGGTTTACTTGCCGTCTGGCAAGGTTTCGGACGGTTTTTGCTGATTAACGTGCAGGGACTTTCTCAATCACGCAAATCGGGTAACTCCCTCGGATTTTTGCCGCCGCCCAAGTCTAAACATAAATCTTCATAAAGATACGCCTGCGTCCGCATTCCGGCATAAAACGCGCCGACCAGCGCGGCAATCAGCAATAAGGCTTTTAAAAAAACGTCGGCTTTTTCATTTTCAGACAGCCTCTTTATCCGTCAGTGCCTCTGCCACTTCTTCCATCTGCATAAAACGCGAACCTTTCACCAATACGGTGGCGCGTTCGGGCAAATCGTGGCTCAACACTTGAATCAACGGGTCTTTGGCGGCGAACCACAAACCGTCCGCGCCAAACGTTTCCGCCGCTTCGACGCTATTGTCGCCGACAAAATAAGCCGCTTCGATGCCTTGGTCGCGAGCATACGCGCCGACTTCGGCGTGCATGGCGGCGGCTTCGTCCTCGCCCAGTTCGCCCATATCACCCATTACGAAAAATACGCGGCGCAGGCATACGCGCCAACACGTCAATCGCGGCTTTCATACTGTCGGGATTCGCATTGTAGGTATCGTCAATCAGGGTCGCGCCTTTGATGCCGGCTTTGACGTTCAGACGGCCTTTGATGTTGCTGAAGCCTTTCAAACCTTCCGCCACATCGTTCAAACTCAAACCCGCAGCCAAAGCCAGCGCGGCGGCAGCGGCGGCATTGTGGACATTGTGGCGGCCGGGAACAGGCAGCACCACGGCTGCGCGTTCGTCGCCGCACACCAAATCAAATTCGCACGACAACGGTTTCAGCACGATATTTTCCGCGTGAACATCGCCGCTATCGATGCCGAAAGTGCGCGTATTCAAATTAAGCGTTGCCGTTTTGAAGACAGCCATATTGGCATCTTCTTGAGGAATCAGTGCCATGCCGTCTGAACATAAGCCTTGATAAATCTCGCTTTTCGCTTTGGCAATATCGCCCACTCCGTCGAAACCGCAGCCGACATGGGCGCGCATGGCGTTGTTGACCAAGGCGGCATCGGGTTTGGCGATTTGCGTTAAAACCGCCAGTTCGCCAAAATGGTTCATACCCATTTCAATCACGGCATAGCGGTGTTTTTTTCGTTTAATTTCAATAAAGTCAGCGGCAATCCGATATGGTTGTTGAAGTTGCCCGCCGTCGCCAACACAGCATCATCGCCGAAACGGCGGCGCAATACCGCAGCCAGCATCTCCTTTACCGTCGTCTTGCCGACCGAACCGGTAATGCCGAACACAAACGGATTCACATTTTTCACGCCACGCCTTCGCCAGCGTTTGCAATGCGGCAAGCGTGTCATCGACTTTCAACGCGCCATCCAATACAGCACAATCTTCGCGCGAAACCACAACCGCCGCCGCACCAGCAGCCAATACTTCTTCAACAAAAATCATGCGCGTCAAACCGCTCGCCCGCCAATGCGAAAAAACACATCGCCTACGCGGATGTCGCGGCTGTCGGTTACGATGCGCGACACGGATTTGTTTTCAGACGGCATCGGAAGCTTGAGGGCTTGGCAGATGAAATTTAAATCTAGTGGTTTCATGATTTCTTCCGTTTGTTTTTTTCAGACGGCCTCACATAACCGTCTGTAAATGTTTCATCATAGATTTAGGTGTAACAAAAGTTAAACCGTACATACTGCCCAATGCCGCCGCCTGACTTTCCCTCTAAATCGGCAGCCAGTATCACAAAGCGTTCATCCGGCAAATTCAACCGTTTTTCAAACGTACATATTTTTCAATGTCCCGTCTGAATTCCCTGATTTACATTCCACCACAACCGGCTCTTTACCCATCGGTAAAAAAATACGACATCCAACTCCTGTTTATCTTCATTGCCGAATTCGATTTTCACATTTCTAGCGCAAGAAAAAGCATAATCCTTGCCTTTTTGTTTTGCTTCTTCAAGCATTTTGCCCAAGGCAAACCATTCAAGCCAACCGCCGCAAAAAGTGTTTGATGGCAGTGGCACGTTGCAGGTTCAAGCGGACAATTTTTCCTGTTTCTGATAAAAAAATACTTAGAAAAACAGAGTATGGCTATAAAATTGTCGGCATAGGTTATTCATTGTCTGCCCGTCTTTTTGCGACATTTTGCCGATATCCAAACTAATGCTTGTGTGGTTGTGGCTATATGCCCAACTGATCTGACCCAACATATTTTTTTAGTAATCTGATAATTGCTGCCCAATTTAGCGGCAGCCTCATCAAAAAAACCGCTCATATTGACCGCCTGTAAGTTAAACATCGGCACAATATTGGCTCGGGCAAAACCATTGCCGTATCGGCTCATGCTGTTTTTTTCAGTAGCTAAAATGTCGGTTTCCGATAAATTAACGCCTGTCAGCAGATTATAATTTTGATTTTCCGAACCGGTATCTTGTTGTGCATTTTCCTCACCGCCGTCTTCCTGTTGCTTCAAAGCCTGCAATTCCCGGTTTACCGAGAAATAACGTTCCAACAATTTACTGACAAAAAAATAAAGTGTCGTAAACCTTAACCGGAGCCGTGCATTTTGGACAAGCAATTTCACTCATTCCGGATTCGTAGTAATGCTCATTCATGCAACCGCATTTATTGCAGCGGTAAATACCCATTTTTCCTTAGATTCAGATTATATAAATCAAGATTCATAATGTTTCAGACGGTCTTTCATCTCCGCCCCGCCAACGCTTTTTCCGCAACTTCAAAAATCAGAGAAATGGTGCTTCACTCCTTGTACATCCTGATAGTTTTCATGTCCTTTACCGGCAATCAGAATGATGTCGTTCGCGGCAGCCTGCTCAACCGCATAACGGATGGCAACGGCACGATCAACCTCGACGCGTTCAGGATTAGGGACGGCAGGCAAAATATCGTTGATGATGTCTTGCGGATTTTCCAAGCGTGGGTTGTCGCTGGTTACGACGACTTTATCTGCACCCTGCACGGCTGCTGCGCCCATCAATGGGCGTTTGCCACGGTCGCGGTTGCCGCCACAACCGAATACGCACCATAAGGCCGCGCCCTGCGGTTTGATTTCCTGCAAGGTAGAGAGTGCTTTTTCCAATGCGTCAGGTGTATGGGCGTAATCGACGACGACCAGGGGCTTGCCGCTGTTCATGATGCAGTCCATGCGGCCTGAGGCGGGACGGATTTTTGCCAGTACATCCAATACTTTATCAAGCGGATAACCGTTGGCACAAAGCAAGGCGATGCAGGCGGCGAGGTTTTGCGCGTTGAACCGTCCGAGCAGACGGGTGCGGCATTTTCCTTCACCCCACGGGGTTTGGAATACGGCTTCCATGCCGTCTGAAGAAGCGGTGAAAGTCAGTAATGCGGATGTCGGCGTGTTCGCTGAAAGCCGTAGCTGTAAACGGCCAAATCGGGGACAGTCTTTTTTTCAGACGACCTACGAGTTCTGCGCCGTATTCGTCATCTACATTGATGATGGCGTGCTTCAGACCATGCCAGTAGAACAGGCGCGACTTGATGGCGCCGTAGGCTTCCATCGTGCCGTGGTAATCGAGGTGGTCGCGGGTGAGATTGGTAAAGATTGCGCTGCGGAATGGCACGCCGTTGACACGCGATTGGTCAAGACCGTGGCTGGAGACTTCCATCGCGGCGGCTGTTGCGCCTTGTTGACGGAAACGGTAGAGCAGGGGTTTGGACATCGACGGGGGCGGGGGTGGTATGCGTGGTTTCTTCCAATGCGCCCCAAAAACCGTTGCCGACCGTGCCGATAATGGCGGTTTTTTCGCCCAACAAATCGGCGGCTTGCGCCAGCCATTGTGTGATGGAGGTTTTACCGTTGGTACCGGTTACGCCCCAAACTTTCAGGCCGTCTGAAACATTGCCGTAAACTTGCGCCGCCAACATGCCGGCACGGTGTTTCAAATCCTTTAATCCCTTGATTGGGGACTTTCCATTCGGGATTCCACGCGAAATTTTGCCGTCGTCGTCCCAAAAAACAAAAGCCGCGCCGTTGGCAACGGCGGCGGGGATATAACTGCGTCCGTCGGCATATTCGCCCTGGGCAGGCAACGAAAAATATCGCCTTGTTTGATTTGGCGGCTGTCTGAATGCAACAAACGCCCTGCCGCGTTTGCACACGGCAGAGGCGGAAAGTCGGTTTCAGCCAAAGGGGTTAACTTGCTGAACATAAAAATAATCTCGTTGATACTCGGATTAAGACGGTGTTTTGACGGCTGCAACATTGGTCAGAGGTTTGGTCGGAGAAACGCCCAAGATGTTCAGGCTACCGCCCATAACTTGTTTGAAGACCGGACCTGTCACTACGCCGCTGTAGTAACCGTTTGCAGTCGGCTCGTCAATGGTTACCGCCACAATCACACGCGGATTTTTTTAGCCGGGGCAAAAACCGATGAAAGTGGCAACGTGTTTGTAATCGACGTAACGACCGTTAACCAACTTACGCGCCGTACCGGTTTTTGCGCCGACGTCGAAACCATCTACCGCACCGGCAATACCGCTACCGCCGGCTTCAGTAACGGAAACCATCAACTCGCGCACTTTTTGCAGTAGAGGCTTTGATGACGCGTTTGCCTTTAGGGGCAACTGCTTGTTTTTCAAAGCTGACCGGCAACAATTCGCCGTCATGGGTCAAGACAGTATAGGCACGTGCCAATTGCAACAGGCTTAATTGCAGGCCATAACCGAAAGACATGGTTGCCTGTTCGATTTTTTTGCCATCTGCGCCAGCTTCTCAACAAACCTGCAGTCTCGCCGGGAAAGCCTGAATGCATGCGCACGCCCACACCTAAATCGTGATAGAAATCGTACATTTCTTTAGGCGTAAACATGGCAGAAAGTTTACTGGTACCGACGTTGGAAGATTTTTGCATAATGCCGCGCACATCCAAAGTAGGATAAACGTGGGTATCTTGTACGGTAGCCGGACCGATTTTGTAAGGCAGGGGTATTGAATGTGTCTGTTGGATCCACTTTGCCTGAATCCAATGCTTTGGCAATGGTAAACGGCTTCATGACAGAACCAGGTTCGATCATGTCGGTTACGGCGCGGTTGCGGCGCTGTTCGCTATTGGCTTGGCCGGGCTGATTCGGATCGTAAGCCGGGCTGTTGACCAAAGCCAAAATTTCGCCGGTTTGCGCATCCAATACCACAACCGTACCCGCTTTGGCTTTGTGATAAGCCACAGCCTTGTTCAACTCGTCATAAGCCAGCGTTTGAATACGCTGATCCAAAGACAAAATCATGTCTTGGCCGTTTTTAGGCACGCTGTTGCGTGGAGAGTCGAGGCTGTCTACGATATTGCCTTTGTTGTCGCGCAATACGACTTTCGCGCCATCTTCACCGCGCAGGCTGTCTTCACGGGAAAGCTCCAAGCCTTCCTGACCTTTGCCGTCAATATCGGTAAATCCGATGACATGTGCAAAAAGGTTGCCCATCGGGTAATGGCGTTTTAATTCTTTTTGAAATGCAAAAATGTTTTCAAACCTAAAGGCTTCCACCTCTTCGGCAAGCTTGTGGTCGAGCTGACGCTTGATCCAGATAAACGATTTGTTTTTCTGATCAAGTTTGCTCCTTAAAAACATCGACCGGAACATCGATAAGCTCGGAAAGATGTTCCAATTGCGCCGCAGTCGGCATCTCCTCCATATCTTTGGGAACGGCATACAGAGATTCTGTAGGTGCACTCAATGCCAAAACCGCACCGTTCCTGTCCTCAATCGTACCGCGTGTAGCCGGCAACACCTGAGTCCGTACAATCTGGTTATCACCCTGATCTTTTTAAGAAGTTATACGTTACTGTTTGAAGATACAAGCCACGAACTATCAAACCGGCAAACAAAACCGCCATCGCCAGCAAGACGAAACTAATCCGCCCGTCACTGGTCAACGGTTTTTTTAACCCGCTCTTCCTTAGAAAGCATCCGGGGCTTATATTCGCTCTTAATCAACATGTTACTTCTCGTTATTTTTATGTTATCGCCCTACTGCCGGAACCTGATTCCGGCAGACAGGTTACTTTCTATTTTTGATGTTCCACCATAAAGGTATTACCTGAAACCGGCGGACGGAGATTTTTGTTTTTTTCTGCCGCCGACCTAATCGCTTCATGATTCGCCAACCGCGCCTGTTGCAGCCTTTAGTTGCGCATAGTTCTGCTCCAAAGCGATTTCCTGCTTTTTCGCCTTATACAAAGCTGTAAAGTTAAGCCTGTACTGGTTTTGCTGAATCACTACGGAAAAAGCCGAAATACAAAACCGCAATCAGAAGAAGAAAAATTCAATTTATTCATTGTTATTCAGATGTTTTTCTCTGTTATCGTCCCGGTATCGGGCCGGCAGTCCGTTCCGCCACACGTAAAACCGCACTTCTCGCCCTCGGATTAGCAACCGTCTCTTCCTCGCAGGGCTTAACGGCCTTACCTACAGCCTTCAGGGGTGGCTCTGGCAAATCAGCTTCCCTTTACTGCAGCCCAACGCGGCAAGGGTGCGTGTTGGGAATATTTCCTGACAAACTGCTTCACAATCCGATCTTCCAAAGAATGGAACGCGATAACTGCCAAACGCCCCCTCTTTAAGACGGCACATCACCTGCGGCAATACCGCCTCTACCTCTTCGAGCTCACGGTTAATAAAGATGCGGACCGCCTGGAAGGTACGTGTTGCAGGATCTTGCCCCCGCTCACGAGTACGGACGTTTTCCGCCGCAATCTTCGCCAACTTGCCGGTTGTATCAATGGGATTTTCTGTCCGTTGTGCAACAATGGCTCGCGCAATCTGACGGCTAAACCGCTCTTCACCATAATTCTTAATCACCTCATGCAAATCCTGCTCCGATGCCGATGCAATCCACTCGGCCGCCGACATCCCGCGCGTCGTGTCCATACGCATATCTAGGGGAGCGTCGAAACGGAAACTGAAACCGCGAACCGCATCATCGATTTGCGGGGACGAAACACCCAAATCAAATAATGCGCCATCCACATCACCGATGCCCAAATCATCCAATGCTGTCTGAAAAGAAGCAAAGCCTCCATGCACGACACTGACCCGCTTATCCGAAACGCGCCAGTTCTTCTGCTACGGCAATCGCCTGTGGATCCTTATCAAATACAATCAACCGGCCTGTATCACCCAGACGGGACAAAATCAGCCGGGAATGCCCTCCCCTGCCGAACGTACCGTCCACATAAACACCATCCTCGCGCACGGCAAGCGCATCTACAGCCTCATGCAGCAAAACCGTAATATGCCGGTAACTTTCTGTTTCACTCACAATTGCAAATCCGTCTGACTCAACTGGAAGGCAAGTTCGCCAGGATCATCGTCCAAAGCCTGAACCATTTCGGCCTCCCACTGCTCACGACCCCAAAGCTCCAAACGGTTGGCCCGCCCGACCAGAACAACTTCACGGTCAAAAACCACCCTCTTTCTCAGCCCGGCAGGAACCAATACCCGACCGGCACTATCCCATTCCAAAAATTTCCGCATTATGCAGCAGAAGATTTTGAAACCGTCGTAAAACAGGGTTATCCGCCACTTTTAAGTTCAAAAAGTTGCGCCGCGACCTTTTCCCCACTCTGCAACAGGATACATCAACAGCTTATGCTTCGACTCAAGCGTTACTACCACGGCAGGCGTATAGAGGCGCGACAGAATATCGCGGAATTTGGCAGGAACCGCCAACCGCCCTTTACTGTCGATACTCAATTCATGTGCGCCGCCGAACATAGATGTCCCAAGTTGAAGTTAAAAATTAAATAAGGGCAAAGAAGACACTTTGACCCACATTCTCCCACTAATCGACACTATAAGAAATTTTAAACACTCGGTCAAATCAAGACAGAAAAACTTCATTAACATATCTGAAATTTTAAGCTCCTTTTAAAAACAATAAGATAAAAAAACACCGATAACAAGAAGTTGTACACAGTATAGAGTACCCTAAAAATAAATTACTATATAATAGTAATTTAATAAATTAACTACAACATATAGTATTAAAATAAAACCATGACAGTAACTGTACCAACGTGTACTATGTACGGAAATTCAATAAATTTACACAAGATAACACTTATCATGACCCCTGCCCTCCCCTGCCGCGCAACAATCCTCAGCCAACCTTCAAACCCTCCTTGCCGAAGAAATCAAAAAAAGCATAGAAATTGGATTCCATTTTCACGTTTTATGGAGCTGGTTTTATATACCCCGCAATACGGCTATTACACCGAGGCAGCCATAAAATCGGTAACGACGGGGATTTTATTACCGCCCCGACCCTTACCCCCCTGTTTGCCCGAACACTGGCGCGCCAACTTCAAGAACTCCTACCCCAAACCGCAGGCAATATCTATGAATTCGGTGCAGGGACCGGTCAACTCGCCGCCGATTTGTTAAACAACCTTTCAGACGGCATTAACCGTTACTACATTATTGAAATATCGCCGGAACTGGCTGCTCGTCAGAAAGACCTGATTCAGACCCTCGCACCTCAAGCCGCCCAAAAAAATTGTCCATTTATCTGCACTTCCGGAAACATTTGACGGCATCATCATCGGTAACGAAGTACTCGATGCCATGCCTGTCGAAATCATCCGTAAAGATGAAGGCGGCTCATTCGAGCATGTCGGTGTTTGCCTGGATAATGACCGTTTTACCTATTTGGCACGACCGCTGCACGACTTGCAGCTATCTGCCTTGGCTTCCCTCTACTTCCCAAAAATAAGTTCCCCTACACCAGCGAACTACATCCGCAACAATATGCCTTTATCCGCACTCTTGCCTCAAGACTCGAACACGGCTGCATGATATTCATCGACTACGGTTTTGATGCAGCGCAGTATTACCACCCTCAACGCAATCAAGGTACTCTGATTGGACACTACCGACATCACGTTATCCACAATCTTTTTGACTTCATCGGATTGGCCGACCTGACCTCACATGTCAACTTTTACCGACATTGCACAAGCAGGGACGGATGCCGGATTAGATTTGATAGGTTACCTTCCCCAATCCCATTTCTTATTGAACCTGGGCATTACCGAGCTGTTGGCGCAGACGGGTCAAACGGATTCGGCAGCCTATATCCGTGAAGCTGCTGCTGTTCAAAAACTAATCGACCAACATGAAATGGGAGAGTTGTTTAAAGTCATCGCATTCGGTAAAAATATCAATATTGATTGGACAGGATTTTGTTTTTGGCGACATCTGCCACAAACTCTAATCCTCATGCCGTCTTAACCATTTTCAGACGGCATAAAAATTTTTAATATTTAAAAACAGCGCACTAATTTAAAATTAGAAAATACGGCTTGTCAAAAACAAAAACATATAATAGCGACTTCACGAAACGGCGAATTAGCTCAGTCGGTTAGAGCAGAGGAATCATAATCCTTGTGTCCGGGGTTCGAATCCCTGATTCGCCACCATATTTCGGGGGTATAGCTCAGTTGGTAGAGCGCTTGCATGGCATGCAAGAGGTCAGCGGTTCGATCCCCGCTTACCTCCACCAAATAAAAAGCACACACCATAAAAAGGTATGTGCTTTTTATTTTTGTTTTTATTTCGGCTGTGTTTGAATACCTGCCCGATTCCATCCCTTTGCAAGGGAAAAGCCGTATTTCCGTTTGTGCACAAATCGACCCCATTAAATAAAAATAGTATTTGTACGGCTAATTAGGGCTGCATCAACGGAATATTAAAAGCACAGCCTTCTATTTTTCAATCCTTGATAAACCGGCAAACAGGCTTCAATTGGATGAGATTATTGTGGCAAATGCCGTTTGAAACGACTTTTAAACGGGTTTAAAAACTTATTTCGGCAGATATTTGCCGGAGGTAGAAAAACCGCCCTAAGGCGGGCGGTACAGGCTAGATAAGGGAGAATAAAAATCTTGAATATGCAGAGATAGGGAAGAACCCACAACCACCGCTGCCGGCGGCAGAAGAACCACATAACGAATAATGCCGTACAAAGTATCAAAACAACAAACCTGTCTCCCATAATGAGTGGTCGGACAATCTCTTTGTCCACCGATACCCAATAGGCGGTAAACGGCAGGCAAGACATGTAAGCATACCATTTGCGGTTCACTGTCAACCTGTTCGCAAGGAGTTGGATAAATTCCATGACCCTCTCCGGCATATTGCGTTTAAATTCCCATTAAAGCCATTTTGAGGCGACGTCTCCAGTTCAAAAGCCGCCGTGACAATGCAACTGCGGTAACGTTGATTAGTTAGTGCAATAGAAAGTATTTTCTTTCAGACTCTGAAATAAATCAGAATATTGACCAATATAACATCATCTTTCTACCGTCAGACACAAATCCGACCCAAAAATATATTCTCAAACCGGATACATGACTTTATTCCCAACTTATCCAGCCTGACAGCCACAATATAATGATGGCAATACCAAAAACAATACGGTAATAGGCAAAAGGAATATAATTTTTCTTAGAAACAAACCTCAGCAACGCTTTTACCGCTACCAAGCCTGAAACAAAGGCAGCAACAAAGCCAATCAAAATCAAACCGATATCATGTAACGTGAAAAATCGGTAATGTTTCAGAACATCATAAGCTGTTGCGGCAACCATCATCGGCACAGCCAAGAAAAAAACGAGAATTCTGTCGCAGTTTTCCGTTCGATACCCCAAAAGCATCCCACCCATAATCGTACTGCCTGAACGGGACGTTCCCGGAATCAAGGCAAACACTTGAGCAATACCGATCATCAATGCATCAACCGGACGTAGTGCATCAACATCAATTTTTTTAGACACCGTATGGCTTTGACGTTTTTCTACCCACAAAATAAAAAAACCGCCCAAAACCAGCATGACTGCAACACTCAAGGGGTTAAACAGATACTCTTTGATTTGTTTGCTGAACAATAACCCCATCACGGCAGCCGGCATAAAAGCGACGGCAAGATTGAGGACAAATCGGTTGGCTTTTTTTGTCTTTGCCCAAACCATGCAACACACCGGCAAAACGCTGACGGTATTCAAACACCACGGCCAAAACCGCACCAAGTTGGATAGCAATCTCAAAAACCTTATGGTTGCTGTGAAAACCGACCAAGTTACCAAACACAATCAGATGACCGGTACTGGAAATAGGCAGGAATTCGGTAAAACCTTCTACCAAACCCATCATCAGGGCTTTCAGGACAATCATAAAAATCCATTGCTTGGTTTCTTTCAGGTGTATGAGGGATAAGGTTATTTTTGCGTAGAACGGTTTGACAGTTTGCGTTCTATCCTGACTTTGTCAACCAATTCTTTAATGGTATCGATTCCACCATCAAAGCCATTATTAAAGATTACACGGTATTTCCCACCGACAATAACGGTTGGTGTGCTGTCAATACCATATTGTTCCGTCAGTTTCTGCATTTTTAATGCGGCGGAGGCTGCCTCGGAAGAGTCATAAACGCGCATCAGTTTTTTTACCGTCAAAGCCTTTTTGAGACAAAGCCCATTTTTCCGGCGGCCGTCCTATCTTCCAAATGAACCTTCTGTTCGTAAACTGCTTTTAAACACAGCAGGGTTTGCCTGATATTTTAAAACCCGACAAATTGACGGCTGCTGCCATTCTGGCCAATCCGAGCATTTCAGGTTGCCAAACTACATGCTCCGTCCGCAGATAAGTATCAGACGGCAATGCCTTGCCCAATTTCAACAACAAAGGATCGAAATGATGGCAATGTACGCAAAAATAACCAAAAAAATTCTAAAAATCTCGATTTTGTCGGTTTTTTCCTGAGGAATGGGCTTATTCAGAACAGTATAATCTTCCCCCTCCGTCAGGGCAGATGCCTGCGCAGACAAGACTACCGACAACAGCAACGGTAAAAGGTGTTTAATTCTCATGGTTATTTGCCCTCAATCGAACGGATTAGGCTGGCGACCCCATGTTTTTTTTCAACTCGGCCTGCATTTTTCACCGCATCGGCAGACATATTATTACTTTGTACTCGGTAGAGCATTTTACTTCCCGCCTGGTAGCCGACCACTTTGGAAGAAATACCCAATATAGCTAACTTGGCACGCTGCTCTTCTGCGCTCTGACGATTGGCATACGCTCCCATTTGCAGGTAATTCGTTGCCTCCTCCCTTAACAGAGATTTTCAATTTTTGCACTTCTCTTGCAGCTTCGCTGCGTGCTTTCTCAATACTTCCGCTGTTAAGGATTTGCTCCGGTGTCGGCTTGGGTTCGGTTTTGCCTTTTTCCTGCCTTTTTTTCTTCTTTTTACCGCTTTTTTTCTCTACTGTTTCGGAAGGTTTTTACCGCTTGTTTTTGGTGTTCCCGCATCTTTCTTCGATACTTCTTCCCTAACTCCTCTTGCATGCTCTTCCGACTGCCCTGCTTTCTTGCGTATATTCCGCTCTTTCGGCTCTTCCTGTTCCGGCTCGTCTGTTTGTTCCGCAACCTCAGTGACTTTATCGGCAACGTCCTGTTTGTCGATGGTTTTTCCCCATCTGTTGATTCCAATGTTTTAGCACCATCCGGTTCGGTCAACACATTATGATCGGTCGGATCCGGCTGCACGTCCTCTTTAGGCTGGTTTTTTTCGGCTTCAGGATTTCTGTTTCGCCGGTTGTTTCGACAAAAAAACGGACTCTTAAACGCATTTTGACCCGTTTGATTTAAATAAAACAAAATACCGGCAATAATGACTGTTGCCAGTATCAGACCGAAGAAGAAACCGGACAGACCTTTTTCCGGATTGAGAAAAATTTGTTCATAAACATACCTTAATGTATTTCAGACGGCATTGACACCGTTTGCGTACGGGCAGATATTCTAACAATATTGCCATATTTGAGCAAAATCTGACCCGACACCCTTTCACAAAGCACGACGGAAGCCCACGGCTTTCATAACATGACTTCTGCCGACTTCTTCGTCGCCTGCCAAATCCGCCAACGTACGCGCCACGCGCATGATGCGGTGGAAACTGCGGGCGGAGAGGGAGAGTTTTTCCAACAGGCTGCCCAAGGCTTCCTGCGCTTCTTTTTGATGCGGGCGGACGTGTCGAGTTCACTGACACTCAAGGCGGCATTCACTTTGCCTTGCCGCGCGTATTGTTTTGTCGCGGGCGGCGATCACGCGCGCCAACACGCGTGCGCTGCTTTCCCCTGCTTCCCTGCTGCATCAGTTCGGCGGCGGACAGGCTGGGGACTTCGATGGTCAAATCGATGCGGTCAAGCAGCGGACCGGAAATCTTGCTGCGGTAACGCGCGACGCTTTCGGGCGTGCAACGGCAGGGTTTGATGGGATGCCCGAGATAACCGCAAGGACAAGGGTTCATGGCGGCGACAAGCTGGAATTTCGCCGGATAAACGGCTTGACGCGCCGCGCGGGAAATGTGGATTTCGCCGTTTTTCCAAAGGTTCGCGCAAAACTTCCAAAACTTTGCGGTCGAACTCGGGCAACTCGTCCAAAAACAATACGCCGTGGTGCGCCAATGAAATCTCGCCCGGACGCGGATCCGAGCCGCCGCCGACCATGGCTGCCGAACTGGCACTGTGGTGCGGGCTGCGGAAAGGGCGGTGGCTGTCAAGTTGTTGTTGGTGGTTGGGCAGGAGCGAACGCAACGCCCATACTTCGACCAATTCGTCTTCGGTCAAAGGCGGCAGAATACCGGGCAGCCGTTGGGAAAGCATGGATTTGCCCGTTCCCGGCGGACCCATCATCAAGAGGCTGTGTCCTCCTGCGGCAGCGATCTCCAAAAGCAAGGCGGGCGGTATGTTGACCCTTTGACATCGACAAGGTCGGGCAGTTTGGCGTTTTTCAGACGGCATCTGAGGAACTTGGCATTCGGTTTGCGCCAAGGGTTCGATGCCGTTCAAATGGGCGGCGACTTCGCCCAAAGAGCGCGCGCCGTAAACGGTAATGCCACGCATCACGGCGGCTTGTTCTGCGTTTTCCTGCGGCAAGACAAAAAGAACGTCCCGCCTGCATGCCCTGCCACGCCATCGCCAACGCGCCACGCACGGGGCGCAACATACCGGAAAAGTGCCAACTCGCCGGCAAACTCGTATTGCGCGAGCTTTTCAGGTGCGATTTGTCCGGATGCGGCGAGGATGCCCAGCGCAATCGGCAGGTCGAAACGTCCCGATTCTTTGGGCAGGTCGGCAGGGGCGAGGTTGACGGTGATTTTTGGCGGGGAAGTCGAAACCGCTTTGGATAATGGCGGCGCGCACGCGGTCGCGGCTTTCTTTAACTTCGGTATCGGGCAATCCGACGATATTGAAATGAGGCAGGCCGTTGGCAAGGTGGGCTTCCACTTCAACCAACGGCGCATTCATGCCGCTCAAGGCGCGGCTGTAAACCAAGGCAAGCGACATGTTTCAGACGGCCTTATTCGACAGCTTCGGTTTGTTGTTTGATTTCTGCGACAGCTTCTTCCACAGCAGCTTCGGCGGCTTTCAAAGCAGCTTCTTCAGGCTCTTGAGCGGCTTCGAGTTTCGCCAGTCGCTCTTCCAAAGCTGCCAGTTTGGTACGGGTTTTAATCAAAACCTGCTGCTGGATGTCGAATTCTTCGCGTGTAACCAAATCCATACGGTTGAACGCACTGCCCAACATGGCTTTAATATTTTTTTCCACATCTTTGGCAGGGCTGTTGGCGATGGTTTCGCTAATCTTCGAGCCGACTTCTTCAAAAAAAGCTGTTTGCCGAACATAATCTGTATCCTTCCTGAACATATTAAATTCAAACGGCTATTGTATAAGGAAAAATGCCGTCTGAAAACGGGCGGCAGGTTATCCGCGGTAAATCTGCCGCACTTCCTTCGCGGTTTCTAAATTGCACTTCAAAAACACCTGCCGGCAGAAAAACGGATTTCATATTCCGCCCCCTTTTTGACTACAAGACACTACAAAAATAACATTCTGTTTTTAAAAAAATATTTAATGCAGAAAGATGGATTTTCCTCATCTTTTTGAACCATAAGTGCTTTTGCAAAACAAAAATTTGGGTTATGCTGAATCAAATTATTTACAATTTCATATAGTTTTATTACATATCTTGTTGTGATTGAAAAATAATTTATCCGAATATCTTTACAGATTCCCCGGATTTTTCCGTTGTACTTTTTATTAGAAAAACATTTCAGGCATAAGTTGCTTGCAATTTCAAAAGCCTGTAATTTTTGAAGTTTTAGACGAGGAATAGCACATGAATCCCATGTACATTACTTTTTGCAATCTATCTGATCGCAGTCCTTCTGATCGGACTTGCCGCCTATTTTTTTCTACGCGCAATTTCGACGATTACATTTTGGGGGGCGCAGCTTGGGGCCCGTTTGTTACCGCAATGTCGGCGGGTGCGTCCGATATGTCGGGCTGGCTTTTTGATGGGGCTACCCGGCGCGATTTATTTGAGCGGTTTAAATGAAGCGTGGATTGCCATCGGCTTGGTGATCGGCGCATATTTCAACTGGCTTTTGGTGGCAGGCCGTCTGCGCGTACATACCGAATATGCCAACAATGCGCTGACCCTGCCGGATTATTTCTTCCACCGCTTCGGCGCAGGCGGACACTTGATGAAAGTGGTTTCCGCACTAATTATCTTGTTTTTCTTCACAATTTACTGTGCTTCCGGCATTGTGGCCGGCGCAACCCTGTTCCAAAGTCTGTTTGAAGGTATGACTTACAACCAGGCAATGTGGCTGGGTGCGGGCGCGACCATCGTCTATACCTTCTTGGGCGGTTTCTTGGCAGTCAGCTGGACGGATACGCTGCAAGCATCTTTGATGATTTTTCGCGCTGATTTTTAACGCCGGTAATGGTCTATTTGGGCTTGGGCGGTGCGGAACAAATGTCTGCCGCGATTCAAAAGCGTTGCCGCAGGCACGGGTAAAGAATACGGCAGCCTGTTTACAGGTACGACGGTTATCGGCATTATTTCCACTGCCGCATGGGGATTGGGCTACTTCGGCCAACCGCACATCCTGGCGCGCTTTATGGCGGCCGAAAGCGCAAAATCGCTGGTATCCGCACGCCGCATCGGTATGACTTGGATGGTATTGTGTTTGGCAGGCGCGGTAGCGGTCGGTTATTTCGGCATTGCGTATTTCGGTGCCAATCCCGACCAAGTCGCTTCAATGAAGGGCAACCACGAACGCATCTTCATCGCGCTTTCTACTTTGCTGTTCAACCCTTGGATTGCCGGCATTATTTTGAGCGCGATTTTGGCGGCGGTGATGTCCACCCTGTCCTGCCAGCTTTTTGGTTTTGCTCCAGCGCGATTACCGAAGACTTCTACAAAGGCTTTTTGCGTAAAAACGCGCAACAATCGGAATTGGTATGGGTCGGCCGCCTGATGGTATTGGCGATTGCCGTGATTTCCATCCTGATTGCCTCCAATCCCGACAGCAAAGTATTGGGACTGGTGTCTTACGCGTGGGCAGGTTTCGGTGCGGCATTCGGCCCGATTGTGATTCTGTCCGTATTATGGAAACGCATTACCGCTTACGGCGCATTATCAGGTATGGTTGCCGGCGCGCTGACTGTGGTGGCATGGGCTGAATGGGTAAAAAACCGGCTCAAGCGGCAGGCGAAAGCGGCTTGTTGACGATGTACGAAATCGTCCCGGGCTTTATTGTTTGCTTAATCATTGCCGTGTTGGTTTCACTTGTCGGCAAAGAGCCTTCCCGAGAAATCCAAGAACGTTTTGAAAAAGCCGACGCAGACTACCGCGCCGCCCAATAAACCCCTTTTCAGACGGCACGGCATCCTTCTTCGTGCCGTCTGAACCCTGTTTCCGGGTCAAACACAATAAATCGTGCCTGCATACAGGCTTTATTTATGTTTTATCCGTTTCATTTTCAAAGAAATGAAAACAATAAATCTACCGACATTTAAGACCTTGTATTTCATCTGCGGATTTATTACGATATTACCGTATTTCAGACCATACTGATGCCGTCTGAATCCCCGAGAAAAAACCTGGAGAATCCAAACAATGTTTAATTTTGCATTTCCGGAACAAACTGCCCTGCGCCAAGCCGTTACCGATGCCTACCGCCGCGACGAAATCGAAGCCGTACAAGATATGCTGCAGCGCGCCCAGATGAGCGATGAAGAACGTCAAGCTGCCTCCGAGCTTGCCCGCCGCCTGGTTACCCAAGTCCGTGCCAGCCGCACCAAAGCCAGTGGCGTCGATGCACTGATGCACGAATTTTCACTCTCCAGCGACGAAGGCATCGCGCTGATGTGTCTGGCAGAAGCTCTGCTGCGTATCCCCGACAACGCCACGCGTGACCGCCTGATTGCCGACAAAATCTCTGAAGGCAACTGGAAAAGCCACTTGAACAACAGCCCTTCCCTTTTCGTTAACGCGGCCGCATGGGGTCTGCTGATTACCGGCAAACTGACCGCGACAAACGACAAACAGATGAGTTCCGCATTGAGCCGTCTGATCAGCAAAGGCGGCGCGCCTCTGATCCGTCAAGGCGTTAACTACGCCATGCGCCTGCTGGGCAAACAGTTCGTCACCGGTCAAACCATTGAAGAAGCGCTGCAAAACGGTAAAGAGCGCGAAAAAATGGGTTACCGCTTCTCCTTCGATATGTTGGGCGAAGCCGCATACACCGAAGAAGATGCCAACCGCTACTACAACGACTACGTCCAAGCCATTCACGCCATCGGTAAAGATGCCGCAGGTCAAGGTGTTTACGAAGGCAACGGTATCTCCGTCAAACTTTCCGCCATCCACCCACGCTACTCACGCGCCCAACACGAACGCGTGATGAGTGAACTCTTACCCCGCCTGAAAGAATTGTTCCTTTTGGGTAAAAAATACGATATCGGTATCAACATCGATGCCGAAGAAGCCAACCGTCTCGAATTGTCTTTGGACTTGATGGAAGCTTTGGTTTCCGACCCTGACTTGTCCGGCTACAAAGGTATCGGTTTCGTTGTTCAAGCCTACCAAAAACGTTGCCCGTTCGTTATCGACTACCTGATCGACCTGGCCCGCCGCAACAACCAAAAACTGATGATCCGTTTGGTGAAAGGCGCATACTGGGACAGCGAAATCAAATGGGCGCAAGTGGACGGACTGGACGGCTATCCGACCTACACCCGCAAAGTCCACACCGACATCTCCTACCTCGCCTGTGCGCGCAAACTGCTTTCCGCGCAAGACGCGGTATTCCCGCAATTTGCCACGCACAACGCCTACACTTTGGGCGCAATCTACCAAATGGGCAAAGGCAAAGATTTTGAACACCAATGCCTGCACGGTATGGGCGAAACCCCTGTACGACCAAGTAGTCGGTCCGCAAAACTTAGGCCGCCGCGTGCGCGTGTACGCCCCGGTCGGCACACACGAAACCCTGCTCGCCTACTTGGTGCGCCGCCTGTTGGAAAACGGCGCGAACTCATCTTTCGTCAACCAAATCGTTGATGAAAACATCAGCATCGACCGCCTGATTAAGAGCCCGTTCGACACCATCGCCGAACAAGGCATCCACCTGCACAACGCCCTGCCGCTGCCGCGCGATTTGTACGGCAAATGCCGTCTGAACTCGCAAGGCGTGGACTTGAGCAACGAAAAACGTATTACAGCAGCTTCAAGAACAGATGAACAAAGCCGCCGCGCAAGACTTCCACGCCGCATCCATCGTCAACGGCAAAGCTCGCGATGTCGGCGAAGCACAACCGATTAAAAATCCTGCCGACCACGACGACATCGTCGGCACAGTCAGCTTTGCCGATGCCGCGCTTGCCCAAGAAGCGATTGGCGCAGCCGTTGCCGCGTTCCCCGAATGGAGTGCGACACCTGCCGCCGAACGCGCAGCCTGCTTGCGCCGTTTTGCCGACCTGTTGGAACAACACACACCTGCATTGATGATGTTGGCCGTCCGCGAAGCCGGTAAAACCTTGAACAACGCCGTCGCCGAAGTGCGCGAAGCCGTCGATTTCTGCCGCTACTACGCAAACGAAGCCGAAAAACACCCTGCCTAAAGACGCCAAAGCTGTCGGCGCGATTGTCGCCATCAGCCCGTGGAACTTCCCGCTCGCCATCTTTACCGGCGAAGTCGTTTCCGCATTGGCAGCCGGCAACACCGTCATCGCCAAACCTGCCGAACAAACCAGCCTGATTGCCGGTTACGCCGTTTCCCTGATGCACGAAGCGGGCATTCCGACTTCCGCCTTGCAGCTTGTCCTCGGTGCAGGCGATGTCGGCGCGGCGCTGACAGGCGATCCACGCATCGGCGGCGTGATTTTCACCGGCTCGACCGAAGTGGCGCAACTGATTAACAAAGCCCTTGCCAAACGCGACGACAGCCCCGTCTTGATTGCCGAAACCGGCGGACAAAACGCCATGATTGTCGATTCCACCGCACTTGCCGAACAAGTCTGCGCCGACGTATTGAACTCCGCCTTCGACAGCGCGGGACAACGCTGCTCCGCCCTGCGTATCTTGTGCGTCCAAGAAGACGTTGCCGACCGTATGCTCGACATGATCAAAGGCGCGATGGACGAACTCGTCGTCGGCAAACCGATTCAACTCACCACCGATGTCGGCCCCGTCATCGATGCCGAAGCGCAGCAAAACCTGTTGAACCACATCAACAAAAATGAAAGGCGTTGCCAAGTCTTACCACGAAGTCAAAACCGCTGCCGATGTCGATTCCGAAAAATCCACGTTCGTCCGCCCCATCCTGTTTGAATTGAACAACCTCAACGAACTGCAACGCGAAGTCTTCGGCCCCTGTCCTGCACGTCGTCCGCTACCGCGCCGACGAACTCGACAGCATCATCGACCAAATCAACAGCAAAGGCTACGCCCTGACCCACGGCGTACACAGCCGCATCGAAGGCACGGTACGCCACATCCGCAGCCGCATCGAAGCCGGCAACGTTTACGTCAACCGCAACATCGTCGGCGCAGTCGTCGGCGTACAGCCCTTCGGCGGACACGGTCTGTCCGGCACAGGTCCCAAAGCAGGCGGTTCGTTCTACCTGCAAAAACTGACCCGCGCCGACGAATGGGTTGCCCCGACCCTGAGCCAAATCGGACAGGGCAGACGAAGCCGCGCTCAAACGCCTCGAAGCACTGATTCACAAGCTGCCGTTTAATGCGGAAGAGAAAAATCAGCGGCATCGGCATTGGGACACGCCCGCATCCGCACCCTGCGCCAAGCAGAATCCGTCTTGGTCGGCCCGACCGGCGAGCGCAACAGCATCTCATGGCACGCGCCAAAAACGCGTTTGATACACGGCGGCAGCACGGTTCAAGCCTTTGCCGCACTGACCGAACTTGCCGCCTCCGGCGTACAGGCAGTGGTCGAACCCGACAGCCCCTTGGCTTCCTACACTGCCGACTTGGAAGGTCTGCTGCTGGTCAACGGCAAACCCGAAACCGCCGGCATCAGCCACGTTGCCGCCCTGTCGCCTTTGGACAGCGCGCGCAAACAGGAACTTGCCGCCCACGACGGCGCACTCATCCGCATCCTCCCGTCCGAACAAGGCTTGGACATCCTGCAAGTGTTTGAAGAAATCTCTTGCAGCGTCAACACCATCAGCCGCCGGCGGCAACGCCAGCCTGATGGCGGTTGCCGACTGATTTTGCCAAAACCGCCCGAGCGCGGCCTCATGATCAAATGCCGTCTGAAAACCTTTCAGACGGCATTTTTGATGCACTTACCGTTTACAGGCACAGTGCGGGCGTAAGGAAATACCCGAACCGTCATTCCCGATAACACCGTCATCTTGAAACCCGTCATTTCCCGCGCAGGCGGGAATCTAGGTCTGTCGGTGCGGAAACTTATCAGGTAAAAACGGTTTCTCCAACCCCTGTGTTCTAGATTCCCACTTTCGTGGGAATGACGTGGTGCAGGTTTCCGTGCGGATGGATTCGTCATTCCCGCGCAGGCGGGAATCCAATCCGTTCCGTTGCGTAGGCCAGTTGCTACGGGGTTTATACGGTTTTGTCCAAGAGATTGGGTTTTGATTTGAATCGGTGGGCTGAAACCCACGGCCCGCTGATTCCCTCGACACCGATGCCGTCTGAACCTTCAGACGGCATTTTTGATGCACTTACCGTTTACAGGCACAGGGGCGGGCGTAAGGAAATACCCTGAACCGTCATTCCCGATAACACTGTCATCTTGAAACTCGTCATTCCCGCGCAGGTGGGAATCTAGGTCTGTCGGTGCAGGAACTTATCAAATAAAATGGCTTCTTCAACCCTGCGGTTTCTAGATTCCCACTTTCGTGGGAATGACGGGATGCAGGTTCGTGGGAATAACGTGGTGCAGGTTTCCGTGCGGATGGATTCGTCATTCCCGCGCAGGCGGGAATCTAGGTCTGTCGGTGCGGAAACTTATCGGATAAAACGGTTTCTTAAGATTTTGCGTCCTGGATTCCCACTTTCGTGGGAATGACGGAATGTAGGTTTGTGGGAATGACGTGGTGCAGATTTCCGTGCGGATGGATTCGTCATTCCCGCGCAGGCAGGAATCTAGGTCTGTCGGTGCGGAAACTTATCAGGGTAAAAACGATTTTTCCAACCCTGCGTTCTGGATTCCCACTTTCGTGGAATGACGGGATGTAGGTTCGTGGGAATGACGGAATGTAGGTTCGTGGAATGACGCGGTGCAGGTTTCCGTATGGATGGATTCGTCATTCCCGCGCAGGCGGGAATCTAGAGTTGTCGGTGCAGAAACTTATCGGATAAAAACGGTTTCTTGAGATTTTACGTTCTAGATTCCCACTTTCGTGGGAATAACGGAATGTAGGTTCGTGGGAATGACGCGGTGCAGGTTTCGTATGGATGGATTCGTCATTCCCGCGCAGGCGGGAATCTAGGTCTGTCGGGGCGGAAAACTTATCGGGTAAAACGGTTTCTTAAGATTTTGCGTCCTGGATTCCCACTTTCGTGGGAATGACGCCGTATGGATGGATTCGTCATTCCCGCGCAGGCGGGAAATCTAGGTCTGTCGGGGCGGAAACTTATCGGATAAAAACGGTTTCTTGAGATTTTTACGTTCTAGATTCCCACTTTCGTGGGAATGACGGAATGTAGGTTTGTGGGAATGACGAAATGTAGGTTCGTGGGAATGACGCGGTGCAGGTTTCCGTGTGGATGGATTCGTCATTCCCGCGCAGGCGGGAAATCTAGGTCTGTCAGTGCGGAAACTTATCGGGTAAAAACGGTTTCTTGAGATTTTGCGTTCTGGATTCCCACTTTCGTGGGAATGACGGGATGTAGGTTCGTAGGAATGACGCGGTGCAGGTTTCCGTGCGGATGGATTCGTCATTCCCGCGCAGGCGGGAATCTAGGTCTGTCGGTGCAGGAACTTATCGGATAAAAACGGTTTCTCCAACCCTGCGTTCTAGATTCCCACTTTCGTGGAATGACGGAATGTAGGTTCGTGGGAATGACGGCGGAGAAGTTTCTGCTTTCCCGACAAATGCCCACTCTCGTGGGAATGAAGGCTGCCGCATTAAATAGCAAACGAATCATTTTCAAATAAAAAAAGCCTGTCTGACGACAGGCTTTTTGTTGATACCAATCTTTTCAGATTAGAATTTGTGACGCAGACCAACCATGCTGGCAGTACTGGTCCTTTTTAGTATCACCTTTGCCTTCTTTCAACCAACCGGCAGAAACCAGAGCGGAAGTGCGTTTGGAGAAGTCGTAGTCGGCACCAACGATAACTTGGTCGTATTGATAACGTGCTTCTTTCACGCCATTCACTTTAGCTTTGAAGCCGTGGGCGTAAGAAACACGAGGCGTTACGTTGCCGAAACGGTAGCGGCAGTAGCGGCAACTTGAGTTTGCTCGTGTTTTTTTACCTTGTTCAGCAGCACCTTCGTTGTTTTTAGCAGCTTCATGCTGACCGGCAACAGAAACGTACAGGTCATTGGCATCGTAACCGGCAACTACGCGGTGTACTTGGTAATCCCTTAACAGCATGGGCACCTGAAGTACCTGCTGCAACACGTTCTGCATCATTGTTCAAATCAGCATATTTGGCAAAAGAGCCTGCGTATTGACCGAAGAAACCGGCATTTTCGTATTTCAGACCGGCGTGGTAAGACTCACGGCTGGACTGCTTATGTGTGTATTTGTCCTTATCATTCGCATTGTCGCGCGGAACGTATTGTACGCTGCCGCTGAAGCCTGCAAATACGGGAGAGTCGTAGCGTACGGAGATTTCACGGCTTTCTACACGGCCGATAGTACCCAGTCCCAGTATATCTTCGGTGTTAGAACCAGATTCCCATGCATTGACGTTGTCGCCGCTGTCTTTCAATACGGTGTTCAGATTACCGGCGCGGACGGTACCGAAGTCGCCTTTCAAAGCCGATAAAGGATTGGCGGTTACCCCAGCCGCTGTTAGTGCCGGCGATGGAGGCTTTTTGTTCCAACTGCCAAATGGCTTTCAAGCCGTTGCCGAAGTCTTCTTGACCTTTGAAACCGATTTTTAGAACCGAAGTCGGCAATTTGGGTTGCGGTTTTAGATTTTCCGCCTTGATCTTTATATTCAGCAGCATCTTTTACGCGAGAAACTTCTACGCCTGCTTTAATTGTACCGTACAGGGTAACGTCAGCCATCGCTGCAACAGGCAGAGCTGCCAAAGTCAGAGCAATCAGAGATTTTTCATTGCTGTATTCCTTTTCGTAGTTAAGAAATTTAAGCAGACCTAACTTTCCAATCCGCTTAGGGCTTTTTACACCTACCGCCGAGGGGTTCGGCGATTTCATGTCTGAAACTATAAATGTTCCTGTCTGAAAAACAAACTTCTGCCTGTTTTTGTGTGGAATCCGATGTGCATTTTGAAGGGCGGATAGAGATATTATGAATATTTTTGTTTTATAACATATGGTTATTTAAAAATTTTTAAGATTTGCATTTTTACAACACTTACTTGGGAAGGCATTGAGGGCATTGCAAACCGGGGGTTATAAAGACAGCAAAAACGCACACACGGTTTCTTTTCGGAACGGGCGGATGTGAAACCCGACCCTGCGGCAGGGATATAGTGGATTAACAAAAATCAGGACAAGGCGACGAAGCCGCAGACAGTACAAATAGGACGGAACCGATTCACTTGGTGCTTCAGCACCTAGAGAATCGTTCTCTTTGAGCTAAGGCGAGGCAACGCTAACCGTCATTCCCGCCACTTTTTCGTCATTCCCGCGCAGGCGGGAATCCAAACTTGTCCGCACGGAAACTTATCGGATAAAACGGTTTCTTAGATTCCACGTTCTAGATTCCCGCCTGCGCGGGAATGACGGCTGCAGATGCCCGACGGTCTTTATAGTGGATTAACAAAAATCAGGACAAGGCGACGAAGCCGCAGACAGTACAAATAGTACGGCAAGGCGAGGCAACACCGTACTGGTTTAAAGTTAATCCACTATAATGAACACAATCAATTCAGACTATTCAATCAGGCAAACATTTCCTGCAATACTGCAAACAGTTTTTTTCAGCCGTACTGTTGTCTAAATTTCCAAGATGTTTGACCAATCTGGCTTTTATCCACAGCCCCTAATCTGTTCGGGCAAAAAGCAAACCGTCTTTATCCTGAAAGCGGACATTGACGCGGAACGGGGCAGGACGGCTTCCGCTCGTCATAGGAACGATCAGCACAGTCTTGAGATAGTTGTGTATTTCAGGAGGAGATACTACGACACAAGGACGTGTCTTTTTTTGATTTCGCTTCCTACGGTCGGGTCTAAGGAGACCAGATAGATTCCGCCGCGTACTACCATATCCATTCTTTATCCGCTTCGTTTTCAATTTCGGAAAAATGCTCCTGCTCGGTTTCGACAAGCATTGCGGCAGCTTCTGCCCATCCCCTGCGAACGGTAGGACAGCTTAAAAATAATATTGCCCTTTTCAACTGTAACAGCCAAGCTGTCCACTGCCCCTATTTGACTCAATAATGATTTGGGCAGAATCACTCCTTGCGAGTTTCCCATTTTGCGTATGTTGAGAATCATATACGTACCATATTTACTAGTTTATGTAATAACAATGTTATTACCTTGATGAGGTAGTGTCAACATTGAAAAAGATTGCCTGACAGTTTGTCCGATTTCAAAATCTCCGTGACAAGAATGTTTTAAAAGCCATTCGGGGATTTGGGGGCGGATGATGCCGTATGCCTCGGGATAGTCGACGCCGGTCAGGTAGAGTCCGTCGGGCATGAAGGTCGGCGGGGCTTTGAGGCGGCTGCGTTCTTGAATCAGTGCGGCGAAGCCTTCGACGCTGAGTCTGCCGCTGCCGACATAAACGAGCGCGCCCATGATGTTGCGTACCATGTGGTGCAAAAAGGCGTTGCCGTGCAAATCGAGGCGGACGAGTCCTGCGCTTTGGGTAAGGTCGGCGCGGTAAATGGTTTTGACGGGGATTTTGCTTGGCACTCGGCGGCGCGGAAGCTGGAGAAGTCTTGTTCGCCGATCAAATAGGCGGCAGCCTGCCGCATCTGCCCGATGTCGAGTTTGAGGTGTGTCCAGCCTGCCCTGTTTTTTTGAGCAGCGGGGAACGGACGGGGGCGGATTCGAGCAGGTAGCGGTAGTGTCGTCCGTATGCGTCGAAGCGGGCGTGAAATTCGGGTGCGACCTGTTGGGCGTGCAAAACGGCAATGCCTTCGGGCAGGTTGGCGTTCACGCCGCGTATCCATGCCTGAACCGGACGGACGGCAGTTGTGTCGAAGTGGACGACTTGGGCGGTGGCGTGCACGCCGGTATCGGTTCTGCCGGCAACAATGGTGGAAACTGCTTCCCCTGCGATTTGGGCAAGTGCGTTTTTCCAATGCCGTCTGAACGGTCGGTACGCCGCCCGCTTGTTTCTGCCAGCCGTAAAAACGGCTGCCGTCGTAGGATAGGGTCAATGCCCAGCGTTGTTTTTGTGCGGTATCCATCGGGTTTGGGATTCGGATAAATGTTCAGACGGCATTGTATCGCAGATTTTGCAGGGAAACGGCAAACGCCCGGGGTGCGCGGCGTTGTTTGGGGAGATGTTCGGGGTTGGTTGGATACAGAGTGCGCCGCAGGGTGGGCTTCAGCCCACCGATTCCACCGTCTTCACCGATTCCGTTTGATTCGCCGATTCCAACGATTCCGTCAATGTTGCCAAACCCACCGTTTTTACCGACTCTGTTTTTCAGACGGCATCGGTTTGCCGGCATTTGCGGGGTTGGTTTGATTGGCGGGATTGGTGGGCTGAAGCCCCCTTGCATATTGGAATCACCGTATCAGTAGCAACAAACCGCCCGACCGCCACCCGCGCCCACCCAAGGCAGACAACCGTTGCGTAGCTCAGGGAGCGGCAGGGCAACCCATCGACACAACCGGACAGTTGCCAAACAACACAACCGAATGCAAGACAGGTTGATGATGAGTACCCGATACCATTACGCAGGTATAGTGAATTAACAAAAACCAGTACAGCGTTGGCTCGCCTTGTCCTGATTTAAATTTAATTCACTATATCGACATTGCCAAACGAAACTTCGTCATCGCCGTTTCGTCTTTGTCTAAAACCAAAACCGAAACCAACAACCCCAAAGGTATCGCCCATGCCGTCGAATACCTTAAAAAACACAAGGTCGCACTCATCGTGATGGAAAGTACCGGAGGTCTCGAAATCCCCGCCGCCAAAGCTATCCACCGAGCAGGCATAGCCGTGATTATCGCCAACCCGCGTCAGACGCATCAGTTTGCCCAATTGCAGCCGCTGACCAAAAACCGACGCCAAAGATGCCAAAATGCCCGCCTTCTTCGCACAGATGACGGTACAGAAAGAAGATTGGCAAACCATGCTCTACCACCCGCCCACCGAAGTGGAAGAAGTGTTGGAAGCCTTGGTTAACCGCCGCAACCAACTGGTGGATATGCGGACTGCCGAGAAAAACCGTCTGCATCAGGTTCATGAAACGCAAGTCGAAAGCGTCAAACAACTGATTGCCCATTTTGACCGGCTGATTGACGAATTGGACAAACAAATCGACGACCACACCCACACGCATTTTGACGGCAAAGCCCAAGTGGCGGAGCAAATCAAAGGCATCGGTTCGATAACGACGGCTACGCTGATGGCGATGCTACCTGAATTGGGGCGGCTGTCGCACAAACGGATAGCGAGTCTGGTCGGCATTGCCCCGCACCCGGGGAGAGCGGGGAAACCAAATTCAAAAACCGCTGCTTTGGCGGAATGTCTGCGGTACGTAAGGCGCTGTATATGGCTACCGTGGTAGCGACACGTTTTGAACCGCTTATTCGGGATTTCTACCAATGCCTGCTGTCCAAGGGTAAGCCGTATAAGGTTGCCGTTACGGTATGTATGCGCAAACTGCTGACGATATTGAATGCCCGGATGCGTGATTATTTTGCCGAAAACGATACCGCCGAAAAACGGTATCCGGACGGCTTGATTTGAGTTTTGGTATTTTTGCCCGACGGGGTGAAAAAAATACAGTTGCTACGGCTCGATGATTCCTCGACACCGATGCCGTCTGAACCTTCAGACGGCATTTTTGATGCACTTGCCGTTTACAGGCGCGGGGCGGGCGTAGAGAAATACCCGAACCGTCATTCCCGATAACACCGCAATCTTGAAACCCGTCCGACAACACCGCAATCTTGAAATCCGTCCGACAACACCGTAATCTTGAAACCCGTCATTCCCGCGCAGGCGGGAATCTGAGACCCTGTCCGCACAGAAACTTATCGGATAAAAACAGTTGCTCAAACCCTGCGTTCTAGATTCCCACTTTCGTGGGAATGACGGTTCAGTTGCGTAGGACTGAGTCGTCGAAAGGGGCGGATTCGATGGATTCAATGAAAACGGTAGAAATGTGGGATTGATGGAAATGGCGGGCTGAAGCCCACCCTACGGCTCGCTGATTCCCCGATACCGATGCCGTCTGAACCTTCAGACGGCATTTTTTTGATGCACTTGCCGTTTACAGACGCGGGGCGGGCGTGGAAATACCCGAACCGTCATTCCCGCGCAGGCGGGAATCCAGACCCGTCCGCACAGAAACTTATCGGATAAAAACAGTTGCTCAAACCCCGTAGTTCTAGATTCCCACTTTCGTGGGAATGACGTGGTGCAGGTTTCCGTATGGATGGATTCGTCATTCCCGCGCAGGCGGGAATCTAGACCCTGTCCGCACAGAAACTTATCGGATAAAAACAGTTGCTCAAACCCCAGTGTTCTAGATTCCCACTTTCGTGGGAAATGACGTGGTGCAGGTTTCCGTATGGATGGATTCGTCATTCCCGCGCAGGCGGGAATCCAGACCTGTCCGCACAGAAACTTATCAGATAAAAACAGTTGCTCAAACCCCGCGTTCTAGATTCCCACTTTCGTGGGAATGACGGGTTCAGTTGCGTAGGGCTGGGTCGTCGAAAGGGGCGGATTCGATGGACTCAATGAAAACGGTAGAAATGTGGGATTGATGGAAATGGCGGACTGAAGCACACCCTACGGTTTCGCTGGATTCTCGCCTGCGCGGGAATGACGGGATTACAGGTTGCTGTTTTTGGATTTCTGTTTTTAAGTTGCTGTTTCGGGTTGTTGTTTTTGTGGAAATGCCGAAGTTTTAGATTGCGATAACTCATCGACAAACAACCCCTCCGCCGTCATTCCCACGGAAGTGGGAATCTAGAAATGAAAAGCAACAGGCATTTATCGGAAATGACTGAAATTCAATACCGCAAAAATCTACCCGAAATGATATAGTGGATTAACAAAAATCAGGACAAGGCGACGAAGCCGCAGACAGTACAAATAGTACGGAACCGATTCACTTGGTGCTTCAGCACCTTAGAGAATCGTTCTCTTTGAGCTAAGGCGAGGCAACGCCGTACTGGTTTTTTTGTTAATCCACTATAAAAACCCCTCCGCCATTATGAAGACAAATTGCGGCATAAAAATGCCGTCTGAAATGCTGTTCGGCAGTTTCAGACGGCATTTTGCTCAAACTTTATCAGGCGTAATGGCGCGTTTCGCCTTCTCCGCCGACATTCTCTGCACAGCGTTTGCAGATGGTTTCATGGCCTGCAACTGCGCCCACATCGTGGGTGTAGTGCCAGCAGCGTTCGCATTTTTCGCCGTCGCTGGCTTTGGCAGTAACGGCAAGTTCATCGCCTACTTTCACTTTGGCTTTAGACACCAGCAAAGCAAAACGTAATTCTTCGCCCAAAGTGTTCAGATAGTCGGCAATTTCTTCTGGAGCCGTAATTTCGGCTTCTGCTTGCAATGAAGAACCAACGGTTTTGTCCGTACGCAAAGGCTCGATAGCGGCGGTTACCGCTTCGCGTGCTTCGCGGATTGCCGTCCATTTTTTCACCAGTTCGGCTTCGGCTTTTTCGTTGATAGGCGGGAACTCATGCCAGGTGTGGAAGAGGACGCTGTCTTCTTCGCCGCCGCCGATGATGTCCCACGCTTCTTCGCCGGTGAAGCACAAAATCGGTGCAATCAAGAGAACCAGGCTGCGCGTGATGTGGTACAGGGCGGTTTGCGCGCTGCGGCGGGCGTGGCTGTCGGCTTTGGTGGTATAGAGGCGGTCTTTCAGGATGTCGAGGTAGAACGCGCCCAAATCCTCCGAACAGAAAGAAACAATGTCTTTTACAGCAAAGTGGAAGGCATAGCGCGGATAGAAGTCGCCTGCCAGACGCTCTTGCAGCTGACGTGCCAATACCAAGGCATAGCGGTCGATTTCCACCATGTCTGCCTGTTGCACGGCATCTTCAATAGGATTGAAGTCGCTGAGGTTGGCAAACAGGAAGCTCAAAGTATTGCGGATACGGCGGTAGCTTTCGGTTACGCGCTTTGAGGATTTCTTTTGAAATCGCCAATTCGCCGCTGTAATCGGTGGATGCCGCCCACAGACGCAGGATGTCCGCGCCAAACTCATTATAGACTTCTTGCGGCGCGACGACGTTGCCGATGGATTTCGACATTTTGCGCCCTGTTTTGGTCAACCACGAAACCGTGGGTCAGCAGCTGTTTATACGGTGCGCGACCCATTGATGAGGCGCAGCCGGTCAGCATAGACGATTGGAACCAGCCGCGGTGTTGGTCGCCGCCTTCGAGGTATAAGTCAGCCGGCCATTCCAATTCTTCGCGTTGTTTCACAACGGAATAATGGGTCGAGCCTGAGTCGAACCATACGTCCATCGTATCGGAAAGTTTGTCGTAATTTTCGCAATCTTCCGCGCTCAAGAGTTCGCTCTTATCGAGAGAGAACCACGCTTCGATGCCTTTTTCCTTCGATTTTTCAGTGCAACTTTTTCCAACAAAGCTCGGCAGAGTTCGGATGCAGTTCGCCCGGTTTCTTTGTGAACAAAGAAAGTCATCGGCGTGCCCCAATAGCGTTGGCGTGAAACCACCCAGTCAGGGACGGCCTTCAATCATCGCTTCCAAACGCGCACGACCCCATGATGGGAAGAATTCGGTGTCGTCCACGGCTTTGATGGCTTTGTCACGCAGGGTTTTACCGTCGGCACCTGCTTTGTCCATACCGACAAACCATTGGCCCGTCGCGCGGTAAATCAGCGGCGTTTTGTGGCGCCAGCAGTGGGCGTAGCTGTGTTCGATTTTGCTGCTTGCCAAGAGGTTGCCGGTTTCTTCCAACCATTGCAGGATAACGGGATTCGCTTCCCAAACGCTCATGCCGGCAACACGCGGCGTTTCGCTGATGTATTTGCCTTCGGCGTTTACAGGGTTGTAAAGCTCGATGCCGTATTTGTTGCAGACAGCGTAGTCTTCCAGACCGTGTGCGGGGGCGGTGTGTACCAAGCCGGTACCGGCATCGGTAGTCACATGGTCGCCGTTGAGCATGGGAATATCGCGTTCGAGGAACGGATGATTCATGTGCAGGTTTTCCAGCTTGTCGCCTGTGGTTTCTGCCAATACTTTCAGGTCGTCTGAAGCAAAGCCGTAACGTTTGAGCGCATCTTCTGCCAAATCTTTGGCCAATACCAATTTGCCTTTAGGGCGTATCAATCAGTTGATACACCACGTCTGCGCCAGCAGACACGGCTTGGCTCGCAGGCAAAGTCCAAGGCGTGGTTGTCCAGATGACGGCAAACGCTTTTTCCTTCGATGCCTGCCAAACCGAATGTGGCGGCAAGCGCGACGGTATCTTTAAACGGATAGGCAACGTCAATCGCGGGCGATACTTTGTCTTTGTATTCCACTTCCGCTTCAGCCAGCGAAGAACCGCAGTCCAAGCAGAACTGAACCGGTTTCGCGCCGCGGTAGAGATAGCCGGACTTGTAGATTTCACCTAGCATACGCACGGTATCGGCTTCGGTTTTGAAATCCATGGTCAGGTAAGGATTGTCCCAGTCGCCCAACACGCCCAAGCGGATAAAGTCTTTTTTCTGGCGGGCAATCTGTTCGGCGGCGTATTCGCGGCACAATTCGCGGAAACGGGCTTTAGGGCATGTCTTTGCCGTGCAGTTTTTCTACCATCACTTCGATAGGCAAACCGTGGCAGTCCCAGCCCGGTACATAAGGCGCATCGAAACCGGCTTGGGTTTTGCTGCGGATAATGATGTCTTTGAGGATTTTGTTAACGGCATGACCGATGTGGATGTCGCCGTTGGCATACGGAGGACCGTCGTGCAGAATAAATTTCGGACGGCCTTTGGCGATTTCGCGCAGTTTTTGGTAGCGTTTTTTTGCTCGTACCAGCTTTTTCAGCCATGCAGGCTCGCGCTTGGCAAGATTGCCGCGCATCGGAAACGGGCTCTCGAGCAGGTTGACGGTTTTACTGTAATCGGTCATTTTTAATCTCTATTGTTACAATATTTCGGTTTCAGACGGCCTGATTGCTCATTTTTAAAAGGAACAGGCCGTCTGAAAAAATTGGAAGGATTTTATTGTAGCTTAATTATCTTGTTTTATATAAGATGAAGATCTTAAATAGAAGAATGAATAAAAAGCCACCTGAGTTTTTCAGATGGCTTTGACATGAAAAATACAAAATGGTTATGCAGCCAGTTTATCTTCACGATATTCAATACTATTATCAATAGTAGAGGCTATTTCCTGAATTTTTAGACTCAACTGCCAGAGACAGTTGTTCTAAAGATGACAGCATTTCAATAATTGAATTAGCTAAGTTAATATCCATAGTGAGTCTCCTAGAATTTAGGTAGTTAGAGTCAGATAATTGCTTGTTTATCAAGCATAGACTTATAATAATTGCAAGCTTCGAAATCGTTAGCTTGCATAGCCAACATTATTTGTTCCATTACTAAAAACGGTTTGTCGAGAATTCAATAAAACCCGCTCTGTCTCATAAATTTGAGTCTTATCTGCATTTATGAATGGAAGGATATTAGTAAGACTGTCAAATGTCGATACCATTTTTCTTCAGCATTACAAGAACTTGATCAACAGATGGATCTATTGAGTTATTTACCAACTGGTAGTCATAACCATCCTTATTAATTGCGCCTAAAATAAGCTGGGCACTATTAAAAAACACGCTCCCATACTGTATTCGAAGTTTCTACGATATCCTTTAGTAACGCTTGATCTATTGTCCCTGTGTTCATATTCTGGCACTTCCCATCAAAAATTTCAAGTTAATTTTGTACAAATTTGCAAAGCTTGCCATTATATCACCTTTTAAAAGGAAAAAGGTATTTAGATTGAATTCAATCTCCTATAGCATAAAAGTATATACCTTTTTATACCGTTTATATATTATTAATGTGCTGTTTGGGGTTCATTTAAAAATAACTTAAAATAATCTACTGTGGTTATCATGACAAATTGTCTTGATTTTATAAGCTTCTAGAAGCGTTTCTATGCTTCCCAAACCCTCGCATCTTCCATATCTTGCAAAAATTTGGGTTTTCAATGCTTCGATACTCTCAAATTTTTCTCGTCACGCAGTTTGTGCAGGAAGCGGACGTTCAGCCGTTGTCCGTACAGGTCGCCTTGAAAGTCGAACAGGTGGACTTCCAGCTTTTGAGAACAGCCGCTCTCAACAGTGAGATTGAAGCCGAAGCTCGCCACGCCGCGCCGCGTGCCGAATGCGCCGTCTGCTTCGACGACAAACACGCCGCCGAGGGCATAACGGTGGCCGGGCAGGCGGATGTTGGCGGTCGGGGCGTTTAAGGTGCGCCCGAGTTTTCTGCCGTGCACCACCCTGCCCCCCCAAAACGTAGTCGTGTCCCAAAAGTTTTTTTCGCATAGGCAAGGTTGCCGTCTGAAAGGGCTTGTCGCACGGCGGTACTGCTGGTGCGGATGTCTTCGACGATGACGGAGGGCGTACGCTCGGTTTGCATATCGGGCTGTTGTGCCAAAAGTTCAAAACAGCCTTCCCGCCCCGCACCGAAACGGAAATCGTCGCCGACGAGCAAATAACGCGTATTCAAGGTTTGACGCAGCAGGGCGGTCGATAAACCCTTGCGCGGATATTTCGGAAAAATTTTTGATCGAAACGCAAAACCCAGACGGCATCGACGCAGCCTGTGCCTTCCAATAATTCGAGCTTGGTGCGCAGGGGGCTGATGCGGCACGGCGGCATCCTGCCGGTGCGGAGTGCGAAAAATTCTTTGGGTTGGGGTTCGAAAAACGACGGCCACGACGGGTAATCCGCGCGTATCGGCTTCGAGGCGGAGTTTTTGGAGGATGTGTTTGTGTCCGAGGTGTACGCCGTCGAAGTTACCTATGGTTACGGCGGCACCGTGCGGAAAGTCGGGCGCGTTGTGCCGCCCCAGCCTGATTTTCATTGTTATGTTCGGGTATGTGATGAAACAGGCGGTCATTGTAAACGGTATTGCGGTTTATAGACAGTAGGCACGTTCAGACGGCATATGCCGCCGCTTCTGACTACCACCACCAGGGACGGTAAAACGGATAGCCCCAATCGTCGTAATAGCGTGACAGGCGTACTTCTTTCAGCTGCTGTTGCGAGATGTAGTTCTGCCACGCCATTTTTGTAACAGGCTTGGAACATGGGATCGGAAAGCTTTTTCAGTATAGCGTGCTTTTAAATATCTGTCTTTCAGCATCAGGCATGGGCGCATACCCCTGAATCGAACTGACGGCGGATAAGCTGTGCGGCCTCGCGGTCGCATTGCGCTGCAAGGGCGACTTGCAGGTCCTGTTCGTAGCGTTGCTGTGCCTGACGGTATGCCGCCTGCTGTTCGGGTGTGGCGCAGGCAGTCAGTATGAGTATTGCGGCGACGGCCGCGATGTATCGGCGCATGGTGTTCTACCCTCCTCGGAAACAGATTCAATGTACGCTCTTTTTCAAAAAAATTTGTGAAGTTCGCCCCTAGATTGTTTTCGCTATAAAATGCGGTTCTTGAACATGCTTTCCGAACCGTCCGCCCATTATGAACGAATCCGACCGCCACGCCAAACACGCCCGCCGCAGCCGCCACCACATCCCACCGTTTTGGCAGGCCGACCGCCCCTACCTGCACGAACACCACATTTCGGATGCGCGTTTCCGCCGATTGGGCTACATCATGTCGCTGCTGGCAGGCGCAATCAATGCCGGCGGTTTTTGCATTTGCCCGCTACACGTCGCACGTTACCGGCTCGATGTCGCTGCTGGCGGACATGGTATATCTGAAGCAATGGACGGCGGCAGCGGTGGCGATGGTCAGCGTGTTGTGTTTCATCGCGGGTGCGGCGCATTCGGGCTGGGTGATTTTATGGACGCAGCAAATGCGCTTTCGGGGCAGCTACGGGTTGTCGATGTGGCTGGAAGCGGTTTACCTGCTGGTTTTCGGCCTGTTCGGCATTACCGCGCTGCAATGGGATACGGACGGAGGCTTGGTCTTCCCTTCCCTCGCGCTGTTCTTGCTCTGCTTCATCATGGGGATGCACAACACAGTCATGACGCTTTTTATCGGGCGGCGCCATCCGCTCGACCCACATGACGGGTACGGCGACCGACTTGGGCATCGAAATCTCGCGCGCCCTGTATTACTCCAAAACCCACCATCCCCGCTTGCCGCACGTCCGCGTCAACAAACCCAAAATGTGGCTGCTCAGCGGCATGATGCAGGCCTTTCTGCTCGGCGGCATCATCGGTGCGTGGGGCTACCATAAAATCGGACACCACTTCGCCCCTGCCCGTTTCAGCGGTATTGCTGATACTGGGTGCTGGCTCGGTCGGTTACGACGTCAAGGTCCGTTTTTTTGTGGATATGGCGGAAGTTTCGGCGCAAATACCGACAAACCGGTGTTGTTTCGGGAAAAAAATCGGGTAATTTCAGGTTAACGCCGCTTATTTGGACGGCATGATTGTTTATCATCGGCCTTTATACCCGAAAAAGGACACATTATGACTTTCTTCAAACCCTTTTACCGTCGTGCTGACCGCATCCGCACTCGCGCTTTCCGGCTGCGTTGCCGACCCTGTAACCAGACAGCAGTCCCCAAGCAAATCCGCCATGTACGGTTTGGGCGGCGCGGCAGTGTGCGGCATCGTCGGCGCACTGACCCACAGCGGCAAAGGCGCACGCAATTCCGCGCTTGCCTGCGGCGCAATCGGCGCGGGCATCGGCGGTTATATGGACTATCAGAGCAGCGGCTCCGCCAAAGCCTTACCGGCACACAAGTCCAGGTTCAACGCCAAGGTAACCAGATTAAGCTGGTAATGCCCGAAAAACGTTACCTTTGCCACCGGCAGCGCGGTTTTAAGCGACAATGCGCAATTTGCGCTGAATACTGCCGCACAAACGCTGGTGCAATATCCGGATACCACGCTGACCATCAACGGCCACACCGACAACACGGGTTCGGATGCCGTCAACAACCCGCTTTCGCAACACCGCGCCCAAGCGGTTGCCTACTATCTGCAATCCCGCGGCGTGGCGGCTTCGCGACTGGCGGTTTTACGGCTACGGCTCGCATATGCCTGCCGCTTCCAACGCTACGGCTGAAGGCCGAGCGCAAAAACCGCCGCGTCGAAATCCTGATTAACCCCGACCAACGCGCCGTTAATGCTGCACAGCAAATGTAAGCCCCTGCGCAAAGGAATGCCGTCTGAACAACCTTCAGACGGCATTTTCCATATCCGCAAGCGCAGCCGTACTTCCTTTTTCCCCGACTGTAATTCTATGGATAACGTCTCGCCGTTTGCCGGGGAAACCGCGGATTGCAGCTGATGGCGGACAAGCGCAGTCCAACCTTGCAGACGTTACCGCCATACCGCGATACCCCTGCAACCTCATCGTTTAAACGGATATTCAATCAAAATGCCGTCTGAAACCCTGCGAATTTTCAGACGGCATTTATCTTTCCTGAATTATAAATCGAATTCCGCCGCCACGGGCGCGTGGTCGCTCGGACGCTCCAGCGCGCGCGTCTCCAAATCGACGCGGACATCCTTCAAAAACGGCCTCCATTTCGGATGTAACCAATATATGGTCGATACGCAGGCCCAGTTTGCGTTGGAACATCGCGCCGCGATAGTCGAACCAGGTATAGAACGCGCCTTCGGGATGGACTTGGCGCAGGCTGTCGATCAATCCCAAATCCAGCAGATTTTGAAACCACTGCCGTTCGACGGACGAACAGTGGATTTTTTTCATACCATTTTTCAGGGTCGTAACAGTCCGCATCGGCAGGCGCGATATTGAAATCGCCCAGCAGCACCAGTTTGCCGTAGCGGGTCATTTCATCGCGGACAAACTCCGTCAGTGCGGCAAACCACTGTTCCTTATATTTGAATTTGGGGCTGTCCAAAGCCTCGCCGTTGACGCAATAGACATTGATGACGCGCACGCCGCCGACGGTAGCCGCAATCACGCGGCGTTGCGGATCGTCCGGCAGCGCGGGCAGCCCGATATACACGTCTTCCGGCGCGCTGCGGCTGACAATTGCCACGCCGTTGTAGGGTTTTCTGCCCGCTCCAAACACAGTGCCAGCCCATCATCTGCAAGGCGGCGGCGGGAAACTTGTCCTGATCGAGTTTGAGTTCCTGCAAAACCAAAAATATCGGGCGGATTGTCGGCAAGCAGGTTTTGCACCTGCGGCAGCCGCACATTGAGCGAATTGACATTCCAAGTGGTGATTTTCATAACATTTCCGAAAAATGCTGTCTGAAACGTTCAGACGGCAAAAGGAAAGGATTCTAACACTATGCCGCGCGTTTGTTTTTCCAAATCGCGAACCGTGTGCAGAATCGCCGCCGCGTCTTCGGAAACCAGGCGGTATTCGATAATGCGGTGGTAACGCGTGAAATCGACTAGACCTTCCACGCGCAGGCGGTTCAAATGGTTGGAAACTGCGGTAGCCGACAGGGATAAGGATTTTGCCAGTTCGACGATATTGCGTTCGCTGTCCAACAGTTGGATCAGTATCGCCATACGTTCGGGATGCGCCATAAGTTTGAGTATGGTGTGGAGCGGTATTGTGTTCATCGGTATTCCTAAAAGCCTTTTTCCCGCCTCGCCAAGCGGATTGACGGGCGGCAGATATGGATGATTTTGATTATCTTTATAAATTGTATTATAAATCAATTGCTTATGGCTCATTGTACAGGATTGTATGTTCCTTTTTCCCACTATTTTTTTGCAAACAAGCGTAAAGACAGGCTTTCAGACGGCATAAAACCTCCGCCCCTACCCGCCCCTGCCGCCGAGTGGAATCACCCGTATTTTTTTAAGAAAACCATTATGGATATTTTCCGTGAATCAAGGTCGTTCTGCGCGACAAGCTGTCCAACGCCAACATCCGGTTCGGCATTTCATCATCGCCGCTGACGATACGGGCAAGATGTGTATCGGTCGTGCCTTCCTGACGATGCACCGCATCCTCGACAAGGAAAAACCAGATACATACCGATATGGCTTTAGCGTTGCCGACGGTAGTGAAAGACGCGGTGGTGGTATGTGCAGATATGGATGCATTGGATAGGTGTTCCGGCTGACCGCTCCGTTACTGCCGTATCTTTCGGCTACCGTTCATCAAATGGTTCCAATGCCGAAATTCCTAAATCGCGCCTGCCTGAAATGCTGTTTTTTTCTAAAGCATCACGACCTTCACGAAAAAAATGCCGTCTGAAGAATCTTTCAGACGGCATTTCTCCCTGAGGCAATAACCGGATTATGGTTAAGCAGTTCCTTTCCTGACACACCAAACAGCAGCCCTCACCCTAAACCTCACGCCACGAAATCCAAAGCCTATGTCCAACGAGCGGCTGCTGTGGGTCAGATAGCCGAGGGCGATGCCGTTCACGCCGGTTTGTGCCACGCGCTTTCAGGCGGTCGAAGCCGATGCCGCCCGATGCTTCGCAATAGATGGTGTGGGGGTGGGCGGTTTGCGTGTGGCAGCGGTTTGCCGCTTCTTTCAGGGTTTCGTCGTCCATGTTGTCCAGCAAAAATCCGTTCCGCACCCGCTGCGATGGCTTCATCCAGTTGTGCCAACGTGTCCACTTCGATTTCCACGCAGGTCAACGGTCCCGACAGCCTGTTTTGCCTGCCGCACGGTTTGGGCGATGCTGCCGCAATAGGCGAGGTGGTTGTCTTTGATGAGCACGGCGTCGTCCAAAGCCCATGCGGTGGTTTCACGCCGCCGCCCTGCCCTGACGGCGTATTTTTTTGCAGGACGCGCAGCAGGGGGATGGTCTTTGCGGCTGCACACGATGTCTGTCCCGTATTCGGCGACTTCGGCAACGGCACGCGCGGTGGCGGTGGCGATGCCGCTTAAGTGCGTGAGGTAGTTGAGCGCGGTGCGTTCGGCGGCGAGCAGGGCGCGGGCGTTGCCTTCGACGGCAGCCAGCGTCTGACCTGCGCGGACGGCTTTGTCCGTCTTGGATTTCGGCTTGGAAGCGGACGGACGGATCCATCGTCTGAAAGGCGAGGCGCGCCAAGTCCATGCTGGCGATGACGCCGTCTTCGCGGCTGATCGAGGAAAGAGTTTGGCGGTTTTGTCGGGCGTGATGACGGCGGCGGACGTAATGTCGCCGCGCCTGCCCAAATCTTCGCTCAAGGCTTGTTCCACCATGGGGCGCAACAGGGTGTCGGGCAGGGGGAAGAGGGTGTTTTCAAACGGCATGGGGTTTCCTTTGTTGAGAAAAAGATTGATGTTGCACCGATGGGGCAAAACTTCATTTTATAGTGGATTAAACTTTTAAACCAGTACGGCGTTGCCTCGCCTTAGCTCAAAGAGAACGATTCTCTAAGGTGCTGAAGCACCAAGTGAATCGGTTCCGTACTATCTGTACTGTCTGCGGCTTCGTCGCCTTGTCCTGATTTTTTTGTTAATCCACTATAGGCCGTCTGAAAACGGGCTAACGGCTGCCCAGCGGCAGTCCGATGTCCGAAATCAGCCTGTCGGGCAGGACGTCGTCGCGGAAGCGGTAAAGCTGCGCGGGACGGCCTTTGCTGCCCGATACGCCGGTATCCGACGGCTCGATGAGGTTTTGCTGCTGAATCTGGCGGCGGAAGTTTTGCTTGTGCAGCAATCTGCCGCTGATGGCTTCGACGCTGTTTTTGCAGTTGCAGCAGCGTGAATTCGGGCGGCATCAGTTCGAAAAATCACGGGGACGGTATTTGATTTTGGCACGCAGGCGGGACAGGGCGGTCGCCAGCACGCGGCGGTGGTCGTGGCGCATGGGCTGTCCCCGTGAGCGCGAAGTCGAAGTTTGCCTGCGGCTCGGCGGCTTCCGCTATCAGGCCGCTTTCATACAGCATTTCATAGCGTTGCAAAACGTATTCTTCCGACCAGTTTTCCGGCTCGACCCCCCAGCACAAATGAATGCGCTTGAGCCGCTTTTGGCGCACTTCCTCCGTGTCCGCCGAGTTTTGCCCAAATGCGCAGGCGGCTGACGATGGCGTCGCGCTGCCCGCCGTCGGTGCGCAAATCTTCCCACGGAAAATAGCCGTAGCAGTCCCTGCCATTTCGCATCCGGGATGCAGGATGCTGTCGGCTGCCTCGCGCACCAGCCCCAGATAGCTGACGTACAAGACAGGGCAGGCCGTGTTCGTTTGCGGCGGCGGTATCGACAAAGGTGTAAAGCTGTTCCACATAACCCATGGGCTGCGAAGTCTGCTTAGCGACCCACATCCTGACGCCCGCCTGCAAGGGAGTGGCGCAGGGGGCAAGCAGGGCCGTTGGGCAGCAGCGTGCCCTTGGGCAACGGTCAAATACCCGCAGGCCGCCGTCTGTAATGGCGATCAGTACAGGGAACCAGCTCGACGATGCTTTGCGGCGTGGCTTCGGTTTCAGGGATAGGCATCCATGCGTGGCTTTTCATTCAAGAGAAAAACCTTATTGTAAACCAAAGCGGTTTTCAGACGACCTTGCTTATTATACTCAAGTTGAGCATAATATAAAAAAACTAGTTTGAAACAGTAGACGGCAAACCTTTCATGCCGTCTGAAAAACAGCCACAAGGAAACATCATGCAAACCGCCGCCCGCCGCTCGTTCGATTACGATATGCCCCTCATTCAGACGCCGACTTCCGCCTGCCAAATCCGTCAGGCGTGGGCGAAGGTTGCCGACACGCCCGACCGCGAGACGGCAGGTCGTCTGAAAGACGAAATCAAGGCTTTGCTGAAGGAGAAAAAAACGCGGTCTTGGTGGCGCATTATTATGTTGATCCGCTGATTCAGGATTTGGCTTTGGAAACGGGCGGATGCGTGGGCGATTCGCTGGAGATGGCGCGTTTCGGCGCGGAACACGAAGCCGGTACGCTGGTGGTGGCGGGCGTGCGCTTTCATGGGCGAGAGCGCGAAAATTCTCTGCCCTGAAAAAAACGGTGCTGATGCCTGATTTGGAAGCGGAATGTTCTTTGATTTGGGTTGCCCGGAAGAGGCGTTTTCAGCGTTTTTGCGACCAACACCCCGACCGTACGGTGGTGGTGTACGCCAACACTTCCGCCGCCGTGAAAGCGCGTGCCGACTGGGTGGTAACGTCTTCGGTGGCGTTGGAAATCGTATCGTATCTGAAATCGCGCGGCGAGAAGCTGATTTGGGGACCCGACCGCCACCTCGGCGACTACATCCGCCGCGAAACGGGCGCGGATATGCTGTTGTGGCAGGGTTCGTGCATCGTCCACAACGAATTTAAAGGGCAGGAATTGGCGGCGTTGAAGGCGGAACATCCCCGACGCGGTGGTGCTGGTTCATCCCGAATCGCCGCAAAGCGTCATCGAACTGGGCGACGTGGTCGGCTCGACCAGCAAACTGCTCAAAGCCGCCGTATCGCGTCCCGAAAAAAATTCATCGTGGCGACCGACTTTGGGCATCCTGCACGAAATGCAAAAAGCAGGCGCCCGACAAAGAATTTCATCGCCGCCCCAACGGCGGGCAACGGCGGAAGCTGCAAAAGCTGCGCGTTCTGCCCGTGGATGGCGATGAATTCGCTGGGCGGCATCAAATACGCCCCTGACAAGCGGACACAACGAAATCCTGTTGGATAGAAAGCTAGGGCGAAGCCGCCAAACTGCCTTTTGCAACGTATGCTCGACTTCGCGGCAGGACTGAAGACAGAGATGTGTTCAACGGCATGGGGCCCGCCTGATTTGCCGTCCATATTGCCGTTTCAGACGACCTCTCAAACAAGGACAACACCATGCAAACCGATTGCGACGTATTGATTGCCGGAAACGGGTTGGCGGCGCTAACGCTCGCCCTTGTCGCTGCCTGAATCGTTCCGCATCGTCATTTTGTGCAAAAACCGGCTGGACGATACAGCCAGCCGTCATGCGCAAGGCGGGATTGCGGCGGCGTGGTCGGGAGAGGACGACATCGAAAAACACGTTGCCGATACTTTGGAAGCGGGTGCGGGTTTGTGCGACGAAGCCGCCGTCCGCACCATCCCTGTCGCAGGGCAAACCGGCAATCGAATGGCTGCTGGCGCAGGGCGTGGCGTTCGACCAAAAATAATAACGACCTGCACCTGACGCGCGAAGGTGGGCACACCTGCCGCCGAATCGCCCACGTCGCCGACTACACGGGCGAAGCCGTCATGCAGAGCCTGATTGCCCAAATACGCCGCCGCCCGAACATCCGCGTTTGCGAGCGGCAGATGGCGTTGGACGTCCAAACCGAATCAGGCGCGGCATGCGGACTGACCGTCCTCGACCGCCGAACGCAAGAAACCCACCGCATCCGCGCCCGCCATACCGTACTCGCAGGCGGCGGCTTGGGACAGATTTACGCCGCCACCACCACGCCGCCCGAATGCACGGGCGACGCCATCGCCATGGCGATACGCGCAGGCTGCACAGTTGAAAACCCTCGAATTTATCCAATTCCACCCCACAGGCTTGGCAAGGCCGTCTGAAAACGGCCGCACCTTCCTGATTTCCGAAGCCGTGCGCGGCGAAGGCGGCATCCTGACCAACCAATCGGGCGAACGGTTTATGCCGCATTACGACCGCCGCGCCGAACTCGCGCCGCGCGACATCGTTGCCCGCGCCATCGCCGCCGAAATCGCTAAGCAAACGCAAGACTTCGTCTCGCTCGACATCAGCCATCAATCCCGCAGCATTCGTCCGTCAGCATTTTCCCGTCCATCCATCGGCACTGCCTGTCCCAATGCGGCTTTGGACATCATGCGCCAAGCCATCCCCGTCCGCCCCTGTGCAGCACCACACCTGCGGCGGCATCCAAACCGACCCCTACGGCAGAACCTCCCTGCCGCAGCTCTACGCCTTAGGCGAAACCGCCTGCACACGGGCTGCACGGAGCCAACCGCCTCGCCAGCAACTCCCTGCTCGAATGCGTCGTTACCGCCAGACTTGCCGCCCAAAACCATCGCGGACGGACAAGCATTCGAAACCGAATCAGTCTCAAAGGTCGTCTGAAAAGCCCCTCCGCCAAAGCAGACATCTTTTCAGACGACCTCCAAAACACCTTCAGCCGCCCCGTCCTGCAAGCATTCAACCAACGCCATCTGGGCATCCTCCGCAACGATACCGACCTGCGCCGCGCCATCGCCCAACTGCGGCTTTGGAAGCAAAAACCAAGCCGAACCGCACACCGTGTACGAATACGAAAAACCGCAACCTGATAGAATGCAGCCTCGCCGTCGCCCTAAGCCGCATACGCAAGGCGGCAAAAACATCGGCGCGCATTTCAATACCGATTTGGCAGAGCGTGTCGATTGGAAAAAAAGCAGACGGCAGGCTGAAGGGCGAGGCAAACACGTTCGCCAATCAAAAATAAATATCAAACGATTCACAAACCCTTTAATCATTACCTCCGTTGTTCCTCCAAATATCATCCGTGCAAGCAATAATCAATACAATCGGTTAAAATGGGTCGTCTGAAATTTGTTTGACCGAATCGAGAAAAACCATGTCCCAACAATACGTCTATTCTATGCTGCGCGTGAGCAAGGTTGTGCCGCCGCAAAAAACCATTATTAAAGACATTTCCCTTTCATTTTTTTCCCCGGCGCGAAAAATCGGCCTACTCGGTTTGAACGGTGCGGGTAAATCTACTGTACTGCGGATTATGGCGGGCGTGGATAAAGAATTTGAGGGCGAAGCCGTGCCGATGGGCGGCATCAAAAATCGGCTATTTGCCGCAAGAGCCTGAGCTTGATCCTGAGAAAACCGTACGTGAGGAAGTGGAAAGCGGTTTGGGTGAAGTAGCTGCGGCGCAGAAACGCTTGGAAGAAGTGTATGCCGAGTACGCCAATCCTGATGCGGATTTTTGACGCGCTGGCGGAAGAACAGGGCCGCTTGGAAGCGATTATCGCGGCGGGTTCGTCCACGGGCGGCGGTGCAGAACATGAATTGGAAATCGCTGCCGACGCGCTGCGCCTGCCTGATTGGGATGCCAAAATCGGCAATCTTTCGGGCGGTGAAAAAAACGCCGTGTGGCTTTGTGCAAACTCTTGTTGAGCAAGCCCGATATGCTTTTTGCTGGATGAGCCGACCAACCACTTGGACGCGGAATCTGTCGAATGGCTGGAGCAATTTTTGGTGCGCTTCCCCGGCACAGTCGTTGCCGTAACACACGACCGCTACTTCCTCGACAACGCCGCCGAATGGATTTTGGAACTCGACCGCGGACACGGTATTCCGTGGAAAGGCAATTACTCGTCTTGGCTGGAGCAGAAAGAAAAAAACGCTTGGAAAAACGAGGCGAAATCCGAAGCGCGCGCGTGAAGGCGATGAAGCAGGAATTGGAATGGGTGCGCCAAAATGCCAAAGGCCGCCAAGCCAAGTCTAAAGCGCGTTTGGCTCGTTTTGAAGAAATGAGCAACTATGAATACCAAAAACGCAACGAAACTCAGGAAATCTTCATTCCCGTCGCCGAGCGTTTGGGTAACGAAGTGATTGAATTTGTGAACGTTTCCAAATCATTCGGCGACAAAGTGTTGATTGACGATTTGAGCTTCAAAAGTGCCTGCGGGCGCGATTGTCGGCATCATCGGCCCGAACGGCGCGGGTAAATCGACGCTGTTCAAAAATGATTGCGGGCAAAGAGCAGCCTGATTCCGGCGAAGTGAAAAATCGGGCAAACCGTGAAAATGAGCCTGATTGACCAAAGCCGCGAAGGTTTGCAAAACGACAAAACCGTATTCGACAACATCGCCGAAGATCGCGATATTTTGCAGGTCGGACAGTTTGAAATCCCCGCCCGCCAATATTTGGGTCGTTTCAACTTTAAAGGCAGCGACCAAAGCAAAATCGCAGGTCAATTGTCAGGCGGCGAACGCGGACGTTTGCACTTGGCGAAAACCTTGTTGAGCGGCGGCAATGTATTGCTGCTGGACGAACCATCTAACGACCTTGATGTAGAAACCCTGCGCGCGCTGGAAGATGCATTGCTGGAATTTGCCGGCAGCGTGATGGTGATTTCGCACGACCGCTGGTTCCTCGACCGTATTGCTACGCATATCTTGGCTTGCGAAGGCGATTCGAAATGGGTGTTCTTCGATGGCAACTATCAGGAATACGAAGCCGACAAGAAACGCCGACTCGGCGAAGAAGGCGCGAAACCGAAACGGATTAAATATAAACCGGTAACACGTTAACCTCCGAAACAATGCCGTCTGAAAGGCTTTCAGACGGCATTTTTATAGTGGATTAAATTTAAATCAGGACAAGGCAACGAAGCCGCAGACAGTACAAATAGTACGGCAAGGCGAGGTAACGCCGTACTGGTTTGAATTTAATCCACTATACAAGGCAGCACCGTTTAAAAACAGCATTGCAATCCTCAAGACAATCAAAGTCATCACCGCAGCCGCCATATCGTCCGCCATAATACCCAGCCCACCATGCAGATTTTTTTATCAAACCAACCGACCGGAGGCGGTTTGAGCGCGTCAAACAGACGGAATAGGACAAACGCCGCCAGCCACCACGCCCACTTGAACGGCACAAACGCCAACACAAACAGCATGGCAACAATCTCGTCCCAAACAATCCCACCGTGGTCGCTGACACCCGTTTCACGTTCCGCACACGCGCAAAATGCGTATGCCCCACATAAACAGCACGATACACAAAAAGCCAGCAGCCATCCGTCCACACCCGCCAATATCAACACAAATGCCAAAGGCAGTGCCGCCAAAGTGCCGAATGTGCCCGGCGCGAACGGAGCCAGCCCGCTGCCGAAACCGAAAGCCAAAAACACAACGGCCGTTTCAACAGCCACGCAAAGTCAGGTTTAAAATCAGCCAAAAATGATCGAATCCCGAAGAGTGAAGTTTCAATTCCCTGCCGTCACTATCCAAAAATCTTCAGACGGCATTCCCCATTGATTTTTACCGATACGCGTTACCGGCACGCCGCACCGTTCCCCGCATCAAGCACGCTTTCGCGGCAACTTTCCAATGCGGTAAATACCAGTTCGTAATCATCGCCGCCCGCCAAAGTATAAGACAGCCATTGCGCTCGGGGCAAAAATATCTTTCAATACGGATAAAGACGGCAATTTATCCGCAAAAAAATTTCCGCACCCACACCGGAAGCGGTCAAAAATATGCCCCAAATCTTGCGCGAGGCCGTCTGAAACATCCTGCGCCGCCCTGGGCAAACGGCAACAGCGCAAGCCCCAGCCCAACCCTTGGCTCGGGACGGAGCAGCTTTTGTTCGCACACGGCAAACACTTCATCCGGCAACACACACCGTTTCAGACGGCAGTTCAAAGCCGCCGCCGCCATACCGACACGCCCCGACACCCAAATATCGTCGCCCGCAACCGCCGCATCACGCCGCAACGCCCTACCCTTCGGCAATTCGCCGATAATGGTTACATTGAACGCCATATCGCCCTTGGTCGTATCGCCGCCGATTAACGTTACGCCAAACTTTTTGCCAAACCGAAAAAGCTGCCGCAAAACTGTTCCAGCCATACTTCATCCAATTCGGGCAACGCCGCGCTCAGCAGCACCCAACGCGGTATCGCACCCATCGCCGCCATATCTGAAATATTGACGGCCAAAACCTTCCAAGCTAAGTCTTCAGGCTTTGACATCTGCAAAAAAATGCCTGTCCTTCAAAAAGCATATCCGCACTGAAACACAAATCGAAGCCTTCACGCGGACGGACAATCGCCGCATCGTCGCCTATGCCCAATACGACATCCTTATCCGTGTCTGTTTGCAAATACCGTTTGATGAAGTCGAATTCTTTCATGTCGCAAAATGTCCGAACGCACCGCCATGTTGATTTTTATTGATCTGCTGTATTTTTACGCAGTACCGCACATAAAAACGCAGCACCGCGTACAGCACTGATTTGAGAGAGTTTGTTCCCTCTCAAACAAGTCCAAATTCTATCGCTTTCAAAACCGGAGTTTCAAGCACCAGGAAGATTTTTGATGAAGCATAAACCCTACCCCATATTCTGACAATAACCGTTTCCGCAAGCATCCTGAAAAACAAACCCCGCAAAAGCGGGGTTTGTTTTTGTTTCATCAGAACCGATTAAAGTTTGATACGTAAACCTCTTCTCTTATACAGAAGAGAAATCCAACCCTACCCATCGGCGAGATGCTTTTTAAAGCTTATTGTTGGGTGTGAACATGAGCCGGAGCAACCTGACGGGTTACGATGCTGCGGATTTTCACGTCAACACGGCGGTCAGGTTCGATACATGCAATCAGAGCCTCACGTTTTTTTGGCTTTAGAGGCTTTTTGCACCCAGTTTGGCAACTTCGGCTTCACAAACTTGAGTCATTTGCGCTTGAGATTCGCCCAAGCCGACAGCAGAAGTTTTAGAGGCAGGCACACCGTTGCTGACCAAGTAGTTTGCCACTACGTTGGCGCGACGCTCGGACAGGGCCTGGTTGTATTTTTCAGAACCCATGAAGTCGGTATGACCTTCAACACGTACGGATTGTACGTTGGTTTGACCCAGGCGTTGGGGCCAATACTTTCAGGTTGTCTTGGGCTTCGGCACGCAGTACATCTTTGTCGAAACCGAACAGGGTTTTGGCAGACAGAGAAACGGTTTCGTCAACATATTGCGGTGCCTGCTCTACAACAGCAACAGGAGCCGGTTCAACTGCATCGCCACACTCTACGCGACCTTGTGTTGCTTTGTCGAAGTAGGTGTTTTTCCAGCATTCGCCGTAGTTGTTGCGTACGACTTCTTGTGATTGGCCGCTCACGGTATAACCGTGGATATGAGCTTCGCTCGCCATAGCAGTGCCAGAAGCGAGCAATGCAACGAATAATGCGCTTAATTTCAGCTGTTTGGTCATTTTATTCCCTCATTAAATTTGTACAGCAGATACAGGAGCAACTGCTGAATTGCCAACATACAGGCCGCTGTAGAAACATGGCGGCAAATCGGATATTTCAGTCTCCACTATAAAGAAGCAGGGGCGGACTGTCAATACTCAACGCCTGAAAACAACCGTAAAACAGCCTGTTTCCTGATAGTCTATCATGCCGAAAAAATCAATTCCGTGTCATTACTTTAGGGGGATTTTTTTCCATATCGCACGATTGCCGTTGCACAAAAACAACAAACACAACGGCAAAGCCCCATACCGTACCGGCAAGAAAAATATGATAAATTATAAACAATGTTCAGCTACCCGACACAGACCGACACCGACCCGCCATGAAATTACAGCAATTAAAAATACGCTTTGGAAGTTTACCGGCACAATCTGAATGTTTCCGAAGCAGCCGAAGCCTTATTCACATCACAACCCGGCATCTCCAAACAAATCAAATTGTTGGAAGAAGAAATCGGCATTCAGATTTTTTTATCCGTAGCGGAAAGCGCGTGGTTTCCGTCTCTCAGCCGGGCAAAGCGGTTTTGGATATTGCCGAACGTATTTTGCGTGATGTACAGAACATTAAAAAAATATCGGCAGCGAGTTTACCGGACACGACAGCGGTTCGCTGACGGTAGCCACAACACATACTCAGGCGCGTTATGCCCTGCCCTTGATTGTTGCCGATTTTTGTGAAACGCTATCCGAAAGTCAACCTGACCATCAAACAAGGAAGCCCCTGCCGCCATCGCACGTATGGTTACCTCAGGCGAGGCGGATTTGGCGATTGTTACGGAACGTATAGACGACCACCCCGAATTGGGAAGACTTTCCTGCTATGACTGGACTCATGCGGTTATCGTACCGAACGACCACCCCTTGCTCGAATGCAGAAACCCCCTCCGCATTGAAGATTTGGCAAGATTTCCACTAATTACTTATGAATTTGCGTTCAACACGGGCAGCAGCATTGCACGGGCATTCGCCAAAGCTCGTTTGGAACAACCCGATGTCGCATTGGCTGCAGCAGATACGGACGTATTAAAAACTTACGTACGCTTGGGTTTGGGCGTGGGATTGATGGCAAAGATGGCCTACAACCCGGATACGGATGACGATTTGCAGCTTGTGGATGCGGCACACCTGTTCGAGCCGTCGCCGACGTGGATTGCTTTGCGCAGCGATACTTATTTGCGCGGATATGCCTACGACTTTATCCAAGCGTTTGCACCGCACCTGACACGCGAGAAGGTGGACAGGATTCTGTACACGCCCATCAGCGAGGATTTTTTTCGATTTAGGGCGGTTGCCGGTTTTCAGACGGCATTTTGCGGCAGATAAAACAAACAGGGCAGATGTTTTCTTCTGCCCTGTGTTTATTGGAGAATGTCGTCTGAAATGTTCGTACAGGTTAATCAAATGGCGTGCGAGCAGCCGGACACCATTTTTTTCAACACCTGCAGATTGAGGATCTTGATGTGTTTGTGTTCGACGGAAATCAACCCTTCCTGATGAAATTTAGATAATGTGCGGCTGACGGTTTCAAGTTTCAGCCCGAGATAACTGCCGATTTCTTCACGAGACATGCGCAGGATGAAATCGTTGGCAGCAAAACCGCGGGAATAAAGGCGTTGGGAGAGGTTTAACAGAAAGGCGGCAATCCTCTCTTCTGCACGCATATTACCCAAAAGCAACATCACGCCCTGATCGCGCACAATTTCGCGGCTCATCATGCGGAAAAAGTGGGTACGCAGGCTTGGGATATTCTGACCGAGCTCTTCGATATGGGTAAACGGTAACTCGCATACTTCACTGTCTTCCAAAGGCGACCGCGTCGCAACTGTGCACTATGGGCACAGATGCCGTCCATGCCGATGAGTTCGCCCGACATAAAAAAACCCGTTACCTGATCACGTCCGTCCTGACTGGCGACGGTTGTCTTGAAGAAGCCTGCACGGATGGCAAAGAGCGAAGTAAAGGCTTCGCCGGCACGGAACAGGTATTCGCCCTTTTTTTCAGGCGGCGACTTTGGCGGATAACGGCATCGAGTTGGGTAAACTCGTTGGGTAGTAATCCGACAGGCAGACAGAGTTCCCGCAGGGAACAGGAAGAACACAGCGTTTTCATCTGATGTGAGTATTATGCGAAGTCATACCGTACCTTTTTGTGCGCTTTGCCCCCATTATGATTATGTGCTTATTGACACATATCAAGACAGGTTTATCATACTGCGGCATTCTACCAAACTATCCAAAAATTTGACTAACATCATAAAATTGAACACGCACCATGAAAATTATACAGATACAGAACAATCACAATGCCAATAACTGTCCCGAGTTTGACCGCGAGCTGATTGCCAGCCTGCCGTCCAGCGGTCCGCGCTACACCTCCCTACCCTACTGCAGACCGTTTCCATGACGGCTTCCGAGAAGGGGAGTACATCAAAAGCTTTACATTTACGCAGTACGGGAATGTTAAATAAACCGCTCTCCCTTTACATTCACATCCCCTTTTGCAATACCATCTGCTACTACTGCGGCTGCAATAAAATCATTACCAAAGACAAGAGCCGCGCCGATGCCTATATCGAATACCTTGAAAAAGAAATGGAACTGCTCGCTCCACATCTGAACGGACGGCACCAGCTCGCTAACTGCACTTCGGCGGCGGCACACCAACCTTCTTAAGCGACGACCAAATCGAACGTGTTTTTCCGCATGATCCGCAAACATTTCGAGTTAATCCCCACCGGCGAATATTCCATCGAAATTGACCCGCGCAAAGTCAGTCGGGATACCGTCCTCATGCTCGGCAGACTCGGTTTCAACCGTATGAGTGTCGGCATTCAGGATTTCGACCCCAAAGTGCAGGCGGCGGTCAACCGCATCCAAAGTTACGAAGAAACCAAAGAAGTCATCGATGCCGCCCGTGAAGCAGGGTTTAAATCCGTCAGCGTCGATTTGATTTACGGCCCTGCCGCATCAGACTTCCGAAAGCATTAAAACCACCATCGATACCGTTTTGTCGCTTGATCCCGACCGCCTCGCTCTTTATCACTACGCCCACCTGCCGCATGTTTTCAAAACCTCAACGCCGCATCGATACCGCCGCCGTTCCCGACAGCGAGGAAAAAACTCGATATGCTGCAATACTGCGTCCAAACCCTGACCGAACGCGGCTACGTCTTCATCGGCATGGATCATTTTGCCAAACCGGACGACGAATTGTCTGTCGCCCTCGAAGAAGGGTTGCTGCAACGCAATTTCCAAGGTTATTCGACCTATGCGGATTGCGACCTGGTTGCTATCGGCGTGTCGTCCATTGGTAAAATCGGCAACACCTACTCTCAAAACGAACGAGACATCGATGCCTACTATGCCGCCATCGATGAAGGCAGACTGCCCATCATGCGCGGCTACCAGCTGAATCAGGATGACATCCTGCGCCGCAGCATCATTCAGGATTTGATGTGCCGTTTCGCGCTCGACTACCGTGTTTACGAAGACATATTCGGTATCCCGTTCGACCGTTACTTCCAAGACGAACTCGCCGATCTAGAAAAAAACTTGCAGACTTGGGGCTCATCAACCTGAACAAGCAGGAACTGACTGTTACCCCGAAGGGACGCTTCCTCATCCGCAACATCGCTATGGTGTTCGACTACCACTTGCGCCATAAAGAAACCAGGGCGAAATACTCACAAACCGTCTGACTGTATTTCAAATATACGGATGCCGTCTGAAAAAGTTCAGACGGCATTTTTATTTTTACAACCTGTTTTCCGGAATATCGATGCCTTCTCATAACGATACAGCAGCCTGCTCCCTGCCCGACATATATAGTGGATTAACAAAAATCAGGACAAGGCGACGAAGCCGCAGACAGTACAAATAGTACGGAACCGATTCACTTGGTGCTTGAGCACCTTAGAGAATCGTTCTCTTTGAGCTAAGGCGAGGCAACGCCGTACTGGTTTAAAGTTAATCCACTATAAACCCATATTTCCGCCAAACCGAACTTGCAAACAAAAATGCCGTCTGAAGGAAGTTCAGACGGCATAATCGTTTAACAATCAGAACACTGCCTGTAAAACCAGATAGCTGGCAACCGACAATACGGCGGCGGCAGGCGGGGTAATGACCCACGCCAAACCGATGGGCTTCATCAGTTTCCAATTGGCATTACGGTTGACCAGACCGATACCAAGTACCGCGCCGACCAAGATATGCGTACTGGAAACAGGCAGCCCCATCAGCGACGCACCCATCACAACAGAGGCGGCGGACAGTTCGGCGGTAAATCCCGAAGCAGGATGCATTTCAGCCAAACTCGTACCGACGGTTTTAATCACCTCTTTACCGACAAACCACAAACCGACAATCAGCGCGATACCGAAAGTCAGCATGGCAATCGGAGGAACGGCATTTTGCGCGGCAACACTGTTCGTCCGCAAAACATCCATAATCGCGGCAAACGGACCGATGGCGTTGGCGATATCGTTCGCCCCGTGGCTGAATGCGAAACCGCATGCGGTAAAGACCTGCATCCATGAAAAACATCTGAAAGGTCGATTTGCCCAAATCTTTTACGCTTGAGGGCTTTTTGCAAAAACAAACGTACCCATCCACACCGCCGCACCTATCATAAAGATAGTCAGGAAGCTGTTGACATTGCTCATGCCCAGATGCAGGTTTTTTTCAGACCCTTGAAAAATCAGCATGGCAGAAATCATCATCGCGCCGAACGAAGCGATAAAGGGAACCCAAGAGTGCAACGCCTTGTAAGAATCGACATTGTTTTTACGGTTATCGAACGCATAAAGACCGCGGTAATACTCCGATTGCAGCTCTTGCGGATCAAATTCGGGCTCATCGTAAATTTGCGCGTCGTGCGCCATTTTAGTGGCATATTCAACTTTTTCAGCCTCAGACAAACCCTCGAAAAACAGGCGGTGCTGTTCTTTATAGGCCTTTTTTTCCCTGCTTGATGCCCTTGAGCGTACCTTCCGCCCAAGCGTTGTAATCTAAGACATTTTTTTCTTAACGCGGGAAAACAGGAAATAGGAAACCGCACCGCCCAAAAACAGGCGACAGCACCCAAGATATCCCGATTTCTCCCAATTTTCCCCACTGAATCAACGTTCCCCAGTCGGCATGGTTTCATAACCGCCATACACAACGCACTGCCGACGATGCCGCCGATAATCGCGTGCGTCGTCGAAACCGGCAGGCCTTTGTGGGAAGCGAACAGCAACCACAAAGCCGCCGCCAAGAGTGCAGACATCATGATAAACACAAACTGCATGGGCTCGAGGTTCATACCGTTCAGATCGACGATGCCTTTGCGTATGGTATCGGTTACCTCACCGCCCGCGATGACCGCGCCGCTGACTTCAAACACCGCCGCAATCAGCAAAGCCTGCGGAATAGTCAGCGTGCCGGAACCGACGCTGGTGCCGAAAGAATTGGCAATATCGTTGCCGCCGACATTAAACGCCATAAACACGCCGAACATGGTGGCGATGATGAAAAGCACGCTGTTATTGTAGTGGGTATAACCCAAACCCCAATAGATAAAATAGCCGACTATGCCTACCAGCATGGCGGCAAAGACGGCGTTAATCAGTTTCAAGTTCGCACTCATTTGAGTTTGAGCCATGGAAGATTCCTTAGTGAACACAGAAGGGTTTTTCGCGGATATTGTAACCTTTTGCAATCCGTCTTGAAACATTTATTTACACTGCGGCAGCAAATCGGTATACGAGCGTCAATACACGTTAAAATGGCGTTTTTGCACCAGTTTGGGAGTGATGATGGAAACACAGCTTTACATCGGCATCATGTCGGGAACCAGCATGGACGGGGCGGATGCCGTACTGATACGTATGGACGGCGGCAAATGGCTGGGCGCGGAAGGGCACGCCTTTACCCCCTACCCTGACCGGTTACGCCGCAAATTGCTGGATTTGCAGGATACGGGCGCGGACGAACTGCACCGCAGCAGGATTTTGTCGCAAGAACTCAGCCGCCTGTATGCGCAAACCGTCGCCGAACTGCTGTGCAGTCAAAACCTCGCACCGTCCGACATTACCGCTGTCGGCTGCCACGGTCAAACCGTCCGACACGCGCCGGAACACGGTTACAGCGTACAGCTTGCCGATTTGCCGCTGCTGGCGGAACTGACTCAGATTTTTACCGTCGGCGACTTCCGCAGCCGCGACCTTGCGGCCGGCGGACAAGGTGCGCCGCTCGTCCCCGCCTTTCACGAAGCCCTGTTCCGCGACGACAAAGAAACACGCGTGGTACTGAACATCGGCGGGATTGCCAACATCAGCGTACTCCCCGACGCACCCGCCTTCGGCTTCGACACAGGGCCGGGCAATATGCTGATGGACGCGTGGACGCAGGCGCACTGGCAGCTGCCTTACGACAAAAAAACGGTGAAAAAAAGCGGCACAAGGCAACATATTGCCGCACCTGCTCGACAGGCTGCTCGCCCACCCATATTTCTCACAACCCCACCCCAAAAAGCACGGGGCGCGAACTGTTTGCCCCTAAATTGGCTCGAAACCTACCTTGACGGCGGCGAAAACCGATACGACGTATTACGGACGCTTTCCCGATTCACCGCGCAAAACCGTTTTCGACGCCGTCTCACACGCAGCGGCAGATGCCCGTCAAATGTACATTTGCGGCGGCGGCATCCGCAATCCTGTTTTAATGGCAGATTTGGCAGAATGTTTCGGCACACGCGTTTCCTTACACAGCACCGCCGAACTGAACCTCGATCCGCAATGGGTAGAAGCCGCCGCATTTGCGTGGTTGGCGGCGTGTTGGGTCAACCGCATTCCCGGCAGCCCGCACAAAGCAACCGGCGCATCCAAACCGTGTATTCTGGGCGCGGGATATTATTATTGAGCACAAATGCCGTCTGAAAGACCGTCCTGCCGTTCAGACGGCATTTTTGATACAAAGCAGGTAACCAAAGGAGTGTTTGACGGAAAAGGAGAAACTAAAATAAAGGATTACACTTGGCATCATCAAGATACCGGATGTATCGGCTGGAAAGCGATGAACACAAGAAGATAATTATGTGGAAAAATTTATAAAAGAAAATAGCACCGACTTAAATTTTGCTCTAGGCAGTATATATTGCCAAGCAATCAATATTACTGAATTTAAAATGTGGGTCGAAAAAATCATAAGGAAATGGATTTAGATGAAATTCCAAATTATTTTTTTGATTTAACAGATCTTCAATCACTATTCCATCTAATTGATATTATAGGATTTTGTTCCCGAAAATAACTTATCAAAAATCAGGATAATGCCTTAACAGGCATTGCCTTCTTAAGGGGGATAGATGTCTATGACCCTCCCTGTTTCAAAAAGAAAAAAAGCATTAAAAGCCTTAAAGAAACATCCTGAAATTTATCAGAGGTTTCAGCATTTCTTTCCGTTTGTAGAACTGCCGCCGCTTTAAACAGTCAAAAATGCCGTCTGAAAGACCGTTCCGCCGTTCAGACGGCATTTGTGCCTCTTTCATTTACAAACCCTTAAAATCCCTTTTATACTCAAAACTCGTTCAAAAACAAAAACAAACCCAGCTATGAAAATCCCTGCTCCTCCTCATCCCCTCGTCCTCACCGCCTGCGGCACACTGACCGGCATACCCGCTCACGGCGGCGGCAAACGCTTTGCCGTCGAACAGGAACTCGTCGCCGCATCGTCCCGCGCCGCCGTCAAAGAAATGGATTTGTCCGCCCTGAAAGGACGCAAAGCCGCCCTTTACGTCTCCGTTATGGGCGACCAAGGTTCGGGCAACATAAGCGGCGGACGCTACTCTATCGACGCACTGATACGCGGCGGCTACCACAACAACCCCGACAGCAGCACCCAATACAGCTACCCCGCCTACGACACTACCGCCACCACCAAATCCGACGCGCTCTCCAGCGTTACCACTTCCACATCGGTCTTAAACGCCCCGCCGCCGCCCTGACTAGAAACAGCGGACGCAAAGGCGAACGCTCCGCCGGACTGTCCGTCAACGGCACGGGCGACTACCGTAACGAAACCCTGCTCGCCAATCCCCGCGACGTTTCCTTCCTGACCAACCTCATTCAAACCGTCTTCTACCTGCGCGGCATCGAAGTCGTACCGCCCGAATACGCCGACACCGACGTATTCGTAACCGTCGACGTATTCGGCACCGTCCGCAGCCGTACCGAACTGCACCTCTACAACGCCGAAACCCTCAAAGCCCAAACCAAGCTCGAATATTTCGCCGTCGACCGCGACAGCCGGAAACTGCTGATTGCCCCTAAAAACCGCCGCCTACGAATCCCAATACCAAGAACAATACGCCCTCTGGATGGGACCTTACAGCGTCAGCAAAACCGTCAAAGCCTCAGACCGCCTGATGGTCGATTTCTCCGACATCACCCCTACGGCGACACAACCGCCCAAAACCGTCCTGACTTCAAACAAAACAACGGTAAAAACCCCGATGTCGGCAACGAAGTCATCTGCCGCCGCAAAGGAGGATAAACCGTGAAACCGCTGCGAAGACTGACAAACCTCCTTGCCGCCTGCGCCGTAGCGGCGGCCGCACTCATACAGCCCGCCCTCGCGGCGGAATTGGCGCAAGACCCGTTCATTACCGATAACGCCCAACGGCAGCACTACGAACCCGGCGGCAAATACCATCTCTTCGGCGACCCGCGCGGCAGCGTCTCCGACCGCACCGGTCAAATCAACGTCATCCAAGACTATACCCACCAGATGGGCAACCTGCTCATCCAACAGGCAAACATCAACGGCACAATCGGCTACTACACCCGCTTTTCAGGACACGGACACGAAGAACACGCCCCTTCGACAACCACGCCGCCGACAGCGCAAGCAAAGAACAAGGCAACGTTGACGACGGCTTTACCGTATACCGGCTCAACTGGGAAGGATACGAACACCATCCTGCCGATGCCTACGACGGACCCAAAGGCAGCGACTATCCCGACCCCACGGGCGCAAGGGACGAATACACCCTATCACGTCAATGGCACAGCCCGCAGCATCAAACTCAATCCGACCGACACCCGCGACGTCAGACAACGCATATCCGACAACTACAACAACCTCGGCAGCAATTTCTCCGACCGCGCCGATGAAGCCAACAGAAAAAATGTTCGAGCACAATGCCAAGCTCGACCGCTGGGGCAACAGCATGGAGTTTATCAACGGCATTGCCGCCGGAGCACTCAACCCCTTTATCAGCGCGGGCGAAGCCTTGGGCATAGGCGACATACTGTACGGAACAGGCTATGCCACAGACAAAGCCACGATGCGCAACATCGCTCCCTTGCCCACCGAGGGCAAATTTGCCGCCATCGGCGGCTTGGGCAGCATGGCGGGCTTTGAAAAAAATACGCGCGAAGCCGTTGATCGGTGGATACAGGAAAATCCCAATGCCGCCGAAACCGTCGAAGCCCTGGCCAACATCCCTGCCGTTTGCCAAAGCTGAGAAGTTGGCGAAACTGGGGAAGGCGGCAAAACCGGGGAGGGCGGCAAAAACCGGGGAGGGCGGCAAAACTAGGGAAGGCAAAGGTTAGCGAGGATTTTGCTGTTGCCACACAAGCCAAATACAAGCAATATGGGGATGCGCATTCTGCCAATGCCCAATCGGCATTAGCTAAGAAATTGTCAGGTTTGGAAGATGCTCAAAATAGTGCGTCTAGGACGAAAAACTTTACCTGATGGGAGAATCAGGTATTATGAAGCTGAGCGATTTGCTAGAACTGAGGGAAGAACGAGGGGTAATAGCTTTGTTACAGAATATAATCCTAAAACAGGTAGTACCCGACAATGGACAGAAAATTATGACCATAGCGGGAACGTAACTATGGTTCATCCTAAATCAATTAACGGACAAAGTGTAACCTCTCAGCATTATCCACCAACAAAACAGGAATTAGATTCATGGAAAAAATAACTCAACAATACGCATATTCTGAACTGCTCAGATTGTTCAATCAAAACGCTTCGGATGAAAAATTGCGAATCTTGCTTTTGATTTTCTGTATGCTTGGTCAAAAGATAATTCTCCAGAATCGCGTAATATAATATATGATTTAGCACTTATCGGTGAACCGGGTATGGAACTGACCCGTAATGACATAAAAGAATTGATTGACAGTTTAGTTGAATAAGCATAGGTTGGGCTGAAAATCCCACAATCAAAAGGTTGTCTGAAACCGTTTTTTTGATTTTCAGGTGACCTTCCCTCATTTGAAACAGGATATTGAGAACTAAGTTCTTCAAAAATCCTACACCTGCTCCTTCCACGGCAGCACCTTGGTCAAAACGGCAGACGGCTACAAAGCCATCGCACATATCCAAACTGGGGAGTACGTCTTTTGCCAAGGACGAAGCAAGCGGAAAACGGGATACAAACCCGTTACCGCCCGATACGGTAATCCGTACCAAGAAACCGTTTACATTAAAGTTTCAGACGGCATCGGCAACAGCCAAAACCCTGATTTCCAACCGCATCCATCCGTTTTTATTCGGGCGGCAAATGGATTAAAGCGGAAGATTTGAAAGCGGGAAGCAGGCTGTTTGCCGAAAGCGGTGCAGAGCAGACCGTTCAAAGCGTTACCGTTAAACCAAAAACCGCTCAAAGCCTACAATCTGACCGTTGCCGACTGGCATACTTACTTTGTCAAAGGCGATAAGGCGGAGACGGAAGGGGTTTGGGTTCATAATTCTTGTCCGCCTAAAAAGAACAGGAAGCTCCCAAGAATGAAAAACATGGAGATGGCGGTCAGAAGTCAAATATCAGCAGAATCACGAATTGCTGAATTAAAAAAATAAAATTATTCCCGGAATGCACAAAAATGAACGATTAAAGATTGAGCGAACAATCAGAAATATTGCAAAAAAATGCCAATCGAAAAAGCAAAAGGAGAAGAGCATGGTCGACGCGGTCGTTAAAACTCCCGAATTTTTTTACCTTTTACTTCTGTAGGAATATTCCGTTTTGGTGCGGATATAACACAGTACAAAAAAACATACTGGAAACTTTTATGTATGAACCTCCTGATGAGTTTAGAACAGAATATTATGAATCTCCCTGACTCAAATTTACTAATTGCCGTCAAGAAAAACAAAATTATTTCTGATATTTTGTTATCAGGTGCTATATTTTATGGGCGTTAATATAATAGGTCTGAATTTTTGAAGATTTTAAACAGCTTTTCCATCACCCTAAATCATACAGTGTTGATAAATATTATTTATCAAATGAATCTTATCCGACATATGTCTATGAGTTTGATGAAATAGGAGTACAAGCTTGGGAAGCAAAAGGGAAAATTGTTACTATCATTGCCGGGGGCAAAGACAATTATTCGACAGAACCTTACTACGATGAATAACATTACAGAAAAAGAAACAAGAAACGGTACATTTGATAAAAACCTAAATCGTATTGGAGATTAATTATTATGTAGTGTGAGTTCAAAGATTTTAGAAGAAATATCCCTTGTTTTGAAGAGTATGACGAAAAATTCATTTATTGGCAAATGGTATGATGACGGGGTGTGGGATGATGAAGAATATTGGAAATTGGAGAATGCTTTAATCGAGGTTAGGAGAAAATATCCTTATCCGATGGATATACCAAGGGATATCGTGATTGGAATCGGTACCATTATTGAGTTTTTAATGGTTCCAAATTGGAAACTTTTTTACAATTAAATCTTCCCTTGGTTGCCTAAAAGTATCAAAAATTAATGAGCGTTATGAAAGGTTCAGAGTAATGCTCCGTTATATTTTTACCGAGATAGACATAGTCAACGTGCGATTTGATTATTACAACAAAAAATAGCAAAACCCGGCAATCAAAGCTCGTCTGATATAATCGATATATCCTTTTAAACGAAAAAAATAAATATGTTTAAAAATTCAAACTGGTATTGTTGTCATTTTTGCACTTGTATTTGCCTTTTTGGCTGGGAACGGGTATTGCCTATGAGATTAATCCGCGTTGGTTTTTGAGCGATACGGCAACTGAAATACCTGAAAAATCCGAATGCTTTTTGTGGCGAAACTTGCCCGCCTGTTCCGAAAATGCCGACAGGGCGGTTGTCATCGTGAAGGAATCGATGAGGACGGAGGAAAGTCTTGCCGGAACTGTGGATGACGGTCCGTTGCAGTCGGAGAAGGATTATCTTGCACTCGCTATCCGGCTCAGTCGTTTGAAAGAAAAGGCGAAATGGTTTCACGTAACGGAGCAGGAACATGGGGAAGAGGTTTGGCTGGATTACTATATCGGCGAGGGCGGTTTGGTTGCGGTTTCGCTTTCGCAACGCTCACCGGAAGCGTTTGTTAATGCCGAATATCTGTATCGGAACGATCGTCCGTTTTCTGTAAATGTGTACGGCGGAACGGTTCACGGGGAAAATTATGAAACGACAGGAGAATATCGGGTTGTTTGGCAACCGGACGGTTCGGTATTTGATGCGTCGGGGCGCGGGAAAATCGGGGAAGATGTTTATGAGCATTGTCTCGGGTGTTATCAGATGGCCCAGGTATATTTGGCGAAATACCGTGATGTCGCGAATGATGAGCAGAAGGTTTGGGACTTCCGCGAAGAGAGCAACCGGATTGCATCGGACTCACGCGATTATGTGTTTTATCAGAATATGCGGGAATTGATGCCCCGAGGGATGAAGGCGAACAGTCTTGTGGTCGGCTATGATGCGGACGGTTTGCCGCAAAAGTCTATTGGAGTTTCGACAATGGAAAAAACGCCAGAGTTTCGAATATTATTTGAAAAACGGAAATCTTTTTATTGCACAATCTTCGACGGTAGCATTGAAAGCGGATGGAGTAACGGCGGATATACAGACCTATCATGCGCAACAGACGTGGTATTTGGATGGCGGGCAGATTATCCGCGAAGAGAAACGGGGAGACAGACTGCCTGATTTTCCTTTGAACTTGGAAGACTTGGAAAAAGAGGTGAGCCGTTATGCAGAGGCTGCGGCGAGACGTTCGGGCGGCAGGCGCGACCTTTCTCACTGAACGCAAATGCCGTCTGAAACCGGTTTTCAGACGGCATTTTTCGACGGCACTGGAGAGTCAGACGCTTTTTGCAATGCCGTATATGCCGAATCCGATTCGCTATAAATTGAAAACCACAATCCAAAAAAACGGAAATACACATTAAACGGATCTTTTTACCGACCGTATCATCCCATAGGTTCTCCACACCTTTTTCATCCATAAATTCAAACCATTTAAGTTTGCATCCTTACCGACAATTGCAGCAGCATCATCCGCATAACGGTCACCCAAATTAGCCAAATAACGCCAACCGCTATAGGTATCGCCACGGGAAGCATAACTATACAAGGTTTGGATTTGTTCTGGTGTTAAAACAACTTCACCCTCATTCATAATAAGATCCTTTAAATTATTTTTACTTGAATTGTTTTACAAAACTCTGTACCAATTGCTCTACTTGTTGGTGATAACCTACCAACTCCTGCTGTGTGAGCTGCTGCTTTTCCCGAATAAACGGGTAATACTGTACCGTGAAAACCGTTAATACAGGAACCTACGCTAGTGCTGTAATCGTTCTTCCATACCTACTGATTAGTTCTGATGAGTAATAATCGCCGGATTTTTCTCCTTTTTTTAATATAGTAAAATTCATGAAAATATGGATTTTCAGGAATATGTCTTTTTATCTTCATAAGCTTCATATTCAGGATAGGCAGATGGCATTTTTTTAACCCCGTAAGTAAGCAATCTTTCTCCCATAGTCGTACGTAAACTACACGCCTCTTTTCGGATAACAATATCGTCCACGCTATCCAAACCATCGCGTAGAAATTGGATAAAGTGCGCTTTGTTTTGCTGGTTGTATGGCTCAAGAACCCAGCCTTGGTCGGTTTTTTGTAATAGACGCTAATCTCTATCAAATTAATGGAGTAAGCATCCTGCCCGGGCGTGTCGGAAAGCCATTTTGTGGCATTGTCTTGCGTATACCGTGCAAGATAGCCATAGGGGATAACCATTTTTGGTGCCCTGAAAATCAAATGTAACCGTATGTTTCAAATCCTGTCATTGGCTCGGGATTGTTGAAACTGGTTTGTTCATTAACAGGTTTACATGAGGTCATAGTAAAAACACTCCCAATAAAACAAAAATAAAAAGTTGATAAATGGTAGTAGCATATGGTCTCATAATTTCAAGCTTAGAAATTAGTTAAAGAATATATTCATGGTAGATACTAACTCTTTAAGTTGACATATTGTGCGATATCGAGGGCTGTACCATATTTTTCCCATCGGGTCTTCCCCTGTTTTTATATGAGCGGCAGGCATCCTCATAAAAGAAGGGATACCGATAGGAAAAATACCTCGGCATAAAAAATATACTGATTAATCAATACAAATCCAACAAACAGTTTATCGTATTCTTTTCTGTTGGCGTATAAAAAAATACTGATATATGCCTTCACTTTCATAGGGCGACGCTTTATGTGCCGTCCTGTGTGTTGAAACGTCGGTTTTTCCTTACCGCCTGCCCTGCTTTTCCCTGATTGCTGCCAACTGCCGTCCGAACCTGAACCGTCAGGTTTTCAGACGGCATTTTTTCTGCCTGTTCCCACAATTGCCGTTTTTGTGCGGCGGTCAGTTTTTGACGGCGATTTCCTGCTTTTGAGCGCCATGCCTTTATCCATGCCGCCTGCAACGATACGCATCGCTACCGGTTTGAATACGCGGGTATATTTCGCGCCTTTTTCCGGCCGTGTGGGCGGCAAGCCGCTGTTGCGGATTCGTGCTGATGCCGCAATAGAACGCGCTGTTTTCACACAATATCAGGGTAAACGCTCCAGTTTGACGCGTTCATCTGCCTGCATCCTGAGTTTTCTCCCCGTTCCAAGGCGCAACTTTCAGCAACAGCAGCATACCCGGCAGGGCAAGTATGAAACACAGCTGGAAAAACGGTACATAACCGAGCCATTCAATCAGATAACCGGCAAAGGAATTGATGACCGTACGGGGAACAGCGGACAGGCTGGTAAACAGTGCAAGCTGCGTTGCGGTAAATGCGGGATTGGTCTCGCGCGCCATATACGATACGAACGCCGCCGTCCCCAAACCCACGCCGACTGCCTCTGCGCCGATAACTGCCGCCAGCATCAGCCTCTCGCTCGTACCGACTGTGTCGAAATGTCCGAACCCCTGCCAACCATACAAACCCCAAAACAGTTACAGCCTGCACCGCGCCGAATAGCCACAAGGCTTTGTTTACGCCGATTTTCAGCATCCACACGCCGCCCAAGATACCTGCCGCCACTGCCGGCCACAGTCCTGCATTTTTCGCAATCAAAACCGATGTCTGTCTTGCTGAAACCCATATCCAGATAAAAACGGCGTTGCTAACGCGGTTGCCATACTGTCGCCGAGTTTGTAAAGGAAGATAAACAGCAGCACGCATACAGCCGAAGCGATGCCTTTACGTGTAAAAATTCTTTAAACGGCTCTACCACAGTCTGCTTCAACGTTTTAGGAACGGCAGGCGGCAACACGGGTTCGCGCGCGAGAAACAGCGTCATCAGAAGACCGGGCAGCATAAACAGCGAAGTGATAACAAACACCTCCGTCCACGGCATCCTGTCTGCCAGCACCAAACTCAATGAACCGGGAATCAGGGCGGCAACCCGATAGGCGTTCACATGAACCGAGTTGCCCAAACCCAATTCTTCGTCCGACAAAATCTCGCGTCTGAACGCATCCAATACAATGTCCTGACTGGCGGCAAAAAAACGCGACAAGCACCGACAAGCCGGCAATCAGCGGCAGATGATTCCGGGGGTTTAAAAAGGCATATGCCGCCAAAGCCACCAGCAACCCTGCCTGCGTCAACAGCATCCACCCGCGCCGCCGGCCCAAAACGGGCAGCCTGACCGCGTCCATCAGCGGGGACCACAAAAATTTCCAAGTAAACGGCAGACCGATTAACGCCATCAGCCCGATGCTCTTCAAATCCACCTGCTCGCTGCGTAACCATGCCGGAATCAGGTTAATCAGAAAGTACAGCGGCAGCCCCGAGGTAAACCCCCGTAAAAAATACAGAACAAGCATATTGCGGGAAAAGATTTGCCCGATAAAACCTGATTTCGATACAGTCATGGTTCAAACAGCCAAGAAATAAAAAGCCTATTGTAGCAAATATCGCCCAACCGCTGAAAAACACCGCCCCTGCTCCGCCGTTTTGCCGTTCAAATGCAAAAATGCCGTCTGAAACTGTGTTCAGACGGCATTTCTACTGAAACCTGAGAGTTTACAGGCTGTAATACATTTCAAATTCCAGCAGGGTGCGGCGCCATGCGGATGCGGCGTACGTCTTCTTCTTTGAAGGCGATGTAGCTGTCGATCCAGTCTTTGCTGAACACGCCGCCGCGCAGGAGGAATTCGTGGTCGGCTTTGAGGGCGGCCAGTGCTTCTTCCAAAGAAGCGCAAACGGTCGGCACCAATGCATCTTCTTCCGGCGGCAGGTCGTACAGATTTTTATCGGCAGGGTCGCCCGGATGGATTTTGTTTTGAATACCGTCCAAACCGGCCATCAACAAAGCGGCAAATGCCAAGTATGGGTTGGCGGTCGGATCAGGGAAACGCGCTTCAATGCGGCGTGCCTTGCTGCTGTTTACGGACGGAATGCGGATGGAAGCGGAACGGTTTTTTTGGCGGAGTAGGCCAGTTTGGTCGGCGCTTCAAAGTGCGGCACGAGGCGTTTGTAAGAGTTGGTGGACGGATTGGTAATCGCGTTCAAGGCTTTGGCGTGTTTGATGATGCCGCCGATGTAGTAGAGAGCGGTGTCGCTCAAGCCGGCGTAGCCGTCGCCTGCAAACAGGTTTTGACCGTCTTTCCAGATGGATTGGTGGACGTGCATGCCGCTGCCGTTGTCGCCCATGATGGGTTTGGGCATGAAGGTGGCGGTTTTGCCGAAGTTGTGGGCAACGTTTTGAATCACGTATTTCATGTCTTGGGTTTGGTCGGCACGTTTAACCAGAGTAGCAAAACGCGTGCCGATTTCCATTTGGCTGCCGGTACCGACTTCACTGTGGTGCACTTCCACTTCGATGCCGAGTTCTTCCAAAATATTGACCATGGCAGAACGCAGGTCTTGGCCGCAGTCAATCGGTGCAACCGGTGCGTAACCGCCTTTGACGGCCGGGCGGTGGCCGGTGTTTTGACCGTCTAAATGCAGGCCGCTTGACCATGCGCCGCTTTCGGAAGTGATTTCGTAACGGGTTTTGTGCATGTCGGTTTCAAATTCTACGCCGTCAAAAACGAAGAATTCAGGCTCAGGGCCGAAGTAGGCGGTGTCGCCGATGCCGGAAGATTTCAAATAGGCTTCGGCGCGGCGGGCGATGGAGCGCGGGTCGCGGTCGTAGCCTTGGCCGTCGGCAGGGTCGATGACGTCGCAGGTAAAGACAACGGTGGTATCGTCGTAGAAAGGATCGACGAAGGCTGTAGATGCATCGGGACGCAACTGCATATCGGAAGCCTGAATGCCTTTCCAGCCGCCGATGGACGAACCGTCAAACGCCTGACCGTTTTCAAACCATTCTTCGGGATCGTCGAGGACGATGCGGGCAGGTACGGTAAAGTGGTGCTGCTTGCCTTTGGTATCGGTAAAGCGCAAATCTACGAAGCGGGCTTCGCTTTCTTCAATCAGTTTTACAGCGTCTTTGATGGACATCTTCAGCTCCTGAGGGATTGGGTTTAAGTTGTTATTCTATCACGGTAAGGCCGTCTGAAATACATCAGGGCACCCGTTTTTACGCAATGAAATATAGTTTCAGACAACTTGATTGTCAACAATCCTTCTCTTGTTGTATTCTTGAAAACCGAAATCTAATCTGTATTACCGTCTTTTGTCCGAGTTTATAGTGGCTTAAAATAGAAAAGCCAATCATTCATCCTGTGCCGATAAGACAGTTATCGCGGCTCATGGTTGCAGACAAAGTTGTACATATACTCCCCAGATGTTTCAGGAAAAACATATTCCCATTTGCTTCCATAAGGAGGAGTATAAGAGTCAACCAACTTTGCTGATTTTGAATACACTGCAAAAGTTAATATCCGATATCTCCTATTACTGCAATCCATTTCTCTTAGTGATTTCATTTGAATAATAAATTTATTATTAAGATATTTTTGGGGTTTCTTATACCTATCATCAAACCAAGCCCGATTATGGGTGCGGCTATCCACATCGCCATAGGTAACACCATCATCATTAAAGCTTAATCCTACCCAATCTGTCGCTACAGCCTGAGTTGCTAATCCCACCGTTAATAATGCTAAAAGTAACATCTTTTTCATGCCAAACCTCTGTAATTTTTATCAAAAAATAAAGTTGTATTATAAAAAATGGATTTTTCAGGTAGCAAAAAATTATATCATGTCGTTGTAAAGCGCATTTACCCTCCAGCGTTCCCATCTTCCCTTCGTCGTTATAAAATAGCTGTCCTATTTTTGGAATACAACCATGACAACTATCTCCCGTTACGCCGTTTTCGGCAACCCTGTTGCACACAGTAAATCGCCGCAAATCCATCAGCAATTTGCGCTGCAAGAAGGTGTAGCCATCGAATATGAGCGTATTTATGCCGAAATCGGCGGTTTTGCCGAGGCCGTTGCGGCGTTTCGTGCCGAGGGCGGGCAAGGTGCGAATGTAACCGTTCCGTTCAAGCAGGAAGCTTTTGCGCTGGCGGACGAACATTCCGACCGCGCCTTGGCTGCCGGCGCGGTCAATACGCTGGTGTGGTTGGAAGACGGCAGAATACGTGGCGACAACACTGACGGTATCGGTTTAGCCAACGACATCACGCAGGTTAAAAATATTGCCATCGAGGGCAAAACCATTTTACTTTTGGGCGCAGGCGGCGCGGTGCGCGGCGTGATTCCGGTTTTGAAAGAACACAGCCCTGCCCGTATCGTCATTACCAACCGTACTCATGCCAAAGCCGAGGAATTGGCGCAGCTTTTCGGCATTGAAGCCGTCCCGATGGCGGATTTGAACGGCGGTTTCGATATCATCATCAACGGCACGTCCGGCGGCTTGAGCGGCCAGCTTCCTGCCGTCAGCCCTGAAATTTTCCGCAACTGCCGCCTTGCCTACGATATGGTTTACGGCAACGCGGCGCTGGCGTTTTTGAACTTTGCCCAAAGCAACGGCGCGGCCGAAGTTTCAGACGGCTTGGGCATGCTGGTCGGTCAGGCTGCCGCCTCCTACCATATTTGGCGCGGATTTACGCCCGATATCCGCCCCGTTATCGAATACATGAAAGCCCTGTAACCATGTTCCGCATCATCAAATGGCTGATTGCCCTGCCCATCGGCATCTTCATTTTCTTCAACGCTTATGTGTACGGCAACATCATTACCTACCGCGCCGTCGCGCCCAGCAAAACCGCCTTCATGTCCATGCGCATGAGCCAGTTTGCAAAAGAAGGCCGCGATGTCGAGCTGGATTACCGCTGGGTGCCTTACGACCAAATCTCAGTCAACCTCAAAAAAGCCCTGATTGCTTCCGAAGACGCCAACTTTGCCGAACACAGCGGCTTTGACTGGAACGGCATCAAATACGCCATGAAACGCAATAAGCAAAGCGGCGAAGTCAAAGCCGGCGGTTCGACCATCAGCCAGCAGCTGGCGAAAAACCTGTTTCTCAACGAAAGCCGCAGCTATATCCGCAAAGGCGAAGAAGCGGCGATTACGGCGATGATGGAAGCCGTTACCGACAAAGACCGCATTTTTGAGCTGTATTTAAACTCAATCGAATGGCACTACGGCGTATTCGGCGCGGAAGCGGCGTCCCAGTATTTCTACAAGAAACCTGCCTCCGCCCTCACCCGCCAACAAGCCGCCAAGCTCACGGCACGCGTTCCGGCTCCGCTGTTTTACGCAGACCACCCTAAGAGCAAACGGATGCACAACAAAACCAATATCATCCTGCGCCGCATGGGTTCGGCAGAATTGCCTCGAAGACGACACGGACTGAGTGCCGCCGCATATAAAATGCCGTCTGAAATATCATTCAGACGGCATATACTTTCTGCCTTTACCCTCTTCTCCAAAAACGCAACGGGGCGATCATTATCACTTTTGTCCTTCTACATAATGGTCAGACACAAAACGTGTCCGACACGGACAACTTCCCAAAAACGGCAGGCAAAAAATAACCGCTCATCAGCGGTTTTTGCGGCCAGAGGCGGAATCGAACCGCCGACACACGGATTTTCAATCCGTTGCTCTACCAACTGAGCTATCTGGCCTTTGTCTGTCTCGTTAAGAGATGCGTATTAAACCAAACTTCGGGACAACACGCAAGCGGATTTGTCGATATTTTTTTACCCAACCGACTAAGTCGATGTTTTTAAGTTTAAATTAATTTCACAGAAAAATAGTGCAAATCGGTTTTTTGCCGTTTGTTCGGCGATGTTCTGCTTTTCAGACGGCAAAAACGCTTCAATATTTGAAGTTCTCACCCAGATAAACAGAACGAACCTGTTCGTTTCGACCAAATCATCAGGTTTTCCCGATGCCAACACCGTGCCGTCTGAAATAATGTAGGCCCGATCGCAGATGCTGAGGGTTTCGCGTACGTTGTGGTCGGTAATCAATACGCCGATACCGCGCGACTTGAGAAATCCGATGATTTTCTGGATGTCGATGACGGCGATGGGATCGACGCCGGCAAAAAGGCTCGTCCAACAAAAATAAAATGCGGTTTCATGGCGAGCACGCGGGCGATTTCGACGCGTCGGCGTTCGCCGCCCGACAAAAGATGGGGCAGGATTATTGCGTAAACGCTCGATATTCAGGTCGGCAAGCAGTTTTTCGACTTCGCCGTCGATGCGGCTTTTTGTCTTTGGTACTGATTTCTAAAAATGGCGCGGATGTTTTTGTTCGACGGTCATTTTGCGGAAAAATCGAGGCTTCCTGCGGCAGGTAGCCGACACCCATGCGGGCGCGTTCGTGTATGGGCAGGTGACGCAATTCCTGCCCGTCCAGCATCACGCTGCCCGCATCGGCGGCAATGAGTCCGACAATCATGTAGAAGCTGGTGGTTTTACCCGCACCGTTGGGCCCGAGCAGGCCGACGACTTCCCGCTTTCGATTTCGAGGGAGAAGCTTTTAACGACTTGGCGTTTTTGAAACTTTTGCAGGGTTTTTGAACAACAAGGCGGCTGACGTTTGCGCTCATAAATATCTCTTCAATATCTTCGGTCGGCATATGCCGTCCGAACCGGGTTTATGTTTCAGACGGCATTTTGGGATTATTCGGATTTTTGCGTACTCGAAGGCTGGATGATGACGCTGACCCTGCCGGATTTGGAAGCGGATTTTGCGCCAGATTTTGTGCTGCCGCTGATGGTATAGACTTCGGTTTTTGGTGTTGTAGGTAATCACCGCGCCTTCGGCGACATCGCCGCTGCGCTGTACTGGCATTACCGGTTAAGACTACGGTGCTGCCTGCAGACGAATAAGCAACGTTGTTTGCCTGACCGCGCACCGTCCCTTTGCCCCGTCCAACGTTTGGCTGAAGCGTACGGGCGAGCCGTCGGCCTTCATAAACTGTTCGCCTTTTGTCATTACGCGTTACGTTGACGCGGGCAGCGGAAATATTGAGCGTACCTTGCCTGATGACGACGTTTGCCGCTAAATGTGGTGCTTTGGTTGGCTTGATCAGAGCGAACCTTGGTCGGCCCTCAATCTGAATAGGGCTGCCTGCTGTCGCTTTGAAGGGCAAAAGCAGGGAGATGCCGAAAAATGCTATTAAAAACAAAAATTTTACATATTTTTGTATCATAAATCGTGGCTTTCACTTTGGATGGGAAGTTCAACAGACCTGTTTTGTGGTCGTAAGTCATGCCGCCCGCCTGTCCGTGCGACGCGCCGTATTGGAAACTGACAGGCGTATCGGTTTGGGCATATTGAGATTCGGTATCGACGTGCAGCTTTTCGGTTTTCAACTTTACCCGCCTGCCGTTTGCCGTCGGCGGTTTTGGTCAGCACAACGTTGTTTTTAAAAAGAACCTGTTTGTTTTCGGTATGGTAAACGGCTTCATCGCTGCCAACTTCGTACAACAACCTGCCTTCTTGGAAGAACACGAGATGCGGCGAATCAAAATGGATGTCGCTGCTTTCGGAAACTGTTTCGCACCTTTCGCGCTCAAATGTTCTTTCAAGTATCCCTGTTCGTCAAACCGCCTGCCGTCCAAGCCGTCCATTGTGTATTGGGGTTCGTTGGGATTGAGCCTGACTTCCTCGATTTCGACTTCGCTGATACGACCCAACCATGCCGACAGACCGCCCAAAGGCAACCGCCAATATCAATGGGAACGCAATTCCGTACCGCCATCTTACTTTCATTTGATGTACTCGTTCAAAGCCGCGCCCAGCGTACCTTTCGCGCGCGCATAATCAGGTCGCACCGTCGCGCACCGCGCCCGCACCGCCAGGGGCGTTTGGCAATATAGGCGGCGTGTTGCAGCGTAAACCAATGCGCGTCGGGGACGGCAACCGGCAATCCGCAGCGCACCATCACCGGCAAATCGACCACGTCGTCGCCGACAAAGGCGCACTCGGCTTCTTCCACGCCTGCCTGCGCGCGCAGTTCTTCATACGCGGCGCGTTTGTCCGAAAATGCCTTTGAAGTAGTAATTTATGCCCAACTGTTTGACGCGGATGCCGACGGAGGCGCGTCCCGACCTGTGATAATCGCAGTCTGCACGCCGCTTGCCTGAAGCATTTTCAGACCGTGTCCGTCCAGTGTGTGAAACGATTTGATTTCTTCGCCGTTATCGCGGATAAAGATGCGCCCGTCGGTCAAAACACCGTCCACATCCAAGATCAGCAGTTTGATTTTGGCGGCGCGCGCCTGTAATTCGGGAGAAATTGCCTGCATGGGATTTCCTTGTTTTTCAGACGGCATATCTTACCACAAATGCCGTCTGAAACGGCTGCAACGCTATATATAGTGGATTAACAAAAAAATCAGGGACAAAGCGACGAAGCCGCAGACGGTACAAATAGTACGGAACCGATTCACTTGGTGCTTCAGCACCTTAGAGAATCGTTCTCTTTCGAGCTAAGGCGAGGCAACGCCGTACTGGTTTAAAGTTAATCCACTATACAATCCGATGCCGCCAGCAGGGTCGTGCATATTCAGCGCACCTGTCAGCACGCCGTCTGCATCGGTAACCAGAAGCCCGTTCACATGGTTTGCCTGCATGACTTTCAGGGCTTCGGTGGCGAGGCGTTCGGTGGAGATGGTTTTTGGGCTGCGTATGCATGACTTCGTCTATCGAAAGACCGGTAAAATTGTCGCATTCTTGAAACAGGCGGCGCAAATCGCCGTCGGTGAATACGCCTTTCAGACGGCATTGCCCGTCCGTTACCGCCAACATGCCCAAACCTTTTTCGCTCATGCTGACGATGGCTTCTTTTCAAGGGCGTGCCGAGTCGGACGGCAGGGCAGGCCACCGCCTTTGTGCATAATGTCGGCAACGCGCAAAAGCAGGCGTTTGCCGAGGCTGCCGGCAGGGATGGCTCAAGGCGAAATCGTCGGGCGTGAACGCGCGCGCGCACGCAGAACGACCGCCAACGCATCGCCCAAAGCCATGACGGCGGTGGTGCTGGTGGTCGGGGCAAGCCCCAGCGGGCAGGCTTCTTTGGAAACCGACGCCGTGATGTGGATGTCGGCATGGCGCGCCATGGTTGAATCGGGGCGGGCGGTGATGCAGACAAGCGTGATGTCTTTGCGTTTGAGCGCGGGGATGATGGCGGCGATTTCGTCGCTTTCACCGGAATTGGAAATCGCGACGACGACGTCGTTGTCCACAATCATGCCCAAATCGCCGTGATGCCGCTTCCGCAGGGTGGACAAAAAAACGCGGGCGTGCCGGTCGAGGCCATCGTTGCCGCCATTTTGCGCCCGATATGTCCCCGACTTGCCCATGCCCGTGATAACGACCCTGCCCTTGCAGTGCAACAACGCGTCTGCCGCAAGGACGAAGTTTTCGTCCAATTCCGCTGCAATTTCGCGCAAGCCTTCCTCTTCGGTGTGCAACACTTCGCGCGCCCAGTCGAGATATTTTTCCGTTTTCTGCCATTGCCATCCGCCTTTGCTGTAATAAAACTACCCAAAATTTCCGAATCGGGGTAGCATAAAGCCTTTGAAACATACACATCCATCCAAAGGAATCAGAAATGACTATTTTATCGGACGTTAAAGCATTAGGACAACAAATCTGGCTGGACAACCTTTCCCGCTCGCTCGTGCAAAGCGGCGAATTGGCGCAAATGCTGAAACAAGGCGTGTGCGGCGTAACTTCCAATCCCGCCATTTTTCCAAAAAGCCTTCGCAGGCGACGCGCTTTACGCCGACGAGGTTGCCGCCCTCAAGCAGCAAGACCTGACCCCCAAACAACGCTACGAAACGATGGCGGTTGCCGATGTGCGTGCCGCCTGCGGCGTCTGCCTTGCCGAACACGAATCCACCGGCGGCAAAAACCGGTTTCGTCAGCCTCGAAGTTTCGCCCGAGTGTCCAAAGACGCGCAAGGCACGGTAGAAGAAGCGCGCCGCCTCTACGCCGCCATCGGGTGCAAAAACGCGATGATTAAAGTGCCTGCCACCGACGCAGGCATCGATGCGCTCGAAACCCTCGTTTCAGACGGCATCAGCGTAAACCTCACGCTGCTGTTCTCACGCGCCCAAACCCTCAAAGCCTACGCAGCCTACGCGCGCGGCATTGCCAAACGCTTGGCAGCCGGACAAAGCGTTGCCCATATCCACGTCGTCGCCAGCTTCTTCATCTCCCGTGTGGACGGCGCGCTGGACACAACACTGCCCGACCACCTCAAAGGCAAAATCGCCATCGCCCTTGCCAAAGCCGCCTACCAAGACTGGGCGCAATACTTCGGCAGCCCGAAATTTGCCGCACTGGAAACCAAAGGCGCAAACCGCGTGCAGCTTTTGTGGGCATCTACCGGCGTGAAAAACCCAGCCTATCCCGACACGCTCTACGTTGACAGCCTGATCGGCGCGCACACCGTCAACACCGTTCCCGATGCCACGCTCAAAGCCTTTATCGACCACGGCACAGCCAAAGCCACGCTGACCGAAGGCGCGGAAGAAGCACGGGCTCGGCTTGCCGAAACCGCCGCGCTCGGCATCGATGTCGAAAACCTTGGCGGCACGTTTGCAGGAAGACGGTTTGAAACAATTTGAAGAAGCGTTTGAAAAACTGCTCGCACCGTTGGTTTAAACTTTTCATCCCCGATGCCGTCTGAAAGGCTTTCAGACGGCATCGCCCTTTGACCGGACACAGTGCGGCATATCAAGGATTCGCCCTAAAAAAATATTAATCAACAAGAAGTTAATGCACGACATTACCCACCAACACAAAAGGAAATAGAATCATGGCAAAAGCACTCGAAATCATTTCACCCAATGAAATTTATTCAGATCTGATTTTTAAGGATCCGGTACCTCCCATACTATTGAATATAAAATGATTAACCTAGAATTGGAAGCCATCAATCTTTACGATTGTGCCTTTGAAGATTTCGTTCCCGAAATCAAAGACAATTTTTGTGTGGGAATTGATTTAGACATAGGAACTGATGATAGTGATGCTGCAGATATATTTTCTGTTCGCATATGCTCTCCTAAATGGATTTTTGCATAATTGTTTCCAAAATCAAAGGGTTAAATGGGGAGCGGGTATGATGATTATGAATGAATTTAATCATTCTGTTATTAAATCGGAAATTGAGAAAAATTCTTAAAGAATGTTCAAAAAGAAACTTGGGAAAAAGTCATTGACTTATTTACTTCGTCGTGGGAATTTGAAGATTATCAGTGCTAATTAAATCAAAAAACAGCGAAACCAAAAACTTTTTCGCTGTTTTATTTTTCCATAAACTTTTCAAAAATATACAGAATTGACGAAACTGGTTAGTAGAAATGCAAGTAATGAGAGAATTGCAGATAGGGCCTTCGATTTTTTTCTCGTCCGGCCTTATGGATGATTCAGCTACCGAAGAGCAATATAATGCTCTATATGATTTAACCTGCTTGAAGAGCCCGGGATGGAACTGAATAAAGATGAGATAATGGCTTTGATTAATAGTCTTAAATAAAGGGGCTGTACCAGATATGTACACAGGACGTTTCGCCCCTCAGCCCGACCGGGCTGCTCCACATCAGCTCGCTGCTGACCGCCGTCGCTTCCTATGCCGATGCGCGCTCAAACGGCGGAAAAATGGCTGGTCCGCATGGAAGACCTCGATCCGCCGCGCGAAATGCCGGGGGCGGCAGGGTCATATCCTGCACACGCTTGAGGGCATTCGGATTCGAGTGGGACGGAGAAGTCGCCTATCAGAGCCGCCGTTACGCCCCTGTATGAAGAAACCCTATGCCGTCTGAAAACCGCCGGACTGGTCTATCCCTGCCACTGCAGCCGCAAAGACTGGCAGGCCGGGGCAAGGCAGGGGCGCAGACGGGTTCGTCTATAACGGACGTTGCCGCCACCCCGACCAACGCCCTGCACCGCAAGAGCAAACATCCGGCGTGGCGCATCCGCGTCCCCGACCGCGTTATCGGTTTTTCAGACGGCATCGTCGGCGATTACGCCCAAAACCTCGCCCGCGACATCGGCGATTTCGTCCTGCTTCGTGCAGACGGTTACTGGGCATACCAGCTCGCCGTCGTTGCCGACGATGCCGAACAGGGCGTTACCCACATCGTCCGCGGACAAGACCTGCTCGTTTCCACGCCGCGCCAAATCTATTTGCAGCAGTGTTTGGGCGTTCCGACACCGCAATATGCCCACCTGCCGCTCCTGACCAACGCGCAAAGGGCAGAAATGGTCGAAACAGACGCTCGCCCCCGCATTGGATTTAAACCGCCGCGAACAACTCCTCCGCCAAGTGTTCCGTTACCTCAAGCTGCCCGAAGCACCGGAAACCGACCGCCCTGCCGAACTGCTCGACTGGGCGGTGGCACACTGGGATATGGACAAAGTGCCGAAACACGCCATTACCACCCCCTAAACACCGCCCGACAAACGCACAAATGCCGTCTGAAACCTTCAGACGGCATTTCACCACACAGCCCCGCCCTATTCGCGCGTATTTGCCCGCTCAACCTCTTTCCACGCTTCGAGAATCAGGCCGCCGTCGTTGTCTTTCAAGAGCGTTGCATCGGAAAGCATACGCCGCCAAGTCCGCGCGCCTTTCAAACCGTGCATCAGTCCGAGGCTGTGGCGGACGATGTGGCGCAAAGATTGTGCCGCGTCCGGCTTGGATTTGAGGCTTGGCTATACACAAACAGCCGCCGCACCAAATCGGCGTATTCAATCGGGCTGCGGGTATCGCCGTAAAACAGCCTGTCCCATTCTGCGCATCACCATCGGGTTGTGGTACGCCTCGCGCCCGACCATCACGCCGTCAACGTGTTGCAGGTGTCCGGCGATTGCTTCGTTGGTGGTAATGCCGCCGTTGATGATGATTTCCAGCTCGGGAAACTCTTGCTTAAGGCGGTAAACATAATCGTATTTCAAGGGCGGAACGTCGCGGTTTTTCTTTTGGGGAAAGACCGTCCAGCCATGCGTTGCGGGCGTGGACGATAAAGGTTTTGCAGGCGGTTTTTGTCGCGCAGCGTGCCGACGAAATCGGCAACGGTTTGGTATTCGGTCTGCCTGTCCACGCCGATGCGGTGTTTGACGGTAACGGGAATACCGACCGCGTCCTGCATCGTGTTAAGGCAGTCGGCAACCAGCCCGACTTCGTTCATCAAACACGCGCCGAACGCGCCTTTCTGCACGCGCGGACTGGGGCAGCCGCAGTTGAGGTTGACCTCGTTGTAACCGTATGCCTCGGCGGCTTTGGCGGCTTTCGCCAAATCGGACGGGTCGCTGCCGCCCAGTTGCAGGGGCGACGGGTTGCTCGCCTTCGTTAAACATCAAAAAGCGGTCTTTGTCGCCGTAAACAATCGCGCCGGAATTGACCATTTCGCTGTAAAGCCAGGTATTGCGGGTAATCTGGCGCGCCATATAACGGTAGTGCCGGTCCGTCCAGTCGAGCATCGGGGCGACGGAAAGGCGGCGCGGGGAAGGGTGTGTATTGTCGTTCATTGTCGATATTTCATCATTGCGGATTCAATTTCAATCTGGAACAACCTTCATTTTTGGGGAAATCCGCGTCATGAAAGAGTCCAGCAGTATGGTTACCGGCCCATCGTTGCAGAGCGACACCTGCATATGCGTGCGGAAACGTCCCGTTTCGACATGAATCCCGTGCCCGCGCAACAGTTCCGCCGTTCGCAGGGTAAAGCTGCTGCGCCTGTTCTGCAGGTGCGGCTTGGGAAAACGAAGGCCGCCGCCCGCTTGTCGCATCGGCATAAAGCGTAAACTGCGACACCAGCAGCACGGAGCCGCCGACATCTTTCAAAGACAGGTTCAGCTTGCCCGCTTCGTCTTCAAACACGCGCAAATGGGCGATTTTGTCGGCAATATAGCGCGCATCTTTTTCCGTGTCGTCGTGCGTTACACCGAGCAGCACGACGAATCCGCCGTCGATTTTGCCGCAGGTTTCCGTGCCGTTTTCAGACACGACATCTACCTTCGCGCCCGTCGTTTTTCTGTATCACCGCACGCATAAGCCGTCCTCCTTGTCTGTAGCGGATAATGCCGTCTGAAAAGGATTCAGACGGCATCGGTATCGAAAAATGCCATTACGGTTTGACACCGTTTTCTTCCAAAAGGGCATCGATTTTCAAGCGGGCTTTTTCTTGTTTCAAACCCTGCTCCAATTGGTTTCTAACCAACTCGAAAGGCTGCGCGTCGGGGTTTTTCCCTGACCTCGCTGAGTTTGAACAGATAATAGCGTTCGCCCAATTTGACCGGATTGCGGGTTACGTCGCCACGGTTCATCGCGGCAAACTGGGAAGACAGCGGCTCGGGAAGCTGCTGCGCCATAATGAAACCGTCAAACGCCTGTTCGTCGTTCGGATAACGCTTCATCAGCCCCTTCAAAAAGACAGCCCTTTGAGCAGGAGCTGCTGCGCCTGACGTGCCTCATCCTCCGTGGCAAAACCGACCTGCTGCAATTTGATCATGCGGATTTGCCGCTCATAAAACTGACGCAGTTCGCTTTCGAAACCGTTTCCGAACGTTCCAAAAAGCGGACGTATTCTTGGGCGTAAAAGACGCTTCGGCAATTTTAAAGCGGTTTTGAACGCCTTGATCCTTATCCAATCCCGCCTGCAATGCCCCGTTTTTCAAAAACTTCCAAAGTTTGCAGTTGACGGACGGCATCGTTTCGGATTGCCTGCCCGTCCGGTTTTTGGGACTGCTCCGCATGCCGGTCTGCCTGCTGCATGATCTGCGCCACCAGCGTATCCACCAAAGCCGGGTCGATTTCGGGTACTTTGGCTGCCGCAAAACCTGCCAACATTGCAGCAATAACTGCGGCAGCGGTTTTTCTGTTTCATGGTATTCCCTGTCCTGTGCGGCGGCAAAACGCTTGTCTGAACGTCTTGCCGCCGTATCCCGTTTTCAGATTATTTTTGCAGGTTTTGATGTCTGCCTTGCCCAACAGCGCGCCGACGGCACGGTCGATTTGTTCCGCCTGCAAATCGCCGGCAATCTGTCCTTTCATTTCGTCAAAAGAAGGCACTTTTACCTCGCGGCGGTCGTTGACATAATAAACGCCGTAGAAATCGCCGTTTTTTTCAGCGGCGTTGCCGTAAATTCGCCTTTTTTTCAAGTCCTTAATTGCCTGATAAAGCGGCGGAACACCCTGTTCCAAATCTTTCAGCGGCACATATCCGTCCGGCGCGCCGGTCTGTTTGGTGCGGTCGTTGAGCGAGTATTGTTTCAAAACGGTATCAAAACCTTTTTCGCCTTCAGATCGGCAACGGCTTTTTCGCATTTTCTTCCTTGTCGGTCAGGATTTCGCCTAACTGGACTTCCTGCGTACCTTTATAAAAAACCGCTGATATTGTCGTAAACGGCTTTCACTTCCTGTTCGGAAACCGGTTGGGTTTTTGGCGATGTGCAGCGCGTATGCCCTGCCGTTCAATTCGTATTCTAGAGCCGACCAGAGGGTTTTTGAAGCGACGGTTTCTTGTCGTCGCCCGACTTTTTCGCTTCGGCACGCAATTTGGCCAACGTGTCTTTAAACTCTGCCGACTGGTCGAGTTTCAGGCGTTTGACTTCCTGCGCGACCACGGTGTTGACCACTTCGTTTTCCAGCAGGGATTGGCGCAGTTGCGGCGTGTCTTCGGCACGGCTGTTTTCCGCACGGAATGCGGCAACCTGCGCATCGATGACGGAACTGTCGATTTTTTTGACCGTTGACGGTTGCCAGCGTTTGGGCAAACAGGCTGCCGGAACAGGCAAGCAGTGCAACGGAAGTCAGGATTTTGCTTTCATAATCTTCTCTCTTTAAATTTTAAATTGAAATATTCGAGCAGACTTCATTCAGTCCGCCGTATGGAAATACTCGTCAGGGGCAGCCGCCCGGATGCCGAGCGCGTGGATGATGCCGTCTGAAAACAAATCTTTGAGCAGCGATTTGACCGTTTTCTGACGGTTCAGGCGGCTTACGCCTTCAAAACGGCCGCTGACGACCAAAAACAGCATAATGTCCGCCGCCGGTATTGCCCGCGTGTCCTTTGTGCAGATGACTCTCATCGCCGATTTCCAACACCAGAGGATCGAGCGTCTGCAGGCGTTCGCGGATCAAATCGACGGCCGGCATTATTTGAACACCGCTTTAAACGGCTTGATCAGCACTTCGCTATACACGCCGGCGTGAACATAGGGATCGTCTTCCGCCCAAGCCTGCGCCGCATCCAAAGACTCGAACTGCGCCACAATCAAACTACCCGAAACGCGGTTCGGATCCTCCGGCAAAGGATTCGGACCTGCAGTCAGCAACCGCCCTTCGATTTCAGCACCTCAAGCGTTTGAGGTGTTCGGGACGTGCCGCCATACGCGCTTCATGCACATTCTCCCCGTCTGTTGCCAGCAACATAAAATATTCCACAGTCAATCCTCCTTTTTCAGATAGGGTACTCAGATAAATACCCTGAATAATAAAAGAAAACAAGCATCAGCGCAGTCGAACCGAACATCTTATAGTTAACCCATTGCGCTTCAAACCTAGTAAACACAAAACCAGTTGGCAATACCCATAAAAAATCAGAAAACCGACCCACATATAAGTCAATTTCGCCCATACGGCATCCGGAAGCTGAATCTCCCTGCCGATACTTTCGCGCTTTAAACCGTTTTTACCCGCAAGGTGGCTACCCAGCAGGAATAACGCCCCGCACCAGAACAATACTGTCGGCTTCCACATAATGAAGCGGCTGTCGCCCAAAAACAATGGTTGCGCCGCCGAATACGACAATCAACAGCAGACTGACCCACTGCATCGTATCCAGCCTTTTATGCTTCCAATACAGGAAAAACTGCCTGAACCACACCGGCAACCAATGCGACCGCCGTGGCGGTAATCATATTTTGGTAACGGTATAGGGTGGCGAAAAACAGGATGACGGACAAAAAGGTCGCTGACAAATTTCATATCCAAATGAGAAAGCAAATCAAATAAACGCTAATCATACAGGCAGAACCCTATTTTTGCACCTGCAAAGCCAACAAATTTTGTTTTGATTAATGAAAATATGCACAGATGTTTTTGAAAAAAAGATGGAGATATGTCATAATTTGTAAAATTGGCTTTAAAATACAGCTTCGGCTGGGACCTCTGCCTATCCGCACCCTATCGTCCGTATTGCCGATGCCTGATGACGAAATTTACAGACTGTACGCGGTCAAACCGTATTCAGCCGCCAACCCACAGGGGATACATCTTGAAAAACAACAGACAAATCAAACTGATTGCCGCCTCCGTCGCACTTGCCGCATCCTTTCAAGCACATGCGGGACTGGGCGGGCTGAATATCCAGTCCAACCTTGACGAACCCTTTTCCGGCAGCATTACCGTAACCGGCGAAGAAGCCAAAGCCCTGCTAGGCGGCGGCAGCGTTACCGTTTCCGAAAAAGGCCTGACCGCCAAAGTCCACAAGTTGGGCGACAAAGCCGTCATTGCCGTTTCTTCCGCGCAGGCAGTCCGCGATCCCGTCCTGGTGTTCCGCATCGGTGCAGGCGCGCAGGTACGCGAATACACCGCCATCCTCGATCCTGTCGGCTACTCGCCCAAAACCAAATCTGCACTTTCAGACGGCAAGACACACCGCAAAACCACTCCGACAGCAGAGTCCCAAGAAAAATCAAAAACACCAAAGCCCTCCGCAAAACCGATAAAAGACAGCGCGAACGCAGCCGTCAAATCGGCGCATAACGGCAAAACCCATACCGTCCGCAAAGGCGAAACGCTCAAACAGATTGCCGCCGCCATCCGTCCGAAACACCTGACGCTCGAACAGGTTGCCGATGCGCTGCTGAAGGCAAACCCAAATGTTTCCGCACGGCAGACTGCGTGCGGGCAGCGTGCTTCACATTCCGAATCTGAATAGGATCAAAGCGGCAGCACCCAAAAATCAAAGCGGAACAACCCAAACCGCAAACGGCGAAACCCAAAGCCGAAACTGCATCCATGCCGTCTGAACCGTCCAAACAGGCAATGGTAGAGAAACCGATAGAGAAACCTGTCGAAAAACCGGTTGAAAAACCTGAAGCAAAAAGTTGCCGCGCTCGAAGCAAAAGCGGAAAAACCGGCCGTTCGACCCGAACCCAAACCCGCAGTGTCAGAAACTCCGGCTTCGGCGACAGAACACCAACCCGAACCTGTACCCGCTGCAAATACTGCCGCATCGGAAACCGCTGCCGAATCCGCCCCCAAGAAGCCGCCGCTTCTGCCATCGACACGCCGACCGACGAAATCGGCAACGCCGTTTCCGAACCCTATTGCGGAAACAGCCAGTGAAGTTGCCGCCGAACCCGTTGCCGAACCTGTCGAACAGGTTCCTGCCGAAGAAGAAACCGAAAGCGGACTGTTTGACGGTCTGTTCGACGGTTCGTACACCTTGCTGCTTGCCGGCGGAGGCGCGGCATTGATTGCCCTGCTGCTGCTTTTGCGCCTTGCCCAATCCAAACGCGCGCGCCGTACCGAAGAATCCGTCCCTGAAGAAGAGCTTGACCTTGACGACGCGGCAGACGACGGCATAGAAATCACCTTTGCCGAAGTCGAAACTCCGGCAACGCCCGAACCCGCTCCGAAAAACGATGTAAACGACACACTTGCCTTAGGTGGGGAATCTGAAGAAGAGTTATCGGCAAAACAAACGTTCGATGTCGAAACCGATACGCCTTCCAACCGCATCGACTTGGATTTCGACAGCCTGGCAGCCGCGCAAAACGGCATTTTGTCCGGCGCACTTACGCAGGATGAAGAAACCCAAAAACGCGCGGATGCCGATTGGAACAAAAATCGAATCCACAGACAGCGTGTACGAGCCCGAGACCTTCAACCCGTACAACCCTGTCAAAATCGTCATCGACACGCCCAAACCGGAATCTGTCGCCCAAACTGCCGAAAAACAAACCGGAAACCGTCGATACCGATTTCTACAACAACCTGTTCTCAAACAACCATATCGGCACAGAAGAAACAGCTTCCGCAAAACCCTGCCGCACCCTCCGGACTGGCAGGGCTTCTGAAAGGCTTCCTCGCCCGAAACCATCTTGGAAAAACAGTTGCCGAAGTCCAAACACCGGAAGAGTTGCACGATTTCCTGAAAGTGTACGAAACCGATGCCGTCGCGGAAACTGCGCCTGAAACGCCCGATTTCAACGCCACCGCAGACGATTTGTCCGCACTGCTGCAACCTGCTGAAGCACCGGCTGTTGAGGAAAAATGTAACGGAAACCGTTGCCGAAACGTCCGACTTCCACACCGTTGCCGACGATTTGTCCGCACTGCTGCAACCTGCTGAAGCACCGGCTGTTGAGGAAAATGTAACGGAAACTGTTGCCGAAACGTCCGACTTCCATACCGTTGCAGACGATTTGTCCGCATTGCTTCAGCCTGCTGAAGCACCGGCTGTTGAGGAAAAAGCGGCGGAAACCGTTGCCGAAACGCCCGACTTCCACACCGTTGCCGACGATTTGTCTGCACTGTTGCAACCTGCTGAAGCACCGGCTGTTGAGGAAAAATGTAACGGAAACCGTTGCCGATGATTTGTCCGCGCTGCTGCAACCGTTTGAAACGCCTGACGTTGGGGAAACCGCAGCAGAAACCGTTGCCGAAATAGCTGATTTCAACGCCACCTGCAGACAATTTATCCGCATTGCTTCAGCCTTCTGAAGCACCGACCGTTGAGAAATTTGAAGCACCGGCTATTGAAGAAAAAAAGCAGCGGAAACCGTTGATAAAACGCCCGACTTCCACACCGTTGCCGACGATTTGTCCGCGCTGCTGCAACCTGCCGAAGCACCGGCCGTTGAGGAAAAATGCAGCGGAAATCACTTTGGAAACGCCTGATTCCAACACCTCTGAGGCAGACGCTTTGCCTGACTTCCTGAAAGACGGCGAGGAGGAAACGGTAGATTGGAGCATCTCCCTCTCGGAAGAAAAATATCCCAAATAATGCAGATACCGGTTTCACTTCGAATCTGTGGTTCTGACGCACCGTCCGAAGCGAAATACGACCTTGCCAAAATGTATCTCGAAATCGGCGACCGCGATGCCGCTGCCGAGACAGTGCAGGAATTGCTGAAGAAGCGGAAGGCGACGTACTCAAACGTGCCCAAGCATTGGCGCAGGAATTGGGTATTTGATTCCCAACTGCCCTTTCGCAAATCAAGGATGCCGTTTCAGACGGCATCTTTTTGCCTTATCGGTGTAACGGATAAAGTTTGACCCGGCACAGGCTCAAACAGCAAACTGCCGGCACGAAAATGCCGTCTGAACCCCCTAAAGGCTTCAGACGGCATTGGTGGCGGCGGTATCAGGCAGTTTGATAGGCAACCGAATCGTCGCCGCTTTTCTTTGAATAAACTCGATTTTGTATCCGTCGGGGTCTTCGACGAAGGCAATGACTGTAGTGCCATGCATCATCGGACCTGCTTCACGAATGACTTTTCCGCCTTTTTCTTTAACACGTTCACAAGACTCGTAGGCGTTGTCGACTTCAACGGCAATATGTCCGTAGGCGTTGCCCAAGTCGTATCGTTCCGTATCCCAGTTGTGCGTCAGTTCCAAAACCGTGCTGTCGGTTTCGTCGCCGTAACCGACGAAGGCAAGGGTAAACCTGCCTCGGATAATCTTTTTCGGCGGAGCAGTTTCACACCCAAAACATTTTGGTAGAAATCGAGGGATTTTTCGAGATTGCCCACGCGGAGCATAGTATGGAGTAAGCGCATTTTTGTGTTCCTCTCGGTAGTGGTTAAACCTCGATTTTTATTCGGCGTAAACGTCTGCCATTTGTTACAGGCGGGACAGTGCCAGAAAAAGACTTGTGATTTGAAGTGGCAGTTTCGGCACCGGTACATCACGCTGCGCTGGAGCTGCCGTCCGATAACCGAACGCATCATATCGGCATCGGCTTTCCAAGTCGGATCCATATCGCTGATTCTTAAACCGAGCAGGCGGTAAACACCGTTCAAGTCCGGTTTGCGCCGAACAAGCTCGATAGCAGTTTGTGCAGCCTCTTTCTCCCCCCTGAGCAATAAGGATTTCTCGTACACGACGTTGATCAAATCAAGTTCCGGGAAGGTCTGCGTATACACCCTATCAGGCGATTTAATCCTTCTTCAGGCTTTCCTTGCGCCGCATAAGCGTCATAAAAGTTTCTCTCCGACCATGCTCAAATAGGCATGATTTTTGCTGCTCGATGGCGGCATACGCTTCAACCGATGTAGGAAAATTGCCCTGCCTGTATTCAATGTCGCCTAAAATCATATTGGCACGGGTACATCTTTTGTTGGCCTCAAGGGCTTTACCGACATTAAAACGTGCAACATCAAAATTGGACTTAAACAATGAAGCCTGTGCAAGTTCGCAATAAAACTGTGCGATTTCAAACTGATATGTCTGTTCGTCGTGACTGAGAAGTTGGGCGGTTTCAATCGCTTTTTCCCAATCCCTCGTCCTGCTGGTAGATATTGAGCAGGTGCTGTCTGGCTTCACGCGCCATTTCACCGTCTTGCAGACTGAGGAAAAATCTGTTCGGCACGATCAACCAACCCCGCACTTTGATAGTTTTGCGCCAATTCAAATAATACGCGCGCACGCTTGGCTCTGGCTGTATCGGGAGAGTCAGGCAATGTTTGGTGCATATTGATGGCTTTTGTCGTTTTCGCCACGCTGACGGTAAAGCTTGCCTAGGGTGAGGTTCAAGTCGTATGACTGAGGCTGCTGATCGATGACCTCTGCCAATTCCCTGGCGGCACGTCCACTGTTGCGGTCAACCAGTGCATCCAGACTTTTATAAAATCCCGACGGTATGCTTTTTGCCTCGCTTTAATACAGTCTTCATATCCACGCGGGCGGCAAACCAGCCCATCGCGAAGAAAAACGGGCAAAAGGATAATCGGCAGCAGGATAATCCACAATTCATTGTCCTATCGGCTTTCTCAAGGCTGTTTGGCAGATTCGGGCGCATTTTTGCGCCGGTGGTGCGGTCAGCTCCTTCCCCGTCAAACGCGCATTTTTCTTTACTTCGGCACGCAGGCGGCTGTTTTCGCCGCGCAAGGACAGCAACCGCCCGAACAAGGCAAACATTCCAAAAACAATACCAACTACAAATGCGCCAAACAATATGACAATCAGCGGCAGATTGACACTCTGCCCCGGAAGATAGGAAAAAGGTAACCGCATCTGTATTAATAACGGCAAGCAACAGAAAGAGCAGCAGGATAATGATTTTTGATGAAGGTATGAGATAAGTTTCATGTTTGCTCCGTAAATAAAAAACACCACCCGGACAGCTTCGCACTCTGAAACCAAGATTGCGCTAGTTTAAACGATTTGCACGGTTTCGGATAGGATGCGGCAGCGTGTTCAGACGGCATACGGAGTATGCGATTGCCGACAATTTTACCAAATACACCGTTCCTTTCCATTTGAAAAATAACGGATTGGACACCGCATCGACAGAAAAACCCGCCGCGCACTTGTCAAAAACCCTGTTTGCAGGCGTATCTTTACAGTCTTCAAATTTAAACCGTTCATATCAGAATAAGAAAGGCTTTTCATCATGAGCAGACCCGTACCCGCCGTATTCGGCAGCGTTTTTCACAGTCAAATGCCCGTCCTCGCCTACCGCGAAGGCAAAATGGCAGCCGACCGAATGGCAATCTTCCCAAGACCTCTCCCTCGCACCGGGTGCGCACGCCCTGCACTACGGCAGCGAATGCTTTGAAGGTTTGAAGGCCTTCCGTCAGGCAGACGGTAAAATCGTACTGTTCCGTCCGACTGCCAATATCGCGCGTATGCGGCAAAGTGCGGACATTTTGCACCCTGCCGCGCCCCGAAACCCAAGCCTATCTCGACGCGCTAATCGAATTGGTCAAACGTGCCGCCGATGAAATTCCCGATGCGCCTGCCGCGCTGTACCTGCGCCCGACCTTAATCGGTACCGATCCCGTTATCGGCAAGGCCGGTTCTCCTTCCGAAACCGCCCTGCTGTATATTTTGGCTTTCCCCGTCGGCGACTATTTCCAAAGTCGGCTCGCCCGTTAAAATCTTGGTGGAAACCGAACACATCCGCTGCGCTCCGCATATGGGCCGCGTCAAATGCGGCGGCAACTACGCTTCCGCCATGCACTGGGTGCTGAAGGCGAAAGCCGAATACGGCGCAAATCAGGTTCTGTTCTGCCCGAACGGCGACGTACAAGAAACCGGCGCGTCCAACTTTATCCTGATTAACGGCGATGAAATCATTACCAAACCGCTGACCGACGAGTTTTTGCACGGCGTTACCCGCGATTCCGTACTGACGGTTGCCAAAGATTTGGGCTATACCGTCAGCGAACGTAATTTCACGGTTGACGAACTCAAAGCTGCGGTAGAAAAACGGTGCGGAGGCGATTCTGACCGGTACGGCTGCGGTTATTTCCCCGTTACTTCCTTCGTCATCGGCGGCAAAGAAATCGAAGTGAAAAAGCCAAGAACGCGGCTATGCCATCCGTAAGGCGATTACCGACATCCAGTATGGTTTGGCGGAAGACAAATACGGCTGGCTGGTTGAAGTGTGCTGATGCTTTAAATAAAAATGCCGTCTGAAACCCGTTTGGCGTTTCAGACGGCATTTTCGTTCGGACCATTTCCGCTGCACCTGCCGCAAGTCGGCACAAAGGCAATCGGTTAAAACAAGCGTCCGCATTTCTCATTCTGCCTGCCGCAAGTCGGGCATTTCTCTGGAAAATACGCTTCAGACGAGCAAACCGCCGCCCGAAACCGATACTCGGCACGGACGGCGCACGGATTTGAAAAACGGCGGATTATCCTCGGTGCTCAAGGCATTGATGCTGTAACCGCCGTCAACATAAGTGATTTCGCCGGTAATGCCGGACGACAGGTCGGACAGCAGGAAGGCGGCGGTATTGCCGACTTCTTCGATGGTAACGTTGCGGCGCAGCGGATTGTGGGCGGCGACGTGTCCCAAGAGTTTGCCGAAATCGGCGATGCCGGAGGCGGCGAGTGTTTTGATCGGGCCGGCGGAAATACCGTTGCAGCGGATGCCTTCTTTGCCCAGACAGGCGGCGGTAAAGCGGATGCCTGCCTCAAGGCTGGCTTTTGCCATACCCATCACGTTGTACTCGGAATCGCGCGTACCGCGCCCAAGTAGCTCAGGGCGACGATGGCGGAGTTTCTGCCGCGCATCATCGGACGGGCGGCTTTTGCCAGCGCAGGCAGGCTGTATGCGGAAATTTCATGTGCGGTGTTGAACGCTTCGCGGCTGATGCTGTCGAGGAAATCGCCGCTCAAGGCTTCTTTCGGCGCAAAAACCGATGGAATGCACCAAACCGTCCAAAGCCGTCCCAATGCTTTGCCCAAGTCGGCGAACACTTGGTTGATTTCGTCATCGCTGGCGACATCGCAGCGGAATACGAGTTCGGAATCCAATTCCGCCGCCATTTTGCGGACGCGCTCTTCCAGTTTGTCCACAACGTAGGTAAACGCCAGTTCCGCGCCTTGTTCGCGGCAGGCTTTGGCGATGCCGTAAGCGATGGAACGCTCGGAAAATCATGCCGGTAATCAGAATTTTTGCCTTGCAGAAAACCCATTTTATATCCTTCAAATAGTGTTCGGTTCGTTCTAAACCGTTGATTATAGCAAATTGTCCCTGTTTCTGTGTTTTTCACGTTGCAGCGTGCAAAGCAGCAATGCCGTCTGAAGCGGATTTCCAGACGGCATTGGACGTTTCAAATACGGTTTAAGGCATCAGATGCCGCGCAACAATTCGTTCACGCTGGTTTTCGCACGGGTTTGCGCGTCCACGCGTTTGACGATGACGGCGCAGTAGAGGCTGTGGCTGCCGTCTTTGGAAGGCATACTGCCGGACACGACAACCGAACCAGCCGGTACGCGGCCTTGATAAATTTCGCCGGTGGTGCGGTCGAAGATTTTTGGTAGATTGACCGATGAACACGCCCATCGAAATCACGCTGCCTTCTTCGACAATCACGCCTTCGACGATTTCGGAACGCGCACCGATGAAGCAGTTGTCTTCAATGATGGTGGTGCGGCCTGCAGGGGTTCGAGTACGCCGCCGATGCCGACACCGCCGCTCAAGTGCACATTTTTGCCGATTTGCGCGCAAGAGCCGACAGTCGCCCAGTGTCAACCATCGCACCTTCGTCAACGTATGCGCCGATGTTGACGTAAGACGGCATCAAAACGACATTTTTCGCCACAAAGCTGCCGCGTCGGGCAACCGCACCCGGAACTGCACGGAAGCCTGCGTTTTTGAACTCGTCTTCAGACCAGTCGGCAAACTTGGTCGGCACTTTGTCGAAGTATTTGTTCACGCCGTCGTTGAGGATTTCATTGTCTTGGATGCGGAAGGACAGCAACACGGCTTTTTCTGCCCATTCGTTGACTTTCCACTCGCCCACGCCCAAGCGTTCGGCGACGCGCAGTTTGCCTGAATCGAGCTGGCGGATGGTTTCCAACACGGCTTCTTTGACTTCGGGGCAACGGTGGACGGGGTGATGTCCGCGCGGTTTTCAAAGGCGGTTTCGATGATGTTTTGCAAAGACATGGTATTTCCTTGTTTGAAATGTTTCGGAACGTTTGCCGTTATTTTCAGGCAGTACGTTTATTGGGAATTAATGCGCTATTGTGCCATGCAAACGCATATTCGTCAGCAATACGCGGGCGGTTGCCGAACATTGGCGTTCCGGAATCGGGCGGGCGGCAGGCATATGTCTTTTTCCGCGCCCGAATCAATACAGAAAGGCGGCGGTACTTTTATGCCGCGCCGCCGCCTTTCAGACGGCATTCGCGGTAAAAACGCCATCAGCCCTTCGGTCGAGGCATCGTGTACCGGACGTGCCGTCTTCCAGTTCGCCGATGATGGTTTTTGCCAACTGTTTTGCCGTATTCCACACCCCCACTGATCGAAGGGGTTGACGTTCCATATCGCGCCTTGGACGAAGGTTTTGTAGTTCGTAAGCCGCCATCAGCATACCCAAATTGTAGGGCGTGAGGCGGTCAAGCAGGATGCTGTTGCTGGGGCGGTTGCCGGGGAACTCTTTGTGCGGCGCGAGGCGTTCACGTTCCGCTTCGGGCAAATCTGCCAGTTCGGCACGTGCTTCGTCCAAGGTTTTGCCCTTCATCAGGGCTTCCGCTTGGGCAAAGGCGTTGGCAACAGTAAAACGGCTGCGTCCGTCCTCCACGCCCTGCGCCGTCATCGGGACAATAAAAGTCGCAGGGAATCAGGCGCGTGCCTTGGTGGAGCAGTTGAAATAGGCGTGCTGGCAGTTGACCCCTTCACCGCCGAACACGATGCCGCCCGTTTTGCACGCGGCGGGACTGCCGTCTGAAGCGCGGCTTTTGCCCAAACTCTCCATATCGAGCTGGTTCAGCCACGCCGGCAGCAGGCGCAGGTTGTGGCTGTACGGAACGGCGGTCTGCCCGTCCGCGTGCTGGAAATTGTTATACCACACGGCAATCAGCGCCATCAGCACGGGAATGTTGCGGCGCGGCGGCGTGTGGAAAAAATGGCTGTCCATCGCGTGCGCCCCCGCCAACAATTCCCGAAAACACGCCCCGCCGACGGCGACCATCACAGGAAGCCCGACAGGCGACCAGACGGAATAGCGTCCGCCCACCCAGTCGTACATCGCAAACACGCGTTCCGCCGCAATGCCGAAACTTTGCGCCGCTTCCGTATCGGCAGACACCGCGCAAAAATGGCGCGCCGTTTCGATTCCGAGAACCCCGCACCGCGATACCACGCCTTGACCGCCTGTGCATTGAGCAGGGGTTTCCGGGTGTTTTAAAGGACTTGCTGGCAACGCAAAAACACCGCCGTTTCAGGGTTCAGACGGCATAAAACCGCATCCAGGCAGGCAGGGGTCGGCGTTGGCAGCAAAATGGACGGCGATATGCCGTCTGAACGGCTCGAGTGCCTGAACGCACATTGCCGGCCCGAGGTCGGATCCGCCTATGCCGATGTGGACAAAATCCGTAATCCGTTTCCCAGTTATCCCCTGATACGAACCGTCGTCCAAACTGTGTGCAAAACTTCAACGCACGATTTAACTCGCGGCGGATTTCGGGCAACACGTCCCTGCCGTCCACATAAACGGCATCCGCACCGTCGGGCAGGCGCAAAGCCGTGTGCAGCGCGGCACGCCCCTCGCTGCCGTTGACTTTCGCACCCGTCCGCAAATCATGCATTTTCCGTCCGAGCCCTGCCGCATCTGCAAGGCTACAGAGCAGTTGAAGCGTATCTTCCCAAGCCGGTTCTTGCTGTAATCGAACAACATACCGCCCAGCCGTTCGTGCATACGGTCAAAGCGGTCCGGTTCGCAAGCAAAGCGGTCGCGCAAAAGAATATGTCGCGTATCCTGACAATGTTGTTCAAGCTCCCGCCACGCCTGGGTAAAAAGCATCCATGATTTTCCTTGATTCTAGATTCGGATTAAAAAAATATAACAGGATGCAGTGTAACAAACGAAAGCCGCTTTGGCGAATCTCCGAAATACCGCCATCCGCATTCAATAACACCTTATTTCCATATAGCGAAATACCCTCCTGCCGGAATTTAACCCACAACAATATCCTACAAGATTTATTGCGTGCGCATAGATGCCAGACAACCGTTTAATAAGGTATAATTACGCCCAGGTGCGCTCCATTTGCCGGCCGCATATGGGCATACTTAGTGATTACATTTTAATCGGTAAAATACCGATCTTATTGTTTTAACGGTATTTCTTATATTTATTTATTCCAATTATTTTTACGGGACTGGGATATGGCTAAAAACGGAGGACTTTCTTTATTTTCAAAGAAAGAAAAACGCTTTATCTTTGAAGGCAGGCATTCTGCCTCCGACAAAATAGTCAACGGTGAAGTATCTGCGTTTACCGAAGAAGAGGCACGCAAGAAACTGGCAAAACGCGGCATCCGCCCGTTACAGATTAGCCGTGTAAAAACAACTTCAAAACGCAAAATTACACAAGAAGACATTACCGTCTTCACACGCCAGTTGGCAACTATGATGAAAGCGGGCCTGCCGCTGATGCAGAGCATTTGAGATTGTGGCGCGCGGTCATGCCAACCCGTCCATGACGGAAATGTTGGGTGGAAATCCGTAGTGAAGTAGAACAGGGCACCACCCTGAGTCGCGCGTTCTCACGCTATCCCAAATACTTCGACCGCTTCTACTGCAACTTGGTTGCGGCGGGCGAAACGGGCGGCGTGTTAGAAAGCCTGTTGGACAAATTGGCAGTTTACAAGGAAAAACCCAGGCCATCCGTAAAAAGTAAAAACTGCGCTGACTTATCCGATATCGGTAATCGCCGTCGCCATCGGCTTGGTATTTGTGATGATGATCTTCGTACTGCCGGCGTTTAAAGAGTTTATTCAATATGGGTGCCGAACTGCCCGCGCTGACTCAGACCGTTATGGATATTTCCGAGTTTTTTTGTCGCATACGGCTGGATAATTCTGATTGCGCTTGGCTGCTCGATATACGGCTTTCTCAAACTTAAAGAGCGTTCACCCAAAATCCAACGCCGTATGGATGCCTTTCTGCTACGTATGCCTATTTTTGGCAACATTGTACAAAAAGCAACTATTGCACGCTGGGGCAGGACGACGGCAACACTGTTTGCAGCAGGCGTACCGCTGGTCGATGTATTGAATTCGACTGCAGGTGCGGCAGGTAATTTGATTTATGAAGAGGCCACCCAGGAAATCCGTACTCGAGTAATTCAAGGCCTGTCGATGACCTCAGGAATGCGTGCGACGGAACTTTTCCCCAATATGATGGTACAGATGTCCTCCATCGGCGAGGAATCGGGTTCTTTAGACGACATGCTCAACAAAGCTGCCGAGTTTTTATGAAGACGAGGGTGGATAATGCGAGTCGGCCGACTGTCCGCCATGATGGAACCGATTATCATCGTGGTTTTGGGTCTGATCATCGGTACGCTTCTGGTAGCGATGTATCTGCCGCTGTTCAACTAGGGTAACGTGGTCGGCTGATTTGCCGCACAGATCCGGCGCGGATTCGCTCTGCGCCGGTTTGTTTTTGTTTTGAATACATTGAGAACAAAATATGTCTGATTTGTCTGTATTGTCGCCGTTTGCCGTGCCTTTGCAGCAGTTTTTCGGTTTATTGGTCGGAGTTTCTTAAACGTCGTCATTTACCGCGTGCCGGTCATGATGGAACGCGGCTGGACGGTATTTGCCAAAGAACATTTAAACCTGCCGCTGACCGATGAGGAAAGCCGCACCTTCAACCTGATGAAACCGGATTCCTGCTGCCCCAAATGCCGCGTGCCGATACGCGCGTGGCAGAACATCTCGATTGTCAGCTACCTGCTCCTACGCGGCAAATGCGCCTCCTGCCAAACCAAAATCAGCATACGCTACCCCTCTATCGAGCTGCTGACCGGCGTATTGTTCGGGCTGGTTGCCTGGCAATACGGCTGGTCTTGAGATTACATTGGGCGGTTTGATGCTGACCGCGTTCCTGATTTCCTGACCTTTATCGATGCGGACACCCAATACCCTGCCCGACTCGATGACATTACCTTTGATTTGGCTGGGGCTGATATTTAATTTGAACGGCGGCTTCGTGCCTTTGCAGTCTGCCGTTTTAGGGTGCGGTTGCCGGCTATGGTTCATTATGGCTCTTATGTGCAGTGTATAAACTGCTCACAGGAAAAACCGGTATGGGCAACGGAGATTTCAAACTGATTGCCGCATTGGGCGCGTGGCTCGGCATATCCGCATTGCCCGTGCTGATTTTTGTTTTCCTCGCTAATCGGCTTGGTCGCGGCAATCGTTATGCGCGTCGCCAAAGGGGCAGCATTTTGCCTTCGGCCCCGCACTGACAGTTTCAGGCTGGATAATTTTTACGGCAAACGATTCCGTATGGCGGGCGGTCAACTGGTGGCTGACCCATCCGGTGCTGTAAGATGACGGTATGGGTCGGACTGACCGGCGGAATCGGCAGCGGCAAATCGGCAGCCGCGCAATGTTTTGCCGATTTGGGCGTGCCGCGCATCGATGCGGACGCGGCGGCGCACTCGCTGACGGCTTCAGACGGCATCGCCCCTGCCGGAAATCAGGCGGCTGTTCGGTGACACCGTTTTCGACACACAGGGGTTTGTTGCGGCGCGACATATTGCGTAAAGAAATCTTTGCCTCCCCATCGCGAAAAGCCTTGCTCGAATCCGTGATGTTGCCGCTGATTTTCTCAGAAATCAAAAAAACAGCAAGAAACCTTTACCGATGCGGCTTACGGCATTATCGAAATTCCGCTGCTGACGGAAAAGCGTCAATTTATCAACCTGATACAGCGTGTCCTGACCATAAGTGCCCCTGTGGAAAAACGTATCGGCAGGGTGATGGCCCGCAGCGGGCTGACGCGCGGCGAGGTGGCTGCCGTCATCAGCCATCAGGCATCCGAATCCGAACGCCTGCTGCTTGCAGACGATGTGCTGCTCAATGACGGCAGCCTCAAAAGCCTGCGTGAGAAAACAATGCGCCTGCACGCGTTTTTATTCAGGGATTTTCGCCTTAAAAACCAACACAAGGAAAAACACAATGGCTGAGTCGCGGCAAATACGCCTTCAAGTCAAATGTCCGACCTGTCAAACGGCGGTAGTATGGAAACCCGAAAACGCATTCCGCCCCTTCTGTTCGCAACGCTGCAAACTGATCGACTTGGGCGGATGGGCAGACGGAAAATATACGGTTTCCGACCAAACGGAAAGTTTGCCGGAAATATCCGAACCGACGGAGCATACCGCTGACCGCCCCGCCTTCCCGGCAAACACCCTGAAAGTCAATGCCGTCTGAAACAAACATGTTTCAGACGGCATTTTCATTCTTAAACCTAATCGTTAGTATTTGCCGTTACCTCTTCCAACGAAGTAATACCCTGCATAACTTTCAACAAACCGGAACGGCGCAAATCAACCATACCTTCCTTATAAGCAACGTCCATAATATCCACTTCCGTACCATGGTTCATAATGACACGCTGCATTTCCTCGCTGATAGGCATAACCTCATAAACACCGGCACGCCCCTTATAACCCTGCCCCCGGCAACGGTCGCAACCGACGGCGCGGTAAAGTTTCCAATCTTTTGCAAGATCCTCATCGGTGAAAACCGACTTCCTTCAAAGCAGAGGCAGACGGACGTTCCACTTCCTGTTTGCAGCTCGAACACAGCCTGCGTAAAAGACGCTGCGCCATAATCAGGCTGACCGAACTGGCAATATTAAATGGCGCGACACCCATATTCAGCATACGCGACAACGTCGCCGGCGCATTATTGGTGTGCAGGGTGGAAAAACACCATATGCCCTGTTTGTGCCGCCTTAATCGCAATATCGGCAGTTTCCAAATCACGAATCTCACCGACCATAATGATGTCCGGATCCTGACGCAGGAAAGACTTCAAAGCAGCGGCAAAAAGTCAGACCCTGCTTATCATTGACGTTAACCTGATTGATGCCCGGCAGGTTAATCTCGGCAGGGTCTTCCGCCGTTGCAATATTTACCGACTCCGTATTCAAAAATATTCAAACAGGGTATAGAGCGACACAGTCTTTTCCCGAACCTGTCGGACCGGTTACCAACACCATGCCGTAAGGACGGTGGATGGCATCCAACAGCAATTTCTTCTGAAACGGTTCGAAACCAAGTTGATCGATGTTCAAAGACGCGGCATCGGAATTCAAAAATCCGCATCACAACCTTTTCGCCAAACAGCGTCGGCAACGTACTGACACGGAAATCGACAGGCTTGCCACCCTTTTGGAAGGTCAATTGCATCCTGCCGTCCTGGGGTATCCGTTTTTCGGAAATGTCCAAACGCGACATCACCTTAATCCGAGAAGCAAGCTGCCCCCTCACCGCAACCGGAGGTTGGACTACCTCGCGAAGCTGCCCGTCCACACGGAACCGGATACGCGCATTATGTTCGTAAAACTCAAAATGAATATCCGATGCCCCACTGCGCAAAGCATCCGACAAAGTTTTATGGATAAACCTCGGTACAGGACCGTCTTCCGCCTCTTCATTATCAATATACAGAGTATGGCTTTCCTGTTCTTCCTGTTCCGCACTGATTTCCTGAAGCAACGCAGTCGAGCGCGAACCCACCCACTCTAACAGCCCGGCCAGCTGATCGTCTTCAACAATCACCAACTCAACCGAAATCCCTGACGCAAAAAACGGTCTTCTGAATCTGAGGCATCTGTGTCGGGTCAGAAACCGCAAAAATACCTTTGTCGTCCCGGCGGAAAAATCGGCACACAACGGAACTCCACCATCTGTTCTTCAGTCAACACCCCATCAGCACCCTGTGGCGCGGATAATGACGCAAATCAAGAACCGAATAACTGAACACCCTCGCAATCAGTGCCGCAAGGGATTTAGGGCGAAATGACGCCGTCTGAAAACAGCATCGGCAACACTTCTTTACCCGCCTGCGACTCCTTATAATAATGTTCGGCCTGTTCGACAGTAACCACTTGGTTTTGAACCAAGGTTCTCAGCAAACCTACGCTCATACAGCCTTTTCCCCAAATTCATTCATTGTTATACCAATATAACTTTTTGTCATTGAATATTATCGGCGAACAGATTATCAAAAACAACCGCCTTGCAAATTCGGCATATTTCCATATATCCCGGCAAACGGGCGGCATACGCCTTTCCTTCCTTAATATATTGCGTCCCGTCAAAGGGCGCATCGCTTTTCTTAACAAACCCCTCTGACGGCCAAGTGAAAGGGGCTTTTTATGTCGTCATCAAAATTAATATTTTCTTCTGCCATATCATCCGCATTAAAAATGCGCCCTCAAAAACACCCCGTTTCCCGGCAAAAAGTTCCCGTACAACGCAAAAAGCCTTTCATTTTATCGAAAGGCTTGTTTTACTTAGTTTGCTATCGCCGATTATTACGCATTGCATCGGCTTGGAAACCCCTGTTTTTAGGGCTTAAACCTCGCCAACAGGAATCGAACCTGTATTTTACGCTTAGGAGGCATACGTTCTATCCGTTGAACTATGGCGAGCCAAAAATGAAGATGGAGATTTTAACCCTTTCCGACGACAAAAGACAAGATACCAGCCGCAATCAACGGCCCGACAGGGATACCGCCCATAAATGCCACCCCGATAACTGTCCTGATTAACAGCCCTGTAATTAAAACAGGCTGCTGCCCCATCAGGTACGCCGCGCCCGGCAATCCACGCTACAAAAATACCGATGGCGACGGCTGCCGCCATTTTAAGGTTGAGAAATCCGGCGGCAGGCGGTATCTGAATTCTGCCTGAAAACCAAAGGGCTCAAAACGGACACGGTCAATATAATGATGCCGATATTCAAACCGTGTTTTTTTCAATCAGAGGGACAAACTGCACCAATGCCGTCTGCTGCATCAGCAGCAATATGGTTGCCGAAATCGTAATCGAATTGTTTTTGGCTGATTACCCCAAAAAAATCATCGCAACCAGAAACAGGGAAACAAAACTGACATTCATCGCCTCAAGACACCCTGACCAAAGATTCCTTCGCCAGCTGAATCATGGCATCCTTCACTTCGCTGTCGGGCAGGGGCATCCAAGGCGGCAACGGCACAATCGACTGCTTTGCGCGCCTCGCCTATTGAATATGCCAAAGCATCCGAACGGACGACATAATCGTGGATTTTTCTCAAAATAGCTGCGATCTGCATTTTCCAAAGCAGTACGCACATCGTTCGCAACCTGTTCGGAACCCTGACGCATCAGATAAATCAAAGGCAGGGTCGGTTTTCCTTCCGCCAAATCGTCGCCGACGTTTTTGCCGGTTTCTTCGGTTTCCCCGAATAATCCAGCACATCGTCAATAATTTGGAAAGCCGTGCCGACGTACATACCGTAATCTTTCAACGCCTGTTCGTGCTCGGGGAAGCCTTGCCCAAAAATTGCGCCGACTTGAGCGGCAGCTTCAAACAATTTTGCCGTTTTATATTGGATGACTTGGACATATTGCTCTTCGGTAATGTCCGTATTGCCGATGTTCATCAGTTGCATGACTTCGCCCTCGGCAATAATGTTGGTTGCATCCGCCATCACTTCCAAAACGCGCATACTGCCCGAGGCAACCATCAGTTGAAAGGCGCGCGTGTATAAAAAGTCGCCAACCAACACTGCCGCCGCATTGCCGAACAGATTGTTTGCCGTTGCCCGCCCACGGCGCAAATCGCTTTCATCGACGACATCGTCGTGCAGCAGCGTCGAAGTGTGGATAAACTCGACCATCGCCGCCAGCGAATACAGTTTTTCATCGTCATGCAACCGACCGCCTTACCCGCCAAAAATCGTCATAATCGGACGCAGACGTTTGCCGCCCGCGCTGATGATATATGTACCGATTTGCGAAATCAGTGCGACATCGGATTGCACCGCACGGTTGATGACTTCATTGACTTTGGCAAGGTCTTCAGGCAGATGTCGCTGGAAATAGGGCAGATTTTCGAGCATGGCAGACTCTCAGGTTTACGTTTCCGTCAAACGGCAGATACCGCTTGAAAGCTGATTTAAATAGCGGGCAATTATATCAGCAAAGCCATCAGGGTACATCTTTTTCAGACGGCATATGGTTATCCGAACCGCGCAAACTTTGACAAAACAGGCAAATAACAATATAATGCCAAGTTCCGCACAATGGTGTGCGGATATTAACCATAACCCTTATGGAGTTGAGTATGTACGCGGTCGTAAAAACCGGCGGCAAACAGTATAAAGTTTCCGTCGGCGAAAAATTGAAAGTAGAACAGATACCAGCCGAACTCGACAGCCAAATCGAACTGACCGAAGTTTTGATGATTGCTGACGGCGAATCTGTAAAAGTTGGCGCACCTTTTTATCGAAGGTGCAAAAGTAACGACTAAAGTAGTGGCACACGGTCGTGGCGAAAAAGTCCGCATCTTCAAAAATGCGCCGCCGCAAACACTACCAAAAAACGCCAAGGCCACCGCCAAAATTTCACCCAAATCGAAATCGTGGCAATCGCCTAACCTTAAAACTTAGGAGCATTACAAATGGCAAGTAAAAAAGCAGGCGGCAGCACCCGCAACGGTCGCGATTCAGAAGCCAAACGCTTGGGCGTTAAAGCCTACGGCAACGAGCTGATTCCCGCAGGTTCCATCATCGTACGCCAACGCGGTACCAAATTCCACGCAGGCGACAACGTAGGCATGGGCAAAGACCACACTTTGTTCGCCAAAGTTGACGGTTATGTCGAATTCAAAACCAAAGGCGCGCTGAACCGTAAAACTGTCAGCATCCGTCCTTACACCGGTTCTGAAGAATAATCCAACCGATACCTGAAGCCGCATCTTTTCACGATGCGGCTTTTTATAGTGGATTAAATTTAAATCAGGACAAGGCGACGAAGCCGCAGACAGTACAAATAGTACGGAACCGATTCACTTGGTGCTTCAGCACCTTAGAGAATCGTTCTCTTTGAGCTAGGGCGAGGTAACGCCGTACTGGTTTAAATTTAATCCACTATACATACCCCACACCCGATTTGATACACATTAAGCTGAAAGTAAAAATCCGCATACACCCTCCCCTGCATATTTCTTCAACAGTGGGTTTTGATATAATCGCCTATCTGTTACAGATAGTTCAAACGGCATTCAAACCCCTTACAAATGCCGTCTGAAATCATCGGCATCCGCCTATGCAAAGGATATTTTATGAGTTTACACAGCGACATCCTCGTCGTCGGCGCAGGCCCGGCGGGTTTAAGTTTTGCAGCCGAACTTGCCGGCAGCGGTTTGAAAGTTACCCTGATCGAACGCAGCCCACTGACTGTTCTGCAAAATCCTCCATATGACGGACGCGAAATCGCCCTGACCCATTTTTCCCGCGAAATCATGCAGCGTCTGGGTATGTGGGACAAAATTCCCGAAAATGAAATTTACCCCCTTCGTGATGCAAAAGTCTTAAATGGCCGCTCCGATTACCAACTCCACTTCCCTCAACCAACCGAAGCACGCGGCGAGCCTGCCGACTGCCTGGGTTATTTGATTTCCAACCACAATATCCGACGCGCCGCCTACGAAGTCGTATCCCAACTCGACAACATCACCATTCTGACCGATACGGTTGTCAAAGAAGTCAAAACATCTGACAACGAAGCACAAGTCATTTTAGAAAACGGCAAAATCCTGACTGCACGCCTGCTTTTGGCGGCAGACAGCCGCTTCTCGCAAACACGCCGTCAACTGGGCATCTCCTCCGATATGCACGACTACAGCCGAACCATGTTCGTCTGCCGCATGAAAACATACTCTTTCCAACCAGCATACCGCTTACGAATGCTTCCATTACGGACGCACCATCGCACTGCTGCCACTGGAAGAACACCTGACCAATACCGTCATTACCGTCGATACCGATAAAATCAACAGCGTTCAAAACCTTTCGCCCGAAGAATTGGCTGCAAGCGTAAAAAGAACAGCCTCAAAGGCAGGCTCGGCGATATGGAACTGGTCAGCAGTATCCACCATTACCCCCTTGTCGGCATGATTGCCAAACGTTTCTACGGCAAACGCAGCGCGCTGATTGGCGATGCCGCCGTCGGTATGCACCCTGTAACAGCACACGGTTTCAATCTCGGACTTTCCAGTGCAGACATCTTGGCCAAACTGATTATCGAAGCCGAACAGCGCGGTCAAGACATCGCGCGGCTTCCTTGTTGGAAAAATACAGTAACAAACATATGCTGCATGCCCAGCCGCTTTATCACGGAACCAATATGATGCTGAAACTGTTTACCAATGAGACCGCACCGGCAAAACTGTTGCGCGGCTTGGTATTGCGTACCAGCAACAATTTCCCGCCGCTGAAGAAACTGATCACCAAACAACTGACCGGTTAAAATCATGAGAAAAATGCCGTCTGAAACATGTTCAGACGGCATTTTATTTGACTGCCTGCTATATTGCCGTTCAAGTTCGACAGACAAATCCATTACCCTGTATAAGTTGACTGATTACACAATATCATCTGACACCGACTGAAAATAAGAAATTTACAATACTTAAAAACAAAGCCTCCGAACAATCGGAGGCTTTTGTTTGCCAAACGGAAATTATTTCAGTTTGGTTTCTTTATACACTACGTGTTTGCGGGCAACCGGATCAAATTTTTGATTTCCAATTTGCCGGGCATAGTGCGTTTGTTTTTGGTAGTGGTGTAGAAGTGACCAGTACCTGCACTGGATTCCAGTTTGATTTTATCGCGCATTGCAGTAATCCTTAACTAAGGGTTTAAATTAAGCTTCACCGCGAGCACGCAAATCAGCCAATACGACATCAATGCCTACTTTGTCAATGGTACGCAGAGCGGCGTTAGAAACGCGCAGGCGAACCCAGCGGTTTTTCACTTTCACCCAAAAACGACGTGATTGCAAGTTAGGGCAAAAACGACGTTTGGTTTTGTTGTTGGCGTGTGATACGTTGTTGCCAGACATCAGGCGCTACCGGTCACTTTGCAAACTCGTGCCATGGTCAGTCTCCAAACTTCTAAAATAGTAAAACGTAATTTATACCACGAAAAACAGTGTTAGTTCAAGTGTTTTTAGAGAAAAACGGCTGTTTTACGCGAATTATCCTGCCGATTGTTGCATTCGGGGAAACGTTTGCCGATACGAAACAGACGGAATGCGATTATAGCGGATTTCACAGATGCCTGCATTCTAAAATACTGTCCGAACATGTTTCCACATATGTTTTCAGACGGCATTTTAGTCGAGGCAGGGAGTATTAATGCCCTCCTCCATTATTGTGGAACGGCGGTTTTGCCAGCCATATGACGGGTATCATGATAATGAATAACAAGCTGCCTGCCATAAAGATTTCGTTCGAGCCGATAATGAAACCCTGCTGGGTAATGGTATTGTTGATAATACCTGCGGTTTGAATGTCAGAAATGCCGTGCTGGGACAAAATGAGCGGCCGTTTCATGCAATGTCGCGGAATAGGGCGTGATGTGTTCGGCAAAAGCGTGTATGGTGCAACGCTTCACGCCGTTCCCACAGGGTACTGACGAATGATACGCCGACACCGCCCATAAGCACGCGCAAGAAATTCGACAAGCTGCTGGCAGCGGCAATCTGCCCTCCCTTCATGTGTGACAAGGTGATGGTCGTCAGCGGCAGAAAAAAACATGGCGACACCGACACCTTGCCAAAACTGAGGCCAGATGACGTTGCCAATATCCATATCGGCATAAAAATCCGTACGCCAATAGAAAGTAAAGGCAAAGGTCAGGAAGCTGGCAGTTACGAGCAGGCGCATATCGGCCTTGTTGCCGAATCTGCCGATAATGGGTGACAGGGAAAACAGGGCAGGATGCCGACGGGCGCGGCGGCAAGCCCTGCCCACGTGGAGAGTATAGCCCAGGTTGGTCTGCAACACTAACGGCAGCAGGGGTCAGCGTCCCCATATCACCATAAAAACCCAATGATGTGGCAATTACGCCGACGGTAAAATTCCGATCTTTAAACAGCGATAAATCGACAATCGGATATTTTTCTCCCAATTCCCAAACAATAAAATACGACAAGCACACCAGTGCGACTACGCCCAAGGTAATGATTTCTCCAGAGGCGAACCAGTCGAGTTCCTTACCCCTGTCCAGCATCATCTGTAACGCGCCGATACCGACTACCATCAATGTAAGCCCGACATAGTCGGTCGGCATTTTAACGGTTTCCGTTTCCCGATATTTCAAATGTTTCCATGTAATCCATGCCGATATGATACCGATAGGGATATTAATGAAAAAATCCAACCCCCAATGCCAGTTTCCGGAAATCCAACCGCCGAGTATCGGCCTGAGAACAGGGGCAACAACGACGGTCATTGCCCACAATGCCAGTGCCAGCGTCCGTTTTGCAGGGCGGATAGGATGCCATTAACAGGCTTTGCGACAAAGGGAATCAGCGGCCCGGCGATAAAGCCCTGCAAAATGCGGAAAACAACCAGCGACTGAAGGTTGGGCGCAATGCCGCACAGCCACGATGTGACGACGAAACCGACGGCGGCGGCGGTAAACAATTTGACCTCGCCGATACGTTTTGCCAAAAATCCCGTTAACGGCACGGAAACGGCGTTTGCCACAGCAAAGAAGTAATGACCCACGTCCCCTGAGTGGTTGCCGCACCGAGGTTGCCGGCGATAATGGGAACGGCGACATTGGCGATAGTCGTATCTAAAACCTCCATAAATACGGCAAGCCCCAAAGACAGCGTAATCCATGCCAATGCCGCACCTTTAAGCGGTGGATAATCCATTGCGTTCTCCGTTTCAGACGGCATCAATGCGCGTATTGCTCAAGAATTTCGTCCACCAGCCTGTCAGCTTCCGACCAATCCGTGCCTTCAGTTTCCGGCAACACGGCATCCGGCGTTTTTGAAACAGGCGCGCCTGCGGCGGAAGTATCCACTTTACCGTCATCGACAAACCGATGCGCAACGGATGCCTGTCCACATCTTCACGGTTCAATTCGATACGGACAGGGACACGCTGCACCACTTTAATCCAGTTGCCCGTTGCGTTTTGCACCGGAATCAGCGAAAACGCGCTGCCCGTACCCTGCCGAAAACCCCTGCCACCCTGCCGCGATAAATGGTTTGTTTACCGTACAAATCGGACACCAGCTCGGCAGGCTGTCCGATTTTCATATGCCGCAACTGCGTCTCTTTAAAATTGGCATCAACCCACACATCCGACAACGGCACCACCGCCATCAGCGGCGCACCGGCCGCCACCTGCTGTCCAACCTGTACCGAACGCTTTGCCACCTGACCGTCCACCGGCGCGCGGATTTGCGTCCGCTGAAGGTTCAACCACGCATCTTTCAACCTGCTGACTGCCGTCTGAACCGCCGGCTGTTCGCGCAAAGCGACCTGACCACCCAAAGCCGCACGCGCCGAAGATTCTTCCGCCAAAGCCGCCTTAACTGCCGCCTGAGCCTGAGACACTGCCGCACGGGCATGTGCCAGCTCTTCGGCGGACACGGCTCCTGATTCCGCTAAAGCAGACCGGCGGCGTAAATCATCCTGCGCACGTGCCAAATCCGCTCGGCGCAAAGCAACCTGCGCCCCCGCCTGAGAAGTGGCGGCATTTTGCTGGCGGTTTTGCCGCACCGCCTGAATCAGCTCGTTTTTCGCCCGTTCATACGCCAACACATAATTGCCGTCGTCCAATACGGCCAACACATCGCCTTTCTTCACAACATCCGTATCATCATGCAACACCTTCCGCACCATACCGCCCGTTTGCGGCGTAATCTGAACCACGCGTCCGACAACATAAGCGTCTTCCGTTTCTCTTCGTGCTGCCACCATAAAAAACGCCGACCCGGCGGCTACGGCGGCAAGCGCGAACAGCAGCGTCAATGCCGTCAGGCGGCGTTTGCGTTTGGCTTGCGTGTTTTTGAAGTTTTGTTTCGTCCGTGTGCGTATCCATAAGATTGGGTTCCGAATTTCCTGATTTCATATAAAACAATGTTCTTTCAATAGGAGGCAGATTCTATATCCGCGCAATAACGCAATCAAGTCAGTATTTTTAGATGCAATATTCAAAAAAACAACGCTTCAGGCAGCAAAACTGAAAAATATATTTCGTTTATATAGTGGATTAACAAAAAAATCAGGACAAGGCGACGAAGCCGCAGACAGTACAAATAGTACGGAACTGATTCACTAGGGTGCTTCAGCACCTTAGAGAATCGTTCTCTTTTGAGCTAAGGCGAGGCAACGCCGTACTGGTTTAAAGTTAATCCACTATATATGACACGGAAAACGCCGCCGTCCAAACCATGCCGTCTGAAGAAAACTACACAGATACCGCCGCTTATATTACAATCGCCGCCCGTGGTTCGAAAACCTTATATATTGCGTCCCTAAGAAGGGACGATTAACAAAAATTAACGCCCTTTACTTTCTACAAGTAACAGGGCTTTTTTTGCCCGTTTTTGAGGATTCGCACCATGGAAGATAAGAAATGGATGACAAAGGCGGTTGCCAGCGTGATGACGGACGCTTCAGCGGACGGCAGGGAAGCTGGCAACCGCTTCAAATCTTCCCCCCCTATCTAACAGGGGGGGTACAGAAACCGAAACGGCGGGCAGGGTTCAGGAAGTCTTCGAATGTTACGAAACGTACATAACGGACGGCAAAGGAAACCTGTTAGGCGTTCCTCTTAGGCGCGGTGTATCAGATTCGGCTTTCATTGACCAAATCACATTTTCAATTCATGAAGACACGTTTTTTTCCATGTTTATGGACTTTTCGTTTGATTTGTTCGATGATGACGATTTCATACGCGCGGCTTCAGCCAAGATGGAAGAAATTTTTCGGATTCGGAATCATTGAAAAAGCCAAGCATTCAGGCGGGCGTTTCTATGAAGGCTGCTGGCTGATGGGAACGGATAATGCCCAATACGGGCGCGTCCATTTCGGCGGCCAAAAACAACACGATGCTTTTTTTGAATTGACGGCGGTAGGCTGCAATGCTGCAAATATTGGATGGGAATCAAGGCTTTTTGATTTTCTGACAAATGCGATTCGTCCAAAAATAACGCGTATTGACATCGCAAAAAGACTTTTTCAACGGAGAGTACAGCCCGAACCAAGCCCGTGAAGACCGAAATAAAGGTTTGTTCACGTGCCATCACGTAAAAACCGAAGGGCGAATGTCTTGGTTCTGATTGGGAGGAAGAAGACGAAGCAAAAATGACGAGGGGCAAAACCACGGCATAGGGTTCGCGTGAGTCTTCAAAATATGTACGAATCTATGAAAAAGGCAAGCAGCTTAAGCGATAAAACAAGCATTTGGACGCGCTTTGAAATCGAATTCAAAGCGAAAAGACATTGTAATTCCCTTTGAAGTCTTACAGACGCCGGGCGAGTATTTCGGCGGAGCATACCCGATTTGCGAACGGTTTTACAGGCAGTGCAAACCGTATTGAAGCGGTCAAAAAGCAAGATTATGATTGATTTCGATACCCATATAGAACGACTGAAAAAGCAAATCGGACGGGGAATCAATGCATTGAAAGCAGTGTTTCCGGACAAGTCCAAACAAGAATTGTTTGAAGTGCTTGAGCCGAAACATGATTTTTTTGCCTAAAAACTGAGCTTCGAGAACTACGATTGCAGCGAGGCAAAGGTAACGCCAATGCATGAAATACCGTCCGTCCTAAAATTTTTATGAATACGGCATGTGGATGGATCGATATATTCGGCGTCAAAAAAAGAGGGGAAGAGTAGCGTTATTTTGAGAAGATGTATGACCAATACGCAAATTTACCAATTTCATGGGCTTAAAACGGCAGCCCTAATGTCGTTAAATTTTATTTTTAGGAAAAATCATGAATCTTAATATGCGCGGCCAAATCATTGGCGTTAAAAAAATTCTCCGGAAACATCGAAGGCAAGGAATTCGATTATTGCCGGATCATCGTAGCTACCCTCTAGATGTAACTCAGGGCAACGCCTTTGGGCATGTCGGCCGTTGAGTACAACTATGGCGCGTCAGCAAATTTTTGAACATTTCAAAAATCAGAAATTCCCGATTGAGGCCGATTTGGATGTGGAAATTGTCACAACCGGCAAAACTCAGAAAGTGAACGTGTTGGGATTTTCTCCCGTGAAGAAAGGTTAAATAAATGCAGAAAAGTCTATGTTGTTCAGTCCGTATCAACAGGGTACTTTTCTGTATTTGTCCCCTGAAACGGGGATATAGGACACACGAAGCTTATCGTGAATGCCGGTTGTTTCGATCACTTTCGAAGACGCAGCAAGCGCGGGATTGAGGAGATCGGGAACGAAAAACGAATTTATCGTTTTCACATTTTTTTAAAGTCTGAATTTGGGCGGATGGCGGTCGCCCGAATAAATTTTTAATTACCGCCGATAGGAAAAAATCATGAAAATCATGAATACTTGCCGTAAATACGGCGCAAAACTGGCTGTTGTAGCAGCTGCTCCCTGGCTTTGGCCGCACATGCAAACGCAGCATTGCCCGAATCTGCAAAAACTGCTTTGGAAAGCGCAAAAAGCCGACGGTATGGAAGCAGGCTGGATTGTCGTTGGCGTTTTTCGCAGCACTTTTTGTATTCGCCATCGTTAAAAAAAGTGATGAAGTAAGACGGTATGTACTACCAAGTCGGAAATAAATGTCTTGAGAAGCACCAGGCTGAAAAACCTTTATTTCAGCTTGGTAGTACCAAGAATCAAAGAAAAACGGACAGATAATCAGGCCGGAATATAACGGCAGCCTGTGGAAGATGTCGGACGGTCAGCCGCTGCCTCATCCTTGGCGGAATGCAGTCCGAAAAGACAACTTGCAAAGCGGTCTTGATACAGGCTGGATAGTATTCGGCGTGATGGCGTCCGTTTACTTTGTTTCCCTGCTGAAAAAGGTCTTGAAATGATGGATTTTTATTTCTATCTCGGCATTGCAGTCCCCGTATTAATCGGGGCGATTCTGTTTAAGGATTGAGCGCATGAAGTTATGGTGTAAAAAAATAGAAGCTTTCAACAACCTTTGAAAGACAGAACCATGAACAAGCCGTTTATCACTCAGGCGCAGTTGGCACTTTATAAATACCAGCCGTCCAGCAAGTATTTTTGGGCAATCTATGGCATTAATTGCGTCTAAGGAATTTCAAGATTTTGTAAAAAAATGTAAAAGAATACGATGTAATAGAATGTTTCTCTTATTTTTAAAATAAGAGGGTAACGCATAATATTTGGAAAAATTTATTTTTCTGATGAGTCTAATATTTTTATTAGGAAGTCAGAAGAAAATGGAAAAATTTCGCATGAATTCATTTACTCGGAATTTTCTGATAGCAACACCGATTTTGATGTGTTGTTCTCTTTAGTTTTGCAAGACCTGCAAGAATAGATGATCGAATAATAAAATTTAGGCCATCTGAACCAAATTTTTTTCAATCTCCCGGATATAGAAAAATTGATAATGAATTTGCTAAATTCACAGAAGCGGCAAATGTCGAACATATCTCCACGGGCGCAAAAAGCCAGAATCAACGCTAAAAATAACCGCCAGCGTATCCCGCGCCGGAGTATTGGCAGGCGTTGGCGCATTAGTACGCCAAGGCGCAAAACTAGAAAAAGAGCGGTTCCCTATGTCGGAACCGCGCTTTTTAGCCCTATGACATCTACGAAACCTTCAAAGACGACATCAAAGAACAAGGCTATCAATACGACCCCGAAACCGACAAATTCATAAAATACTATCCCGCTCAGAATTGTATTTGGGACAGAGATTCAAACGGAAATGCATTCGATGTTAATTGTTATGGCGTTGACAGTTCGATTATGCGCCTTAAGTACGATTACAGCAGATTTCCCGAAGTAAAAGAACTGATGGAAAGTAGAATGGAGAATATTGCGCGTCCTTATTGGGATAGACGCAAAAAGAATTAGCTAAATTAAGTGCTTTGGATTGGAATAATTTTGTCTTAAGCCATTGTGAATTTAATTGGAATGGCGGGGATTGTTCAGTTCATAAGGGCGATGATTATAGGGGTGGTGTTGATTTCAGGCTTAAAGAAAATCCAAGATACAAAGAAGAAATGGATAGCAAAAGGCTGGAGGAAATCTTGGCCGCCAAGGTCGACGCCAATCCCGACAAATTCATCAAAGCAACCAACTTCCCGGGATACAAGCAAGATGTGGAAGTCGCCCCCGGCACAAAACTGAACATTGGCCCGGTAACCGACAAAAGCGGGAATCCCGTTCAAGTCCTTGTCAGTTTCGGGCGCGATTCGCAAGGCAACACAACGGCCGATGTTCAAGTAACACCGCGTCCCGATCTCACGCCCGGAAGCGCGGAAGCCCCTAATGTCCGCCCGTTGCCCGACACATCACCGGCAACGAACCCGTCAAAAAAACCCGAATCCAAATGAGAATCCAGGCACGCGTCCCAATCCCTGAACCTGACCCGGACACGAATCCCGAACCAAACGTGCAGCCCGGCACAAGCCCGGGGTCGCCGGTTATACCGGGTACGGCACCGGCAAACGGCAGGGACGGAAAGGATGGGAAAGACGGAAAGGACGGCAAAGACGGCGGATTTCTATGTCGGTATTTCCCGACAATCCTAGCCTGTCAGGAGATGGGCAAACCGACTGACGGCATGTTTGACGACATAACCATACCGCAAGTAACGGACGATAAAACATGGTCTTCGGACGACTTTTTTACCGTCTAACGGCGTATGTCCGCAGCCGAAAAACCTTTCATGTTTTCGGCAAGAGTTATCAGGCAAGCTATGAACCGTTATGCGTGTTTGCGGAAAAATCCGGTTTGCCGTATTGCTCGCCTTTTATCATCATTTCCGCCTTTGTTGTGTTCGGGTCTTTGAGGAAAGAATAATGCCATTGCTCGCCGGTCTCATTCCACTTTTTAGGCATTCTGTTGAAAAATGCTGATTGTCAGAATCATCATTGCAACGGGTATGACATTTGTAACCTATGCCGGGTATATTATCGCACTGAACAAGTTCAAGGATTACACCGCGAACGCAATTAATTCCATGCCTTCCGACATACTGAACCTTCTTTTAATTTTCGGGATTCGGGCAGGGGTTTGGGCTATCTATTCGGGGCGTTTTTCATTCTATATCGGAATGAAAACATTGAACAAACTGACGTTTGTCTTTCCGCGATAAGGGGGAAACATGATTTATCTGTTTACGGGAAACATGGGGACGGGGAAAACCTCCCGTGTCGTCTCTATGATTTTGAACAACGAAGACGGATTGTTCAAAATGAAATTGGAAGACGGCACGGAGGTAGATCGGCCGCTTTATTTCTGCCATATCGACGGATTGGACAAACGAAAAGTTCAATGCCCACGAACTGACGGAAGAGCAAATTATGGCCGCTCCGCTTCGTGATGTCATACCGGAAGGCGCGGTGCTGATTGTTGACGAAGCGCACTACACTTACCCGGTACGAGCGGCAGGCCGTCCAGTTCCGCCCTATATTCAGGGAATTGACAGAACTCCGCCATCATGGGCATACAGTCATTTTTAATGACGCAGCACCCGAGCCAACTTGATATATTCGTCCGCAACCTTGTTTCAAAGCATGTACATCTTGAACGCAAGGCAATCGGCATGAAACAGTACTCTTGGTATAAATGTGTAACCTCGTTAGATAACCCGGCAGGGGTTAGCGGCGTAGAATCCGCAAGTTGGAAACCGCCGAAAGAAGCCTTTAAATACTATAAATCCGCAAGCCAGCACCAAAAGTTCAAGAAAAAAGTTCCTTGGGCAGTTTGGGCGTTGATTGTGATTATAGGGTTTATAGGCTGGAAGAGTTTCGGCATGTTCCAAATTTATAGTAAGGCAACAGGCGGCCAGATTGAGCAGGAAGCGCAAAAAGAAAGCGTTGTGCAACAAACGATGACGGAGCAGACGGCATCATCAGAAACAGCGACTTTTTGAGCATTCCAAAAATCTGAAAACCTGAAGACTTTTACGCCGACTTTGCCCGAAAAACCCGAAAGTAAGCCCATTTACAACGACGTTAGACAGGTAAAGACATTTGAGCAAATAGCCGGATGTATAGACGGCGGAAAATCGGATTGCACATGCTATTCCCAACAGGGAACGCCCTTGAAGGAAATCACAAAGGCAATGTGCAAGGATTACGCGAAAAACGGCCTGCCCTTCAACCCATACAAGGGACGAACAGCAAAGGACGGAACAGGCGCCACAGTCCGCGAAAGCGGATAAGCCACCAGTTCTCGTAATGGGCGGAAAGCCGCAGCAAAACTTGATGTATGATAATTGGCAAGAAAAGGGCAAACCGTTTGAGGGAATTGGCGGAGGTGTTGTCAATTAGAAAACCGCCCTTAATCGGGCGGTTTTGGCGGTCTATTGACTTAAAAGCACAATCCAGGCTAAAAATTACCCTAGCATGAATCGTAACAGTCAATTGCAAATTGCCTACGGTAATAGAGATTTGCATTTTGATTTTCCTGTAAGTTTCAAAACTTGGCAGGAATGCAAAAATCCCCTTGTTGTCAGCTTGGGGATTTTTGCTTATCCCCGCCGCTCTTTTTAAAGTTCGCGCCTCTCGCGCCTGAATCTATGTCATAAAGTTCCTTTCATTCAAAAATAAAAATCTTTCGGTTTCAGCCCCTACCCCTCAGGATGGCTTGAGCTGAGTGAAGGGGGTTAACTGCTAGAATGGCTGTTTTTAAAGTGTCTCAGTCTGGAATCGCTTCGTTCGGGGGTTGTAGGTGCAGGAAAATAGGGCAGAAAAAAGGAAAAGGGGGAAGCTTTGTAAAGATTGGGCGCGCTTTTTGCCCAATCTTTACGAATACCCCCTTTTCCTTTTTTCTGAACTGTTTTTCAATACCGGAAACCCACTAACGGAGTGATTTCAGACTGAGATACGCCTAAAAAAATCAGACATTCGGGTCGCAACAGAAATCTTTACCAAAACCTGTAACCCCAATAAAATCAGACACGGCAAAGGAATAGCTAACCCTTGCCGAAACCGTCCAGTCTGGTAAAACCTAAATTCAAAGTTTGAGTGGGAGATTAGACGGCCGGTTTTCTTGTTTGTGAAATTGAGTAGTATCAAAGAACATAGATTCTGGATAAATAAGGGTAATCTTATGCGTAATGCGGTAGGACTGGACATATCGAAACTGACATTTGACGCAACGGCCATTGTTGGCAAAAAATGGAGCATTCGGCAAGTTTGACAACAATGCAAAAAGGCATTGTTCGTTTCAAGGATTGGCTGGGCGGATTGAGTTGTCCTGATCTTCATGTCTCGCATGGAAGCAACAGGCAACTACTATGAAGCCGTTGCCGACAGCTTGGCGGAAGCATATAAGGTATATGTAATCAATCCCTTTAAGATAAGCAAATATGCAGAAAGCAGATTTGCACGCACAAAAACAGACAAACAGGACGCAAAGCTGATTGCCGAATACTGCCGGTCAGTGGAAGAGTATGAGCTTGTCAGGAGGAATAAACCGACTGAAGCGCAGTACCGTCTTTCACGGTTGACGGCAGCATATGCGCAAATCGGCAGGGAATGCAGCGCAATGAAAAACCGCCGCCAATCCGCAAAAGATAAAGATGTTGAAGAAGCATTCGAAAACATCATTGTCGCCATGCAGGGACAGCTTGAGTTTTTAAAGGCGAAGATAAAAAGAGCAGACGGAGAGCTAATTGCAAAGAAGGCGTGAAACGTCTTGAAACCATACCGGCAATAGGCAGAATGACAGCAGCCGTATTGTTTCAATATCTGACATCTTCGGCGTTTGAAACATCAAACAAGTTTGCTGCATTTGCCGGATTGAGTCCGCAGCGAAAAGAATCAGGTACAAGCGTAAGAGGAAAAGGCAAACTGACTAAGTTTGGCAACAGGAAATTACGCGCTGTTTTGTTTATGCCCGCCATGGTCGCATACCGCATAAGGGCATTTCCCGACTTCATAGCAAGGCTGGAAGCCAAGAAGAAGCCTAAAAAGTCATAATCGCCGCATTGATGCGTAAACTCGCCGTTATTGCGTATCACGTACACAAGAAAGGCGAGAATTACGATTCATCGCGTTACAAATCGGCGTAAATCCCGAAAGGAAAAAAAGGCATTTTTTTAAATGCCTGCTTTGACGTGTCTGAAATTCAGTGAATTTTTAAATATTGAAATTCAATGAGTTGAAAATGAATTGTAAACATGCTATTGTCAATTAAAGTAGTATCTCCCACATTAAAAAAACTAAGGAAACCCTATGTCCCGCAACAACGAAGAGCTGCAAGGCATCTCGCTTTTGGGCAATCAAAAACCCAATATCCGACTGGCTACGCGCCTGAAATTCTCGAAGCATTCGACAACAAACATCCCGACAACGACTATTTCGTCAAATTCGTCTGCCCCGAGTTCACCAGCCTCTGCCCCATGACCGGGCAGCCCGACTTCGCCACCATCTACATCCGCTACATTCCGCACATCAAAATGGTGGAAAGCAAATCCCTGAAACTCTACCTCTTCAGCTTCCGCAACCACGGCGATTTTCATGAAGACTGCGTCAACATCATCATGAAAGACCCTCATTGCCCTGATGGATCCGAAATACATCGAAGTATTCGGCGAGTTCACACGCGCGGCGGCATCGCCATTCATCCTTTCGCCAATTACGGCAAAGCAGGCACCGAGTTCGAAACATTGGCGCGTAAACGCCTGTTTTGAGCACGACGCACAATAAACCATCCTTCCCATATTTCAGACGGCATTCCTTCGATACGATATGCCGTCTGAACGCCTTTCCGAAAGATTTTTATGTACGCATTTACTGCCGCACAGCAACAGAAGGCACTCTTCTGGCTGGTGCTTTTTCCATATCCTCATCATCGCCGCCAGCAACTATCTGGTGCAGTTCCCCTTCCAAATTTTCGGCATCCACACCACTTGGGGCGCATTTTCCTTTCCCTTCATCTTCCTTGCCACCGACCTGACCGTCCGCATTTTCGGTTCGCACTTGGCACGGCGGATTATCTTTTGGGTGATGTTCCCCCGCTCTTTTGCTTTCCTACGTCTTTTCCGTTTTGTTCCACAACGGCAGTTGGACAGGCTTGGGCGCACTGTCCGAATTCAACACCTTTGTCGGACGCATCGCCTTAGCCAGTTTTGCCGCCTATGCGCTCGGACAAATCCTTGATATTTTTGTATTCAACAAATTACGCCGTCTGAAAGTGTGGTGGATTGCCCCGACCGCATCAACCGTCATCGGCAACGCCTTGGATACGTTGGTATTTTTTTCGCCGTTGCCTTTTACGCCAGCAACGATGAATTTATGGCGGCAAACTGGCAGGGGCATCGCTTTTTGTCGATTACCTGTTCAAACTCACCATCTGTACCCTATTTTTCCTGCCTGCCTACGGTATCCTGCTCAACATCCTGACTGCAAAACTGACCACTCTGCAGACAGAAGAAATACCAAACCGCCCACCCACGCCCCTGCAAAATTCCTGATTCCAAGTTCTAAGAAATCGGAAGGCCGTCTGAAATCGACAACAGGAAAAACTTATATTTTAGAACATTGCAAAAATCCGTATGGCATATCGCCTTTGAACAGATTAGGCTTTCGATATATTGTCGACAAACAATTGTTTCAAAAACATCATTCAGTAAAGAAGACTGCTGCCGGCGATACGGTTGGATATTTGCCGATTAAAAAGCGTTTTACGTTTTTCCGTTATGCGAAAAAGTCAAACCGCCATAACTTCCCGCCGTTTGTATTGACATACAGATACAAGCCCTTGCCGTCATTCAGCTTAAACGGTTTTTCGGCGGGTTTGGCGTTTTTGATTTGACGATCGTTCAGCGAGCATAGCTGAGGGTATGCTTTTCGGGGGTATTTTTAGATCCCCGAAAACATACCCCTAATTTTGGTTGCTTCAATTAATATGAATTAGACGGAGTTGGACAGTCAGAAAGAGGATGATAGGATAGTAACCAGTCTGAAAGCCTTGTATTTATTAGGCTTGGTTGACGGCATTAGACAGGATTAAACGAAAAAAACGCCTAGAATTTCTAAGCGTTTTCGTGTGTTGGTGCCGACAGCGAGATTTGAACTCGCACAGCCTACGGCCACTACCCCCTCAAGATAGCGTGTCTACCAATTTCACCATGTCGGCATTTGAATTACTTTTTATTTACTGCTGCCGAGGAACAGGTGCAGCAGGTTCGGTATTGTTTTTAACAGGAACTGCCGGTTTGGGAGCCTGTTGCGTTTGTTGTACGCTGCTGAAGTCCAAAACCATGTTTTGTCGTGTGGGTGTGAATATACACCATAGCCATGCAGGTTGCAAAGAAAAAAAGTTGCTGCGATAGCTGTTGAACGACTGAGGAAGTTGGCATTGCCAGCAGAGCCGAATACGCCTTGCGCGCTGCCGCTGCCTGACCCGAAGGTGGCACCCGCATCCGCCCCTTTACCGTGCTGCAGCAATACTAACACGATGACGGCCAAGGCGGAAATAATATTAATAATCCAGATAAGGGTTTTAAAAGCTTCCATATTTTTCTACGAGGCTTATGCTGCGTTGATAATGGCGGCAAATGAATCATATGATAATGACGCGCCGCCAACCAATGCGCCGTCTACATGAGGTACTGCAAAGATGTCGGCTGCGTTATCCGCTTTCACACTTCCGCCGTAAGAGCGCGGATTTTAACATCGCTTCCGCACAAAGACAAGATTTCTTTGTAGATGAATGCATGCATGTCGGCAATTTGTTCTACGGTGGCGACTTTGCCGGTACCGATTGCCCATACCGGTTCGTAGGCAACGGCGATGTTTTTGGTGTTCAAACCTTGCAGGGATGGAAAGCTGGTGGGCGATGACTTCGTGTTCTTTACCGGCTTCGCGTTCTTCCAAGCTTTCGCCGACGCATAAAAGGGGAATAAGTCCGGCGTTAAGGACGTTTTTCCATTTTGCGGCGTTGGATTTTCGTTTTTCTCGCCAAAAATAAAGGCTGCGTTCGGAGTGTCCGATAAGGACGATGTCGGTGCCGATATCGGCAAGCATTTCTGCGGACACTTCGCCGGTATATGCGCCATTGCCGGGGAAGCGGCTGACATCTTGGGCGCAAGTAAGGATACGGTTATTGAGAACAATCTGCATGGCGTTGTGCAGTTGCAGCAGGTAAACGGTCGGCGCTGCGAGTCCGATCAGGACGCGTTCGGCGGTGGGCATGATGCGGAAGCGGTGCATGAGTGCATTGTTGTTTTGGAGTCGGCCGTTCATTTTCCAGTTGCCGATGACCCATTTCTGATCCCACATTCCGATTTTCGTGATACATCTTGTCTGCTCCCTGCTGTTTGACCGCGTGTATGCAAAGTTGACGTGCAGTTTAGTAGATATGCGGTGGCTTAGCAATAACGGGAGCAGATATGAATGATTTATTTCGTTTCCGGTTTGTGTAATGCCGTCTGAAGATTGGCGATGTGCTTATTGAGGTTTTATAATGTATGTCATGAGTAAAACAGGTACTTGACGGAGCATAAAATGGATTTTGATAAAGCGCGCTTCAACATGGTCGAGCAGCAGGTTAGGCCTTGGGATGTATTGGATTTTTGATGTGTTGGACGCATTGGAGGAGATTCCGCGCGAACTTTTCGTCAATGAGGCCTTGCAGGGTTTGGCGTATGCGGATATGGAACTGCCGCTTGCCAACGGGCATAAGATGCTGGAGCCGAAAGTTGTGGCGCGGCTGGCGCAGGGGCTTGAAGCTGACGAAAAACGATACAGTTTTGGAAATCGGCACGGGTTCGGGCTATGCGACCGCGCTTTTGGCAAAATTGGCGGGCAAAGTGGTTTCGGACGATATCGATGCCGAACAGCAAAAAGCGCGCCAAAGCGGTTTTGGACGGCCTGTCTTTGGAAAAACATTGATTATGTGCAAAAATAACGGGTTGACCGAACTTTCCGCAGGCGCGCCGTTTGATGCGGTTTACGTCGGCGGCGCGGTAAACCTTAGTGCCTGAAGTGTTGAAAGAACAGTTAAAAGATGGCGGACGCATGGTGGTTATCGTAGGACGCAAGCCTGTTCAGCGCGCGCTTTTGATTACGCGTCAAGGCGATACGTTTGAAGAGAAGGCACTGTTCGATACTTTGGTGGCGCATTTGGACGATAAGGATGCCGATCCGTTTGGCGGTTTCGATTTTTAAGATGTTGACAGGTCATGCCGTCTGAAAGCGGGTTTGGGGCTTCAGACGGCATTTTGCTTGGTTTTTGGAGTTTTTGCGATGGATATTGTGCAACTTGGGTCGGCGGAATTGAAGGCGTGGATGGACGAAGGGCGGATGTTTTGTTTGTTGGACGTGCGTACGGATGAAGAAGCGGCGATTTGTTCGCTGCCCGATGCGGTACATATCCCGATGAATCTGATTCCGCTACGGCAGAACGAGCTGCCGGACGACGGCGTGCCGCTTGTGGTGTATTGCCATCACGGTATCCGCAGCCTGCATACGGCGATGTATTTGGCCGATGCGGGGTTTGAAAACCTGTACAACCTTCAGGGCGGCATCGATGCATGGGCAATGCAGGTGGACAGCAAAATGATGCGGTATTGAATCCGTTTTATAAATAAAAGGCCGAGACCTTTGCAAAATTCCCCAAAAATCCCCTAAATTCCCACCAAGACATTTAGGGGATTTTGGGAGAATTTTTGCAAAAGGTCTCCATCTACCATTCAATTAACAATTCGTCAGAAAATTTAATCTGCTCTGTTCTCAAACTACCTGAAGCATATAGAAGACACAGGCTGTACAGTAAAATAAATTTGTGCGGTGACTGCTTTTGCGCATAAGTAAAATTGGTATGCAGCCATCGAAATTGTTCTGCATATTTCAACAAGACCGGTAAATCCGTCATACCGAGCCCTCCTGCAAACCCCGAACTACCTCAGACGTATCCCAATCCAAAGCCCGACAGTATTCGATAAATTCAAATATATCCAGCCGCCTGTCCCCGGTTTCCACCTTTTCCCACGAACGAATGCACCACATTCATACGTTCCGCCAATGCGCGCTGCGACAACCCCAAATCCAATCTTCTGCGGATAAGGAGTTGTCGCAAATAGGTGTGTTCGGCAGAGTGTACCGACAAACGAATATTTCCCATGCGCTCCGATTTTTAGGTACAATCACGCATGCACCTGTTTTTAGGTGCAAATAAGAAATATGTATAGAAATGACCGTAATACCCATACACCCTGCCAACCCGTTCGATGCTATACGCCAAAAACATCGCTGAAGAATATTTGAGCGAAACGCAGCACTACCCTTGGATTGTTACCTTTTCAGGCGGCAAGGACAGCACTCTTGTCGCCCATTTTGTATTTGACATGCTACTTTCACTGCCGCCGATGCTGCGGACGCGGCAGGTGTTCTTCGTATCCAACGACACGCTGGTGGAAAGCCCGTTGGTGGTGAAACACATGCGCCAATCTTTGGCAGAAATTCTGCGTGCCGCCGAAATTTTTCAGGCTGCCCGTCAGCGGCGACATCACCGTGCCGAAATTGCAGGACACGTTTTGGACGTTGCTCATCGGCAAAGGCTACCCCACGCCCAACCGCTCAATGCGCTGGTGCACCGACCGCCTGAAAATCCAGCCTACCAGCAGCTACATCCTGCAAAAAGTAAACGAAAACGGCAAAGCCATCATTGTGCTGGGCGTACGCAAAGATGAATCCGCCACCCGCAAGGCAAGTATCGAAAGCCACCAAAACTTGGAAAACAGCAATCTGACCCCGCACAGTGATCTGAAAAAACGCGTTGGTGTACCGACCGATTGCCGATTTGAGTACCGACGACGTGTGGGAATTCCTTGCCGCCAACGACCCGCCCTGGGGAGGTACACACAACGGTTTAATCAAGCTCTACCGCGAAGCCGCTGGCGGCGAATGCCCGATTGTACTGTCGCAGGAAGAAGCCCCCGGTTGCGGCACCAATTCCAGCCGTTTCGGCTGCTGGACATGTACGGTGGTCAATAAAGATAGAAGCCTGCAAGGATTTGTGGATGCGGGGAAAAACCGAATTTGCACCGTTAATTGAATACCGCGACTGGTTAGTGGATATCCGTAACAAACCCGAATACCGCCAGGCCGAACGGCGCAACGGAAAAACTCACGTTCAAAAGCGGCAAACACATCCCCGGCCCGTTCACCATCAAGGCGCGGCAGGAAATGCTGGCGAAGCTGCTGGACGTGCAAGCTGCTTTCGGTGAAGAACTGATTTCGCAGGACGAAATCGACCTAATCAAGCAGATTTGGACGGAAGACCTGATTAACACTTACTCAAGGAATAAAAAAATGAAGACGGAAACGCAGGAACAGGTGGCTGATTTGCTGCTGTGGAGTGATGCAAACGCCAGAAATCTAATGGAGAAAATCGCCTTCGAACATGGTGTATCGCCCGATGCGCTGGCCGATTTGGCAGCATGGGAGCGCGAGCAACAGGAACGGATCCGCAAACGCGGCATGACTGAAGCATTCGATGAAGTTTTTTTGAAAACAAGAAATATTGGGGTTGAATATGTGGATACATTCAATCAGACTGCTCAATTTCAAATCCTACAAAGAAGCGGCCTTTTCCTTTCCCGAACCGAAAAACGGGCAGAACATTGTTTTAATCGGCGCGATGAACGGGCACGGTAAAACCACTTTGCTGGAAGCAGTTTACCTTTGCTTATATGACACGGATGCGGTCAGTCATTTGCAGCGGGCAGGCTTGAATAGCAAAGATACCAATTATCCAAATTTCCTGCAGGCTGCGCTGCATCACAAAAGCCGCGCCGCAATACGACCGATACCGCATCGAGCTAGAAATTGAAATCCGCCAACGGCGGCAAGGTAAGATTTGCGGCCTGAAAATCCGCCGGAAATGGCATTTCAATGAGAAAAAGGCAGTTTGAACGCGAAAGCACCGAAACGCGGGCAGACGTGCTGGTTGACGACCGTTACCTGCCCGTCGATTTAGCCGAATTGGACAAATATCTCAACACTTACGCCCTGCCGTTCGATTATGCGCCGTTTTTTTCTTTTTTTGACGGCGAAAAAAATCGTGCAGGCCGCCGAACGCAGCGGCACGGGCATGTGGCTCAACACGGCCCTGAAAGGCCTGCTGGGAGTAACCCTGCTGACACGGCTTTGCAGGTAGCCTTGGCGATTACCGCAGACGTTGCATTTCCGAAAAATGCAGGTCAAAAAAATGCAGGAAGATTTGGAAAGAGCCGAAAACGCACTGGCATCTGCCCAAGCCCAATACGATGTGTTTCGTGAGGAGTGGGGAAAAAAATGCAACAGGAATGGGCGCATTGGGATTCGGAAAGAAGCAGGCTGCAACAGCAGCTAGGCGGCGGCAGCGACATCCGCACTTCGCAGGATTTGCTGATGCAGCGCGAACGGCTGGAGAAGGAAATGGACGATTTCAATGCGAAGGTCAAGGCGGCGGTTAAAGCCATGCCGCTGGCCTTCCTGCCTTCAGACGGCCTGAACGCGCTAAAAAAATCAAACTCGAACGAGAAGCCAACCGCCTGCACCACGAAGCCGGCAGGGGAACAGATTGCGGGACGGGTAAACGATTTTTTTGGAGTGCGTTTGTCGGCAGCGGCAAAGTCAAAGAAGTATTGGGGCGTTCGGCTTGCGCCATTTTGGAAGACCCGCTGATGAAGGAAGCTGTGGCCGAATGCTGGAACGAATTATTTTACCCATTGCCTGAAAATTGCGCCGAAACTATCGAGCACAACTATCTCTCGAAAAACGCCCATGCTGAAATCCAAAAACGAAATCAGCCGCCTACAGGGTATGCCGCAAGGCAGGATAGGCAGCCTGCTGGCCGATATCGAACAGCGGCGGAGCGAACAAAAAAACAAGTCTTGGAAGAATTGGAGCTGCTAAAAGGCAGTAACAAAAGACGAACTGGTGGAACAGCTCAAACAGGCGAACAAGCAGGCCGATATACTGAAAGAACGTTCGGGCAGCCTGAAAAGCAACGTGTTGCAAAAAGAGAAAGAATGCCAGCGCAGGAAGGATGAAGTCAGCAAACTGCAAGACAAAATCAGCGACAGCAACCCGCTGATGGTGAAGTCACGCCGTGCGGGGCAGGTGGAAAAAGTCATTGCCGCATTGACCGATGCGCTGACGCGGCAGAAGGCGGACGAAATCGGTGAAACCGCTACCCGCATCAACCGCGCCATTTCGCATGATAATCGCATCCACAAAATCAGCATCGAAGCAGACGGCAGGATGGGTTTTGTACGGCAGCAGCGGCAGGGAAGCGCAGGTCGATTTGTCGGCCGGACAAATGCAGATCCTAATTATGTCGCTGGTGTCGGCATTGGCGGAAGTTACCCGCTATCCCGCCCCCTTCGTTATCGATACCCCGCTGGCACGTTTGGACGAAGGTCACCGCGAAGGTTTATTCAGACATTGGGTGGGCTGGAACAGCAAGTGATTTTTGCTGTCGCAGGACACCGAAATCACTCCCGAAGTGTACCGCCGTCTCGACCCGCATATCGGCCGCACATATCTGGTGGAAGCCGAATCGCTGGACAGCGCAGGCGCATGTTCGCGCGTAACCGCTGATGTTTATTTCGAATAATGAAAGGAACAACACATGTATCTGCTGCCAGACAACCGCCAGTGGGACTCCGACTATTTCCATACCTTGATTAGCGACAAACACATTATTTCCAGCAGTGAAGCTAAAGTCATACGCGAAAAACTCACCCATGCGAGTGCGCTACCGCATCTGGACAACAACTACGACTGGGCGACACTCTGTATAGGCTATTGCTTTTGCCAAAGGATGGGCGCAACAGCCGGAAAAATTGACCGCTGCCCCCGATACCAAAGGCATCGATATCCCGTCTTTCCAAACCTGCTTTCAAGACCATTCGCGGCTGTGGCTCGCCCTACTGAGCGAGACCCTGTTCCACATCAGGCAGGGTAAACCGGCAGGGAAAAAGATGATTTGTATAAACTGATTGCCGACCTGTGGCATACCGGCGCGCTTGGTTTGCATGCGTTTTGGGAACGTTGCGAGACAATTCAAACCTGATGACGATTTGGCGCAACGGCGAGGCCTTTTTTGAACGAATTGGCCGAATTGGCGAGTTAAAAAAACAGCGGAGGACGGCAAAAGCATGGGGGAAAAAATTCTTTTTCAGACAGCCTTCACGCGGAAAAATGCCGAGACACCCGATGCAGCATGCACTAAACTCAAAAACCGCACTGGACAAAACAGTCGGCAAAGGCGGTACGATACAGCCCGAATACGGCGGCGTGCGCTATGACTGCTTGCGCGTACAGTTTGACCGCTATGTGGATTTGGAAAAATACCACAGCCAAATTTGCTCCGAATTGGGCATCGGCGATAACGAAATGCGCTGCGGGCGCATACGCGGTGAAGCCAACACTTGGCACATCAATATCCTGCGTCCGCAAGATACTTGGCGGCAATATGGACAAGATGAGTTTCAGACGGCCTTGCAGCAATACCGCGCATCGGCACGGCAATTCAGATTGCCAGTGTGTATCGGTTTGGACGAACGCGGCGAACCCGTGTTTCAAGATTTTGCCACCGCGCCGCATGTGATGGTAGGTGGGGAAACAGGGTCTGGGAAATCAGTACTAATTCGCTCAATGCTGGCTTCCCTGTTCGAACTCGCTCCTCAGAATGAAACGGAAATCGTCGTGTGTTATTGCAAAGTTTCTGCGGATTTCGCCGTCTTCAAAGACCGTCCGAATTTATGGCAGGGGCGCATAGTCAGCGATGCGGAAGAAGCTGCTGAAATATTGTCGTCTTTTGCTGACGAGATGGATAAACGATACCGCCTGATGGACGAATACGGTGCGAAGGATATTGCAGAAGTCCCACAGCACGCCCGTCCAAAATATGTTGTTATCGTGATTGATGAACTGGCCGACCTTATCGATGTCAGCAGTGAAGCGGAAGGGGCATTTGGTACGGCTGGCACAAAAAGCACGCTCCGCAGGGAATGTATCTGTTATTGGCAGCGCAACGCCCCGATGCGAAAACACTCAGCGGCCGCCTACGTGACAACCTGCCAGCAAAATCGCGTTGAAAATAGGCAAACGCCAGTCTTCCGAGATTATCTTGGGTGAGCGCGGTGCCGAAAACCTGACGGACAAAGGCGATCATTTGGTCAAAATGGAACAATGGAGTGGCGCAGTTTTTGCACGGGTATAATGTATAATTTGTTCAACCATCCTTTGCATAGTCTAACAGGCCGTCTGAAAACTTTGAACTGCACCCCAAAAGTTGGACATCCCCCAACTCACAAGGTGCAGTTTTTTTATGACCAAATGAGACCTTTTGCAAAATTCCCCAAAATCCCTAAATTCCCACCAAGACATTTGGGGATTTTCCATGATACCTTCTTCCGGCAAACCGCGCAAGCCATAATCGCCAAAACCGGCGAAACCGTCGCCGAGGCCCTGCGCCGCCTGTGGCTGGAACACGCGCTCGCCTTCATCGAATCCGGCAGCACCGTCCAAGCCGCCATGCACTTTTGCGGCTACCGCCACGCGGGACGGCTCAATGAAGCGTTCAGGCGGCATTACGGATTTTTGCCTTCGGATGCGAAGAAGTGCTGATGGGGCCGGCGGCATAGATATTTTGATTTGAAACAACCATTAAAAAGGTCGTCTGAAAAAAAGCAGTTTCAGACGACCTTTTTCATTCGCGCAGCAACAGTGCCGCTACCCGCCCTACCCCAAAAATTCTTTTGAGGAACAATAAGACGCACGCCATTTCGTCGGCGGATTCGCGTTGCGTGCCGTTGCCGGTGTGTCCGCCGCCGTCCGGAGCGTAAAAGCCACGATTGTGCGGAGGTTTCGCGCAGTTTGGCGTAGAACTTGAGCGCGTGAGCAGGATGGACGCGGTCGTCGCTGAGGCTGGTGGTGATGAGTGCGGGCGGATAATTGATGCCGTCTGAAAAGATTGTGATACGGCGACAATTCGCCCAGCCAGCGTTTGCAGACTTCGTATTTTGTGGATTGCCGTATTCGTCCGTCCAACTTGCGCCGGCGGACAGCAGCGGATAACGGATCATGTCGGTCAGCGGCACTTCGCACACCAGCGCGCTATGCTTTGCGGTTCGCGCACGAAGGCGGCGGCGGTAATCAGGCCGCCGTTGCTGCCGCCCTGCAAACCGATGTGTTTGGGCGAACTCATGCCGCGTTCGGACAAATCGCGCACGACGGCAAGCAAATCATCGACGCTTTTGTGTTTGCTGATTCCCTGCGCCGCCTGATGCCAGCGCGGGCCGAATTCGCCGCCGCCGCGGATGTTTCGCCAACACAAAGGCGTTGCCCTCTTCCAGCCAGTATTTGCCGATGCTGCCCGAGATAATGCGGCAATTCGGGAATACCGAAACCGCCGTAGGCATAAACCAAAGGTCGGCGTATCGGGCGCGGCGTTTTTTGCCGACATGGAAATAAGGGATGCGCTCGCCGTCGGACGAAACCGCCCAAAACTGCTGCACGTTGATGCCGTCTGAAACAAACTGCTGCGGCTGGCGGCGCATGACGGTCAGTTCCATCACGTTCAAATCCAGCGCAAACAGCGTCAGCGGCGTGGTGAAATCGCTGGCGGCAAGGTAAACCACGTCGCCACCCACGGCTGGTCGGTCATTTCCAACGCACCCGAAGGCAGGCGCGGCAGTTCGGCTTCCTGCCATTTGCCGTCAGCAAAAGCGCCACGCTTTCAGACGGCCTTGTACGTTCTCCAGCAGGCTCGCCACCACAAAAACGCTTGGTCGTTTCCACGCTTTCCAATGCCTGCGTTTCATCGGGCGCAAACAAAAAGCTGCGCCGCGCCCAATTCGCCGCGGTTCAATTTTACTGCCACCAGCGCGCCGCTCAGATAGCTTTTGGTTCGCGCGGTTCCAGTCCTTTGCGCAGCGTCAGCAAAAGATGTCCCGCCAGATAGCCGACCACGTCGCAATCGGCGAGGCAGGTTCAACGGTTTTCGCCTCGCCTTCGGCCGATACCTGCAAATAGGTTTTGGTGTAAAAACCGTCCGACGCTTCAATCAAATCAATCGGCGAACCCTGCGGATCGAGATAACGCCACGCGTTCACCATCATGCACCTTTATCGATTTGATACACCGGCAGGCTTTCCTCGAAACTCTTGCCGCGCTCCACCAGCCACACCTCGCGCGGATAGCCCGATTGGGTCAACTGGCGTTCGTCCCAAGCAGGACACACCCACACGCTGTTTTCATCGCGCCACGACACATGGTTTTTGCCTGCTGGAAAGTGAAAACCGCCTTCGACCAATTCCCCTGCTTCCAAATCCACTTCCAGCGTGTACGCCGTATCACCGCCCGATTTGCTCAGTGTTAACAGCGCGCGGTTGGGCTGTTCCACCAGTGCGACACGCCGCCTAGATATACATCGTCGCCAAGCAATTCGTCGAAATCCGCCACTGAAAACAGGATTTTCCACTCGGGATAGCCGGAACGGTAAGTCGCCGCGGTACATACGCGGTACACGCCCTTCGGATACTCCGCGTCTTGATGGAAATGGTACATCCGCGCGCGGTGTTCCTGACAAAACGGAATCTGCCGCGTGTCCTGCAACTGCGCCAAAAATGCCGTCTGAAAGCGCGCGCGCCTTGTCGTTTTCTAAAAACGCGCGCGCGTTTCGGCATTCGCTTCAGCAGCAAAAGTTTTGCGTTTCGGCGGAATCGAGGTTTTCAAAATGGCGGTAGGGGTCGGGGTAGGATCTCATCAATATGCCGTCTGAACAGTGGAAGACGGATTATATCGGAAATTCAGGCAGATGATGACGAAGGCAGTTTAGGATGGGAGGAAGTCTTGTTCGCCTGATAGGGCGGCAGGTTTGAAAATGTCTGTTTTGATTCCCGTCCTGCAAAGATTTAAACGATATGCCGTCTGAAGCGGCGTTCAAACGGCATGGCGTTTTTATAAGAGCGTGAGTAGAAAAGCTGCATGATAAGGACGATAAAGGCAAACAGGGCAGCAATAGTCCAGTTGAAGCCTTCCTGACGGGCGGGCGCGGCGGGTGGTACGGCAACCTGCGGTGCGGCAGCAGGGGCGGCGGCAGGGGCGGCGGCAGGCGCAGGCGGCGTATCGTGCAGGGTTGTACCGCCGTTGAGGGATATCGGCGATTTCGTCGCGGGAAATCTGTTTCTTGCCAATAGCGTGCGTGCCGATACGGTGAACGAGTTTGACATCCGAAACAGCCTCGGGCAAATCGTTGAATATAGGTTCTTTCGTGCTTGCCAGATGGTCTTTGGCTTTAAACATCCCTTCGCATTTTTGGCAGACGACGAAGCCTTAGGGCGACGTTGAGCTGGGTTTCTTTGACCCAAAGGCGGGTTTTTGCAGTGCGGACAGAAACAGGCGGGCATGGTATTTCCTCGTGTGTCAGGGTTTTGATGCCGTCTGAGACGTAAGGTGGTTCAGACGGCATATGCTTTGTTTTTATTCTACACCGTACTGCCGACGGTAGGCTCGGACGGGTTCGAGGAACTGTCCGAATTCGGGGTTGTTTTGCAACAGGATAAACAAATCGTTCAGGCTGGCGATGGGGGCGACGGGCAGGCCGTATTGTTTTTCCACTTCCTGAACCGCGCTCAATTCGCCGGTGCCTTTTTCCATGCGGTCGAGCGCGATGGCGACACCGGCGGGGGTTGCACCCTCCGCTTCAATCAGTTTGATTGATTCGCGTACGGATAGTGCCGGCAGAAATCACGTCGTCGATAATCAGCACGCGCCCTTTAAGCGGCGCACCAACCAACACGCCGCCTTCGCCGTGGTCTTTGGCTTCTTTGCGGTTGTAGGCAAACGGGACGTTTACGCCTTTTTCCGCCAGCATCATCGCGGTTGCCGCCGCCAAAATAATGCCTTTGTAGGCGGGGCCGAACAGCATATCGAATTGGATGCCGCTTTCAATGATGGATTGTGCATAGAATTTTTGCCAGTTGCAGCGTGGACAAGCCGTCGTTAAAGAGACCGGCATTGAAGAAGTAAGGCGACTGCCGTCCGGCTTTTGGTGGTAAATTCGCCGAATTTTTAAGACGTTTTGGGCGAGGAGAATTTAAGGAAAATCTTGGCGGAAATCGGTCATTTTTGCTTTCTGTCAGGTATTGCGATGCAGTTGTGATTCTACCGCCCCGTGCGGCCTGCTTCAACTGCCGCCTGCCTGCAAGGCGCGTTTCAACTGTTTCAACACCCGCCAGTTTCGGGCTTTAAGTTCGGGTTGGCGTAAAAGCCGGGCGGGATGGTCGATGATGAAGAAGGGACGGCTGCCGCACAAAGTTTCAATCATCGTTTGCCGTTCAGGCTGGACAAAAGCCTGCCCGAGGAAAAGGACGGCCGGGGCGCGGCAGCCGTCGAGTTCCCTGGCGATTTGACCCAGCGCATTCGCGATGGCCTGTTCAGACGGCATCGGGCTGCCGACGGCGGCGGTTTTCACCCAGCTGGTCTTGTGTACATAAGCGGCATCCAGTCCTACGGCTTTTGAGTATATTGTCGAGCAGGACACCCGCTTTGCCGTGGAACAGCTGCCCGTAAACCATATCCTCGGTCGGCGGACACAGGCTGACGACGGCAAGTTTTGGTTATGCCCGAAGCGGCGGGAACGGGGGCGATGCCGTCTGAAACGCCGGACAGAGGCGTTTCGGTTTCAGGCACGGGTTTGCGCGTATGTACGGCGGTTGTTTCCAACACTTTCATGGTTTTGAGCCGTGCCTGACCGGTATGCTGTTCGGACGGACGCTGCGGAATGCTGAGGACGGTTTGCTTTTGCGGGCGGATTTGTGTCGGGCTTTCCGGCAATGTTGCGGACGGCAGGGACGACGGCTCCCGCTTCAACCACATCGGGCCCAAACCCAAGGCTTCGTGCAGGGTGGAGTAGCGCGCGCTAACATATTTTCTCCATTAAGACGGCATCTTCGGTTTTACCGTCGGCTGTACGGTAATAGTTTTTTTCCGCCTGCCCGCAATGCTGAAGCCGTGCGCCGCGTACAGTGCCTGTGCGGCAGTGTTGCCTGCGCGGACTTCAAGCAGCAGGCGTTGCGTGCCTTCGGGCAGATGTGCGAACCAGTATTCGAGTAGGGCGGACGCAACACCCCGTCGGCGGTATGCAGGAGCAGTGGCAATCAGGTGCAGTTCGGATTCGTCGGGCAGGTTCTGCCAAACGATAAAGGCGGCAATCCCGCCGTCTTTTCCGCAAGGAAAACCTGTTCGACGGCGAAACCAGTGCGGACTCAAATTGGCGTTGCGTCCACGCGGACGGGTTGCAGACGGCATCGAGTGCGGCCAGCTCCTCGCAATCGGCATAAACGGCGCGGCGGATGTTCACGGACGCGCCCTCCGTTCCGCCTGTTCTTTGGCGGTCAGGGGCGATTTTGTTGCGGACGTAGAGCAGCTCGGCGTGTGCCGCAGCGACGGCGGAAAACCGCCATCCGCCGCCAGATTGAGGAAGTCGGCAGCGGTCGGCATATCGGGTTTTGCCTGAGAAGGGCGGACGGTTTTCCAGCGCGAACGCATTGCCGATGCCGTCTGAAAAGGCGCATCCTTCCGGCAGCCGGATGTCTGCCGCCCGACCGACCTGATAATCGCTCAAACGGCGGCAGTTCAGCGTATCGAACCATGCATAAAACACTTCGCCCATACGAGCGTCCATAGCGGCAAGGATGCAGCTTTGCGGCGGCGGCAGCGAGGCGGCGGCAGCGAGCGAGGGTACGCCGATTAAAGGGGTATCAAACGGCGTTGCCAAACCTTGCGCCACGCCAATGCCGATACGCAGTCCCGTAAACGCGCCAGGGCCTTTCGCATAAACAATCGCCCCCAAATCAGCGGCGGTAATGTCTGCATCACGGAACAGGGGTGCGGATTTCCGGCAGAATCAGTGCGGACTGGCGGCTGCCGGCCTCCTGATGGAACAGACGGGTTTCGCCGTCGGCGCGCAGCGCGAGCGACAAATAGGGAAGTTCCGGTATCGACGGCGAGGACGGGGCGGTTAAAATCAGCTTGCATGGCATTCTCTCGTTGGTTCAGACGGCATTATATAGTGAAACCGGCTTGCCTGCCGTGCCGTCGTGTCCTAGGGCGGTATGGCGCAAAAATGCCGTCCGAACGGTAAATTATTGTGTTCGGACGGCATTTTTCACAATGGTTACTGCTTGGCGGCAAGGCCGATATGCTGTATGCCGTTTGCGGTTTCCACTTCCGCACTGCCGGCAACTTCCTGGGCTTGCCCGCCAAAGATACCAAGGGAGTAACTGCCTTTCTCGTCTTGGTTGTAAAGGACGGAACCGCTGATGACGGCATGGTGTTTTTCATCCGGCTTGATATAGGCGACGGCCAGATCGACATTGAGTTCCGGCGATTTCAAATGTTCGATTTTGCCGTGTCCCTGTTTGGCAGCAAAATCTATAGTATAGGTCAGTTTTCCGCCGGCATCGTCTGAACCGAACGCCGTCCCGCGATATGTCGCCATGACGTCTTTGGGAAGCTTGTCAAAAGATGTATGTTCGCCCGCTATGTCGCCGATTCTGAACTGGCGTTTCGCCAACCATCTTCCCGAGAATCCTCCGAGTCTTGTACTTGCTCGGTCTGAAGGGCGGTTAAGGCGGAATGGCTTTGTTTGTACACTTGGAACTCTCCGCTCTCCAAGGTAATGAGCCGCCCGTCCACTTCGATTTGACGGATAAAGTCGAAGCGGCTGATTTTGTCGTTCTTCAATTTGCCTGTATTGAGACTGTTGTCTTTGTCGCCGACTTTGAAAGTTTTTTTCCGCACCTTGTGCCGACAGGGTCAGTGTTCCGTTTTGGGAAATGGAGTCTTCCAATGTCAGGGATTTCAAACCTTTGTCTTTATGGTCGAGCGGTGCGGTTGGTGCATCGGCAAGCCCCGTGCCGATGTCGGCGGCGACGCCGCCGCCTGCTTCCGCCGCCTCCGCTGCTGCAAGCGGTCAGAATCAGGGCGGCGGTCAGAGAAAGGCAACAGAAGGTAGTTCGGTTCCACAGGTTTGCTCCTAGTCATACGCAGAATAGATAATAAACATTTTGGTTATGGTATCTTTTTGCATACTGCATCAATGAGGCAGGTCAAAAGCAAAGAAATCAAATGCCGTCCGAACGGCGGTTCAGACGGCATTTTGTTTCTAAAGCAACCTGTTATTTGACGATTTGGTTCAATTCGCCCTTGGCATAACGGCTTGCCATTTTTTTCCAAAGGAAACCGGTTTGATTTTTGCCTGCCTGACCTTCGCAGCCGAACGCAAGATAACGGTCGAGGCAGATTTGTTTCATCGCTTCAATGGTTTTTGCTCAGGTATTTGCGTGGGTCGAAGTCGGACGGGTTTTTCGGCAAGGTAGCGGCGTACCGCGCCGGTGGAAGCAAGGCGCAGGTCGGTGTCGATGTTGACTTTGCGCACGCCATGTTTGATGCCTTCGACGATTTCTTCAACCGGCACGCCGTAGGTTTCGCCGATATTGCCGCCATATTCGTTGATGACTTTCAGCCATTCTTGCGGAACGGAGCTGGAGCCGTGCATCACGATGTGTGTATTGGGCGGGGCTTGATGGATTTCTTTGATGCGGTCGATACGCAATACGTCGCCTGTGGGCGGACGGGTGATTTGTACGCGCCGTGGCTGGTACCGACGGCAATAGCTAATGCGTCAACGCCGGTATCTTTAACGAAACGTACGGCATCTTCGACGCTGGTCAGCATTTGGTCGTGCGAAAGTTTGCCCACTGCGCCTACACCGTCTTCTTCGCCTGCTTCGCCGGTTTCGAGGTTGCCCAATACGCCGATTTCGCCTTCAACGGATACGCCGCAAGCGTGGGAGAAGTTAACCACAGTACGTGTGGCGTTGACATTGTATTCGTAAGAAGAAGGGGTTTTGCCGTCTTCCATCAGCGAGCCGTCCATCATCACGGAGGAGAAGCCCAGTTGGATGGAGCGTTGGCACACGTCGGGCGATGCGCCGTGGTCTTGGTGCATGACGACGGGGATGTGCGGAAATTCTTCGACAGCCGCCAAAAATCAGGTGGCGTAAAAACGGCGCACCCGCATATTTTGCGCGCACCGGCACTCGCCTGTGACGATGACGGGGGCGTCGACTTGGTCTGCAGCCTCCATGATGGCGCGCATCTGTTCGAGGTTGTTGACGTTGAACGCTGGCAGGCCGTAGCTGTTTTCGGCAGCATGATCAAGCAGTTGGCGCATGGATACGAGTGCCATTTGTGTCTCCTTGGGCAATAGGTAAATAAGGCGGATTATAATGTTTTTTTACGGCAAAAACCATAAACGGCTCATTGATTTTATATTAACGATGCCAGTATGCAGGTTTGTCGGGTTTTGACGTTTCGGGATTCGGATATTCCGATTTATGATAATGTTTCTAATGTTATTTTTAGGGTGTGGGAATGGGTTTGGACGGACTTGCGGCATACTTGGACGCTTATTTGGAAAATATCGTGCGCGAGGGTAAATCGGAGCATACGGTTTGCCGCATACCGGCGCGATTTGGAAGAACTGTTTGCGCTGTTGGCACAAATGCCGTCTGAAGCTGAAGGCGGTGTGCCGCAGGACTTGTCGCGCCGCGATTTTACGGCGGCGTTGCGGCGGCTGTCGCAGCGCGGTTTTAAATGCGCGGACGCTGGCTCGCAAGCTTTCGTCTTGGCGGCAGTATTGCGTTTGGCTGGTAAAGCGCGGCCTGATGCACGCCGACCCGACTGTCGATATCAAACCACCGAAACAGCCGGAACGTATCCCGAGCACTGCCTCAGGAATGTTTGAACCAGATGCTCGACCTGCCTGTAGATGACGGCGACGCATTGGCGTTGCGCGACCACGCACTGTTCGAACTGATGTACGGCAGCGGTTTGCGCCTGAGCGAGATACACGGCCTGGATACAGGCGATGTGTGGTTGGACGAAGGCTGGGTGCGCGTAACCGGCAAAGGAAGAAAACAACGCCAGGTTCCGCTGACCGGCAAAAAGCGTGGAAGCCTTGAAAAACTATTTGTCGCTGCGTCAGACGGCATCGGACGGCAAAGCCCTGTTTACCGGCAGGAACGGTACGCGCCTGAGCCAACGCCAAATCCAAAAACGCCTCGAATCATGGGCGGCGCAAAACGGCGACGGCAGGCACATTTCCCCGCACATGATGAGGCACAGCTACGCCAGCCATCTGTTGCAGTCCTCGCGCGACATCAGGGCGGTACAGGAGCTGCTCGGGACAGCAGCCTTTCAACCACGCAGATTTACACCAAACTCGATTTCGACCACATCGCCCGCCTGTATGACGAAGCTCATCCGCGCGCCAAACGGCAGGAAAAATAATCCCAGACAAAAATCAGCCGTCAGCCCCGCGTGCTTGATATATAATTAGCCGTTGCACTCGGACGATATAAAAAGACACATCATGAACCCAAGCCCCTACTCGACCTGATTGACAACCCGCAAGATTTGCGCCGCCTGGATAAAAAAACAGTTGCCCCAAGTCGCCGCCGAGTTGCGAGAGTTTCTGCTGGAATCCGTCGGGCAGACCGGCGGTCATTTCGTCAGCAATCTGGGTGCGGTCAGACTGACCATCGCCCTGCACTATGTTTACAACACGCCCGAAGATAAATTGGTTTTGGGATGTCGGGCATCAAAGTTATCCGCACAAAAATCCTCACCGGCCGCAAAAACCAAATGCACACGATGCGCCAATACGGCGGCTTGGCGGGTTTTCCGAAACGTTGCGAGTCGGAATACGAGCGCGTTCGGCGTGGGGCATTCGTCCACTTCCATCGGCGCGGCGTTGGGTATGGCGGCGGCTGACAAAAGTCGGGCAGCGACCGCCGCAGCGTCGCCATTATCGGCGACGGCGCGATGACGGCGGGTCAGGCATTTGAAGCCTTGAACTGCGCGGGCGATATGGATGTGGATTTGCTGGTCGTCCTCAACGACAACGAAATGTCGATTTTCCCAACGTCGGCGCGTTGCCCAAATACCTTGCCAGCAACGTCGTGCGCGATATGCACGGACTTTTGAGTACCGTCAAAGCGCAAACGGGCAAGGTATGAACAAAAAATACCCGGCGCGATGGAGCTTGCCCAAAAAGTCGAACACAAAAATCAAAACCCTTGCCGAAGAAGCCGAACACGCCAAACGGTCGCTGTCTTTGTTTGAAAACTTCGGCTTCCGCTACACCGGCCCCGTGGACGGTCATAACGTCGAACATCTGGTTGACGTATTGAAAGACTTGCGCAGCCGCAAAGGCCCGCAACTGCTGCACGTCATTACCAAAAAGGCAACGGCTACAAACTCGCCGAAAACGACCCCGTCAAATACCACGCCGTTGCCAACCTGCCCAAAAGACAGTACTGAGGAAATCCTATGCCGTCTGAAAACAAACCCGCCGCCAAACCTACCTATACGCAAGTGTTCGGCAAATGGCTGTGCGACCAGGCGGCGGCAGACTCACGATTGGCGGCGATTACCCCGCCATGCGCGAGGGCAGCGGACTGGTTGAATTCGAACAACAATTTCCCGACCGCTATTTCGACGTCGGCATTGCCGAGCAGCACGCCGTTACCTTTGCCGGCGGTTTGGCTTGCGAAGGCATGAAGCCCGTCGTGGCGATTTATTCCACCTTTTTACAACGCGCCTACGACCAACTGGTGCACGACATCGCCCTGCAAAACCTGCCCGTTTTGTTTGCCGTCGACCGTGCGGGCATCGTCGGCGCGGACGGCTGACCCATGCCGGTTTGTACGATTTGAGCTTCTTGCGCTGCGTGCCAAACATGATTGTTGCCGCGCCGAGCGATGAAAACGAATGTCGCCTGCTGCTTTCGACCTGCTATCAGGCAAATTCACCATCCGCCGTCCGTTATCCGCGCGGCACGGGTACGGGTGCGCCGGTTTCAGACGGCATGGAAACCGTGGAAATCGGCAAGGGCATTATCCGCCGCGAAGGTGAAAAACCGCCTTCATTGCCTTTGGCAGCATGGTCGCCCGCATTGGCGGTTGCCGAAAAACTGAACGCCACCGTCGCCGATATGCGCTTTGTCAAACCGATAGACGAAGAGTTGATTGTCCGCCTTGCCCGAAAGCCACGACCGCATCGCTACCCCTTGAAGAAAAACGCCGAACAAGGCGGCGCAGGCAGCGCGGTGCTGGAAGTATTGGCGAAACACGGCATCTGCAAACCCGTCTTGCTTTTTGGGCGTTGCCGATACCGTAACCGAACACGGCGACCCGAAAAACTTTTGGACGATTTGGGCTTGAGTGCCGAAGCGGTGGAACGGCGTGTGCGCGCGTGGCTGCCGGGCCAATATGCGGCAAACTAAGCCACCGTTATCGGCAGGTGAAACCCTTGCGTTTTTTTACCGACAGTTCCTGTGCCGGCTTGTTCGTCCTAACAGTAGGAAACATGATTGTCCGGCCGGATATCATGCAAGACAAAATGCCGTCTGAAACCATGACGCGGTTTCAGACGGCATTGATTACTGGTTTGTTCGGCAAGCTTACCAAATTCCGTCAAAGTTCCTCGTACCGCGCCAGAATTTCCACCTGTCCGCGGCGGTAAACGTCAGCGTACCGCCGTGTTGTCCGTCCGTGGCGATGTCCAGCCGTTTTGATTTTGCCGGTGCGGACGGCTTCGTAAAAGCGGTGCGAACCAGCGTTCTTCCCACTGCTGTAAAAACCGATGCATACCGCTCCCTGTCTCCCCGTCAGTCCGGACGAGGCGCAAATCGTCCATAAACAGGATATGGTGCGTATCGGGCGGGTGCGCCGCCGTTTCCGCATAAGCTCAGAAGCTGTCGGGCAATGCTCGGCGGTTCGGGTGAAAACGGCTCCAAACCGTATCGGCAAAAACCGTGCCGCCCTGCCCGCCACCGTTCAGACCGTCCCAAAGCCACAGCCCGTTCAACTCGGGCAGCCCGCGTTTCCTGCGGTCATGATTGACGGGATGCGCGGCCAGCCACATTTGGATTTCGGTTTGGACGCGCAACCACGTTACCGCATCTTCTCCGTCTGGCTGATCGTCCGCACCCAACAATCCGCCCAAATCTAAAACAGGCTTCGCGCCCCAGCGGTATGGCCGTTGCACGGAAACCAGCCATAATTCGGGCAGGATGGGCGTAAAATGCCAGGAAATGTCGCGGTAAAAATTCAGACAGGTCAAAACAAAGGCGTTCGGCCTCGCCTTTTTCCGATGTCCAAATATTCCGCCGTCAGTACATTTTGCCTGATGCATCCCATCTTTTTGCCAGACGGGAGAGGCAAGCGCAACGGCTTCAGACGGCATATTCAGGTCTTTCGCCGCATTTTCCGCCAACTCCCCGCACCACAAATAACGTGCGTAAAATGACGATGGTGCGCAGCGTTGCCGGTGCAGCGTGCCGTATCTCAGCATAGTATTGAATGCCGGCAGGTTCAACGGAATACGGGCTTCGTCTTCATCCAAATTAAGCGAAGGGATGGCGAGTGTGAGTTTCATTGTTGAAATGTTTTCAAAAGACAGTTTTAGACGCAACATTATAGAGGATTCGGCACAAACGCCGTAGAAAAGGAGCAACATGGCAATCTTTCCGCTTTCGGAAAAGCATCGGAAATACGCGCTTCGTACGCTTGCCGTTACGATTATTTTGGTGTCGGCGGCATACATTGCTTCGACAGAGGACGGAACGCGTCAGACCGCAGCGCGTGGAACAAAAACTGCCGCCGCTGTCTTGGGGCGGCAGCGGCGTTCAGACGGCTTATTGGGCGCAGGAAGCCGTACAGCCCGGGACTCGCTCGGAGACGTGCTGGCGCGTTTGGGCATCGCTCGGGACGATATCGTCCAGATAACGGGAAAAGTATGGCGGCGCAACCGATATGCGGCATTTGCGCGCCGACCAGTCGGTTCATGTTTTTGGTCGGCAGCGACGGCGGTGCGCGCGAAGTGCAGTTTTTACCGATGAGGAGGGCGAACGCAATTTTGTCGCTCTGGAGAAAAAGGCGGCACATGGCGGCGGTCAGGGTTCCGAAGCGGACATGAAAGTATTACCCACGCTGCGTTCGGTCGTAGTCAAAACCTCGGCACGCGGCGCATTGGCGCGGGCGGAAGTACCTGTCGAAATCCGCGAATCCTTGAGGCGGGATTTTTTCCCGGCCGTTTCAACCTTGCAGACCTTCAGGAAGGAGATATCGTGCGCCTGCTCTACGACAGCTTGTATTTTCACGGTCAACAAAATGGCGACCGGCGATATTTTTGGCGGCGGAAGTCGTCAAAGGCGGCACAAACTACCAAGCGTTTTATTACCGTTCCGGCAGCAAAGGTTCGGAAGGCGGCAACTATTACGATCAAGACGGCACAGTCGTACAACAGAAAACAGGGTTCAACATCGAACCACTGGTTTTACACCGTATTTCTTCGCCGTTCGGCTACCGTATGCACCCTACCCTGCACACGTGGAGGCTGCACACCGGCATCGATTACGCCGCACCTCCTGGAACGCCGGTCAAGGCTTCCGCCGACGGCATCATCACATTTAAAGGCTGGAAAGGAGGTTACGGCAACGCGGTCATGATACAGCACGCCAACGGTGTAGAAACGCTGTATGCACATTTAAGCGCGTTCTCACAGGCACAAGGCAATGTGCGCAGCGGAGAAGTAATCGGCTTCGTGGGTTCGACAGGGCGCTCGACCGGCCCCCACCTGCATTATGAGGCACGTATCAACGGACAACCCGTCAACCCCGCCTCGGTCGCATTGCCGACGCACGAATTGACGCAGGAAGACAAAGCGGAGTTTGCCAAACAGAAACGGGAAGCTGACGCGCTGCTGGCATCAATACGCGGCATACCGGTTGCCGTGTCGCAAACGGATTAACCCGAAATTTACGGTTTCTCAATATTTATCCATACCGTAAAAACAACGCTCGATAACCGTGCAATAAAAATGTGAAGCATACGGAACGGTACTGTTTAAAATTAAATGCCGTCTGTAATCCATTCGGATTCAGACGGCATTTTTAAACAACGGCTCAAATTCTCGATCCCTTCCCTTAACGCCGACGTTTTTTATTAACGCGCCCCTTATTTCTGACACTTTGCTCATAAACCGGCATAACGGTCGGCAACAACCGTTTTAGATTTTCTATACGGGCATTGTTTGTCGGATGAGTAGAGGTAATAGCAGAAATAAAGCCGTTTTGGTCGTTTTCCTGATTCATTTTTCCCAAACCCCGACAGCGGCCGCCGGATGATAGCCTGCCTGCGCCATCAACATCATTCCCCCTCATCGGCTTCTTCTTCCAAGCTGCGGCTATAAGGCAAGGTAATGCCGTACGTCCCCAAAAATATCCATACCCAATCCGACCAATTCCGGATTAGTGTCCGGTTTTTGTCTAATATAATCTGCGTGCCTATCTGCGCCGCCATATTAGTCAAGATTTTCTGCCCGACCTTATTTTTTTACCGTGTTCATGCAGGGGCGTGCGTCATTTCATGCCCCATAATGGCGGCAATTTCGCCATCGGTCAGCTTAAGTTTATCGACTATCCCCGTATAAAACGCCATTTTCCCGCCGGGCATTGCCCACGCGTTCAGCTCATCGTTTTTGAAAACCGTCATTTTCCAGTCAAACTTATGGCCGGTATTATTTGCCGCATCGGCATCAGGCAACATACGTCGAAATACTGCCTGCACCCTACGGGCTGTTTTGGATGTAGTATCGACATTGCCGGCAGAACTTGTTCAACTCAACCGTTTTCATATAATCTTCGGCAGCCGCAGCGTTCATTGTGGCGGAATCCTGACCGTAAACATCAGCAACGACCGTACAAGCCCCCAATACCGAGATTACTGCCGACAGGCAGAGTATCTGTTTAAAGGAAGGAAGGAAGGAAGGAGAAATTTCATATTTAGGTTTACTCCTTAAAAATTAAATTTTCAAAAATGCCGTCTGAATCAAAACGGATTTCGGACGGCATCTTAACTGATGTTTAATGTTTTTAAAAAGATTTTACACCACGATGTTCGCAGTCTGCCCGGTACGACAATGATTTTCTTCGCAGGTTTGCCTTCCATGAATTTCACTGCGCCCTCGTTGGCGAGTGCGGCGGCTTCGAGGTCGGCTTTGGATGCGTCGGCGGCGACGGTGATTTTTCCGCGCAGTTTGCCGTTGACTTGAACCATGACTTCGATTTCGGATTTGACCAAGGCGGCTTCGTCGACTGTCGGCCAGCCTGCTTCCCACAGTTTCGCGCTGTTCAATTCGCTCCACAGGGTTTCGCAGATGTGCGGCACAATCGGCCACAGCAGGCGTACGGCGGTTTCCAATACTTCTTGGGCGACGGCGCGGCCTTGTTCGCTGCCGGTGTCGGTTTTGTCGTATTGGTTGAGCAGTTCCATCACGGCGGCGATGGCGGTGTTGAACTGCTGGCGGCGGCCGTAGTCGTCGCTGACTTTGGCGATGGTGGAATGCAGTTTGTGGCGCAGGTCTTTGAGTTCTTTAGACAAACCGTCTTGGCTGCCTGCAAACGCTTTGACTGCGTCGCCTTGTTTCAGGTATTCGTAAACGGTACGCCACAGACGACGCAGGAAGCGGTGCGCGCCTTCGACGCCGCTGTCGCTCCATTCGAGGGACTGTTCGGGCGGTGCGGCGAACATCATAAACAGGCGGGCGGTGTCCGCGCCGTAGGCATTAATCAGTTCTTGCGGATCGACGCCGTTGTTTTTGGACTTGGACATTTTTTCCGTGCCGCTGATGACGACGGGCAGTCCGTCGGCTTTGAGGACGGCGGAAACGGGGCGGCCTTTGTCGTCGAAAGTCAGCTCGACATCGGCGGGGTTGATCCAGTCTTTGCCGCCTTTGTCGTTTTTCGCGGTAGTAGGGTTTCGCAGACGACCATGCCTTGAGTCAGTAGGCGTTCAAACGGTTCATCAACATTGACCAAGCCTTCGTCGCGCATCAGTTTGGTGAAGAAGCGCGCGTACAAGAGGTGCAGAATCGCGTGTTCGATGCCGCCGATGTATTGGTCGACCGCGCCCCAGTATTTCGCGGCTTCTGCCGATACCATGCCGTCTGAAAACTTGGGCGACATGTAGCGGAAGAAATACCAGCTCGATTCCATGAAGGTGTCCATGGTGTCGGTTTCGCGTTTCGCCGCGCCGCCGCAGCATGGGCAGGTGGTTTCGTAAAACTCAGGCATTTTTGCCAGTGGCGAACCCATGCCGTCGGGTACGACGTTTTCAGGCAGAACGACGGGCAGTTGGTCGGCTGGGACGGGTACGTCGCCGCATTTTTCGCAATGGACGATGGGAATCGGACAGCCCCAGTAGCGTTGGCGCGAAATACCCCAGTCGCGCAGGCGGTATTGGGTTTTCGGTTCGCCTGCGTCTTGGCTTTGCAGCTTGGCGGCGATGGCGTCGAATGCCGTCTGAAAATTCATGCCGTCCAAGTCGCCGCTGTTGACCAATACGCCGTTTTCTTTGTCGCCGTACCATTCTTGCCATTGGTTTGCGTCGAATGCGTTGTCGCCGACGGCAATAACTTGTTTTTCAGGCAGATTGTATTTGGTGGCAAACTCGAAATCGCGTTCGTCGTGCGCCGGAACCGCCATCACCGCGCCGTCGCCGTAGCCCCACAATACATAGTTGGCAATCCACACTTCCAGCTTGTCGCCGTTGAGCGGGTTGACGACGTAGCGGCCGGTCGGCACGCCTTTTTTCTCCATCGTCGCCATATCGGCTTCGGCAACCGAGCCGGCTTTGCATTCGGCGATAAATGCCTGCAATTCGGGTTTGTCGGCGGCTGCGGCGGTTGCCAGCGGATGCTCGGCGGCAACGGCAACATAAGTCGCGCCCATCAGCGTGTCGGGACGGGTGGTATAAACTTGCAGGAATTTCGCGTAATCGCCTTCCAAACCTTGTTTGCTGTCGTCTGAAACGGCGAAGCGCACGGTCATACCGCGAGATTTGCCAATCCAGTTGCGCTGCATGGTTTTGACTTGTTCCGGCCAGTGTTCCAGCTTGTCCAAATCGTTGAGCAGCTCTTCGGCGTAATCCGTGATTTTGAAGTAATACATCGGGATTTCGCGTTTTTCGATCAACGCGCCCGAACGCCAGCCGCGCCCGTCGATGACTTGCTCGTTGGCCAATACGGTTTGATCGACAGGGTCCCAGTTTACCGTGCCGTTTTTGCGGTACACGATGCCTTTTTCAAACAGCTTGGTAAACAGCCATTGTTCCCAGCGGTAGTATTCGGGTTTGCAGGTGGCGACTTCGCGCGCCCAGTCAATTGCAAAACCCAGGCTTTTGAGCTGGGTTTTCATGTATTCGATGTTGTCGTAAGTCCAGGCGGCAGGGGCGACATTGTGTTTCATCGCCGCGTTTTTCCGCAGGCATGCCGAACGCGTCCCAACCCATAGGCTGCATGACGTTGAAGCCGTTTAAAGTTTGAAGCGGCTCAATACGTCGCCGATGGTGTAGTTGCGCACATGCCCCATATGCAGCTTGCCGCTGGGGTAGGGGAACATGGAGAGGCAGTAGTATTTGGGTTTGGAAGCGTCTTCGGAGACGTTGAAAATACGGGCGTCGTCCCATTTTTTCTGCGCCGCAGGCTCGATGGCGGCGGGTTGGTAATGTTCTTGCATGGTCATTCTGTTTTTCGCTTGAAAACGTTAGGAATTTAAAGAGGAATTATAACAGGTTGCCGATGTCGGCGAATCGGCAAATTGCCGGCAGGATGCGTAAATTCGCACGCGCATCATTCCGTATGCCGTACAAATACACTGCGTTTACTGATACGCACGTTTTTTTATGCTAATATTACAAACCAAAAATCAAACGTTTAAACTCCTGTAACAAGTCTGCCAGATCAGACGGCAAACAGGTATCAAACAAAAAGGACTTTGCACATGAAAAACAAAACAAATCGTTAAACTTGGCTTAGCAGTATTGGCGGCCGGCGTTCTGTCTGCCTGCGCAACCAAAAAGCAACGTCAAAGCCGACGGCACGACCGACAATCCGGTCTTCCCAAAAACCCTATTCCGTAACGCTCGACAACAAGCGCGGCACATTCCCGACTTATGACGAACTGGATCAGATGCGCCCCGGCCTGACCAAAGACGACATCTACAAAATCCTGGGTCGCCCGCATTACGACGAAGGCATGTACGGCGTACGTGAATGGGATTACCTGTTCCACTTCCATACCCGGCGTAGGTATCGACCCTGAAAACACTTCCGGCGTAGAAGGTATTACTACCTGTCAATACAAAATTATTTTCGATAAAGACAAATTTGCCCGCAGCTTCTACTGGAATCCCGTATTCCCGAAAGATGCCGTCTGCCCGCCGCCCGCACCCCAAAAGCCGAGCCGCAAGTCATCATTCGCGAAATCGTACCGGCAACGCCTAAACGTATCCGCCAATAATCCAATATGCCGTTCCGCCTGTTTTTAGAGATATTATGCGGCTTATCGATGGTTTGCCCCGTATATGCACAGGGGCAACCAGATGCGATCAGTGCCTATATTCAAAAGAAAAAGTCATCGTAAACACATCCAAAGCGGAGCTCTGTTTTGCCGATGACCATCAGTGCCATCCTGTCCTTATCGGCGTTTCCACACCCAAAGGAAAGTTTGATTTGACACTGAACAGCACCGACAAACCCGGATACGGCGGCGAAGTTATCGGCTTCAAACAGGAAGGCGACTTCCTGTTTGCCCTGCACCGCGTTTGGAATCAGATACCGTCGGAAAGACGGAGCGAACGTATCGCATCTTCGGTTGTGTCCGACAGGATTATGACCAACGGCTGCATCAACGTCAGCGACGCGGTATACGAAAAACTGCGCCATTATTTTGTATTGGAGTAATTTAAACAGACGGATACCGTATGTAGCGGTATCCGTTTTCACATCATGCCCCCAAATCCTGATAAAAAGCCATGCATATGCCGTCTGAAAAAAACGGTAAAAACACCTTCAAGATTTCAGGGGAGCATTACCTGCCTTTTCCAACAGAACAATCAGACAGCACCTAGGAGAGCCTTATGCCCGAACAAAACCGCATCCTCTGCCGCGAACTGAGCCTGCTGGCATTCAACCGCCGCGTGTTGGCACAGGGCGGAAGACAGAAACGTCCCCCTGCTGGAACGTCTGCGTTTCCTGTGCATCGTTTCATCCAACCTCGATGAATTCTTCGAAGTCCGCATGGCTTGGCTCAAGCGTGAAAACAAGCTGCACCCCGGCGCAGGCTGGACAACGGCAAAATGCCGTCTGAAACCATTGCGGACGTTACTAAGACAGCACGTTCGCTGATTCGGCACCAATACGACCTGTTTAACAACGTCCTTCAACCGGAACTGGCACAAGAAGGCATCTTTTTACCGCCGCCGAAATTGGACAGACACACAGAAAAATGGATTGAAGACTATTTTTGACCGTGAGTTGTTGCCGATTCTGACCCCCATCGGACTCGACCCTTCCCACCCCTTCCCGCGACCGCTAAACAACATCGCTGAACTTTGCCGTAGAACTCGACGGCACAGACGCATTCGGCAGACCTTCGGGTATGGCGATTGTCCAGGCACCGCGCATCCTGCCGCGCGTCGTCCCCCTGCCTGCCGAACTATGCGAAGGCGGCGGCGGCTTCGTCTTCCTCTCCTCCATCCTGCACGCCCACGTCGGCAAACTCTTTCCCGGCATGACGGTCAAAGGCTGCCACCAATTCCGCCTCACCCGCGACAGCGACCTGACCGTCGATGAAGAAGACCTCAAAAACCTCCGGGCCGCCATCCAAAAACGAACTGCACGATCGGGAATACGGAGACGGCGTACGCCTTGAAGTCGCCGACACCTGCCCCGCCTACATCCACGACTTCCTGCTGTCGCAATTCAGACTGACCGCTGCCGAACTTTACCAAGTCAAAGGTCCGGTCAACCTCGTACGCCTCAACGCCGTTCCCGATTTAGTTGACCGTCCTGATTTAAAAATTTCCGCCCCATACACAAGGCGGGTTGAAAGCCTTGGGTAAAAAAACGGCTCGATATTCAAACTGATACGCCGTGCACCCATCCTTCTGCACCATCCGTACCAGTCCTTCGATCCCGTCGTCCACATGATACGCGAAGCCGCCGCAGACCCCGCTGTCCTTGCCGTCAAAATGACCATCTACCGCACCGGCAGCAATTCCGAACTCGTACGCGCCTTGATGAAGGCCGCGTTGGCAGGCAAACAGGTTACCGTCGTGGTCGAACTGATGGCGCGTTTTGATGGGGCCAACAACGTCAACTGGGCGCAACAGCTTGAAAAATGCAGGTGCACACGTCGTGTACGGCGTATTCGGCTACAAAGTTCATGCCAAAATGGCACTGGTAATCCGCCGCGAGGACGGCGTGCTCAAACGTTATGCCCACCTCGGTACCGGCAACTACCACCAAGGCACATCGCGCATCTACACCGACTTCGGCATCATTACCGACGACGACCAAATTACCGCCGACGTAAACACTTTGTTTATGGAAATCACAGGTTTGGGCAAACCCGGCCGTCTGAACAAGCTCTATCAGAGCCCCTTTACCCTGCACAAAATGGTCATCAACCGCATCAGGCAGGAAACCGCACACGCCAAAGCAGGCAAGCCAGCACGGATTACTGCCAAGATGAATTCGCTTATCGAACCGAGCGTGATTGATGCGCTGTACCAAGCCAGCGCGGCAGGCGTGCAAGTCGACTTGATTGTGCGCGGCATGTGCACCCTGCGTCCCGGTGTAAAAAGGATTGTCCGAAAACATCCGCGTCCGCTCCATCGTCGGCAGACAGCTCGAACACTCACGGATTTACTGCTTCCACAACAACGGCGCGGAAGATACGTTCATTTCCAGCGCAGACTGGATGGGGCGCAACTTCTTCCGCCGCATTGAAGTAGCAACGCCCGTTACCACGCTGACCCTCAAAAAGCGCGTTATACATGAAGGACTGACCATGGCACTGGACGACAACACCCATGCATGGCTGATGCAGCCGGACGGCGGCTATATCCGCGCCGCGCCCGCCGAAGGAGAGTCCGAAGCCGACCTGCAAAACGATTTGTGGGATTTGCTCGGAGGCTGACCCATACCGCCCAATCAAAAAAACCATGCCGTCTGAAACCTTTCCGTTTCAGACGGCATGGTTTTGCAGCAATCTAAACAGGGCGGACTGAAATCAAAAACACACCTTCGCCATTTTCCGCACAAGCACTTCCCCTATACGCTCCCAACCCCAATCCGCCGCATTCCAGACGGCATTATAGTGGATTAACAAAAATCAGGACAAAGGCGACGAAGCCGCAGACAGTACAAATAGTACGGAACCGATTCACTCGGTGCTTGAGCACCTTGAGAATCGTTCTCTTTGAGCTAAGGCGAGGCAACGCTGTACTGGTTTTTGTTAATCCACTATACCCTTCCGACAGCCGAACAAAACCCCGAATCCGTCTGCACGGTTCGGGGCATATCTCCAATACGGGCATCGTGCTCCGGAAAACCGTCAAATCCGCATCGGCATCACGATATATTTGAAATTCGGATTGTTCGGCACGGTAAACAGCGTCGAGCGGTTGGCGTCGCCGAAGGCAAGCTGCATATCGTCGGAATGGATGTTGCGCAACACGTCCATCAGATAGCCGATATTGAAACCGACTTCGAGTTCGCCGCCCTGATAGGCGATTTCGATTTCTTCGCGCGCTTCTTCCTGCTCGTTGTTACTGCACACGACGCTCAACAGGCCGGGTTGCAGGGAACAATCGCGCGCCACGGAATTTTTCGTTGGCAAGAATGGACACACGTTCCAACGCGCCCAACAATTCCGCCCTCGACAACACGAAAAATCTTGTCGTTATCCAAAAGGAATCACACGGTTGAAATCAGGGAAATTTGCCGTCAATGACTTTGCTGACGATGGTTGTGCCGTTGCAACGGAAGCGAACCTGCTTGTCCAAGAGTTCTACCTGAATCGGATCGGACGGATTATTCAACAGTTTGAAAAGCTCCAAAACCGTTTTTGCGCGGCAAAAATAACCTCGGTTCGCGGCAAATCCGCATCAATGGCGCAAGCCGAATAAGCAAAGCCGGTGTCCGTCTGTCGCCACAAGGCGCAATTGCCCGCCTTCAACCTGCATCAGCAAACCGTTGAGATAATAGCGGATGTCCTGCACCGCCATACTGTATTGAACCTGTGAAAGCATGGACTTGAAGGCTTCCTGTTCCAACTCGAAAAACGGCACTGACATCCTTGCCGATATTCATTTGCGGAAAATCTTCGGCAGGCAGGGTTTGCAGGGCAAAACGGGACTTGCCCGCCTTCAACGTCAGACGGTTGTCGTCCCAATCCAACAAAACCAATGCACCTGCCGGCAGTGCCCGTAAAATATCCTGAAATTTCTTGGCATTGGTCGTAATACGAAAATCCGCCGCACTGCATTCCGGACCGGAAGTATCGATTTGGATTTCCAAATCGGTTTGCCAAAAAGCCGGGTTTGACCGTCCCTGCCCTCAATCAGCACATTGGACAGGATAGGCAGGGGTGTGGCGGCGTTCGACAATGCCGGTAACGGCTTGCAACGGCTTGAGCAGGCTGTCGCGCTCGGCTGTAAAATCAACATGTTCGCTCCCTTTAAATCGGTTTGTATAGTGGATTAAATTTAAATCAGGACAAGGCGACGAAGCCGCAGACAGTACAGATAGTACGGCAAGGCGAGGCAACGCCGTACTGGTTTAAATTTAATCCGCTATATCTTTACCCTTCGGACGGCTTGTGCAATATCATGCCGTCTGAAAAACGTTTTCCATCAGTTTTGAATCAGAATCAGCAGCTTTTTCATAATCCTGAGCCAATTCCGGATCTTCTTCGCGCAGTTTCGACACGGCCCTGATACCGTGCATAACGGTCGTATGGTCGCGCCCGCCAAACGAATCGCCGATAGACGGCAGGCTCAACGTGGTCAGCTCTTTGGTCAGGCTCATCGCCACCTGGCGCGGACGGGCAATGTTTCGTGTCCGTTTCTTACCGAGCACATCGCTGATTTTGATACGGTAATATTTGGCAACGGCATCAATAATGATATCGGCGGTAATGACCTTATGCTTCTCGGCAATAATGTCCTGCAAAAGCCGTACGCGCCAAATCGATATCGATAACCGGCCGGTTCATAAAGCGGCTGCTCGCACTGACACGGTTAAACGCACCTTCCAATTCGCGCACATTAGAACGGATCAGGTTGGCAATAAACAATGCCGCTTCGTCTTCGATGCTGATACCCGCCGCCTCTGCCTTTTTCTGCAAAATGGCGATGCGCATTTCCAATTCGGGCGGTTCGAGTTCCAAAGTCAAACCCCAAGAGAAACGCGATTTGAGCCGGTCGTCCATGCCTTCGATTTTTCGCAGGCAACACATCGCAAGTAAGGATGAGCTGTTTTTCTCGTTGTGGAAATGATTGTACAGATAGAAGAATTCCTCCATCGTACGGTCTTTACCTTTGATGAACTGGATATCGTCGATAATCAGCAGGTCGTATTGCTTGTATTGCTGCTTGAATACGTCATAGGTATTGTTGCGAACCGCCTTCATAAAGCTGCGGATATAGTCGTCCGAATGCATATAGCGCACTTTCGCATCGGGACGGTTTTTCAACAGCTCGTTACCCACGGCCTGAACCAAGTGGGTTTTTACCCAAACCCGTACTGCCATAGAGGAAAAAAACGGGTTATAACTCTGTCCTGGACTTTCCGCTATCGCCTGCGCGGCGGCAGCTGCAAGGCGGTTGCCCTTACCTTCTACCAACGTATCAAACGTGTAATCCGGAGACAGGTTGGTTCGTTCGTAACGCGCCTCTTCCGCATCACGCTGCGCATCCGTCCGCGCTTTCTCAAGCACCTCCGATTCCGGACGGGAAGCAGGTTCGGCAGTATGTCGCGGCTCATGCGGGAGGTTTTTCGATACGTTCCGCCAAAATATCCGCCGCCGTTTTTCGCCTGTACGGGATTTGGCAGACCCTTCAGACGGCATTTCATCCGACAACTCCGCCTGCACCGGCAATTCATCCCGCACCTCGTGCACGGGTGGTTTTTCTACAACCCCGACATCCGCCATCTCATAGCGTATACCTTCGCCGGGTTTGAATATGAATGCGGCACGGTTAGGCACCAATTCCTGCATCACCGCCTCGATTTTTCCCGGCAAACTGGCTCTTAAGCATATTGCAGGCAAACTGGTTTTTACCGTACACCACCCACTTCCCCTTCTTCACCGACCGTAAGGGCGCAATCCATTGCGCAAACTGCCCGTGAGGCAATATATCGTGAAGACGGCGGAGGCACATCGGCCAAAAACTCTGCTAGTGTCATAGATAAGCTCGAATCGGTAAAAAAATGAAATCGAAAAACAAAGAAAATATAATATTTTCAAAAAGAAAACAAATCTGTTGAACACACATCGGTTCAAAATGCAGCGAACCGATTATACCGACTCGCCGATATTTTATCCACAACCCGTGCAAAGAAATTTATCCACAGAAAGGCGGCAGAAATCCGCAGGTAATCGGGCAATCCTCCGGCAAAGTTTCTATATTGATTGACAAAAAGCAGCAAATTAGAGTGTAATTCACGGTTTAATTATCTACCCATTCTATTTTAGGAAACATCATGAAACGCACTTATCAACCTTCCGTTACCAAACGCAAACGCACCCACGGCTTCCTGGTGCGCTCCAAAACACGCGGCGGCCGCGCAGTATTAGCCGCACGCCGCGCCAAAAGGCCGCAAACGCCTGGCGGTATAATTTTGGACTACCGCTTCGGAAAGCAGTACCGCTTGTTAAAAACGGATGATTTTTCATCCGTTTTTTTGCATTCAGGAAAACGCCGCAGCCGAGACCTTCTGCAAGTCTCCCGTTCAGACGGCAACGGACTGGGGCACCCCCGCCTCGGGCTGGTCGTCGGTAAAAAAACAGCCAAACGGGCCAACGAACGGAATTACATGAAACGCGTTATCCGCGACTGGTTCAGATTAAATAAAAAAACAAGCTGCCGCCGCAAGATTTCGTTGTCCGCGCCCATCGGAAATTCGGCAGGGACGCTGCGGCACAGGCACAGGAAGAGCTGGCGCAGCTCATGCTGGGCGGTTCGGATCAAACTACAAAAAAACAGGCATAAATCGGGCGATACGGCATGCGCCGGCGGGTTTACACATAAGGCATCCTCCATGAACTTTCTGTTATCCAAACTGCTGCTGGTTCTGATAAGGTTCTACCAATACTGCATCAGCCCGCTGATTCCGCCCCGCTGCCGCTATACGCCGACCTGTTCGCAATATGCCGTCGAAGCAGTCAAAAATATGGCGCATTCAAAGGCGGCCTGCTTGCGGCAAAACGCATCGCCCGATGCCACCCCCTCGGCGGACACGGACACGACCCGTTCCCTGACCCGATATTCAAACTGCACGCTTTTCTTTTTATTTCCCATCGGTTTCTATATAATGCCGTCTGAAACTTCGGGCAGGGCGGCACGACCGCCGGGTATAAAGCCTGCCGTTATTCCCCGTCTATCGGAATCCGCAACCTGCGGCATTTCCGACCATTCAGGAAACTCTTATGGATTTTAAAAGACTCACGGCGTTTTTTTCGCCATCGCACTGGTGATTATGATCGGATGGGAAAAAGATGTTCCCCACTCCGAAGCCCGTCCCGCTCCCCAACAGGCAGCACAACAACAGGCCGTAACTGCTTCCGCCGAAGCCGCGCTCGCCCCGCAACGCCGATTACCGTAACGACCGACACGGTTCAAGCCGTCATTGATGAAAAAAAGCGGCGACCTGCGTCGGCTGACCCTGCTCAAATACAAAGCAAACGGCAACGAAAACAAACCCTTCTCCCTATTTGACGACAGCAAAGAATACACCTACGTTGCCCAATCCGAGCTTTTTGGACGCACAAGGCAACAACATCCTGAAAGGCGTCAACTTTACCGCCGCCCAAAAAAACAATACAGCCTCAACGGCGACAAAGTTGAAGTCCGCCTGAGCGCGCCCGAAACCAACGGACTGAAAAATCGACAAAGTCTATACCTTTACCAAAGACAGCTACCTCGTCAACGTCCGTTTCGACATCACCAACACCAGCGGCAAACCCGCCAACCTGAGCGCGGACTACCGCATCGTACGCGACCACAGCCAACCGGAAGGCCAAGGCTACTTCACACGTTCCTACCTCGGCCCCGTCGTGTACACTCCTGAAGACAAATTCCAAAAAGTCAGCTTCTCCGACTTGGACGACGATGCCAAATCAGGCAAAAAACGAAGCCGAATACGCCCGCAAAACCCAAACCGGCTGGCTCGGCATGATTGAACACCACTTTATGTCCGCTTGGATTTTGCAGCCTAAAGGCGGACAAAGCGTTTGCGCCGCTGGCGACTGCCGTATCGACATCAAACGCCGCAACGACAACCTGTACAGCACCAGCGTCAGCGTGCCTTTAGCCGCTATCCAAAAACGGCGCGAAATCCGAAGCCTCCATCAACCTCTACGCCGGCCCGCAGACCACATCCGTCATCGCAAACATCGCCGACAACCTGCAACTGGCAAAAGACTACGGCAAAGTACACTGGTTCGCATCGCCGCTCTTCTGGCTCCTGAACCAACTGCACAACATCATCGGCAACTGGGGCTGGGCAATCGTCGTTTTGACCATCATCGTCAAAGCCGTCCTCTACCCGCTGACCAACGCGTCCTACCGCTCGATGGCAAAAATGCGCGCCGCCGCACCCAAACTGCAAGCCATCAAAGAGAAATACGGCGACGACCGTATGGCGCAACAACAAGCGATGATGCAGCTTTACAAAGACGAAAAAATCAACCCGCTGGGCGGCTGTCTGCCTATGTTGTTGCAAATCCCCGTCTTCATCGGCTTGTACTGGGCGTTGTTCGCCTCCGTAGAATTGCGTCAGGCACCTTGGCTGGGCTGGATTACCGACCTTAGCCGCTCCGACCCCTACTACATCCTGCCCATCATTATGGCGGTAACCATGTTTGCCCAAACATTCCTCAATCCGCCGCCGACCGACCCGATGCAGGCAAAAATGATGAAAAATCATGCCGCTGGTTTTCTCCGTTATGTTCTTCTTCTTCCCTGCCGGTCTGGTATTGTACTGGGTAGTCAACAACCTCTTAACCATTACCCAGCAGTGGCACATCAACCGCAGCATCGAAAAACAACGCGCCCAAGGCGAAGTTGTTTTCCTAGATGCCAGCAGACGAAAAATGCCGTCTGAAACCTGTTCAGACGGCATTTTTATACTCACCCTATCTGGGCGGAAATCTTCAACCCGCATACATCACAAAAAATCGTCGGGCGTTTTTTTCAGATTGGGCATTTCTTTTCTTTTTCGCCACTGCACGATTGTTTGACTGATGATTGCCTGTGTCAGCAAGGGTCAAATCCGTAGCCGTGCATAAACGCGTTTCAGGATGCAGGTTTTTCCACCGCATCGGCAAGCAGCGCATCATTGCGGTAAGGCGTTTCAATAAAAAAATCTGCGTCTCGCCGCACTGCCGCGAACGTTGCTCCAAAGCCTTCAAACTCTGAATGCGCTCATTTTTTCAGACGGCAGATAACCCTTAAACGCAAAGTTCTGCCCATTTCGCACCCGAAGCCATCAGTGCCAGCAGCAGACTGGACGGGCCGACCAAAGGCCGTACTTCAAAACCGTGTTTATGCACCAACGCCACCAAATTCGCACCGGATCGGCAACGGCCGGGCAACCCGCCTCGCTGACAATGCCCATACTGCGCCCTTCTTGCAAAGGTTTCAGCAATTCCGGCAAAGTCTTCAAAATCCGTGTGTTCATTCAGTGTTTTGCAGATTCAGCTCGCGGATAGGCGTAGTCACGCCCAAATGTTTCAAATGCGCACGCGCCGTTTTTTTCCGCTTCCACGACAAAATCCGTCAGCCCGACAACCGCCTGTTGTTCATGCGGCAACAGGCACGGTGTGTCAGGCGTACCCAAAAGGCGTAGGAATCAAATACAAAACAGGAGACATCATTCCCTCACTCGTCAGTTAAAAATGCCGTCTGAACCCTTCAGACGGCATAAACGGGCAGTTACAAAACATCCAGTCCCTCATTTTTCAAAAAAATCGACCAGACGGAAAACCGGCAAACCGATTAAAGCATTCGGATCGCTGCTTTCAATCCGTTCGATCAACAATGCACCCAAATCCTCACTCTTCAGCGCACACGAGCAATAAACCGCATCAGGCTCGCGCTCCAAATAGCGGAGTATATGCAACTCGTCCAACTTCCTCATCACGACCACAGTCTTATCGATATGCTGCCACATCGTGCCCGTAACCGTATTTAGCAGAACGACCGCGCTGTAAAACTCAATCTCCCTGCCGCTCAAATGCATTAACATCTTTTGCGCGTTGGCAAGGGTTCATCGGCTTACCCCACTGCCTGCCGTCGCACCACTCTACCTGGTCCGCACCGACAATCAACGCCTCGGGGAAACGTCCAGCCAACGACCTCGCCTTACCCTCGGCAAGGCGCAATGCCGTTTGAGGGGCAGACTCCCCAGCATCGGCGTTTCGTCGAAAATCAGGCGATACCGCCTGAAAATCAATACCGAGCCGCTCCATCTGTTCGCGGCGGAAAACCGAACTCGTACCCAAAAATTAAAGGCAATGCCAAACCCATCCCATCCTCCTTACCGTTGAAAAACACGCCCGAAGGGGCGGTAAAAATCCAACCATGCGCCGAAACACAGATACCCGTCTCCGGTGCGTCATAACATTTTTCTTAAAAAAATATTGACGTTAGAACATCTAAATTATATCATACCCAGTTTATGTCAGACCCTAATTTGATTGACCCAGAAGTTTTTCGCCGCCGAAGGGCAGAACCTGCAAGGCAGCTTCCTGCTCGAAGAATTGGATGAACGCGTCAGTTCGCACGATTATCCGGCCGACAAACAGACACGCGTGTCGTTTACGCTGCAAAGGCGGTCGCGACCGGTTGCAACGCCTGTTTCTCGACTTGAACGTCAAAGCCGATATGCCCCTGGTTTGCCAGCGTTGCATTACGCCCGTACCGTTTCTGCTCGACGAAACCAGCCGTATCGTCCTGTTTGCCGATGAAGGGGATTTGGACGAAGCCATGCTTGCCGATGAAGAATTGGAAGGCATGTTGCTCGAAAAAAAGAGCTTGACGTACAAACCTTGGTCGAAGACCAAATCCTGATGTCGCTCCCCTTCTCCCCTCGACACGAAGACTGCGGCGACAATGGGACACTGGAAGAAGTCAATCAGGGACAAACCAAACCCCTTTTGCTGTTTTTAGCAGGTTTGAAAAAGCAGTTAATTAGGACACAGTTTATTTATCTAGGAGCTTGAAATGGCCGTTCAACAAAACAAAAATCCCCTTCCAAACGCGGTATGCACCGTTCTCACGACGCACTGACCGCGCCCGCACTGTCTGTCGACAGCACAACCGGCGAAGTGCACCGCCCGCACCACATTTCTCCAAACGGTATGTACCGCGGCCGCAAAGTGGTCAAAGCCAAAGGCGAATAATCCCTATTCGACTGACTGAAAAAAAGCCAGAACATTGCCATGCAATTACTGGCTTTTTATGATTGATGCAACATCCGTACAAACTTTCGCCATAGGTCAATATACAGGGACAAAGCATTCCGTATAATATCCCGTATTTTGAAAACATGCCGAAAGCACCAAGGAAATTCCGATGAAACAGAAAATCTGGTACACCTACGATGACATCCACCGCGTCATCAAAGCATTGGCAGAAAAATCCGGAACGCCGGCGTCAAATACGATGCCGATGATCGCCATCGGCGGCGGCGGCTTTATTCCGGCACGTATGCTGCGCTGTTTTCTGGAAATTCCGATTTATGCCGTAACCACCGCCTATTACGACAGCGACAACGAAGGACAAGTTACCGAAGAAGTCAAAAAGTCCAATGGCTAGACCCCGTTCCCGAAGCCCTGCGGGGCAAAAACGTGCTCGTCGTCGATGAAGTGGACGACAGCCGCGTAACCATGGAGTTCTGCCTGAAAGAACTGCTTAAGGAAGACTTCGGCACCATCGGCGTCGCCGTACTGCACGAAAAAAATCAAAGCCAAAGCAGGCAAAAATCCCTCGAAGGCATTCCCTATTTCAGCGGCATCACCGTAGACGACTGGTGGATTAACTATCCATGGGATGCACTCGATATCGACGAACACAACCGTCTTGCCGAAAGCAGCCGAGGCTGACCCCTTCAGACGGCATATTTTTCCGAACCGATGCCGTCTGAAAACCCATCCGATCCCTGCCGCAGACCGAAAAACCTACCGGAGAAACCCCTATGATTACATTGGCCGTAGATGCCATGGGCGGCGACCAAGGACTTGCCGTTACCGTACCCGGCGCAACCGCATTCCTCCAAGCACATCCCGATGTCCGCCTGATTATGACCGGCGACGAAGCACAGCTCCGCCAAGCCCTGAACGCAGCAGGCGCGCCGATGGAACGCATCGACATCTGCCATACCACCCAAGTCGTCGGCATGGATGAATCCCCTCAGTCCGCCCTAAAGAACAAAAAAGACTCCTCCATGCGCGTTGCCATCAACCAAGTTAAAGAAGGCAAAGCCCAAGCCGCCGTATCCGCAGGCAACACGGGCGCACTCATGGCAACCGCACGTTTCGTCCTCAAGACCATACCCGGCATCGAACGCCCCGCCATCGCCAAATTCCTCCCGTCCGACACCGACCACGTTACCCTCGCCCTCGACCTCGGCGCAAACGTCGACTGCACCCCCGAACAGCTTGCCCAATTCGCCATTGTCGGCAGCGAACTCTTCCACGCCCTCCATCCCCAAAAAGGGCGACCCCGCGTCGGACTGATCAACGTCGGCACGGAAGACATCAAAGGTACGGACACCGTCAAACAAACCTACAAACTGCTGCAAAACAGCAAACTCAACTTTATCGGCAACATCGAAAGCAACGGCATCCTGTATGGCGAAGCAGATGTCGTCGTCGCCGACGGCTTTGTCGGCAACGTCATGCTCAAAACCATCGAAGGCGCGGTCAAATTCATGAGCGGAGCCATCCGCCGCGAATTCCAAAAGCAACCTGTTCAACAAACTTGCCGCCGTTGCCGCCCTACCCGCCCTTAAAGGGCTGAAAAACAAACTCGACCCGCGCAAATTCAACGGGGCCATCCTGCTCGGGCTGCGCGGCATCGTGATTAAAAGCCACGGCGGCACAGACGAAACCGGTTTCCGCTATGCCCTCGAAGAAGCCTACCATGAAGCCAAGTCTGCCAGCCTTTCTAAAATCGAACAAGGCGTAGCCGAACAGCTCGCCGCACTCGAAGCTGCCAAAGCCGCCCAAAACGAAATCGCTGCCGACTTGTAAAGAAACATACCCTATGCCGTCTGAAAAACCAACCGTTTCAGACGGCATCTGTCCGCACCAAACCTGCGGGTGCGGACGGCGATGCGCCTGTCCGGCACTTCCCAGATACTTCCCTGTAAAAATAAAAAAAGTATTTGAAAAAAATGAAGACATTAGAAAAAAACGGATGAAAGCTCTAGACAAACGGATTATGAAGTTCGGAAAATCCCTTTGAAGGCAGGCTTGATACCCGTCTAATTGAATCCGCATTGGATTATATTCATTATTCGGAACATTTTTGGCTTTTTGAAATCCTGTGTACTTATATCGAAGATTTCGATGTCCGGCTGACGGAACAAGAATCCCGGGAAATTTCTTTTATCAACAAGGAATTTGAGATAGAAAGCACGTCCGATTAACCAAATAAAGCCAATGGGTTGATAAACATGAAAAACATCGACGGTTATTTTTTTGGCGGATTTTTTTATGGCAGACAACGAGGGAGCGAATCCAAATCCCCCGTTTTGGAAAAATCCTGACATTAGGGAAATCAATCACTTTTTTTCCGTATCAAATTTTGAGAAAAAAAGCCGGCGTCCTTGTTTTCAGAATTATTCCTGAACCCAAATTTGGCAATACCGAATTAACTATCTATTTTTGAAGAAGGATGTTATTTGCCAATGATTCAAACAATTTTTAGAAGACAGGGGATATTGAAGTAAAAAAACCTTAAAACGGAAAAATTACAGCGGGAAGACAATGGAAATTTGGGGAGGCTTCCACCCTGTCGAACATATCGCTAAAAATATTTCTACAATTCAAAAAAATAATTTCTGAATTTTTTTATACAAAAAAACAAACACCAGCACCAATAATTTGATGGAAAACCAACAATCAAAAATGCCGTCTGAAGCAGCTTGGGCTTTCAGACAGCATTTCCTTCGCTTAAAAACAGCGTATTGGCAACCCCGCCCCGCCCGTCCACGGCAATCTGCATCTGAAAAACCATCTGTATCCCAAACCACACCCCCATCCCTGTTTCCGTCATTTTGCACCCTGTCCGTATTGGGCAATCATCGGTTTTTCGCTTACAATAGCCGAATCTGAACCAACTCTCCAAAAAGGCCGTTCCCATGCAGTATGCCAAAATTTCCGGCACGGGCAGCTATCTTCCCGCCAACCGCGTCAGCAATGACGACCTTGCCCAAAAAGTGGATACCTCGGACGAGTGGATTACCGCGCGCACGGGCATCAAGTTCCGCCATATTGCAGCCGAAAACGAAAAAAACCAGCGACCTTGCCGCCGAAGCGGCCCGCCGCGCGCTGGATGCCGCAGGTTTGAACGGTAGTGAAATCGATTTGATTATTGTGGCAACGGCAACGCCGGATATGCAGTTTCCGTCTACTGCAACCATCGTGCAGCAAAAATTGGGCATAACCAACGGCTGTCCCGCGTTTGACGTACAGGCGGTGTGTGCGGGCTTTATGTACGCGCTGACTACGGCAAACGCCTACATTAAAAGCGGTATGGCGAAAAAAACGCACTGGTCATCGGTGCGGAAACCTTCAGCCGCATTGTAGACTGGAACGACCGTACAACCTGCGTATTGTTCGGCGACGGCGCGGGCGCGGTGGTTTTAAGCGCGTCGGACAAACCGGGCATCATCCACGGCAAGCTGAAGGCAGACGGCAATTATCTGAAACTCTTAAACGTCCCCGGGCAAACTCGCCTGCGGCAAAGTTTCCGGTTCGCCGTACATTTTCGATGGACGGCCCCGGCGTGTTCAAGTTTGCCGTCAAAATGCTGTCCAAAAATCGCCGATGACGTTATCGAAGAAGCCGGTTACACCGCCGCTCAAATCGACTGGATCGTGCCGCATCAGGCAAACCGCCGCATTATCGAATCGACCGCGAAACATTTGGGGCTGAGTATGGACAAAGTCATCCTGACCGTCCAAGACCACGGCAACACGTCCGCCGCCTCCATTCCGCTGGCTTTGGACGCGGGCATCCGCAACGGACAAATCAAACGCGGTCAAAACCTGCTGCTCGAAGGCATCGGCGGCGGTTTCGCGTGGGGCGCGGTATTGATGGAATATTAACCTGATGCCGTCTGAAACAAGTTTTCAGACGGCATTTCCCATCCTATGAAGCAACTGCCTTTCCTCAAGCTGACAATATGCACAGCCTTTTTATCCGCTGTTTTCATATTATGTCCCCTATTGGGAGCGTGTTACGCCATACTGTCTTTTTACACATTTGCACTTTACGGCATAGACAAACGGCGTGCCGTACAGGGAAAGTACCGCATTCCCGAATACTGCCTGCTCCTGCCTGCCTTGTTCGGCGGTTGGACGGGCGCATACTTGGGCAGCAGGATATTCAGGCATAAAAACGGCGAAAAAAAGCGTTTTGTTGTGCTGTTCCGTCTGACTGTTTCAGGGTAATGTCCTGGCGACCCTCATCCTGATTTATAGTGGATTAAATTTAAACCAGTACGGCGTTGCCTCGCCTTGCCGTACTATTTGTACTGTCTGCGGCTTCGTCGCCTTGTCCTGATTTTTGTTAATCCACTATATTATTTTTGTCCCGCCTGAATTTTTCGTAAAAACTCGGGCAGAATACCTGATTATCCAACCAAATAAAGGAATACCATGTCTTTTGCATTCTTCTTTCCCGGACAAGGTTCTCAAAGCCTCGGCATGATGAACGGCTTTACAGGGCATGCCGTCGTCAAAAACACATTTGACGAAGCATCCGCCATATTGGGTCAAGACTTGTGGGCGATGATAAACGGTAGTGATTCCGAAATCATCGGACAAACCGTCAATACCCAACCCATCATGCTCGCCGCCGGCGTTGCCGTTTACCGCGCCTATTTGGAAGCGGGCGGCAAAACGCCTGCCGCCGTTGCTGGACACAGCCTCGGCGAATATACCGCGCTTGTCGCCGCCGGCGCATTGGATTTTTGCAGACGCCGTCAAACTCGTGCGCCTACGCGCCGAACTGATGCAGTCTGCCGTACCGCAAGGCGTGGGCGCAATGGCGGCAATTTTGGGTTTGGAAGATGAACAGGTAAGGCAGATTTGCACCGAATCCGCACAGGATGAAGTGGTCGAAGCCGTCAACTTCAACTCGCCCGGACAAGTCGTGATTGCAGGCAATGCCGCTGCCGTCGAGCGCGCCATGACCGTTGCCAAAGAAGCCGGTGCCAAACGCGCCCTGCCGCTGCCCGTGTCCGTACCTTCCCATTGCAGCCTGATGAAACCCGCCGCCGACAAACTTGCCGAGGCCCTGAAATCGGTTGTAATCAAGCAGCCGCAAATCCGCGTCATCCACAATGCCGACGTTGCCGCCTACGATGATGCCGACAAAATCAAAGACGCGCTCGTCCGCCAGCTTTACAGCCCCGTACGCTGGACGGAAACCGTCAACGCCCTTGTTTCAGACGGCATCACCGAATCCGCCGAATGCGGCCCGGGCAAAGTGTTGGCGGGCTTGGCAAAACGCATCAACAAAGGCCACCGCGTGCAGCGCGCTGACCGATGCCGGACAGATTACCGCCTTTATAGAAGCACACTGACTTCGTTCCGCAAAAAGCAGCCTGCCCTCTTCAGGCTGCTTTTTCACGTCCGAACGGCAAACAGCCGCATATTTGCGCTATAATTGATGACGACCAAACCACCGACAGCGGCTGCCGTTGCAGTTCCCGCCCCACCGATATGATAGAAAAACTGACTTTCGGACTGTTTTAAAAAGAAGACGCGCGCAGCTTTATGCGCCTGATGGCATACGTCCGCCCCTACAAAATCCGCATCATTGCCGCCCTGATTGCCATTTTCGGCGTTGCCGCCACCAGCTACCTCGCCGCCTTCATCGCCCCTCTGATTAACCACGGCTTTTTCCGCACCCGCCGCGCCGCCCGAGCTGTCTGCCGCCGCCGGCATCATTTCCACCCTGCAAAACTGGCGCGAACAGTTTACCTATATGGTTTGGGGGACGGAAAACAAAATCTGGACCGTCCCGCTCTTTCTCATCATTCTCGTCGTCATCCGTGGCATCTGCCGCTTTACCAGCACCTATCTGATGACTTGGGTCTCCGTGATGACCATCAGCAAAATCCGCAAAGATATGTTTGCCAAAATGCTGACCCTTTCCTCCCGCTACCATCAGGAAACGCCGTCCGGCACCGTACTGATGAATATGCTCAACCCTGACCGAACAGTCGGTCAGTAACGCCAGCGACATCTTCACCGTCCTCACGCGCGACACGATGATTGTTACCGGCCTAACCATCGTCCTGCTTTTACCTCAACTGGCAGCTCAGCCTTATCGTCGTCCTGATGTTCCCCCTGCTCTCCCTGCTCTCGCGCTACTACCGCGACCGTCTGAAGCACGTCATTTCCGACTCGCAAAAAGCATAGGCACGATGAACAACGTGATTGCCGAAACCCATCAGGGACACCGCGTCGTCAAGCTGTTCAACGGGCAGGCGCAGGCGGCAAACCGGTTCGACGCGATCAACCGCACCATCGTCCGCCTCAGCAAAAATCACGCAGGCAACGGCGGCACATTTCCCCGTTCAGCGAACTGATTGCCTCGATCGCCCTCGCCGTCGTCATCTTCATCGCCCTGTGGCAAAGCCAAAACGGCTACACCACCATCGGCGAATTTATGGCATTCATCGTCGCGATGCTGCAAATGTACGCACCCATCAAAAGCCTTGCCAACATCAGCATCCCTATGCAGACGATGTTCCTCGCCGCCGACGGCGTATGTGCATTTCTCGACACCCCGCCCGAACAGGACAAAGGCACGCTCGCACCGCAGCGTGTCGAAGGGCGCATCAGCTTCCGCAACGTCAATGTCGAATACCGTTCAGACGGCATCAAAGCCCTCGACAATTTCAATCTCGACATCAGACAAGGCGAACGCGTCGCCCTGGTCGGACGTTCCGGCAGCGGCAAATCCACCGTCGTCAACCTGCTGCCCCGCTTTGTCGAACCCACCGCCGGCAACATCTGCATAGACGGTATCGACATCGCCGACATCAAACTCGACTGCCTGCGCGCCCAATTCGCTCTCGTCTCCCAAGACGTATTCCTGTTTGACGACACCCTGTTTGAAAACGTCCGATACAGCCGTCCCGACGCAGGCGAAGCCGAAGTCCTATCCGCCCTCCAAGCCGCCAACCTGCAAAGCCTGATCGACGCATCCCCGCTCGGACTGCACCAGCCCATCGGATCGAACGGCAGCAACTTATCCGGCGGACAGCGGCAACGCGTCGCCATTGCCCGCGCCATTTTGAAAGACGCGCCGATATTATTATTGGACGAAGCCACCAGCGCATTGGACAACGAATCCGAACGCCTCGTCCAACAAGCGCTCGAACGCCTGATGGAAAACCGCACCGGCATCATCGTCGCCCACCGCCTGACTACCATCGAAGGGGCCGACCGCATCATCGTAATGGACGACGGCAAAATCATCGAACAAGGCACACACGAACAACTGATGTCCCAAAACGGCTACTACACGATGTTACGCAATATCTCAAACAAAGATGCCGCCGTCCGGACGGCATAAACAAAATGCCGTCTGAAATGGTACAATCGCTCCGACCCCTTCAGACGGCATCATATCCGCCGACCCATCCGATTATCTTCAATCACCGTAAAACCCATTATGACCCAAGACAAAATCCTTATTCTCGACTTCGGCTCGCAAGTTACCCAGCTGATCGCCCGACGCGTGCGCGAAGCCCACGTTTACTGCGAGCTGCATTCCTTCGATATGCCTTTGGACGAAATCAAAGCCTTCAACCCCAAAGGCATCATCCTTTCCGGCGGCCCCAATTCCGTTTACGAATCCGACTATCAAGCCGATACCGGTATCTTTGATTTGGGCATTCCGGTTTTGGGTATCTGCTACGGCATGCAGTTTATGGCGCACCACTTGGGCGGCGAAGTTACCCCGGGTAACCAACGTGAATTTGGTTATGCGCAAGTTAAAACCATCGACAGCGAGCTGACACGCGGCATTCAAGACGATGCGCCAAACACACTCGACGTATGGATGAGCCATGGCGATAAAGTTTCCAAACTGCCCGACGGTTTCGCCGTCATCGGCGACACCCCGTCCTGCCCGATTGCCATGATGGAAAAACGCCGAAAAACAATTCTACGGCATCCAGTTCCACCCCGAAGTGACCCACACAAACAAGGCCGCGCCCTGTTGAACCGCTTTGTCTTGGACATCTGCGGCGCGCAACCAGGCTGGACGATGCCCAACTACATCGAAGAAGCCGTTGCCAAAATCCGCGAACAAGTCGGCAGCGACGAAGTGATTTTAGGTTTGTCAGGCGGCGTGGACTCTTCCGTAGCCGCCGCGCTGATTCACCGCGCCATCGGCGACCAACTGACCTGCGTGTTCGTCGATCACGGTTTATTGCGCCTGAACGAAGGCAAAATGGTGATGGATATGTTCGCCCGCAACTTGGGTGTGAAAGTGATACACGTCGATGCCGAAGGGCAGTTTATGGCGAAACTCGCCGGCGTTACCGATCCTGAGAAAAAAACGCAAAATCATCGGCGCGGGAATTTATCGAAGTATTTGATGCCGAAGAGAAAAAAACTTACCAACGCCAAATGGCTGGCGCAAGGCACGATTTACCCCGACGTAATTGAATCCGCAGGCGCGAAAACCAAAAAAAGCCCACGCCATCAAATCCCACCACAACGTCGGTGGTCTGCCTGAAAAACATGAAGCTCAAGCTGCTTGAGCCTTTGCGCGATTTGTTCAAAGACGAAGTGCGCGAACTCGGCGTTGCTTTGGGCTTGCCGCGCGAAATGGTGTACCGCCATCCGTTCCCCGGCCCCGGTCTTGGCGTGCGCATCTTGGGCGAAGTAAAAAAAGAATACGCCGACTTGCTCCCGTCAAGCAGACGATATTTTTCATCCAAGAATTACGCAACACCACCGACGAAAAACGGCACGTCTTGGTACGACCTGACCAGCCAAGCCTTTGCCGTATTCCTGCCCTGTGAAATCCGTCGGCGTAATGGGCGACGGACGCACTTACGACTACGTCGTCGCACTGCGCGCAGTCATCACCAGCGACTTTATGACTGCACACTGGGCAGAGCTGCCATACTCACTGCTCGGCCGCGTGTCCAACCGCATCATCAACGAAGTCAAAGGCATCAACCGCGTGGTTTACGATGTGAGCGGCAAACCTCCTGCCACGATTGAATGGGAATAAACGGCCGACTGTGCTGTTCAATACGGCACAGTCCTTTGGTTATCGGAAAAAAAGAAAAAATATGAGCACACAAGATTTAAGCGGCAAAATCGCATTGGTAACAGGGCGCATCGCGCGGTATCGGCGCAGCGATTGCCGATACGCTGGCGGCAGCCGGTGCCAAAGTCATCGGTACGGCGACTAGCGAAAGCGGGGCTGCGGCGATTAGCGAGCGGTTGGCGCAATGGGGCGGCGAAGGTCGTGCATTGGATTCCGCCGAACCTGAAACCATCGAAAGCCTGATTGCCGACATCGAAAAAAAGCATTCGGCAAACTCGACATTCTGGTCAACAACGCCGGCATCACCCGCGACAACCTCTTGATGCGCATGAAAGAAGAAGAGTGGGACGACATCATGCAGGTCAACCTAAAATCCGTGTTCCGCGCTTCTAAAGCCGTCTTACGCGGTATGATGAAGCAGCGCGCCGGCCGTATCATCAACATCACATCCGTCGTCGGCGTGATGGGCAATGCCGGTCAAACCAACTATGCCGCGGCAAAAAGCGGGCTTGATCGGTTTTGCCAAATCTATGGCGCGCGAAGTCGGCAGCCGCGGCATTACCGTCAACTGCGTCGCCCCGGGCTTCATCGACACCGACATGACCCGCGCCCTGCCGGAAGAAACCCGCCAAACCTTTACCGCCCAAACTGCCTTGGGCAGATTCGGCGACGCGCAAGATATTGCCGATGCGGTTCTGTTCCTCGCTTCCGACCAAGCAAAATACATTACCGGTCAGACGCTGCACGTCAACGGCGGCATGCTGATGCCTTAACAGACAACTTTTTCAACCATGCCGTCTGAAGCCCTTTCAGACGGCATTTCATTCCCAAACAAAATGAACACACACACACCCCGCCCCTGCCCATGCGGTTCAGGCACAAGCTATGTCGGCTGCTGCCGCCCATTGCACTTTCGCCAAATCCTGCCGCCCACCGCCGAAGCCCTCATGCGTTCGCGGTACAGCGCGTATGTGCTGCACCTTATCGACTACATCATCGCTACTACCGTTCCGGCGCAACAAACATTCCTCGATGCCGCCGAACTGATGCAGTGGAGCAGCGAAACCGAATGGCTGGGCTTGAATGTCATCGCACACCGCAACTTCGGCAAACAGCACGCCCAAGTCGAATTTGAAGCCTACTTCCGAGACGGACAACACCGATCCGCACATCACGAACTGTCCGGCTTCGTCAACATCGGCGGACAATGGTATTTCATCGATCCGACTGTTCCGCATCCTGCGATGAAACAACCCTGCATTTGCGGATCGGGCAAAAAATTCAAAAGCCTGCTGCGGCAAATATCTGCAACCTGTCGCATAAAAATGCCGTCTGAACGTTCAGACGGCATTTTCAACGCGCAAAAACCATTCATACCAAGGGTAAGTATGAATGGTCAATACGTGCGGGAAAACGTCTTACTTGCTGCGCTGCCGAAAAGGGAGAAACGACAGTGTTAACCAGCAAAAAGCATTGTACCTTTATTAATGTTAAAAACATTAATTTTGAAAATATATTAACGAATATATCTGGAACCTACTGATTTTCCCTTATCCACCTGACCCAGCGTTCAAACAAATTAGGTTCGAGTGCAGCAATAACCGAGCGTTTGAACACATGCTGTCCGCTCCAGAATTCATCGCCTTCCAATGTCGTCAGCCTGCCGCCCGCCTCCTCGAAAATCAACGCACCCGCAGCATAGTCCCACAGCTTCTGCCCGCCGTGAACATAAACATCATAACGCCCGCACGCCAGATAACACCAGTCCAGCGTGCTGCTGCCCATACTGCGTATCGTCCCGAAAGGCGCGAGCGTACTCATACGGCTGGACAGTTTGCCCGAACGCAGATATTTGATTTCCACGCCCGCGATTGCCTCATTGAGTTTTTATCCACGAGGGCGCAGGGGCAGGCGCGTCCCGTTTAAAAACGCCCCCCTGCCCGCGTTCGGCGTAAAAAACATTCCCCGCTGACCGGATTGTAGATTACGCCCAACTCGGCGCGCCCTGTTGCGGACAAACGCCACCGATACCGCAAAAATGCGGCAGCCCGTTGACAAAATTGTTTGTCCCATCTATCGGATCGACAATCCACAGCCCCTTTCTCCCCGAATATTGTTCCCCACAAAGCCGACTGTTCCTGCCGCGACATTTCCTCGCCCAACATCGGGCAATCAATCAGAAGCGGCAACGCGGCGGCAAAAGCCGTCTGCGCGGCAATGTCCGCCTCGCTCAACATCGAACCATCTTCCTTGCGGTGGGACGGCGTATTCAAAAACGCGGCATAATTTCGGTTTGCGCGATATGGCGCACGACTTTCTGCAAACGGTGTAACACTTCCTACTGTCCTCATATTTTTGAACTTGCAGCGCGCGAACGTATATAGTGGATTAAATTTAAATCAGGACAAGGCGACGAAGCCACAGACAGTACAAATAGTACGGCAAGGCGAGGCAACGCTGTACTGGTTTAAATTTAATCCACTATAATGTCCGTTTCCATCACGCCGCTGCGACGGATTATAACCGTCCAAACCGCCAAAAAAACTATGCCCCTGATTCCACCTGCCCGAAAACCTTCCGTCGGACAAACCGTCGCCCTGCCCGACAACATCGTCCGCCACCTCAACGTCCTACGCGTCCGCCCCAACGAAAACATCACCCTCTTCGACGGCAAAGGCAAGGCACATACCGCACAGCTGACCGTTTTGGAAAAAACGCCGCGCCGAAGCCGAAATCCTGCACGAAGACACAACCGACAACGAGTCCCCGCTCAACATCACACTGATACAATCCATCTCCTCCGGCGATCGCATGGATTTCACCCTGCAAAAAGCGTCGAACTCGGCGTAACCGCCATACAGCCCGTCATCAGCGAACGCTGCATCGTCCACCTCGACGGAGAACGCGCCGCCAAAACGCCTCGCACGCTGGCAGGAAATCGTCATCTCCGCGTGCGAACAGAGCGGCAGAAACACCGTTCCCCCTGTACTGCCCATCATCGGCTACCGTGAAGCACTCGACAAAATGCCGTCTGAAAGCACCAAGCTGATTATGAGCATCAACCGCGCCCGCAAACTCGGCGACATCCGCCACCCGTCCGGCGCAATCGTCTTTATGGTCGGGGCCCGAAGGCGGCTGGACAGAACAGGAAGAACAACAGGCATTTGAAGCCGGCTTCCAAGCCGTAACATTGGGCAAACGCATCCTGCGCACCGAAACCGCCGCCCTCGCCGCCCTCGCCGCCATGCAGACGCTTTGGGGCGATTTCGCATAAACAGAAAATGCCGTCTGAAACCCGTTCAGACGGCATTTTTGCAGCCGATTAAGATAGTAGGTTCAAAATAAGATTTCCCGTGTCGTCATTCCCGCAACAGCGGGAATCTAGAAATTTAACGTTTCGGAAAAATAGAAATCCCCTCACCGTCATTCCCGCGAAAGCGGGAATCTAGAAACGAAAAACGACAGGGGATTTATCCGAAACAACAAACCTTCTCCGCCGTCATTCCCGCGCAGGCGGGAATCTAGAAATTTAACGTTGCGGTGATTTATCGGAAATGACTGAAACTTAACGGACTGGATTCCCGCCTGCGCGGGAATGACGAGATTTTAGGTTTCTGTTTTTGGCTTTCTGTTTTCGTGGGAATCACGAATTAGGGGCTTACCTGAAAAACAAGTGAAACCGAACAAAACCGGATTCCCCGACATAAATTTAGGGACAGCGCACACCCGCCAAATAAGGAAAGGCCAAAACCTATTCAAACGGGACGACGTGCCGCCCGAGGTGTTTTTTTCCAATTTTTTTCTGACGTTTCCGTTCCCTCGCCCTTTCGATTTCCCTGCCGATTTTTTTCCCAAAGCGCGTTTCAACAAAAACCTTCGGGGAGCGGCGGTTGCGGTGCGATTCCCTGCCTGCCGTTTTTCAGTTGGCTGGGTAGGGTTTCGCTTTGATGCACAAGGCGGGGGTCAGTTGGCAAACCGTCATCCCCCCTTTGTCGAGAAAAACTGCTGAACAGCATCCAATCCACCGCCTTCAGGCGTTCGGACGGCAAAAACGGCAAACCTGTCCAAAAAGAAACGCATCGCTTTTTCGGGAAATGATATAGCCCGCCGTCCCCAGTGTTCGCTTTCCAACAGCGGGAAGGCACGCCCGCAGTAGTCCGCCACGCCGGAGGGCGAGGTCAGGACGTGCATAAACATCGTTTCCAAGCGGACGATAAAGGCGGAATCAGGGTTAAAGCGTTCTTGCAGCCAAGTATCTTCGGCAAGGAACTGCTCCGCGCCTTCGCCGAGTAAAAACGTCGTCCTCAAATACGGCGATATACGGTAAGCCTTCGTCCAATGCCTGCTTCCACAATACGGCGTGGCTCATAAAGCAGGCTTTTTTTCCACTCCGCTCAAATAGGGGTGCGCCGACAAACCGGGTACGAGTTCCGCCATTGCCTGTTCCAGCCTTTCAGACGGCATCAGTGCGTCGAAAAACTGAAACGGGATGCCGTGCCTGCCGAAGGTATCGGCAATGTGCGCCCTGCGTTCTACGGCGGAAGCCAAGCTGATAACGTGGTTTTGCATAATTTATCCTGTTTTTTGTCTGTTGGATAAAGCGGCGTTTTTTTCAACGGTTTTTTTCAGCAATCGGCGCAAAAATGCCGAAGTATTGCCCTCAAGGTAAACAGCCGCCGCATCCTGCCGTCTGCCGCAAAAATCCAGCCACGCGCCGGCGGGCGGCGTGTCCGTCCGTTTGAAACATTGGTACAAAAACCGGCGGGCGCGTTCAAAATCTTCTTCCGGCAAATGTTTCTCCAGCAATTCATACGCTACTGCTTTTTATTTAGCGGTATTCAAGGCTGTCGAACCGGGTTTTAAAACCCATAGACTGCAAAAAAATCGTTTCTGGCGGTTTTTGGATGCCTTGCGCGATTTCGTGTTGGCGGACGCTGTGTTTGGATGAAACCTGATTGGCGTGAAGGCGGTATTTTGACCAAGGCTTCGGGATAATAAGCCAGCCTGCCCAATTTGCTGACATCGTACCAAAATTGGTAATCTTCCGCCCAATCCCGCTCGGTGTTGTAACGCAAACCGCCGTCAATGACGCTGCGCCTCATAATCATGGTGTTGTTGTGTATAGGGTTGCCGAAAGGAAAAAAACGGCGGCAATGTCTTCATGCTGGGTCGGCTTGTCCCAAATTGCACCGTGCCTGTGATGCCGCGCCAGCCGGTTGCCGTCCTTTTCTTCCGACAAAACTTCCAGCCACGCACCCATCGCAATGATGCTGCGGTCTTTTTTTCCATCTCGCCCACGATTTTTTTCAATCCAGTCGGGGGCGGCAATATCGTCGGCATCGGTGCGTGCAATATATTCCCCCATTCCTGACTTTTGCCAATTCGTCCAGCCCGATGTTTAAAGAAGGAATCAGGCCCGAATTGCGCGGCTGCGCGAGGATGCGGATACGGCTGTCCCGCTTTTGAAAAATCCTTGGCAATGGCAAGTGTGCCGTCTGTCGAGCCGTCATCGACAATCAAAAATATCCAAGTTGCGCCAAGTCTGATTCACGACGGCGGCTAATGATTGGGCGAAATATTTTTCTACGTTGTAGGCGCAAATCAATACGCTGACTAAAGGCTGCAATTTATTCTCCTGATAATTTGATGCCGTCTGAAGGCTTCAGACGGCATTTGGACTGCTACAACGGTTACTCGCCCAAAAGCGCGATGTCGGCCACCGCGTTCATCTGCTCTGCCAAGCGGTTCAGCAGGTTCAGGCGGTTTTGTTTCACGGTGGCATCTTCGGCCATCACCATCACGCCGTCGAAGAAGGCATCGACTTGCGGTTTGACGGAAGCCAATTCAGACAAGGCGGTTTGGAAATTGCCTTCGGCGACGGCGGCGGCGATTTTCGGCTGCAAGCCTTGCGCAGCGGCAAAGAGGGCTTTTTCTTCGTCCTGTTGCAACAGGCTTTCATTGACTTCGCCCAACGCGGCATCGGCTTTTTCAGCAGGTTTTGCACGCGTTTGTTGGCGGCGGCGAGCGCGGCGGCTTCGGGCAGTTGTTTGAACGCGGCGACAGCCTGCAGTTTGGCGGTCAAATCGTCCAAACGGCGCGGCTGTTTGGCGAGTACGGCGGCAACGATGTCTTGCGGATAATCGTTTTGCAGCAACACGGCAAGGCGCGCCTGCATAAAGTCGGCGGTTTCAGACGGCGTTTTTTCGTTGAGCAAACCTTTAGGGAAGCTGTCGAATGCCGTCTGAATCAGTTCGTTCACGTCCAAAACCGTACTGCATCAGCATCCGCAAAATACCCAAGGCGGCGCGGCGCAGGGCGTAGGGGTCTTTGTCGCCGGTCGGAATCAGGCCGATGCCCCAAATGCCGACCAAGGTCTCCAGCTTGTCCGCCAGTGCCACGGCGGCAGCAATTTTGCTTTCGGGCAGCTTGTCGCCGGCAAAAACGCGGTTGGTAGTGTTGCTCGACGGCTTCGGCGATTTCTTCGGTTTCGCCGTCCAAACGGGCATAGTATTTGCCCATCGTGCCTTGCAGTTCGGGGAACTCGCCGACCATTTCGGTTACCAGTCGGCTTTTTGCCAAACGCGCGGCGCGTTCGGCGGCGGCGGCATCCGCGCCCAATGCTTTGGCGATATGGGCGGCGATGCTTTGCAGGCGTTCGATGCGTTCGGCCTGCGAACCGATTTTGTTGTGGTAAACCACGCTGGACAACTTCGGCAGGCGGCTTTCCAAAGTCGCTTTTTGGTCTTGTTTGTAGAAGAACTCGGCATCAGACAGGCGCGCGCGCAATACGCGTTCGTTGCCTCGGATGATGTGCGACGGGTCTTCGGTTTGCAGGTTGGAGACCAGCAGGAAGCGGTTCATCAGCTTGCCGTTTTGGTCGAGCAGCGGGAAGTATTTTTGGTTTTGCTGCATGGTCAGAATCAAGCATTCTTGCGGCACGGCGAGGAAGTGTTCTTCAAAACCGGCTTCCAATACCACAGGCCATTCGACCAACGCGGTAACTTCGTCCAACAATGCTTCATCGGCGGCAACGGTCGCGTTCAGACGGTGTGCCTGCCCTTCCAATGCCGTCTGAATCGCGGCTTTGCGCTCGGCAAACGAAGCGACGACTTTGCCTTGTTCGCGCATTTGTTCGGCGTAGCTGTCGGCGTTTTCAATGATGATTTCGCCGTCGGAGAGGAAGCGGTGTCCCAGGTTTGATTGCTGCTTTGCAGACCCAAAAACGCTGACGTTTACGATGTCGCCGCCGTGCAGCACAATCAGCCCGTGGACGGGGCGCACGAAGGTAAACGTACTGCTGCCCCAACGCATCACTTTTTGGAATCGGCAGTTTCTTAACGGCTTGATTGATAATGTCTTCCAAAAAGTCCGCCCAACGGCTTGCCGGTTTGGACGTATTCGTAGGCATACACATCCTGCTTGCCGTCGTGGACGATGGTCAAATCTTCGATTTTCGCGCCCGCACCGTGCGCGAAACCTTCCAAAGCCTTGGTCGGCACACCGTCTTTCATGGCATTCGCCACGGCAGGGGCCTTTTTTCACGATTTTTGATCGGCTTGAACGGCTTTTGACGTTTTTTTGACTTGAACCGCCAAACGGCGCGGCGAGGCATAAGCTGTAAATTCGGCTGCGCCGTCAACCAGTTGCGCTTTTTCCAAGCCTTCGGCAACGGAGGCGGCAAAATGGTTGCCCAGATTATTCAGGGCTTTTGGCGGGAGTTCTTCGGTAAGGAGTTCGATTAAAAGGGTTTGGGTCATCATTCGGCTTTCTTTGAATTTGGTTAATCTGCCTGTTTATAGGTTTCGCTGTAATTTTCCCAGCCGTCATCCCCATAAAAAAACCGTCAACCAGCGGGGTGGCGTACAAAGTGGCGACATCTTCGCGGTCTGCCAGCCAAGAGATAATGGCTTTTTCTCGGTTTCTCCCAAGCTTCGGGCACCGGATTTTTGAAACAGGCACGAAAAAAATCGCCGCAATCGCCCCCGCCCGCCATTTCCAAGCCGTTTACCACAAGATACGCGATAAGCTCGTCCATAAAGCGGCCAAACGCTTCGGCATCGTCCGCAGCTTGGTGCAAACTGCCTTGAACGCCGAAAATCAATGTTTGAAACTCGCCCAAATGCAGCTTTTTATGCTGACGGCGGTTCATTTTGTGCAGGCGTTTCCTACTTGGGGCGCGGAAATAGACAGGGCATAATTTTCCTAAAATATATAATGGGTTCCGGACGGCTGCCATATCGAGCCACCCGAACGTAAAAAAATCGTCGTCCCCTTAGGCGGCATTTGCCTTCATTAAGGGAAAGCCTAGCTTTTCGCGGCTTTCGACATATTTTTGCGCCACGGCGCGGCTCAGCGCGCGGATGCGTCCGATGTAGGTGGCGCGTTCGGTTACGGAAATCGCGCCGCGCGCGTCCAAGAGATTGAACGTATGCCCCGCTTTGAGGACCAGCTCGTAGGCAGGTAAGGCAAGGCTGGCGTTTTCTTCGGCAAGCAGGCGTTTGGCTTGTGCTTCGTAGTCATTGAACTGGCGCAGCAGCCAATCAGCATCGCTGTATTCGAAGTTGTAGGTGGATTGCTCGACTTCGTTTTGGTGGTACACGTCGCCGTAAGTTACTGTATTCCCGTCCAGCGTTTTTGCCCAAACGAGGTCATAGACGTTTTCTACGCCTTGCAGGTACATCGCCAAGCGTTCGATACCGTAGGTGATTTCGCCGAGTACGGGGGTGCAGTCGATGCCGCCGACTTGTTGGAAGTAGGTGAACTGGGTCACTTCCATGCCGTTGAGCCAAACTTCCCAGCCCAAGCCCCATGCGCCGAGGGTGGGGTTTTTCCCAGTCGTCTTCGACGAAGCGGATGTCGTGGACTTTGGGATCGATGCCCAATTCGCGCAGGGAGTCGAGATAGAGGTCTTGGATATTGGCGGGGGCGGGTTTGAGGGCGACTTGGAATTGGTAATAGTGTTGCAGGCGGTTGGGGTTGTCGCCGTAGCGGCCGTCTTTGGGGGCGGCGGCTGGGTTGGACGTAGGCGGCAAAACCAAGGCTCGGGGCCGAGTGCGCGCAGGCAGGTGGCGGGATGGGATGTACCTGCGCCGACTTCCATGTCGAAAGGTTGGATGACGGTGCAGCCTTTGTCTGCCCAGAATGTTTGCAGTTTAAAGATGATTTGTTGAAAGGTGAGCATGACTTATTGTTCGATAAAATAAAGGTTTTATTTTACTGTTTCCATAGCTGCTTGAATAGATTTATCTCGAAGACAGCCTGATTTAAAAACCAGGGGATGAATAATTTTTAATTTAAATCTGGAAAATAAAAAGCACGGCCAAACGACCGTGCTTTCCCAAACTCCACAAGTTTTATTTTTTTGTGCGAACGGATATAGTCCAAAGTCTTGAGCTGTGCAATTGCGGCAGCCAATGCCTTATGTGCCTCTACCAAATCCTTATCGTCTTTGGCTTGAGAGATACCGGCTTCGGCAGCTTTTTTTCGCCTCTTCCGCACGTGCCTGATCCATCTCCACACTACGGACGGCAACGTCCGCCAAAACGGTAACTTTATCAGGTTGAACTTCCAAGACACCACCGGAAACAGCAACCAGGACCTCCTTATCCTCACCAGGAACAGTCAAACGCAAAGCTCCCGGCCGC